>ERZ795058.97-NODE-97-length-134395-cov-8.366957_pt1 | contig 134395 bp, 116 predicted proteins | sample MGYA00375142_ERZ795058 | MGnify/ENA primary metagenome ERZ795058 (study PRJEB30187, sample SAMN05720210) | activated sludge metagenome | isolation source: anaerobic digester from wastewater treatment plant | place: Japan | collected 2015-04-20 ... | reverse complement strand
CTTGTGTGGCAGCCGGACTGCCTCCTCTCCTTCGACCCAAACGAAATCACGAACTATCCGGATAAACCTGACCCATGGGCCACAGCGACCCTGACGGGTGACCCCTTGAAGTTTGCCGAAATGGAAGGCAATAAATACTTCCGCATGGCAAAGAATAGAATTACCTTCCAGACCGATCACTTTGCTTTCAGTGGCCGCTCCTTCAGTATCGAAGCGGAATTCATCGTGACCACCCCCCGGTTGTCCAAAATCGCAGGCACCCGCGCGACCTTCATCCCCACATACAAGGGCGACCTTCCTGGCTGGGGCTTGGGTGTCACCCACGGCCAGTCTTTGGCTTTCACGATCGAAGACGAAAATGGAATCGTATCCAGCTTGTATGGCCCGCAGATCACCCGCTATACGCGCTACCATGTCCTTGCGGTGCGGGACTTCGCAGCACGCAAGTTGTGGCTTTACGTCAACGGTAAAAAGACCGAATCTGAGGAATATGGCTCAGGCACATTCGGACCCAGGCTTCGGCCCCTGGAAATGAGCTTCGATCAATGGTCCGGACAAAGCATGGAGGGCCTGCTACGGTATGTGCACATCTACGATCGTGCCTTAACCGATGACGAGGTTCGTGCAAGGTTGAATGATAAAGAACGCAGTAAATGAAAATATCTATAGTAACCCCCTCTTATAACCAGGGCCGCTTTATCTGGCGATGTATCGAATCGGTGAAAAATCAGGAGGGCGATTTTGCAATCGAGCACATCATTCTGGATAACTGCTCGACAGATAGCACAACGAATCTACTTGCCCAATATAAAGAAGAACCTGGCAATATAGAGGTTATAATTTTTTCCGAAAAGGATGGTGGTCAGAGTGCAGCCTTAAACAAAGGTTTTGAAATAGCATCCGGTGAGATTATAGGATGGCTCAATGCGGATGACTATTACGATACAGCAATCGTAGGGGAAGCAGCAAAACAGTTTGAAATATCTGATCAAATAGATATCGTCTATTTCGATTACTACATAATTGACGAGAATGACAAAATCGTAAAACTTCAAATAGAAACAGATTTTGATCTTGAAGTACTTAAATATTACGGTTGTAATATGCCCACAACAACAATGTTTTTTCGAAAAAAAATATTTGAAAATGGCATATTCTTAAATGAAGCTTTACATTATTCTATGGATGCTGATTTCTTTATCCGGCTCGGTCAAAAGGGATATACTTTTAAGCATGTTAATAAGCCACTTGCCTATTTCAGGCAGCACGCCAATGCAAAAAGTATAAAAGATAAGGAACTGCAGAAAGCAGAGGGTTTTAAGGTACGCCACACCTTGTGTTTTCCCAATTTCAGCAAAACCAATGCGCAGTCACTCACAAGAGCATTAAAGAGAATTTATTATTTGAAGAGAATCTATTTGAAGGTCATCGCCTATTATAAATATTACTGTCAACAATTCTTATAAAAAAAGCAGGGAAAATGATTATTAACTCCTTCTGTGATCGCTATCCCAAAATCACCGTTGTAACGCCCTCTTTCAATCAAGGGTCTTTTTTAGAAGAGACCATTCAAAGCGTTCTAGGGCAAAACTATCCAAATCTGGAATATATGATTATTGATGGTGGATCTACAGACAGCAGTCCTTCCATTATCGACAAGTACAAGGATCATCTGGCATATGCGATTAGCGAGCCCGATCAAGGTCAGCATTATGCAATAGAAAAAGGCTTTAGCCGGGCAACCGGCGATATCATTACATGGTTATGTTCGGACGATCTTTATGAGCCAGGGGCGCTTCATATTGTTGCTCATTCCTTTTTATCACATCCTGATGCCGCATTGATTTATGGAGATACACAATATTTGTATCCCAACGGTTCATTGAGAATTAAAAAGAAAATAAGTTTTGATTACAAAATGGCATTGTTTGCTTATTCTATGATACCGCAGCCTTCGAGCTTTATAGCGAGAGAAGCTTACTTGGCCGTTGGCGGCATCGATCCTACGTTTCAGTACACGGCTGATTATGACCTTTTCCTGCGTCTCGGAAAGAAGAGAAGAGTCGTTCATGTCCCTTTTGTTTTATCTTCCTACCGCCTTCATGCCCAAAGTAAGACCATCAGATCAAAACGCTTGATGAAGAATGAATTTAAAAGAGCGCGAGAGAAGAATTTAGGAAGGAAAAGGAGATTTTTTGATAAGTTGATAGGCAGATATTATTTGTTGAAAGCCGTTGTTAAATTTTACTTGGAACGTAGTGAAATTGTGCTATCCGAAGACGGCGGCAACTTAGAGATAGGCGAAAAACGAAAGATCGATATTCTTAAAATATTAAGAAGGGTCTTTTGATGGAGTTTTTTGAACAATTTTCCGGAGCGCTCTTTAATGGATTTGAATCTTCAGGATTACGCTGGTGCGTTTTAAGGAATTATGAAGAATTGCCGCATAAAAATACCGGCCATGATTTAGACATTAACATTGAAGGCGGATGGTCAACCACAGTCGAACGCATCATGCAGGAGGTTTGCAGAGATACGAATACTTACGTTCATCGTATAAACTATATCCAACATCATCCTTGCCGTGGATACGTTTTTTCTAAATCTGGACAAAGCGCCGAGCCATGGTACTTACAGGTTGATATACACGGAGGCGAAGACTACTTGGGGTTGCCGCTGGTCAAGCAGGAAGACTTGCTGAGGTATCGGTTCAAATACAACGAAACGATATGGGTTCCACACCCTGTTCATGAAGGAATTATTAAATGGCTGATCCCTCTTTTAAGTGGTGGTGTTATAAAGGAAAAATATAATAAACAAATATTATCTGCTTATTATGCGTACAAGGATTTTTTTAAGAAGGCCTTGATTGCAATTGTCGGGAAAAAACTGTCCGCAGTGCTTTCGAGTCTTATTGAGTCTGGCGATATCCAAGCAACAAAGAAGTATAGGAAAAACATCATATGGAACATGTTGATCAGACGGATGTTTGACTGCCCTATGCATGTTCTTTTAGGTGTTGTTAAGACTCTGCACTACGCGTTAACCAGGCGGTTATTTCCGCCTGGTATCTGGGCCGTGCTTTTGTGTGATAGAATGATTCAGGGAAAAATCGACATTCAATACATCATGAAAATCCTTCACAGCGCTTTTGTCGCCAGCTCGACAACATGCATGGACTATGACAATATGGGCGTTGAGCCAAAGAATTTTTTTTCTTTCTTTTTTCACTCATGGAAAGTGTATTGCACAAAAATTCATAACCGAACTAATCATTTCGGCTGCGTGCTTTCAAGACATTGGTTACCGAATGAATCGGATATGGGCTCAAGAATTTCCCCTTCTTTACTCAGAATTTTACCGAAACCCGGAATCGCCATTATCGTTTATGAAATATTTACCTCACCGAGAATTGCTTCTTTGAGAAACACCCTTGAATCGCTGAAGATTCCTGTCGTGTTAATCCAATCCAGTGACATGGGAGAAAAGGAGTTAGCTTTACGTATCGTTGGTGCAGTATCCAATGCCAAACACAATGAATTTCTAAGACAAAAAAAACTGCCCACTTTCAGATCGGCATTATGAGCATGACACCCAGAGGTAACAACCTGTTTTATCAAAATGCACAACACGGGTCTTATCATAGCTGTACTCGGCGTTGACGGTTCAGGGAAGTCAACCGTGATTCAGACGATGAAATCGGCTTTGGATAAGGCTAACCATAACGCAACACATGTACTGCATCTGCGCCCCGGCCTGCTTCCCCCGTTGGCGCGGTTGAAAGGTAAAGCCGCGATCCAGGAGGGACCGGTCCTAGAGCCTCATGGGGCCACGCCTTCCGGACCTGTCGGATCGCTGATAAGACTTGTTTATTACACCTTTGACTACATCCTGGGCTACTGGCTGAAGATCCGTCCCATGATCGTAACGCAGCCCACAATCGTTATTTTCGACCGCTACGCCTACGACATGGCCCTCGATCCGCGTCGTTTCCGCATCGGACTCTCCGGGTGCGTGGCGGGATGGTTTGCCGCTCTTGCACCGAAACCAGATTTGATTCTTTGTCTTTACGCGCCACCGGAGGTTATTATGGCCCGCAAGCGGGAATTGCCGATGGATGAGATTTATCGCCAGGTTGAGGCACTGAAGGCCTTTGCTGCTCAAGAATCAAGGGCGGTGCTGATTTCCAATTCGGGAAGCGTGGATGAAGTGCGTACGAGGGTGTTGCAGGTGATCTTCGATTTCCTTTCACGGCGATGGGTAGGCAGTCCATTTGCTTCTGGTGGTGTTATCAAACAGTGAAGGTTCTTGTTTCCGCCTATGCCTGCGAACCCGGCAAAGGATCCGAACCGGAGGTCGGCTGGCAGTGGGTGCAGCAGATAGCCAGGTTTCACGAAACATGGGTGATCACGAGGGAAAATAACCGTCTCCTTATTGAGCAAAACTTCAAAAGCAAGTCCAATCCCAACCTGCATTTCGTTTACATCGATCTGCCACCTTGGATGCGTTTCTGGAAAAAAGGAAGACGTGGCGTTCACCTCTATTACTACCTGTGGCAAATTATAGCTTATCGACATGCCTTTGCTCTGTCGAAACGCGTCCATTTCGATTTGACCCACCACATTACGTTCATAAATATGTACATGGGGCCATGGATTGCATTATTGCCTGTCCCTTTTGTATGGGGTCCGATTGGCGCTAACCCTGACATACCAAAACAATTTTATCAGTTAATTGGATCTTCAGGTATTAAAGACAATCGACTACGCTATGCCATAAGAAAAATTAGCCCCCTCACCGATCCAATGATTTCTCTCGCCAGGAAAAAGGCTAAGCTGATACTGACGATTAACGAAGAAGTGGGAAGTAGGTTAGAAGAGACGTATGCTACGAAAAGCCTATCTATTTCTCAAAATGCTATCGACAAGGAGATTCTTGCTGAAAAGGCGAAATCTTTTCACTATCCATTAAAAATTCTATCAGTTGGTCAGTTGGTTTCCATAAAAGGATACCGTTTATCTCTTGCTGCCTTTGCGAAACATTTATCTGTTCACCCAAAATCTACACTTGAAATTATTGGTACCGGTCCTCAAAAAAATGAATTAGTAAAATTCGCATCTGAACTTGGAGTTTTTAAGAGTGTTATTTTTTTAGGTCAAATCAGTCGCGACAAAGTCTTCCAAGCTATGCAGGAGGAAAGTAATGTGTTTTTCTTCCCTTCCTTCGAAGGCGCCGGCATGGTGGTGATTGAGGCGATGGCAAAGGGGCTGCCGGTCGTATGCCTGGATTTCGGCGGCCCTGGCGAGTATGTGACTGAAGAATGCGGGATCAAGGTGGCGCTGACGAAACCGGAGGCCGTCATTCAGGGTCTGGCGGACGCGCTTTCCCGGCTGGCCTCCGACCCGGCGTTGTATGAGCGTCTGTCAGCCGGAGCCATCAAGAGGGTGCGGGAACACTATCTTTGGGATCGTGTCGGCGATCGATTGAATGCCCTGTATGAAGAAGTCAGAGCGGAAGAAGCAGGGCGTGTACGAGGATAACCCTGCTGCTTCCTCTTGCATTGTACCTCCCGACGCCTTTATCGGTTTGCCTCCATCGGATCCCCGCCTTCTCGTACCCCTCGCTTCGTCTCGCATCCAGTGTTTGTCTTTTCGGCTTTACAGCCCCGGATCGCCCCTTGGAAAGCTGTTCAAATGGTGCGGCTGGCTCGCAGCGCGGACCGGTCTGTTGAATTTCGCAGGACGATTAAGGTTTGCGCCGATCGACTCTTTCCAGACAACGAACAATATTCAACCGATTTTGGATAATGCGCTGTTTGGAGAGTTGAAATGCAAATGGGTACGGATGCTCGGCAAGGGGCCGGTTGCTGTCGCCCTGTCGCTGGGGACACCCGATAATTGCCGGAAAATCGCGGCACTTGTGTTTGACCGAGAGGCGACGCCGCTTGCCTTTGCCAAAGTCGGGTGCACACCGCAGGCCAGAAGTTTGATTGCACACGAACGGAAGACGCTCGACGTGGTCAGAACGCTGCCACTGCAACACGCCACTATCCCGATGCTGCTTGGACAGGGCACAACAGGACCGGCCACCTGGCTACTGCAATCGGCCCTACTGACGGGAAGACCATCGCCTGTCGTTTTGCAGAAAGTGCATATCGATTTCCTGGCCGACTTCGCTCAAGCGACAACACGTGTGGTGTCTTTCCATACAAACGGTATTTGGAAACAACTACAGCGCATCTTGAAAAAGCCGGTTCTTCCGATCAAATCCGGGTTTGAAGTCGAAAAGCCTTTCATCTCCGAACTGGTTCGTAGGTTTCAGGCGTCAGGGACCGAAGAGACGACGAAATCGTGGCCTGTTTCAGCCGCTCACGGCGACTTCGCACCCTGGAATATGAGACTGGCGGAGGGTAAAATCGCCCTGTTTGACTGGGAATATTTTCTGCCTGAGGCACCCGTCGGCTGGGATTTACTCTATTTTCTTTTTCGGGTTGACAATCTGATAAAAAGAAAAGCTCTTGAACAAATATGGTCTGAATTTCACTCCGGCGCCTACCGGAATATGCTGGATAAATGGGAAAAAGCGACCGGCTTTCAGGTGCCGGACCGGCAGTTCCTGGCTACATTTGTCCTGCTTTCCTTCGCTCTCGATCTCGTCCCGAGGTGGGTCTGCGGGCAAAGGATTGATGAAGATTCTACTGGCACATAACTTTTACGGCTCTTCGGCCCCCAGTGGCGAAAATACAGTGTTTCAGGCCGAGGCGGCGCTGCTGAGACAAGAGGGGCATGACGTTATCGAGTTCACCAGGCACAGCGACGAGATCCGGGAACGGGGGGCGGTTGGAACTCTTCAGGGCGCCCTGTCCACGCCTTGGAACCCCTTCAGTGCCGCAAAGCTGCGACAAGTACTGCAGCATATGCGGCCGGACGTGCTTCACGTGCACAACTTCTTTCCCTTGCTGTCCCCAGCCATCCTTCACGCGACTGCCGGTTTGGAAACGGCCACGGTGATGACACTGCACAACTACCGCCTCTTCTGTGCTGCGGGCATTCCTATGCGCGCCGGTAAGCCCTGCACACTGTGTCTGAATCGAAGAAGTGTGATCCCGGCTCTGCGCTTCGGGTGTTACCGTGGCAGCAGGGCTGCTACGGCGCCGATGGCATTGATGATAACACTGCACCGGGGCATTCATACCTGGAGCCGCCATGTGGATGCCTTCATCGCCTTGAGCGGCTTTCAGAAAAGCTTGATGAACCAAGCGGGTCTGCCCGAAACCTCAATTCACGTCAAACCTAATTTCTATCCCGATCCTCCAGCCGCACTCCCCTGGGATAGTCGGGAGGACAAAATCGTTTTTATCGGCCGTCTGGGCGAGGAAAAAGGCGTCCATCTGCTGGTCCAAGCCTGGAAACAATGGGGCGCTGATGCGCCGCCTCTGGAGATCATCGGCGATGGCCCCCTCAGGGAAACGTTGACAGAAACAGCGGCGAAAGAAGGATTGGAAGGCAAGATTCTCTTCCTGGGGCAATTGCCTTTTGCAGAAGCGCAGCAGCGGCTCTCCCGCGTACGCCTGCTCGTTTTGCCTTCACTATGTTTTGAAACTTTCGGGCTGGTGGCGTGCGAGGCCTTTGCCTTCGGCGTTCCGGTGGCGGCGTCTCGACTCGGTCCGCTGCCCGATATCGTGCCCGAGGGGCGCGCCGGGGCGCTTTTCGAGGCGGGCAATGTGGAGGACCTGCTTCGCGTAGTCCGCGGCCTCTGGTCAAATCAGACCCTGCTTTCCCAGATGGCTGTTGGAGCACGAAAAGAATTCGAGGAAAAGTATACGGCAGACGTCAATTACCGGACACTAATGCAGATCTACGAAGCGGCCATCCATAGACGGGAAAGACGGCACAGCTATAATTGATGAAGCACGAGAACATCCTGGGTTATCCGGTTGCGGCCGTGTCATCGGAAGTCTGCGTCGACGGCATCCTGAAGAGGATCGGTGCAACAGTCGAGGGATCTGCGCCATTGCCCTTTTGGCTGGCCTGCTTGAATCCGCACTCGGCTAGAATGGCTGTTACCGATCCTGCAGCTGAAAAGGCACTGAAATCAGCTGACATCCTCATCCCCGACGGAATTGGCGTTGTCATTGCTTCCCAGATCCTTGGCGGAATAATCCGTGAAAGGATTACAGGCAGCGACATCTTCCGGGACCTGAGTCGCAAACTGAACGACCAAGGGAATACTTCCTATTTCCTCCTAGGGTCCACGGAGGAGACACTGGCGGTAATCAAGGCCAGGCTCACCATGGACTTTCCTCGCATTCGCCTCGCAGGTTCTTATTCCCCGCCGTTCAAAGAAGTGTTCGGCGAAGCAGAGAACCAACTGATGATCGAGGCAGTCAATCGGGCCGCACCGGATATTCTCTGGGTGGGAATGACTGCCCCCAAGCAGGAGAAGTGGATCCATCGGAACAAGGGCAAGCTGAATGTGAAGTTTATCGGCGCCGTAGGCGCCGTTTTCGATTTCTATGCAGGCAATGTGAAACGGTCGAGTCCATGGTTTCTGGAACACGGCCTGGAGTGGCTGCCGAGGCTGTTGCAGGAACCGCGGCGGCTTTGGCAACGGACCTTCGTTTCGGCGCCGCTGTTTTTGTTGAGGGTTCTGAGGCAGAGGATTACGGGGAAGGTATAAGGAGAGATCGCCGCGTCGGCCTGCCGGCCTCCTCGCGATGACGGCAAGAATGACACTCGATTTCCCGTGTGCATCAATCCAGAGTACAGAGTTAGCCGTATTGCCTTGCCTGGGAAAGGGAAAACTTGGCAGCACGAGAGCATTGCTGGCAACGAATCGAGATAACCGCTGGTTTTTCCTCTTCGGCTTTGAGAAAAATGAACGGGATAACATAACGGAAAGTGAATTGGACACTTTGAAGAAGCTTGCAAAGGACCTTCTTGGTTTAACGGCGGGACAAATTGCCGCCGCCGTGAAAGAAGGTTCTTTGGTGGAGGTCGAACATGAAGCGTGAAAAGTACAAGAGCCGCCTTTTGGGGGCTCTTCATGAAACCGCCTGTGACTTGCATAAACTGGGTTTCATCGATAAGCGAAGAATGCGCGAGTATGACCTGCTGTGTGTCCAGCAGCGGATGCGCCAAAGCTGACTGACTACTTTTCTCTTGCATGATTTGCATCGCTATTGCATATTATCTGCATGTGGATTCCGCGACATTCTGAAGAACTGCTCCGGCGGCTGGCAGGGCAATTCCCGGCCGTGATCGTCACAGGCGCCCGCCAGGCAGGAAAGACATCGATCCTGCGCCGAATGTTCCCGCAAGCGTCTTATCTCAGCCTCGACCTTCCGGCGAATGCGGAGGCGGCGAACACCGCACCGGAAGAGCTGCTGGAGCAGTATCCCGCGCCGGTCATCATCGACGAAATCCAATACGCCCCTTCCCTGCTGAGGCACCTCAAATACCGCATAGACCGCAATCGGGCTCCCGGACAGTACCTCCTGACGGGGTCCCAGGTGTTCCAGCTCATGCAGGGCGTTTCGGAGAGCCTTGCCGGGCGGTGCGGCATCCTGAATCTGCATACCCTTTCCAGGGCCGAATTGCTGTCCGCCGGCCGGCCGATCGAAGAGACATCCTATATCTTTCTGGGTGGATATCCGGAGTTGCATGTGGGGGCAGAGGCCGCGCTGTGGTTCCCCTCCTACGTGGCCACCTATCTGGAACGGGACGTGCGGAATGTTTTGCGCGTCGTCGACCTTCAGGATTTCAACCGGTTCATCCGTGCCTGCGCGCTCCGGACGTCTCAAGTCCTCAACTACTCCGACATCGCGAGGGACGCGGGGATCTCGCCCAACACCGCCCGCAAGTGGCTGAGCCTCCTGCAGGCGTCGGCTGTTGTCGCTCTTGTCGAGCCCTATTGGGGAAACCGGACCAAGCGATTGATCAAGGCCCCGAAACTGGTTTTCCTGGACACCGGCCTCGCAGCCTTTCTGGCCGGTTTTCGTTCCGCGGAGGCGTTGTTTTCCTCTCCCCTGGCGGGCGCTTTCTGGGATTCCCATGTCTTCGGACAGATCCTCCGGCATAGTGCATCGGCGGGAGAAGCATCGGTCTTGCATTACTGGCGTACCACCAACGGCGCGGAAGTCGACCTGGTCATGGAGGAGGCGGGGGGCGCGGCCATCGCGGTCGAGTGCAAATGGAAGGAGCACCCCGGCGACGCGGATGCAGCCGGCCTGCGGGCTCTGGAAGCCGCGGAAAAGGATCGCATCACGGGGAAATTCATCCTGTGCCGAACGCAGGCGGCCTACAAGCTCGCCGATGGCACGTGGGTGATGAATCTCCCGCAGTTCCTCGAGAGAAAGACCCATAAACGCTAAAAATAGACCTGATCCTGCTTTATCTCTGCTTCGTCGTATTTTTCACCTCATTGAAAAATCGTCTTGACTACGACGGCGAGCCCTTCCTGCTCCTCGAAGCCAAGCTGGCGAACGCGGAACCGGCGACCGCTTTGCTTTATTTCCGGGACCGGCTCCGTATTCCGGCGGTGCAACTTACGGGCGCGGGGGAATCATACCGGCTGTTCGGCGGGTCGGAGGAGGCCAAAGTCCTCGTGGCCCCGGCCGCGGCGTGGCTGTCCCTCCTGCCTTAGTACAGCTTTTCACCATTACGGTGCCGATCCACTTGCAACCCCAAGGCGCTTTGACAAGCCATGCTGACCCATAGAGGGGCTGTTCCTGTTTTCTTAAAAAATTGTTAAGAATGTGTACTGAGATGCAGATCCGAGATCTTCGCTGGCTGGGTCCCCGCCTACGCGGGGGCGACAAAGAGAGAGGTTGCCGGGGCCCGCGCAACAGGGAAGCGGGAATGACGAGGACAAAAAACCTTCTGTCGTCCCCGCGAACGCGGGGACCCAGCGCCCTGGTTACTCGCTGGACGCGGCAGACAAAGACTCGGGACACTGGATGCCCGCCTGCGCGGGCATGACAGAGAATAAATGACGACGATACTGGCCATATTCCTGATCGCCCTCCTGATTTCGATCGTGCTCACACCGCTTGCGGGAAAGATGGGTCTCGCTTTCGGTGCCGTCGATGCGCCCGGCGAGCGGAAGGTCCACAGGCTTCCCCTCCCGCGCATCGGCGGCCTCGCGGTGGCACTGTCTTTCCTTGCAGCACTGGCGATCGCCGATCTCGTCTTCCGCACTCGCGCCTCTGATTTCCTTGCACTGAACCGCCAGACGACCTTTGCCCTGATCGGCGGTCTTGTCGTTTTCGGCATCGGCTTTGCCGACGACTTCCGCAGCATCAAGGCGCCGGTCAAACTTGTCTTCCAGATCGCCGGCGCATCGATCGCCTTCTGGGGTGGAGTCCGGATCGGCAGCTTTGCCCTTCTGGGAACCGGCATGATGTTCGGCATGGTGGAGAGCTACATCCTCACCGTCTTCTGGTTCCTCCTCTTCATCAACGCCGTCAATCTCATCGACGGCCTGGACGGGCTGGCCGCCGGGATTTCCTTCTTTGCCAGCCTGGTCATGGTGGTCCTGGCCGTCATGAAGGAAGATATCCTGACGGCCATGATGTTCGCCGCCCTGGGTGGGGCGGTCCTGGGCTTCCTGCGTTACAATTTCAACCCGGCGACGGTCTTCCTGGGCGACGGCGGGAGCTACGGCCTGGGCTACGCCATCGCGTGCCTGTCGATCATGGGTTCCGTGAAGAGCTCCGTCGGCGCGGCGATGCTGATCCCGCTGCTTGCGATGGGCGTACCCATCTTCGACACGATCCTCTCCCCCTTGCGGCGCTTCTTCCGCGGCCGGGCGATGTTCCGTCCCGACGACGGACACATCCACCACCGTCTGGTGGGCATGGGTCTCTCGGCGCGCAACGCCGTCCTGATCATCTACGGCATCTCCTTCGGCTTGTGTCTCCTGGCGATCGCCATCGTGAACGTCCGGAACGAGGTGGCCGGCCTCTTCTTCGTGATTGTCGGTGCGGCGGCCCTCATCGTCGTGCGGAAGCTGGGCTACGTCGGCTATTTCGCCCTGGACAAGGTCTACGGCTGGTTCCGGGACGTGTCCGACGTGGCCGGCCTGACGCAGGAGCGGCGGACGTTCCTCAGCCTTCAGTTGGACGTGGACAAGGCCAAGACCATGGACGAGCTGTGGGAGGACGTCTGCAAGGCCATGGAGATGCTGCACTTCGACCGGGCGGAGCTGAGGCTGTGGAAGGACGGGCAAGAACCGGATCCCGGCCTCTCCGTGAAGCCGCATTCCATGGATGATCAAAGAGCTGGGTCCCCGCCCGCGCGGAGACGACAAGAAGGGACACTGGATTCCCGCTTTCGCGGGAATGACAAAAGCAGCGAACCCTCCGTCGCACCGGCACACCCTCCTGTCACCCCAGCGTCTTCTGTCGCCCCCGCGCCTTCTTCTGTCACCCCCGCGAAAGCGGGGGACCAGCGCTCTGGTTACGCGCCGGATGCTGCAGGCGAAGACACAGGACCCTGGATTCCCGCTTTCGCGGGAATGACAGGAAGTACACTGGATTCCCGCTTCCGCGGGAATGACAAAGAGAAAAGCGGGAATGACAAAGAGGGACTTGATGGCGCGCTGCCTGTAAACCAGGGTTCCGAGGATAGGCAGGGCGCTGGGTCCCCGCCTACGCGGGGACGACAGGAAGGGGACGGGTACACGACTTATGCCGGGCAGGAGCGGCGGGCCGCAAAAGCCGCGCCGGCCGGCCGGAATGCGAATATCTGGAAGAAGGCCGTCGAAGGAGGATCGGCCCGGGAATGGACGTGGGTGCGCGGTTTCTACCGCCGCCGCACCGATATCACGAGAGAAGACCTCCTCAAAATCGAATTCCCCCTCTTCGCCAGGAACGGCGGCCGCGAACTGGGTCTCCTCATCCTGATCAAGGACGTCCGCAGGAACCCCCTGGACTACTACACCTTCCGCCGGCTGGAGAACCTCCGCCGCAGCCTCACCTCCGCCCTCACCCGCCTCACGCAAAACCCGCCTGTTCACTGATCCGCAAAGAAACAAATTCTCAAAGACACTGGATTCCCGCTTTCGCAGGAATGACAGGAAGAAGTATCCGGAATGTGAATCCCTTCTTGGTGTAGCGCTGAATCCTATCGCCACAAAGGGATCCGGGTCATGGGCTGGCAAGCCCTGCAAAACGATCTTTCCTGACAGCCGAAGTCAAGGATGACTATCTTAAAAATCTTGACTTCACGTAATCCATTGGATTATATTTACCCGCGTGACTGCATTGTGGAAGCATACGAGTAGATTTGGAAGGGGTAATCCAATTGTCGTTTGATTCTCGCAAGGTAATCGCGTACTGGAGGGATGAAGCCGAAGAGGACCTGAAAGTTGCAGGTCACCTCTTGGAAAAGGGAGACTATTCATACTCTCTTTTTTTCGGGCATCTCGCGACAGAAAAAATTCTAAAGGCGATTTACGTTTTGAAAAAAGGAGAGCATGCGCCGTTTGTTCACAATCTGGTAAGGTTGGCAACAGAGGCCGGGATCGAGTTGTCTGAAGAAAACAAAAAAGACTTGATCAGGATTACCGCCTTTCACCTTGAAGCAAGGTATCCGGATGAGAACAGGTCTTTTCGAGAAAAATGCAGCAAAGATTTTTCGGAACATGAACTGGCGCAAATCAAGGTGATCTATCGATGGCTCAAATCGATGATTCCATAAAAGGCACGCTCGAAAACTACCTGGCGAAGCTGGAAAGAGCGGGCATTCGAGTTGAGGCGGCTTATCTTTTCGGGTCTTTTGCAGCCAATGCACAGAGGAATGAGAGTGATATCGATATCGCGATCGTATCGCCGGACCTGACAGGTAATCGTTACGAGGAGAGGGTCCGCTTAATGGAATTCTCCTCGGATATAGATACGAGAATTGAACCGGTGCCCTTCCGCCCCGAGAATTTTGTCGATGAAGACCCCCTCGCATGGGAAATCAAGAAGAAGGGAATCTTGATCGTCTGATGCGCAACACCGTTGAAAGTATCAAGACGAGCCTGGAAGAAGCCATTGCCCACCGGAAAGGAAAAAAGACCGACATCAAGGTTTACACGCCCGCCAAGGTCGACGTGAAGAAGGTGCGAGAAAAAACCGGCCTCACCCAGGAAAAATTCGCCGCAACCTTCGGGATCAGTCTTGGAACACTGCGTCACTGGGAGCGCGGCGACCGCGCACCGCACGGTCCGGGGCTTGTTCTGCTCAACGCAATCGGGAAAGAACCGGAAGCAATTTTGAGAATCTTGGGGAGTAAAAAAAGGACTCCTTAAATTATCCCACGCCTACAATCGCTTACCCCGCAGCTTGCTGCGGGGTATTATTATGCATATGGAAGTGGATCTCCTCGTCGAGCGCGGGGGACGGCGATCTTTCCTGACAGCCGAAGTCAAGCGAATATCCTTGGCGAGGATGACTTTGGGAACTTGCCGACCGCCTCACTTCGACCGGACGGATATTGAGGAGAAGGGCGGAGATTATGGTTCTCGCATAGTATATCGAAAATTCATCGACATACTACGATCTATTTGATATCTTCCTCCGCCATTTACCAGCGTGAGGGAAACGGGTGGATGAATTGCAGAGGATCGCCGGCGAAAACCGGTCCCGATGGACCTGTTCATGACTGCTTTGGCAGGCAAAAACTTGCTTGATCACGTTTTTCAAGTCGGATTTTCGGGTTGCAAAGGGTTTGAAAGGCGGCCCTGCCGCATAATTTGAGGTTACAAGGAGATGAATCCATTCCTGCACCGCGTCTTTATCCTCCTGGCTCTCTTCTTCCATTTCCTGTTCCTCTGCGGCGCCGTCGGTGCCCAGCCGGACGCCGGTACCCTCCTCCAGGAACAGCGGCAATTGCTGCCCACCCTCCCCGATCGTCTCCCGGGGGAGGGGCCGCGCGAGGAGGTCAAGGCCCCTCTCGCCGACACGGGGAGCAAGGTGATCGTCAAGGCATTCCGCTTCACCGGCCGCTATGAGGGGATGGCCAGCGAGGCGGAGCTGCTGGCCCTGGTGGCTCGCCATATCGGCCAGGAACTCGGTTTTGCCGAGTTGCAGCAGGTGGCGGGCCGGGTTACCCAATACCTGCGGGAACAAAAGGGCTTTCTCCTCGCCCGGGCCTATCTGCCCCGGCAGGACGTGACGGATGGGATCGTCGAGATCGCCATCCTCGCCGGCCGGCTCGACGGCAAGGTGCGCATCGATCTCAAGGAGCCCTCCCGGATCAGTCCTTCCCTCCTCCAGGGCATCGCTGACCGGGCCGTTCCGGAAGGCAGCCCGATCCGCATGGAGCGGATCGAGCGGGCGGTCCTGCTGATGAACGACCTGCCCGGCGTCAACGCCCAGGCATCCCTGGAACGGGGGGCCGTTCCCGGTTCGACGCGGCTGGTGGTCAATGCCGCCGAGGGGCCGCTGGTCCAAGGACTCCTCTCCGGCGACAACTACGGCGATCGCTTCACCGGGGACCTGCGGGCCACGGGTCAGCTTTCCCTCTACGACCCCAGCGGTCGGGGCGATCAGTTCAGCCTCTCCCTGACCGGCGCCGAGCGGCTCTTCCAGGGCCGGGCGGCCTACGCCATCCCCCTGGGCGCCAGCGGCTGGACCTGGAACGCCGCCTATACCGGCCTCGACTACAGGCTGGGCAGGGAACTGGAGGACCTCGACTCCCGGGGCAGCGCCGACACCTACGCCACCGGCCTCTCCTATCCTCTGCTCCGTTCCCGCCAGGCCAGCCTCTGGTCCGGCATCGGCTTCGAATACCTGCATCTCGTGGACAAGGCCAACGGCGACAAGATCCGCGACCGGAAGCTCCCGGTGGGGAATCTCTCCCTCAGCGGCAGTTTCTTCGACGGCTTCGGAGGCGGAGGGTTGACCAGCGCGAACGCCGTCGTCACCGGCGGCAGCCTCGATCTCTCCGGCCACGAGGTCAACAAGGCGAACGACGAGCGCGGCCCCAAGACCCACGGCGGGTTCCTGCGTGGTGCTTATTCCCTGGCCCGCCTCCAGCGCCTCAGCCGCGACCGCTCGCTCTTCGGCTCGCTCCGCGGCCAGTTCGCCTCGGGCAACCTCGATTCGTCTCAGAAATTCATTCTCGGAGGCCCCACGGGCGTCCGAGCCTATCCCGTGGGCGAAGCCGCCGGCGACGAGGGGCACGTCCTCACCGTGGAGACCCGCTACGACCTTCCCCTCCTCCCCTCCTGGGCGGCGACCCAACTGGTGGCTTTCTTCGACGGCGGCTGGGTCAAACTCCACCGCAGTCCCTGGCCGGGGGCCGTCGCCAGCGCCACGGGGAAAAACGACTACTGGCTTTCGGGGGGCGGTCTGGGCCTCAATGTGGGCAAGGCGGGACTCTACAGCCTGCGGTTCTCCTATGCCCACAAGATCGGTCCCAACGACGGCAAAAGCGCTGCCGGCAAGGACGCAGACAATCGCAGCGACGACGGCCGCTTCTGGCTTCAACTCCTGCTCTGGCTGTGACCGGGGATCGCAAGCCCATTTTTGACGTCTCGCCGTCAATTCCCCGGTATCCTCGCCCCGACCGGCGGCAGGCAGAGCGTCACGCCGGGTCATCCCGGACCCGGAAAGCGGAAAAAGCTGAAACAAGGGACGAAGGAACGCCCCTTTCACCGCTCCATAGAGATAACAAGAGGAATGCACGATGAACAAGATCTACCGCCTGATCTGGTCCAAAGCGAAAGAGATGTGGCTGGCCGTTTCCGAGAAGGTGGCCGCCGGCTGGTACCGCCGCCCCCTGACCGTGGGCGGCCTGGCCCTGGCCGCACTGCTCGCGGCAGGGGCGCCGGCCCGGGCCCTGGACCCGAACGCCCTGCCCACCGGCGGCCAGGTCGTCGCCGGCCAGGCCGCCATCGCCCAGGCCGGCAACACGATGACGGTCAGCCAGCAGACCGACCGACTGATCGCCCAGTGGAACAGCTTCAATATCGGCCGCGATGCCTCGGTGGCCTTCCAGCAGCCGGGGGTCTCCAGCGTGGCCCTGAACCGCATTCTGGACCAGAACCCGTCGCAGATCTTCGGGTCTCTCGCGGCCAACGGCCAGGTCTTCCTCCTCAACCCCGCCGGCGTCTTTTTCGGCCCCACGGCCCGGGTGGACGTGGGAGGCCTCGTCGCATCGTCGCTCCATCTCGCCAATGAGGACTTCCTGGCCGGAAAATACAGCTTTGCCGGCAGCAGCACCGCCGGCGCGATCGCCAACCAGGGGCAGATCCGCACGGCGGAGGGCGGTTATGTGGCCTTCCTGTCGCCCAGGATCGTCCAGGAGGGGACGATCACGGCCCCGCGCGGCACGGTCGCCATGGCCGCAGGCGAGAAGGTGGATCTCGACTTCACCGGAGACCGGCTCGTCCATTTCACCGTCACCCAGGGGGCGATCGACGCCCAGATTGCCAACAAAGGGCTCATCCGGGCCGACGATGGACTGGTGATGCTGACCGCGAAAGCGGCCGATGCCCTGACCCAGGCGGTCGTCAACAACGACGGCGTGATCGAGGCCGCAGGCCTGCACGAACGGGGCGGCCGGATCCTGCTCGATGCCGAGGGCGGGCAAACCACCGTCGCCGGCACCCTGGACGCGTCCTCAGCGGAAGGCCGGGGCGGCCGGATCGTGGCCACGGGGGACCGGGTGCTGATTGCTTCAGGCGCACACCTGACCGCCTCCGGCGCGACCGGCGGCGGCGAGGTCCTGGTGGGAGGGAGTTGGCAGAACTCGGATCCCGCCGTTCGCCAGGCCGTCGGGACGGTCGTCGAAACCGGAGCTTTGCTGGAAGCCAACGCAACCGACCGCGGCGACGGCGGCACCGTGGTCGCCTGGTCCGATGTGACGAACCCCGGCTCCGTCACCCGGGCCTATGGCGCCTTCGAGGCAAAGGGCGGCCCCGCAGGGGGCGACGGCGGCCGGATCGAGACCTCGGGCCATTGGCTCGACGCCAGCGGGGCGCAGGGCGGCGCCTCCGCCCCCCTCGGCCGGGCAGGCGAGTGGCTCTTCGACCCCTACAACGTGACCATCACCGGCGCCACGGCCAACGGCGCCTGGGGCGGCGGCAACCCCGACCTCTGGACCCCGAGCGCCAGCGGCTCGACGATCCTCAACACGGACATCAACAACAAGCTGGAAAACGGGACGAGCGTCACCGTCACGACCAACGGCGGGGGCGCCGAGATCGGGGACATCACCGTCGGGGCCGCCGTCACCAAGGCGAGCGGCAATGCCGACGTGACCCTCACCCTCCAGGCAGCCAACTCCATCTCGGTGGACGAGGCGATCAGCAACACGGGCGGCACAGGCAAGCTCCACGTGGTCCTCGATGCCGACAACGACAACGGCACGCGCGACGGCGGCGGCGTCATCCTCCTGAGCAACGACATCAGCACCGGCGGCGGCAACCTCAGCTTCGGCACCGGCGCCACCCTGAACATCAACGGCGTCACCACCCTGGTCGGCGGCGACGTCTACGTGGCCGGGGCCGGAGCGCGATCCATTTCCACCAGCGGCGGCAGCGTCGATGTCAAGGGCGAGATGATCGTCGCCAATACGAACGGCCTCACGATTTCCACCGACAACGGCAATGTCCGGTTCCACGGACTGCTCAACTCCGGGAACCAGTATACCTTTGTCGACAAGACCGGCAGTGCGGGGACAGGGACATGGGATGACGCCCGAACGGAGGCCAAGAACGGCACCGGGGGCGGCTCCGCCGTCAACGACAGCTACCTGGTCACCATCACCTCGCGTCTGGAAAACGCGATTGCCGTGGCCGCTGCCGGGTACAAGGGGTCCTGGATCGGCGCCTACCGGCCGAACGTGGCTTCTCTGAACTGGTATTGGGCCGATGGCCCCGAAGGCGGGGCTCATTTCTTCACGCAGATCTCGGGCGGCGGGGGAAGCGCGACCGGAGGCTACTACGCCAACTTCGGCGCCGGAGAGCCGAACGGCAGCACCGCCCCCGGCGGCGAGACGCGGGGGCAGTTTTTCGGGACGGGCGGCCAGTGGAACGACCTCGTCAATACCACCACTTATAAAGCGAGCCAGGGAGGTGTGTATGACGTCCTCGGCTTCGTCCGCGAGACCAACCTGCCCGCCTCGCCGGTCACGGTCAACGCCGGCGCCGGCACGGTCACATTCTCCGGCGCCGTGGGGACCAGCAAGGCCCTCGCCTCCCTGAACGTCACCGCCGCCACCACGGCGATCAACGGCGGCGCGGTCATTACCGACTCGGCGGGCGTCGCCGGCGGCCAGAGCTATTCCGGCAACGTCACCCTGGGCAGCGCCGCCACGACCCTGACCCAGCGCGATACCCCCTCGGCCTTCACGGTGGCCGCCGGGAAAAGCATCACCAACTTGACCGGCGCCGACGCCACCCTGACCGTCAAGAACACGGGCGCCATCGTTTTGGACGCAGGCAGCGCCATCAGCTCCGCCGCGGGCAAGCTCAACACGGTCCTTTGGTCCGACACGGACGCCAACGGGGGCTACATCAAGCTGAACAGCGGCAGCAGCATCACCACCAACGGCGGCCACCTCTGGATGGGAGGCGGCTCCGGGTCGACCGCCTGGAACGGCCTGACCGTGGGCGACGGCCGCGCCACCGGGAACGCCACCCAGTACGAGGGGATCTACATCGACCGCGGCACCCTGTCGACCGGCGGCGGACATGCCGCCCTGCTGGGGAAGGGCCATTCGGCGGCCTCGGTCGGCGGCAACTATTCCACCGGGGTCGCCATCGGCGGGGCCACCGGGGATACGGACGGCACGGCATCGGTCAACACCGGCGCCGGCGACCTTCTGATCGACGGCTACGCCCAGGCGGCCGCCGGGGCCGGCGCCGGCGTCGAGCTGGCCTACTACGGCACGGCCACCACCGTGCAGAGCACCAGCGGCGACATCACCATCCAGGGCGACTCCGAGAGCAATCGCGGGATCATCTTCCAGGACAACGCGACCGTCGCGGCGACCGGAGGCGGCGCCGTGACGCTGGAGGGCACGGCAAGGTCCGGGAATAATTTCGGGATTAACCTGGACGGCGGCAACGCCAGGGTCCTGGCGAACAGCGGACTGATCCGGCTGACCGGCACCGGATCGGGCTCCGGGGAGGACCTGCGCCTCGGGGGTCCGATCGGATCCGTCGCCGGCGGCCTGGTGGAGAATTCGACCAGCGACATCGAAATCAACGCCGATTCCCTGACCGCTTTCGGCGCCAATACGCGATTCCAAAGTACGGGCGCCCTGACCCTCCAGCCCCGAACCGCCGGAACCACCATCGGCATCGCCGGCGGCGCCGGGACGCTGCAGCTGCCGGCCGGCTACTTTACGACCAACTTCACCGACGGCTTCTCCGGGATCACCGTGGGCAAATCGGACGCCGGTTTGATCAGCCTCGGCGGTTCCGCCCTCTCCTACAACGATCCGCTGACTCTGAAGACCGGCAACAGCATCTTCTTCGGCACCGCCTCCGCCGTGGCCGGCAACGGCAATGCCCTGACCCTCTGGACCCGGGCCGGAGGAAACGACGCCGCCGATGACGGGGTGAACGGTTCCGTCTGGATGCCGGTGGGCTCCACCGTGGATACCGGCGGCGGCGATGTCACCATCGGCGGGGGATCGGACCCGACGGTCGGTTACGCCCTCGGGGATATCGGCGCCGGCTCCGACGAAAACAATGCCCGGTACCGGGGCGTCACCATCAACGGGACGCTCGACGCCGGCGGGGGCAACGTGTCCATCCTGGGACGGGGCGGGAATATGGGCAGTACCCGCGGGGTGAGCATCGGCGGCGCCGTCAGCACCAGCGGCGACGGGAACATCACCGTCAAGGGCGTGGCGAAGGGCGTTTCAGACGGTCTGGCGCTGGGAGACACCGCGCTTGCCGGGTCATCGCTCGGCACCCTGACCGCCCAAAACGGCCACATTTCCCTCTACGGCACCAAGGACACGGGGAGCAACGGGATCAACCTGTCCACGGCGGACAGCCGGATCACCACCAACGGTACGGGGTCGCTGACCCTGACCGCAACCGGCAACATCGGCGGGACCGGCGCGGTCGCCGTCGGCGGCGCCACCACGCTCACCGCAGGCGTTTCCCACATCACGCTCGCCAACGCGGCCAACGATTTCACCGGTGCGGTCTCCGTGGTTTCCGGCAACAACGTCAGCCTGCGGGACAGCAACGCCCTGGACCTGGGCGCCTCGACCATCGGCGGCAACCTGACCCTCCAGACCGGCGGGGCGCTCACCCAGAGCGGCGCCCTGGCGGTCACGGGAACCACCGGCATCACGGCGGGCGCGGACAACGACATCACCCTGAACAACGGGGCCAACGACTTCACCGGCGCCGTTGCCGTGGTCTCCGGCAACAACGTCAGCCTGCGGGACAGCAACGCCCTCGGCCTGGGGGCCGTGAGCATGGCGGGCCACCTGACGGCCGAAGCGCTCGGCGGCGATTTGACCATTGGCGGAAACATCAGCAAAACCAGCGGAACGGATGCCACGGCCGCTCTGAAGGCGACCGGCAGCATCGTCCAGAACGCCGCCGCCTCCATCACCTCGACGAGCAACAAGCTTCATACGATCCTCTGGTCCGACGCCGACAACTCCGGCAGCGGCCACATCCTGGTGACGGACGGCAACACCATCGACACCAACGGCGGGAATCTTGTGATGGCCGGCGGTCTGGACGACGGCGCCAACGGCGGGACGTCAGGCGACGGCATTCCCGACGGCTATGCCGTCTCGAACACGGCCAACCGGGCGGGCGTCGGCATCGGCCGCCCCGACAACACCGCGACGGCTGCCACCACGCTGCAGTCCGGCGGCGGGGATATCATCCTTCGCGGCCGTTCCACGGGAGCGGGCGGCGAGATGGGCGTCTACTTCGCCCACAGCGGCACCCTCGCTGCGGACGACGGCACCCTGACGATTCTCGGAGAATCGGCGGCAACCCACGGCGTGGAACTGTCGGCCTGGGTGAGCGGACTGCTGAATATTTCGGGACGCACAGTCAGTATCCAGGGCAAAACGTCTGCCGCGGGCTCTCACGGCCTGGCCACCTCCGAACTGGGCGGCAAATACGCATCGATTACAGCGGGAGCCGGGGGCATCACCCTTTATGGCGAGCACACCGGGGCAGAGACCGGCGGCATCCAGATGGCGGTCAACCTCACCGCCACGGGCGGGGGAGCCATCCTCATCGAATCGCCCGACACCTTCTGGTTCTACAACGCCCACAACGCGCACAGCTACAGCGCAGGAACCGGCGACATCACCATTCGCGCCAACGGGGTGACCAACTCGGGCAGCGCCGGCACGACCGCATTCAGCGGAACGGGCGACCTGACCATCGAGCCCTACAGCGCCGGCACCACCATCGGCATCGCGGGCGGCGCCGGGACGCTGCAACTGCCGGCCGGCTACTTCACGACCAACTTCACCGACGGCTTCTCCGGCATCACCGTGGGACGCAGCGACGGCACCGGCAAGATCACCGCCGGGGCCTTCGCGGTGAACGACGCCCTGACCCTGCGGACCGACAGCGGCGGGATCGAGTTGACGGGTCTGCTCAACGCGGGCGCCAACACCGTGACCGTCAACAGCACCGGGTCGGTGACCGACAGCGGCAGCGGCGCGATCGCCGCCGGGGGCCTCGCCCTCCTGGGGGCGGGCGGGAACTTCACCCTCGACGGAACGGGCAACGACGTGGACACCCTGGCCGCCGACACGGGGAGCGTCACCTACGTGGACGGCGACGCCCTGACCATCGGCACCGTGAACCCCACGGGCATCACCGCCACGGGACCGGTGAACATCGCCACCCTGACGGGCGACCTGACCGTCTCGCAGAATATCGTGACAAGCGACACTTCCAACGCAGCCATCGTCCTCAACGCGGGCAAGAGCGTCGCCGCCGGCACCGCCGCGGGCGGCAACATCGTCCTTTCCGGTTCGCCCGCCTTCACCACCGGCGCCGGTGGCCGAACCACCCTCTACACCGGCGGCATCTCCGGGAGCACGGGCCTGACGGCCCTGCTCGGCTCGGGCAGCGGCCGCTTCCGCTACCACAGCGACGAGACGGCGACGAACTACACCACGGCCCTGGGTGCGGGCAGCTACGCCATCTACCGGGAACAGCCGACCGTCTCCGTCACCCCGGGAAGCCAAACGATCACCTACGGCGATGCCGTGCCGGGCTTCACCCCCTCCTATACCGGCTTCGTCAACGGCGACACCGGCGCGGTGTTGACGGGCAGCCCCGTCTGGACGGTGGGAGGTGCGAACTCCACCGGGGGCCACAAGGTCGCCGGCATCCATGACGTGGCCTACGCCTCCGGCCTGGGCAACGGTCTCGGGTATGCCATCGCCGACGCCCCGGCCAGCACCGGCGAACTGACGGTCAACAAGTACAACCTGGCGGTCAGCGGTTTGAGCGCCTCCGACAAGGTCTACGACGCCACCACGACGGCCGTCCTGACCGGCACCGCAACCATCACCCCCCTGGCCGGCGATGCGGTCGTCCTCGGCGGCACCCCCACAGGCGCCTTTGCCGACAAGAACGCGGGCACCGCTAAGGCCGTCACCGTCTCCGGAAGCACGATCTCCGGCGCCGATGCCGGAAACTACAACCTCCTCCAGCAGGCCGGGTTCACCGCCAGCATCGCCGCCAAAACGGTGCAGTTATCGGCAACCAAGACCTACGACGGCACGACCGATCTCACCGGCGCTGTGACGCTCGCCACCGGAATCGCCGGCGAGTCCCTGAGCTACACGGGTGCGACGGCCCTTTCCCGGAACGCCACCGACAACGCGACGAACTGCATCAACGCCATCACCCTGGCCGACGGCGCGGGCGGACAGGCCGGCAACTATCGGTTGCCCGCACTGACCCATGACGACGCCCCGGTGACCATCACTCCCGCAGCGCTGACGGTGACGGCCAAGGACGCGGCCAAGACCTACGGCCAGACCGTCACCTTCGGCGGCACGGAGTTCACCTCCGCCGGCCTTCTGAACGGGGAGACCATCGGTTCCGTCACCCTCGCCAGCGCCGGCGCTTCGGCCGCCGCCGGCGTGACCGGCTCCCCCTACGCGATCACCGCGAGCAACGCCGACGGCGGTACCTTCACCGCCGGAAACTACGCCATCACCTACCAGGACGGCAAACTGACCGTTCGCGCCAACAGCCAGGGAGAGGCCGCCGAAGCTGCCGTTTCCAGTCCCCAGCGGGGGATGAACGGCACTGGCCAGGAGTCGGAGGGAACGCCCGGCGCCTCCTCCACCCCCTCCCTGGGTCCCGGCGCAGGCAGTGGCAACATCGTCGCGGCATCGGTCATCGCCCCGCACACGACGATCGGCGCAGTCCTCGCGACAACGACCTTCTCCACACCGGTCACGCTCAGCGCCACGGGCACGACCATGACCCTGTCTGTCGCAGGAACGACCGCTTCCGGGCCGATGACCGAGGTGGGAGCCTTGCCCATCTTTACCCAGAACGGCGGCGCCCCGCCCGCCCTGCAGGGCAACTTCCTGGTTCGGGAGAGCGGCAGCGCCCTCTCCCTGACGCCCGCAGGCGCCGCGGGAGTGACCGTGCCCCTGCCGGCCGCAGGGGCCGGCGAAAAATCGGCCCCCTTCACGCTGACCCAGGAGAACGGCCTGACGCTTCAGATGACTGCCTCGGTCACCGCCGACGGGGTCCTGGTCGTCTCGGCGCCCGACACGGCCGGAGTCGACGTCCAGCAGGCGATCCTCATAGGCGCCCAGGTGGCCAGACAGGCGCTCCGGGTCGAGCTGAGCTCCCTGAACGCGGCGCTGTTCGTGAGCAACTGACCGCTGCCGCCCCGGGATCGCTGGAGAGGTCCCGGGGAGCGCCCGTGTCTGCGAAAAGACCGTGTTCGGCACTTTCGTCCAGCGCTGCTGCCAGCGCCCCGCAGGGGCGCAGACATTCCCCACAGCAGACGTCAAACGGATCTTTGACAGTTGCAAAAAATATATTCAATGATCTTGGGAAGATAACTACCTATAAAAAGTTCTTGACACCACATTTGCTCCTTGACGAGCCGATCAACTGCCATGACATCTCCCTGATAGTGGGCGGGATCGCAACGCCGATCGCTTGGAAAACCTTTCCACAAGTGCCGGCGCATTCGGTCCGGACAGCGAGCGATTTATTCTGTTTCGTGATCGGTTACCTTCGGCAGCGCGGAATGACCTTGTTGAAATGACGACGATACCGGCCATATTCCTGATCGCCCTCCTGATCTCGATCGTGCTCTGCAGCCGCTACGTTGGAAGAGGCCTGTTCGTACGCGTGAAGAAGGACTTCTACGTCCTGGAGGAAAACTGGAGAAGGCTTTCGGAGAAGGATTTGTTTCGGCTGGCCAACCACCTGCAGGTTCCGTCATACGTCTCTCTGGGCAGCGCACTTTCATTTTACGGCGTGTCCACGCAGGTCCGGAGAAACCGGGTCGAGAGTGTGGCGCTGAGGATCTGGACTTCGACAACTTCGGCCTTTCCTTTGCGCAGTTTGAAGGGCTGCTGAAAAAAGCCTGCCGGGACATGGAATACAAGGGTTTCCTGGTCGAATACAGGCTCGTCGAAAAGGGCGCCTATCACTTCTATATCCGTTTTCCGGAAATCTTCCAGCGCGCCGGTTTGACCCGTGACGCCGACAGAAAGATCCTGATACGGATCGACAGTGAGGCGAAAGAAAAGACCTATGGGCCGGAGACTTTCTTCCTGAACAAGTTCGGGGTCTACCGGCGGATTCCGGCAGCTCCGGCCGGCGTACTGCTGGCCCAGAAGATGATGACGGTCCTCAGCCGCAAACGAGAGAAGGGACGGGATATCTACGACGTTTCCTTCCTGATGGGCATCGCCCCCCCCGATTTCGCCTATGCCGAAAGGATGCTCGGTTTGGATCGGACGGAGTTCCTGCGCCGTTTCAGCGAAAGGCTTGCGGAACTTGACCTGAATGCCTTGGCCAGGGATGTAGAACCGTTCCTGTTTTCCGCAGAACAGCGGGAGCGCGTCGCCACGTTCCGCGAGTACTGGCAGGGAGTGTCGAAAGGCCTCGCGGGATGACCAGTGGTCCGGACTTCTTGCTTGCATAATTTGCACTGTGACGTTCTCGGCACGTCGAAAGTCAAGGCGGCCTTTGGGTCCGGACTTCTTGCTTACATAATTTGCACTGTGACTGCATCTTATCCGCAAAACCAACGAAACAGCCGTCGTCCGCGTGTCTTCTTCTGTCACCCCCGCATCTTCTCTGTCACCCCCGCGAAAGCGGGGGTCCAGCTCTCTGGTTACCCGCCGGGTGCGGCAGGCAAAGACTCAAGACTCTGGATGCCCGCTTTCGAGGGCATGACAAAGAAAAAAACGGGGAATGACAAATAAACCACCGCTGTCACCCCCGCGAAAGCGGGGGTCCAGCTCTCTTGCTACCCGCCGGGTGCGGCAGGAAAAGACTCAAAACTCTGGATGCCCGCTTTCGAGGGCATGACAAAGAAAAACCGGGGAATGACAAATAAACCACCGCTGTCACCCCCGCGAAAGCGGGGGTCCAGCGCGGGGGCAGTTCGATGCGTACCACATTCACACGTCACCCCCGCGAAAGCGGGGGTCCAGCTCTCTGGTTACCCGCCGGGTGCGGCAGGCAAAGACTCAAAGAATCTGGATGCCCGCTTTCGCGGGCATGACAAAGGATTTCCCACCTGCCTGTAAGCCCAGGCCTCGGGGATAAACAGAGCGCTGGGTCCCCACCTACGCGGGGACGACAAAATCGGCTGGCGCCCCGCCCGCGGGGGATCAGTTGGGTCCCCACCTACGCGGGGACGACAGGAACGGAGTCTGGATTCCCGCTTGCGCAGGGCACGACGGAGAGGAAGGATGTATGGCGCGTGCAGCGACTTGGAATAACAAGCGTTTTCATTTTTATCCTTTACATAAGGACATAAATGTGATTTATTGTCCTTTAAATAAGGACGTAATATGATATCGAATAATATTATTAAGGAAATGATCCTGTCGAGCCGGACCTTCATCCTGGAGTCCATAACCGGGATCGTTCCGCGTGCGGCAGCGGACGTCACGGCGCCCGGAAAAACGGTGATCCTCTACGGCATCCGGCGGAGCGGCAAGACCTTCATCCTCTACGATATCTTCCGCAGAAACCCCGATGCGGCTTTGTATCTGGATTTCGAGGACGATCGCCTGGCAGGCTTCACGGCCCCCGATTTTACGACGATTCAGGAGGCATTCCTGGAACTCCGGCCGGAGGCGGCGGGAAGGATCGTTTATCTCTTCGATGAAATACAGCATGTCAAAGACTGGGAAAGGTTCTGCCGGCGGGTCACGGAGAGGGAAAATGCGGTGGTGTACGTCACCGGTTCCTCTTCGAAGCTGATGCCCCTTGAGGTCGATACGGCGATCCGGGGGCGGGCATGGAGTGTGGCGGTTTTCCCGTTTTCTTTCTCTGAATTTCTGCGGTTGCGGCAGGGGAGCGCGGAGCGGAACGAGATACTTTTCGGAACGCGAAAGATCGAAACGAAACGGCTTTTCGCCGAATATGCACGGTGGGGCGGGTTTCCCGAGACGGCGCTGGCCGCCGCTCCCCTGGACAAAACGAAGCTGTTGCAGGAATATCTGCGGGCGATGTTCTTTCGGGACCTCGTCGAGCGGTATGGCATGACCAACATTCCCCTGTTCGACGCCCTTTCGGATAAGCTCTTCTCCTCCTTCGCGACACGCCTTTCCCTGACGGCATTCTACAGGCAATACAAGGATCTTTTCCCCTTCTCGAAGGACCTCCTTTTCCAGTACTTTCATCATTTTGAGGAGAGCATGTTGATCTTCGCGGTTCGGAAATTCTCCGAATCGTCGTATAAGAGAAGCAGAAATCCGGTCAAGATCTACCCCGCCGATACGGGATTGTGCCGCCGGGTCGCTTCGGAAGACGCGGGCCGAATTCTGGAGAATATCGTTTTCATCGAACTGGCGCGCAGGGGCGGGGAGGTTTTTTATTTTGAGGATAAGCAGGAGTGCGACTTTATCGTCAAGGAGGGAGAGGGGGCGCGATTGGCCGCCTTTCAGGTCTGCCGGGAGTTGACGGATGCAAACCGGCCGCGGGAAACGGGCGGCCTGACGGCGGCATGCCGGCGCCTGGATATGACCGAAGGAACGATCCTGACGGACGACCAGGAGTGGGAGGAAGAAGCTGACGGGATCAAAATCAGCGTCCGCCCCGTGTGGCGCTGGCTCCTGGGCGGGTGACACGGATTTATCCGATCTGATGAAGCAACTCCTTATCTCCCGCTATATGGCCGACCCCTTGGCGCAAACCGGAAACGGAAGGAAACTCAAAGACACTGGATGCCGCTGGCGCGGGCATGACAGGAGGAAGTGCTGTATTCGCGCTGTCGCCGACTTTTCCGCTTACACGATTTGCATCATCACTGCATATTATCCGCATGGAGCATTATGCAACTTGAATTTGCAATCTGCACGGCACGATGAGCGCGACTCCGGTCGAGAGAAAGATCTGAGAGAGTCAGAAAGATAGTTCTTGAACCAGCAAGAAATTCCTGTATAATTTACGATCATGAGCGATAATATACAGAAATATCGTTTTATGACGCGACGACTTCCTGATCATTCTCAAAGACGCCTGGTCATCGTCACCGGCGCCCGGCAGACGGGAAAGACGACTCTGGTCAAGGCTGCATATCCCCGCCTGAATTACATCAATCTCGATGCCCCGGAAAACAGGGAGGCGGTTCGCGCCGTTGCCTCCGCGTCTTGGGCGAGGGACGTGGGCACGGCCATTCTCGACGAGGCGCAGAAGGAGCCCCTGGTCTTTGAAAAAGTCAAGTACGCTTATGATGGCGGAGATCTTAATTTCAGCGTGCTCCTTGGTTCCAGCCAGATTCCGATGCTGAAGCGGGTCCGGGAAACGCTTGCCGGCCGCGTTTCTCTCTTGGAACTCTGGCCCCTGATGATGAGCGAACTCCATGAGGGCGCCCGTGATTCATCCGGCACCCCGCCTTCGCCTCCCCTTGCTGACCGCCTCTTTACCGAAGCGCCGCTCAAGGACATCCTCGGCAACGTCCCCGGCGTTCTGCTGGACCGCGAGGAGCAAGAGGCGCGCCGTGCGGAAAAGCATCTTCTCCGATGGGGAGGAATGCCGGGACTTCTGCCCCTGACCGACGAGGAACGGGCGCAGTGGCTGAAGGATTACGGTTATACCTATCTGGAACGGGACCTCGGCGACCTGGCCCGTCTGGACGATCTCGCGCCGTTTCGGAAATTCCAGCGGCTCACGGCTCTGCGTTCGGGCTGCCTTCTCAATTACTCCGAGTTGGCTCGCGACGCCGCCATCAGCGTGGATACGGCCCGGCGCTACCTGGAGTACCTCCGCCTCTCCTACCAGACTCTTCTGCTACCCCCCTACCGTGCCAATCTCACCAGCACGGCGATCAAGACTCCCAAAGTCTACTGGCTGGACATCGGCCTTCTCCGTTCACTTGCGGGTATCGCCGGCGATGCGACCGGCGAAATGTACGAGACGATGGTGGTCGGAGAATTCATGAAATGGATGAAGACGGCCGGACGGGAAGGCGAACTCTTCTTCTACCGCACCCGTTCCGGTCTGGAGGTGGACATCTTGCTGGAAACGGCTGCCGGCGTTGTCGGGATGGAGATAAAGAACCGGCCCGTTCTCGCCCCGAAAGACGTGACGGCGATCAGGGAGGTTGCCCGGGGGCTCGGGGGCCGATGGCGGGGAGGAATGGTGATCTACACAGGTGATGCGATCAAACGTCTGGCTGATCCGGAAATATGGGCTGTTCCGTCCCGGCGTCTGTTCTGATCGAGCCACCGGAGGCGCTGCCATGAAGAGACTGAGAACGTTCGTGCTCTGCTGCTGCCTGTTTCTCCTTCCGGCGTCCGCTGCGGCGGAAGCGCTCGTCGGGCTGTACGGCGTACCGGCCTCTCCGGCGAAGGAAAGGACCGCCGCGTCCGCGACGCTGCACGATGCCGGCGCGAATGCCGTTTTCGTTTCCGCCGACGGCGATGCCATCCGGCATTACCGGAAGCTCGGCTTCCGCGTCTTCGTCGCCCTGAACGTCTTCGGCGGCAGCGGCGGGTGGAAGAAATACCCGGACGCGAGGCCCGTCAAGGCCGACGGCCGTCTGCTCGGCACGGCGCCGGAGGACAAGGGCCAGGAAGGGATGTGCCCCTCCCACGCCGGCTGGCGCAGGGACCGCATCGGCCGGATCGAGTCGGTTGCGAAGCGGTTCGGAACGGAGATCGACGGGATCTTTCTCGACTACGTCCGCTATCCCGGTTTCTGGGAAAAGCCGTCCCCGAACCTTCCTGATACCTGCTACTGCGCCCGTTGCCTGTCGAAGTTCCTGGCGGATACGAAGATCCGCATCGCCGACAGGCGCGCCTTCGATGCGGCGCCCGCGGCCTGGATCGCGAAGAATCGCCCCTACGAATGGATGAAGTGGAAGAAGGGCCAGATCGCCTCGTTCGTGAGGGAGGCGAAGGGGGCGATGCAAGCGGCTGTCATTGCGAGGAGCCCGAAGGTCGACACAGCAATCTCGGCTGCGCCCGGCAGTGGCAAGCCTGTCACCTCCGCATCTTCTTCTGTCACCCCCGCATCTTACTCTGTCACCCCCGCATCTTACTCTGTCACCCCCGCATCTTACTCTGTCACCCCCGCGAAAGCGGGGGTCCAGCGCCCTGGCTACGCACCACCTGCGGGAAAAAACCCAAAGACGCTGGATTCCCGCTTTCGCGGGAATGACAAGATGGGAAGCGGGAATGACAGGATGCAAAGCAGGAATGATGAGGACAAAAAATCTTCTGTCGTCCTCGCGAACGCGGGGACCCAGCGCCCTGATTACGCACAGGGTGCGGCAGGCAAAGACCCAGGACACTGGATTCCCGCTTCCGCGGGAATGACAGAAGAGAAAACGGAAATGGCAGGAAAGGGACTGGATTCCCGCTTCCGCGGGAATGACAGGAAGGAAAGCGGGAATGACCGCCCGCTTCTCGGCCTCTTCGTCGTCCCTTGGACAAAAGGCGAAAGGAACGGGGACGTGTCCTACAGGCTGGGGCAGGACGCGGCCTTTCTTTCCGAGTTCGCGGACGTGCTCTCGCCGATGGTCTACCACCGCATGTGCGGCGAGGCGCCGGCCTGGGTGGAGGAGACGACGACCTACTTCCGGGAGTCGGCCTCCTGCCCCGTTTGGCCCATCGTGCAGTCGGCGGATGCCGATACCGGCGAGTTTGCCGAAGCCCTGCGCGCCGCCGCTGCGGGCGGCGCGGACGGCGTGCTCGTCTTCCATTACGGAGGCATGCAGAAGGCAGAGGACCCGGCGGCCATGTGGAAGGCCCTGGCGGCATTCGCGCCGCCGCGGAACCTGATCCCGAACCCGGAGTTGCGGCTGCCCGCAGGAGCGCATACGCCGGAGGGATGGAGATTCGGGCCGAGTGAAAAGACGCTGGATTCTCACTCTCGCGGAAACGACAAAGTCGACGAACATTCTGGCGCCCACGCATCTTCTTCTGTCACCCCCGCTCCTTATTCTGTCGTCCTCGCGAACGCGGGGACCCAGCGCCTTGGTTACTCGCCGTACGCGGCAGGCAAAGACTCAGGACACTGGATTCCCGCTTCCGCGGGAATGACAGAAGAAAAAACGGGAGTGACAGATGGGAAAACGGGAGTGACAGAAAAAGGGCTGGATTCCCGCTTCCGCGGGAATGACGGAAGAGAAGCAGGGAATGGCAGGATGGAAAGCAGGAATGACAAAGAGAGAATCTGGGATGGCAGAGAGAAAGGCCGGAATGACAGGAATGCAACGGCCGGGATGATCAGGAGCGCCGCGGAGCTCGACGTGAAGATGGCGCGCTTTCCCCATGCCAATGCCGCGGGCGTCACCGGGAGCCGCGACGGCTTCGGGGCATGGAGCGCGGAGATCCCCGCCTGCAGGCCCGGCGAGGAGTACCTCTTCACGGGGTTCTTCTATCGCGAGCATTGGGACAACATCTCCTACCCCAAGGTCAGCGCCTGGGGCGAGACGTTCGAGCTGGACAATCACGTCTTCTTCATCAAGAGTTTCCAGCCCCTGCGGGCGCACATCCCCTGCCCGCCCGCCCCTGCCGAAACCCTGTTCCGCTTCGTCAACGATGCGCCCGGCGAGACCTTCTGGATGGCAAAGCCCTCTCTCGTCAGGAAGGAGGCCTCCGCCCGCGGCGACGATGCCGCAGAGCGGCCGCAGCTCCTCTCCGGCTTCTTCCCCATCGGCATCTGGGGGGCGAACCGCGGCAACCTCGAGCAGATCCGGAGCCTCGGCATCAACACGGTGCTGCTCCGGGACGAAGGCGAAGAGCTGCGCAGGGCGATCCGGAGGTGCCGCGAGCTCGCGTTGCGCTTCGTCCTCTCCGTGCCCAGCGAGCCGGAGCGGCTGCGCGTCTACCTGGACGGGCTCGCGGACCTGAAGCTGGGCGAACACGAGGCCGCCTTCTACGTCGAGGACGAGCCGGAGCTGCGCTCCGTTCCCGTCGGCCGCACGATGGACATCCGCCGGATGCTCCGGGACCGCTTTCCGAAAATCGCCGCCTGCATGGCAATCGTCCGCCCGCAGGCCTGCCGCGATTACCTCGACGCGGCGGACTTCTTCATGATGGACCAGTACCCCGTTCCCTTCAGGCCGATGACGCTGCTTTCCGATTCCATGGACCGCGCCGCGCAAGATGCGGGCCGGGAGCGACTCCTCTCCGTCGTCCAGGCATTCGGCGGCGGCGACGAGGCGGCCGTAGGAAGGACGCGCTGGCCGACGTGGGAGGAGATGGACTGCCTCGCCTTCCTCTCCGTGATCCACGGCAGCCGCGGCGTCTTCTTCTTCAGCTTCTCCGACATGGGGCGGAACGAGGACGGGCGCGAGCGCCTGGGCCGCGTCGCCGGCAGGCTGAACGCGGTCTATCCCTGGCTCGGCGTCCCCAACGAAAAGGCACCGGTAGGCGTGACGATGCTTTCGGACTGGCGCGTCGATCCGAAGGGGCGGCCGGCGGTGCAGGCCGCGCTGAAGGCGAAGGACGGCGAGCGCCTCCTCATCGCCGTCAATACGATCGGCCACCGCGTCGAGGCGAAGCTGGCGCTGCCGGTGGATGCGGAGGCAAACTCAACGACACTGGATTCTCGCTTTCGCGGGAATGACGGAAGAGAAAACGGGAATGACAAGGAGAAAAGCGGAAACGACAAAGTCGACGAACATTCTGGCGCCCACGCATCTTCTTCTGTCACCCCCGCTCCTTATTCTGTCGTCCTCGCGAACGCGGGGACCCAGCGCCTTGGTTACTCGCCGTACGCGGCAGGCAAAGACTCAGGACACTGGATTCCCGCTTCCGCGGGAATGACAGAAGAAAAAACGGGAGTGACAGATGGGAAAACGGGAGTGACAGAAAAAGGGCTGGATTCCCGCTTCCGCGGGAATAACAAAAGAGAAGTCGGAAATGACAGAAGAAGAAACGGGAATGACAGACGGGAAAACGGAGTTGACAAAAGAGAAGACGGGATTGACAAGAGAAGCGGAAATGACAGGAAGGGCGGGAATGACGGAAAGAATGACCGGATCGGCACGGAAGCCGAGGAAGTTTTCGGCAGCGGCGCCTACCCGCTCCGGGACGGCACGATCCGCGCCTCCTTCGCGCCCTTCGAAACCAAGGCGTTTCTGATAAGAGCGCCGGGAAAGCAATAACAGCCTTTGTCGTCCCCGCGTAGGCGGGGACCCAGCGCCCTGGTTAATCGCCCGGCCCGGAAACAAACTCAAGGACCCTGGGTTCCCGCTTTCGCGGGAACGACATAGAAGAAGGGGCTCTGTCGTCCCCGCGCAACGGGACGACGAATCGAATTGGAAAAGACTGCATACGTCATCTACTTGGTCTGCCTCGTCCTGGGCCCGCTGTTCTTCGGCCTCACGGACGTGTGGGCCTATACGATCGTCTTCCTCGGCGTCCTCGCGGCGAGCCTCCTGGTCCTGCGCACCGACGTCGCCCGGAAGAACGGCGAATGGGTCTTCCGGGCGCCGAAGACGGACCTCGATCCCCTCATCTGGCTCTTCGCCGTCTTCCTTCTCTTTCAGATGACGCCCCTTCCGGAGACGGTGCTCATGTGGATCTCGCCGGAATCCGCGGCGGTGGGCGGGAATTCCCTGTCCGCCTCCCAGGCTGCATCGCCGGCCGCAGCGAAACCCTGGTTTGCCGTCGCCCCCTATGTCCATCCCGTGAAGCTCTCGCTGATCCGCTGGGTCGTCTACGGCCTCTTCTTCCTGGGACTTTTGCAGACGCTGAAGACGCGGGACCGAGTCGAGACGCTGGTCATGGTCCTCCTCGTCTCAGGCTGCTTCCAGGCCCTCTACGGCATCGCCGAGACATTCTCCGGCCACCATCAGGCATTGTGGCTTCCGCACGTGAGACCGGGCAGGGATGTCCAAGGTAGCTACCTGAACCGCAACCACTTCGCCGGATTCATGGAGATGGGCATCGCGCTCGCCGTCGGCTACGCTGGCGCCTTCACGGCCGGGCGCCGCACCAACTCCCGGAGATCCTACGGCCGCGAGCGGCTGAAGGACCGCGTTCTCCGCATCTTCTCCGGCCGGCGCCTGCAGCGGTTTCTCATCCTCTTCTCGGGCGTTGTGATGGGCGTGGGCCTGATCCTCTCGGCGTCCCGCGGCGGCGTGATCTCCGCCGCCTTCGCCCTCCTCGTCATGGGGCTCCTCTTCTACGCGCGGAAGGACCAGCGGCCCAAGGGGCGGATCGTGCTGGCGCTCTTCGCGCTGACGCTCGTCTATGCCCTGATCGCCGGCATCGATTACACGGTGAGCCGCTTCCAGGCGATCGACATCGGCCATGAAGCGCGCCTCCGCTATCTGGAAAATACGATGCAGCTCTTCGACGACTACTTCGCCGCGGGCGTGGGGGTGGGCAACTTCCAGCACGCCTTCCTCAAGTTCCACGAGCGGGGATTCGAAGGACTCATCATCGACTACGCCCACAACGACTGGGCGCAGCTCCTGGTGGAGACGGGCATTGCCGGCATGACGATCCTGATCGCGTGCCTCCTCTGGTTCCTCTGCCGCGCGGGGAAGGTCTGGGTTCGGCGCCGCAACTCCTTTTCCGTCTGCATGGGGGTGGCGATGTTCGGCGCCGTCGCGGCCCTGGCCGTGCACTCCTTCTTCGACTTCAACCTCCACCGCCCGGCGAATGCCCTGCTGCTGGCCGCGGTGCTGGCGATCGGGATCGCTTCGCTGCGCCTCGACGGAGGGCACAAGACGGCCGAAGCAGACCAGGAGGTCCGCATCCTTCCCCTGCGCGGGGCGGGCGCCATTGCCGCAGGCGCCGCGCTCCTGGCCGTTCTCTGGGCCGGCGCGGCGACGATCAAGCACTTCATCGCCGAATCTTATTGCCATACGCAGGTGAGAAGGACGCTGAACCTGCCCGCGAATCCCCCACCGGAGTACATCGAGGCCGCGATCTCCTGGGACTGCGGCAACGCCGCCTACTCCTTCCGCCTGGCACAGGCGCTGGCGACCAGGAGGAATGTGGCCCGCCAGGAGACGCAGGACCGGGAGGCCTGGCAGCGGTCGCACGGGCCGATCATCGAGGCGCTCGAAAGGGCCGTGCGCCTGAACCCCCTCAACGCGGAGTACCATGTCATGCTCGGTTGGGAATATACCTATCTGTGGCATGAAAGGGGCTACATGACCCGGTGGATGAAGGCGGCGGACACGGCGATGGAACGGGGGGCATTCTTCGGCGGAACATGGGGAATCCAGCCGCGGCTGCACGTCGACATGGGGCACTACTGGGCGATGCGCTCGAAGAATCTCGGGCCGGCGCGCATGGAAAGCGCCGCCGCATGGTCAAGGGCCTGCTGGCATTACAATATGGCCCGGCAACTGCTGGGGGCCCGCAAGGGCCTGCAGGAGGAGATCCGCAACTACCTGAAGAGCTTCTACACCGACGAGGAGCACATCCGCCAGGCGCTCGGTGAAGAGCCGGCGTGAGGCCTGTCACCCCGCCTTTCTTCTTGTCATTTCCCGCTTTTCTCCTTGTCATTCACGTTTTTTCTTCCGTCATTCCCGACTTCTCTTTTGTCATTCCCGCGAAAGCGGGAATCCATGGTCCTTCGAGTTTTTTTGCAAAAAATCCAGGCTCCGCCTTCGAGGGAGGTCGCAAGAAACAGCGATGAAACAGTATTACGTCTACATCCTCGCAAGTAAAAGGAACGGGACGCTATACGTCGGAATAACGAGCGATCTGGTCAAAAGGATTTACGAGCATAAAGAGGGCCTCACAGATGGATTCACCAAGTTGTATCGCGTCCACACCCTTGTGCACTATGAAGCGTTCGATGATGTAGTTGAGGCTATCGCGAGGGAAAAGCAATTGAAAAAATGGAACAGGAAATGGAAGCTGGAACTTATTGAAGAAAAAAATCCCGGCTGGAAGGATTTATACACCGACATTGCATGAAACTGATTCCTGGGTCCCCGCTTCCGCGGGGACGACAGAATGTTGCGATCTGTCATTTCCTCTATGTTGAAAGTCAAGATTCCTTTTCGACAGAGAGAGAAGCCGTCGGTCGTTGTGAGAGGTGTCATTCCCGCGAAGCGGGAATCCAGGGTCCTTGGATTGTCGATCCTGCGGCAGGTGCGTAACCAAAGCGCTGGCCCCCGCTGCAGCCGGCCCCCGCGAAGGCGGGGGCCGGGGTGACAAAGGAACGGGCGCGGGTGGCGACAACCCTCACTTGAACCGTATCTTGTACAGGCCGTATTCGTAGTCCTGCTCGCGGGCCTGGGCGGCCGGCTCCAGCTCGTATTTCCGGGCGATCTCCCCGCATATCTGCCGGTTGCCGTCCCCCTTCGTATTGCACCAGTAGCCCCAGTGGAAATAAACGTGCCCCCGGTACCGCTGCATCAGATCCCATACCAGCGGCTGGTCGCTGATCGCGACGTTGGGCGAAATCGCGCCGCGGCCCCAGACGAGGAACATCGTGGGAACGTGGGTGAGGACGATCGAGCGCTCCGGGATCTTGGCGAGCGCCTCCCGGGCGAAGCGATGATCGTACCGCGCCCCCCACGCCTCCTGCCCTTCCGTCCTGATCAGCGGCAGAAAGCCCGCCCATAGAACCGCCACAACGATCGCGAGCGCCGCAGCCGGCACCGCGATCGGATTCCCTCCCCCCGGCGGGGCGAAGTCCCGCATCCTCCCGGCCGCCCATCCCGCAACGGCTTCCCCTCCCAGACCCGCCAGAACCGCCAGCGGCATGAACGAGAGCAGCGCGAACCGCGAGTCCGCCCCGTACTTGTAACTCCCCGCGTAGAAGAACAGGAAGATCCCCCAGAAGAGGACGAACCACAGGAGCAGCAGCGCCTTTTCCCGGCGAGCCCCCGCCGACAGCAGTCCCCAGAGGGCCAAAAACGTAAAGGCCGCCGGGAACTCGGCATTGTTCATATAATAGGGGCCGTTGACGGCGATGTTCTTGACGAAGAACCCGAAGGAAAACTTCGGTCCGGCCGCACCCCAGGAGTCCCCCGACACGACGAAGGTGTGCAGGACCTGCGGCGCCACGAGGACCGCAGCCAGGAGGCCGATCGCCCAGAATCCCCTCTTCCCGAGAAGGCCGGGTCGCAGCGCGAGCAGCGCGGCGGCCGCCCAGAACAGGATCAGGCCGGACTCGGGCCGCATAGCGCAGACCATCGGCGCGGCTGCGGCGAGGAGGAAGAGGTGGCGGGCCCGCCCGTTGCGGGCGTAGAGGAAGAGGAGCAGCGCGACGATGCCGCCGAAGAGGGCCGCTGGAGGCTCCGCCGCCAGCGTGTTCGACCAGATGAGGTTGTGCGGGACGAGGGCGAAGACGGCAGCCGCAAACCAGGACGCGACCGCCCCTCCCCCGATCGTCCGGGCGATGAAGAATGCGACCAGGATCCCGATCCCGTAGATGAGGTTGTTCAGCAGGAAGGCGTACAGTTCGTTCGTCCCGAAGAGCTGGAATACGAGGCTCATCAGAAAGGGCCAGCCGCTGGGGTCCTTGTTGTAGGAAAGCTGGTGCGGGAAGTATTCGCCGTACTCGAAAGTACCGTAGCTGCATATGCCGGTCTTCCCGGCCGCGGCGATGGTCTGCGCCATGCCGGCGTAGATGTCTTCGTCGAAGAAGATGCGGTGGGTCCGCACCGTCGCGAAAACGGCGAGGACCAGGGCCGCGGCGAGAAGGGCGAGAAGGGCGGCGCCCCGGGGCGAAAGCCGCCCGGGGATCCCGCAGACGCCCGTCCGCCCGGTTTCCCCTTCCCGGAGGAAGGTGTCCCGGAAAGCCGCCTTGAGATCGTCGCGGCAGGCGAAGAGTCCCAGGATCAGCAGCAGGAAGGCGATGCGGAGATTCCAGGGGACCCAGACGGTGAGCGCCTGTTCCATCCGGAAGCGGCTGACTCCCGCGATCGCCCAGGCAAGGCCGACGGCGAAGGCGGCATAGAGGGCGGCCATGACCCAGGGGAACGATGCGTTTTCTTCAATCCTTTGCAGCCAGGTTTTCAACGAGCAGGTCCTCCAGGAAGAGATAGCGGATGCCCGTCCCGCGCAGCATGAAGAGGGCCTCCGCCGGCGAACAGACCATCGGTTCGCCGTGGATGTTGAAGCTCGTGTTCAGGACGACGCCGAAACCCGTTTCCGCCTTGATCCGCTCGAGCAGCTTCCGGTAGGGCGGATTCTCAGCCGCGACGAAATGGGGGCGGCAGGTGCCGTCGATGTTGACGACGCCCTCCATGAGGGGCAGCCTGTCGTGCCTCACGCGGAAGGCCATGGTCATGAAGCGGTTGTCGCAGATGTCCTGCCCCTCCGTGTGGAGGAGTTCCGGCGCATCCTCGATCAGCATGCTCGGGCAGAAGGGCTGGTACCAGACCCGCTTCTTGAGGAGCACGTTGAGGCGGTCCTTGACGTCCCGCCGGTCCGGGCGCGCGAGGATGCTCCGGCCGCCCAGCGCCCGCGGGCCGATTTCCAGCCGTCCCGTGAACCACAGGACGATCTGGCCGTCGAGGATAGCCCGCGCCGCCGTTGCCGGCAGGTCGTCCGGACGGCTCACGCGGAGAGGGGATCCTTCCTTCCTGTCATTCCCGCGCAAGCGGGAATCCAGCGTCCTTGGGTTTGCTTCCGCCGGCGCGTAATCAGGGCACTGGGTCCCCGCGTTCGCGAAGACGACAGGAGAAGGGGTGGGGGTGGCAAAAGAAGATACGGAGGCGACAGAAGGTTCGTCGACTTTGTCGTTTTCGCTTTTCTCCTTGTCATTCCCGCCTCTGCCACCCTGAGCCTGTCGAAGGGTGTCATTCCCGCGCAGGCGGGAATCCAGCCCTTTCTCTGTGATTCCCGTTTTCTCTTCTGTCATTCCCGCGGAAGCGGGAATCCAGTGTCTTGGGTCTTTGTCTGCCGCACCCTGTGCGTAATCGGGGCGCTGGGTCCCCGCGTTCGCGAGGACGACAGGAGAAGGTGTGGGGGTGGCAGCCCCGTTCTTCTCCAGCGCTGCCTGTATCTCCTCCCGCGAAAACGACGGCCCCAGGTAGAGATCCCCGAGGGTGTAGGACGATACTGCGTTGCGCCGGCGGTTCGATTCCATCGCCGCGCCGAGGGCGAGGCCGCCGTCCCCCATGTGCGGAAACACGTAGATCCGCTCGATCCCGGGCAGCGCCGCGATCGCCATGTTCATCTTGATGTTGGAGAATACGCCGCCCGCTGCGGCGATCCTCCTGGCGCCGGTCCGCTCCGCGAGGCTGCGGACAAGACCCAGCGCGCAGTGCTCCAGCGCGCGCTGCGCCATGTAGGCGAACTGCTCCGAGGGGTACCGCCAGAGGATGCGCTTCAGCTCGCGGAACATCGCCGTAGACGTGTAGGGCGAAACGAGCGCGTCGGCCTCTGCCGTCACGATCCCCATGAGGGGATTCTCCTCGTCCGGAACGGGATAGGCGTAGTTGGCGAGGGCCATGACCTTTCCCTCGTCCTCCAGTTCCCGCATGTTCATGAGGTTGGTCACGTGTTCGAAGAAGATGCCGAGCGAGGTGTTCGCTGGATAGGCCTTCAGGAGTTCGAGACTCCCGTCCCGCAGCCGCCAGGCCGAACCGGAGAGGCCGTCGCCGACGCCGTCGAGGGTGAGGACGAGCGCCTCGGGAAAACCGCTGCAGTAGGCGGCGGACGCGGCGTGGGCGCTGTGGTGGTCGACGAGGTCGAGCTGGAAGTCCCGGAACCCGTCCTTCTCCAGGAGCGACAGGATGCGCGACCGGCTCAGGGCGCGCGAGAGGATGTTGGGCCCCAGCTCCGTGAACCGGTACTTGAAGGCCTTGCGCAGGGGATCGAGCCGGCGCGGCGGCTTCCTGCGCCGCCGGATCAGGTAGTACTCCTCCTTGAGGGAGGGAAAGAGGCGGGTCAGCGTCTTGGCGGGATCGGTCGTGGAGGCGGCCACGGTCCGGATCTGCGAGGGATCGAGTCCCGCGAATTTCAGGCAGGCCGCGATGGAAAGACGGGGAAAGCCGACTTCGAGCTTGCGGCGCGAAAGGCGCTCCTCGTTGACGGCGAAGAGCACCTCGCCGCCGCGAAGCAGCGCCGCTCCCGCGTCGTGACCGTCCCAGATGCCGAGCACCGTCTCCGCCGCCAAAACCCCTCCGCCTTCTTCCGTCGTCCCCGCGCCTTTTCTGTCGTCCCCTCGAACGCGGGAGTCCGGCTCTTTTTCTCCGACCGAAGCGAAATCTCTAGATCCTGGATTCCCGCTTCCGCGGGAATGATATATCAAGCGTTGCTGTCGTCCCTGCACCCGCCTCCGCGGGGGCAGGCTGCGGCGGGGACCCGGCTCTCTGGTTATGCACCGGTCGCGGAAGCGAACTCGGCGACGCTGGATTCCCGCTTTCGCGGGAATGACAAAGACGACAAACCTTCCGTCGTCCTCGCGAACGCGGGGACCCAGCGGCTTGTGCCGCAGGAATGCGTCCACCTTTCCTGTCGTCCCCGCGAACGGGGACCCAGCGCTCTGCCCTGCACGACGTCGCAGAAAAAAATCCAAGACCCTGGATTCCCGCTTCCGCGGGAATGACAGGTAGAAGAGTGGTGACGACAGGAAATCACCGCTCCGAGAGCCCGCTCCACCTGGAAAATTTGCGCAACGTCCCGCCGAAATGCCCGATCACGCCCGGCTCCACCATGGAAAGGAGATGTAGCACAGTGGAGGGTCTCCTGTAAAACCTTCGATAGGCCTCACGGCGGAAGGCGTCGACCTTTTCCGGGGGAAGGCCGGGGATGCGGAGGGCGGACCGGTTCTGGGAGAACCCGTCGGGCTCGGCGAGCCAGCCTCTCGCGAGCGCTTCATCGTACAGCGCGGTGCCGGGAAAGGGGGCGGCGGCGTAGAACTGCCCCACGTCGAGGGGGAGATCCAGCGCGAAAGCCAGCGTCTCGGCCATCGTCTGCCTTGTTTCCCCGGGCAGGCCGAGGATGAAGTGCCCCGCCGTGCGGAGCCCTGCCGCGTGCGCCTCCGCGACGGCCCGGCGCGACTGCTCTTTCGTGATGCGCTTGCCCATCCGCGCGAGGATGCCGTCGTTGCCCGACTCCAGGCCGAAGCTGATCATCCAGAGGCCTGCCTTCTTCATCAGGCGCAGCAGGCCGCCGTCCACGCTGTCGACGCGGCTGTTGCATGTCCAGGAGACGGCGAGACGGCGGTCCAGGATCTCCCTGCAGAATGCCTCCACATAGGCCCGGTCGGCCGTGAAGGTGTCGGCCCAGAGGAAGAATTCGCGGACGCCGTGGCGCGCGATATTCCCTTCCATCTCCGCAAGGACGCTGCCCACGGGCCTCATGCGGAGCTTCTTCCCGTAATACAGGGGCGCCGTGCAGAAGCTGCAGGAATAGGGGCAGCCGCGGATGGGTGCGACGATCAGGAAGCGGCGGCCCTTCAGGGGAAGGCGGTAGGCCTCCAGGTCCAGGTGATGCCACGCCGGGGCCGGAATCTCTTCGGGGGCCAGGAGCGGTTCGGCCTCGTTGTGGAGGATGCCCTTCCCGTTGGCGCGCCAGGAAATCCCCCGCACGCCCTCCATCCCCGCCTTTCCGGCGCGGCAGAAGTTCCGGATCACCATCTCCGGCTCGCCGCGAACCACGGCGTCGAGCGCCGCCTCCCGGAGGGCCTCCTCCGGCCGCACCGTCACGTGCGTCCCCATGACGGCGGTCCGCGTCCCGGGAGACGCCTCCTTGACCAGGCGGGCGACGGCCAGATCGAACGGGAGCGTCGGAGTGCCCGTGCTCCAGACGGCGATGTCGGGCCGGAACAGGCGGAGCTCTTTCTCCAGGTCGGCGAGCGAACGGCCCGTTGCGGGAAAGTCGATGACGCGGACCTCGTGGCCGTCGGTCTCCAGGACCGCCGCGGCCGTCGCCAGCGTCACGGGCGGCCAGCAGGTCGCCCAGGCGCCGGCCTCCTGGGTGCAGCGTCCTTCGCGGATGTAGGAGCGGCCCTCGGGGCCGGGGGGATTGAAGAGCAGGACTTTCGCCATGAGGTTTAAGACCATTCCCTGTCATGCGAGGAGCGCAGCGGCGCGGCAATCCCGCCCCTGGCAACAGATTGCTTCACTTCACTCGCAGTGGCAAAGAAAAACGCCCGGGGTGTCCACTCGCTAAAAGTACAAGTACTTGACCGCGCTGTACACGTAGCGGATCGCGACCTTGTTGAGGCTGATCTTGGAATACCCGGCCTTCCTGACGTACTCGTGGGCGGGGACCTCGGCCATGCGGTATCCTTTCTTGAGGGTCTTGATGATCATCTCCTGCTCGATGGTGGTGATGTCTTCCCGCAGATCGAGCGCGCGGAGAACGTCGGTGCGTATCGCCCGGAAACCATTCTGGCTTTCCGAGAGGCGGACCTTGAAGCGGGAGTTGATGCAGGCCGTGATGAAGGAGCTCCCCATGAGGCGGAAGCACTCGTCGAAGCCACCGTGCAGCTCGCTGGAGCCGCCGGTGAGACGGGATCCGGACACGTGGTCGGCCTCGCCCGCGAAGATCGGTGCGGTGAGACGGGGGATGTCCCGCGGATCGTGGGAGCCGTCCGCGTCGATGAAGACGGTGATTTCCCTCGTCAGGTAGGGGATGACGGTCCGGATCGCCTCCCCCTTGCCTTTTCCGTGGTCGAAGATGACCCGCACACCGAGGGAACGGGCGACGTCGGCCGTCCCGTCGTCGGAATGACCGTCGACGACAAGGATTTCGCCTGCAAAAGGCCGTACGCCTGTAACAATCTCCCCTACGGTGACCGCCTCGTTTTTCGTCGGGATGACGACCTGGATCCTGCCCGCACTTGCCTGATCGAACATGCCAGCCAGCCTTTCCGATCCCCTCCCGCACTGCGATCTGTGAGGTGTTTCACATTGAAAAACATTCAACTTTTTTCTTGACATAAAGGTGAGCAAGGATATAGCCTACCGATATCTTTTTGTAAACACCATTTTATCTGGTTTGCCTGTTCTTTTGGGTTCGCACCTCCAGCGCTCGACAGCGGCGGAGGTTCTTTTCGTTTTGCTTGTTGTAGCGCAGCAGAAAGGATGGCGTTATGAAGAGAACAAACGGATTTGTTTTTTCGATCGCGCTTCTTTTCCTCATCGTTCCGGTCATCGTTCCGGCATCGGCCTTCGCACAGACCGGCGGCAATATTCAAATCGGAAATCTGAAGATCATTCCCGGCGTGACCGTGGAAGAGTGGTATGACGACAACATCTACCTGGGCAGCGGCGCGAACGATACGACGGAGCTGAAGAAGGCGGACTGGATCACGCACATCAAGCCGGGCCTGCTGCTCAACTACAACATGCCCGAAAGAGGCTCCGTCAACCTCGGCTACCAGGGGGACTTCGCCTTCTACAACAGCCAGCGGGACAACAACTGGAAGAACAACAAGGGTATGGCGGACATCGACTACAAGGCGCCCGCCGGCCTGATCCTGGGCCTGAAGGAGCAGTATCAGCGGTCGGAAGACCCCTACGGCAGCGCCGACCAGTATGCCCTCGGCCGGGTCACGAAGCGCTGGGACAACGACTTCCGGGCGAAGGTGGGATGGCAGCTCGGGGACAGCTTCCGGACGCTCCTCTTCTACAACTACTTCCGCCAGGAATACGACAACATCGCCGACTTCTCCCAGAACTACGGCAACAACGAGTTCGGCGTAGGCGCGGAGGCCCGCTTCCTGCCCAGGACCTGGGGATTCGTCCGCTACCATTACGGGATGAAGGACTACAACACCTATGCGGGCGGAACGACGTCGACCAACGATTCCGACTCCAAGTGGCACCGCGTCAACGCCGGCGTCACCTGGGACCCCGGTGCGAAGCTCAGCGGCGAATTCAACGTCGGTTACCAGTTCAAGAAGTACGACAACGAATTCACATCCACGGGCACGAGGCGCGAGGACAAGAATACCTGGATCGCCGAGACGTCCGTCACCTACACGCCTTTCACGACGACCTCGCTGTCCCTGAACATCACCAGGGCGGTGCGCGACACGGCGGCCGACACCAGCGAATACTTCGACGACACGGGCGTCGGGATCTCCCTCAGGCAGGAGATCTTCACGAAATTCACGCTGAACGCCGGCGTGAACTACAGCAAGAACGAGTACAACCTCCCCGTCGGAAACGCCCGCACGGACGACAACTACCAGGCGAACATCGGTTTGGACTACGAAATCCAGCCGTGGCTCGGTGTGGGGATCGGGTACGACTACCGGAAGAAGGATTCGAACGACAGCCAGTTTGACTTCACGGACAACAGGTTCATGGCATCGATCAAGGTTGTCTACTGAAAATGGAGGAACAGACCATGGGAACCGCGAATCTCCAGGCTCGGAATCGGCGTCTGATGAAATGCCCCGCCATGATGGCGGCGTGCACCGTATTTGCAGGGATGCTCTTCTGCTGGACCGCGATGGCGGCGGCGCAGGCCCCGGCCAAGGCGGGTGCGGTCGTAGCCAAGATCGTCGCCATGGAAGGCGAGGTCATCCTTCAGTCCGGTGCGGACATCACGCCGGCGAAGGTGAACATGGCCGTCAAGGATGGAGACTTCGTGCTGACGAAGCAGGGAACGGCGCAGGTTGTCTTCAGAGACGGCGCCGAGCTGAAGGTGTTCCCCTTCTCCAACGCCCAGATCCTGGAGCGCCAGGAGAAGACGGGTCTGCTCGGCAGGACGACGCAGCTTTCGCGGCGCATCACGAGCTTCGTGGGGAAGATGTGGTTCAAGTCCGGCTCGTCGGTGAAAAGGAACTTCCTGCAGACGCCGACGGCGGTCTGCGGCCTGCGGGGCTCCGATGCGGATTTCGGCTATAACCCGGCAACGCTGAGCACGATGCTGAACATGTATTCCGGGCAGGCCTCGGTGGTGGGGAACGTGGTGCGGGGCTTCTTCGACAACCCGGGGATTTCGGCGGCGGTGAAGAGCCAGGTGTACCAAGCGCTGTCGAACGCCTACGTGCAGACGCAGGCGGCGCAGGCGACGGGCAAGACGATCGACGTGGCCGCGGTGAAAGTGGTGGCGCTGGAGGTCGCGAAGGCCGCCGCGACGGAAGTGGCCAAGGCCAACCCCGACCAGGTCGCGAAGACGCAGGCGACGGCCGCCGCCGCGGCGGTTGACGCGAGCATCGCCTCGGCGAAGACGGTGGTGATCACCGAACAGCTCAAGGACGTGCAGACGCAGGCGGCGAAGGTCGCGGCGGATGCGAAGGCGGCCGGGGATACGGCGAAGGCGGCCGAAGCGGAACAGGCTGCTGCGACCGCGGCCCGTGCGGTCGCCCAGGCGGAGACCCAGGCCCGCGCGGCGGCGGCCGCGGCCGAGCGCGCCAACGCGGCGGCGCAGGCCTTGAACGTCAACCTGGCCGAGGCGCAGGCGAGGGCGGCCGAAGGGAACGTGAAGGCCTCGGAGACGGTCCAGACGCAGACGCTGCAGCAGGTGCAGAATATCGTGACCACGACCGTGCCGACGACCGTTCCTCCCACGACGATCGACGCCACGACGGCCGAAACGACGGCGGCCCCGACGACCACCGTCGAGGCGACGACGACCGTGCCGACGACGATCTCCACGACGACGACGACAACCTCGACGTCCAGCACCACGTCCACGATCAGACCCACCAGCCCGTAAGGGGCGATCGGATGCGGTTGACAGGGCTTCCGATTGCATAACTGGAAACCGAAGAGTAGAGACGACGCGACGTCGTCTCTACTTTTTTATGACACCGGGATGCCGTCTTGAATTTTTTTCGCGGACGGGTTAGTAATCTCTCTCTCTTTCCGAGAGTAGGCGCCCATGCACATTCGACAGAATCGACGACCGCCGGCCGTTTCTCACCGGATCCCCCGTTTCCGCGGGACCCTCGGCGTCTGCGCGTCGGCCCTGATGCTTCTTTTTCTCTCTGCCTGCGCGGGAGTCGACGGCGACGTGGTGAGAGTCACCACCGTGGAGAAGAACGCCGCCTACACCGGCCTCAAGGCCGACGAGATCGCCAAGGTCCAGGAAGTCAAGAAGAGCATCGCCGGAAAGGACGCCGACGAGGGGCTGAATTCGCTGCTCGCGAAGACGCGCATCTACGACGTGCAGGAATACCTGGCGAAGTTTCCCGAAAGCCGGTCCGCGGCGCTCGCCGACTACAAGGTCGGCGGCTACGACGTGCTCAGCGTGACCGTATACGAAGAGAAGGACCTGACGCTGGAATCGGTCCGCGTATCCGCCGACGGATTCATCACCTTTCCCCTCATCGGCCGCATCCACGTGGCGGACAAGACCACGGCCGAGATCGAAAAGCTCATCTCCCGGAAGCTGGCCGACGGCCAGTACCTCAACGAGGCGCACGTGTCCGTCATGGTCACCAAATACGAGGGGAGGAAGTATTCCGTCCTGGGCGCCGTGAAGAGCCCCGGCCCCTACCCGCTCCAGGCCCGCGAACGCATCCTGGACGGCATCTCCAAGGCCGGAGGCGTCGATACGGAAAAGGGCGAGAAGCAGGATGCGATGATCATCCGCACCCTGAATTACGGCCGCGACAACGAGACGAAGATCGTCATCAGCTTCGACCTGTACGCGCTCCTCAAGGGCAGCGACCAGATCTCCAACCTCTACCTCAACGATCAGGACGTCGTCTACATCCCGAAGGCCGACTACTTCTACATCATCGGGCAGGTGAAGAATCCGGGGTCCTACGCCTTCACGAAGCGCGACATCACCATCGTCGAGGCGATCAGCATCGCCGGCGGCTTCACGCCCATCGCGGCGCGCAACAAGACCCGCATCGTCCGGATCGAAAACGGCACCGAAAAAATCTATGAGATCAACGTCGACTCGATCACCAAGGGCGGGAAAATCATCCAGGCCGTGGCCATCAAGCCCAACGACCTGATCGTCGTACCGGAGAGCTTCTTCTGAGAATATGAACATCCAGGACAAGCAAATCGACCTTCACGACTATCTGCGCGTGGTCCTGAAGCACCGCTGGACGATCCTGACGGTCTTCGCCGTGATCGTGGTCAGCGTCGCCATCTTCTCCTTCACCGCCACGCCCGTCTACAAGGCGACGGCGAGGATCATCATCGAGAAGGAGAACCCGAAGGTCGTCTCGATCCAGGAAGTCGTCAGCGTCGATTCGGCGGGAACCGATTACTACCAGACGCAGTACAAGATCATCGAAAGCCGCGCGGTGGCCCGCGAGGTCATCAAGCGGCTCAAGCTCGACGAGAACGACGAGTTCGTGCCCAAGCCGGGAAAGGGATTCTTCTCGGACATCGGGCTTGCGGTCAGTGACGGCGTCAAGGGATTCTTCTCGCTCTTCCAGACGGCCAAGCCCGCCCAGACCGTCGCAGGCGAGGACGAGGACCCCTATTCCGGCCTCATCTCGACGTTCATCAGGCGCATCACGGTGAGCCCGATCCGGAACAGTCGCCTCGTGGACGTGAGCTACGAGGCCAAGGACCCGGCCCTGGCGGCGAAGGTCACCAACGCCGTCGCGCAGGCCTACATCAACCTCAACCTGGAGACGAAGCTCAAGGCGACCCAGGACGCGATCAACTGGCTCAACAGCCGCATCACCGAGGAGCGCAAGAAGGTCGATGCGGCCGAGCAGGCCCTGCTGCAGTACAAGGAGCGGCACGGCATCGTGACCGATTTTTCGAGCAACGTGGAGACCATCACCGCCCAGAAGCTGGCCGCCCTCAACGCCCAGGTCGTCGAGGCGGAGGCGAAAAGGGTGGAGGCCGAAACCCGCTACCGGACGGCCGCGTCCCTCGAAAGGACGCCGGAGATGCTGGATTCGGTGCCCGAGGTCATGAACAACGCCCTCATCGGCCAGATCAAGTCCATGGAGGTCGAGCTTTCCAAGAGGAAATCGGAGCTCTCCAAGAAGTACGGCCCCAACCACCCGCAGATGACGGCCATCGACAGCGAACTGGACACGCTCCAGAACCGGAAGATGAAGGAGATCCGCCGGGTCATCAATCTGCTCAACAACGAGTACCGCGTCGCCCTGGCCCGCGAGAATTCGCTCAAGGCCGCCCTCGGAAGGCAGAAGGGAGAGTCGCTGACCCTGAACCAGAAGGCGATCGACTACAGCGTTCTCCGGCGCGAGGCGGAGAGCACGAAGGAGATGTACGACCTCCTGATCAAGCGCTTCAAGGAGACGTCTCTGACCGAGGACATCAAGACGGGCAACATCCGCATCGTCGACCGGGCGGAGGTCCCGAAATCGCCGGTCAAGCCGAAGAAGGCGCAGAACATCCTGCTGGCGATCGTCGTGGGCCTGTCGCTCGGCGTGGGGCTGGCCTTCTTTCTCGAATACCTGGACAGCACGATCAAGGTTCCCGACGACATCAAGCACCACCTGGGCATCCCCTATCTGGGCCCCATCCCCGCCTTCGCCCGCGACGGCGCGGATTCCGGGAACCCGGAGCGCAAACCGTCCCAGGACCTGATCGCCCACCTTTCGCCGAAATCGACGGCGAGCGAGTCCTACCGCGGCATCCGGACGGGGATCCTCTTTTCCTCCGCCGACTCCTCCCCGCAGGTGCTCCTGGTGACGAGCGCGGGACCGCGGGAGGGAAAGACGATCACCGCGGCCAATGTCGCCATCACCATGGCGCAGACGGGCGGGCGCGTCGTGATCCTCGACTGCGACATGCGCCGGCCCAAGATCCACAAGGTCTTCGAAGCCGGCCGCGACAAGGGCATGTCCAATATCCTCGTCGGGAGCTGCGACGTGGACGAGGCCGTCATCCCGACGGCGGTCCCCAATGTCGACATCATCCCCTCGGGGCCGATCCCGCCGAATCCCTCGGAAATCCTCGGCTCCCACCGCATGGAGGGCTTGATCAGGACGCTCCGCGGCCGCTACGAGCGCATCATCGTCGACTCGCCGCCGATCACCGCGGTGACGGACGCCGTGATCCTGTCGAGAATCGTGGACGGCGTGGTGCTCGTCATCCGCTCCGGCGAGGTGCACCGCGAGATCATCAAGAACGCCCTGAGCCAGCTCAAGGGCGTGAACGCCCGCCTGCTCGGGGCGGTGCTGAACGGCGTCGAGATGGGGCGCGACAGCTACTACTATTACCAGTACTATTATTACTACTACGGGGAAGACGGCGAGAAGCGGAAGAAGGTCACCCGCAGGAAACGGGCTTCCTCGGGCATCTACGGCGGGAATCACGAAGAAGGCGAAGCGAAGGGTCCGGCCCCGGACCGGAAGACCGCCTGATCCCCAAGCCGCCCCCGCCGACGGCAGCAATCAGCGGACGAAATCAAAGGCATTGCGGAAAAGTTCGATGTCGTCGCCGTCATCGCGCACGGTCACGGCGACGACATCGAACCGCGCCGGACCCGGTGCGACCCTCCTGGCGTGGAGATAGTGAAGGGCGGCCAGCGAGAGCTTGCGCTGCTTGCGGCCGTCCACCGCCGCCTGGGGCGCTCCGAAGGCGGCGGACCGGCGGCTCTTGACCTCCACGAATACCAGCGTTTCCCCGTCTCTCGCGACAATATCGATCTCGCCCAGCCGGCACCGCCAGTTGCGCTCGACGATCCTGTAGCCGCGGTCGCGGAGATAGGCAGCGGCGGCGTCCTCGCCCCGGCCGGCCGTTGTCCGCCTGGAGTCGATTTTCATGAGGGTTCTTCGGAAAAGAACGACAGGTTCCTGAGCCGCACCACCGGCTGCCTGACCCGGAACGACTTGCGGTGGATCTTGCAGCAGCCGTGCCGGGCGATCGCTTCCAGGTGTTCCGCGGTCCCGTAGCCCTTGTTCTTCAGGAAATTGTACTGGGGAAACTGCCGGTGATACATCTCCATGATGCGGTCCCGCGACACCTTGGCGACGATGGACGCCGCCGCGACGGAGATGCTCTTCCGGTCGCCCTTCACGATGGTTTCCTGGTCGGCGGAGAGGAGAAAGGGGATCCGGCTGCGCCCGTCCACCAGCACCATGTCCGGGGCAGGAGAGAGCCCGCCGACGGCCTCCTTCATGGCCAGCAGCGTGGCCTGGAGGATGTTCACGGAATCGATGAGGTCGACTTCGGAGACACCGACGCCGACGGCAAGCGCGTCGCGGTTGATGACGTCGAAGAGCGCTTCCCTCTTGGCGGCCGTCAGCTGCTTCGAATCGTTGATCTCACGGTTGGTATAGCCGGGCGGCAGGACCACGGCCGCTGCGACGACGGGGCCCGCAAGGGGGCCGCGACCGGCCTCGTCGACGCCGGCAACCGTGCGATAGCCCTGTTCACGGGCATTCCGTTCGAAGCCGTCCATGCGCCTGAACCGTTTCGTCGCGCGGCGCTACCCAGGGAAAAAGGATGGTGCGGTGTTCCCCCGCCTCAGGACTTGTCCCGGTCCTTGATACGGGCCTTTTTCCCCCGCAGGTCGCGCAGGTAATAGAGGCGGGACCGGCGGACCTTGCCGTGCGTAATCACGTCGATGCGGTCGATGACCGGGGAATGCAGCGGAAAGGTCCTCTCCACGCCGACGCCGTACGAGACTTTTCTCACCGTGAAGCTCGACCGGCTCTGTCCGCGCTTCTTCCGGATGACGACCCCTTCGAAGGCCTGAATCCGCTGCTTCTGTCCTTCGACGATCCTCACATATACTTTCACGGTGTCCCCGGCCCGAAAATCGGGGATGTCGCCTCTCATTTGCTCTTTTTCGATCATGTCCATCGGATCCATTGAACTGTTTCCTCCTCAATAAGACTTCCGCCCCGCCGCCTTCCTGCCGCAACCGTCAGGGGGAATTTCATTACCGTTCGTTGTTCTTTTCCCCGCCCATCGGCGCATCTACGACAGATGCCCGGCGCGCAGTTCCTCCAGCGTCTCCCGATCGGATTGCGAAAGTTCCGTTTTTTCCAGAAGGTCCGGCCGCCTCCGCAAGGTCCTTTTCAGAGATTCCCGACGCCGCCAGGAATCGATTTCCCGGTGGTTTCCCGACAGCAGCACCTCGGGAACCTGCCAGCCCCGGTATTCCGCCGGCCGCGTATAATGGGGATACTCGAGCAGCCCCGTTGAAAACGAATCGGCCTCAGCCGATGTCTCGTTGCCCAGGACACCGGGCACGAGACGGGAGACGGCATCGACCAGGACCATCGCCGGCAGTTCGCCCCCCGTCAGGATGTAATCCCCGATCGAGATCTCGCGGTCCACGAGGTGCTGCCTGACCCGTTCATCCACGCCTTCGTAGCGGCCGCAGAGCAGCACGATCCGCGAATGCCGTGAAAGCTCCTCCGCGAGGCCCTGCCGAAAGGTTTCTCCCTGGGGCGTCAGGAGAACGACAAGCGCCCGATCCCGCTCCGGAAGAATCGCGGAAATCGCCCGGTCGATCGGCTCGACCTTCATGACCATCCCGCCGCCTCCGCCGAAAGGCGCATCGTCCGTCATGCGGTGCCGATCCGTGGCGTAATCCCGAATGTCGTGGAGGCGGATATCGATCAGGCCCCTTTCCCGGGCCTTCTTCAGCAGGCTCGCGTCAAAGGGAGAAACGAACATGTCCGGGAAAGTGGACAGGATGTCGAACCGGATCATAGCTTTCCGCCGCTCTCCGGGCGACCCTGCCTTCGTCGCATTCCGCCCGGGCCCCCTCCCCCTGCCGCAGGCACCGGGCCTATTCGATGATTTCGAGAACCGTCCGCTTGCGCAATTTCGTCGACGCGGCGCTGAGGATCGTCCTCATCGCCTTGGCCGTTCTTCCCTGTTTGCCAATCACTTTTCCCAGGTCTTCCTTCGCGACTCTCAGCTCGATGACCGATGTCTGTTCCCCGACAACCTCGGAAACCTCGACGGCCTCTGGTTTGTCAACCAATGCCTGGGCGATGAACTTGATTAACTCTTTCATGGCAGCTTCCTCCACAATCAAGATTTTCCCCCCCAGAGCGAACGTGAATCCCTCAGAATTGCCAACATCGTATCACCGCTGAGATCGCCGCACAACACATGCCCCTTTCCCTCCCCAGGGGCATTCGCAAGAGGACGATTTCAGGAAGCCCTCACCAGTTCCACAGCCCGTGCCGGGAAAACGCGTTTACGAACCCGCCCCGATTCCTTTTCGGAGCAGAAGGTTCGATACCGTCACCGTCGGCTTGGCGCCCTTTGCAAGCCACTGCCGAACGCGCTCTTCCTTCACCTTGATTTCGGGAGGATTCGCATTCGGATCGTAATTCCCCAATACTTCCAAAAACTTGCCGTCGCGAGGCGACTCGGTATTCGCCACGACGATCCGATAGTACGGCTTGCTCCGGCCCCCCATCCGCGTCAGTCTCATCTTCACTGCCATTCCTTGTCCGTTGACCTCCTGAGAGAGATATCGTTTTTCAAAATAAGGATTCGGAAGCTATCACATATTGCGTCTTATGCAAAGGGGAAATTGCCCCTCCGCAGCGCCTTCATTCCGTCCCTGGAAGAGAACTTTTTCATCATTTTTCTCATCTCGGCGTAGTTTTTCAGGAGGAGGTTGACGTCCTGAACCGTCGTTCCGCTCCCCTTGGCGATCCTCTTGCGCCGCTCCCCGTCGATGAGGAGGTGGTTCCGCCGCTCCTTCTTCGTCATGGAATCGATGATGGCGGAGATCCGGACGAGCTCCTTCTCGTCGGGAACCATGTGCTTCATCGATTTGATCCTGGAAAATCCGGGGATCATGCCCAGCAGGTCCTGCAGGGAGCCCATCTTGCGGATCTGCTTGAGCTGGCTGCGGAAATCCTCGAGCGAAAATTCGTTCTTCCGGATCTTCCGCTGAAGCTCCTGCGCCTCCTTGGCGTCCACCGTCGCCTGGGCTTTTTCGACGAGCGTAAGGACATCCCCCATGCCCAGGATCCGCGAGGCCATCCGCTCGGGATGGAATACCTCCAGTGCATCGATCTTCTCGCCGACGCCGACGAACTTGATCGGCTTGCCGAGCACGGCCTTGAGGGAGAGTGCGGCGCCGCCGCGGGCGTCGCCGTCCATCTTGGTCATGATGACGCCGTCCACTCCCAGCAGTTCGTTGAACTTTGCGGCCACGTTGACGGCATCCTGCCCCGTCATGGCGTCCGCGACGAACAGAATCTCGGCGGGATGGATCTCCCGTTTGATTTCCTGCAGTTCCGCCATCATCTCCTCGTCGATGTGGAGCCTTCCCGCCGTATCGACGATGATCACCTCGTAGCCGAGGCGCCTGGCCTCCTCCACGGCCTCCCGGCAGATCCGGACGGGGTCGCGGAGTTCTCCCGCGTCGAACACCCCCACGGAAATCTTCTCGCCCATGACCCGGAGCTGCTCGATCGCGGCGGGGCGGTAAACGTCCGCCGAGACCAGATAGGACCGCCGCCCCTGCTCCGCCAGGTATTTCGCCAGCTTGACGGCCGTCGTCGTCTTCCCGCATCCCTGGAGCCCCACCATCATGATCGGCGCCGGGATGCGGCTGCCGAAACGGATCTGGCTGCCCGTCCCGCCCATGAGCTCGGCAAGCCGGTCATGGACGATCTTGACCACCTGCTGGCCGGGCGAGATGCTTTCCAGTACCTCCCTGCCCACGGCCCGCGTGCGGACGTCCTCGATGAAGTCCTTGACGACCTTGAAATGAACGTCCGCCTCCAGAAGCGCCATGCGGATGTCGCGGAGCGCGGCCGAGATGTTTTCTTCGTCGAGCCGGCCCCTTCCCTTGAGCTTCTTGAAAACGGCGTCGAGCTTTTCCGTCAATGTCTCGAACATGATGACAAATCCCGATGCGGCTTCAGGCGCCGCGCTGTTCAATTTCCCCGCAGGGAGGGTTTCACGGCGGAGCGCACCCCGCCCATCTTCGCGGCGATGGCGTCGGAAGCGCGCTGGGCCTCCTCCCTCGTGGCGAAGCCTCCGACCTGGACCCGGTACCAGATCCCTTTTTCGCGCAGGTCCGTCGCGACGACCCGCGGCGCATACCCCATGGCCCCGAGCTTGCCCGCCAACTGCTCCGCCCTGTCCTTTTCCTGGTACGAGGCCACCTGGAGGAGGTACTTCCCCTTTCCGTTCGGCGGCGCTTCTGCGGCGGACGGAACCTGCCCGGGCGCCGCCCCGGCCGCGGCCTGTTCCTTCCCGGCCTTTTTCCGTTCCGGCGCGGCGGTCTTTTCCGCCGTCCCTTCTCCGGATGCGGGCGGCCGCGCCTCCTTTCCCGCCTCCGCAGCAGGGGGCGGCGCCGATGCCGCCGGAACCCGACCCGCAGTGCCGGGGGCTTCCGCGATCGGTGAAACCGAAGCGGGGCGCGGCGGACCCTTGGCTTCCGCCGCCGCGGGGGTCCGGGGCGCCGGCGCAGGGACGGGCGGCGTTCCCGCCCCGCCGAGGATCTTCGCCGGGACCTCCCGGGCGATCTTCTCGGGATAGGCATCGATGTGCTTCCCGACGAGCACGCCCCCGACAAAGGCAATGAAGACCAGGCAGGACATGCCCATCACGAACAGAACCAGCGCCGTTTTGCCGAGCCGGAATTCGAACGCTTTTGTGTTCTTGGAGGTCATCGGCGTCCTCCGGTTCACATCGTTTCCGGCGCCGAGACGCCGAGGACCCTCAGGGCATTCCGGAGGACCGTCCGGACGCACTTCACGAGGAAGAGGCGCGCCAGGGTGCATTCCCGGTCGTCGGAAACGACCCGGTGCCTGTTGTAGTAATTGTGAAAGATCGCCGCGAGGTCGTTGAGATAAAAGGTCAGACGGTGCGGCTCCAGCGCCACCGCCGCCCCTTCCAGCACGTCGGGATACTCGGAGATGCGCTTGATCAGCGCCGTCTCCTCCGGCAGGCTCAGTTTGCCCATGTCGGCCTCCCGGTAGCGGGGCGGGACATGGCCCCGTTCCGCCGCCGTTCTCAGGATGCTGCAGATCCTCGCATGGGCGTATTGAACGTAGAAAACGGGATTCTCGTTGGTCTGACGCTTGGCTAGCTCCAGGTCGAAATCGAGGTGGCTGTCGGAGCGCCGCATGAGGAAGTTGTACCGCGCCGCGTCCCTGCCGACCTCGTCGATGACCTCCCGCAGGGTGACGAATTCGCCGGAGCGCGTGGACATGGCGACCGGCTTGCCGTCCCGGAGCAGATTCACCAGTTGCACCAGGATCACCCGCAGGGCGTCCTTCGGCCTGCCCACGGCCTGCACGCCGGCCTTCATCCTCGGGATGTATCCGTGATGGTCCGCCCCCCAGATGTCGATGAGGATGTCGAATCCGCGCTCGAACTTGTTGAGGTGATAGGCGATGTCGGCGGCAAAATACGTGGGTTCGCCGTTCTTCCGCACCACGACGCGGTCCTTGTCGTCGCCGAAGGCCGTTGTCCGGAACCAGCGCGTCCCGTCCTCGCGGTACACATACCCCTGGGCTTCCAGATGGTCCAGTAGGTCCAGTACGCCCCCGTCCCGGTACAGTTCCCTTTCGCTGAAGTACCGGCCGAAGACCACGCCGAAGACGCGCAGGTCCTCCTTGATGCCCTCCAGGATCACGCCGCCCGCGTAGTCCGTGAAGCGGGGGACGACGTCGGCTTCGGCGGCGGCAAGGTAGGCATCGCCCTCCCTGGCGGCGATGTCCTTGGCGATGGCTCGGATATAGTCCCCCTGATAGCCGTTTTCGGGAAACGCGGCCGGACGCCCCATCTCCTCGTAATACCGGTACAGGACGGACCGGCCGAGATTGTGCATCTGGTTCCCGGCGTCGTTGATGTAGTATTCCCGGCTGACTTCGTAGCCCGTTTCCGCGAGGATGTTGGCGATCACGTCGCCCACGGCTGCGCCGCGGCCGTGCCCGATGTGGAGCGGCCCCGTGGGGTTGGCGCTCACGAACTCCACCTGCACCTTCTTGCCGGTCCCCAGGCCGCTGCGCCCGTAGCTCTCCCCCGCCTCGTCGACCGCCTCCAGCAGGGATGGCCAGACGGAGTCGCGCAGAAAGAAGTTGATGAAGCCCGGACCGGCGATCTCGACCTTCTGCACGAGGCCGTCGCCGTCACCCAGATCGGCCACCAGCGCCGCCGCGATCTTGCGCGGGTTCGTCTTCAGCTGCGAAGCCAGGATCATGGCGACGTTCGAGGCGAAGTCGCCGTGCGCCTCCTCGCGTGCCGCCGCCACTTCGATGAACGGCGGCTTCACGTCTCCCCAGGAGTTCCTGGCGGCGGCACGCGCGACGGCGTCGCCGATCAAACGTGTCAATGCGCTTTTCAAGGAAATACCCATGACGATTTTCTGCCCAAGAAAAAAAGATGGCCCCTAAAGGGCCAATTCAAGACATTCCGCGCCGGTGAAGGGATCTCCGACGCAACGCCTACCCCGCGGACGGGACTCTACCGCTCGGCATCCTTCTTGACTGCCTTGTCGATGTCTTCTTCCTTGATGGAGAGGTCCCGGGAGTAGTCGGCGCAATGGACATTGCCGTGGGCGTCCATGGCCACGCAGAAGCGTTTTTGACAGTTCACCCGCCAGGCGCAGATCGCGCACAGTTTCCGCTGGGACCCCATTTCAAACCTCCTCGGATTGGAAAAATCTGCGAAGACCCCGACATGATTCCGCCCTCAGGGAATGCGCCCTGAAGCCGTTTGCGCGGGCCGTCTCAAAACCGCGCCCGTCCCGATGCCCTACGGCGCGATACAATAGCCGCAGAGCCAGGGGATGTCAAGGTTTTTTGAGTGTTTTCCCGTCCGTGCCGACGATCGGGGACGGCAGCGCCGGGGGAGGGTCAGCGGAACAGAATCCGTTCCATGAGACGCTCGCCGCAGAACAGGTACGCCGCGGCGCCGATGCACAGGAAGGGGCCGAAGGGAATGGCATACTTCATGTCTTTTCCCTTGGCGACCATGACGGCGATGCCGACGACGGCCCCAAGGAGCGAGCTTGCCAGAACGACGAACAGCAGCGATTTCCATCCCAGGAAGGCGCCGATCATGGCCAGGAGGTTCACATCCCCGCCTCCCATTCCCTCCCGTCCCGTGACGGCTTCGTAGTAGACGGCGACGAAATACAGCGTCGCCGCGCCGATGGCCGCGCCGAGAAAAACGTCCACGAACCTGTATCCCATGAAGAGCGCAGCCGCCGCCAGAAAGAAGGGGATGCCCGGAAGCGTGATGGCGTGGGGGATGATCTGGTGGCGCAGATCGATGAAGGCGATGACCACGAGGGAGCAAACGAAGAGGAACGAAAAGAGCCAGGCCCAGCTGAGGCCGTATTTCCGGAACAGCAGGAAGGAAAGCAGCGCCGTCAGCGCCTCGACCAGCGGGTACTGCAGGGAGATCTTCCCGCCGCAGTCCCGGCAGGCGCCCCTGAGGATTAGATAGCTCAGGATGGGGACATTGTCGTACCAGCGGATGGCATGCCCGCATCGGGGGCAGCGGGAGGACGGACGGACGATCGATTGTCCTTCCTCAGGCAGGCGCAGGATGCAGACGTTGAGGAAGCTGCCGATGGCGGCGCCCATGACCGTGACGAATATGTCGAGGAAGATTCCCATGCGCGCAAACGGCGCCCGGAATCGCCCCGGGCCTTCCGCCGTCCTTCAAGCCGATGCGGCGTCTCAGCCGTCTTTCCGATCCCAGCGGTAGGGGATGCCGCTCTCGTGCGGAGAGATCCGGTACTCGTCCGGGTCCCTGTAATCGTAGGTCCGCGTCGGCGTATTGACGACGATCGCCTCGACCTCGGAGATGCACTTGAAACCGTGGTACACGAGCGGCGGGATATGGACCAGGATGGGGTTGTGTTCCCCCGCGAAAAACTCGTTGACCTCCCCGAAGGTCCTCGATCCCTCCCGGGCGTCATACAGGACGATCTTCATCATGCCGCGCACCACGGCCATGTTGTCCGATTGCGTCTTGTGGTAGTGCCAGCCCTTGACGACGCCGGGATAGGCCGTCGTCATGTAGACCTGCCCGAACGCCTCGAAGGCCTCGTCGTCCGCGCGGAGGATCTCCATCAGCCTCCCGCGTTCGTCAGCGATCACCTTGAGTCTCTTCGTCTTGACGCCCTCGATCATCTCTCCACTCCTTCGCGGGCCTCAGATCCGATTTGCCCCGGTCTTGGCCACCATGTTGCCCGCATACTGCAAGGAATCGAAGGTCCCCGCGTCGGTCCACCAGCCGTCCAGGACGTCCCATTTCATCTTCCCTTCGCGGATATAGAAATTGTTGACGTCCGTGATCTCGAGCTCGCCGCGCTGCGACGGCTTCAAGGAGCGGATGAATTCGAAGACCCGCTGGTCGTACATGTAGATCCCGATGACGGCGAAGTTGGATTGCGGGTTCGCCGGCTTCTCCTCGACGCGCACGATGCGGTCGCCTTCGAAAACGGGGACGCCGAACCGCTGCGGGTCCGAAACCTCCTTCAGGAGGATCCTCGCCCCCTCCGGCTGCTTCCGGAAGGCCTCGACGGCATGGCGGATGTTCCTCTCGATGATGTTGTCGCCCAGAACCACCGCGATCTTGTCGTTGTCGGCGAAGAATTCGGCCAGGGAAAGGGCCGCCGCGATGCCGCCCTCCCCTTCCTGGTAGGTATAATGGATATGGCGCAGTCCGAATTCCTTGCCGTTGCCCAGCAGGCGGAGGAACTCCCCGGCGCTGTTTCCTCCCGTGACGATCAGGATCTCGTCGATGCCGGCGTTGACGAGGGTCCGGATCGGATAATAGATCATGGGCTCGTTGTACACGGGAAGGAGATGCTTGTTGGTCACTTTTGTCAGGGGATACATCCGCGTCCCCAGTCCCCCGGCCAGCACGACTCCCTTCATGAACCGTTCCTTTCTCCCGCAGGGCATCCCTCGCCCCCGGTCTCAGAGTTTGCCGCGTTATATCACAACGGTGCCGTCCGAACAACGAAAAGCTGGCCGGGCGCGCCTTTCCTGTTGACAGGAGAGGAGGCTTTGCTATACTCGCCACCCGAAAAACATCGGGGAGACCGGGCGATATGAAATTTCGCTTCGACCACAACAACATCAATGTGCTCGACCTGGACAGGAGCCTCAAGTTTTACCGGGAGGCCCTGGGGTTGGTCGAGGATCGCCGCAAGATCGCGCCCGACGGCAGTTTCGTCCTCGTTTTCCTGGGCGATGGCCAGACCGCCCACAAGATCGAGCTCACCTGGCTTCACGACCGCAAAGAACCCTACAACCTCGGGGAGGGGGAATTTCATCTGGCCGTGAGAACGGACGACTACGACGGAGCCCACGCGCTGCACGAGAAGATGGGCTGCATCTGTTACGAGAACAGGGCGATGGGGTTGTACTTCATCGCCGACCCCGACGGGTACTGGATCGAGATCCTGCCGGCCCGTTGAAGCGGGAAAAACTTTCAGGCGATCGCCGGCGCTTTTCCGAAGCCCCGTGGGAATGCCCCCGGGGTTTTCGCATGTCCGGCCGGCGGCCTGACACTGACGGAGCGTTTCCATGCGTTTTGCACCCATTGCCCTGCTGGTCCTGTCGAACCTCTTCATGACCTATGCCTGGTACGGGCATCTCAAGGACCTGCGCGCCCAGCCGCTCGTGCTGGTGATCGCCATCAGCTGGGGCATCGCCTTTTTCGAATACTGTCTGCAGGTCCCGGCCAACCGCATCGGCAGCGCCTATTTCAGCCTTCCCCAGCTCAAGGTCATCCAGGAGGTGCTGACAATGATCGTCTTTGCCGGCTTCTGCATCTTCTACATGAAGCAGCAGCTGACCTGGGATTACCTGTGGGCGAGCCTCTGCCTTGCAGGCGCCGCCTTCTTCATGTTCCGGAACGTATCGCTGGGAAGCTAGACCCCGCCGAGACGGCGGCGCAGGTCATCGACGAGCATCCTCGCCGTGCCTGGATCTTCGGCCCGGATGACCCCGATGAGCCGGGAACCCGACTGCTCGACGAATACCCCGCCGTAGAGCGGGTCGACGGTCGAAAGGGCATTGCGCCCCGGCGGCCCCGCCGTAAATTTCCGCCCTTCCGCCTTCAGATAGGCACGGTAGTCGTCAAGGGCCTGCCGCGCCCTGTCCGGCGAGTCCTCGGGAACGAGAAAGACCTGCAGCCGCTCGCCGCCCCGCATGGCGTCGGCGATCAGACCGCGCCGGAAGAAGGCATACCCCAGCAGACTCCGGGCAACGTACCGTACCGTTCGTTTTACCACGGAGGGAATCTGCAGGAGATCGATCTCCACCGGACGCTCCCCGCCGCTCGGCAGATTTTCCGCAATGGCCCGGCCGCAGGCGAGAAGAATTTCCGAATCCAGCGCCGTCGCGCCCGTGACCTGAATCCTCACGAAAAACCTGTCCTGACAGTACATCAGCTGCGTCGCCGAGATGAATCCCTCCGCGCCGATGGCGGCCGCCACGGAAGTCGGCCGCCGGTAGTTCGCGTAGATCCCGAAGGCGTCGAGAGGAGAACCCATCCGGTAGACTTCGGCCGCGAGCAGCACGTCCGGATGCTTCGGGTTCGCGTACTCGGCCACGGCAAGCCTCTCAAATCCGTAGGGGAAAAACAGCTCGGCTTCGCCGTTGATCCGTTCGAAGAGGGTATCGCTGTCATACAGGGTCGTCTTGTCCTGCATGGTCCAGTCGACAGCAAAGACAGCGCTGGGCAGAACCTTGTCCAGAGGGTCCCGCGCATCGGCGGCCTGAACGGTCGTCGCGGTAGACGCCGACAGGCAAAGGACCATGACCGCTTTCGCAATGTCTGCAAGCATGGATCGCCCCTCCGTGCAGCGAGCCGCGGATTTTTTCAGGCCAGCAGCTTCCCGGCCCGTCTCATCTTCGCCGCAATGTCCAGGCCGTTGACGCACCGCGCCGTGCAGACGGAACATTCCAGGCAGACCGCCGCGGTGGCCGAAGGAGCAAGCTCCCGGTAGGTGGACCGCGCAAGATCCGGACTCCTGTAGGCCTCCGCATACATGAGGCAGCGGTTGACGGTGCCGATCGCGACGCCCTTCGGGCAGGTCGTCTCGCAGGCTTCGCAGAAATGGCAGTAATAGGGCTGAATGGCGGCGCCGTAACCCGCAAGGGTTATCCTGTCGAGGAGGCCGAAACCGCTCCCCATGACGGCGATGTCCTCCCGAAGTTCCGCCATGTCCCTCATCCCCGGTATCGCTGCGGTGATATTCGGGTCCTGGAGAACCCATCTGAGTGCGGCCTGGTGGGGGCTGATCGGGCCGAAGGAGGCCGTCGCATAGCCCCCGGCCTGGGTCTTCATGGCGATGACCCCGATGCCGGCGCGGGCGGCCTTCGCGATGGCCTCGCCGATCTCCCTGCGGCTCTTGAAATTGTACGCCACGAGCGCCACATCGAAGAAGCGGTCCGGATCATCCGCCACCGCGTTGACCACCTCCGCCTGATTCGTATGCGTGGTCACGCCGAAGAAGCGGACTTTCCCCTGCTGCTTCAGACTGGTGAAAGCTTCCCGCGTCTCCGGCTCGAATACACGCTCTTTGCCGTTGAGATTGTGCAGTTGGATGACGTCGATGCGATCGGTATTCAACTCCTTCAGGCTCGTTTCGACGTCCCGCAAAACCTCCTGTTTCGTTCGCGAAGAGGGGGCCACCTTCGTCGCCACATAAACTTTGTCGCGCATGCCCTTCAGGGCCCTGGCAACGATTTCCTCGCTCCTGCCGCCCAGGTAGCGTCGGGCCGTGTCGACATAATTGACCCCATGGTCCAGGGCGACCCGTATTACCTCGGACTCCGGCGTCAGCATGGCGCCAAAGCTGACGATCGTGATCTTCAGGCCCGTCCGGCCCAATGTCCGATAGACCGGCGAAGGAAAGACAAAAGGCGCGGCCGCCGAATGCTGCAAGGCTCCGGCGACGCTCTCCAAACCGAACAGCGCCGAAGCGGTTCCCGCCATTCCCGCCTTGAAGAACTCCCTCCGGTTCATACCCGCTCCCCTTTCCGCTGCAGGACTTCCACGGCGGAACGCCCCACAATCCGCTCGTACAATTCCGGGTCCGTATCGCCCTCCGTACCGATCACAAAAACGGTCGACCGCGCGTCGAGGCCGATACGGCCGCGGACCTCGGCGTTCCCGGCGGCGGCGATCAGACCCGCCAGGCCCGCGACACCGGATTCCCCGCCGACAAGGGGCGGATCGCCCCCGCTCCCCCGCGCCAGGCGCCGCATCGTTTCCAGCGCAGCCTCGTCCGGTATCGTCGCGAAGAAATCCACCCCGGTATCGAGAATGTCCCAGGCCAGCAGAGACACTTCCCCGCAGGCCAGTCCCGCCATGACCGTTCCGAGATCGCCTGAGACGGTGCGGCGCTCCCCCGCCTTCGCGCTCTCGAAGAGGCATGCGGCCTTCTCGGGCTCGATGGTGACGATCCGCGGCCGGGCGGGGCCGAACCGCTCCCAGAAATAGGCGCAGACGGCCGCCGCGAGCCCGCCCACGCCCGCCTGAACGAAGACGTGGCTCGGCGGCTCGTCCTTCCACCGCGCCGCTTCTTCCTCGAGCATCACTGAATATCCCTGCATGACGTCCCTCGGGACATCCGTATAGCCCGGGAAAGAAGTGTCCGAGACGAGAACCCAGCCGTTTCTTTCCGTCTCTTCGGAAGAAATGCGCACGGCGTCGTCGTAATTGCCTGCGGTCCTTTCCACGCGCGCCCCGAGCGCGGCAATGGCGGCCGCGCGCGCGTCGCTGACGAGAGAGTGGATGAAGATCACGCAGCGGCAGCCGAACGTTCGTGCTCCCCAGGCGACGGAACGGCCGTGGTTGCCGTCGGTGGCGCACGTTACGGTGACTCCTCCGGTGATGTCCTCGAAGCGGCGGGCGGCGATGTCGGCGGCCGTCACTTCCCGGCCGAGCCGTTCCGAAACGATCCTGCGCAGCAGTCGGGAGACGGCATAGGCGCCCCCCAAGGCCTTGAAGCTCTTGAGGCCGAAACGCTGCGATTCATCCTTGCAGAGGACCTGGCGCACGCCCAGTTCCGCGGCCGTCCCCTGCAGATCGACCAGCGGGGTCGGGCGATAACCCGGCCAGGAAGAAACCGCCGCCATCGCCTCGCGCCCGGCGTCGAGGTTGAGAATCTTCCTTCTCGCCTCGCCGTAGGGTTCGCCGCGGCGGGTCTTGCCGTTGACAACGATTTGGAGATGAAACGAAGGCGGCGTACGGGACATCCGAAGAAATCCCCCTCCCTTGCGGGCGTCCATCAAGCCCGGTCAATTGCCGGCCAAGGCCTTCACGACCGCCTGATATTTCTCATGGATCATCATCCGGTCGAATGCGAAGAATTCGGCCAGCATGGCCCGGTCTTCCTCTTCCGTCATGTAGGCCCTGCAGGCCGGAAAGAAGATCCTGTCTTCCTTTTCGATGTGCCGCGGGTAAAAATCGGCCAGCGTCCGGAGTCTCCCGGCGACAACGGCCAGGGCCGCCGCATCGCCCCGACGATAGCGGGCGTTGGCTTCGACCAGTTCTTTCGTGGTCTTCCTCCCCAGCACGTGTTCGGCGATCAGGTCTTCCATCAGGCGCCGGTCCGCTTCGCTCATCGCCTTCCGCCCGAGATCACGGAACATGATCTCCTCTTCCTTTCCGTGGTGCGTCCGGTCGGCGTACATGCGGATGAAGTCCACGGCGGCGTCGATGAACAGCGGGTCGACCCCGCCGCCCGTCTCAATCTTCGCCAGCGTCTTCCGGAGAATCGCAATCATCTTCTCAATGAGGCGATGCTCGATCATGAGCGGTCCCCTTGCCTGCATGACGTCCCTCCCTCTTTCCGTTCGATGTGCCGGGTTTCAGTATAGCGGGCCTGAACGCAATGTCAAACCGGAATCGTTTTCCCCGCTTCCGGGCACTCCGGCACCTTGACAGGGAGACAAAGAGATGTTTTATCTCCTTCCGGGATGTTGATCGGCGGCGCTCCGGCCGCCTACAATCCGTGATCGGACAAGAGGCATTTCACGGCCTCGATGTTCTTTTCCGCCTGTGGGTTCATGCTGCGTGAAGGGGGAAGCGTTATGACGAAAGAAGTGGTCGTGGTATCGGCGTGCCGGACCGCCGTCGGGGAGTTCGGCGGAAGTCTGAGGGACCTGAATTGCGCCCTGCTGGGCAGCGTCGTCATGAAGGAGGCGGTCCGGAGGGCCGGCATCGATCCCGGTGTGATCGACGACGTCCGCTTCGGCTGCTGCGCGGAACCCGCGGACGCGCTCAATGTGACGCGCATCTCGGCCCTGATGGCAGGCATCCCGGATACGGTCACCGCCGTCACCGTCAACCGCGTGTGCATTTCCGGCATGGAGGCGGTCCTGTCCGGCATGGCCATGATCCGGGCGGGGATGGCCGACATCATCCTGGCCGGCGGCATGGAGCACATGTCGGGCATTCCCTATTCGGTCCCCAACGCCCGCTGGGGATGCCGTCTCCAGGATCAGGTCTTCGTGGACAACATCATCCACGCGCTGCACGCCGGTTCGCATCTGCTGCCCGGCCCGGAAAACGGCCCGGTGAAGTCGGGCATGCCCCTGGAACTCTTCCGGGGGAAACCCTACATCATGGGCGTCACCGCGGAACTGATCGCGCAGATGCACAACCTTTCCCGGGAGGAGATCGACGAGGTCGCGCTGCGAAGCCACAACAACGTCGAGCGGGCGACGCTGGAAGGGGACTTCCGCGAAGAAATCGTCCCGGTCGACATCCCGCAGAAGAAGGGGAAACCGCCGGTCCGCTTCGAAAAGGACGAGCACTACCGGCCGAAACTGACGATGGACGACCTGGCGAAGCTTCCGCCCGCCTTCGTCCCCAAGACCGGGAAAGTCACGGCCGGAAACTCCTCGGGGATCAACGACGGCGCCAGCGCGATGGTGATCATGTCCCTGGACAGGGCCCGGGAGCTCGGCCTCCGCCCTCTGGCGCGCATCCGCGCCGTCGGGCGGGGGGGTTGCCATCCCTCGGTGATGGGCCTGAGCCCCGTTCCCGCCGTGCACGACCTCTCTGCACGTTCGGGCCTCCAGATCGCGGATTTCGAACTGGTCGAACTCAACGAGGCCTTCGCCGCCCAGTACCTGGGCTGCGAGCGGGAGCTGAAGCTGAAGCGGGAGATCACGAACGTCAACGGCTCGGGCGTGGGCCTTGGACATCCCGTCGGCTCCACGGGCTGCCGGATCATGGTCACGCTGCTCTACGCCATGAAGAAACGCGGCAAGTCTCTGGGGCTCGCGACCCTCTGCGGCGGCGGGGGCGTTTCGATGGCCGCCGCGCTGGAGTCGATGTAGGAACGGGGAAAGGACGGCGCCGGCCCTCCCTTTCAGGGCCCTTCCGCGGACCGCCGGCGCTCTTCCTCATCGGCGGCGGAATCCGGGCCGGGCAGGATCGGCGGTTCCCCCTCCCCAGCATCCGCGCTTCCCTCAACCGCCTGGCCCCCGCCCATGATCTCCTCGTAATCGGGCACGACGATCCCCCGCTTCACCAGAATCCCGTAGATGTGCTCGGAGCGGTTTTCCACGTAGCGGGAATTCCCTGTGGGGTTCCAGCGCCGCGGGTTGGGCAGGACGGCGGCCAGCCGGGACGCCTCACGGGCCGAAAGCTCTCCCGCCGCTTTTCCGTAGTGGTGGCGCGCGGCCGCCTCGATGCCGAAGATCCCCTCTCCCCATTCCGCCACGTTGAGGTAGATCTCCAGGATCCGCCTTTTCGACAGGGTCCTTTCGATCCTCCAGGTGAGGATGGCTTCCTTGAGCTTGCGGACCGGGTCCTTGGATGGGGACAGGTAGAGGTTTTTCGCCAGTTGCTGGCTGATCGTGCTTCCTCCCGCCCGGAGGCTTCTCCTGCGGATGTCCTTCTCGATGGCCTTCTGCATGGCGGCGAAATCGAACCCTTCGTGGGACCAGAATTTGTCGTCTTCGGCAACGATCACCGCCTTGACGACGTAAGAGGAAATCCTTGCGAACGGGACCCAGTGCTGCACAAGGCGGGCCGGCTTCCCTTCCGCCAGCCGCTCCCGCTCCCGGAAGACCATGAACGCCGTCTTCTTCGGATTGTCCTTTTTCAGACGGCTCACGTCCGGGTATACGGAATACCGTCCCACCTCGAGCAGAAAGGCCGCCAGGAGAATTAGGAGAATCAGAATGATCGCCTGCCTCGTCTTTTTCATCGCCGTTGTCTTTACCCCAAAGAAGACCCCTTGTGAAGGGCGGAAAAACGCGCCGCGGGACGGCAAAAACGTTTTGACATCTCCCCGCAATTCCGATAAAAGTCAACGCCGTAGTTGTTCGTGTGCAGTTTTCATCCACTGGGAAGCCCCGGAGAAGGGCCCCCGGTGACCTTTCCGGAGGAGTTGCGGGCGGCGTCCGAAGCCCTCGTCTCCACCGGGAAGAGGCACCGGCCGAAATCTGTGCACCGTTCATTCATCGTACGACCCCCGATTGAAGCAAAAGGAGGTACGGCACCATGAAACGGCGGATTTTCCTCTGGATGGGACTGGCGGCGCTGTGCATCGTGTTCGGTCTTCAGACCGAAGGACTTGCGAAGCCGCAGTATGTCGTCAAACCCGGTGACAATCTCCAGAAAATATCAAAGCGTCTGGGCGTGAGCCCCGAGGCCCTCAAGGCGGCCAACCAGATCGACGGCGATTCCCTCAAGGCCCGGCAGGTCCTGATCATCCCCGGGAAGGAGATGAAGAGGATTCACGTCGTCAGGAAAGGGGAGACCCTCTCCAGCATCGCGAGGAAGAACGCCATTTCCCTCGACAGCCTCCGAGCGCTGAACAACATCCGTTCCAGCAGGCTCCGCATCGGCCAGAAACTCGTCGTCTCCGTGACGCCGCAGAAGAAGGAACCGGCGCCGGACGCCGAGGCATCCCTGTCCGGCGATGCGGACGTCGAAGAGGAAGGGAGCGACGGGGATTTCCTTCCGGACAACCTGGCCGAGAGTGAAGGCGGGGGCGCATCGGCGGAGCTTCTCGGGCGGTGGCGGAATCCTGACGAGCAGCAATTGTTCGTCCGCGTCGTCCGCGGTTTTCTGGGCGCGCCCTACCGTCTGGGCGGATCCTCCGTCCGCGGCCTCGACTGTTCGGCCTTCGTAAAGAAGATCTATGAATTCTTCAACATCAGCCTTCCCCGGACGGCCCGCGAACAGTCCCGGGTCGGCCTGGCGGTTTCCCGCGAAGACCTCATCCCCGGCGATCTCGTCTTCTTCAACACGCGGCGGCCCTTCGGCCACGTCGGCATCTACATCGGCAACAACGAATTCATCCATGCATCCTCCCGCGAGAAGCGGGTAACGATCAACAGCCTGGACTCCGCCTATTTCAACAAGCGCTTCGTCAAGGCCATCCGCGTCAAGGGAATCGATGAGGGGGCTTAGAGGGGAGACCGGCGCAGCGTCCGAAACGATCCTGAGGAGAGGAACGGTCCGCCGTTCCTCTTTTTTGTTGTTCCTTGCCGGGCTCCTGTATTTCCTGCCATCCGCTTCCGCCGCCGTCGTCATCGAAGACTATCGGCCCTGCTTCCACGCCTACCTGGAATCCGACGGCACCGTGCGGGTCGCCTGGCGCCGGTTCCTGGAAAGCGGCGAGCCGCACGTCCTCGTCGTGGACCCGGTCCGCATGGAACTTGGGAAGGTGAACCGCCGGGCCATCGAGGGGAAACCGGCGGCGGACGGGCAGTGGGAGACGACGCCTTTTGCCGCCGCGCTGGCCCGCTATTGTGCCCCGCCGCATCCGCTCCGGAACGCGGGCATCCTGCGGGCCGAAGAACCGTCCCGGGGATATTTGCTGACGGTGGATCTGTGTCCCAGCAGGAGGCCCCTGGACCGGAAGCTCTTCCGGGAAATCGCCGGCTTTGCCGGCGAAGCGGCCGCGTCCGTGCCGGTCGGCATCGCGGCCAGCGGCCTCTGGATCCGCAACCATCGGGAAGACTTCCGCTGGCTCGTCGATCTGGGGCGCTCCCCCGCTGGCCGATTGCGCATCACCTGGATCAACCATTCCTACTCCCACCCCTACGACCCGGCCGCGCCGCTTGAAAAGAACTTTCTCCTCCGGCCCGGCAGCGATCTTCTCTTCGAAATCCTCGAGGCGGAAAAGACGCTTCTGCAGCACGACCTGCTTCCCGCCCCCTTTTTCCGCTTCCCCGGTCTCGTCTCGGACGGCCGTCTGGTCGAAGCCCTGCGGGAGAAGCTGCTCCTTCCCGTCGGGGCGGGGGCGTGGATGGGCAAAGGAGAGCCGGCAAGACCCGGCGACATCATCCTCGTGCACGGAAACGGGAACGAGCCGAAGGGGGTGCGGGAACTGTACCGGCTGCTGGACCGGCTTCGCGCCGAGGGCAGCAGGACCGCCGCCTTTCTCCCCCTCGCGTCCGCCGTCACCGGCAGGCCGGCGCCGTGATTTTTCACGCCGTGATTTTTCCGTTGCTTTCTGCCTGTCCATCCGATACGCTTCGCTTCCCCGGCGTCCGGCGCGAAACGCGCCGATCCCGACTGCAATGGAAGTTCTCCCGGGCAACCCGACGGGAATCCTGGCGCCCGGGGAGGATTCTTCTGTATGCGCCCGCTCCCCTAGGCAAGGCCGGAGGGGAACGCGCCCGCTGCAGATTTCATGAACGATTCGCAGACCGCATGAACAAGCGCCCCAATCTCAAGGACCTGTCCCTCGAGGAAATCGAGGCCCTCGTCGCTTCGGTGGGCAAGGAGAAGTACCGCGCCCGCCAGATCATGAAATGGATCTACCAGAAGCGGGCCGCCTCCTTCGACGAGATGACGACGCTGTCCAAGGAGCTGCGGTCTTATCTCAAGGAAGCCGCGACCCTCGCGGGACCCGAAATCGTCCGGACCCGGACCGCGAAGGATACGACGAAGAAATTCCTCTTCCGTCTGGACGACGGGCTGCACATCGAAAGCGTGCTGATTCCCGGCCGTCACCACTGGACGATCTGCGTCTCCACCCAGGCGGGCTGCCGGATGGGATGCCGCTTCTGCTGCACGGGGACGCAGGGTTTGAAGCGCAACCTGCTGCCCTCCGAGATCACGGGCCAGATCACCGCCCTGCAGGCGCTGCCAAAGGAAGGGCCGGACATCAAGAACATCGTCCTGATGGGAATGGGCGAACCCCTCGACAATTACGACAATGTCGTCAAGGCGATCGGCCTCATCACCTCGGACCACGGATTGGGTTTTTCCAGCCGGAAGGTCACCCTTTCCACCTGCGGCCTGGCACCGCTGATCGAACGGCTGGGTGCGGATATCTGCGTCAACCTGGCGATCTCCCTCAACGCCCCGGACGACCGGCGGCGGAGCGAACTCATGCCCGTCAACCGCCGCTATCCGCTCAAGTCCCTCCTCGAGTCCTGCCGCCGCTATCCCATGCCGGGCCGGAGGATGCTGACATTCGAGTATATCCTCATGTCCGGCGTGAACGCATCGGCGGAAGACGCGAAGCAGCTGGCACGGCTGCTCAAGGGAATCCGCTGCAAGCTCAATCTCATCGCTTTCAACGAATTCCCGGGCTCCCCCTACCGGACGCCGTCGGACGCGGAAATCCGGGATTTCCAGCGGATCCTGGCCGAGTATCACTATACGGCCATCCTTCGGGTCAGCAAGGGAAGCGACATCCTTGCGGCCTGCGGACAATTGAGCGGTTCGGCTTCCTCCGACGGGACCCCTGAATAAATATACATCAATATATACTTGACATATATTAAATATCATCCTAAGAGATAGCTGCCTAGCGTTCCCGCCGGCCTGATGCATCCTTCCTGGGGCGGTAAAAAGGACCTCATCATGCCCATGACGACGGCAAACGGCCAAAAGCAGCCCTTGGGCGTCAAAGCCTACGAAGAGATTTGCCGAAAAATCATCACGCTCGAGTACAAGCCCGGCCAGGTCCTCGACGAAAAGCAGTTGATGGTGGACTTCGGCCTGGGACGCACGCCGATTCGCGAAGCCCTTCTGCGCCTCGCGGGCGAAGGATGGGTCGAGACGCAGCCCAACAAGGGGGCGACCGTGCCGGCCATCACGCTGCAGGGCACCAAGGCCCTCTTCGAGGCCATGAAGATTCTGGAAGCCGGCGTGGCGGATCTGGCCATCAGCCAGGACAATGCTTCGCTGCTTGAGAACATGAAGCGGATCAACGAGAAGGTCCGGCTGGCCGTGAAGAGCGGCGATCTATACGGCCTCGTCGAGTCGAACCACGCCTTCCATCTTGATTTTGCCCGCTGCTCAAAGAACGAATATCTCATCCGCGCCGTCAATGAAGTCCGAAGCCAGGCCAAACGCCTGACCTATTTGTCGTTTGCCAACGAGATCAAGACGGAAAAATCGCTCCAGTTCCACTACAAATCGGTCGTCGAAGAGCACGATGGGATCATAACCTCCTTGAAGGAAAAGAACGGAGCGATGCTGAGGGAAATTCTGCTCCGGCACAATCAGTCCTTCCAGCGACGGATCGTCGCCTACATGACTTCCTGACGGCCGCCGCCTGCCGTCGTCCGGTGCAGCGGTGCGGATTTCGGCCCGGGAAGAGGGAGGGACGGGAACGGCTTCTCCGCGGAAAGGGACGGATGGAAGGGCAGCAGATGACGTGCTTCGTCTGATGCTTCGTCAAAAGGGCGTTCAGCAGAAGTGGAAACGGTCATTCAACAAAACATCAGAAGGGAGAACGTGCTTATGAAGAATCTACTCCGGGTACTGTTTGTCGTCGCGTTGATTGTCGGGTTTGCCGTCTCGCCGGTTCTCGCCAAGACCACTTGGAACGCGAATTCCGTTTGGCCGCCGAAGAACATGCACAGCGTTGGTCTCACCGAGTTCGCCGAAAAGGTGAAGAAGGCGACGAACGGCGACCTCGAGATGGCCGTCCACACCGGCGGCGCCCTGGGATACAAGGGGCCGGATCTTCTGAAGGCCGTCCGCGACGGTCTCGTTCCCGTCTCCGACATGCTGATCAGCGGCGTGGCTGGCGACGAAAAGGTCTTCCAGATCGTGACGCTGCCGTTCCTGGTCCGAAACTTCGATGAACTGCGCCTCCTGCTCGACGTGTCGCAGCCTTACTTCGACAAGAGCGCTCAGAAGTGGGGCCAGAAGATCCTCTACATCGCCCCCTGGCCGGGAGCGGGTCTCTGGACGAAAAAGAAGATCATCACCCTTGAAGAAATGAAAGGTCTGAAAACGAGAACCTACGACAAGAACGGCGCCCTTGTCATGGAAGCGGTCGGCGCGACGCCCTTCGCCCTTCCCTTCAGCGAGGTCTACACGTCGCTGCAGACGGGCCTCATCGACTCCGTCATGACCTCGACGCCCACCGCCGTCGATGCCAAATTCTGGGAAGTCCTCAAGTATTATCAGCCGCTGTTCATCACGGCCGCCACCGATATGGTGACGGTCAACCTGAAGGCCTTCCAGAAACTCCCCAAGGCCCAGCAGGACGCCCTCGTGAAGATCGGCAAGGAAATGGAAGCGGCGATGTGGGCCAACGTGAAGACCTGGGACAGCGAACAGGAAGCCATCAGCAACAAGAACGGCATCGAGACCGTGAAGCCTTCCGTCAAGCTCATCGGCGAACTGGAGAAGATCACCGAAAATATCCGCGCCGAATGGCTGAAGACCGCACCGGCTGACGGAAAGAAGATCTACGACGAGTTCATGAAGAGGGTGAAACGCTGAGCATCTTCCGCCGCGGGAGCCTTTAACCCCTGGACTCCGGACGTGGAACGTCCGGAGTCCAGGGTCGTCCGCAGCCGGACACGGCCCGCGCGGGCAGCCCCCTGCTTCGTTTCATGGAGAAGTCGAAAATGAAAAAACTGATCAACGCCATCGACAGGGTTTCCGGCTTCGGCGGCTGGTCGGCGGGCGTCATGATGGCCGGCGCCCTGCTCATCGTCTGCTCGGAGATCGTCGCGCGCTCCATTTTCGGCAAGACCCTTTACATCTCCGACGAGTATTCCGGCTATCTCATGGCCATGCTGACGTTTTTCGGCCTGGCCTATACCCTGCGGGAACGCGGTCACATCCGCATGATGTTCCTCGTCCACTTCCTGAAGGGCAGAGCCAGGATCATTTACAACATGGCTTGCATGGTCGTCGGTTTTCTCTTCTGCCTGGGGTTGATTTGGTTCACATTCGAATTCTTCTGGGATTCCGTCGTCAACCGGACTCAATCCATGCAGATCACGGAGACCTACCTGGCGGTTCCGCAGGCATTCCTGCCGGTCGGATCCTTTTTTCTGATGCTTCAGTTTCTGTCCGAGTTCCTGAAAGGCGCCGCCATCCTGCGGCAGGATACGAAGGGACTTCGCATCCTGGAGGAAACGGACGAACTGGGCCGATGAGCGGACGCGTCCTGCGCCCTGTTGAAAAAGCACCCTGCGGAGGGGAAATTTCATGAACATTGATCTGGGACCTGTTTCCGCGGTGATCATCGGACTGCTCGTCCTGTTCCTGGGCGGTTCGATCTGGATCGGCATCGCCCTGTTCCTTGTGGGCATGGGCGGCTTCTTTGTGTTCACCGATGTCTCCTACGGGTCGATCCTGGCGAACATCGCCTGGAACAATACCAGCGGTTCTGCCATGATGGCGCTGCCCTTCTTTATCTGGATGGGGGAGATCCTCTTCCGCAGCAAGATATCGGAGAATCTCTTCCGGGGCCTCTCGCCCTGGATGGATATGATCCCCGGTAGGCTGATCCACGTCAACATCCTTGCCTGCACCTTTTTTGCCGCCGTGAGCGGGTCTTCGGCGGCGACGACGGCGACGGTGGGGAAAATTACCGTCCCGGAGTTGACGAAAAGGGGATACGACCACGACCTTTCCATCGGCTCCCTGGCCGGGGCCGGCACGCTGGGATTCATGATTCCGCCGAGCATGGTGATGCTCGTCTACGGCATCATCGGCGACGTGAGCATCGGGAAGCTCTTTATCGCCGGCTTCATCCCCGGTTTCATGCTGGCCATCATGTTCAGCGGTTACATCCTCCTGCGGTGCATGATATCCCCCCACCTCGCGCCGAGAAAAACGGAGAACTATACCTGGAGGGACCGCCTCGCAGCCGTCCCCGCCATCGCGCCCGTCGCCATTCTGATCCTCTTCGTTCTGGGGAGCATCTACATGGGCATCGCGACGCCGACGGAGGCCGGGGCGCTCGGCGTCGTGGGCGCCTTCTTCTTTGCATTCGTCACACACAGCCTCGACTGGAATGTCTTCAAGGTAAGTCTCGTGGGGGCCGTGCGCACCAGTTGCATGATCATGTTCATCGTCATGGGCGCCGCCTACCTCTCCAACGTGATCGGATACCTGGGCATCACGCGGGCGCTGACGAAATACGTGACCGACATGGGGCTGTCCCCCTACATGCTCATCGTCATCCTGACAGTCCTGTACCTGATCCTGGGTTGCCTGGTCGACGGCTTCTCCATGATCGTCATGACGGCGCCGGTCGTCCTCCCCCTGATCGAAGCAGCCAAGTTCGACACCGTCTGGTTCGGGATCTACCTGGTCCTCATGATCGAGCTGGCGCAGATCACGCCGCCCGTCGGCTTCAACCTGTTCGTCATCAGCGGTCTGAACGACGACCCCTTGTCGACCGTCGCCCGTGCGGCATTCCCCTTCTTCGTCATCATGCTGCTGGCGACGGCGCTCCTGACGGTCTTCCCGGATATCGCCCTGTTCCTGCCGAACAGGATGGTCGGGAAGTAAGACGACGGATTCCACGATTTCTCAGCGAGGGACAGACGATGAACAGCATCGACATCAATTGCGACATGGGGGAAAGCTTCGGCGCCTACACGATCGGCATGGACGGCGAAGTCCTCCGGTACATCAGTTCCGCAAACATCGCCTGCGGGTACCATGCCGGCGATCCCCGGGTCATGAACCGGACCGTGAAGGCCGCCGGGGAGAACGGCGTCGGCGTCGGAGCCCACCCGGGGTTCCCCGACCTCGTGGGATTCGGCAGGCGCAACATGGACTGCACTCCCGACGAAGTGCGCGACGACGTCATCTATCAGGTGGCCGCTCTGAAGGGATTCTGTTCCCTTCACGGCGTCAAGATGCAGCACGTGAAGCCGCACGGCAGCCTGTACAACATGTGCGTCGGCAACGAGGCCCTTTCACGGGCGGTGGCCGAAGCCATTGCCGCCGTCGATCCGACGCTTCTCTGGGTCTACCTGGGCGGCGCTTCGGCTGCCCAGGCGCAGAAGGTCGCGCGAGAGACGGGGATCCGCGTTGTTTTCGAAGCCTTCCCCGACCGCGCCTATACGCCCGACGGAAAGCTCGCGTCGAGGAAACTCCCCGGCGCCGTCATCGAAGACCCGGCAAAGGCCGCCGAGCAGGCGCTGCGGATGGCAAGGGACGGCAGGGTCATCGCCCTGGACGGCACGCCGCTCGATATGGAAATCCATACGCTGTGCGTTCACGGCGACAATCCATCGGCCCTTCACCATGTCCGGACGATCCGGCAGGCACTCGCGGCCGAAGGGATTTCCATCGTCTCCCTGGGCAAAGCGGTCTGACCCGTCGAAAGAGTGGGCAAACCATGGCAGCGATGCTCTACGACCAGGCCCGATTCCGGCTGAGCGGCGACTGCACCCTCCTCGTCGAATACGGAGAGGGGATCGATCCGGTCGTCAACGAAAAGGTGCGCGCCGTGACGGCCCTGCTGAGGAAGGCCGCACTCGCGGGCGTCGAGGAAATCGTTCCGGCCTACCGTTCCCTGGCCATCCATTACGATCCGCTGACCACATCGCCGGCCGCCCTGGCGGGCGTCCTCCGGGCGCTGGAGACCCGGATCAGCACCGCGGAAGCCGCCGCGTTCAAAGTCGTCCCGATCCCGGTCTGCTACGGCGGAGCGTTCGGCCCCGATATCGGCGTTGTGGCGGAGCACGCGGGCTTGACGGAAGAGGAAGTGATCGTCCTCCACTCCTCCGTCGATTACCCCATCTACATGATCGGCTTCACGCCCGGATTCTGCTACCTGGGAGGCCTGGATCCGCGGCTGCAGACGCCCCGCAGGAAGACGCCGCGGACGAACCTCCCGGCGGGGTCCGTCGGTATCGCGGAATCGCAGACGGGCATGTACCCTGTCGACAGCCCCGGCGGCTGGCAGATCATCGGGCGGACTCCGCTCCTGCTTTTCGCCCCTGCACGGGAGAACCCCTTCCTGTACGAGGCGGGAGACCGCATACGGTTCGTTCCCATTTCCGAAGCCGATTTCCGCAGTCTGTACGAGAAGGAGAAAGCCTGATGGAAGCCTTCGCCGTCCGGACTTCCGGCCCCATGACCACCGTGCAGGATCTCGGCCGCCGCGGCTTCCTCGACCGCGGTGTCCCCCTTTCCGGAGCCCTCGATCCCTTTGCCTGCCGCGCGGCCAACCTTCTCGTGGGGAATGCCGAGACAGAGGCCGTTCTGGAGTTCACCCTGATGGGTCCCACCCTGGAAATCCTCTCGGCGGCCGATATCGCGCTGACGGGGGCCGATATGGGAATGACGGTCAACGGGGGCGCTGTTCCGGGTTGGCGGGCGGTCCGCGTGTCCCCCGGCGATATTGTCCGCATCCCCAGGGCCGTGGCCGGCTGCCGGGCCTATCTGGCCGTCACGGGAGGCATCGACGTTCCGCCGGTGATGGGCAGCCGCTCCACCTTCGTGCGGGCGAGAATCGGCGGCGTTCAGGGCAGGGGGCTGGTCAAGGGCGATGTGCTGCGCCGCGGGGAGAGAAAGCTGTCGGGTGATCTGCGCAGTTTCCCCGATGCGTGGATCCCGCGATATGCGCGTGAGATTTCGCTTCGGGCGATTCCCGGTCCGCAGGACGACTCTTTCCGTCAGGGAAGCGCCGTTTTTTTCAGCGCCGTCTACGAAGTGACCACGGAGGCCGATCGCATGGGGTACCGGCTCCGCGGGCCCGCCGTCGAATGCGACGAGGGCGTGCCCAAGAGCATCGTGACGGAACCGACGACGCCCGGGAACGTTCAGATCCCGGCCGACGGACAGCCGATCATTCTCCTCGTCGAGCAGACTTCGGGGGGATACGCGAAGATCGCCACGGTGATCTCGCCGGACCTTTCCAGAGTGGCCCAGGCGTTGCCCGGGAACACGGTGCGCTTCGAACGCATCACCGTCGAGGATGCCCATCGGCTGTACCGGGAACAGCAGGATCTCCTTTCCCGAATCCGTCAATTCCTTCAATAATTGCGTTCCACCGCTTCGCCGCGCATCCGTCGCGAAAGACACACCCGTAGGTTCCGGCAGCAGGAGGAAGAGACCGCTTTTTTCCGCACGGCACCGTCAGCGCCGGCTCCCGGAAATGGAAGCCGCCTGCTCCCCTCCGGGCTTGAAGGGGAGGATCAGTCCAACCCGCTGTCCCAGAAGGCGGAATGGAGGCTCAGGCGGAAGACCTTTTCGGTCTCATCGGGATCGGCGATTTTCACATAGAGCTGGGGTACGTCATTCCTGGAGAGGGCGACAATCCAGGTCGCGAGCGTACGTTCGGCGAGGGGATCCCGTCCGTTTCTCCAGAGGGACTGATCCGGACCGCCCTTGCGGTCCCCGCTGAAGACGACGAAATCCTCCATGCTCAGAGGAGGCACATAGGACTGGAGGAGCTGCTGGATCCGCTGCAGTCGCTTGCGGCTTCCCTCATCGCCCTTCGCGTTGAGCCGGACAAGCTTCTCGTGGAGGTAGTGATTGGTATGCGCCAGGACGCCGCTCTTTCGTCCCCGGGCGGCGAATTGCCTTCCCGGCGCAATCTCGATCCAGGCGATTTCGTTCCTGTCCCCCACCAAATAGAATCCGGGCGGCGCGGAAAGCAACATCTCCTGTTTCGCGAAGACTTCGCCGACGCCGGCGCAGGCCTGCAGGAGGCGCCCTGCGATTCCCCTGCCCGCGCCCTGCTCCCGCCATTCGGGCACCCCGCTTCCCGCGGAAGCGGAAACCACCGCCAGGCCCTTCTCATTGATGCCTGCCAGGATGCCGCGCCCCTTCACGTTTTCGGAGGGGGCCAGCCCCAGATACCGGTACCCCTGGCCCTCATTCACCACGGCCAGCCTGTCGCCCTGGGTCGGCCGGCCGTCGCGGTTCTTGGCGATCAGCACGACATTGCCCTCGGTCCGCTCCCCCGCCGCAGCCCAGAGGGTGCAGGCGCGGGCCGGCGCCACGGCGATTCCGCAGAGGATGCAGAGCCCGACGACGAGGCACGTCACCCGGTATTTCCGCTCGCGCATGTTGTCCCTTCTCAATTTCTTCCCGTGTTCTGTCCGGAACCGGCCGCCATTCTATCCAAAGGCACGCCGAAATACAATCCGATTGGGCTTGATTTCGCCGCACAGATGCGCCTAAGTTTGTCCGTAAACCGGCGGAGGACATCCGATGGCAGGCGAATCTTTGGTCGAAGCGATGCGGGACCCGGCCTTCTACCCCCATGCGCCGGATACCGTTGAGCTGATTCAGACCCACATTTCGATGATCTTCATTGCCGGCGAATTCGTCTACAAGGTGAAAAAAGCCGTTGACTTCGGTTTTCTCGACTTCACCACGCTGGAAAAACGCCTTTTCTTCTGCACCGAGGAGCTTCGCCTCAACCGCCGCCTCGCCCCCCGGATTTACCTCGACGTCCTGCCGATCTGCCAGGACGATCGCGGGCGGATCCGGCTGGGCGAAGGAGGCAGAATCATCGAATATGCCCTGAAGATGCGCAAGATCCCCGCGGACCGCATGCTGAAAAGGCTTCTCGCCGAAGGCAGGGTCGAGCCGGCCGTGATGAAGGCCGTGGCGGAACGGGTCGCGCGCTTCCACGGAGAGGCCGCAACGGGCGGTGAAATCGACAGCATCGGCGGTCCGGACACCGTGCGGAAGAATATCGAGGAAAATTTCCGGCAGACGGAGCCGTACGTCGGAAGGACGATCCCGGAAGATCGGTACCGCTTCCTCAAGTCCTACGCGTTGCGCTTCCTTCGAAACGGAAGATCCCTTCTGGAGAAGCGGGTGGCCGACGGCAGGATCCGCGACTGCCACGGGGACCTGCACCTGGAGCACATCTGCCTGGCGGAGGAGATCATCATCTTCGACTGCATCGAGTTCAACAAGCGCTTCCGTTACGAGGACGTCGCCGCCGAGGTTTCCTTCTTGGCGATGGATCTGGACTACAACGGCCACGCCGATTTCGGAGAGGTCTTCGTGGACAGCTACATCGCGGCAACCGGGGACCGGCGGGTTCTTTCGCTCCTCAACTTCTACAAGTGCTACTATGCCTACGTCCGGGGCAAGGTGAACGGCTTCCGCCTCGATGATCCCGCCATTCCCGAGGAGGAAAAGCCCGGGGCCGCGACCGCCGCATCGCGCTACTTCGAACTCGCCTACCGGTACGCATGCCGGCTGGAGAGGTCGACCCTGATCCTCACGGTCGGCCTGATGGGCACGGGCAAGAGCGTCCTGGCAAGGACGATCTCGCCCCTTCTGGGGGCGGAAGTCATCCGCATGGACGTCCTGCGCAAGGAGATGCTGCGGATCGATCCCGCGGAGCGGCATCCGGAGGGGTTCGGGGCGGGGATCTATGCGGATCCTGTGAGCCGCCGGACCTACGAAGAGGCCTTCCGGCGCGCCGGCCGACTTCTTTCCACGGGGGACTCCGTCGTGATCGACGCGTCTTTCCGCAAACGGGAGGACCGCCTGAAGGCGCTGCGGACGGCGGCGGCGGCGGGAGCCGACTTCTTTGTCCTGGAATGCGTCTGCCCGGAGGAGACTGCGAGAATGCGGCTGGAGAAGCGGAGCTCCGATCAGGCCGAAGTCTCCGACGGTCGGTGGGAGATCTTCGCGGAACAGCGAAGGAGTTTCGAGCCGATCGACGAGCTGCCCGCCGGCGTCCATTTCACCGTGGACACGGCGGCGCCACCGGAAACCTGCGCCGCGTCGGCAATCGAGACGATCCGCCTCGGCGGCCGTCAATAGTACGGGAACAATTGGATGGGTCTGCTGATCGGCCTGTACGCGTCCGTATCCTTGTCTTTGTTCGCCTCTTCCTCAATCAGACGCTTTCTGGTTTCGGCAATGAAGAAATCCACCTTGTAGTCCAGCCCCAGCCCCGCGTATTCCTTGGCGACCACCTCGAAGCGGCGCAGTGCGGCGCCGTAGCGCTTGAGCTTGTAGTAGGTGTGGGCGATGTAGAATTCCTTCTCCCCCAGCATCCGCCGGCACTCCTGAATCATCTTCTCGGCCATGAAGGAAAACTTGCTGCTGGGGAAGCGGGCCACGAGCCGCTCGAATTCCTTCTTCGCCCGGACCGTCTCCGTCTGATCCCGGTCGATGGACCCGATTTGCTTGTAGTGGCACATGCCGAGCTGATAGATGACGTAGGGCAGATTTTCGTTTGCGGGGTGCAGGCTCAGAAAATCCCCATAGACGAGTTCCGCCTCGGCGTACTGTTCGTTGCTGAAGTAGGAATCCCCGATGCCCAATTCCGCGAGAATGGCCACCTCGCTTAAGGGATGCTCGTCCTTGACGCGCTGGAAAGATTCGACGGCCTTCTTGTAGCGGCCCTCCTGATAATCCTCCAGTCCGCGCTGGTAAAGCCCCTCCGGGGTCGTACGGGCCATGTCCGTGCTCTTGAAAAGAGCGCAGCCCGACAACAGAAACAGCAAAGCGGCCATGACCGCAAGAAGGGGAACGTTTCTCATGGGTGAGGACGTGCTCATAGACCTTTTTTCACGAACTCCTTCAGGCGGTCCTTCGATACGAGGCCGATGATGGAGTCCAGTGTCTTCCCTCCCTTGAAGAGCATCAGCGTCGGTATGCTGCGGATGCCGTAGTTTTTGGATGTGTCCGGATTGTCGTCGATGTTGATCTTCACCACTTTCAGGACATCCTTCTGTTCGCCTGCCAACTCCTCCACGATGGGTCCGAGGGCCCTGCACGGCCCGCACCACGGGGCCCAGAAATCAACGAGAACCGGCTTATCGGCCTCCAAAACCTCTTTCTGGAAGTCTGCATCCGTGGCGTGTCCGACATGTTCCTGCGCTGCCATGATCGTCCCCTCCCGTCTGATCTTTGCTTGATGGGAATGATGTCATACATGGACAAACGATGTCAAATTCTATTTGCCGGCGGCACCGGCCCCCGCACCTCCGTTTTGACATCGTTTCCTTCCTCTGATATGAGCAATGCCGTCGACTTCTTTCCAGATTGAAATCCGAGGAGGCGCAAGTGAAACGACTGGGCATCATCTCCGGCACCGTGCCGCTGGAAGAAGCCGTGATCAGCCGGTTCGTCGAAAGAGCCGCGGAAAACGAATTCGGCTCCGCTCGCCTTCTCGTCTCCGATGCCGCCGTCTTCATCCACCGCCACGGAAGCGGCGCCGGGAAGCATATCCTGCCTCATCTGGTGAATCATGCCGCAAACCTGAAGGCACTGAAGGACCTGGGAGTCGAAGAAGTGTACGCCGTCAACTCCACGGGCTCCCTCAAGCGCCGGCTGAAACCGGGTACGCTCATCGTACCGGACGACTTCATCCTGCTGGAGCGCGGTCCCACGACGATCACGACGAAAGCCACGCATATCATCCCCAGGTTGAACGAGGCCGTACGGGGCGCCTGGCTGGCGGCGGCACGCAGGGCCGGGGTCGAGATCGTCAACGGCGGCATCTACTGGCAGACTGCGGGACCGCGCCTGGAAACGCGGGCCGAGGTCGGGCTGATTTCGCAGTTCGCCGATCTGGTCGGCATGACCATGGCGTCCGAGGCGATCGTCGCACAGGAACTCGGCCTCGCCTACGCCTCGCTGTGTTCCGTGGACAATTTCGCTCATGGGCTGGAGGACAAGGAATTGACGATGGAGAAGATCCTCTGGCATGCGCGACGCAACGCCGAGGCCGTCGCCGCGATCATAAAGACCCTGCTGGAAACGAAGACCGCTCACTGGCGGCAGGGATGAGGAATAGCAGCAGACGGCGTTTTGGTAGAACTCCGAAGCCAGCTTCGGAGTGATACGATTCCCAAGGAAGGGAATGGATCTTCATTCACTCGTCCATTCCGCGGCCAACCGCGGAATGGCGTCGTTGTCGGATTCAACGGCCCGTCAGATTAAAGCTCCGATTGGAGGCTGCTCAAAAATGCCCGGATGCAAGGCGCCGAAATCCTGAGGAGCGAGGCGTACTGGGATGTACGCCGCAGCGACGAAGGATGAGGCAACGCAGCAGGCGGGTATTTTTCAACAGCCGATCAGAAGGCCCCAAGCTGGCAGGCCGATACCTTGATCCCCAGCGCCTCGCAGGCGTCGGCGACGTCCCTTCGCGGCAGCCCCAGTTCGCCGGCAATACGCCAGGCATCGATGCACGGCAGGCGCCCACCGGACAGGGCCTTCTGGATTGAGAGCCGGAGGGGCTCCGAAACACGATCGAGTGGCTTGACGGCCTTCTTTCCGGACTCGTAGCCGAAGAGCCCGAGCTGGCATGCCTCGATGCGGATCTCCAGGAGATCCAAGGCGACGCCGATGTCCTTCATGGCGGCCTTCATTTTCTTCGCAATGCCTTCCGCCTCGGCACAGGAAAGACCTCCCGACGGCGCCTTTGCCCGCAGCGCCGCGGCAATGGCCGGGTCAAGCTGAACGCCTTCATGCTTGGCGCCAAAATGTCCTTTGTCTTTGCGGCTCATATCTTCACCTCGTTGGCCTTCAGTACTTCATATAGTGGAACGGCTCAATCGCCGACAGGGCCTCGGTGTCCAGCGTCCGGAACCCGTTCTTTTCCAGGAGCTCCGCCGTCCTGTCCATCTGGTCCACATCCACGATGAAAACGGCCTTTTCACGGCTCTCCAGGACAAAACCGTAGGCGTTGTGGATGTTGATCTTTTCCCGGGAAAGCAACTGCGTCAGCCGGTCCAGCCCCCCGGGGCGGTCGTCGATCATGACGGCCAGCACCGGACGGAGGTGAACCGTCATTCCGGCTTTGGTCAGGGCCGTTTCCGCCCGCTTCGGATCGTCGACGATGAGATTGATGACGCCGAAGGTGTCGGCCGTCGCGATTGTCGTCGCCCGGATGCTGACCTTGGCCTTGGCAAGAACGGACGTAACCGCCGCCAGCTTGCCCGGTTTGTTTTCCGCAAAAATCGAGATCTGATAGGCGATCATGGCGTTCCCTCAATCCTTCCTGTTGTCGATGACGCGGACGGCCTTGCCCTCGCTCTTGGGAAGGCTGTCCGGCTCGACAAGATCCACGCTGGGCGTGATGAGGATGTCGCTCTTGAGCTCCTCGACGATGCGACGGCGGAGCCGTTCCAGCTGCTTGAGGTCTCCGGAGAAGAACTCCTTCTGGACCTCGACCTTGACGATCATCCGGTCGTTGAAACCCTCCCGCTCCAGGATGATCTGGAAGTTGGTCCCCACGCCCGGGACCTCCATCAGCTTCTTTTCGATCTGGATCGGGAAGATGTTTACCCCCTTCAGGATCAACATGTCGTCCGTTCTGCCCTTGATGCGTTCGATCCGGCGATGGGTGCGCCCGCACTCGCACGCTCCCGGGATGATCCGCGTCAGGTCCTTTGTGCGGTAGCGCAGCAGCGGCATCCCCTTCCGGCAGAGCGTGGTCATCACGAGTTCGCCTTCGGTGCCGTCGGGAACCGGCTTGAGGGTTTTCGGGTCGACGATTTCCACGAAGAAGCTGTCTTCCCAGATGTGCAGCCCGTTCTGGGCCGGGCACTCGAACGCCACACCCGGCCCGCTCATCTCCGAAAGGCCGTAGGAGTTGTACGCCTTGAAACGGTAGATCTCCTCGATCCGCCGCCGCATCTTTTCCGAGTGGGGTTCGGCACCGAGAAAGGCCATCTTGACGGTGGTGCCGCCGGGGTCCAATCCCATCTCACCGAAGACCGTCGACAGATGAAGGGCGTAGCTGGGAATGATGTGGATCGCCGTCGTCTCGAAGTCCCGCATGAGCTGAATCTGGCGTTTGCTGTTCCCGGCACCGGCGGGAATGACCAGCGCCCCGACGCGCTCCGCCCCGTAATGAAACCCCAGTCCCCCCGTGAACAATCCGTACGTCATCATGTTCTGGAAGACGTCGCCTCGCCGCATCCCCGCCATGTACAGGCAGCGGGCCATGAGCTGCGCCCATGCCTCGATGTCATCGGCCGTATGAAAGATGACGGTCGCCCGGCCGGTCGTGCCGGAAGAGGAATGCATGCGGATCAGATCTTCCCTGGGGACGGCGACAAAACCGTACGGCCAGTATTCGCGCAGATGGTCCTTGGTCGTGAAAGGAATGCGCGCGATATCCGAAAGGCCTTGAAGACCTTCGGGGTCCAGTCCGATCTCACGGAACAGTTTCCCGTAGTAGGACGAACGGGCGGCAGTGCGGCAGGTCTGCTGGAACCGGCTCTTCTGAATCTCCTCCAGCTTGGCGCGCTCCATCGTCTCGATATCCCGGTCCCAGTACATGATCGCCTCCGCCAAAATCATTTTTTTTGTCATTCTCTACAACCCACCGGCTGTTTTATCAAGTCAAATTCCGGGATCCGGTCCGATGGAACCGGCTCGACACGGCGTCAAAGCGGCTTGCCGCGGAGCCCGGGTTGTGCCATACTGCACCGCCTCCAAAGCAGGGGGACGGATTCGATTCGCCAAGGCGGGAAAGTCGTGGAAAAAAGCGGAGCCGGGACCGGCGTGATCCTCGCCGGCGGGAAGAATATACGAATGGGCGTCAACAAGGCCTTCCTTCGGGTCGGCGGCGAGCGCCTCATTGACCGCACCGTGCGCGTCTTCCGGAGTCTATTCCCGGAAGTGCTGATCGTAACCAACAGTCCCCTGGAATACCTCGATCAGAACGCGACCCTCGTCACCGACGTCTACCCCGGGAAAGGCGCTTTGGGTGGAATCTATTCGGGCCTTTTTTTCTCGTCAAGCCCGCAGGTCTTTGTCGCGGCCTGCGACATGCCCTATCTCGACGTCGATTTCATCCGTTACATGAAGGACGGCGCGGACGACTTCGACATCGTCGTCCCGCGCACGCCGGAAGGACTGCAGCCGCTGCACGCGATCTATTCGCAGCGCTGCCTGGAGCCCATACGCCGCAGCCTGGAGGCCGACCGGCTGAAGATCACGTCCTTCTACAAGGGCCTCCGGATCCGGGAAATCCCGCCGGATGTCATCAGCACCTTCGACCGTCGGGGCAGGATGTTTCTGAACGTCAACTCGAGGCAGGAGCTGGCCCTCCTCCAGGCGTGAAGAAAAAAGGGCGATCCCCCGGCGGAGGAGATCGCCCTTCCCCTGAGAAAGGTCTCAGGACGGCACTTCAGTCACGGCAGATCAATAATCGTGGGATTCACTCTGACGCGATGTCGCCAGAGAAATCTTCTCCCATCCCTTCACGAAGCCGTAGATCAGAAAACCGACAATGCCGGCCACCATCCCGAAGCAGACAAGAAAGATGAACTCGCGAAGCAGTGTGAACATGTTCGACCTCCTCTAAGACAATCTGACGCAAGTGCACAGGCCCGTCAGCCTGCGCCGCCGCGGAAAAAGATTTCTGGGGCGATGAGGATGATCTTGGGGAAGACCATGCACAGGGCCAGCCCCACGAACTGCAGCCCCAGGAACGGCGCGCCAGCCAACCAGATGTCCGTCGTCGTGATCTCCTTCGGCGCCACGCTCTTCAAATAAAACAGCGCGTACCCGAACGGCGGCGTCAAAAACGACATCTGCAGATTTACCGCAAACAACACCCCGAACCAGATCGGATCGAACCCCAGCGTCCGGATGATCGGCCCGAACAGCGGCACGCACAACATCACGATCCCGACCCAGTCGATGAAACACCCCAGAAAGATCAGGATGAACTGCATGATGAAAACGATCACCCAACGGTTCAATCCCGATTCCGTCAGCATCCTCGTCACGAACTCCCCGCCCCCCACCATGATGTACAGGGCCACGAAAATGTTCGCACCGAACATCGTCCAGAGAACCATCGCCGACGCCTTGAACGTGTTCTCCGAAGCCGTGATAAAGTTCCGCCAGTTCAGCTTCTTCCGCAACGCAATGATGACCAGCGCCCCCGCGCAACCCACACCCGCCGCCTCCGTCGGCGCTGCGATCCCCACCACGATCGTCCCCAAAACCAAAAAGATCAGGATCGCCGTCGGAACGATGGGCGTCAGCTTCCGGATCTTCCCCGACCAAGGTAACCGCTCCTCCTTCGGAATCGGCGGCCCCATCACCGGATTCACGTAGCACCGCACCGTAATGTAGAAAATGTACAAACCCGCCAGCAAAAACCCCGGCATGAACGCCCCCGCGTACAACTGCCCGATTGAACTGTTGTCCACCATCCCGTAGACGATCAGCATGACCGAAGGCGGTATCAGAATCCCCAGCGTCCCACCGGCCAATATCGACCCCGCCGCCATGTACTTGTCGTACCGCCGCTTCAGCATCTCCGGCAGCGCGATCAGGCCCATCGTCACTTCGCTCGCACCGATCACCCCCACCATCGCCGCCATCAGCGTGCACGCCGCAACCGACGCCGTCGCCACGCCCCCCTTCAATCCCCCCATCCAGTGGTACACCATCTCGTAGATGTCTTCGATCAATCCTCCCCGCTCCAGCAGGTTCGCCATGAAAATGAACAGCGGTATCGCCGCAAGCAGGTAATTCGTCATCAAACCGAATATCCGCGTGGGAACGATGTTCACCGCCGCCGGACCCTGCAGCAGCGCCGTGAAGATCACCCCCGTCACCCCGCACGAAAACGCCACCGGCAGCCCCATCATCATGAAAAACAGCATGGAGCTGAACATCGTGATCGTAATCCATTCAATGCTCATCGTCATGCCAGCTTCCTCCCCCAAAACGCCATATGGATATCACGGATGAACCAAACCAACCCCTGCAGCAGCAACAGCAACGACCCGAAAAACAACATGAACTTCACCGGGTACAGAGGAGGCGCCCAGTCCGTGAATGAATTCTCCCCCACAACGTTCACTCCGAACAGCGTGCCGCCCGCTTCCATCATCTGCGAGCTCCAGTAGAAATTCCAACTCGTCCACGTCAGCACGATCACGAACGTGAAAAAGAAAATCGACGTGAACAAATCCATCCACGCCTTCGTCCGGTCCGACTGCAATGCGTAGATCACATCCACCCGAACATGCGCACGATAAAAATGCGCAAAACCTCCCGCCATGACGTAGATCACCGCGTACATCAGCGTCATCGACTCGTGCCCCCAGTTCGTCGGCTTCCCGAACGCGTACCGCATCACCACCTCGAACGTGATCACGAATACCGCCAAGGCGTTCACGATTACCAACATCTTCCCCACCCACATGTTGGTCTTCTCCACGATCATCATGAACTTCTTCAAAAAATCCATACCCCAGCCCCTTTCTATGAAAGCCCTCTCGCCGCCGCTGCAAACGACTCATACAAATCGGGGGAAGGAAAAATCCTTCCCCCGGGTCGATTTCCATCGGTCTCAGATGACCAGTTTCTTGCCGTTCCGGTCCACCAGGTCCGCATCCGTGTAGTACTTGATCTTCTCCGACTTCATGTACTCCCACTGCGACTTGAACGCCTTCATCGCCATCGGGTTCTTCTTCGCCCAGGTCACCCACAGCTCAGGCGCGAACCTCCGGAACTTGTCGATGTCCGCCTCCTTCAAACGGATCACCTGCACGCCCATCTTCAGGTATTTGGGAATCGCGTCGATATCCGCCTTCTGGATCGCCGTGTAGTGATCCAGGGAATGCCACGCCACCGACGCCTCGAAGAGCTGCTGCAGGTGCTTCGGAATCGCCTTCCACTTGTTCATGTTGAACTCGATGCTCATCAAGTCCACCGGCTGATGCAGGCACGGCGTCGAGGGCGGTCCCAAAATGATGTATTTGGCGATCTCGCCGAACCCCAGGTTGTAGTTGATCGCCCAGCCCACGAAGTCGGACGCGTCGATCACGCCCTTCTCCAGCGCAGGATACACTTCCCCGCCCGGCAGCAGCACCGTCGAAACGCCCGCCGCACGGTAGATATCCGCGATGATCCCGCCCGGATAACGGATCTTCTTGCCCTTGAAATCCTCGAACGAACGAATGGGAATCTTGGAATGGATCAGGTTGTCGTCGTGTTGGATCGGCCCGATCCAGTGCATGTTGTGCTGCCCGTAGGCCTCGCGCGCCATCTCTTTGCCGCCCAGCGACCAGTACCATGTGTCCCACTGGTCCGGACGGTCCAGGGCGAAGGGATAGGAGGAAAAGAACGTGCACGCCGGAATCTTGCCGGGCCAGTAAACGTCAAAGCAGTGCATGGCGTCGAACACGCCCGCCTTCACCGCATCGAACATCTCGAAGGTCCCGACGATCGCGCCCGCGGGGAATCCCTCCACCACGAGCTTCCCTTCCGTCATCTCGCCGACGACCTTGCACCACTCCTGAAACTTCGTGTAGCCGACCGTGCCCGCGTCCCAGGCCGTCTGGATCTTGATCTTGATGGGCGCCGCAGCCTGCAGCCTCATGACGCCGGGGAACCCGAGGACGCCCGCCGCCGTCCCCGCCGCCACCGCCGCCGTCTTCAAAAACTTCCTCCGCGAACCTTCCGCTGACTTGGTCTTCTTCACGTCTTTGGCCATAGATCTTCTTCCTCCCATTTTGAATTTGATTTGACTTCCGAACAACTCTATCGCCACCCCGGATCGCAGTGATCCAGACCTTCCGAACGACGTTGTTACGAGCGACAAATTCTTCTTTTGGCAGGAGTGCCGATGCTATGTCTGTGTGAATTGAGGCTTCCGTGCGTCTACTACAATAAAGCCCCCCTTTTATCAAGCCTTTCTTTCCCGCATCAGAGAAACTTCACTTTGATGCCGTGATTTTCCTTCAGCAAATCCGCCAGGATTCCCTGCAGCCTCTTGTCGGTCATGCGACAGAAGAGATAGATCTTCTCCCCGCCGATCTTGAATTTCATGAAACCGAAGGGCATCCGGAATGGCGGCCCCTCGATCGCCTCCACGCGGGCCGGTGTGACGCGGATCTCCCGGCGAAAGCTTCTCAGCACGATCGTCCCGTCCTCCTCCAGTCGGATGCGATAGGAAATCGCCAGCGACCAGTACCATGTGTAGCCGAAGACGAAGACGATCATCACCGCCTGCAGCCAGTAATTGGACCACCCGGTTCTCTCCGCGTGGAGAGCGACGAGCGGCAAACACAGGACCGTCCAGAGAAACAGAAAGATGTAAAAGAGCCCTATGGAAGCCTTCGAAACCCCGTACTCAAGCCCACCCCCGTCCTCCCCGCAACCCACGGAATCCACCTCGAATCCAAACGGCATGAGTGCATCCATACCGCCCGCTCCCCTTCATCAGCACCCTCTGGTCCATCAATCCGCGTCCCCGCGTGCGGCAAAAGTCGGAAACACGGGACGCTGCGGCGCTCCGCTACCACGGCCCGCCTCACATGAAGCGTGGAAGGAAGTCTCTTTCCGCCGCACGGTAGATATCCGCGATGCTCCCGCCCGGATAACGGATCTTCTTGTCCTTGAAATCCTCGAACGAACGAATGGGAATCTTGTGAAACTTCGTGTAGCCGACCGTGCCCGCGTCCCAGGCCGTCTGGATCTTGATCTTGATGGGCGCCGCAGCCTGCAGCCTCATGACGCCGGGGGACCCGAGGACGCCCGCCGCCACCGCCGCCGTCTTCAGAAACTTCCTCCGGGAACCTTCCGCTGCCTTGGGTAGCTTCTTCTGAAGATGGGCCACGAACCGTTTCCTCCTTTAGGATTCTGCCGTTCGACCGCCCCCCCCGGAACCGTCGAAGCCGGCTTGCCCAGAAGACCCCTGCCAAGCCCCCTGCAAAAGCAAGATGCACTTAACATCCCGATTGCGGTTTGTCAAGAGCATTATCGAATATTACTCAATCAAATTACATGGTTAACATTATTTACCTGGTGGTCATTATTTCTTACCATTCCTGTCCATGCCTTGGATATTCAGACCCACCTCTTGCGCCGGATGGACAGGCAGGACCCCATCATGAGAAGACGCGGCGCGGAAATCGGCATTCCACGGGGTTCACCGCTTCAGTGCGTTTTCCCCCCTTCCTGCAGCGCCTGACTCAGCAGCTGCACCGGATGGAGGACCTTGACGCCCTTCGCCGGATCCAGGTGCGCCCCGATCGTGAGATTGCATCCCGGGCAGCAGGTGCAGAGAACCTGGGCGCCCGTTGCGTGGATATTGGCGACCTTGCGCTTCGTGATGGCCTTCGAGGTCTCGGGGAACTCGACCTGGAAGGAGCCGCCGCCTCCGCAGCAGGCGTCGGCTGCCGGCATCTCGACGTACTCGACATCCGGCATCGCCCTGAGGATATTGCGCGGCTGGGCGCTGACCTTCTGCCCCTTCACCAGATGGCAGGGATCGTGATAGGTGACGCGCGTCTTCCTGCCGTTTCCCTTCATCTTGGGCAGCCAGTCCATGTGCTCGCTGATGAAGACGGAAACGTCCTTGGTCTTCCCGGCAAGCAGTTCGGCCGCCTGAATTTCCGCATCCGTGATCGTCGTGCCTCCTTCGCCGAGGTCGCGCAGTTCCTTGAGCAGATGCGGATACTCGTTCTTCAGCGCCGCGCCGCAGGTGCCGCAGTCCACGACGACCGCGTCGATATCGGGTCTCGCGAAAAGCTTCAGGGTCTCGCGGATGACCGTCACCGATGTCTCGCGGTCGCCCGACATGAAGATCGGCAGCCCGCAGCAGCCCTGGTCCTTCGGCGTGATCACTTCGACCCCCATGCGGGACAGGACGTCAACGACGGCGTTGCCGATGTCGCCGTAGAGGTAATTCGTCGCGCACCCATGGAAATACAGGACCCTGGCGTTCACCTTTCCCTTGGGCTTCACCACCTCCGCCACCTGCTTGGAGAAGGGGACCTCATTCATCTTGGGGATGCGGCCCACCGGCAGGGCGCCGGCCTGCATGCCCTTTTCGATGCCGCTGAAGGCCTTGCGCGCCCACTTGCCGAACCATGCCGACGTCGACATCATCCATTTGTTCGCCATGACCTGGAACAGCAGCTTCTTGCGCCAGTCGATCCCGTAGCGCTGCGCCGCCCGCCAGCGGACGCCCGAAAAGAGGTGGTCGCCGTGAACGCCGCTGGGACAGAACGCAACGCACGAACCGCACAGAAGGCATTTCGAGAAGAAGGCGGTCTTCAATTCCTCCGAAAGCTGGATGCTCCCCTCCGCCATGAACCTCGACAGCTGCACCTTGCCCCGCGGCGTCGCATCTTCCGTCAGAAGTTCCTTGTACACGGGGCAATGGGCGAGACAGAGCCCGCACTTGATGCAGTGGTAGCAGTTCTCTTTCGTATTGTCGCTGAACAACGCTTTCTTTTCCGTCATAATCTACCTCTTCGTGAACCGTTCGTGTCCGGACGGCGCCGGCCGCCGCTGCGTCCCGGCGCGCCGCCCGAACGGAGGGATGCAATCAGGCGACGATCCGGCCCGTATTCATGATGTCCGCCGGGTCGATCTTCTCCTTCAGGCGTTTCATGACAACGGAATCGCTGCGCGGCTGGCCCCAGACGTTGACCTTTTCCTTCACCGCGCGGGGAGCCGCCTCGACGATGCAGTTTCCGTCACACTTGACCGCCTCGGCAACGATCCTGCCGAAGAAGTCGGCGATCCCGCCCGCTTTCGCGGCGGCATCGGACCCGACGGGCAAGTACCCCTGGACGATCCCGTTGCCCGCCTGCGCGACCAGCGCGATGTCGAAACCACGCCCCTTCGCCTCCCTTTCCGCTGCAGCCATGATCTCCACAAACTTCGAGAGGACGACGTTCGCCTTGACGCCGACGGCATTCGGATCTCGCTGCCGGAGCGCAAGCGGGAAGTCCGACAGGGCCGCCCAAAAGGCCTTGTGTCCCTCCGCCTTGAGGGTCGTCACGTCGACGGCGCCGCCCTTTCTGCCCATGGCGCCCAGCTCGGCAATCTGACGCTCGACGGCTTCGACGACGCTCTCGCAGGCAAAGACCACGGAATACGGCGCCTTCGCGGCGGCTTCCGAATGGACGCCGGCCATGGCCGTCCCGTTGAAAACCTCGATCGCCGCAGGAAAGATCTTGGAATGAACGATTTCCCGGACGAACTTCGCCGCCCCCTCCAGTTCCTTGAAGGGAAGGATCAGCGTCGCCTCCGCCTCCGTCAGGGGAAGAAGCCTCGTCGTGATCTCGCAGAGGATGCCCAGGGCGCCGCCGGAGCCGATGAGGAGCTTCGTCATGTCGTAGCCCGACACGTTCTTTACGCACTTTCCGCCGGCGACGACGATGTCCCCGTTCGGGAGGACGGCCTTCAGGCCCAGGAGCTGATCCCGGGCGGAGCCATAGACGAACCGGCGCGGCCCCGTTGCGTTCGTTGCGATGACGCCGCCGAGGGTCGCCTTCGAGCCGAAGGGCGGATCCAGCGGAATGAAATATCCCCTTCCCTCCTTGGCCAGCCTCTTCTGCATCTCCGCGAGCGGCATCCCGCATTCCACCGACAGCGTGAGGTTGTCGATATCGCTGTCCGTGACGCGGTTGACGCGTTCCATTCCCAGGACAAGGTCGACCTTCCTGGGAAGCGCTCCCCAGGACATCTTGGTTCCGCTCCCGCGGGGCGCGAGGGAGAGCTTCCGCTCGTTGGCGAAAGCAACAACCTTGGAAACTTCCTCGATCGATCCCGGAAAGACGGCCGCCTGCGGGGACAGGCCGTCAATGCTGTAGGCCCTGAGCCGGTCCGGATCGGAAGCGACGTTCGCTTCTCCGACCATCCCCTTCAAGGCGGAAATTCCTTCTTCCATGTTGGACATATCCCGATCTCCTTTCCTCTCTTCCCGTCTCAGGCAGCCTTGGTCAGCGGAGGCAGAAGCTTTCCCGGATTGTAGATGCCGTCCGGGTCGAAGGCCTCCTTCACCTTTTTCATGGCCGAGAGATCCTTCGGAGTGAAGACGAAGTACATGGCGTCCAGCTTCTCCACGCCGATCCCGTGCTCGCCGCTGATGGTGCCGCCCATGTCGACGCAGACCTTCATGATTTCCATCGCCGCCTCATGAACCCGGCGCAGTTCGTCCTTGTCGCGTTCATCGAAGAGGATCAGGGGATGCAGGTTCCCGTCCCCCGCATGGAAAACGTTTGCAATCGGGATATTGTACTTTTTGCTGATCTCGAAGACCTTCTTGAGCGTTGCGGGAAGCTTGGTGCGCGGCACGGTCCCGTCGTTGACCAGATAGTTCGGACGCAGCCTTCCGACGGCCCCGAACGCCCCCTTGCGTCCCGCCCAGATCTTGTCCCGCTCCGCCTGGTTCTGGGCAATGCGGATCTCGCGCACGTTGTTCTTCCTGCAGAGCTCGGCGACGCGTTCGCTCAGCCGCTCCATGCCGTCCTTGAGGCCGTCGAGCTCGATGATCAGGATCGCCGCGGCGTCCAGCGGGAAGCCCACCTTGTAGGCCTCTTCGACCGCCTTGATCGTCAGATTGTCCATCATTTCGAGCGTCGCCGGGATGATGCCGTCGGCGATGATGGCGGAGACGGTACCGCCGCCGTCTTCGATCGAATTGAAGATGGCCATCATCGTCTTGACCGCTTCCTGGTTGGGCATGATCCGCAGGATCAGCTTCGTGACGATTCCGAGGGTCCCTTCCGAACCGACCAGGACGCCCGTCAGATCGAAGCCCGGGTTGTCCAGCGACTTGCCGCCCGTGGTCACGACCGTGCCGTCGGACAGGACCACCTCGGCGCCGAGCGTATGGTTGCTGGTGACGCCGTATTTCAGGCAGTGGGGCCCGCCCGAGTTTTCGCCCGCGTTCCCCCCGAGCGTCGTGACCTTCTCGCTGGCCGGATCCGGCTGGTAGACGTAACCGTGCTTGGCAAGCACCCCCTTGAGGTCCAGGGTAACGACTCCCGGCTCCACCACGACGCGCTGGTTTTCCGTGTCGATCTCCAGGATCTTGTTCATCCTCGTGAACAGCATGGCGATGCCGCCCTTGGTGAGCACGCTCCCGCCGCTGAGGTTCGTACCGGCGCCCCTGGCAATGATGGGAATCTTATGGTCATGGGCAAATTTGACGACCTTCGAAACCTCGTCCGTCGAACTCGGCAGCACGATGCAGTCCGGCTTGGAGCGGATCAGGGATGCATCATACTCGTAGAGGCGGATCTGCATCTCCGAGGTGAGGACATCCTCCTTTCCCACAATCTTCGCCAACTCCTGGATCATTTTCTCCCGTTCCATCATGAGGACACTGCTCCTTCCGGCACACAAGGCGGACGTTGACCGTCGGATCGCGCACAGGAACCCCGGCCGGCAACGCGGGACGGCTTGTGCCGTCCGAACCGTCCCGCCTGCCGAACCGGAAAGACATCAGGCACCCTTGGTCATCTTCTTGCGGACGGCTTCCATGTCCGCAATCTCTTTCATCGTCGCCAGGATCTGGCGGGCGTTGTCGTAGACCGGCGTATCGACCATCTTGCCGTTGTACGAAACCGCCGCGGAGCCCTTGGCGATGCCTTCCTCCTCGAACACCTTCACGACGCCCTTCGCCCACTCGACATCCTCCGGCGAGGGCATGTACAGCTTGTGGGCGGGTTCAATCTGGGTGGGGTGCAGCAGCATCCTGCCCTCGTAGCCCATGGCACGGCCCTGAAGAACGCTCTTCTCGAAACCTTCCGTGTTCTTGAAATCCACGAAGGGGCAGTCGATCGCGACGCAGCCCGCGGCGCGCGCGGCCACCGCCGTGTAAAAACGGGCGTACAGCTGCTCGTCGCCCTGCGAGGTCAGTTTCACGCGCATGTCCTTGGTGTAGTCGACGGCGCCGAAGATCAGGGAGTTCACGCGCTTGCTGGCCGTCGCCGAGGGGTACGCGTTGATGACGCCCTTCGCCGTTTCGATCAGCAGCTGGATCGCGATGCTGCCCACCGGCAGGCCGCGCCTTCTCTCCAGCTCTTCCAGCTTCCAGTCGAGACGGATGACGTTGTCCGGATGACCGGTCTTGGCCAGGCAGACGCCCGACAGTCCTTCATGGACGACGGCCTCCAGGTCGTCGTTCGTCATCAGGGTTTCCCAGTTGTTGACGCGGACATAAACCTTCGAACCGCCCGTACCGGCGAACTTCAGGTTCTCCCGCACGATCTCGCGCGCCTTCGGTTTCTCGGCGGGCGGAACGGAATCCTCCAAATCCAGCGTGACGATGTCAGCCGGAAAGGTGGGCGCCTTGCTGACCATGTTTTCCTTGTTACCGGGGACATAAAAAACGGATCTCATTACGGCCATGACACTTTCTCCTTTCGACTTTAAGATAGTTTCAGTAACCGCTTCACGGTCGTTGCCAACTCATCGGGACGGTCGACGACATGAATCCCCGCTTCGCGCAGGTAGTTGATCTTGTCCTTCGCCGACCCCCTCCCCCTTTCCACAATGCTGCTGGCATGAGAAAATCTCATGCCGGGGGGCGCCCAGGCCCCCGCCACGTATACGACCAGCGGCTTGGTGAATTTTCCCGCCCGGACGATGTCGGCCGCCTCCTCCTCCTGCGTGCCGCCGATCTCGCCGAACATCACCACCGCGTGCGTTTGCTCGTCCTCCTGGAAATAGGGGAGGATCTCGTCCGTCGACATGCCCGTCACGGGTTCCGTCCCGACATGAATGACGGTGCTGACGCCCATGCCGGCCACCTTGATGGTCCAGGGCAGCGTCCCCGACTGGCCGCCGCTGCGGGAGATGACCCCTACATGCCCCGGCACGAAGCGATTCCTGGCATTCTCGACAGACCCTCCCAGCCAGCCAAGCGTTCCGATGCCGGGGCTATGTATTCCGATGGTGCCGGGCCCCAGCAGCATCGCGTTCTTCTGCTTGCCGTAGGCCACGATCTCCAGGATGTCGTAGAGAGGTACGCGCTCGACGGGCATGACCAGCCACCGGATTCCCGCATCCAGGGCCTCGAACACGGCCTCCTTCAGCGCCGTGCCCGGCACGAACGTAACGCTGACATCGAAGTGCCCCTGCGCGCGGACAGCCTCCTCGACGGTATTGTACACGGGAATGCCGCTCACCTCGTCACCGCCGCGGCCCGGCGTGACGCCCGCCACGACATTGGTCCCCACCCCGCGCATGAAAACGGCGCGCGCGGAGCCTTCCCTGCCCGTAATCCCCTGAACCAGCACCCTGGTTTCCTTCTTCAACAGGATCGCCATAGCGTCACCGCCTCTCAATCCAAACCGTGTTTCTTCCGGTATTGGTCCAAACCCGGGATCGGCGCTTCGATCGTAATGGCGCTGTTCCCCCGGAACCAGCATTCGTACTCGCAGGCGAGGCAGTCCGTACCCATGCGCAGCGCATAATCGGCGTCGCCGTTCAATACGGGAACGCCGTCCTTGAGCGTGATGATGCCTCTCGCGTAGAGCTTGCATGCCGGAATACAAGCGTGCGTCTTGCACGTCTTGCATTTTTCGTGGTCGATCTTGACCTTGATGGTCCTTTCCAGAAATTCCATGGTCCTTCCCTCCTATCTCCTCGGGTCCTTGCGGTACTCTTCGATGAGGGCCAGGAGCCTCTTCGCGAGAAACTCCGTTTCATAGACTTTTTCCGAGCCGTAGATCTCGATCCGGCCCGGGAGATCCTTCGTCCCTTCCCGGAGAATCTCGAGGGATTCCTTTTCCTTGTTTCCGCAGAGCAGCAACACGGCCGGGAAGCCGGGCCGTTTCGGGATCTCTTCCCGAAGCGCCTTCACGACGCCGTGGGCATGGTGCCACTGCTCCTGGTTGGCCACCATGAAACCGCCCAGCATGTACCCTTCGATCCCCTTCTGGGACAGAATGACCTTCGCGGCCCGATAGACCTTCGATGCCGGCGGGTTGCCGCTGGTGTCCGCGTAGTTCGCGATTTTCAGCCCGACGCGGTTCAGGGCGTCGACGCCGAGAATGGCCCCGCCGCCGCCCATGCCGTGGTAGCCGATGTAGCCCGGCTCCTTGATCTCCTCGACCATCTGCGCGATATAAGCCGTGCCGCGGAGATCCGATTCCTCGATCTGCCAGGCGATCTTGTCCAGTTCCGTGGGCAGCGTGGAGGCCTCGCGCGCGACTTCGATGCCCAGTTCCGGATGGCGGCACACCGACGAATCGTCGATCGACATGCGGCAGTCGCTTGCCAGCACCTTGCCTTCCTTCGTGACCACCATCGGGTTGATTTCCGCGGTCCGGCAGCCGTATTCCTTGAAAGCCCAATGCAGGCCCGAAACGATCCGGGCCACGTCGGGAAGGACCCTGCTCGGCACGCCCGCCTTCACGCAGAGGTTGAGTGCATCGTAGTACCGGAGCCCCCTCAGCACGTCGATGTTCATGCGGGCAATCTTCTCCTCGGGGACCGATTCGATGTCCATCCCGCCCTCGGTGCTGAAGATGACCACCGGGGCGCGAACGTCCTTGGAGGAATCCACGATGATGCCGGCATAGTACTCCTTCGCGATGTCGAGCTTTTCTTCGACGAGAACCTTCTCCACCCGGATGCCTTTGATCACGGCGCCCAGAATCGCCCCGGCCGCCTTTTCGGCGTCTGCGGGGCTTTCCGCAACCTTGATGCCCCCGGCCTTGCCTCGACCGCCCGCCCAGATCTGGGCCTTCACCACGACCGGCTTCCCCATCCTTTCGGCGATCTTTTTCACTTCCGCGGGCGTTGCGGCGACCTCGCCCTTGGGAACAGGCACCTTGGCGATCTTCAGGATCGCCTTGCCTTCATGTTCATGCAAACGGGCCATAACAACTCCTCCTTTGACAAATCCGAACCACCCCTGAAAAGGATAAAAGTCTAGTGACCGAAAACGACCCTCTCCGTGTTGATCAAGTGCTCGTTCATCTCTTTCCAAGCCAGCTGCGGGTCCCTCTTCTCGATCGCCTCAAGTACCTTGAAATGGGCGCTCAGCGAGAGTTCCTGACGGGTCTTGCTCTGGACGTATTCCGCACGGCTTTCCCGAAGGGCATCGTTGAGAATTTCCACGACGCGCATCAGCAGGGAATTTTTCACCGACCTCGCCAGGGACAGGTGGAATTGAACATCCGGCTCGATGGCGTTTTCCCCGGCCCTGATCTGCCGCTTCTGTTCTTCGAGGATCTCCCGGAATTTCGCCACCTCATCATCCGTCGCGTTTTCGGCTGCAAGGTAGGAGATCTGCGGCTCGATGAGCCGGCGGAACTGGAAGATCTCCTGGAGTTTGTCCTTCTGCTTCTGGATCGCGTCCGCCAGCGGCTCGATGAGGGACTTCTCTTCGGGGATGACGACGTAGGTCCCGTCTCCCGGGCGGCTCTGGAGGATCGATTTCTCCTCCAGGGCGCGGATGGCCTCCCGCACGGAATTTCTCGACACCTTGAAGATCTCCGCCAGTTCCCTTTCCGGAGGCAGCTGATCCCCGGACTTGAGGTTGCCGCTGCCAATGAGATTCTGGATCTGGGCGACGATCTCCTCGTAGAGGCGATTCCTCCTGGCTGCCTTGAGGTTCAGGACACTGGCTTGCGTTGATTTCTTCACAGCAAAACCCTCGACCTATAATTGAAGCTCTCCGGAGCATCTTCGATCCCCAGGGAAGGGATCATGAACATCATTCGCTCGCGTACGCCGCAGCAAGCTGCGGAGAGTGCGCTCGCTGCCGGATTCATCGACTGCAGAAACGGTCCGGCTTTTCTCAGGGGAACTGCTCGTGAACTTCCGTGTGGTTCAACCAGTAAACCTTTTGAAGGTTCTTGTCAAGTGTTTTTTCAGGACAGCGGCTGGAGGGGCTATATCTAAATAACTATTTGCAATAATTAAATATAATAATATTTCCCCTGTACCGGAGGCAGCGGAGACGGCCATTTGAGCAAGCAGTGCGGTTCAATGGCTCAGTGGTTGGACCAATGTGCCTGTGCGGACCAGTGGTACTCCAGATAACGTCCGTCCGGCTACAAAAAAGCCGGCCTTGCAGCCGGCTTTTCAAGGTTTTCTCTCAGCTTCGACGTCTACTTCTTCGCGGCGAGATATCCCTTCGCCAAGGCGGTATTGACGTGCACGACGCCCTTGTTGAGGCTCTTCATCGGATAGTCGTCCGTAATCGCCGGGAGCGCATCCGCATCCTGCTGGTTCCTCACGACGGCGCCGGCGGGCACATAACGGCCGTCCGGCACGGCTACGCCCATGACGATGGCCCCCGGCTCGACCACGCATCCTCTGCCGACACGGGCGCGGAATACGAGCGCCTTCATGCCGATGAAGGTGTCGTCCAGGACCACCGCGGGTCCGTGGATCTGGACCTGATGGGCCAACGACACCCTTTTCCCGACGTAGACCGCATACGGGCGGCCATCCACCTCGCAGAGATTCTTCTCCACCGGCTTGCCGTGTTCCTCCGTTTCGAGGGCGTGGATGACGACGCCGTCCTGGACGTTCGCGTCGTCGCCGACGAAAAGCGGCTGCCCTTCGTCTCCGCGTATGCAGGCCGTCGGCGACACCATGACATTCCGTCCGATGCTCACATTGCCGATGACGGCGGCCAGCGGATGGATATAGGCCGTCGCATCGACGACGGGCTCCGAAACCCGCCCGCTGAAGTCCGCAAGAACATTCTTCTCGATCATATCGTTTTCCCTCCAGGGTTGTATTGCATCCTCTCCCGCTCGACCAGCCGTTCCCAGAGGTCCGCCACCTGCCTCCTCGTCTGCTCCAGCGTGCCGAGATTGTCGATCACGTAATCGGCGGCCGCGATTTTCCGGTCGATCGGCATCTGCGCGGCAAGCCTCGCCTCTGCCTCCTCGCGCCGGATGCCGTTGCGCCTCACGAGCCGCTCGATCTGCTCCTCCGGCGGGACATGAACGAGGACGATCACGTCCACCATGTCCTGCGCGCCCACTTCGACCAGGAGGGGAATGTCGGAAACGACGATCGCCCGCGGATCGTGCCGGCGGATGGCGGCGATCCTCTTTCTCCACTCCGCAAACACATGGGGATGGACGCATCGATTGAGCAGCCGGAGCTTCTCCGGGTCGGAAAAGACGATGGCGCCCAGTTTCGGGCGGTCGAGCGTCAGGTCCGGCAGAAGGATGTCCCTGCCGAAGGCCGCGACGATACCCTTCCAGGCGGGACGGCCCGGTGACTCCACACCGCGCGTCAGGACGTCGAAGTCGATGAGGCGTGCGCCCCTCTCCTCCAGCATCGCCGCCACGGTGGATTTCCCCGAGGCGATTCCTCCCGTCAGTCCGACCTGCAGCATGAGGCGAATCTCCGGTTCGAGGCGATTGCCGTCTTACGCATTCCGCATGTAGATGATCCTGAGGCCTTCGAGGGTGAGCATGTCGTCCACGACGTCGATGCTCTTCGCCTCCGCGGCGACGACCCTCGCCAGGCCCCCCGTCGCGACGACGATCGGCTCGGACTTCACCTCGGCCTTCATGCGCCCCACGATCCCGTCCACCAGGCCGGCATATCCGAACAGGATTCCGGCCTGCATGCTGCTGACCGTATCCTTGGCGACCACCGCCCGGGGCCGGCTGAGTTCCACGCGGGGAAGCTTCGCAGCGCGCTCGAAAAGGGCCTCGCTCGAAATCATGATCCCCGGGGAGATGCATCCGCCCATGTACTCTCCGCGCGGCGAAACGTAATCGAAGGTCGTCGCCGTGCCGAAGTCGACGATGATGCAGTCGCGGCGGTATTTTTCATAGGCCGCCACGGCGTTGACGACGCGGTCGGCGCCGACCTCCTTGGGATTGTCGTAGAAGATCGGCATCCCCGTCTTGACGCCGGGCCCGACGATCAGCGGCTTCAGATGAAAGTATTTCTCGCACAGGGGTTCCAGGATGTTCAGCATCGGCGGCACGACGCAGGAGATGATGATGGCCTTGATCGTCTTGGCGCTGATCCGGCTCGACTTGTAGAGGCTGAGGATCAGCATGCCGTACTCGTCGATCGTGTGATCCACGACCGTCCGAATCCGCCAGTCGTGGACCAGTTTCTCACCTTCGAAGACGCCGATCACCGTGTTCGTATTCCCGACATCGATCACCAGAAGCATTGCCCCACTCCTTCAAGGTCAATCTTTGAGCACCGTGGCGTCGCCGATCGTCATCCGCCTCATGAGGCCCTGTTCGTCCCGGATAACCAGCGCGCCGTCCCGGTCGATCGTCTCCGCGATGCCGCAGCAAACGTCATTTTCAAGGGATACGCGCACCCGCTGTCCCACCATGTCGGTGGAACCCAGCCACTCCTCCCGGAGCGACCGGAATCCCTCCCGGAGAAAGCGCTCGTAACATCCCTCGAAGGCCTGTAGAAGATCTACGGCCAGTTCCAGCCTCGACAGCCTCCAGCCGGTCACTTCCCGGACCGAGATGGCCTTATCCCGGATCGCCGGATCGAAATCCGCGGTTTCCATGTTCACGTTGATGCCGATGCCCACGACGACGAAATCGACCCTCTTCTTCCTCGTCCGCATCTCGGCGAGGATCCCGGCCGCCTTCCTGCCGCGCAGGAGAACGTCATTCGGCCACTTCAGGCGGACCGAACCTTTCCCGGCATGGGGCAGAAGGGCCCGCGCCGCGGCGACACCGGCCACGAGCGGGAAGGATGAAAGTTCCTCCGCGGCCAGCGGCGGCCTCAGGAGCAGCGATACGTAGAGGTTCCGTGCAGGCGGAGACTGCCAGACACGCTTCATGCGCCCCCTGCCGCGGGACTGGCTGTCCGCGAAAACGGCCGTACGGTCGGGAGCTCCTTCGCGACCGAGTTGAAAGGCCGTTTCGTTCGTGGAGGCAAGGGCGGGAAAAAAGCGCGCATTCCAGCCGCCCGGTATCCCGCCCAGGCGGTCCTTCAGTGCTTGTTCCGTCAGATCCATAGGGGCTCGTGTTCCGGAACGGCCCGGCGTCCGGGCCGCCTATGCGCCGGTCCCGGAATCGCCGGATATCTTCAGCGAGATATCGGCGGCAGGAGCGGAGTGGGTGAGGGCGCCGACGGAAATCAGGTTCACGCCGGTTTCGGCGACGGCACGGACGTTTTCCAGCGAAATCCCTCCGGAGGCCTCCAGAAGCCTCCGCCCGCCGACGCGCTCCACCGCCTTCTTCATCTCCGCGACGCCCATGTTGTCCAGCAGGATGATTTCCGCATCCGCGGCCAGGGCTTCGTCCAGCTCTTCGAAATTCGTCACCTCGACTTCGATGCGGCAGGTATGCGGTACCGCGCCGCGGGCGCGCTGCACGGCCTGGCGGATGCCGCCGGCGGCGGTGATATGGTTGTCCTTGATGAGGACGCCGTCGGAAAGACCGAACCGATGATTGGCGCCCCCGCCGGTCCTGACGGCGTATTTGTCGAAGATCCGCAGGCCCGGCGCCGTCTTCCGCGTATCGATGATCCGCGCCCCCGTTCCCTGAACGGCCTCGGCATACCGCCGGGTGAGCGTCGCGATGCCGCTCATCCGCTGGAGAAAATTGAGGGCGACGCGCTCGGCCATGAGGATGGAGGAGAGATTCCCCTGCACCTCCGCAAGGGGTTCCCCCGGCTGAACGAGCTGGCCGTCCCGGCGCGATGCCGCAAAGGACAGGAACGGATCGAGACAGAGAAAGACCTCCCGGAAAACATCGATGCCCGCCAGCACCAGCGCCGATTTGGCCCGGGCCGTCGCCCTGCCCCTTTCGCCGCCCGTCAGGCAGGAGGTCGTCGTGATGTCGCCGTGTTCGAGATCTTCCTCGAGGGCCCTGCGGATCGATTGCCGGAGCCGGTACGGGGGAATCATTCGGCCATCTCCTCCAGCCTCTTCAGGGCGGCCCGCAGCACCTGCCGCTTCTCCTGGAAGCCGCGGCCCTTCCGCTCCTCCTTCTCCAGGACCGCCGGGGCCGCCTTCGCGCGGAAGTCGGGATTGGAGAGTTTCCGCTCCACCACGGCCATGTCCTTGTCGACCTTGGCCATCTCCTTCTCGAGCCGCGTCTTCTCGGAAGCGAAATCGATGACGCCTTCCAGGAGGACATAAACCTTCGTCGTCCCGCACAGGCCCGTCGCCGCCTTCCTCGGCTCCGGCGCGCCCGTCCGCACCGCCAGGTCTTCCAGGTTGGCCAGGTTCACGATGTAGCGGCTCCCCTCCTGAAGGGTCGCGCGGGCGGATTCCTCCCCCGCCGAGAGCAGGACCTTGAGTTTCCGGGAAGGCGCGATTCCCATCTCGCCGCGGATGTTGCGCACCGCCGTGATCACGCCCACGATCAGCGTCATCCGGGATTCCGCTTCCCTGTCCCGCGGGAGCTCCCCGGCCGCCGGGAAGGAACTGGTCATGATCGATGATCCGTCCGCGACCAGCGTCTGCCAGATTTCCTCGGTGATGAAAGGCATGAAGGGATGGAGCAGCTTCAGGGACGATTTCAGAACCGTGTACAGCGTCCTCTGCGCCGTCCTGCGGGCGGCTTCGCTTTCCCTGCCGTACAGAACCGGTTTGACCAGTTCGAGATACCAGTCGCAGAGCTCGTGCCAGACGAAGGCGTAGACGGCGCCGGCCGCTTCGTTGAAGCGGTACTCGTCGAGGCACCGGGTGACGTCGGCGACGACCTGGTCCAGGCGGGAGAAGATCCAGCGGTCCGGGAGCGAAAGCGGCTCCTGCGGCGCCGCCGCGGGCGCCGCCGCGGAGAAATCCTCCAGGTTCATCAGCGAGAATCTCGCCGCGTTCCAGACCTTCGTCACGAAATGCCTGTACCCTTCGATGCGCTCTTCGGACATCCGCACATCGCGGCCCTGCGCGGTGAACGCGGCCAGGGTGAAGCGGAAGGCGTCCGTCCCGTACTTGTCGATCATCTCGAGCGGGTCGATGATGTTGCCGCGGGACTTGCTCATCTTCTCGCCGCGTTCGTCCCGGACAAGGGCGTGCAGATAGACGTCCCGGAACGGCACGTCCTTCATGACGTAGAGTCCCATCATCATCATCCGCGCCACCCAGAAGAACAGGATGTCGAAGCCCGTGACCAGGAGCGAGGTCGGATAGAAGGTCTTGAGGGCCTCCGTGCGGTCCGGCCAGCCCAGCGTCGAAAAGGGCCAGAGCGCCGAACTGAACCAGGTGTCCAGGACGTCTTCCTCCTGGCGCAGTTTCGCGTTGCCGCAGTCCGGACAGCGATCGGGGTCGACGGAGGCCACGATCGTCTTCCCGCACTCCTCGCAGGTCCAGACGGGGATGCGGTGCCCCCACCAGATCTGACGGGAGATGCACCAGTCGCGGATGTTGTTCATCCACTCGAAATAGGTGGCCTCCCACATGGCCGGCACGATGCGGGTATTGCCCTTGACGACCGCCGCGATCGCCTCCTTGGCGAGCGGCGCGATCCGGACGAACCACTGTTTGGAGACCATGGGCTCGACGTCGGTCTTGCACCGGTAGCACTGGCCGACGTTGTGCAGATAGGGCTTCACGCCCACGAGATACCCGCCCTTTTTCAGATCCTCGACGACATTCCTGCGGCACTCGTAACGATCCTGCCCCTTGTAGACCCCGCCGTTCTCGTTGATGACGCCGGCGCCGTCCATGATCTTGATGATTTCGAGATTCTGGCGCTTGGCCATGGCAAAGTCGTTGGGATCGCAGGCCGGCGTGATCTTGACGGCGCCCGATCCGAAGTCCATCGTGACGTATTCATCGGCGATGATCGGGATGCGGCGGTTGACAAGCGGCAGGATCACCTCCTTGCCCACCACCTCCCGGTAGCGTGCGTCGTCGGGATGAACGGCGACGGCCGTGTCGCCCAGCATGGTTTCCGGACGCGTCGTGGCGACGACGATCCCTCCCGGCGATCCGTCGGCGAAGGGGTAGCGGATCTCCCACAGGGATCCCTGCTGTTCCTTGTACTCGACCTCGAGATCCGAAATCGCCGTGTGGCAGCGGGGGCACCAGTTGACGATGTAATCCCCCTGGTAGATGAGTCCGTCGCCGTACAGGCGCACGAAGACCTCGCGGACGGCCCGCGACAGGCCTTCGTCCATCGTGAAGCGCTCCCGCTCCCAGTCGCAGGAGCAGCCGAGCCGCTTGAGCTGATTGACGATGACCCCTCCGTACTTGGCCTTCCATTCCCAGACGCGCTCGATGAATTTCTCGCGCCCGAGATCCTGCCGCGTCAGTCCCTCTTTGGCGAGCTCCTGCTCGACGACGTTCTGCGTCGCGATGCCCGCATGGTCCATCCCCGGCATCCACAGCGCGTTGCAGCCCTGCATGCGCCGGAAGCGGATCATGACGTCCTGCAGCACATTGTTCAGGGCATGCCCCATGTGGAGCATCCCCGTCACGTTGGGCGGCGGGATCACGATGGAAAACGGTTTCTTGGAACTCCTGTCCTCCGCGTGGAAAAACCGGCCCTCCAGCCAGGTCCTGTACAGCCTCTCCTCAACCTCGTGAGGCGAAAACGTTTTCGGTAAAAGCCCGCTCTGCATTCGTCGTCTCCATAAAAAAAGGACTAAGAACGGAGGGGCTGGAAAACGTCCCGCCGCCTCCCGTTCCTAGTCTTCCGCACCATGGTCTTCTTCAGAACTTCAACTGCTCCTTCATCTTCCGGATCACGAGAAGGCCGTCCACGCCCGGCACCGGATTCAGCGGTGCGAACTCACCGGTCCCCGCGTCCTTGACCTCCATCAGTCCCCGGGACGTGACGACCATCACCGCGTTGAAATAGGCGAGGTCGGCCCGCAGGTCCGGGAAGGGAGAGGTGTTGCCGATGAATTTGGTGGCAAGGGCATTGTCGCCCGTCGCCTTGATCAGGATATCTTCCACCATCATGGCGAAGCTGGCCCGGTCGACGATCTCATTCGGCCGGAAGCTGCCGTCGGGATAGGGCTCCAATCCCCGCACGCCGATCGCGAGGAGTCCCTCGATATCCGCCTTCAAAGGATGATCGGCGATGTCCGCCGCCGTCTTGGGCCCCTTGGCGGCCGCCTCTTTGGCCTTCGCGGGGTCCTTGAAGGAGGTGTCGAAGCTCTTCAGGGTGCGCTTGCCGTACAGACCGTCGATCTTCAATTCCTCCATGAAGAGGGCCGCGGCATCGGCGCGTGTGATCCGCTCGACGATGGCGATCTTCTTGCCGGTGATGGTGCCAGGCATGGCGCGCTGGATCTTCTGGACGAGGTTCCATTCCGCATCCGCCGGTCCGGCATACTCGCCCTTCAGTTCCAGGACCTTGGCAAACATCTGTCCGGCCGGAGCGAATTCCAGTGCCTGTTTGTAGGCCTTGCCCATGAAGAAGTAGGGGGCGTCGGCCTTCGGATCCACGAGGATCGCATCGTCAAAGGCGTCCTTGGCATCGTCCAGCCATTTCTTTTCCCGCGCGGCGTTCATCGTATGGAGGCGGATCAACCCGGTGTAAAGGGCGGTCTTTTCCTCGTTGGTGTTCGCGTATTTCTTGGCGCTCTTCATCGCCTCGAAACCCGCCTTCAGATCCCCCTGCTGGGCCTTGACGAGTCCCATGCCGGTGTGGGCCGACGAAAACTTGGCGTTCAGCTGGAGGGCCAGCTCGAATTCCCGCTGGGCGTCCGTGTACTTTCCCTGGTTGAGGAGCTTGATCCCCGTGTAGGTGTGATGCTCCGGCGTATCCAACTGGCCGATGGGCGGCCTTGCTTTGGGTGCGCAGGCGGAAAATGCCAGCACAACCGCGAAAGCGATCAGGACCGTCAGCAGCCGGCGATGACGAATTCGGTGCATCATATCAATCTCCTTTCGTTGGCCCGTCTCCGAAGAGGAGGCGTCCCGTTTTCGGTTGCCGCAAAACAACCGCTTCGTTAGTTATATCCATGCCTTTTGTAAGTCAAGCACTTTCGGCGCGTCGGCCGCTCCGCCCCGCATCGGAACCGCCGCGGCGGGGATGTCCCCGTCATGGATGGCCGTCATCAGGACAGGAATCCACCGATCTTTTCATAGACTTTTTCGGCGTCCTCCCGGGGATGCCACTGGATTTCGGGATCGGCGCCGAACCAGGTCATCTGCCGCTTCGCATAGCGCCGGGTGTCCTGTTTGGTTTTCTGAACAGCCTCCGCAAGCGTGCAGCGCCCTTCGAGGCAGCCGGCGATGTGCCGGTAGCCCAGCGACGACATCGATTTGAGATCCGGCCCGTACCCCCGGCGCCGCAGTTCACGAACCTCGTCCACCAGGCCTCGTTCGATCATCCGGTCCGTTCTGCGGTCGATTCTCTCCAGCAGCTCCCTCCTTTCCACGGCAAGACCGATCTTCAGGGTCCGGTAGCGGCAGGTCGCAAAGGCGTGCCGTTCGCGGATCTCCGAGATGGATCGGCCCGTCAGTTCGAACACCTCCAGCGCCCGGATCACGCGCACCACGTCGGAAGGGTGAATCCTCACGGCGGCCTGCGGGTCTATTTTCCGAAGCCTCTCGTGGAGGGAGAGGCTCCCGTACCGCCGGACGTGCTCGCGGCAGCGGTTTCTCAGTCCGGCGTCCGACGCGGGCGTCTCCACGAGCCCCCGGAGCAGCGCCTTGATGTAGAGTCCGGTGCCGCCGACGAGGAAGATCGTCCTGCCCTCCCGGTGGAGCCTCTCGATCACCGCGGCGGCCTGCGCGGCGAAAACCGCCGCGCTGAAGTCCTCGTCGGGATCGGCGACATCGATCAGATGGTGGGAGATGCGCCCGCGCTCCTCGGCCGAGGGCTTGGCCGTGCCGATATCCATGTATCGATAGACCTGCATCGAGTCGGCGCTGACGATCTCGCCTGCGAACCTGGCGGCCAGGTCCACGCCGAGTTCCGATTTTCCGGCGGCCGTCGGGCCCACGAGGACGACGACGCGGGGGCGGCCGTCGGCTGTTTCTTTTGAAACCACGTTCTTTCCTCAAGCAGTGGACGAAAATCCTCTCCGGTGGACCGCTTCACTTCCGGTGAAACATCCTCTCGAGATCACCCTGCGAGAGCAGGATGAACAGCGGTCGGCCGTGCGGACAGGTCGTCGCGGTCGCGGCGGCATCCAGATCGGTGCAGAGCGCTTTCACCTCCGACTCGCTCAGGTCCGCGTTGGCCTTGACCGCTCCCTTGCAGGCCATGCGGGCGAGGATCCTTTCCCGCCGGTCCTCGAGTTCCGCCGTCCGGGACGTCTCGGCCAGTTCTTCCAGAATCTCCGCCACGAGATCCCGCGGGTTCGTCCGCGCAAGCAGCGACGGCACGGACCGGACCACGGCCGTATCGGCACCGAAGGGTTCGACCTCCAGGCCCAGGTCACCCAGAATTCCGGCGGCCTCGGAGAGAAGCGCGAAGTCGCCCGGCGGCAGGCTCATGACCTCCGGAAGAAGAAGGCGCTGCGCCGGCGAGCCGCGCAGCGACGAACTCTTCTTCAGCTTGTCGAAGAGGACCCTCTCGTGCGCGGCGTGCTGGTCGAGCAGCACAAGGCCGGAGGGACCCGCGAAAACGAGGTAGGTCTGGAGGATCTGTCCGAGATACAGGAGGTCCGAAAAACGCGGGGCCGATCGGGCCGGCTCGGGCGCCGGCCCCGGAGCCGGCGCCGTCGGTTCCTTCCGCTCCGGCAAGGCGCCCGGTCCGGCAGCCGGACGGCCGGATTCCCCGTCGTGCGGCCGCCGGACGGGAAAGTTCCTCCGCGACGGCAGGATGGTGTATCGTTTGAGGGCTTCTTCGATGCGCAGCCGGTAGTTCTCCGGCGCCTTCGCGACGCCCCCGGCCGCGGCCTCCCCTTCTTGAGACCCGGGACGGGACAGGGCCCGGTTCGCCGCCGCCCCCGTCAGGGCCTCCACGACCGTTTCGTACACGGCACGCGGGTCCCGGAAACGGACCTCGACCTTCGCGGGATGGACATTGACGTCGAGTTCCTCCGCCGGCAAGTCGACGAACAGAACCACGGCGGGATAGCGTCTGCCCTCCATGGTTCCCCGATAGGCCGTCATGATCGCGCTCGTGAGCAGCGGGTCCCGGACGGAACGGCGGTTGACGAAAGAGAACATCCCGCGGGAGGAGGAGCGGCTCAGGTCGGGACGGCCGGCAAAGCCGGATATGCGGATGCCGCGGGCGCTGTAGTCGAGGGGAACGAGCTGCCCGCGGAGTTCTCCGCCGAGCAGGAGCGCCAGCCTTTCCGCGAGATCTCCGGAGGCGGGCAGGTTCATCGTCTCCCTCCCGTTGGCGGTCACGCGGATCCCCACGCCCGCGTTCGACATGGCCAGCCTCGTGACCGTGTCGAGACAGTTGCCCTGCTCTGTCGCCGCCGTCTTCAGGAATTTCTTCCTTGCGGGAACGGAAGCGAAGATGCGGTCCACCAGGACCGTCGTTCCGACGGGGCAGCCGATCTCGGCGCTCTCACGCACCGTCCCCGACTCGACGACGATCCGCATTCCGCTTGGACTCGAGGCGGTTCTCGAGACCATCTCGACCCGCGCAACGGCGGCGATGCTCGCCAATGCCTCTCCCCGGAATCCGAAGGTCCGCAGCCGGAAGAGGTCGTCGAAGACGCGGATCTTGCTGGTTGCATGGCGCGCAAAGGCGAGCGGCACGTCGGCGGCCTCGATGCCCCGGCCGTTGTCGGCGACGCGGATCGACTCGCATCCGCCCTTCTCGATCGTGACCGAGATCGAAGAGGCGCCGGCATCCAGGGCGTTCTCCAGAAGTTCCTTCACGATGGACGCCGGACGCTCGACCACCTCGCCGGCTGCGATCCGCTCCGCAACGTCCTGCGGCAGCACTTCGATTTTCGACATGCGGTTCCCCCGATGCGAAACGACCGCAGCTCCGTCCCGGGGGGGAGGCAACTGCGGTCGAAAGGTTCCGGCGACATCGCGTCCAGGCGCGAGACGCAGGGTCTTTGCTTCTCAGTCCAGTACGATCATGACGCGGCACTTCTTCATGAAATCCACGTTTTCCGCCGCGCCGCGAAGCTTGTCGGCATCGGCATTGCCGATGACGATGTCGGCGCGCCCCGGTCCGTCCGTCTTCAGGCCCTTGGCGCTCAGCGGATTGTTCGTGACGCGGGCGTTGCTCTGCGCCGCGGTCAGATCCCTTGCGTATCCGCTCATGCCCTGCTGTACGGCGTATTCGCGGTCGACGTTCGCCGAACCGTAGACTTCCCTGCCGCTCTCATCCAGAATCTTCGGGGCCATTGCCGGTCTTGCCTGGAGTCCCCTGGCATCGACGACGAGTCCCGTGAAAACCATCGCGGCGGGCGCGGGACCTGCCGGCGGCGCAGGGGGCTGTACCTGCTTGCGTTCCAGGATCTTCGGCAGCACGGCCTGCGCGAATCCGCCGCCCAGCGGCATCCGCACGGTCACTTCCACCGTGCCGTCGGACATGTATTCCTGTTTCGTCACCTTCGATCCGTTGACGACGCCCTCCACCTGGGTGCGAATGATGTCGCTCTCGACGGTGAAGTCCTTGACGGTCGTTGTCGAGTCGACGCGGACCCCCTTGGTCACCTCGAGCAGATTCCGGTACGCATCCACCTGCGCGGCCCGGAGCGCCATGGGGCGGGCCTGGGGCTTGCCGATGAACCGTTCGGGCGGTGCGCCGATCCCCACGGCTTCCACATAACCCGCCGACCAGTTGATGTTCCCCTGATTCCCGATCTTTTCGATCCATTCGGACATGCTGACGGCGTCCGCCGACCAGCCGATTCCAGCCGTCAGGGTCATCGCCACTGCGATTCCCAACGCTGCCAAGAGCTTCGACTTCATATCGTCCTCCTTATGAAGACCCCGGAAGGGTCACCCCTTCTCAAAGGGGTTCCGTCAGCGCCTTCCGGTCCCCGTCGTGCGGCCGCCCCTCGGGCCGCACCATACCAAAAACCCTGTGGGATTACAATTGTCAATTGGCTTCAAGTCCGCAAGGCCCCTGTCACTCCTCCGAAAAAGCCTTCTCCGCCGGCGCTTCCAGCCACGGCTTGATGTTGATGTTCTTGTCCAGGTCGCCCCATATGCCGTCGAGATCGGGCGGATTCCTGCCCCACCAGTTCTGCCGTGCGTCGATGTAGATGGAGGAAAAGGTCTGGATCGACACGGCGTTCTCGACGAAATTGTTGTTGCGGATCGTCGGATTCGACATCCCCACGCACTTGATCGCCCCCTCCCCCTGATTCCCCTTGAAGGTGGAGAGTGCGATCTTCGGGGCGGAATCGTTGCGGCAGAAGATCCCGTTCTGGGCGCTGTACAGGATGGCGCAGGACGAGATCTCCGGGGAGCCGTGAAACATGTCGAAGGCCGTGGAAGCGTACTTGACGATGCAGAAGGCGAGCGCGCTGTTGACCTTCGTCGCCTTCTTGAACTGCACCGCCGCCGCATAGGCGCCGGGCGACGGTGAAACGGCCGATGACGTGAACAGGATGGGACGGTCCGGCGTCCCCCGGGCGATGATCCCTCCGTCCTCGGCGATGATGGACGTGCCGTGATCGTACTGGAGGACCACCCCGGGCTCGACGTACAGCGTCGCTCCGCCGTCCAGAACGACGTCCTTCGCCACGCGGTAAGGGCTGTTGGAAAGGGTCAGGAAGGAGTCCGTCTTGACCGTCCCGGCGAGCGGCGAACCGAGAATCGGCAGTTCCAGGGGCTTGCCCTCCGGATAGGGGCCCGTGAGGACGGAACGGATGTCGACCTTGCCCCTGACCCTGGCAAGGACCTCGATCCCCTTGGCGGTGCCCCACCAGTTGTCGAGCGCGCTGACCGCCTCGCCCGTCATGTCGGCCGCCGCATCGAGCGGCTTGTTGTCGGTGATGTTGTTTTCCGCAATGATCGGTTTGCTCTTCTGAATGACGATGCCGGTCCCGCGGTTCTGCGTGATGACGTTGCGGGTCACCGTGGGCATGGCGGAGACAATCAGGAGTCCCTCTTTTTCGTTGTCCTCGATGCGGTTTTCATCGATGGAGGGCCGTGCGCCGTCCGTGACGATCACAGCCGCCTCGCTGTTCTTGCGCAAGGCGTTTTTCCCGATCACGGGCTTCGAAAAAGCGCCGGCAATCTTGATCGCCGTCCCGTTCCCCGTCAGCTCGCAGAACTCGACCCGCGGCGACGACGCCTGGCAGGAAACGGCCGTCCCGGCGCTCCGGATCCGGCAGTATCTCAGGATGTTTTCTCTTTCCTTCACGTTGTTGAAGGCGATCCCGCCCCAGGACTTGCCCGGCTCCATCGCATCGAAAGCGATCAGTCGCTCGGCGTCGCCCTCGGCGAGCAGCCTTCCCTCGATCACCAGGGCCCCTCCCCGGGAGCGGATCTCCGTTCCCGGTTCGATCGTCAGCGTCGCCTTGTCGCGAACGAGGATCGTCTCTTCGATCACGTAAGGGCTCGCCCCCGCAACCCAGGTCGTGTCGGTCTCGATGACGCCGCCGACGGGCGTCGGCCCGGGCGCCACGGGCATGCCGGCCAGCGCATCGCTCCGGTCGCTTTCATTTCCGGCCCGGTCGACGGCGGTCACGGCGTAGTAGTACTTCTTGCTGTTGACAAGGCCCGCGTCACGGAATTCCGGCAGTTCCGTCTTCGCGATTTCCGCATACCCCGTCAGAGGCGTCTCGCTGCGATAGACGCGGTAGCCGGCGAGGTCCCCCGTCGCGGACTTCTCCCAGTTGAGAAGGACCGTCGTGTTCCGTCCCACGGCCGCGACCTTGCCGATCTTGGCGGGAGGCGTCGTGTCGATGGTCACCGTTCCCAGGGCATCGACCCATTCCGCGGTCCCGCCCGAATCATCCCTCAGATATCCCGTGATGAGGGCTTTGCTCACGTTGTCGCCCGGGATGACGCGATAGGTCCCCAGATAGCCCCCCGGTTCGATTTCGCGCATCTCGATGTCCTTCTTGAAGCCGCCGATGCTGAAGGACGCCTGCTTCTTCGGATCGCCCTGGATGACGACCCGGATCTCGTCGCCCGCCTTCTTCGGCAGCCCCTTGGTATCCTGCGTCAGCAGGGTGATGACCGGGGGCCGCAGCTGTTCCGCCAGGGACGGCGTCGGGATGGTCTTCACCATGTCCCGGAAGAGGTCGTCGCAGGCGCGCAGCAGCTGGATGTCGCGGACGTTCATGGAGGTGGCGATGATGGTCGCGATGAGGCCGACGGGAGTCGTGGAAATGCCGCCTTCATGGATACGGACGGTGTGTCTGCCGCTCCAGAGGAACTTTCCCGTCGCGGTATCGTACATCCTGATGTCGGCCCCGACGGCGACCTGGGAATAGACGACGGCGAAAAGCTTGTCGAAGTTGGAGATGTCGCCGTAGACCACGGCGTCGACCCCGAGGATCTTGCCCAGTTCCTGCGGCGTCTTCTTGCTGATGGCTTCCGGATCCGTGAGGTCCGCCTTCCGCAGGAGGTCGTCGGTGCGGTACAATTCCAGATCCTTGAAGGGAAGCGAGCTGAAATGGTTGTAGAAACCGCGCCGGACCGGCTCGAAACCTTCTTTGCTCCCGGACTGGTCCACGAAGGGGAGGACGGCCACGGTCCTGGGCCGGTGGTCCTCCATGTACGGATCGATCTTGTACTGCCCCTTGAACAGCGACGTGATCTCGGGAGAAATGATCGTGTTCTTCGTTGCCACAAGGCACCCCTGAACGACCGGCAGCAATACCGCAAAGGCCAGGATCAGTCTCCAACGAGCGACAGCGAATTTCATAAATCCCCTCCCCGTCCGGCGTCCCGCAGACAGGCGGCGAAACGGAACCCCCTATCCTGCCCTTTCGTTCCGGCGCGCAGAAATCTCCGCGGGTCTTCCCCCGTTCATTTGCGCTCTGCCTCTTTGTTCAGAAACGGAGCGACCTGCTGGACATTTTCGACGATGAATGTATTCGCCTCCTTCGGCGTAATCTTGATGAACTTGTACGGAATGGCGATCGGTTCACGGCCCGTGGCGAGCGTGCGATAGGTCAGAACCCAAACGGCACCCGTCGTCGTATCGACCAGGTAGCTGTTTTCCTCCTTGCCCGCCACGACCTGAAACCGTCCCGTTTCCGCCGCGAAGCTCGCCCCGCTCCATAGCAGGAACACCACGAGGGCGATCCCGGCCGCCGTCCATCGTTTTCCGCCCCATCTCCGCTTCATGCCGAACCTCCTTCTTCTTCGTGGTCAAAATTTCCGTTCTCACTTCGGCGGCGAAACCACCAGCTCCTGGCTCGGCTCGCTTTCCAGACCGTCTCTGTCGACCGATGTGATGGCGTACGTCTTCGGTTTCCCGGGCACGATCGAGGCGTCGCCGTAGCTCGCCTGCGTCGACGAACCGATCTTTTCGCGTCCCAGGAAGCGCTTCTCGTAGACGTTGTACCGGGCGAGGTCGGCCTCCGGACCGGCCTTCCAGCGCAACTCGGCCTTGCCGTCCTTGAACTCACCGGAAAGCCCCTCCGGACTCTTCGGCCGGGGCTTCGTGGAAACGGTCACCGGCTCCGAGAAATCGCTGATCAGTCCGTCCCTGTCCTCCGCCTGGATGCGATAGCGGTAGAGGGCGCCGTCCTTGAGTTCCTTGTCCTGGTACTCGGTCTTTCCGGGAAGCCTGGCAATCTGACTGTAGTCCTGTCCGCTTGCACCCTCAGCCCGGAAGACGAGATACTGGGCGATATCGTTCTCCGGATTCGCCTTCCAGGACAGCGGCACGGACTTCACTTTCCTTTCCTGTGCCGTCAGCCCCGACGGCTTCGCCGGCCGCGGCTTGGTCGTTGCGCTGACGGCCTCGGAAAGATCGCTTTCCACATCGACCTTGTTGAACGTGGAGAGCGTGTAGAAGATCGTCGCGTTGTCCGCGAGTTTGTCAAAACCCCGTCCGCTGTCGGTATAACGCCCCTGGTCGCGGCCGTCGATCTTCTTGAGCAGGCTGTACCGCCCGACCTTTTCTTTCGACCAGTAGAGATTGTACCCTTCCACGTCGTCCGCCGTCGAGGGCGCCCAGCTCAATTCGATGCGCTTCACGAGACCGCTCTGGGCCTTGAATCCCTGCGGGGTGGGCGGTTTGCCCCTGGTCACGGCGGAAACGGTTACGGAAGCCGATGTCTCCTGATCCCCCTCTTCGAAGGCCGTGACGCAGTAGTAGTAACGGATCTTGTCGCCCAGGCCATCCCTGTCCGTGAAGGCGATCTTCTTGTCCGCCCCGACGTCGTAGGAATCGAGACGCCTGATCTTCTTGAAATCGGCGTTTTCGGAGGTGCTGCGATAGATGGAATATCCCTTGGTGAACGGTGAATCCAACGGGTTCCAGCGCAGCAGGATCTCCCGGATCATGTCCCCCTGGGCCGCGAGGCCCGACACCACGGGCAGGCTCCTGCCCTTCAGGGAAGCGGAGAATTCGCTTTCCAGGTTCTTCTCGTTGCAGGCCGTGACCTTGTAGAAATAGTCTTCTCCGTCGGCCAGGCCCTTGTCCAGGACGTTGACCTTGAGGAGCTTGTCGAGCGTGGTGGCGGAATCGATGCCGATGCCGAGGTCCTTGCCGAGGATGTTCGCCACTTCGCGGTAAGGCCCTTCTTCGACTTTGGCGCGGTAGAGCTTGTAGCCGACCAGCTTCGCAGGATCGCCGCTGCTCGACGGATTGGGGGACCAAGTGAGCATGATGCTCCTCACGTGGCTTTCCGTCCTGAGGATGACCGGCGGATTCGGGGTCGGCGCCGTCTCGGCGGAGACGACCGCCGAATAGTCGCTGCGGCCGCCCCGGGCGTCGAACGCGCGCACCTTGTAGAAGTACGTCTTGCCGCTCTCCAGGTCCTGGTCCGCATACTCGGGTTTCGTCGACTCTCCGATCTTGACGTACGGTCCCGCCTCCTGGGCGCTGCGGAATACCTCGTATCCGGCCGGCCGGGTGTCCGGGGAGTCCTCCCAGCTCAGGAACACGCGCTTGTTGCCCCCGCGCTTCTGCACCCGGACGGGTCCCTTGAGGGCCGCCTTGCCCTCATCCCCTCTCTTGGCCGCCTGCGCCTTGATGGCGGCAGTGATCATGGAGCTGAGTTTGCGGATTTCCCCGACGAGTCCGGCGTCGCCGAGCGCTCTCAGCTGCGTGCTGAAGAACGCCTTCTTGGATTCGACGTGGATCACCTTGGAGTTGATGATGATGATCGATCCCTTCTTTTCGACGTTGCCGACGACGATCATGTTGATCCCGAGCCGTGTGCCGATGGCGACGACGTTGTCCAGATTGTCGTCCTGCTGCAGGTCGTTCAGACTGAGGAACGCTTCGAGTTCCTTGCGGTCCAGGACGGCCAGCGAGGGCTCGGCGCCGAGCGAAGTCATCAGCATGTTGGTTGCCGTCGTTCCGTACCCGGACGCCTCCAGGTTGAGGGTGCCGAAATTGAAAACCGAGACCTTGATCTGCGCCGAGGCCGTCGTCGCCGCAGCGGAAAAAAAGAGAAGCGTAGCAGCAAGAATCCAACGCACGAGCCCCCGGGTCGCCATGCCCTCCTCCTGAAATGAGGCCCGGGCGTCGGAGAGACGCCCGGGCCGATTCTCTCCATCCCTCATTTGTCGAGGATCAACTGCTCGACCGAAGCCAGCGAATTCTTCGTGATCGGCGTCGAAATCCCCTTCGACCGCTCGTCATAGACGGCGTCGACGTATTTTTCCACGGCCTGCTCCACGCTTCTGCGTTTCTGAAGCTGCTGGGCCTGGTTGAAATACTCGACTTCAAGGCTCTGGTAGCTTTTCAGCACGCTCTGTCCCATCTCCACGATCTTCGCGTTGGCCAGTTCATCCAGCACTTCCACCTCCGTGGGCAGCTCCAGGGGGTCGTGGGGGATGCTCGCCGCCATTACGGCGTCCTGATATTTGTCTTCCTTGATGAGCTTTCCCGCGATCGTATTGGTGAAGACGTTTTCCCCCGTCGAGGTGTCGACCAGCTTGTAGGAAACCTCGATCAGGGCGCTGATCTTCGCCGATCCCTGACGGTACGAAATAAACTGGTAGTTGCGCTTCTTCATGGTACGGGGTGGGGCATTCTTCATGTCCTCCGGCGTCGGCTTGGGATTCATGATGAGCCAGTCGGAAAACTCCGGATTGCGGACCTCTTCCTCGTCGACCAGCACCTTGACCTGGCTCGTGCTGGGGCTGTCGGTCGTCCTGGCCTCGAAGTGCAGGACGTCTCCCATGATGAAGGTGTCGATGCCGCGCATCTTGCCGACCGTCTGGGCCGCCTTGATGTCCACCAGGCCCGTCTGGCCGAGCTGCATCTCACGAAGGATCGACTGGAGGTTTTCCCGCTCGATGATGCGCAGGTCGCCGCTGGCGTTCTTGTGCAGGTAGGTGATGAGCTTGTTGGCCGCGATCTTCCCCGCGTCCTTGTTGTTGCTCGGACTGCTGAAGTCGAAAACGGCGATCGATTTCTTGATCCGGCGGTTGACGTGGTCCTTGACCTCGATGCTTTTCTGGAAAAGCCCCGGGAAGGAAGGATTCAGGGCTTCGACCTTCTGGTACCAGACCAGTGCGTTGCCCCACATCTCCTTTTCGCCGTACTTTTCGCCGCGCTCGAACAGCTTGGTGCAGAGGTTGTTGACGAGCTCCCGGAAGATCGGATCGCCCTGGATGTCGGGAACGTGATGCTTGACGGCCTCCGCCTTCTTCACGGCGGCGTTCAGCTTCCCCTGCCCCAAGAGCTTCACGGCTTCATCGAGATAGAGCTGGGCCACCTTGGCGCGCAGGCCGTCCAGCTTCTTCGGCAGCGCCTGGCTGTCCGGCATGTACTCGCCGGCCTTCTCGTACATCATGATGGCCCGCTCCCAGCTTTGGGCCTTCTCCGCCTTTTCCCCTTCCTTGAGGAAATAATCGGGGGTGTCCTTGGCCTTGGCCGCCTCGTACAGTTTGGCCACGTCATAGTATTGGGGATTGATGTCCATCGCCGCCTTGAAGGACGACGCGGCCATTTTCCAATCCTCCTGCTTGCCCAGGGCAATCCCCTGCTGGTACAGGATTTTCGCTCCTTCCTGCTCCGCCTTGTTCAGGCGGTTTCCGGAGTCCTCGTAACCGGGGTAGAGCTGGTTCACCCGGCGCAGCTTCGCGGTCGCCGCCACCCAGTCCTCCTTCTGAAGATCGGTTTCGGCCTGACCGTAGAGCGTCTTCACCTGGGTCTGAAGGGCCGCGGCCTTCGCCTTGAGTCCGTCGGCGAAAGACCGGATGTCCTTGTTGTTCGGGTCCAGTTTCGCGGCCGCGTCCGCATCCCTGGCGATTCTTTCCAGGACGGGCACGGTCGGTTCGGCCGCAGCGGACGCCGCCTGGCGGGCCTTCTCGTAGCGGCTCTTGGCCGAAACCTGTCTTGCCTTGATCAGGGCATCCCGGTATTCCTGGTTGTCGGGCGCTTCCTGGACGGCCTTTTCGAAATAGGCGATGGCGTCGTCCCAGCGGTGGTTCTGACTCAGTTCAAGGCCCGTCTTGTAATTCTCGCTGACCTGGCATCCGACAAACAGGACCAGGCCCAACAGGCCGATCAGCGTCCAGTGGAAATTCTTCGTTTTCATTCGATCCTCCCTCTCCGTGTCGTCACAGATTCCCGCAGAAGATTCCCGCCCGGCAGCCCCGGATTCCTCGTTTCCCGTCGGCCGGCCGCGGCGCCGCCCCCGTTCACGGCACCAGACGAACCTCGATCCGGTTCGGCGTGATCTCCAAGATCTTCACCTTGCGATTGCCGAGGGACATGGCGGCAACGTCGTCGGCCATGCCCTGCGTGTTGCCCCGGAGTTCCACATCCAGTTCGACCCTGCCCTGCTGGAAGGCGCGCTGCTGCATTTCCTTGAAGCCCTTCACTTCCTGGACCACCATGTCCTTGAACTTCATCAGGTCCTCGTATCCGCCCAGCCCCGACGCGACGAGTTTCACCGTCGCCGTATTGGCCAGTTCCGACGACCATCGATCGAGAACGGAATCCAGCATGTTGCGGGCGATCTTCAGGGAGACTTCTTCGGTGATCGCCTTGATGTCCCCCTTCATCCCCGGGACCGATTTCGTTTCGCTTTCCGTCGCCAGCACCTCGCCGGTGTCGCCGTTGATGACCTTTCCCGATACGATCACCTTGTTGGAATGCATCTCGATCCCGCCCACGTTGAAGGACTGGCTCGTCGCTTCCGCCCGCCCCAGAATCACCACCTCGGCGCCGTATCGGTGCGCGATGTCCGTGACCGCCTTCCGGTCCGAAGCCAGATTCTGGAGGTTCTCCTTTTCCTTGCCCTTGCGGACCGTCTCGGCATCGATCACCTTGAAGCCCTTGGACAGAAAATACTTCGCCATCGCCGCCTCGGCCAGGGCATCCTTCTGCGCCTGCTCGCCGAAGAGGATCATGAGGCGGGGTTTTGATTTGCGCGCGATGATCAGGTTGATCGCCTGCATGCGGTCCTTGAGTTTTCCCGATCCGATGTCCGCTTCGATGGTCACGAAGTAGGAATCCGCCTCCCTCTTCTCGGAGATGACCTTGTAGCTGTTGATGAACCCCCGGGACTCGGAGAGGATGCGGTCCAGTTTCAACTGGTAGTTCTCCACTTCGGACGTGCTGGTGACCATGACCCCGACGGCCTTCTCCACGGCATTGCGCTGGGCATTTTCGATGGCCTTGTCGCGGGCGATGTCGACCAGGTTCTTGTGAATCGTCGACATGCCGTCCGCACGAACGCGCGACTGCGCCCCGGCGGACGTGCAGAATATCAGGAACAGGGCCGAACAGAGGACTGCAGAGAGAATCTTCATCGGGATACTCCATCCACGCAGGTTGGCTTCCACTCGCGGGGTTCGCAGGCCCGGGCGAACGGTCAGGGGCGGAGCGCGAAAAACCCCTATTCTTTCCGATGGAATTTGGGTCACGGGAATATAATGGAATCGCCCTTTTCCGTCAAGACGATTTCGGGACGTCCGGTATGGCACGCCGCCGTCCCGCAGGTTGCAGGTTCTCCTCCGTCCGTGGAAGCGTTCAATACCCCGTCCCGCTGAGGTAGTCGCTGAGGGCCACCTGCCAGAAGCGCAGGGTCTTGCCCGTCGCTGCGAAAAATTTGCGGCAGCTGAAGACGCTGTAGACGGGGCGTCTCGCCGGGCGGGAAAGCTGTGAAGATTTGATGGGATGGACCTGCACGCTGCTCATCCCGGCGAATTCAAAGATCTTCTTTGTGAACTCGAACCAGCTGCAGCTGCCCCGGTTCGTCACGTGGAAGACGCCCCGCTGACCCGTCTCGACCAGCCTCTGCACCGCCTGTGCCAGGTCCGCCGTATAGGTCGGCGAGCCGATCTGGTCGTCCACCACCTCGACGACATCGAGGCTCCTGCCCTTTTCCAGGATCGTGCGCACGAAATTCTTCCCATGGGCCCCGTACAGCCACTGTGACCGGATCAGGAGATAATTGTCAGAGGAGGATTGGAGGAGCTTCTCGCCCTCGAGCTTCGACTGCCCGTAGACATTGAGCGGTCCGGGGACGTCCTCCTCGACGTACGGCGATCCCTTGCTGCCGTCGAAGACATAGTCGGTGCTGAAGTGGACGATCGGGATGTTCCGGGGCCGGCAGGCCGACACGATATGTTCCACGGCAAGCGCATTGACGGCAAAGCAGCGGTCCCGGCTGGATTCGCATCCGTCCACGTCGGTGAAGGCCGCGGTATTGATCACGATGTCCGGTCCGACTTCCCCGATCGTCTCGCGGCATGCCGCGGCGTCCGTAACGTCGATTTCGTCGATGTCCTTCCCGACCACCTCGTGCCCGGCGGAAAGCCTCGTACGAAGATCGGCACCCAGCATTCCCTTGTGTCCCAAAATCAGGATTTTCATGATGCTCCTTCCCTCTGCAGTCTCGATCAGTACTTCACTTCTTTCAGAAACAAGCCGCAGGCCGGCGCCGTCATACCCGCCCGCCGCCGGTCCCCGGCGGCGAGGATGTCTCTGATGTCGTCCGGCGCAAACTTGCCGAGGCCGGTTTCCGCCAGCGTGCCGGCGATGATCCGCACCATGTGCCTCAGGAAGCCGTTGGCTTCCACGGAGATCTTGACGATCCCGTTCCCCGGCCCTTCGACGAGAAGGCTCGAGACCGTGCGGACGTGATCCTCGACGTCGCAATGAACGGAACAAAAGGACGTGAAGTCGTGCGTACCCACCAGATGGGCGGCCGCCTGCCTCATCCGGTCCAGGGCCAGCGGCTTGATGATGTGCCAGGCGTAATGGCGATAGATCGCCGGACGCGCGAGGCCGTTGAAGATGCGGTAGAGGTAGATCTTCGTCTTGACGCCCCGGCGCGCGTGGAAGGCGGGATCGACGTCGTCCAGCTCCTTGACGACGATATCGGCCGGCAGAAGGCTGTTGAGGCCGCGCAGGAAGCCCAGCGGCGGGATCCGGGAAGTCGTGCGGAACGAAGCGACCTGATTGAGGGCATGGACGCCGGCATCGGTCCGGCCGGACCCGACGATGCCGACGGCCCCCCCCGTCATGACCGCGACCTTTTCCTCTAGGACCTCCTGGATGCTCGGGCCGTCGGACTGACGCTGCCAGCCGCGGTACGCCGTCCCGTCATATTCGATCACCAGGCGGAGCGTTCTTTCCGGAGCTTTATCCATGGGGAGTCACGGGGAAGAAAAAGGGGGAAGGCCGGCCTCCCCCCGGAAAAACGGCCGATCAGAACCGCATCACTTGTTTTCGCTGCACCGCTCGAGCGCTTCCAGCGCCGGGAGCCCGTTGCCTTCCAGGTACTCGAGAAACGCGCCGCCCCCCGTCGAGATGTAAGTGATCTTGTCGCTCTCGCCCGCCCGGTGGATCGCAACATCCGTATCGCCGCCTCCCACGATCGTCTGGGCATAGGAATTGGCCACACTGTGGGCCAGCGCCGAAGTGCCGCGGCTGAACGCGTCGATCTCGAACATGCCCATCGGCCCGTTCCAGATGATCGTCTTGGCGTTCGTCAGGGCTTCGGTGAAGAGCGTAATCGTGGCCGGGCCGATATCGAGCCCGGTCCAGTTGATGTTGATCTCCTGCACGGGGACGATCTTCGTTTCCGCCTCCGCACTCTTGTTTTCGGCGATGACGCAATCGACGGGCAGATAGAGTTTCACGCCCTGTTTCCGGGCCGACTCCATGATCTCCCTGGCCTTGTCGATCAGTTCGTCCTCGACGATGGAACGCCCGACCTCGTACCCGAGGGCCTTGAGGAACGTGAAGGCCATGCCCCCGCCGATGATCATCTTGTCGACTTTCTTCACCAGGTGGCTCAGCACCTCGAGCTTCCCCGAGACTTTCGATCCTCCGGCGATCGCGACGAAGGGTCTCGCCGGCTTCTCGAGCGCCTTGCCGATATAGTTCAGTTCCTTCTTGATCAGGAAGCCGGCCCCGCATTCCTTCAGGAATTTCGTGATCGCGACATTGGAGGCGTGGCTGCGGTGGGCGTTCCCGAAGGCATCGTCGATATAGACGTCCCCGTAGCTCGCCAGCTGCCGGGCGAAGTTGTCGTCATTGGCCGTCTCCTCGGCGTGAAAACGGAGGTTCTCGAGCAGGATCATCTCCCCCGGCTTCAGGGCATCGACCGCCTGCTTGACCTCGGGGCCGATGCAGTCCTTGACGAACCCGACTTCCTTTCCCAGGAGCCTCGAAAGGCGTTTCGCGACCGGCGCGAGGCTCATGTCGGAAATGATCTTTCCCTTCGGCCGGCCCAGATGCGACATCATGATGATGATGGCGCCCTCATCCAGCGCATAATTGAGCGTCGGCAGCACCGCCCGGATCCTGGTGTCATCGGTGATGTTCAGACAACTGTCCATCGGAACGTTGAAGTCGAAGCGGAACAGCACCCTTTTCCCCTTGATGTCGATGCCGTCGATGAATTTCATGGATCCTCCTTGCCATTTTTCCCCAAAAAAGTTATGATGCGCCCCTCTTTACCAAAATGCTGCTAAACCAATGGGTTAGACATCCAGAAACGGGTGACGACTTCAGGTGGTTCACGGCGTTTTTCTATAACGCAGCGCACCCGATAGGTCAAGGACGAAAAGGGCGATCGCGGATGGGTCCCAAGGTCAGCAGTCTTGAGGAGGATGGACGTTTTTATGGAAAAAGAACCTTTGCAGGCGACGACAGAGGGAAAGATCAAGGCCTTCGAGCGGAAACGGGATGCCTTGATGACCATGGGAGGGGAAAAAGCGGTCGGAAAGCAGCACGAACAGGGGAAGTTGTCCGCCCGCGAAAGGATCGATCTTCTCTTCGACAGGGGAACCTTTCAGGAAGTCCAGCTTTTCGTGAAACACCGCTCGACGCTTTTCGGGCTCGGCGACAAGGAGATCAACGCCGACGGCGTGATCACCGGTTTCGGAAAGGTGAACGGCCGGACGGTTTTTGCGGCCTCCCAGGATTTTACCAGCGTGGGAGGAAGCCTCGGCGAAATGCATGCCGAGAAGATCTGGAAAGTCATGGATATGGCCATCGAGGCCCGCAAGCCCTTTGTCGCCATCAACGACTCGGGCGGCGCCCGCATTCAGGAAGGCGTGCTTTCCCTGAAGGGTTACGGCGGCATCTTCTACCGCAACACGATCGCCTCCGGCTACATCCCCCAGATCGTCGCGATCATGGGTCCGACGGCGGGCGGCGCGGTCTATTCCCCGGCGCTCACCGACTGGGTCTTCATGGTCAAGAAAACGAGCCACATGTACATTACGGGCCCCGACGTCATCAAGGCCGTGATCGGCGAAGAGGTCTCCCACGAGGAACTCGGCGGGGCCATGGCGCATGCATGCAAGAGCGGCGTCTGCCACTTCGCGACGGACAACGACGAAGACTGCATCGGCCGGATCAAGATGCTGCTCTCGTACCTGCCGGACAGCTGCCACAGTCCGCTGCCGAAGGGCGCGTGTACGGACGGCACGGACCGCCTCTGCCCGGAACTGGACAAGATCATCCCGGACAAGTCCACCCGCGCTTACGACATGAAGAAGATCGTCGCCGCTGTGGCGGACAACGGCGAGATGGTCGAGCCGCACGACAACTGGGCGAAGAACATGCTGGTCGCCTTCATCCGCATCGGCGGGACGCCGGTGGGGGTCATCGCCAACAACCCGAAGTTCGGGGCAGGCGTCCTGGACGTCAATGCCTCCGACAAGGCATCCCGATTCATCCGCTTCTGCGACGCCTTCAACCTCCCGCTCCTGACCTTCACCGATGTGCCGGGGTATATGCCCGGAACGCAGCAGGAATGGTCCGGGATCATCAACCACGGGGCAAAGCTCCTGCACGCCTATTCCGAAGCGACCGTCCCGAAGATCACGGTCATCACCCGCAAGGCCTACGGCGGCGCCTACATCGCCATGTGCAGCAAGCACCTCGGTGCCGATTACGTCATGGCCTGGCCGACCGCGGAAATCGCCGTCATGGGGGCGGAGGGGGCCTGCAACATCATCTACCGGAAGGAAATCCAGGGCGCCCCGGATCCGGCGGCGAAGCGCAGGGAGTTGATCGCCGAGTACGAGGAGAAATTCAACAACCCCTATTTCGCATCGCAGCTGGGGATTATCGAAGAAATCATCCGTCCGAGCGAAACGAGAAAGCGCATCGCCATGCTCCTCGAGACCCTGCGGGACAAGGCGGAAGTGCGTCTGCCCAAGAAACACAACAACATTCCCCTGTGAACGGGGTTCCGCAAAGGCGCTTCTCTTCGGTACGAACACCGGAAACAGAAAGGACGGGATTTTCTCCCCGCCCTTTTCTTGTCCGCCGCAGATCCTTTTCGCCCGCGCTTTGCAGGTCACTGCCACCCGATGGTCTCGTAGCCTTTCTCACGCAGACACCTTTCGACGAATTGGCGCTGCACGGGGGACGGCGTTCCGGCGTCGGCGACGCTCTTGACCACACCCGCCGCCGCTCCTGCAGCCGCGCCGATGCCGATTCCCCTGCCCAGACGTCCCGTCACGGCACCGACGGCTCCCCCGACCACGGCCCCTCCGGCCGCTCCGCCGGCTGTATTCTTGAGCGCTTCCTTGCCGGCATCGGACTGGACGTACTCCTCCGCGAGCTGCTCGCAGACGGCGATGTCCCTTCGCGCCTGTTCCTCCCCGACGCGCTTGAGATGGTCGTTCGGATAGAGGACGGGCTTCGGCGCGCCGCAGCCGGAAAGAAAAAACAGCAGCGCCGCGGCGGCGACCGCGCAACATCCCCAGGTGTTCCTCGTTCTCATGCCTCGGCTCCCCTCTCGAAGTTCAGGACCCTTTCAATCCGCTCCATGGTCTCCTCTCCTCCCAGGAGCGCAACGACCTTTTCGAGCTCCGGACCGTCGCTCCGTCCCGTCAGCGCCAGGCGAAGAGGCAGCAAGAGCCTTTTCCCCTTCCGGCCGGTCCGTTCCTCGGCATGGCGGACGGCGCGCCGGAAATACCCGTCACCCGGCTGCACGCGGCGGAGTGCCTCCCCGAACGCGGCAAGGACGTCGCCCTCCTGGCTCGCCCTCCGGAGGGCCTCCGGCCCCGGGGAAAAATGCAGCGGATCGAAGATTTCCATGAAAGGCGCGATGTCCGCCAGGGTCCGGAGATTGTCCCGGCAGGCCTCCGCAATCTGCCGGAACCTGCCCGGGTTCTCCCCGGCCATCCGCCTGCCGGCCTCGCCGGAAAAGGGCAGAAGCCGCTCGGCAAGCCGGTCCCCGGCGAGGAGCTTCAGATGCGCCGCGTTGAGCCACTTCAATTTGGCCTCGTCGAAAACGGCGCCGCCCTTTCCCAGCCGATCCAGGGAAAACGAGGCGATCAGCTCCGTGGATGTGCCGATCTCCTGCCCGTCCGCGGCCGATGCGCCCAGGAGGGCGAGATAATTCAGCAGGGCCTCGGGAAGGACCCCCTCTTCCCGAAAGGCCCGCACGGACACGGCGCCATGGCGCTTGCTCAGTTTCGCGCGATCGGCGCCCAGGACGAGCGAGTGGTGCGCGAAGACGGGCGGCTCGAATCCCAGGGCCCGGTAGAGCATCAGCTGGGGCGCCGTATTGGAGAGGTGGTCCTCCCCGCGGATCACGTGCGAGATCCGCATCAGATGATCGTCGACGACCACGGCGAAATTGTACGCGGGAAGCCCGCTGGAACGGACGATGATGAAATCTCCGATGTCCGCCCCTTCGAACCGGACGGGCCCGCGGATGAGATCGTCGAAGGAAATCGCCGCGTGTTCGCTGCGGAAGCGCCAGGCCGGCTTTCTGCCCCGCTTCTCTTCGGACTCCCGCTGATCGGGCGTCAGGTTCCGGCACCTCCCGCTGTACCGGGGCGCGACGCGCCGTGCGAGCTGCACGGACCGTTCCGCCTCCAGTTCCTCTTCGGTGCAGTAACAGGGATACACATGGCCGCCGTCGCGAAGTTTTGCGAGGTACCGTTCATAGAGATCGAAGCGCTCGCTCTGCCGATAGGGACCGCAGTCGCCTCCCCGGTCGGGGCCCTCGTCCCAGTCGATGCCCAGCCAGCGAAGATCGTCGCAGATCCCGGCGGCAAACGCGTCCGTCGAGCGCTCCCGGTCCGTATCCTCGATCCGCAGGACGAATGTCCCGCCGTGATGCCTGGCGAAGAGCCAGTTCAGCGCCGCCGTCCTGGCGTTCCCCACATGGAGTTCCCCGGTCGGAGACGGGGCGAAGCGCAACCTCAGCGAAACGGACATGGCCACACCTCAGCGTTCATCCAGCAGGGCGACGGCGAAGGCCGCAATGCCTTCACCCCGGCCGACAAATCCCATGCCCTCGTTCGTCTTGGCCTTGATGCTGACGCATCCGGCGGCGATCCCCAGCGCATCGGCAATGTGGTTCACCATCCCGGCGATATGCCCCTGCAGCTTCGGCTCTTCGAGGACGATCGTCGAATCCACGTTGCGGACGCGGAAGCCCTTGTCTTCCGCCAGGGCGCGGACCCGCGAAAGAAGCTTCAGGCTGGAAATGCCGCGATAGGCCGGGTCCGTGTCGGGGAACAGCCGGCCGATGTCCCCGCCGGCCATGGCTCCGACCACGGCATCGCAGACGGCATGCACGAGCACGTCCGCGTCGGAGTGGCCCAGCAAGCCCTTGCCGTGGGGAATCTCGACGCCGCCGAGGATCAGACGTCTGCCTGAAACCAGGCGGTGGCTGTCGTAGCCGAACCCCACTCGCATCGCCATCGCTCCCCGTTCATCCCGCCCGCGGCCGGCGCCATCCGCCGCCGGCCGGGTTACCCCTGCCGTTCTTCCCGGCGCTGCAGAAAAGCCTCGGCAAACCGGAGATCTTCAGGGGTCGTGATCTTGATGTTGTCTGCGGAGCCCGGAACCATCTTGACCGGCACCCCGATCCGCTCCAGCAGCACGGCGTCATCGGTCCCCGTAAACGCCTCCGCCGCCGCGGCGGCAAAGGCCTGATCGAGGAGTCCCCTTCGAAAGACCTGCGGCGTCTGCGTCATCCAGAGCCGGCTGCGGTCGAACGTCCGGACAATCCAGCCGTCGCGGTCCGCCTCCTTGACCGTGTCCTTCACCGGGATCCCGAGCGTGGCGGCGCCGTGCCGGCGACCGGCAGCCACGACATCGGCAAGAAGACCCTGAGCCAGGAACGGCCGCACGGCGTCATGGATCACGACAAGGTCGTGGACGCGGTCCGCCGCCTCCAGACCCCGCTGCACGGAATCCTGCCGCTGCGCCCCGCCCGCAACGACCCGGGCCACCTTGACGGCCCCGGCCTCCCGCACCATTGCCCGGACCGACGGGATCTCCGCCTCCGGAACGACCAGGACGATCGCGTCGATGACCGGAGAGGTTTCGAAGATCCGGAGCGTACGGGCGAGGATCGGTTCGCCGGCAACCGTCAGAAACTGCTTGGCCGTCGACAGCCCCATGCGTCTGCCGGCCCCCGCCGCAGGGATGATCGCAACCGTTCCCACAGAAACGCTCCTTAACAGGTTTCCGGCGATCCCGCATGCCTGGGCGCAGGGGCGCGATGCAGGATGCACGGGCCTGCGAAAAGGCCGGAGAGCGTCACGTCTCCCGGGCCCGGTTTCACTGCCTGCCGGCGCCGCCGTACGATTTCCTGTCCGTCCCCTTGAGTTCGGAAAAGATCATCCGGCCCGCCGTCGTCTGGAGCACGCTGGTCACGACGACGTCCACGGTGCTGCCGACGAACTTGTTGCCGCCGTCCACGATGATCATCGTGCCGTCGTCGAGGTAAGCCACCCCCTGGCCCGGCTCTTTCCCTTCGCGGATGATCTTCACCGTCATCATTTCGCCCGGCAGGACGACGGGCTTGAGCGCATTGGCAAGCTCGTTGACGTTGAGGATCTTGATTCCCTGCAATTCCGCGACCTTGTTCAGGTTGAAGTCGTTTGTCAGGATCTTTCCGTTCATCTTCTTCGCCAGGGCCACCAGCTTCGCGTCCACCCCCTTGATCTTGGGGAAGTCCTGGTCGACGATCTCGATATACACGCCGGCCATTCGCTGCATGCGGCCCAGGATATCGAGTCCCCGCCGCCCGCGCGACCTCTTCAGGGCGTCGGCGGAGTCCGCGATCAACTGCAGCTCCTCCAGCACGAAGCGGGGGACGATGAGCGTGCCCTCGACAAAGCCCGTTTCACAGACATCGGCAATCCGTCCGTCCACGACCACGCTCGTGTCGAGGATGCGGTAGTCGCCCGGCCCTTTGCCGGTGAAACCGAGAAAGTGGAATTCCTCGATCTTCTTGGACCCGAGCACAAGACCGAGATACCCCATGACACCGATCAGCAGGGTATAGACCCAGGGAACCACATACTGCTTTTCCATGATGTTGCTGACGAAACTCAGCCCGTAGGCCAGCAGGAATGCGATCAGCAGGCCCACGATCATGCCGGCCACCCCCCCGAAGAGGGTTCGCAACGGCACCTGCCGGATGGCCTGTTCAATTTTCATGACGATAAAGGCGATGAGCGCGCCGAACAGGAGACCGGCCAATGACCAGGGGAAACCATAATAGCTATAAAGGATAAAATAGCCGCTCACGGTACACGCAAGGAACAACAGGAGCCTTACAATCAAAACGGTTCACCTCCTTTCCGTTTTTCAGATATGAAACAAGAAACGATATCCCTTGTCCTCATACGGGAGATACCGCTCATGTCACGGGTATTGAACTGCACCGGATGAAAGCAAAGGAGTGTTACTGCAAGGTGAATATTTTCTTCAAGTCTTCTTCGATCTTCGCTTCGTCGGAATTGCTCGCGATGGAGATCTCCTTGATCAGCAGACTCTTGGCAGTATCCATCATCTTCCGTTCGCCGAAGGAAAGATTCTTGTCGCTCTTGAGGATGAGGAGGTCGCGCAGCACCCTGGCGATTTCATAGACCGACCCCGTCTTGATCTTCTCCAGGTATTCCCGGTACCGCTTGTTCCAGGTCTGCTTGTCGATCGTCACGTTCTTGTTTCGAAGGATCGCATAGATCTTGGGTATTTCCCTCGCAGTGATCAATTCCCGGAGACCGACCGCCTTGGCGCTGTCCATGGGGATCATGATCTTCATCCCGTTGCCCATGATCTTCATGATATAATACTGCTGCTTGTTGCCCATGACTTCGCGGTTCTCGATGGCCTCGATCACGCCGACACCCTGCGCCGGGTAAACGGCGAGATCCCCTACTTTAAACATCTTGATGCACACGCCCATTGTTCCCATAACGTAACCTTACCAAGTTTTTGAACGTAGCAGACTACCATAATATAGTCATTCCGTCAACATTTGTGACATCATCCGGTGACAAATCGTCCCGCCTTGGGGTGTTTCACCGCCTCTCCCGCCGTCGCCGCGCTCAGATGAACCGATGCATGGCCCGGCCGAGGTCCCGTTCCAGGCTTCCTTCGCCCCTGTGCGCATATCCGTCGACGAAGGCGCCGATGCGGCGGTGGAGCTCCCGGTCCGAAAGGTCGGAGAGCCTCCGGAGGCTCCCGGTCCTCCGCCCGACCCGGAAGATGAGCCGCTCCCTCTCCGGCAGACGGAAGAAGCTGTCGATGATCTCCAGGAGGCGTCCCTTGTCTTCCGGAAGCGTTCCTTCCAGTTCCTCCAGCAGATTCAGGATGTGGTCACTCACGATCCGCGAGGTGATGCCCTCCAGATGTTCGATGAAGAGCCGGATCTCCCTGAGGATGTCCTCGTCTCCGATCGGCGTGAAATCGCCTGCGCGCATCTTCGCGTCCAGGTCCGACCCCGGCTTCACGTGCAGGGTCCGAAGCCGTATGAAATCGGGGTTGACGAGGTTCAGGGCCCGGGCCGTATGCTCGGCGTGTTCCCGTGACCACTTCGCCCCTCCCAGGCCCGGCATGAAGTATTCGGACAGGGAGATTCCCGCCTCGCGGATCCGGCGCCCCGCCTCGACGTGCTGCTGCGCCGTCACTCCCTTGCGGACGAATCCGAGCACGGCATCGCAGCCTGATTCCATGCCCACGTGGATCCGCGTCAGGCCGGCCCCGCGGAGGCGGCGCAGATCCTCCACGGACTTCTGCGACGCCGTCCTGGAGCGGCAGTAGGTCGTCACGCGGCTGACAGAGGGAAAGCACTCGCGGAGGAAGGACAGGATCTCGACGACATCGTCCGTCTTCCTGACCAGGGAATCGGCGTCCTGAAGGAAGACCGACGTCCCGCCGAAGTACATCCACGCGGCCACGGAAGAAACGACGCCGTCGTCGGCCCAGTGTCCGTAAAGCGCATGCAGCAGGCGCTCGGTGACCCGCCCGCCTTCGCCGCAGTCCTGCGAGAGCGCACGGATCTTTTCGGCAGCCGCTGCCGCCGTCCGGATGTCTCCCTTGACTTCTTCCACGGTCCGGATTGAAAATTTCGTGTCGCGATAGGTGGGGCAGAAGGCGCACTTGTTCCACGGGCAGCCCCGCGTGAGACGAATCAGGAGGCTCTTCGCCTCGCTCGGCGGCCGGATGGGGCCCTGTTCAAAATTTCCCTGCACGATGCATTCCTCGCTTCCCCGCCGCTCAGGGGAGAAAGAAAAGAGGGTTGCGGGCCTTGTTGCGGTAGCGCACCTCGAACATCATGAAGGCGTCTCCCGCCTTTCCAGGCACTCCCATGAAGGCGATCCGGTCCCCTCTCTTGATCTGCTCATCCAGTCGCACCAGCCGGCTCCCCAGATCGGTATAGACGGTCGCGTAATGGTCTTCATGCCGGACGATGATCGTCTCCCCGTAGCCCTTCAGCACCGACGAATAGATGACGGTGCCGGCGGCGGCCGATTTCACGGCGGTCCCCTGAGGCGCAACGATCTTGATCCCGTTGCTGAACATCCCGTTGGACTGAATGCCGAACCGGGACGCCACCTTTCCGTCGACGGGCCAGGAGAATCGCTTGCGGTCGAACTGGAGCGACGGCCGGTCCGCTTCCGCAGGAGCGGGAGCCGGCCGCGGCGCCTCCTGCCGCAACGAGGGGCTGCGATCGACCGGGCCCCGTTCGGGCGAAGGCGCGGTCTGAGCCTTTGCCGCCCCGGGCCGCTCCTTGAGCGGTGCGGCCTTCGTGTCCGTCCTGGCGGTCTGGGCGCGGGAAGCCGCGGCCGCCCCGGCGGTTTTCCCGTCCCGGATCGGCTCTTCCGCAGTCCCCGGCGGCGCCTGTTGGATCCCCTCTCTGTCCGAAAGCGGACGGGACGCCGCCTGGGCCGCTTTTTCAGGACGGGACGCCTCCGCCCGGTCGTCCGTTTCGCGGCTTTTCAGCGTCGAAGAAACATCATCCTGGACGGGCTGGGGGTCCGGGATGAAGACGACGCTGTCCGCCTCGATCCGGGCGGGATCGCCGATGTCGTTGATCTCGGCAAGGTCCTGCAGGTTGACGCGGTACAGGTGGGCGATGTGCCAGAGCGTTTCCCCCTTCTGTACGCGGTGGTAGATGCCCTTGGGCCGCGAAGTCCTGACGGGCAGTGCACTGCAGGAAACAACGAAAAGAAGGGCCAGCAAGGCGGCGGATATCGCGCGGAAGCGGTCCGAGTTCGGAGCCATCTCTTACGAATCCCAACCGTGTTCGCCGATGAGGTTCACGAAGCGGACCCCGCCCAGCGACTCGCGAACAAGCCCGTCCGGCTTGTCGGAGGTCTTCGTAATCTTGATCAAATCCTGCGTGTACCGATCGCCGACGGGAATCACGAGCCTGCCGCCCACCGCCAATTGCTCGATATAGGCCTTGGGAACGCTCGGCGCCCCCGCCGTTACGATGATGGCGTCGAAGGGCGATTCCTCGCGCCATCCGTACGTCCCGTCTCCGACACGGATCGCCACATGGTAGTAATGAAGGGCTTCCAGGATCTTGCGGGCGCGCAGCGCCAGGGAGGAGAACCGCTCGATGGAAAAGACCTGGTCCGCCAGGAGCGACAGGATCGCCGTCTGGTAGCCGGAACCGGTCCCGATCTCGAGGACCTTCTCCCTTCCCGTCAGTTCCAGCGCCTCCGTCATGAGGGCGACGATGTACGGCTGGGAGATCGTCTGCTGCGCCTCGATCGGCAGGGGATTGTCCTGATAGGCCTGCTCGGCCAGCACCTCTTCGACAAAGAGATGACGCGGCACGGTCTCCATCGCCTTGAGCACGCGTTCGTCCCGGATCCCCCGCGCCCGGATCTGGGAATCCACCATCTTCAGCCTGAGCTTCTTATAACGATCCATGCCTCAATCCCGTTCGGGAAGCCGGGCCCGCCGCGCCGGTACGCGGTATGCCGCCTCCACCCACGAATGCCTTCTCAGTCCCATGGCCTCCCGCGTGACGATCAGCCAGTAGTATTTCTCCTTCGCCGTCTCGCGCGCCGCATTGAACCGGTCGATCTCGCCGTTGATCTCCCGGATCATCCGCCTCCGGATCCCCGCGGCCCCTTCCGGCGCCTCCGTCGCATCCCCTTCGCATTCGCGCCGGAGAAGATCGTCGAGACGGCGTGCGATGACGCGTTCGATCCCCCCCAGCCTGTCGAGGGCGTTGGCCACGCTCTCGCCGGCGCGTCCCAGAACGGCCGCACGTTCACGCCAGAATTCTTCTTGGAGAATCTCTTCAGGACTTCTTGCCGCCGGCATTTCCGATCCACGACGCGACACCGCCGCCGACCTCACTGCCCTTCCCGGCGGCGCCGGTCACCCCTTGTTCTTGTCGATGGTCACCTTATCATCAGCAGGCCGGCTTTTCAATAACAAAGCCCTCTTAGGCTCCGGAAAACATTTCCCTTTACACCCCGGACCGATTTCGTTACTAATTTTCCGAAGCGCCGGAAGAGACGGGCGCCCATGGGGAAAGAGGTCCCGGAGATGAAGGAACTTTTCGGACCACTGGCGGAGGCCGTGTCCCTCGCTTATCGTCAGGGCCAGGAGGACGAAACCCTGGAGCCGCATGTCCTGCGGAACGTCCGGGGCGCACCGGTCGGCCGGTTCCGGGACGGCGATGCCGTCATCTTCTACAACATCCGCGGCGAGCGCGAGATCGAACTGACCCGCGCCCTCACGGAGAAAAACTTCCGCCCCTTCCCCGTCGCAAAGGACCTGGGCCTCCGTTTCGCAACGCTTGTGGAATATACGGCCGATCTGAACGTCCCCGTCGCCTTCCCTCCGCCGGGGACGCTTTCCGACACGCTCGGAGAAACCCTCTCCCGGCTCGGCATCCGCCAGGCCAGGATCGTGGAGGCGGAGAAGGCCTACCACGTCGGTTTCTTCCTCAACGGAAAGAGAGAGGCCCCCCTGCCCTTCGAGGAAAGGATCGTGGTCCCGACCCGCAAGGATGTCCGCCTCTTCGACGAGGCTCCGGAGATGTCCGTCGCCGAGGTCGCCGAGGCCGTCGTCGAAAAGATCGGCGATGAAGACACCCGGTTCATCTTCGCCAACTTCGCCAACGTGGACGTCGTGGGCCACATCGAAAACGAAGCCGCCGTCCTCCGCGCCGTAGAGGCCGTCGATGCGGCGCTGGGAAGGGCCGTCGCCGCGGCGCGGCGTGCCGGAGTGCCCGTTCTCATCACGGCCGACCACGGAACGGTGGAAAAATGGCTTTATGAGGACGGAACCGTCGACACGGGCCACACGGCGAACCCCGTCCCCTTTGTCCTCGTCGACGATGCCGAGGGCTTCTCCCTCCGCACCGAAGGGGAGCTCGCGGATGTTGCGCCGACGGCCCTGCAGCTTCTCGGCATCCCGCAGCCCGCGGCCATGACGGGCCGGACGCTGATCGAGACCCTGCCGCCGGGCTTCCTGCCGCGCCGGCGGCTGCTGATGATCCTGCTGGACGGGTGGGGATACAATGAAGAGCCCCGGGGCAACATGATCGCCAGGGCCCGGACGCCGGCGATGGACGCCCTGATGACGACGTGCCCCCGGACGGCGCTGGCGGCCGCCGGGGAGGCCGTGGGGCTGCCGCCCGGGATGGTCGGCAACTCCGAGGCGGGGCACCTCCATATCGGCGCCGGCCGGCGGGTCCCCTCCGATCGGGTGCGGGTGGAGCAGGCGATTGCCGAGGGGTCCTTCTTCCGGAATCCCGCCCTCCTGGGAGTCGTGCGCGGGGCGACGGCCGCCGGAAGGGCCGTCCACCTCATGGGGATCGTCTCGTTCTTCAGCTCCCACGGCTCCATCGAACATCTCTTCGCCCTCATGGAGCTGGCCGGGCGCGAAGGGGTCCGCGACCTCTTCATCCACGCCATGCTGGGCAGGCGCGGCGAACTGCCGGAAAGCGGCGCGCGGTACCTGTCGCAAATCGAGGAACAGTGCCGCCGGCTCGGGGTCGGCAAGGTGGCCTCCGTCATCGGACGCTACTGGTCGATGGACCGCGAGGAGAACTGGGACCGGATCGAGAAGACCTACCGGATGCTCGTCTACGGAGAGGGCATCCCCGTAACCGACGAAAGGAGATGACCGGCATGGAAGCCTCGATCAACAAATCCAGACTGGTGCTCGTCCAGGGGGACCTCACCGAGGAGGAAACGGATGCGATCGTCAACGCCGCAAACTCCCGGCTGGCCGGAGGCGCCGGCGTGGACGGCGCCATCCACCGCGCCGGGGGGCCGTCGATCATGGCGGAATGCCGCAAGATCGGGTACTGCCCGACGGGGCAGGCGGTGATCACGACGGGCGGGAACCTGAAGGCGAAATACGTGATCCATACGGTCGGCCCCGTCTACCGGGGCGGGACGCACGGCGAGGCGGGGCTCCTGGGGAGCTGCTTCACCGAGAGCCTGAAACTCGCCGCATTGCGGGAGCTGAAGAGCGTCGCCTT
>ERZ795058.93-NODE-93-length-136132-cov-25.420475_pt1 | contig 136132 bp, 120 predicted proteins | sample MGYA00375142_ERZ795058 | MGnify/ENA primary metagenome ERZ795058 (study PRJEB30187, sample SAMN05720210) | activated sludge metagenome | isolation source: anaerobic digester from wastewater treatment plant | place: Japan | collected 2015-04-20 ... | reverse complement strand
TTCTGGCTGGTCGGCGTCGACACGCTGGCGCGCACCGAGCACGCCCTCGTCGAGGAGATCACCGGGGCGAGCTTCATCGGGTTGCGGCTGCGACTTGCTGCGGGCGACGCGCTGCCCGCCACGCCGCCCACGCCCAACGGGCACGCGGTCGAGGTGCGGCTGCTCGCGCACGACCCGGGCCGGGAGTATGCCGCGTCCGGCGGAGCGCTGGAGATGCTCTCGCTGCCGGTGGGGACCGGCGTGCGCGTCGACTCGAGCATCCGCGAGGGTGACCTCGTCGACGGCCGGGTCGAGCCGCTCATCGCGACCGTCACCGCCTGGGGGCGCGACCGCGAGGAAGCCCTCGACCGCGCCCACGGCGCCCTCGAACGCACCACGGTCGTCCTCGAGATCGGCATGACCAACCGGACGGCCGACCTCGCCGTCCTGGAGCGCGTCGCCGCAGCCGAGCAGCCTTTCGATGCCGGGTGGTACGACCGGACTCTCGCGGCCGGCGGCTTCACCTCCGTCGCCGACCCGCTGGCCGTCGTCGCTGCGGCCGTCGAGGCCTACGAGTCCGACAGCACCATGGTCAACGCCGCCTTCTTCGCGAGCGCGGCTCGCGGGCGCCCCGAACGCCCCGAGCGGGTCGGGTCGCTGGTGCAACTGAGCTACCGCGGGCACGACTATCGGCTGCGGGTCGACCGCACCGGTCCGCGCTCCTACCGGGTGCGCGGCAACGCGACCGTCGACCTCATCGTCGACCGGTTGGGTGACTTCGAGCGCCGGATCATCTGCAACGGCCACAAGCACCGCCTCGTCGCCGTCGAGCAGGGTGCCGACTTCCGCCTCGACTTGGACGGCGTGGGCCACACCGTCAGCCGCGAAGACGGCGTCGTCGTGCGCACCGGCTGGCCGGCCCTCGTCTCGTCGTTGCTCGTCGAGCCCGGCCAGGACGTCTCGGCCGGTCAGCCCGTGGCTGTCCTCGAGTCGATGAAGATGGTGACCACGGTGACCGCGCCCTTCGACGGCACGGTGACCTCGTTGGCGGTCTCCAACAACACCCAGATCGAGCGCGGCGCGCCGCTCATGCGGATCAAGGCCGCCAGCCACCAGCACCTGGACCTCGGGCCAGGCGACGGCGTCGGCGCTGAGCCCGAGTCGGCCGTCGACTTCTCGGCCCTCGTCACCTCCGACGGCAACCCGGAGGGGAAGGACGCGACCTGGGTCCACGCCCACCTCGGGGACTACCTGCTGGGCTATGACCTCGACCCCGAGAGCTTCAAGGGACTGCTCAAGCGGCAGGCCACCCTCGGGGCCACCCTGCCCGCCAACGACCCTGAGCTCGTCGGTGCCGAGAACGCCCTGCTCGACCTGTTCAGCGACCTCGGGGCCCTCTACCGGCCGCGCACCGAGGCTGAGAACCCCGACCAGATGGCCGATGACAACACGCAGGAGTACTTCCTCTCCTACCTGCAGTGGCTCGATGCCGACCAGGCCGGGCTGCCTGAGCGCTACCGCAAGCGCCTCGGCGCTGCGCTGGCCCGCTACGGCGTCGCCGGACTGTCTCGGACCAAGGCCCTCGAAGCGGCCACCGTCTGGCTCTACCGCGCCTTCGCCCGGATCCCGGAGATCGCTCCGGCCATCGTGGCGATCCTCAACCGGCGCCTCACCCACCACGACGAGTTGGCCGACATGGCCACCCTCGACGCGCGGGCCCGCCTCGACCGGCTCGTGCGCGCCACCGAGGGGCGCCAGCAGAACGTCTCCGACCTGGCCCGTGACATCATCTTCCACTTCTTCGAAGAGCCCGAGATGCTCGCGGCGACGGCCCAGATGCAGGACCAGGTGCGGGCCGATCTCGCCGCGCTGCGCGACCTGCCGTCCGGGCCGGATCGCGAAGCACGCATCGAGGCACTCGTCGCGGCCCCCCACCCGGTCCGCACCGACCTGCTCGACGCGTGGTTGCAGACCGACGCGGACGCGGCGGGCACGGCATACCGGGATGTCGTTCTTGAGGTCTACGCGCGGCGCTTCTACCGCATCCGCGACCTGCAGGACTTCGGCACCCGCTCCGTCGGCGCCTTCCGCATCGCGCACGCGGACTACGACCACGCCGGTATGCCGGTCCGCCTGGTCAACTCGTACCTCCCCCTGGAGCAGTTGCCGCCGTTCGCAGACGCGCTGCGCGGCTACCTAAGCGACGTGCCGGCAGGCCGGGAGGTCGTCGTCGACCTCGTCGTCTGGCAGAACGGCAAGCTCCCTGACGCCGACGCTCTCGTCGAGAAGGTCCACGGCATCATCGAGCACTGCGACTTCGGCCACGCCCTGCATCGCCTCGACCTCACCGTGACCGGCCAGGTCGGCGATGCGAGCGGGCGGTCGACGGCACACATGACCTTCCGTCAGGGCGCCGACGGTGCCTTCACCGAGGACCGGCTCTATCGCAACCTGCACCCGATGCTCGCCAAGCGGCTGGACCTCTGGCGCTTGTCCAACTTCACCCTGGAGCGGCTGCCGTCCACCGAAGACGTCTACCTCTTCTTCGGCGTCGCTCACGAGAACCCCAAGGACCGGCGCCTGTTCGCCGTGGCTGAGGTCCGTGACCTCGTCGCCGTTCGCGACGACCAGACCGGAGCCCAGACCTACCCGCGGCTCGGGCGGATCGGGCTGCAGGCCCTGGCCGCGATGCGGACCGCGTTGTCGCACTACCCGCCCCGCGAGCGCCCGACGGCCAACCGGTTGGTGCTCAACGTGCGACCGGTCTGGGAGATCCCGGCCGACGAGTGGCCCGCGTTGGCGGCCAACTACCTGCCGCTGGCCAAGGGTGCCGGGCTGGAGAAGGTCGTCATGCACCTGCGGACGCCGGTGCCTGCCGAGGACGGCGGCACCACCCTGGTCGAGAAGGTCATGACCATCGACGGCATCGGCCGCACGGGCACGACCATCCGCTTCGGCGACCCGGGGGCCAACCCGATTCGGCCGCTGACGAGGTATGCCCAGAAGGTGCTCACCGCGGAGCGCTTCGGCACGCCCTACCCCTACGAGATCATCCACATGCTCACGCCGGCCGAGGGCGAGCCGTCGCCGTTCCCCCGCGGTCACTTCCAGGAGCTCGACCTCGACGCCGACGGCGAGACGCTCATCCCGGTGGACCGGCCACCGGCCGGGAACACCGCACACCTGGTCGTGGGCTTGCTGACGACCTACACCGACCTGGTGCCCGAGGGCATGACCCGGTTGGCGATGTTGTCCGACCCGACGCAGGGCTTGGGCAACCTCGCCGAGCCCGAGTGCCGCCTGATCAACGCCTCGCTCGCGCTCGCGGCCGAGCGGAAGATCCCCGTCGAGTGGTATGCCTGCTCGTCCGGCGCCCTCATCGCGATGGACTCGGGCACCGAGAACATGGACTTCATCGCGCTCACCCTGCGACGGATCATTGAGTTCACCCAGGCCGGTCACGAGATCAACATCGTCGTCACCGGGATCAACGTCGGCGGCCAGCCCTATTGGAACGCCGAAGCGACGATGCTCATGCACACCAAGGGCATCCTCATCATGACCCCGGCCAGCACGATGGTCCTCACCGGCAAGCAGGCCCTGGACTTCTCCGGGGCGGTCTCGGCCGAGGATAACTTCGGTATCGGTGGCTACGACCGGGTCATGGGGCTCAATGGCCAGGGCCAGTACTGGGCGCCGAGCTTCCAGGACGCCTGCCGTCTGCTGCTGGAGCACTACAACTACACCTATGTCGTGCCCGGGGAGCGTTTCCCGCGGCGCGGCCTGACGAGCGACCCGGTCGAGCGGGACGTCCGCGAGTCCGCGCACGAGCAGGTGCCGGGCACCCGCTTCACGACGGTCGCCGAGGTCTTCGACTTCGCGACCAACCCCGACCGCAAACAGCCCTTCGACATGCGCTCGGTCATGCGCGCGGTGTCCGACACCGACTGCGAGCCGTTGGAGCGGTGGAAGCACTGGCAGGACGGCGAGAACTCCATCGTCTGGGACGTGGCCGTGGGCGGCATACCGGTCTGCATGATCGGTCTGTCCTCCCGTTCGCTGCCGCGTAAGGGCTTCGTCCCCGCCGACGGGCCGCCCGCCTGGACCTCGGGCACGTTGTTCCCGCAGGCGTCCCGCAAGACGGCGCGTGCCATCAACGCGACCACGGGCAACCGCCCGCTGGTCGTCATGGCCAACCTGTCCGGCTTCGATGGCTCGCCGGAGTCGATGCGCAAGTGGCAGTTGGAGTACGGCGCCGAGATCGGCCGGGCCATCACCAACTTCAACGGCCCGATCGTCTTCATCGTCGTCTCCCGCTACCACGGCGGCGCCTTCGTCGTGTTCTCCAAGGCCCTCACCGAGTCGATGGAGATCGCCGCGATCGAAGGGTCCTACGCCTCGGTCATCGGCGGCGCCCCCGCGGCCGCAACGGTGTTCGCCCGCGACGTCAAGATCCGCACCGACAAGGACCCGCGGGTCGTCGAAGCCTTGGCTGCCGCCGCGGCGGCCAAGGGTCCGGAGGCCGGTCGGTTGCGCGCCAAGGCGGCTGCTGTCGCGGCAGCCGTGCGCTCGGAGAAGCTCGGTGAGGTGGCTGACGAGTTCGACTCGATCCACACCATCGAGCGGGCCCTGGCCATGGGGTCGGTCGACCGGATCATCACGGCGGAGGAGTTGCGGCCCTACATCATCGGCGCACTCGAGCGCGGGATGGCCAAGTTCACGACGAGCTGATGGTCCTCACCACGGACGACGTTCTCGCCGCCCGCGAGCGAACGAAGGGTTACCTCCGGCGCACCCCGCTCCTGCCTCCGTCACGCACGGAGGCAGGGGTGTGGCTCAAGTGCGAGTTCCTCCAGCACACGGGTGTGTTCAAGGCGCGTGGAGCCTTCAACCTGCTGCTGGCCGCGCGCGAGCGGGGCGTGCTCGACCCACAGGCGGGTGTCGTCATCGCCTCCGGTGGCAACGCCGGTTTGGCGACGGCGTATGCCGCGGGCGTCCTCCGCGTCCCGGCGACCGTCTTCGTCCCGTCCATCGCGTCAGCCGTCAAAGTGGCGCGGTTGCGCGACTACGGGGCTGACGTCCATGTCGTGGGGACGGAGTACTCCCACGCAGCGTCGGCCGCGGCTGACTTTGCCCGCGTGCGCGGCGCTCTGGCGTCGCACGCCTATGACCTGCCAGAGGTGGTCGCTGGGGCGGGGACGCTTGCCCTGGAGGTGCTCGAGGACGAGCCGGCCATCGACACCATCGTCGTGGCCGTCGGCGGCGGCGGACTGTTCGCCGGCATCGCCGCGGCCGTGGACGGTCGCGCGCGGATCGTGACGGTCGAGCCGACTCGGGCGCCCAGCCTGTATGCCGCCCTGGCTGCCGGGCGGCCGGTCGACGTCGAGGTCTCGGGGGTGGCGGCCGACTCGCTGGGTGCCCGGCGGGTGGGTGAGATCGCGTTCGCCATGGCAGCCGCGTCGACGCCCATCAGCCTCCTGGTCGACGACGAGGAGATCCTGCGGGCTCGCGACCTGTTGTGGCGGGACTACCGCATCGCCGCGGAAGCCGGCGCCGCGACGGCATACGCCGCGTTGACTGGAGGTGCCTACCGCCCGGAGCCGAACGAGCGCGTCGCCCTCATCGTCTGCGGCGCCAACACCGACCCGGCCACGCTGCGCTGACCGCACCGGTCCGGAGTTCACCCTGCTTCGGGTCGGTGGCAGGAATACAGTCGTCGCATGCCCCACACGGCCTCCGACGGGATGGTGCACGTTCGTGGAGCCCGTGAGCACAACCTGAAGAACGTCGACGTCGACATCCCTCGCGATGCGCTGGTGGCGTTCACAGGCGTCTCCGGCTCCGGGAAGTCCTCGCTCGCGTTCGGCACGTTGTATGCCGAGGCGCAGCGCCGCTACCTCGAATCCGTCTCTCCCTATGCGCGCCGCCTCTTCCACCAGATGGCGGTGCCGGAGGTGGACGAGATCGACGGCCTGCCACCGGCCGTTGCCCTTCAACAGCAACGCGGCTCGTCCACGACCCGCTCGTCGGTCGGCAGTGTCACCACGCTGTCGAACCTCCTGCGCATGTTGTATTCGCGAGCAGGCGACTATCCGCCGGGTCAGCCACTGCTGTATGCCGAGTCGTTCTCACCGAACACCCCGCAGGGGGCCTGCCCGACGTGCCACGGCCTGGGGCGGGTCTACGAGGTGACCGAGAAGTCCCTCGTCCCGGATGACAGCCTGACCATCCGCGAGCGGGCCATCGCCGCCTGGCCGACCGCCTGGGGTGGCCAGAACCTGCGCGACATCCTCGTCTCGATGGGGATCGACGTGGATCGACCGTGGCGCGACCTGCCGCAAGATCAACGCGAGTGGATCCTGTTCACGGACGAGCAGCCCGTGGTGCCCGTGTATGCCGGCCTGACACCTGCGGAGACACGTCGCGCGCGCAAGCACAAGGAGGAGCCGAGTTACCAGGGGACGTTCTCCAGCGCCCGCCGGCACGTCTTCACCTCGTTCGCGAACACCGAGAGCCCGAAGATGAAGAAGCGGGCGCTGCACTTCATGCTCAGCGACACGTGCCCGTTGTGCCACGGCAAGCGGCTGCGTCCGGAATCCCTGTCCGTGACGTTCGCCGGCCTGGACCTGGCCGACCTGTCGCGGCTCCCCCTGGAGGAACTCGCCCGGACCATCGAGCCCTACGCTGACGGCTCCTCGCCTCGGTTGGCGGAGGTTGCGGCCGAGCATCCCGAGCAGGCGCTGGTCATCAGCCGGATCACCGGCGATCTGCGGGCCCGCCTGAGCACCCTGCTGCAACTCGGGCTCGGCTATCTCAACCTCGAGCGCAGCACGCCCACCCTCTCCCCCGGGGAGTTGCAACGTCTGCGGCTGGCGACCCAGGTCCGCTCCAACCTGTTCGGCGTCGTCTATGTCCTGGACGAGCCCTCGGCCGGGATGCACCCAGCCGACACCGAAGCTCTGCTGACTGCGCTCGATCGCCTCAAGGCTGCGGGCAACTCGCTCTTTGTCGTCGAGCACGATCTGGACGTCATCCGTCGCGCCGACTGGATCGTCGACGTCGGACCGGCGGCGGGCGAGCACGGCGGCACCATCCTCTACAGCGGTCCGCCCGAAGGCCTACGGGACGTGGCCAGTTCGCAGACCCGGCACTTCCTCTTCGAGAGCGACGAGGCCCGGGCGGGGCGTGCCCCTCGCGAGCCCGAGGATTGGCTGCGCCTGCGAGGGGTGACGCGCAACAACGTCCACGACCTGGAGATTGCCTTCCCCAAGGGCGTCTTCACGACGGTGACCGGCGTGTCCGGTTCGGGCAAGTCCAGCGTCGTGAGCCAGGCGCTCGTGGAGTTGGTCGCGCAGGCCCTGGGCTCCGACGCCCCTGCCGAGGATGCCGAAGGCGACGAATTGGAGATCGCTCCCGTGCTCACGCTGGGCGGCGAGATCGTTTCCGGCATGGAGGGCATCAAGCGGCTGGTCCGCGTCGATCAGAAACCCATTGGGCGGACGCCGCGCTCCAACCTGGCGACCTATACCGGCGTGTTTGACCACATTCGTCGCCTGTTCGCCGCGACGCCGGCCGCGCGGGAACGCCACTACGGCGCTGGCCGGTTCTCCTTCAACGTCCCCAAGGGTCGATGCCCGAACTGCAACGGCGAGGGCTTCGTCATGGTCGAGTTGCTGTTCCTGCCGAGCGTCTATGCGCCGTGCCCGGTGTGCAAGGGGACCCGTTACAACCCCAAGACCCTGGAGATCACCTACCGCGGCAAGTCAATTGCCGATGTCCTCGGCATGACGGTCGATGGCGCGTGCGACTTCTTCGATGACGAGCCGGCAGTGCGACGGTCGCTGACGGTGTTGTGCGACGTCGGCCTGCAATACCTGCGGCTTGGGCAACCCGCGACCGAGTTCTCCGGCGGGGAGGCCCAACGGATCAAGCTCGCCACCGAGTTGCAGCGGCCGCAGCGCGGCGACTCCCTCTACATCCTCGATGAACCGACCACGGGGCTGCACCCGGCAGACGTGGTGCGGCTGACCCGTCAGCTCGATTCCCTGGTGGCCTCAGGCAACACCGTCATCGCGGTGGAGCATGACATGAGCATGGTGGCCGCGAGCGACTGGGTGATCGACATCGGTCCGGGCGCCGGCGCAAAGGGTGGTCAGATCGTTGCGTCCGGTCCCCCGCGAGAGGTGGCGCAGGGCCCGGGCCGCACCGCGCCCTACCTGGCGTCCTATCTGGGTTCCCCATCCGCGGGGTGACCCGACGACACCTCAGTCGGCGAGCGGGTTGGCCATCCACGAGTGGGTCGGCTCCCCAGTGGCCAGGTCGTCCCCGCCCGCGAGCAGAGCAGGCGGGTCGGTCACCTCGCGACTGGCCAGCGTCAGCAAAAACACCCCGTCGCGCCGCCACCAGCCGGGGAACCGCTCGCTCGGGCCGGCGTGCACGACGAGGGGGCTCCAGCCATCGGGGCGCACATAGTCACCGAGAGTGACCTCGACCGAGCGAGTGTCCGCCCGCAGCCCCACGCGCAGCACCTTGAGCGCCGACTCCTTCGCCGACCACAGCAGGTTGGCGGCAACGTCCCAGCCCTCGCTGCCGAGCTCACCCTGGGAGCGCACATACTCCTGCTCGTATGCCGTGAGGTAGTCGGTCACGAACCCTCGGCTGCGCGGCTCCACGGCCTCCAGATCGACCCCCAGCGTGCCGCCCGTCAATTCGCCCTCGGGCCCGACCAGACACACCGCCCAGCCCGCCCGGTCGGTCAATGAGACATCCACCTGAGCGTGCTCGCCGTCAACGACGACGTATGGCGCTCCCCCACGCCGATTGAGCACCTCGATCCCGGCCAGGCTGGTGGGGTTCACCGGACGGCCCAGGACGGATGCGACCGCACGCTTGCCGGCCAGTCGCCGCAGCCGATACTCGGTGCGCCGCTTCGTGAAGCGCATCGTCGCCGCGCGGGCGGCCTCCTGCTCGGAGAGCCAGCCCGTCCCCTCGGGGATCGCGGCCTCACCGACCGCCAGCCATCGCATGCCGCGATCATCCCCCACACTCGGGATGCCAGGCGAGCCGACGGACGCATCGGAGGCGGCGGAACGGCATACCACCGCACGAACCGGACGCCACGAAGAGGTGTGCCGGAGACGAGTGCGGGACCGGCCCCGAAGGACCGGTCCCGCGTCTGCTCCCCCACTTGGACTCGAACCAAGAACCTGCCGGTTAACAGCCGGCTGCTCTGCCAATTGAGCTATGGAGGAATGGTGCCCGGTTAGGTTAGCAAACCGAGGCCCCACAGGCTAAACGGCATCCCGTATGCCGCGACGCCTGGCCTCCCGCGCTCAGGAACCTTGGGTCATGGCCTGTCCGCCGCCACTCCCTCGACCGGGCGCCTGTGCCTGCTGGAAGCCTCCGGAGCCGGTCTGTGCGCCGCGAGCACCGGGCTTCGTCCCTGCTTGGCCATTCGGCGGCGGAGCCCCGTTCACCTGACCGGCTGCAGCGCCGCCCGCGTCGCCGTTGGCCGGGAGTTGCTGGATCCGCGTGCCGTCCGGCACTGTCGATGTCGTCGCCGCGATCGTTGCCGCCCCGGCGTCGGCGAGGTGGATTCCGACCGCGCCGGCTCCGACGACGGCCGCCGCTGCTGCTGCCGTCGCCCAACGTCGGGCAGGTGTCGTGGGGAAGGCGATCTTGCTCATGGTGCGCTCCTTCGGAAGGGGTTGGATCGTTGACCTGAGCGTCGCCCGGCCGGATGTGGCAGACCTGTCAGCGGGATGCGAGCGCGTTGGCAATCTCGGCCCGCGCCTGTGAAGCGTCACTGTCCGGGACCGGCCAACCACACGTGAGCGTGACCTCGCCGTCGCAGCCGTCCAGGCGAGCCGGTATGCCGTGCGCCTGCAGCCAGGCGGGCGCGTCCGGGCCGAGGACGATGGCTGCCGTCGAAGCGGCGTTGGCCTCCAGGGCGGAAGCACCGGCACAGCTCACCTGGGCCCACGTCGACGGCGCCGTGAGGCCGGTCCTCGGGTCGACGATGTGGTGGGCGCGGTTGTGGCCAGGGTCAGTGGCCCAGGTGCGCAGTCGCGTCGATGAGGTCGCCAGGCCCTGGCCGGTCGTCGTCACGACCTGGGCCACGGCACCGTCGGCGGTCTGCACACCCACCCTCCAGCCGCCTGCGGGGAGTGGCCCGCTGACCGCGATGTCGCCGCCGAGGTTGACGAGGAATCCCCCCGGCAGCCGGTCAGCCAACAGCCCCGCGATGGTGTCGGCGGCGAACGCCTTGGCCGTCGCGCCCAGGTCAATGAGGCAACCGGCAGGCACGGTGACCCGGTCCGACGCATCGATCTCGACGTTCTCCCACCCCGGCACGTCCGCCAACCGGGTGCGCTGAAAGGAAGCCCGGTCGCGAACGGCGTCCAGGTCGGCGTCATACCCGTTGGCCACCACCGCCGATCCCACGGTGGGATCGACGAGCCCATCGGTGACCCGTGCGGCATGCAGAGCGGCCCGGAGGGCAGCGGCGAAGGTCGGAGAAGCCAGCGTCGACGCTGGCCCACCTGCGGCGCGAGCGGCGAGGCGGCATACCTCCGAGTCGGGTCGGAACCGCGAGACTGCGAGGTCGAGCGCGTCGAGGTGCTCGCGCGCGATCGCGGTCGCCTCAGTAAGGACCGTGAGGTCGGTCGCAAGGATCCGGTTCGTCGTGCCGATCGCACGGAACTCGGCCTGCACGACCGGAACTGGGCGGGTCACCGTCTGCGAATCCATGATGGCCGACCGCTCAGGAGCCCGAGGTCGTGGACTGTGCGGAGCCGCTGCTGCTCGCGGGAGCCGCGACCGCGGTGAGGCCGCTGGAGGTCGAGGAGGAGTTTGTGGTCGTTGAGGACGTGGTCGTGGCCGAGGCCGTCACGGTGCTCGTCTGTGCGGCCGCATGTTGGATGCCGAACCCGCCTGCCGTCACGGCCACCGCGGCCAGCGCAGCGGCGGACCAACGACGGACGGTGCCTGGGGAGGTGGATCGCGGGGTGCTCATCGTCGGGCCTTTCATTGGTAGGTGGTCCTACCGTCCCCGAGCACCTTGTGCCGCCGCTGTCCGGCTCCGGTGGGGCGGGCATGCATCCGCTGTCGGTTGCCTGTGCCCAGCGTCGCCTATGTCGAAGGGGTATGCCGCGGCATCACGTCCGCGTCGCTGCCGGCTCAGCGAGGGGGCAGGCCGGTGTCGTCGCGAAGCTCGGCGAAGGCGATCGCAGCCGCCGCGTCGATGCTCTCCGACGGGCGGGTGCCGCGGCCAAGGACCAGTTGTTCGATGAGCTCGCCGGTGGCGAGGTTCTGGCGGATGACCGCACGCGCCTTCCGGGCACCTTCGAGGGGCAGATCGACCGATGCGACGACGCTGGCCTGGACCCGCTCGCGCAGGGTCATGAGGAAGGTGCGGGCGCTGGCCATCGGCAGCATGGTCGGGCGACCGCCATCAACGAAAGTGACTGTGAGAGTCTCCGATTCGCGCCCCCACGACGCCGCGTCGACCTCGTGCCAGGGCCGCAGCCAACGCACTGTGCCATCGGCGAACACGGCCGCAAAGCGATGGGTTGTGGCGAGCAGCCAGGTCTGATCGGAGCGCGCACTCGCCAGGACTCGGTCGGGTCCGACTGACTCGGCGAGCACCGCCAGCACCTCGGGAGGCGGCGTGTGGTCCGGGTCGGTCCGTCGCCATCCGGGCAGTCGCATAGGCACCATCCTTCTCACTCGTCGTCGCGGTCGCGCAAGGCAGCGAGCGCTCGTTGCAGATCTTGCAGGCGGATCGCCGTGGCTCGGCGCCGGTCGGGGTCCGAGTCGGGCGAGGCGTCCTGTCGGCGCAATTGGCCCAGGGTGTCGGCGATTTGGCGCGAGAGGGCCACCTCGCGGACCCGCGTGACCAACGAGTCGACGTAGCGAGCCGCCGGGCGACCGGTGGTCGGGTCGAGCAGGACCGGAAGTGGAGCCACTGCCAACTCGGCGAGCATCGGGTGGATCGCCAACGGAGCGGCCTCGGCGAGGGCACTGTGCCACGCGGGCGCGGACATCGTGGGCGCGGGCAACCCGACACCGGCGACCGTTGAGAAGACCACCTGATGGGCCGGAGCCGAGAAGTCCCCGACCTCCAGCAGAGGCAGCGAGAGCGGGTCGACCACATCCGGGAATTGCAGGAGACACTGCAACAACTGGCGCTCCGCCTGGACGACCGGGTCACGCAGATTCGGAAGCGGCAGGGATGCGGCAAGCTCGGCGTCGCTCGGCTCAAGGGACTCCTCACCGACCTCGTGCCGGTCACCGCCCTCGTGCCTCGGATCAGCCGAGCCACCGCCACCCGAACCACTCGCACCCGAACCACTCGCACCCGAACCGCGATCCCCCGAATTGCGTTCTCCCGCAGCCCGCCCGGCCGCAGCAGAGCCGGCGCGCCCCTTCGCCTCCTTGAGGTAAGGATCCAACTCCTCGGGCGCGAACCCGATGAGCCCCGCGGCCTTGCCCTTGTATTGCATGCCTAACTTGGCGTCCCGGATGCCCAGCAGAATCGGGGCGATCGCACTCGCCGCCTGCACCCGACCCTCGGCCGTGTCGAGGTCGAACCGCGTGACCGTCGTGCGGACGGCGAACTCGAACATCGGCACCGCATCCTCCACCAGTTCACGCACCGCCGGGTCGCCGTCGGACTGCCGCAACTCGCAGGGGTCCTTGCCCCCAGGGGCCACGGCGACGAACGATTGCGACATCCAGCGTTGGTCCTCCTTGAAGGCCTTCATCGCCGCCGCCTGCCCAGCCGCGTCGCCATCGAAGGTGAAGATCACCCTGGCCGGCTCGAGGTCGGCCTCGTCGCGCATGATCCGGCGCAGCACCTTGATGTGGTCGATCCCGAACGCCGTCCCACAGGACGCGACCGCCGTCTCGACTCCTGCGAGGTGGCAGGCCATCACGTCGGTGTAGCCCTCAACGACGACTGCCACCCGCTGCGAGGAGATCGCCTTCTTCGCCGCGTCGAGCCCATAGAGCACGGTCGACTTCTTATAGATCGGCGTCTCGGACGTGTTGAGGTACTTCGCCTCGATCCGGTCGTCGGGGAAGATCCGTCGCGCCCCGAACCCCACCGTGTCGCCAGTGATGTCGTGGATCGGCCACACGAGCCGCCCGCGGAACCGGTCATAGAGCCCCCGCGACCCACGCCCGGCCAGGCCTCCGGTCACGAGTTCGTCGTCGGTGAACCCTTTGCTGCGCAGGTGCCGGACGAGCTCCTCGCCCCCACGCGGCGCGAACCCCACCCCGAACCGCTTCGCCACCGCGCCGTCGAACCCCCGCTCGCGCATGAAGTCGCGCCCCGCGCGGGCATCCCCCGCCGCCAGCAGGTATGCCGCGTAGAACTCCTGGGCGACCCGGTGCGCCTCGATAAGCCGGGCCCGGCGACCGGCACCCCCGGCCTCCTCGCGCCGCCCCCCGCCGTCCTCGTAACGAAGCTCGACGCCGACCTTGCCGGCCAAGCGTTCGACCGCCTCGGTGAAGGTGAGGTGCTCGATGTCGGAGACAAACTTGATGACGTCACCGCCGACCCCGCAGCCGTAGCAGTGGTAGAAGCCGTTGTGCGGGTTGACGTTGAACGACCCGGTTTTCTCGTCATGGAACGGGCACAGACCGACCAGCGCGGAGCCGCGTCGGGTGAGGGTGACGTGCTCGCGGACGACCTCTTCGATCGAGGTGCGCTCCTTGACGGCAAGGATGTCCTCCGCCCGGATCCTTCCCGCCACCCACGCCACCTCCTCGCTTGCTGCCGCGAGTGTATGCCGTCCCGCCGACGGTCCGCCCGCCCCTAGGTGTCGTCACCTGGTCGCGAGTCAACCCATAGGTCTGTCCACAGGTCCGAGGTGGAGGCAGGGGTGTCCCACTTGTCGTAATCGGGTGATCGACGCTGCCGGTGTGCGGGCGGGTCCCAGGGTTGGAGGCCTCCCGGGAGTTGGTCGCCCGGGGATTCGTCACCCGGGTTCTGATCGCCCGGGGATCGGCCGCCGCGCGGTGGGGGTCCGTCGTCGCGACGGTGGTAACTGCCGGGGATGAGGTCCCAGGTGACAGTGCCCGTGTCAGCGCCAGTGTCGGCGGTAACGCGCCCGATGAGTTGGTCACGGTGGACGACGGAGTGGTGTCGTCCCCGCGAGTTGCCCCGGCGTCGCCAGCCGCGTCGAGCGGCCTTGGTCGAGGATCTCGCCGCGGCCACCCAGGACGGTCGGGATGATCGCCGCGTCACACGCCAAGCGACGCACCGTCTCCGGCGCGATCAGGGAACCACTCTGCGCGGATCCCACCACGGTGGCAGCCCCGATCCTCGCCGCCAGATCGTCGTAAGACATCGTCAGCATCAGCGTGGTCTTCACCCCGGACGGTGGCCGGTCGCCGGCGCTGGTCGCTCGGCGGCATACCTCCACCAATGCCTGACCGCGACGGGTCTGGGGGCTACGAGCGTCGCGTTCCCCGTCAGGGCCAGGGACCGGCGCCGACAGTGGCCCGATCGCGGCTTCGAGAGCTGCGGCCCCGACGGGGTCGAGGATCAACTGATAGGTGAGGGCACCCAGCTCGTCGGTGGATGGTCGCGAGAGCGAGATCAACCGTTCGGCGGTGTCGGCGTCGGCCTGGAACTCACCGTCGGCACCATGCGCGGCCAGTAGTGCCGGCCGTAGTGATCGGACCCCGCGTGGGCCGTCGGCGATCCCCATATCCAGCAATCCCTGCAGGACGGTCGGGGCGGCTTCTTCACGCAGGCGCGGCTTCAACCGGGCGAACTCGCTGACGACCGTCAACGCGACAGGGACACTCACGAAACCAGAGAGGGCGGCGGCCTGGACGGTGGTCAGGTCCGGGCGCTTGCATTCGCGGACGAGGCGGGCGACCTGACCGGCACCATTCCCAGCCGCCAACGTCGGTGCGTGTTCGGCGACCCAGCCAGCCGTCGACCCCGCCTGAGACTCGGAAATCTCCCCACGAGCCTCCGCCTCACCAACGACCGCGAGCCTGGCACCGCAAACAACCGCAGCCAGCGCGTCGAGCATGCCCAACACGGTCCCCAACTCCGCACCCTGGACCTGCCACAACTGCGCCACCAACTGAGTAGCCACGGACGTCGCAGCAGTCAGCACAACCCGGCATTCAGCCGAGTCGAGAGTCGCCGCGTTGCTGTCCATAACCCCGACGCTAACAGCGACCACTGACAGACCCCCTACCCCAAAAGGCCTCTCCCACAACCGAACACATCACAACCAGGTAACGTTCCGGGCCGCCGCTAGGGCAATGTCGGCCTAGACACGCGCGGGACACCACCGGCGACAGATCCAGAGGCCTCAGGCCTCCAGGACGACACCTCCCAAACCTCACCTGTCACTGTCGTCACAGGCCCTGGCCGTCGTCGGCAACGGTCTTCGACGCGTGCCGGGTCATCGCGAAGTGGGCCGCTCCGAGCAGCGCCGCGGCGGCCCCGGCGCCCGCCGGCACGAGGGGTATGCCGCGCACCGCGTCCATCGCCTCCTGCCGGACCCCGTCCTGCACCGCTTCCCACCAGATCAGTCCGGCGTCGGCCACCGAACCGGCGAGCACCACCACATCCGGATCGAGGGTGTTGACCAGACCGCCGATCACCCGGCCGAGGGCCACTCCGCCCAGGGTGAGGACCGCTCTGGCCGCTTCGCCCGCCGCACCCAACTGCCCGGCCTGGACGACGACGTCCCGCCCGTTCTGCGCCGACCCTCCCTCGCGTCGCAGCGCCGCGGCCAGCCCCGGGCCGCTGGCCAACGCCTCCAGGTGCCCCACTCGCCCACAAGTGCACGGCAGTCCCGCCGCCTCGCTCGCGGGGATGTGACCGAGGTGACCGGCCACCGCGTGAGCGCCGAAAATGACCTCCCCGCGGTGAACGACCGCGCCGCCCACACCCGTGCCCACGGCCACGAGCAGCACGTCGCGCAGGCCCCTCCCGGCCCCGAACGAAGCCTCACCCAACGCGTGCGCATGGACGTCGTTGAGCGCGTATGCCGCGAGCCCCAGGCCCTCGCTCACGCCGCGGGCCAGTACGGTCCCCGCCCAGCCCGGCAGCGCATCCGTGGCATGGGTGACAACACCATTCGTGGAGTCGATCACCCCCGCCGAGCCGATCCCAACCAGCACCGGACGGCTCTCGCCGCGCGCTTCCTTCGCCACGGCGACCGCAGCGGCGACCACCGCCTCAGGCCCCTGCGAGGCCGGGGTGGCGACCCGGCATACCTCGCCGACGTGGCCGCCCGTGACGAGAGCCGCGGCGATCTTCGTGCCGCCGATGTCGAGGGCGAGCACGGGCTCGCTCACAAGAGCCCGCCCTCCTCCAGGACCGCACGCACGGCGGCCACGTCGGCCCCCTCCAGACTGGCCATGGGCAGCGACATGGTGTTGGTCGACAGGACGCCGAGCAACGCCAGCGCGGTCTTGAACGACCCGACCCCCGCGGCCGGGCCGACCTTGCCGATCGGTGCGCGGGCGATCCCCATGAGTCGACTCAGCCGGGACTGCTCGACCCGCACCGTCGCCCAGTCGCCTGCCATCGCCGCTCGATGCAGCCGGACGTAACCGGCCGGATCCACGTTGGCCAGACCGGGGACGGATCCGTCGGCGCCGGCGAGATAGGCGCCGTCGACCACGGTCTCGTGGCCGGTCAGCAGGGTGAGCGGTGAGCCCGCGTCGGCGTTGAGCTCACACAGCCAACGGAAGCCGACGTCGTCGCCCGAGGAGTCCTTGACGCCCACGATCCGCCCCTCCAGGCCGAGCTCGACGAGCATCGGCGCAGCGAGTTTGGTGTGGACGCAGATCGGCAGGTCGTAGGCATAGACCGGCAGGTCGGTGGCCGCCCCGATCGCCCGGAAGTGGGCCCTGATCTCGTCGGGGCCGGTGATGGCGTAGAAGGGCGCGGTAGCGACCACGGCCTGCACCCCGGCCGCTTCGGCGGCCCGCACGTGCTCCAGCACCCGGCGGGTCTGCATGTCGATGACCCCGGCGATGACGGGGACCGCGCCTGCCACGACGGCGGTCACTGCGTCCAGGACCTTGGCCCGCATCCGATCCTCGAAGAAGGCCACCTCGCCGGAGGACCCGAGGGCGAAGATCCCATCGACCCCGGCGTCCAGGAGCCGAGCGACCAATCGCTCCAGCGAGGGCACATCCAACTCACCCTCGGGGGTGAGTGGAGTGACCAGGGGCGGCACAACGCCGGTGAGGCCGCGGGGCATCACGAAGCTCCGATCTCGAGCAAGGAGGGGGTAGCGGACAAGAGGGTGCGGGTGTAGTCGTTGCGGGGCGACGTGAAGATCTGCTCGGCCGGACCGGTCTCGACGATCTCCCCGAAATACATGACGGCGATCCGGTCAGAGACGTAGCGCACGGTGTTGATGTCGTGCGAGATGAAGACCAAGCCGAGGCCGAGGGCTTCTTTGAGGTCGGTGAGCAGGTTGAGCACCTGCGCCCGGACCGACACGTCCAACGCCGAGGTCGGCTCGTCGGCCACGATGACGTCTGGCTCGAGCGCCAGGGCCCGAGCGATCGCGACCCGTTGGCGCTGGCCACCGGAGATCTGCCGGGGCAGGACCTCCAAGGCCGACTGGGGCAGGCCGACGAGGTGCACAAGCTCACGGACCCGAGCCAACCGAGTCGCGGGGGTGCCGATGCCGTGCACGCCCAACGGATCGAGCAGTTGGTCGCGCACGGTCATCCGGGGGTTGAGCGCCGTCGCCGGGTCCTGGAACACCACCGACACCGCTCGACCAAGCTCCTTGCGGGCCGAGGCGGACGTCCCGATCGGCTTGCCGTGGAAGAGCACCTGGCCCTTCGTGGGCTGCTGCAGACCCACCATCACCTTGGCGACCGTGGACTTCCCGCAGCCCGACTCCCCCACGATGCCGACGGTCTCGCCGCGGGCCACCGTGAAGTCGACACCCTTGACCGCGTGGACGCGGTCGGGCCGGAAGAGCTTGCCGGTGCGCGCCTTGTGGATGACGTGGACGCCACGAAGCTCGATGACGGGCGCTCCCGCTGTGGCGTGATCCTGCGGGACCGTCTGATCCTGCGGGGTCGTCTGCTTGCTCATCGGCGGCTTCCTTCCAGGGCGGCCTCAAGCGCATCGGTCGAGGCGTAGACGTGGTCAGGGCCGGCCGGACGCAAGGTCGGCCGCTCGTCCCTGCCCAGATCGGGGTAGGACGAACGCGGCGCGAACCGGTCGCCGGGCAGGAACTCCCGAGGCGAGGGGACCGTGCCGGGCACCTGATGCAGCCGCGCGGCTCCTGCCTCGATGGACAGGACCGACCCGAGCAGACCCCGGGTGTATTCGTGCCGGGGGTTGCTCAACAACTCGCTCGTCGGTGCCTGCTCGACGACCTGACCGGCATACATGACGGTGATCCGGTGGGCGAGTTTGGCGACGAGCGCGAGGTCGTGGCTGACGAAGACCATGGCGAAACCGAGTTGCTCGCGCAGGGTGTTGAGTAGCCCGACGACCTGCTGCTGGACGGTGACGTCCAGCGCCGTCGTCGGCTCGTCGGCGATGAGCAGCCGCGGGTTACGGGTGAGCGCCATCGCGATGAGCACCCGCTGGCGCTGACCGCCGGAGAGCTCGTGCGGATAGGACTTCAACGTGCGGGCCGGGTCGAGGCCGACCAACTCGAGCAGGTCCTCGGCGCTGCGCTTGCCGCCGCGCTTGGTCAATTGGGCCAGTTGCGACTTGACGAGCATCGACGGGTTCAGCGAGCTGAGCGCGTCCTGATAGATCATCGCCAGGTCGTGGCCGAGCAGGCCGATGCGCTCCTTGCGATCCATGGTCAGCAGGTCGCGGCCGTCGAAGAAGACCTCGCCCTCGATCTGCGCCGCGGGCGACAGCAGACCCATGATCGCCAGTGCGGTGATCGACTTGCCGCACCCCGACTCGCCGACCAGCGCCATCGTCTCGCCAGGACGCACGTCGAAGGACACCCGATCGACGATCGCGACCTCCCCATGGGCCTGCGGGAAACGGATCGACAGATCACGCACCTCGAGCAACGGCGCCGAGTCGGCGGCATACACCAGTCGGTCGGTGCGCTTGAGCTCCTGCTCGCGCAAGGTGACCAGACTCGTTGTCAGCAGTTGCTTGGCCACCGCGCCGTCGACCTGGCCGAGGACCTGAGCACCGACCGGAGCAGCGGCGGTGCCCTGCAGCAGGGCCTTCTCGTCGGCCTCGACGTCGACGCGGCGCTTGACGGCCGGGCTGGCCAGCGCATCGGTCAGACCCTCCGAGAGGATGTTGAGGCTCAACACGGTGATGAGGATCATCAGGCCGGGGAAGAACGTCGGCCACCAATAGCCCGACAGGAGTAGCTGTTTGCCGTCGGCGAGGATGTTGCCCCAGCTGGGGTTCGGGGGCTTGACGCCCGCGTTGATGAACGACAGCGACGCCTCGAAGACGATCGCGTCGGCGACGAGCACCGTCGCGAACACCATGATCGGCGCCAGGCAGTTGCGGGCGACGTGCTTGATGAGGATGTGCGCCGGGCGGGCACCCATGACCCGACTCGCCGACACGTAGTCCTCACCGAACTGAGCGAGCACGTTGGCCCGGACGACGCGGGTGAGCTGCGGCGTGTAGAGGAATGCGATCGCGAAGATCAGCACCGGCAGGGCGTTGCCGAACACGGCAACGAAGACGGCCGCCAGCGCGATCCCGGGGAAGCTCATGACGATGTCGAGGATCCGCATGAGGACCTCTGAGGTCGCCTTGCCGGCCGTGGCCGCGATCGAGCCGAGCACCGCAGCGGCCGCGAGGGCGACACCGGTGGCCACCAGGCCGAGGACCAGCGACGAGCGGGCGCCGAAGGCCACCCGGGCCAGGATGTCGCGGCCGATGGCGTCGGTGCCGAACGGATGACCCGGGCCGGGAGGGAGCACCGGCGTCCCGCTGGCCAGCGGGTCGACACCGAGCAGCGGCGCGAACACCGCCATGGCCGCGACGAGGGCGATGACTCCGAGGGCGATCTTGGACGTGATCGGCAACGACTGGATGGCCGGTAGCCGGAAACCAGGCCGGCTCTCCAGCGACTTGGTCAGGGTCGGGCGCAGCATCAGATGCTCCTGATCCGAGGGTTGACCAGGACGTAGAGCACGTCGACGAGGATGTTGACCACGATGAACGCGATCGCGACCGTCAGCGTGACGCCCTGCACGAGGTAGACGTCGTTGCGGGTCACCCCGTCGAGGATGAGTTGGCCCATCGCCTGGATGTTGAAGATGATTTCGATGATGACCGCGCCGCCCATGAGGTAGCCGACCCGCAGGCCGAGCACGGTGATCGGCGTGATGAGCGCGTTGCGCAGGACGTTGCGGGCGATGACCTCACGCCGTGGGATCCCCGACCCGAGAGCGGTGCGCACGTAGTCGCGGTCGAGTTCCTCGACCATGGCGGTCCGCACGACCCGGGTGAGGGAGCCGGCAACGGGCACACCGAGGGCGAACGCCGGCAGCGCCACGTTGTTGAGATAGGTCGCCGGATCCTCGCCGAACGGCACCCAGCCCAACACCAGTGCGGGGAACATCCCCCACCCACCGGGCACAGTGCCCAGCCATTGGATGAGCAGGATCGCCAGCCAGAAGGACGGGGTCGCCAGCGCCATGATCGACACGACGCGGATCACCTGGTCGGGCCAGCGGTCGCGATAGAGCGCCGCCACCACGCCGAGGATCAAGGCGAGCACGACGGCGATGACCAGCCCGAGCAGGGTGAGTTGCAGCGTGATGGGGAAGGCGCCGGCGATGACACTCGTCACCGGGGTGTTTCCGCTGGTCGTTCCCAGATCCCCGTGCAGCATGCCGACCAAGAAGCTGCCGTAGCGGACGAGCAGCGGGTCGTCCAGCCCATGGTCCGTGCGGTACTGCGCCAGGGCATCCGGGCTGGCCGCCTCTCCCAGCGCGAGCCGGGCGGGGTCCGAGGGCGAGAAGGACATGACGACGAACACCAGCAACGTCACGCCGAGCACCATGAGTGGGAAAGCGACCAGTCTGCGGCCGATGAGGCGCAGCAGGTTCGACACAGGAGACTCCTCGTTCGCGTGGGGCGGTCAACGGTCCGCCACGGGGATGGTGCGCAGGGGCCGGTATGCCGCGCACGCGGCATACCGGGTCCCCGCACCTAGCAAGGGGGCACAACGGGGGCACAGTCCCCCGACGGCCTACTTCGTGCTCGCCACACCGACGAACGACAGGCCGGTGAGCGGGATCGGCTTGAAGTCGACCAGGCTCGCCTTGTCGTAGGCGGTCGGAGTCTTGCGGTGGAAGAGCGGGTAGAGCGGGATCTCGTCGGCGATGAGGTCGATGAGCGAGGCCCAACTCTCCTTGGCCTTGGCCTCGTCGCTGGCCTGCAGCCCGGCGTCCAGGAGCGACTGGACCTGGGTGTATGCCGCCGAGCCCTTCCAGTGCATCCGGGTGTCGGTCCACACGTCGCCGGCGTACCACCAGCGCATGAGCAGGTCGAGGTCGTTGCCGAACACCGAGGGGTCACCGGGAGCGATGACGACGTCGAAGGCCTCCGGCTTGCCGTCGATGGTGTTGTAGACGTCGGCGGACTTCTTCTCGGTGAACTCCACCTCGAGCCCGGCGGCCTTGAGCGACTCCTGGATGAGCGGCGTGCACTTCTTCACCCAGTCGTGGTCGGTGCACAGCAGACGCAACTTGGTCAGGCCGGTCGCCTTGAACATCGCCGTCGCCTTCGCGGCGTCGTGGCTGTAGACAGTCTTGGCCTTGACGTACTGCGGGTGGCCTTCCTGCACGAAGCTCGTCGCCGGTGACGCCTGGCCGAGCATGGCGGTCTGGACGACCTTGGCCATGTCGATGGCGTAGAAGAACGCCTGCCGGTTCTCCTTGGTGGCGAAGGGGTTGCCCGCCGAGTTGTTGAACATCGCGAACAACAGCCCGAAGCCCTGGACCGAGTCGACCTGCGAGGTGGTCTTGAGCTGGTCGATCGAGAGGTAAGGCACCGAGTCGATGGCCTGGACGCTCTTGGACTGGACCGCGTTGGTCCGCGTGGAGGCGTCCGGGATGATCTGCCACTTCATCGCCTTGGCCCGGGCCTTCTTGGAGCCGGTGTAGGCGTCGTTGCGCTCGAAGGTGACCTGCTTGCTCGTCGCGCCGTTGTCCGTGAGCTTCCACGGGCCGGTGCCGATCGGCTTGGCGTCGAAGGCCTTGGCGTCGGCGGTGACGACGGCCTTCGGGACGATCTTGACGACGGCAAGCCGGGCAGCCAGCAGCGCCGACGGGTAGGCCAGCGTCAGCGTGACCGTCTTCTCATCCTTCTTCGCCACGCCCTTGATGAAGGGGATGAACTGGCGGTAGAGCGACTTGTTGGCCGGGTCGAGGACACGCTCGATGGAGAACACGACGTCGTCGGCGGTCACGGCCGAGCCGTTGTGGAACACGGCGCCGTCCCGCAGCGCGATGTCCACCGACGTCCCGGTGGCCTTGGGTAGTTCCTTGGCGAGGGCGGCATACACCTCGCGGCTGGCGGGGTCGACCTCGGTGAGGCCTTCCATGACGTGCCAGTTTGCTGCGATGGTGAGAGCCGACGAGGTGGTCATCGGGTCGTACCCGTTGGTGCCCAGCTCGTAGGAGATCGCGGCGGTGATCGTTCCGTCCGCCTTCGCGCCACCGGCTGCGCCCGACGCGCCGGTCGTGGTGGAGGATCCCGGTGCGCACGCGCTGACGGTGCCGGCGAAGGCGGCTGCGGCACCCATCGCTCCGGCAAGCTGGAGGAACCCTCGGCGGCTGGACTGTTGGTCAAGAACCTGCATGGTGACGGCGCCTTTCTGAGGACCTTACGTGGGCGGCAGTGCCCTTCATCCGACATCGGACGTCTGATGTCCGATGATGATAGTCTGACGATAGGCCCGGAAGTGCCGGGGAGTCAAGAACTGAAGCAGCGGAGGACGACACGCCGATGAGCGCACCGCGCAAGGCCCCTGCCTGGTCGACGACCGATGCGATCAAGCAGCACATCATCGACTCGGGTCTCGGCCCAGGTGACCTCATGCCGACCGAGACCGAGCTCTGTGAGGCTCTCGGTGTCTCGCGCTCGTCGGTCCGGGAGGCGATCCGCACGCTGGGGTCCCTGGACATCGTCGAGGTGCGTCACGGTCATGGCACCTTCGTCGGGCGGATGTCGCTGGACCCGCTCGTCAACGGGATGGTGTTCCGGCTGTCGATGCGTGGCGAGCACGCGGTGACTGCCCTGCGTAACGTCGTTCAAACCCGGATCGCCCTCGACCTGGCGATGACCGACGATCTCGTCAAGGCCTACAACGGCACCTACGACTCGTCGATGCACGCCCTCGTGGACGACATGCGCACTCACACCGAGCAGGGCCACGCCTTCCTCGACGAAGACCGCGACTTCCATGCCCGCCTCGCCAAGGGGGTGGACAACCAGATCATCGGCGAGCTCGCCGGGGCCTTCTGGGAGATCCACACCCGCGCCCTCCCCCTGCTGGGGATCAGCACGCCGCAGGACATCATGGACACCGTCGAGGCCCACGAAGCCATCCTTCTCGCCGTCGAGTCCGGCGATGTCGAGGCCTACCGCAGCGCCGTCCAGGCCCACTACCTGCCACTGCAACGAGCGATCGAGCGGGCCGCGCACATGATCGACGACGAACCGACCCCCTGAGATGTCGCGCGCCGATGTCGTCATCGCGGAGTCCGGAGTGGGCTACCGCCAATACCGCATCCCTGCGCTCGCCCTCACTCCCGCCGGGACCTGCCTCGCCGTCTTCGATGCCCGGTGCGACCTGGACGACCTGCCCGCGCCCGTCGACCTCGTCGCGCGCCGCTCCACCGACGGCGGTCGCTCGTTTGGCCCACAGACCGTCGTGCGGGCGGGGACCGGCGTCATCGGCCACGGCGACGCGTCCCTCGTTGTCGACCACGAGAGCGGGTCCGTCTTCGCCTTCCACGCCACCTCCGCAGGGGTCGGCTTCTTCGAGTCGTCTGAGTCGATCAAGGACGACGACCTCGGGGTGCTGCACTGCGACGTGTCGGTCTCCCACGATGACGGGGTCACCTGGGAGCATCGGCGGCTCAGCCGCGACCTTCGCGTCGGCCTCAACGCCCGCCTCCCCGAGGTCGGCCTGGGAGAGGCGGCCCGGGTGTCGGGCCTGTTCGCCGCTTCCGGGTCCGGGACCCAGATCCGCGCCGGACGCTTTCACGGTCGGCTGTTGCAAGGCTTCGTCGCACTCATCGGCACGCAGGTGTATGCCGCCGTCGCCCACAGCGACGACCACGGCCGCACGTGGGTCATGGGCCGTCCCGTGGGGCCAGGCGCGAACGAGAACGCCGTCGTCTGGCTGGGTGGCGACCGCGTCGGCCTGCAGAGCCGGGCACCTGGCCAACGCCTCATGGCCTGGTCCGACGACGGCGGTGACACGTTCGGGCCGCTGGAGCCGGCCGGGGATCTCCTGGACCCGGGGAACAACGGCAGCCTCGTGCGCCTCGACCCGCCGGGCAGCGTGTCCACGGGCGACACGGGCGACACGGGCGACACGGGCGACGGCGACGACGCTGGCGATCCCACCGGCATCCGGTTGGCGTGCACCCACACCAGCGACCCCGACCTTCGGCGCAACCTCGTGGTGTCCACCTCCACCGATGACGGGGCCACCTTCACCCCGGCGGTCACCCTCACCGCGGGGGCTGCGGGATACTCCGTCGCCCAACCACTGCCCGGGGGTGCCCTTGGGGTCCTGTGGGAGGACGAGGGCTACCGTCGCCTGATCTTCACCCGGCTTGAGCCCGGCTGGGAACTCCCCCGCGCCGCACACCCAGCGCAGGGCCCGGCCCCCGCGCTCGTCCTTGACCACGTCGCTGCGGGCCACCCGGCCACCACGTCGAGCCCGACCCCCGCTTGGGTCGCCCATCCACCGATCGTGGCGAGCGAGTGGGGTCCCACCATCTACAAGATCGTCGCCTCCCGGCCCGGCGGTCCGATGCTGCGCAGCCGCGCGGCATACCGGGAGCTCCTCGGTGACCCGGCACCAGGGCTGCACGTGAACGACATCCTCACCTTCTCGGCCCGCTTCCCTTTGCCGCAGGTCACCGACGTGCGCCTGGACGGCGTCCCCGTCTCACCCAGCCACATCGTGCCCGTCGGCTCCGGCACGGTCCTGCGCGGGCTGCGACGGGTCGTCAGGGCGCAGGACGTCGAGGCCGGCGTGGCACTCGTGCGGGTGTCGGCCACCGACGGTGACCGCACTGCGGTCCTGTCGGCGCGCGTCCCGGTCGAGCTCGCGACCGCCTCGGCCGACCCCGCCAACCCGACTCGTCCGGCCGCTACGGCACCCGCTCCCGCACCCCTCCCGGTTCCTCTGAGGTCCACGTGAATCCACTGATCGCCGCCCTGCGCGGCACCCTTGTCGTCTCCTGTCAGGCCTATCCCGGCGAGCCGATGCGCCACCCCGAGACGATGGCCCAAGTGGCCGAGTCGGCCGTCCGTGGCGGCGCCGCGGCCATCCGGGCCCAAGGGCTGGCGGACATCTCCCACATCGCCGGTCGGGTCGACGTGCCCGTCATCGGCCTGTGGAAGCACGGCCGGGGGCCGGTCCACATCACGCCGACCCTGCGGCACGCGCGGGCCGTCCTCGACGCCGGCGCCGACATCGTGGCGATCGACGCAACCGCCCGCCCCCGCCCCGACGGGCTCACGGTGGCCCAGACGGTGGCCGGGCTGCGACACAGCCATCCCGGCGCGATCATCATGGGTGACTGCGGGTCGGTCGACGACGGGCTGACCGCCGCCGACGCCGGGGTCGACGTGGTCGCCACGACGCTGAGCGGCTACACCGGTGATCGGCCGCGCACCGACGGCCCCGACCTTGAGCTCCTGGCCGAGCTCGTGGCCGCCCTCCCCCATCACGCGATCGTCGCCGAGGGACGGATCCACACTCCGGCGCAGGCGAGCGCTGCGCTGGCTGCCGGCGCGCACTGCGTCGTCGTCGGAACGGCCATCACCCATCCCCAGTCGATCACTGGCTGGTTCGCCGCCGCGTTGACCTCACCCGTGCCGCAACTCCCCTGATCTCGTTCATCGTTGATCTCAACCATCGCCAAACCGCAACCCAGATAGGAGGCAGACCTCAGATGGAGGTTGTCATCACCACCCCGCCCCAAGCGGCGTCCCTCGTTGCCGACGCTGTCACCGCGCTCTTCCGGGGGCGGCCCGACGCCGTGCTCGGCGTCGCGACCGGCTCCACGCCGGTGCTGGTCTACAACGAGCTCGGCCGACGGGTCGAGCGCGGCGAGCTCAGCCTCGCCCGCGCCCGGGCGTTCATGCTCGATGAATACGTCGGGTTGCCTGAAGGACATCCGGAGCGCTACCGCACGGTCATCGACCGCGACTTCGCCAGCAAGGTCGACATCGACCCGGCCAACGTCCACGGCCCCGATGGTCTGGCGAAGGACCTGCCGGGGGCATGCGCGGCATACGAAGCGGCGATCCAAGCCGCCGGCGGAGTGGACCTGCAACTGCTCGGGATCGGCTCCGACGGTCACGTCGCCTTCAACGAGCCCGGCTCCTCGCTGGCCTCACGGACCCGCATCAAGTCGCTGACCCGCCAGACGCGGGAGGACAATGCCCGCTTCTTCGATGGTGACACCGAGGCGGTGCCGCGGCACTGCCTCACCCAGGGTGTGGCGACGATCCTCGCGGCCCGGCACCTGGTGCTCATGGCCTTCGGCAAGGGCAAGGCCGAGGCCGTCCACCACCTGGCCGAGGGGCCGGTGTCGGCCATGTGGCCGGCGACGGCGCTGCAACTGCACCCGCACGTCACCGTCTTCGTCGACGACGCTGCCGCCTCTCGACTGCAACTGGGCGCCTACTACCGGGAGACCTTCCAGGCCAAGCCGAGTTGGCAGGGGATCTGACGGGCTGAGGATTGCGCCTCTGCCTGCGCGAGCGTTCGTGCGTGCGTCGGCGCGGGGCGCCTAGGCGTGCGTGCGCGCCAGGGTGACGGCGCGCGCGTCGGTGAGCGACGCGACCTGGTCAAGGACGACCCGAAGTCGGGCCGCATCGTCGGCGGCGCCCGCAAAGTCGGCCGCCAGATCGGCGTCGAGCCGCTCCGGGTGCCGGCGATACCCCTCCACCAGGGTGCGGACGACCTCCTCCTGGCGCCCCATGACGGACCGCCGCTCATCGGTGAACATCACGTAGTGCGCCGCCACAGCCTTGAGCAACGAGCATTCGGCGCGGACGTCGTCGGGGATCACCAGGTCGGCCGCGAACCGGGTCAGCGGCCCGGGGCCATAACGCGCTCGGGTGGCCATCTCCACGGCGGAGAGGAACCGCCCGATCAGCCGGCTGGTCATGTCCTTGAGCGCCGCAAGGTCTGCACGCGTCCCGGCGAAACTGTGCGGCACCGTTCCCGTCGCGACGAGACGCTGGGCGGCTGCCACGAACGCCTCGACCGGCAGATCCGGCGCGTATGCCGTCCGCGCCAGTTCCGCAACCACCCGCACCTCGGTGGGTGAATAGAGCACCCGCGGGTCCACCCGTCCGGAGGCGATGGCGTCCTCGACATCGTGCACCGAATAGGCGACGTCGTCGGACCAATCCATCACCTGGGCTTCGAGGCACCGCACTCCCCCAGCCGCACCCTCCCGGAACCAGTGGAAGACCGGCAGGTCCGCGGCATACACCCCGTATTTGGCTGTCTCGTAAGGTCCTTGGCCACGAGCCCAGGGATACTTGACCACGGCGTCGAGGCTGGCCCGGGTGAGGTTGAGCCCGGCCGGCCGGCCGTCGTCGTGGACCCGCTTGGGCTCCAGCCGGGTCAGGACCCGCAACGTCTGGGCGTTGCCCTCGAAGCCCCCGGCGTCACTGGCCAATTCATCCAGCACCGACTCGCCATGGTGGCCGAACGGCGGATGCCCGAGATCGTGCGCCAGGCAGGCCGTGTCGACGACATCGGCATCACACCCGAGCGCCGATCCGAACTCCCGCCCGATCTGGGCGACCTCGAGCGAGTGGGTGAGCCGCGTGCGGATGAAGTCGTCCGAGCCGGGCGCGACGACCTGGGTCTTGGCCGACAGCCGCCGCAACGCCGCCGAATGCAGCACCCGGGCCCGATCACGGGCGAAGTCATCCCGGTCGGACTGCTTGTGGGCGGGATCCTCGGCGACCCACCGCTCGCGGTCGCGTGCGGCATACGTCATCTGTTGCGCAACTCCACGAGGTGTCCGACGACCCCCGGAACCCAGCCGATCTCGCCGTTGAGGAAGCGTCCGCTGACGAGGTTGGTGGGCACCAAGGCGAAGTAGTCGCTCTCGGCAAACAGCCCGAGGTCGGTGCCGAACGGGTCCTCGACGGTGACCCAACGCAGATCGGTCGTCCGGGCGAGGTGCTCGCCGATAGCGACCCCCCAGCGCGCGATGACGGGGTCCTGATCCCCCGCCTTGGCCGATCGCAACCCGCCGCGCGCACCCCAGGCGGCGCACTCGGCGTCGTAACCTGCCCCGATCGCCGCGATGTCGTCCAGGTCGATGCCTGCCGCCTCCAACTCCGCCAGACACCCATCAAGCAGTGCCCGGTGGTCGGCGCGCAGGGGCAACTCACGGGGCCCGAGCGGGCGCGACCAGTCGTCGTCCGCCTCGGCGTCGATCAACTCCCCCTCGCCGACCCCGTCGAGCGGGGCGACGTCCTCGGACGGGTCATCCTTGCGCCGCGAGAACAGTCCCATGCCGCCAGCCTAGGGCCGGGGCGGCGCGGGCGGTTCGCCCAGCTCGACCCGTGCCCGCCGCATCCATCCGGCTTCGTCGCCATAGCGCAGCGGAGGGATCGGCAGGTATGCCGCGCAGCTCTCGATCAGCTGGTCCATCCGCCGGTCTCGGGTTGCCTGTTGTTTGGCGGAGAGCACCCAGTGGATGACCTGCTTGCGATAGGACGCGGGTGCTCGCTCCCAGAACGCCGGGGCGGCCGGGGAGGCGGCTAGGCGCGCGGCATACTCCGGCGGGAAGGCGCCCGAGTCAGCCTGCTCGTAGGCGTAGATCCCCGTGCGGTCGGCCCGCCCGCGCTCGTATGCCGCGCGTCCTGCGGGCTGCATGCGGCCCTCGGCCTCGAGTTGCGCCACGAGGGCGACGTTGATCTTGCTCCACGTCGAGCCGTTGCGACGCGGCGTCCAACGTTGGCGGACGGCATCGGCACCCAGGCTCTGCACGACCGAGTCGATCCAGCCGTAGCACAGGGCTTCGGGCACCGCCTCGGCCCAGGTGAGCCCCCGGGGCTCGACGTGCTTCTTGCGCAGACCCATCCACAACTCGGGCGCGGTCTCGTGGTTGGCGGCCAGCCAGTCGCGGAACTCCGCCGCCGACTCGAAGAAGGTCGCGGGCCGCTCCGGCTGGCCCGCTGGCGGCTCTGTCTGGGTGGTCATCTCAGCCGCCCGAGACGTCGAGCTCGGCCTGCGCGACGAGGGCCTGTTGCTCGGGCGAGAGGTCCGGCGAGTCCAGCCAACCGTCGGGCAGGGCGACCCGCTTGGGCGTCCCGGCGCGCCCGCGCTGACCCTCGGCATCGGCGCCGGGCCAGGGCGCGTCGGCGTCGAGCCCGTCCAGCAGCCGGTCGAGGGCGGCCAGCGAGTCGACCAGCGCGAGGTGCTGGCGCATCGTCCCTCCGGCAGGGAATCCCTTGAGGTACCAGGCGATGTGCTTGCGGATGTCGCGGCACCCGCGGTTCTCGTCGTCGTAGAACTCCACGAGGTATGCCGCGTGCCGCCGCATCGTGTCAGCCACTTCGCCGAGGGTCGGCTGCACTCGCAGCGTCGACCCCTCGAAGGCGGCCGCGAGATCGGCGAACAGCCACGGGCGCCCGAGACAGCCCCGTCCGACAACGACGCCGTCGCAGCCGGTCTCGGCGACCATCCGGACGGCGTCGTCGGCCGACCAGATGTCTCCGTTGCCCAGCACCGGGATGGTGGTGACCGCCTGCTTGAGGGCGGTGATCGCCGGCCACACGGCATACCCGGAGTAGTGCTGGGCGGCGGTGCGGGCGTGCAACGCGACGGCGGCAGCGCCCTCCTGCTCGGCGGCGACCCCCGCGTCGAGGTAGGTGAGGTGGTCGTCGTCGATGCCGATGCGCATCTTGACAGTGACCGGGATGTCCCGGCGAGCGCCCTCAGCCACGACGGCAGCGACGATGGCGCGGAAGAGGTCGCGTTTCCACGGCAGCGCGGAGCCGCCGCCCTTGCGGGTGACCTTGGGGACCGGGCAGCCGAAGTTGAGGTCGATGTGGTCGGCGCGGTCCTCCTGCACGAGGATCCGCGCGGCTGCCCGAGCCGTCACCGGGTCGACGCTGTAGAGCTGCACCGAGCGCGGCGACTCGTCGGCGTCATGCTCGATGAGCCGCATCGTCTCGGCGTTGCGCTCGACGAGCGCGCGCGAGGTGATCATCTCCGACACATAGAGCGCGCCCGGCGCGTGCTCGCGGCACAACCGCCGGAAGGCTCGGTTGGTGATGCCCGCCATGGGTGCCAGGACCACGGGCGTCGACACGGTATGCCGCCCGATCGGCAGCGCGGGCAGCACGGGCAGCACCGACTGCGCGACCGCCGTCATCGGGGGCTGCGGCGCGGTGAGGGTGGTCTGGGCGGTCAACATGGCGGAGCCATTGTCGCAACAACCGGCGTAGCTGAGCGAAACCGACGCTCTGACGTCGGTTTCGCTCAGCTGAGGGATCGCCGGTCCCGTCAGTGGTGCAGTCGGGGCAGCCAGGCGGGGCCCTGGTGCGCTCGGTCACCCAGCAGCGCGAGGACGGCCGGCAGCAGGACGCCCCGGACGACCGTCGCATCCAGCAGCACGGCGACGGCCAGCCCCACTCCGAGTTGCTTGAGCTCGAGCACGGACAGCGTCCCGAACACCGCGAACACCCCGACCATGACGGCTGCGGCGCTCGTCACGACGCCGGCCGACCTGGCCACCCCGAGTCGAACGGCAGCCCGCGCGTCGAGCCCGGCATCGCGGGCTTCCCGCACCCGGCTGGTGACGAAGACGTGGTAGTCCATCGACAACCCGAACAGCACGACGAACATCAGCAGCGGCAGCCACGCGGCAATCGACCCGATCGAGGTGAAGTCCAGCAGCCGCTCGGCCCACGTCCCCTGGAAGACGAGCGTCATCACGCCGTAGGCCGCGCCCACCGAAAGGAGGTTGAGGCCGACGGTGGCCACGGCCAACCAGGGCGAGCCGAACGAAATGAGCATGACGACCAGCGTGAGGATGAGCACGAAGCCCACGACCCACGGAAGTCGGCTGTCCATCCATTGGGCCAGGTCGGTCGCTGCCGCTTCGCCTCCGACGACCACCTCGACCCCAGGTCTGCCGCGCAAGGCCGCCGTGACCTGCGGCGCCACCTGGGTGCGGACGGCGTCGACGACCCCGGGCAGACGTTCGTCCGAGGCGTCGAGGGCCACGCCGATCGGCAGCAAGGTGACGGTGCCGTCCTTCGAGACGCTCGCCTGCGGCTGGACGCCTGAGACGTGCGCGAGCGCCGCCGCTCGGGGAGCAGCCGCGGCCAAGGCCTCTGCCACCGCGGGTGCGGCGCTCGCCGGGGCCTTGACGGTGAGCAAGAGCGCGACGGTCTTGGTCGGTGCTGCTGCCGAGAGTTGACGGTATGCCGCGACGACGGCCAGGTCCTTGGGCAGGCCCTCGACGTCGGTCAACGCGGTCCGCATCCCCAAGGCGGGCACCGAGAGCGCGATGAGCGCGACCGCAGCGGTGGCGGCCCAGGCCACGGGACGAGCAACGACGCGGCCGGCGAGCCTCCCCCACCGCGACTCGACCGAGCCAGCGTTGGCCTGGCGACGACGGGTGCCCGGCAGTCGCAGGGCGTCGACCCGGTCACCAAGCACGGCCAGCAGCGCCGGCAGCACCGTGGCAGAGGCGAGGACGGCCACTCCGACGACCAACGACGTGCCGATGGCCAACGAGGTGAACAGCCCGCCAGCGACGAGCATCCCCGACATGGCCACCATGACCGTGAGGCCCGAGACGATGACGGCTCGACCGGCCGTCGCTCCGGCAAGGACGATGGAGTCCTCGACGCTCGCGCCGGCTGCCCGTTCCTCGCGGGCGCGGCGCATGACGAACAGCGCGTAGTCGACACCGACTGCTAGCCCGATGAGCAGGACCATGCTCTGGGTGTTCTGGTCCACGGTGACCAGGTGGTTGGAGACCGCCGCGGTGAGGCCGAGGGCGACCGCGACGCTGCCGATCCCCAGCACGAGCGGGACCCCAGCAGCGACAACCGCACCGAACGCGATGAGCAGGATCACCAGGGTCACGGGGAGGCTGACGAACTCGGCGCGCTGGAAGTCCCTGCCCAACGTGGCGTCGAACTCGCGGGTGATCGACCCTGGCCCAATCTGCCCCACCTGCAGGTCCGGTCGGGCGGCACCCAGGCGGGTCGTCACGGCGAGCGACGGGGCGACGACCTCCTCGGGCTGCGGCAGGGTGGTGTCTGTGGCCGAACGGGCCGCGGCGAGTTCGAGGGGGATGACGACGCTGCGCCCGTCTGCCCCCGGGATCGGGTCACCCACACGGGCCACGCCCTCCACCCCTTGGTATGCCCCCGCCAGCTCGGCTCCCAGCGCCGCGGCCTGCTCGGGCGCGAGAGAGCCGGTGCGGACCGTGGCGATGATCCGTTCGGTCGGGCGGTCGCCGAAGTCGGCCTGGGAGATGAGGGTCTGGGCCCGTGCCGACTCGCCGACGAGGCTCTGCTCCTGCGGGGTGGTGACGATGCCGGTCGACAGCAGCATGACCGACCCGACGAGCCCGAGGGTCGCCAGGGCGAGCACCCACCATCGGTGAGTGACGCACCAGGCGGCGACCGACGATCGGGGCACCCCTGCAGGTGGCTCGACGCGTGGCTTGGTCTGCCCGTGTGGGGACGGGGGCATTCCCGTGGGGTCCGCCGCAGCGGAGTCCGGTATCGCGGACGAGGAGACGTGTGTGGTCATGACTTCGAGGCTGTCGTCTGTCCCGATCCGCCACGACCCGGTGTGACCCCCACCCGACCCCCACCCGACCCTGGCCCAACCCCGAGATCCGGTTGAGGAGTCCGTGCGGGTCGCGGGCCTGCAGCTGACCGCGCGGACAGCCCCGCCCCGCTACACGCTCGCCAGGCGAACCGCTATCTCCGGTTGATCCGGATGGTGTCCTGCACGGTTTGATCATCGAGGGTGGGCTGGTCGGCGCGCGTCGGCGTCAACTGGGGCCAGCCGTCCTCAACCGAGACCGTTCCCTCGACCGCGGCGATCGTGATCTCGATGCGCCCGTCGATGAGGACCAGGTCGACCTCACTACCAGCCGCGAGGCCCAAGGCATCACGCACGTCGGCGGGCAGGACGACCCGACCGGCGGCATCGATGGTAGTTCGCATGAGACCTCTCTACCATCAGCGGGCGACAGCGAGGCCATGGCGAGCAGCAGCCGCAGCCAGCGCCGCGGCATACGGCGGGGTCCACTGGAAGCCCTCGGACCTGACCTCCGCGACGATCCCCTCGCGACCCAGGACGTCGCTCACCGCGTCGCCACTGAGCGAGCCGGCCGCCGCGAGCGCCTGGGCGAGAGCGATGAGCGCACCACGATGCGCGCGCAACAACTCAGCGGCCCTGTCCGCAAGGGAGGCCAACAGGGCCTCCGCGGTCGGCTCCGTCACGGATGCGTCTGTGGCATAGGCGAATTCGAGCCCATAGTCCAACGCCCACGAGCCGAAGCCAAGGCGCCGCACGCTGTCCAGGACCAACGACGTCGCCCGCTCCCGATCGCTCGCCCGACCCGCCGAGGCGTGTTCGGCGCCGAAGATCAGCTCCTCGGCCAGCCCACCAGCCAGCGCCACCGTGGCCATGCGCAGCATGCTGTCGCGGGTCTGGTGCACGTCGTGCGCACAGAGGAAGCCGTCGGCGTCACCCGTCGCGTGCGCCGTCAGTTGCAGGGGCACGAGTCCGAACAACACGGCATACGCCACCGCATGGCCCGCCTCGTGGACGGCGACGTTCGCGATGACGTCGGCGTGCGCCTGGCCACGGAACCGGTCGATCCGGCCCACGGCCCCGAAGCGCGTCTCGCGGCCCCCGACCTCGCCCACCACGTCGCCGGTGCGGCCGTCGTGGTCCAACCCGACATCGGGATGGCCACCGAGCACGGCATCCATGAGCAGGGTTGCCAAGGGAGTTCCCACGATGTCGCCGACGCTGGAGAGGACCGGCCGCACCCCTTGAACGGGGAAAACGCCGTTGCGATAGACCAATTCGTGGACAGCGGGAGTCACCGCCACGCGGACCCCGAAGCGCCGGTATGCCGCGTCGCACAGTCGCGCGATCTCCCTCGCGACGAGCGTTTGGAAGTCGGCGCGACGCAGGCTCTGGTAGATGACGTGGACGTTGCCGAACCTCGCGACCTGCTCGGGCGTGAACCGCTGGCGCAGGGCTGCCTTGATGTCGACCATCCCCACGCGTGCGGTGTGGGCGGCGAAGATGTCGGCGTCGATGTCGGCCTCACCGGTGGCACTGGCCATGGTGAACGCCTCGTCGAGGTTCCCACTGACGATGACCAGGAACCGCGAGCAGTCCACGGGCTCCACGAGACGGCGTTCGGCCCGGGCGCTCTCGAGCATCGCCAACGCCTCGTCGTGCGTCCGCCATTGCAGTTGCTCGACCGGCTCGGCCAATCCCAGTGTGCGGCGCAGAGATCGGGCCTCCCAGAGACCGATGCTCGGCCGCTTGCCCTTGGACTTGCCCTTACCCTCGCGGCGCGCATCCTCATCGCGGGCGGCGCGCATCGTCGCGATCAGCCAGTCGAGGTCGGAGCTCTCCCTGCGGGCCAGGCGGCCGTCGCTGAGCAACTCCCAGAAGTCGCTGAACCGCGTCTGGGCAACAGGGTCACCACTCGGGGTGATGGTGCGGAAGCGCTGGATCTCGTCGACGAGCAACACCGCCGGCCGGCCATCGAGGACGCCGGCATCGGCGAGGCGGTCTGCGACGAGGTCGAACCGCGACTGCGCGTCAGTGCTGGACAACTCGAGTTCGACGAACCGCTCCTGCAACCCCAGAGCTGCGACGAGACGCCGGACCAGATCGGTCTTGCCGACCCCGGTCATCCCCCAGAGGTTGACGACGAGCGGGCGAGAGAGCACCTCGGGCATGAGATACCAGACGGCGATGGCGTCGCAGAGCTCATCGATGACGGCGTCGATCCCGACGAAATGGGTGTGCAGCATCGCCCGAGCAGCCGCCAGCCGGTCCTGCTTGGTCCTCACCTCCTCGATGTCGACCCGAAGGTCCGTCGACGTCACAATCAACCATCGTGTCAGGCCGGCGAGTCTGCGCTCCAACGATTTTCGGTGCCGGTGACCTCGCGGGCGAAGTTCGCGATGATCGCCGAGGTCTGCCACGGACGGGTCAGCGGCAGGAGGTGCGAGGCGCGCGGGACCGTGACGATGCGCGCGTTCGGCGCGGCGGCGGCATACCGGCGGGCGTTGATGCCGAGTTGGTCGAACTGGCCGCGCACGATGAGCACGGGGCACTCCACGCCACTGAGCAACTCGGGTCGCCCGCCCGCCATCACCGCCGCCCACGACGGCTGCACCCCCTCGAACCAGTACCCGTCGGCCGCAATCGCCTCGAACACCTCAGGCGCCGCCATCCGCCGCAGCATCCGGTCGTTGATCGCCGTGATCCGCTCTCGCCCCGCCTTCTCGGTGACGTTCCCCAGGAGGGTGTATGCCGCGGCGCCCAGCCCCTGGGGCACCCCCGCCGCCCCGATCGTCACGAGTCCGGCCAACCGCCTCGGGTATGCCGCGGCATACGTCATCGCGACATAGCCACCGAGGCTGTGGCCGACGAGGACGACCGGCTGGTCGGGCGCGGCTTCGTCGACAGCCTCCGCGACGGCGGCCACTGCGGCATCCATCGTGAAGGGTTCGGCCGCCCGGGTGCCGTGGCTGGGGAGGTCGGGGGTGATGACGTCGAACTCGGGCTCCAGCCAGCGCCGATGGGCCGACCATTGCACGCCGCTCACTCGAGAGCCGTGGACGAGGACGAGGCGGGTGCGCACGCTCTCAGGCTACGTGCCGCGCATGGCACTACCGCAGAGCGGCTGGGCGGCGAGGTCTCCGACATCCAGCGACCGCTTCAAACTCTTCGGCGGGCCCTGCATTCGGTGCTCGCCGAACCCGGGTTAGCCCGCGAACGACCGAGCTGTGATCGTTACCTGCTTGTGATGTGTTCTGTTGTGGGAGAGGCCTTTTGGGGTGGGGGGTCTGTCAGTGGTCGCTGTTAGCGTCGGGGCTATGGACAGCAGCGAAGCGACTCGTGACTCGGCATCATGCTGGGCTGCGGTCAAGGCTGGAACCGCCGCTGTCACGGAGTTGGTGGGCCTGTTATGGCAGGTCCAGGGAGCCGACTTGGGGGCCCTGCTCGAAGCGTTGGACGCGATGACCGCGGTCGCTGGTGGCGCTCGGGTCGCAGTGGTGGCGGAAGCCGAGTCTCGCGGTGAGATCTCCGCGTCGCAGGCGGGGTCGACGGCTGGGTGGGTGGCTGAGCACGCGCCGACTCTGGCGGCCGGCGGTGGTGCCGGTCAGGTTGCCCGTCTCGTCCGTGAGTGTGCTCGCCCGGACCTGAGGTCCGTCCAGGCCGCGGCTGTCTCGGGGGCGGTGAGTGTGCCGGCCGCGTTGACGGTGGTCACCGAATACGCCCGCCTGAAGCCACGTCTGCGGGAAGAAGCCGCCCCGACCGTCCTGCAAGGGTTGTTGGACATGGGGATCGCGGACGGACCGAAGGGTGTCCGGTCGCTGCGTCCCGCATTGCTGGCGGCACACGGCGCTGATGGGGAGTTCCAGGCTGATGCAGACACCGCCGAACGCCTCGTCTCCCTGTCTCGCCCGTCGACAGACGAGCTCGGCGCCCTCACCTACCAGTTGATCCTGGACCCCGCCGGAGCGGCCGCCCTCGAATCAGCCATCGGCCCCTTGTCGAGGCCGGTCCCCGGCCCCGATGGTGAACGCGACCCGCGCAGCCCTCAGGTGCGTCGTGGGCAGGCGCTGATTGAGGTATGCCGCCGCGCCACCAGCGCCGGCGACAGCCCACCGTCCGGGGTGAAGACCACGTTGATGCTGACGATGTCTTACGAGGACTTGGCGGCTCGCACCGGCGCGGCGACCGTGGTCGGCTCAACTCAAGGCGGTTCGCTGATCGCGCCCGAGACGGTGCGTCGGTTGGCGTGCGACGCGAACGTCATCCCCACCGTTCTGGGTAGCCGCGGCGAGGTCCTCGACCTCGGCCGATCCACCCGGCTCGCGACACCCGGACAGTTGGCGGCGTTGTGGTTACGGGACCGTGGGTGCAGTTTCCCCGGCTGCACGACCCCGGCACATTGGTGCGACGCCCACCATTTGGTCCACTGGGCCGACGGCGGCACGTCCGGCCTCACCAACCTCGCCCTGTTGTGCGGGCGACACCACTCGGTCGTCCACCGCGACCACCTCATCGGCCACATCACCGGCGCGAGCGCTGTCACTGGGGCTGTCACCTGGAACGTCATCCCCGGCAGTTACGACCGCCGACACCACGCGATCCCACCACCCGGCGATCCGCGACCGGGTGGCCAACCACCATGTGACCAACCGCCGGGTGACTCGCCCCCGCCCCTGAACCGTCCAGCACCCGACCAGCACGAGTGGGACAACCCTGCCCCCGACGCAGACCCCTGGGCCGACTTGTGGCAGCCCAGCGGCCGATCGTCAACCGGCGAACCCGAGGTGCCCGACGCCAACCCCGAGGCAAACCCTTGGCACGACAGCGGCCCGGCGGCCTGAGGTGCGCCTCAGCGGCATACAGGAAGGCGCAGAGCCGAACCGCACGGAGTCAGCAGCCAGCAGCCAGCAGTGGTCAGCAAGCGGCAGGGCTCAGCAGCCGACGAGACGCTGGGCCAGCCAGCCCTGAACCTGGTCGATGCTGATCCGCTCCTGCGACATGGTGTCGCGCTCGCGAATGGTCACGGCGTGGTCCTCGAGCGTGTCGAAGTCGACCGTGATGCAGTAGGGCGTGCCGATCTCGTCCTGGCGGCGGTAGCGCTTGCCGATCGCACCGGCGTCGTCGAACTCGACGTTCCAGTTGCGGCGCAGCGTCGCCGCGAGGTCGCGGGCCTTGGGCGAGAGGTCGGCGTTGCGCGACAGCGGCAGGACCGCGGCCTTGACCGGGGCCAGCCGCGGGTCCAACCGCAGGACGATCCGCTTGTCCACCCCACCCTTGGTGTTGGGGGCCTCGTCCTCGGCGTAGGCGTCGACGAGGAAGGTCATCAGGCTGCGCGACAGGCCCGCCGCCGGCTCGATGACGTAAGGAACGAAGCGCTCACCGGTCGCCTGGTCGAAGTAGGACAGGTCCTGCCCGGAGTGCTGGCTGTGCGACGACAGGTCGAAGTCGGTCCGGTTGGCGATGCCTTCGAGCTCGCCCCATTCGGAGCCGGTGAAGTTGAAGCGGTACTCGATGTCGACGGTGCGCTTCGAGTAGTGCGACAACTTCTCCTTCGGGTGCTCGAAGTGACGCAGGTTGTCGGCCTTGATGCCGAGGTCGGTGTACCAGCGGGTGCGCTCGTCAATCCAGTACTGGTGCCAGTCCTCGTCGGTGCCGGGCACGACGAAGAACTCCATCTCCATCTGCTCGAACTCGCGGGTGCGGAAGATGAAGTTGCCCGGGGTGATCTCGTTGCGGAAGCTCTTGCCGACCTGGGCGATGCCGAACGGCGGCTTCTTGCGGGCCGCACCCTCGACGTTCTTGAAGTTGATGAAGATGCCCTGAGCCGTCTCGGGGCGCAGGTAGTGCAGCCCGCTCTCGTCCTCGATCACGCCGAGGTAGGTCTTGAGCATCATGTTGAAGTCGCGCGCCTCGGTCCACTGACCGCGGTTGCCGCAGTGCGGGCACGGGACGTCCGACATGGGAACGTCGTCGGGGTTCATGCCCCCGCCCTTCTTGGCGGCATACGCCTCCTGAAGGTGGTCAGCACGCTCCCGCTTGTGGCACGAGAGGCATTCGACGAGCGGGTCGGTGAACGTGCCGACGTGCCCCGAGGCGACCCACACCTGGCGGGGCAGGATGATCGAGGAGTCCAGGCCGACGACGTCCTCGCGAGCGTGGACCATCGCCTTCCACCACTGCCGCTTGATGTTCTCCTTGAGCTCGACACCCAACGGCCCGTAGTCCCAGGCCGAGCGCGTCCCTCCGTAGATCTCCCCGCACGGGAAAACGAAGCCCCTGCGCTTGCAGAGGCTGACGACGGTGTCGACGGTGGAGGTGCTCGAAGCCATGCAGGACAGGTTATCGGCCCAGCGGCATACCCCCTGACTGGGTTTCGGCGCCGGGTGTAGGCCGCCAGCCTTCGGCACCGGCGTTCGGCACCGGCGTTCAGCACCGCGCAGACGCTCCCTTAGGCTGTCCGCCGTGAGTCTTTCGTTCCGGTCCAAGGTTGAGCACGCCTCCGTTCAGTGGGTGACGCGGCTCAACCGGGTTCCACGGTGGGCAGCCTTCATCGGCGTCCTCGCGCTCATGGTCGCCGGGATCCTCGTGCCCAAGGTCGGGTTCCTCTTCACGCTGGTCATCGCGGCCTTCCTCGGCTGGTTGATCTTCCTCACCTGGCCGCGTCTGGCCGCCCCCGAGAAGCTCATGCGCATCGCGGTCCTGGCTTTGGTCGTCGCCGTCGCCGTCATGCAGGCCTTCCCCAAGGCCTGAAACCCGGTCAGAAACCCGTCAGACCAGCCCGGCCTCGCGGGCGGCTCGACGCACGGCCCCACGCTCCTCGTACCGCGCCCGGGTCCCCTTGTGGGCGAAACCCAGCCGCTCATAGAGCGCCCGCGCCCCGTTGTCGACGCCGACACACAGCCACACCCGGCTCGCCCCGGCCTTCTTGAGCGCCGTCAGCGAGCGGACGACGAGGTGCGCCCCCAAACCCTGGCCGCGCCATTCCGGCACGACCCCCACCTGGTCGATCCACTCGTCCGACACCGTGATGAAGCCCGCCGGCTCGCCGTCCTCGGTCAACGCGACCCGCGAGTCCTCGGGGCGGAAACCCGAGTCGTCGACCAACCAGCGCAGCCACTCCTCCTCGGGCGGGTCCGGGAACCCCGGTCGGTCGCCGAAGGAGCTCCGGTATGCCGCGTAGAACGCGTGCGCCGTGTCGTCCCGGAACGGCTCGGTGTGCAGGCCTTCGGGCAGCGCGACTCGGGAGATGTGCTTGAGTTTGTGCCGCATAACCGCCTCGGCGAAGGTGCGGTGCAGGTTGTTGGCGGCGAACAACGACTCGGCCTCGATCGACATCGTCTCGGCCACGACCCGGATCGGCTGGCCGTCGGCGTGCGCACGACACCAGTCGACCAACGCCTCCCCATGACCTTGGCGCCGCATCGACGGGTGCACCAGGCCGGTGGCGACGACGCGTCCGGCCGAGTCGCGACTCATCGCAGCCGCGGCGACGATCTCGCCGGTCTCGTCGCAGCCGGTGACGCCTTCACCCTGCAGGAACAGCGCCTGGATGGTCTCGTCGGTGCCCAGTTGCGGCAACCCGCCGTCGGCCTCCAGACACTCCTGGGCCAGGGCAACGATCTGGCCCAGATCGTCGCTCGTGAGCGGGCGCCACTCCAGTGCTGACACAGGCTTCCTCTTCCCGCTGTTCCAGTCCGGCTGCGGCGGGTCGGGCCCACCGCGCTCCCACCATGAGAGCACAGGGCCCTCTAGCGCGTCATCACCGACCCCAAGTTGACAATGATTCTCATTTCCGCGACCGTGGAGGTATGCCGCGCACCGCTCCCGCCCGCCCCCGCCCGACCAGCCGAGCCAACCGGACACGTGTCATTCGCGCGGCCGCTTGGGGCGCGGTCGCTGTCCTGGCGTTGGTGAGCGCGTGCGCGTCCCCCCGGGCGGCCCAGGAGAGCGCCGAGTCGGCCACGGCACAGGTCCCCGTCTCCGCGGCGTTCTATCCGCTCGCCTACCTCCTCGAGCAGGTCGGCGGTCCAGGGGTGCGCGTCTGGACCATCACCAAGCCGGGGGTCGAGCCGCACGATCTCGAACTCACCCCGAAGGACCTCGTCGACCTGCCCAAGATGTCGCTCGTCGCCTACCTCAAGGGCTTCCAGCCCGCCGTCGACGAGGCGGTCGCGCAGCAGGCGCCAAGCGCGGCATACGACGTTTCCGCCGCAGCCGACCTGACGCTCGGCGCACCCGCGGGCGAGGCGAGCGCGACCGACCTGCACTTCTGGCTCGACCCCATCCGGTATGCCGCCGTCGGCACCGCCCTCGGGGAACGCCTCGCCCTCGCCGACCCCACCCATGCCGCCGACTACCGAGCCCGCGCCAAGACGTTCGCGGCCTCGATGGAGCAGTTGGACAAGACCTTCGCGACCGGCCTGGCCTCGTGTGCCACCAAGCAACTCGTCACCAGCCATGCCGCTTTCGGCTACCTCGCCGCGCGCTACGGCCTCACCCAGGTCCCGATCGCCGGCCTGTCCCCCGACCAGGAACCGTCCGCCAAACAGTTGGCCGACGTCGCTGCGACGGTCAAGGCGGCCGGGGTCAAGACGATCTTCTCCGAGACCCTCGTCGACCCGAAGTTCGCCCAGACCATCGCCCAGGAGACGGGCGCCACGCTGGCCCTGCTCGACCCGGTTGAGGGGATCACCGACCAGTCGGCCGCGAAGGACTACCCCGGCGTCATGCTCGCCAACCTCGCGGCCCTGCGCACCGGACTGGGCTGCTCATGAGCACGCCCCCCGCTCCCCCCACGCCCGATCCACCCGCCACGGCTCCCCCGGTCATCGCGCTGCGCGGAGCCTCCTTCGGCTACGGCGATCACGCCGTCGTCCACGATGTCGACCTCACCATCACCGCCGGTGAGGTCGTCCTCGTCCTGGGCCCCAACGGCTCCGGGAAATCGACAATCGCCAAAGGGCTGTTCGGGCTCACTGACCTTCTCGCCGGAGAGGTCGACGTCTTCGGTATGCCGCGCGCGGACTTCCGCGACTTCCCGCGCCTCGGGTACGTGCCCCAGCGGCATACCCTCGCCTCCTCAGTGACCGTCACGGTGTCGGAGGTCGTGTCCTCGGGCCGACTGTCCCGGCAGTCCTGGTTGGGCATCGCCACCCGCGCCGACCGGCAGCAGGTCCGCCGGGCGCTCGAACTCGTCGGCCTCGCCGACCGGGCCGGCATCGATGTCGGCGCCCTGTCCGGGGGCCAACAGCGCCGCGTGCTCATTGCCCGCGCATTGGCCGGCGAGCCCGACGTCCTCGTCATGGACGAACCGACGGCCGGGGTCGACATCGCCAGCCAGCACGGGTTGGTCGAGGTGCTCGCGCGGCTCGTCGCCGAGGGCCTCACCCTCGTCGTCGTCACCCACGAGTTGGCCGCCTTCGCCGACCTGGTGACCCGGGTCGTCGTCGTCGACGCTGGGCGGATCGCGTTCGACGGCAGCCGGGACGAGTTCGTTGCGGCCGGATCGGACGTCCTGCACGACCACGACTGGCATCACCACCTCGACCGCCCCGACCGTCGGCCTGCGGTGATCTCCGCGGAAGGCCCTCTCTCCCAGGGAGGTTCGCGCGAATGAGCGAGATGCTGTCCATCGACTTCATGCAACGGGCCCTGCTGGCTGCCCTGCTGGTGGGGTTGTCCGCTCCCCTCGTCGGCGTCTTCCTCGTCCAACGGCGCCTGGCCCTCATCGGCGACGGGATGGGGCATGTCGCCCTCGCCGGGGTGGCCGTCGGCGTGTGGCTCGGTCAGTCACCCGTGTGGACCGCGCTCATCGGCGCGGTGCTGGCCGCGATCATCGTCGAACTCATCCGCACATCCGGCAGCGCGCACGGTGATGTCGCGTTGGCGATCATCTTCTATGGCGGCATCGCCGCCAGCGTCGTCATCATCGGGAAGTCCCCCAACGGCACCCCAGCCAGCCTCACGGCATACCTCTTCGGAGCGATCACGACGGTGACGGCCGCTGACCTGTGGGTCTTCGGCGTGCTGACGGTCGTCATCCTCCTCGTCGTCGGGGTCCTGCGGTGGCGGTTGTTCGCGGTCGCCAGCGACGAGGAGTACGCCCGATCGGCCGGCCTGCCCGTCCTCGCTCTCAACCTCGCGCTGGCGGTCCTCACCGCGGTCACCGTCGTCGTGTCGATGCGGATCGTCGGCTTGCTACTCATCAGCGCCTTGATGATCGTCCCCAACGCGGCCGCCCAACTCCTCGGCCACAGTTTCCGGTCGTCGCTCGCCTGGGCGGTGGCAATCGGCGTCGCCTGCGCGGTCGGCGGGGTCGCTGTGTCGTATGCCGCCGACACCCCCTCGGGCGGCACGATCGTGCTGCTGGCCATCGGGGCGTTTGTCGTCGCGGCGGTGGGCTCGGCTGTGCGCACCCGACTGGGCCGCGTATCGCTGGCGGGGCACGCCGAAGCCGAGGGCCATGGCCACGAGCACGGGCCCGGGTGTGGCCATGAGGCGATCCGGCACGGCGACCACGTCGACTATGTGCACGACGGCCACCACCACGCGCCGCACGGTGCCCACTACGACGAACACGCCGAGCACACCGACCCCGCAGAACACCCCGAGCACACCCAGCAGGCCGACCGATGACCGCCTCCGGTCGGCGGCCGACCCGCCAACAGGCTGCGGTCGTGGCCTACCTCGGCGAGACCGGCGACTTCGTGTCCGCCCAGGAACTCCATGCCCGGATGCGCGCGGCGGGCAACTCGATCGGGCTTGCCACGGTCTATCGCTCGCTCGCCGCCCTCGCCACCGAAGGCGCGCTCGACGTGTTGCGCACCGACGACGGCGAGGCCGTCTATCGCCAGTGCTCGACCGATCACCACCACCACCTCGTCTGCCGCACGTGCGGACGGACCGTCGAGGTCGCCGGGCCGACGGTCGAGACCTGGGCCGAGCGGGTGGCGGGCGAACACGGGTTCCGGGACGTGCGGCATACCGTCGAGATCGTCGGCACCTGCGCCACCTGCTGAGAGCCGCTTCTAGACTGCGCTCGTGCTCGAAGCCGCGTGGTGGGGACTCTTCGGAGGATTGGCGCTGGTCGCCGGGTCCCTCGTCGGGCTCTACGGGCGGGTGTCGACGCGGGTGCTCGGCCTCGTCATGGCGTTCGGCGCAGGCGTGCTCATCAGCGCGGTGTCCTTCGAACTCACGCTGGAGGCGTTTGAGGTCGGCGGATCGAGCGCGGTCGTCTGGGGCCTGTCTGCGGGCGCGGCGACCTTCTTCGTCGGGGACTGGCTCATCGACCAACGCGGTGGCCATCGGCGCAAGAGCCCGGTGAGCCAGACCCACGTCAGCGAGGGTGGGGCGATCGCCCTCGTGCTCGGGGCGCTGCTCGACGGCATCCCCGAGTCGGCCGCAATCGGCTCAAGCCTCTTGGGCGGCGGCGAGGTGGGTGTGGCGATGGTGGCCGCGGTCTTCCTCTCGAACGTCCCCGAGTCGATGTCGGCGTCCGCCGGACTCAAGGCCGCGGGTCGCTCACCTCGCTACATCCTGGGCCTCTGGGGGCTGGTGTGCCTCGCGTCGGCCGTCGCCGCCGCCCTCGGGTATGCCGTGCTCGGCGGCGCGTCGCCAGAGGCCGTCGCGTTCGTCCAGTGTTTCGCGGCCGGAGCGATCATCACGATGCTTGGCGACACGATGGTTCCCGAGGCGACCGAGCACGCCGGACGGTTGGTCGGCCTGTTCATCGTTGCGGGCTTCACGCTGGCGTTCCTGCTCTCGCACGCCGCGTGAGCGCTGCTCAGAGGCCGAGTGGCTCCTGATGCACGGCAGGCACTGGATGCGCGGAAGGCTCGGGGACGTCGATGGCTCCCCCGTAGCGGCGGTCGCGCGCGGCATACATCTGCACGGCCTGCCACAGGTGTCGGCGGTCGAAGTCGGGCCACAGGGTGTCGAGGAAGACCATCTCGGCATAGGCCGACTGCCAGAGCAGGAAGTTCGAGGTGCGCTGCTCCCCCGACGATCGCACAAAGAGGTCGACGTCGGGCATGGTCGGCTCGCCCAGGTGCCGGGCAATGGTTCGCTCGTCGATCCCCGACGGTTTGAGCTTCCCTGCGGCGACCTCGTGGGCGATGCTGACGACCGCATCGGCGATCTCGGCCCGCCCGCCGTAGTTGACGCAGAAATAGAGCGTGAGCCCGGTGTTGTGCCGAGTCATCTCCTGAGCGATCTCAAGCTCGTTGATCACTGACCGCCACAGTCGCGGCCGCCGACCCACCCAGCGCATCCGCACGCCCCAGGAGTTGAGCTGGTCGCGTCGACGCCGGATGACATCGCGGTTGAAGCCCATGAGGAAGCGCACCTCGTCGGGCGAGCGCCGCCAGTTCTCGGTCGAGAAGGCATAGGCCGACAGGTGCGGGATGCCCAGCTCGATCGCCCCCGCGACGACATCGAGCAGGGCCGCCTCCCCCGCCTCGTGACCCTTGGTGCGCGGCAGCCCGCGTTGGTTGGCCCACCGGCCGTTGCCGTCCATGACGATCGCCACGTGCTGCGGGATGAGGTCGGCGGGGATCGCGGGCGGGCGGGCTCCCGTGGGGTGCGGGAAGGGCCGTTGGTATGCCGCCCCACCTCGCTGCCCCTGCTGCCCCTGCTGCCCCTGCTGCCCAGCGTTGCCGGTCATGGCGTGCGCTCCACGAGACGCAAGGATCGCACACCGCGTTCCAGGTGCCACTGCAGGAAGGCCGCGACCAGGCCGCTGCCCTCTCGCCGGTGTCCGGTGCTGGACCCGTCGGCAAGGACCCAGTCGCCGGTGAGCAGCGCCGACAGCAACCGCATCGTGTCCGGCGAGGGCGAGGCGGAGCCGGGCGGGCGGCATACCAAGCAGACACAGCCGCCGGCGGCGACGTTGAATGCGCGATGTGGGCCGGGGGCACCGCACTTGGCGCAGTCGTGGAAACTCGGCGCCCAGCCCGCGACGGCGAGCGCCCGCAGCAGGTAGGCGTCGAGCACCAGCCCCGGGTCGTGCTCGCCGGCCGCGAGCGCGGCCATCGCGCCGGCGACGAGGAGGTATTGCTGGGTTGCCGGCTCGCCCTCCTCGGTCAGCCGGTCGCAAGTCTCGACGACGGCCGTCGCCGCGGTGTATGCCGTGTAGTCCCGGCAGATCGCATCGCCATGGGGCGCAAGGGTTTCGGCCTGGGTGACGGTGTCGAGGTTGCGGCCTTCGTAGCACTGCAGGTCGACCACCATGAAGGGCTCCAGCCGCGCCCCGAAGCGTGACGATGTGCGCCGCACCCCTTTGGCGACCGTGCGGATCTTGCCGCGCGAGCGGGTGAGCGCCGTGATGATCCGGTCGGCCTCGCCCAACTGGTGGGTGCGCAGGACGACCGCCTCGTCACGGTAGAGCGGCACCAAGCCATTGTCCCTTGTCGCGGGGACTCAGGCCTCCAGGCGGATCGCCGTGTCGATGGCGGCCAACCCGACCCGGTCGCCCGTGCGCTCGACGGCCGACAGCGCCGTGTCGGCGAGTTTGACGATGTGCTCGCCGCCGTCGGCCACCGCCCGTTCCCACGAGTCGGGTGCCCACGAGTCGTCTGCCCCGTCGTGCGGCTGGGGAACCCGCGCGGGCTCGGCCGGTCGATAGGCCGCGACGACCGCGGCCGTCGCTGTCCACGCCGCGTCGAAACTGTCCGGCCACAGGCGCTCGGGCAGGCTCGGCAAGGCCAAGAGGACGGCGTTGGGTGCCGTCGCCGCGTGGACGAGCATCGTCGCGTTCCCGTGCGCCAGCCGCGGGTATGCCGCGACCGCCGCGTCCACGACGTGCGCCAAGGCGCCGGGCACCTCTGCCGTCTGAGTCGGTCGCGCGAGTTGGGCGGCCGTCGCCGCGAAGCCTGGAGTGTCGCCGAGTTGACGCAACCGGAATCGGATGCCGAACCGCTGGTCCGGGATGGCGGGGATGGCGCCGATCAGGTCGTCCAGATCGGCTGGCCGACGTTGTCCCGCTGCCGACACCACCGGCACCGGCTGCCAGCGCGCCGCCCAATAGGCCAAGGCATGCGCCACCTCGTCACGGCGAGGCTGCGTGTCCTCCTCCCGGATCGAGCGCAACGCGTGCCCGACCCGGATCACGCCGTGGGTTGCTCCTGCAGCGATGCCCGGCAACAGTCGTGGCCACCACAGGGCCACGACGTCTGACCACGGCTGCTCGCGAATCTCCTTGAGGAAGTAGTCGATCCAATCACCGGTCCGAGCCGGGTCGCCCAACGGGTCGCGCCACTCGTCGGGCCCGATGGGAAAGCGGGATCGCGGTCGATCATCCAACTGGTCGAGATAGTCGTCCGTCCAGCGGTGGATCCGCCCGCCCGCACCCCGCCGGTCCATCGCCTCGATCACCATCGGGCCATGGTTGGACAACCAGCCCTGGAACTCGGGCCCGGTCGCGTGGAAGCGCTCAAGCGCCTCGTCGTAGTTGCCTTCGACTGTCATCATGTGAACATTCCAAAACATCAAGTGCACTTGAGGTCAAGCCCATGGATTCCCGTGATCTGTTGACGATCGGCGAGGTGGCGCACCGCAGCGGCCTGGCTGCTTCGGCGCTGCGCTACTACGAGTCCCTGGGGCTCATCCGCAGCCACCGCACCAGCGGCAACCAGCGCCGCTACACCCGCTCGGTCTTGCGCCGGTTGGCCGTCGTCCACGCGGCGCAGCAGGTGGGCCTGTCCCTGGAGGAGGTGTGCCGCGCCTTCGCGGCCTTCGATCCCGAGCACGCACCGACCAAGCGCGAATGGGTCGCCCTCTCCCGACGGTGGCGGCCGGCCCTCGACGCGCGGATCAAAGAACTCGAGCAGGTGCGTGACGGGCTGTCGATGTGCGTCGGGTGCGGCTGCCTGACGATGCGTCAGTGTGCGATCTACAACCCGCAGGATGCCCTCGGCGACACCGGCAGCGGCGCCCGACGCATCTTCCCGACCCAATAGCCGACTCGTAGGTGAGCAGAACCGTCGCTGGGACGTCGATTCTGCTCACGCGAGCCCCCACCTCCGCCCGCAGTTCGTACACATGTTCTATACTCGCCTCATGTCTCTCAGCGTCCAGGGCTCGCTGCTCGACCTCGACGACCACCCCGAGTTCGGTGAGTTGGGCGACACGGTCCAGCGCATCACGCTCGGCCTCGGTGCCTGGCTCGACGTCCGCCCAGGCTGGCTGACGGGATCGGACGCTCTCTTCGAGCAGGTCCGGACCGCCGTCCCCTGGCAGGCCGAGCGGCGCCAGATGTACGACAACGTTGTCGACGTCCCCCGCCTCACCCGCTTCTACCGCACCGGGGAAGCGTTCCCCCTGGCCTTGCTCGATGACGCCCGCGACCGACTCTCGGTGCACTATCGGCCCGAGTTGGGCGAAGACTTCACCAGCGCCGGGCTGTGCCTCTATCGGGACGGCAACGACAGCGTGGCCTGGCACGGCGACACCATCGGCCGTGGCGCGACGACCGACACGATGGTCGCGATCCTGTCCCTCGGCGCCGCTCGCCCGCTGTGTCTGCGCCCGCGCGGAGGTGGGCGGACGGCATACCGGATCCCGCTGGGGCACGGCGATCTCGCGGTGATGGGCGGCTCCTGCCAACGCACCTGGGAGCATGCGATCCCCAAGACGGCCAAGCAGGTGGGCGCGCGGATCTCGATCCAGTTCCGACCCCGCGGCGTCGCCTGAGACCCCGCCCGCACAAGGGGTATGCCGCCCGCTCGGGTGAGCGGGCGGCATACCTGATGCGCGTGGTGAGAGCGCGAGAAACCTCAGACGAGGACGGTGGTCTCGCGCAGGGCCCGGTTGACGGCCGAGACGATGGCCTTGAGCGAGGCGCGGACGATCGAGGAGTCGATGCCGACGCCCCAGAGGACCCGCTCGCCGACTGCGCACTCGACGTAGGCGGCCGCCGTGGCGTCGCCGCCGGAGGACATGGCGTGCTCGGCGTAGTCGAGGACTCGCACGTCGACGCCCAACTGGTTGATCGCCTCGCAGAACGCGGCGATCGGGCCGTTGCCGTGGCCGGTCAGGGTCATCACCTCGGTGGCCGACGCGCTGCGGTCGCGGATGCCGAGGGTGAGCAGGGTCTCGCCGTCCTCGTCGGCCTCAACCTTGGCCGAGGCGAGCCGGAAGCGGCCCCACGGGTGCTCAGGCGTCGGGAGGTACTCGTCCTCGAACTTGTGCCACAGGTCGGCAGGCGTGACCTCGCCGCCGTCCTGATCGACGTCGCGCTGGACGACCGCGGAGAACTCGATCTGCAGCCGGCGCGGCAGGTCCATGCCCTTCTCCGTCTTCATGATGTAGGCGACGCCGCCCTTGCCCGACTGGCTGTTGACGCGCACGACCGCTTCATAGCTGCGGCCGAGGTCGTGCGGGTCGATCGGCAGGTAGGGCACCGCCCACGGCACGCCGTTGACGTCGGTGCCGGCGGCAGCGGCGTCCTTCTCCAGCCACTCGAAGCCCTTCTTGATGGCGTCCTGGTGCGAGCCGGAGAAGGCCGTGAAGACGAGGTCGCCGCCGTAGGGGTGGCGCTCGTGCACCGGCAGTTGGTTGCAGTGCTCGACGGTGCGACGGATCTCGTCGATGTTCGAAAAGTCGATCTGCGGGTCGATGCCCTGCGAGAAGAGGTTCATCCCGAGGGTGACCAGGTCGACGTTTCCGGTGCGTTCGCCGTTGCCGAACAGGCAGCCCTCGATGCGGTCGGCGCCGGCGAGGTAGCCCAGCTCCGCCGCCGCGACCCCGGTCCCCCGGTCGTTGTGCGGGTGCAGCGACACGACGACCGAGTCCCGCCGGTCCAGGTGTCGGACCATCCACTCAATGGAGTCGGCATAGACGTTCGGGGTGATCATCTCGACCGTCGCGGGGAGGTTGATGATCATCTTGTGGTCGGGGGTCGGGTCGATGACATCGATGACCTCGTTGCACACCCGGACGGCGAACTCCAACTCGGTGCCGGTGTAGGACTCCGGCGAGTACTCGTAGAAGACGTCGGTCTCGGGGACGGTCTCCTCGAGCTTGCGACACAGCCGTGCGCCCTGCAGCGCGATGTCGACGATGCCGTCCTGGTCCAGGCCGAAGACCACCCGACGCTGCAGGATCGAGGTCGAGTTGTAGAAGTGGACGATGGCCTGCTTCGACCCGCGAATCGCGTCGAAGGTGCGCTCGATGAGGTGGTCACGGCATTGGGTGAGCACCTGGATGGTCACGTCGTCGGGGATGTGGCCGCCGTCGATGAGCTCGCGGCAGAAGGTGTAGTCGGTCTCGCTCGCGCTCGGGAAACCGACCTCGATCTCCTTGTAGCCCATCCGGACCAGCAGGTCGAACATCCGCATCTTGCGGGCCGGGTTCATCGGGTCGATGAGCGCCTGGTTGCCGTCACGCAGGTCCACCGCGCACCAGCGCGGGGCCACGGTCATCCGTTTGGTCGGCCAGGTCCGATCGGGCAGGTCGATCGCGATCTGCTCGTGGAACGGCACGTACTTGCCGAACGGCATACGGGAAGGGGTCTGGGGGTGTCGCATCGGTGGGACTTCCTCGTCGGGTCTGCGGGGGGTGCGGCGCGCACAGCAGTCTCCGCGACGAGGGGGGCCGTCAGATCAGGCCTCGTCGCGGCAAGGAAGGAGGAGCCCACGTGCCACGGGCACAGGGTATGCCGTGTGGTCGCCGCGCGTCCAACCGCCACCCCGCGCGCGCCCGATACATGAGATTCCTCCCAATCGCGTGATTTCTCTCGACGGGCGGAGTGGATCGGCGAGTCGGCCACCGACCCGACCGTTCTCACGCGTTTTGTCACCGGCATCGATGGGCGGCTGGCGCTGTCCACGAGCAAGTCCGGTCACCGGATCGTGCAGATGGTCGACCTGCACGGTGACGTCATGGGCACCCTCAGCCGCCAAAGCCGCCATCAAAGCCGTCCAAATACGCCAACACAATCGGACGCGCCGTCACCGGAACCGTCAAAGCAGCCCGCGGCGCAGCCGCTCAATCACGAGTAGGCCGGGCCGCCGAACGCATCGCAAGCAAGGGATGCAACTGCTTCATCGCCGGAACCCTCGTCGACACCGACCACGGGCCAGTCCCCATCGAAGACATCCAAGTCGTGGTCACCGAAGAACACCCTTCTCCGTCGACGGCGATGGCTGGGTCCTCTCCGGCGACCTACAGGTCGGAGACCACCTCGCCCAACACAACCACACCACCACTACCATCAAGTCGATCACCCGCAGCCAACGGGTCGTCACCATGGCAATCCCTACATCCAGATAGGGCGGAGTCAGGGTGTCGGAGAATTCCGCGTTTCCTGGGGCAACACTTACAAGAAGTGGAAGAAGAGCACGGGAGCCGAGCTGGCCGCAACTCGAGTGCATGGGAACGTCAGCATGCGACATGGAGGGATCGATCTGCATACCAGCAATGGAACTCGCGATTGGACGTTGAGGAAGCGTGGCTAGTCAGTATCAGCCCATGCCCCTTTCCCGAATGGTCGACCTCGTGGAATTCGAGGCGCGTGCGCGTCACTTAAGTTGCGACGTCCACTGGCAAGGCCGACGTCCCGTCATTCGAATAGGGCAAGAGGGAGGTGACGCTCGAGTACAATTGACTCTGGACGACGAGGTGTTCCTTCTCGACACCGATGATGGCTACGAACTAGTCGCATCGGAGGTTGGGGCCACCGAGCAGCGTGAGTTGATTCAAGAATTGGTCATCGTCATATCGAAGTACCTCCGCAGAGAGTATAGATCTCAAAGGCGGCGGGGATTGCTCGGGGTCCGAAACATCCGAGAAGTCGGCGCGGGAGCGACAGCCTACGTCTTTCGCGAAGCAAGGGCGTCAAAGTGACCCAGTCTTTCCGCCGTGCTGAGTGGAAATCTCACGCGCCTTAAGAACTGATGGCCGCGAACTTCTGGCTTGCCGGAGTCAGGGTCACTCCGTGGAAGCGCCAGGCATCCGGTGGATAAGTCTGGATTCTTGTCCGCGAGTGAGGCGAAACCCAGCTCTATCTATTTCAAGATCGAAGACCAATTATCACGAAGAATGGTTATGCTCACCGTCAGAGTTTGATATAATCTGGCCAAATGATCCTGAACAAGACTATCCTATCAGGAATGCGAGTCAGGAATGCGAGAAACGTTCCGCAAGGCGCACTGGTGGACGGGCATCATCCAATCGTCACTTGGGTATTCAGTGTACTTGCGTAACGGGCTGAGCATTCGCTATGAGGATGAGTTCGGAGTTCTCCTGCTAGACGCAGACGCAATGACCGAAAGGCCCGTGGTGACTGTTGCGGTCGAAAGTGCTCCTGACAGGCCCGAACGGTCCCGTCGCGAGGTGCTGGTTCGGATTCAGCGAGCTCTCGAGTGGGATGGCACAAAAGTCCATCTTCAATATGAAGACGGAACGTACTGGTCACCGACTGACGAACCTCGTTCTTCAGGCCGAGATCCGCAAAGTTGGGATGGCTCGTCTGGCGAGTGAGAGAACCGGGCCGGGTGGTACTCGTGGATGACGCGGAACACGGGCTGGGGAGTGCCATTCGGTCACGGCCGCTAGACGAGAATGGGCCATTTTGCTATCGCTCCACTTGCTAGACTGAACGAACTGAGGATTCTTGACGCGGATGACGGCCGGGGCGTTCGGGAAGATCCCGACCACGCCGGTCCCGAGCGGTGCCAATTAGGGAGGAATCGAGTGTCCGTGGAAACGCCGACGGGCCGGCTATCCGTAGACTTGCGGGGCGTGCACACTATGACAAATCGACTAGCTCGCGGGTCCGCCCAGCCGCGCATCGTCGACAGAATTCTGACTGAGCGAGGCTTGTGACATGATGACGTTTCACGGAGTGAAATCTCCCGCACTCGATATCCCGCTTATCGAACTGGAGACTCCACAGGGGGATCTCGTCGATCTCTACAACGACTACCATCTCCAATCCGTCGTGTTGCGAGGGGACCAACTGACCTTCGGTTTCGCTTCGGTCACTGCAGGCACCCCGACTGACGTTCGGTTTTCGGGTGTCCGGGATTTGCACGTGCTGCAAGCTAAGGATTGGGTGCCCCGAGAGGCCGATCAAATCGATCATCTCCTAATCCGCCCAAGCGGGCAGCGGCGCCGCGTCACCTTTAAGGCAGGCGGTTTGCGGTACGAATTCGACTGCTCAATGATGACCCTCGTAAGATCATGACGGGGTGACTTCACTCCAAGAGGGGCTGTCCTGCGAACGGTGTTCAAGCACAACGAAATGCCCATGAAGTGCCTGAACTGGCTCACCCCAGGCGACACCTACGAACAGATCTGGGCTGTTCCCGATCGAGGGTGTGGGTAAGCGGGTCGGCGGGTCGTTACCGAGGTGGTGCCGGTCTCCCGGTGGTGGCAAGCGGAAGGCCTGACCAGGACCTAAAGCCGACGGGCGCATTCGATCGTGGCGTCGAGGTCAAGTCCGTAGGTCGGGCCGCCACGACGGGCGTAGTGGTCGAGCCGGGCGGCTCCTCTGGTCAGGAGCCGCTCGGCGCCGGTCAAGTTGCCGCGGGCTTGGTGCGTCAGGCCGACACAGAGCTGCGCCAGGCCCTGCCACAGGTCGCGCTCCTCGCCGGGTCCGGCCTTCCAGCGTGCTTCCAGCACTTCGTGCGCCGTGAACGGTCGGCCGTCTCGCACCAACTGCCGCGCGAGAGCGAGCGTCTCGGTCGGGGGCAACGGCTCCTCCGATACCGGCTCGACACCCTCGCTCCCGTAGGGCAGCGGACGACCCAACGCATCGCGCGGCCGCCCCTGCCGCGCCCGGCCGGCCTCGTTCCGGTCACGAGCACGCGAGCCGTCGCCCCCGCGGGTAGCCGTCATGACCGAACCAGACAGTCACTCGGCACGTGCGTCATCCACCCATCGTGCGGCCCACGATGGCTGGAGGCAACCCGCGCGCACGTAGGCAGGACGTTGCTGGTTATGTTTCACGGGGCGTCGTCTGCGGGCGGGTGTCGGGGTAGCAGGGCAGGATGTCCGCTATGCCGCCCAACCACCTCTCCCTCGCCGCCACGCCGAACGGCATACATCGCTGCTCGATCCTGCCGACGTATCTGCTGCGCCGCCTCGCTCTCGATGACGACCCGCACGTCGCCGACGTGGCGCAACGGACGATCGGCTTCGACACTCCGTGGCGGGAGCGGCGCATCGTCGTGGCTGAGCGCACCCAGCGCAAACCGCGCGGGCTGGTCCCCCCGGACATGGTGCGGCGGGCCAAAGCGCTCGACGCTGGTAAGCGCGTCCAGGTGACGGCGACCCTCCCGGCCGCCCCCGAGCGGTCCATCCACGACGCCAACCACTCGACGTTCCTACCCGGTGAACTCGTCCGCGCCGAGGGCGCCGAACCGGCCGACGACGTGGCGGTCAACGAGGCCTACGACGGGCTCGGGGCGACCTGGTCCCTGTTGTGGACGGCATACCAACGCGACTCCCTCGACGGGAAAGGGCTGCCGCTCGTCGCGACGGTCCACTTCGACCGAGGCTATGACAACGCGTTCTGGGACGGCACCCAGATGGTCTTCGGCGACGGCGACGGGGTCTATTTCGACGGGTTCACGTCATGCATCGACGTCATCGGGCACGAGCTCGCCCATGGGCTCACGCAATACACGGCGGGGCTCACTTATGTCGCCCAGTCCGGTGCGCTTAACGAGTCGGTGTCCGACGTGTTCGGAATCCTGGTCAAGCAGATGCACGAGAACGAGACCGCCGAGACCTCCGACTGGCTCATCGGCGAGGGCCTGTTCACCGACCGGGTCAAGGGCGTCGCGCTGCGCTCGATGAAGGCGCCGGGCACGGCATACGACGACCCGGTCCTCGGCCGCGATCCGCAGCCGGCTCACATGGACGACTTCGAGGATCTGCCCCACGACGCCGAGCACGACAACGGCGGTGTCCACACCAATTCCGGTATCCCCAACCGGGCGTTCTACCTCGCGGCGAGCGCGCTGGGTGGCTACGCCTGGGAGCGGGCCGGGCAGATCTGGTTCGACACGATCACGGCCAAGGGGGTGCCCAAGGACATCGACTTCGCGGGCTTCGCAGCGCGCACGGTGGCGGCGGCGAGCAAGCGCTACGGCAAGGGGAGCGAGGAGGCCAGCGCCGTCGAGGAGGCGTGGGCCACCGTCGGCGTCGACCTGCCCTCGGCGGGCTAGGGTTCGTCGTGGACCTCCGGTAACTCGACGCCACCCGCTCGCTGACCGGCCGCGATCAACTGCTCGACCCACGTGGGGTCCGCGCTGGGCACGTCGAGGAACCAGGCCTGCTGCATCCCTGCGGGCCGGCCCGGCTCGATGTAGTGCTCCCGGCCGAAGAAGCCCGCAAAGACCTGCTCCGGCATCGACAGCATCCCCCCGACGTCGGTGGTCTGCGAGGCATGGCAGGACAGCGCCGCGCGCCGCTGCGGCAGGTATGCCGCGACATCCACCTGCCAGGTGATCTCCGCCTCGGGCGTCCCCATCGGGTTGCCGTCATCCATCGGCCCGTCGGGGTCGAAGCCGTCCTCACCCAGGCCGGCCTCCCGGGCGGCGGCCATGAAGCCGCGCATCAGGTCGCGGTTCATCGTCGACTCGAGCAGGCGAGGACGCTGAGCAGCCAACTCGGCGGCCCGGTGGACGACCTGGTGCACCTTGACGTGGTCGGGGTGCCCATAGCCGCCGTGCCAGTCGTAACCGATCAACACATCGGCCGACTCCTCGTCGAGGATGGCCGCCAGCCGCCCGGCAGCCTCGTCCAGCGGGGCCTGGACGAAGGCACCCTCGTGGTCGTTCTGATCCCAGCCGGTCATCCCCGAGTCGACATAGCCCAACCACTCGACCCGCTGCACACCCAGCGCCGCCGCCGACCCGGCCAACTCCACCCGACGCCGCTGGGCAACGGTCTCACCCGGTGCGAGGTCGGCAGCGGCCTCACCGTGCTCGCCACCGGTGGACACGACCAGCACCACCCGGTGGCCTTCCTCGACGGCCCGACACATCGCCCCAGCGGTCTGGGACGCCTCATCGTCGGGATGGGCGTGGACGAACACCAAAGTCGACATAAGCGCTCAGCATGCCGTGTCAGGCAGGCCTCACCAAACCAGCCGCGCACCCGGGCGCGCTCTCGCAGACCCGAGTGCCGGGCTCAGAACCCCAACCGCGACAGGGCCTTGGGGTCGCGCTGCCAGTCCTTGGCGACCTTGACGTGCAGGTCGAGGTAGACCTTCGACCCGAGCAACTCCTCGATCGCCGCACGCGCCGTCGACCCGACATCGCGCAGCCGCGCGCCACCGCGCCCGATGACGATGGCCTTCTGGCTGTCGCGCTCGACAAAGACCGACACCCGCACGTCGAGCATCGGTTCGTGGCCCTCAGGGACCTCCCGCGGCACGATCTCCTCGACGACGACCGCGAGCGAGTGCGGCAACTCGTCCCGCACGCCTTCCAGCGCAGCCTCACGGACCAACTCGGCGATCATCACGTCGTCGGGCTCGTCGGTGCGCGCCTCCGACGGATACAGCGGCGGCGACAGCGGCAACAGCCCGACCAACACCGTGCGCACCTCGTCGACCTGATCGCCGCGGGTCGCCGAGCAGGGCACGATGGCGTCCCATTCGCCCAAGGCGTCGATCGCCACGAGGTGGGTGAGCAGGCGCTCCCGCGACACCAGGTCGCTCTTGGTCGCCAGCGCCACCACGGGTTTGCGCTTGACCCGCCGCAGCTCCGCAAGCTCGGCGGCGATGAACTGGTCACCCGGCCCGACCCGCTGATCGGCCGGCAGGCAGAAGCCCACGACGTCGACGTCCAACAGTGCCTCGCGGACCAGGTCGTTAAGCCGCTCCCCCAACAGGGTCCGCGGCCGGTGCAGACCCGGGGTGTCAATGAGGATGAGCTGGCTGTCGGCCGTGGTCGAGATCCCGCGGATCGTATGCCGCGTCGTCTGCGGCTTGGACGACGTGATCGCCACCTTCTGCCCGACCAAGGCGTTGGTCAGCGTCGACTTGCCCGCATTAGGTCGCCCCACGAGGCAGGCAAAACCGGCTCGGTATGCCGCGTCCTCACCTTGGTCAGTCATCGTCGCCTCCCACACGGTCAGGGTCACCAGCCAGCCGGCGCACCAGCGGCTCGGACTCGGTCTCGCCCAATGGCACCAAGGGGCGCACGAGCACCGTGGCGATCCGGTGCCGGTGAGCCATCCTCTCAGCCGTGATCGACAACCCCGCGATCCCAGCATGGGCGCCGGCGAACGGCACCCGTCCCAACGCCTTCGTGAGCAGCCCGCCGATGCTGTCGACCTCGTCTTCGTCGATGTCCAGGTCGAACAACTCTGCAACGTCGTCGATGTGCATCGCGGCGGGCAACCGGTAGCCCCCGTCCCCGATCGGTTCCACCCCTGGCTCGTCCCGGTCGTATTCGTCGGCGATCTCCCCCACAATCTCCTCGAGGATGTCCTCGATAGTGACCAGCCCTGCCGTGCCGCCGTATTCGTCGACGACGACGGCGAAGTGCACCTGGTCGCGCTGCATCTCGCGCAGCAGGTCATCGATGGGTTTGGACTCGGGGATGAAGGACATCGGCCGCATCAGGCTCGAACAGGCCACCGCGCCCGCTTCCGGGTCGGCGGTGATCCGCGCGACGACGTCCTTGAGGTAGATGAGGCCCAAGACGTCGTCGGAGTCATCCCCGATGACCGGCAGCCGGGAGAAGCCGCTGCGCAGGAAGACCGCCGTCGCCTTGCGCAACGGGTCGTCACCTTGGACGGTCACCATGTCGGGGCGGGGCACCATGACCTCGCGCGCCACCGTGTCACCCAACTCGAAGACCGAACGGATCATCTCCCGCTCGTCGTCCTCGATGACCGATGAGTCGGACGCCTGGTCGAGCAGATCGCGCAACTCCGACTCGGTCTGGAACGGCCCGTCGCGATAGCCCTTCCCCGGCGTCACCGCATTACCGAGGGCAATCAGCCCATGCGAGACGGGCCCAAGCACCCGGCGCAACGCTCGCGTCACCGGCGCGGCGGCAAGAGCGGCCCGCTCGTAGTTCTGTCGACCGAGCGTCCGCGGCGACACACCGACGAGGACGAAGGACACGAGGGCCATGACGAGGATCGAGATCGCCAGCGCCTTCCCCAACGAGTCGGTGAGGGCGATGACGGCCACGGTGATGAGCACCGCTGTGGTCGCCTCAGCGACAACCCGCAAGAAAGCCAGGACCGCCAGGTAGGGGGCGGGTTGCTCCACCACGGCCACGAGGGCAGCGGCGCCGACTCGACCGTCGTCGGCCAGTTCTTCGGCACGAACCCGGGTCATGCGCTGCAAGGCGGCCTCCGCCGCCGACAGGCAGAAGGCCAGCACCGTGGCCAACACGGTGACGACGACGACTTGGGCCAGCACCACGCCGCTCATCGCTCACCGACTCCAATCATCGTCGGCCGCGGCCGGCGAGATAGGTCAGGAGCAACTGCCGCTGCAGCTCGAACATTTCGTGCTTCTCGTCGGGGTCGGCGTGATCGAAGCCCAACAGGTGCAGGAGGCCATGGGTGGTCAGCAGGAGCAACTCCTCGACGGGAGCGTGCCCGGCCTGGCGGGCCTGCTCCTCGGCCACCGCGGGGCACAGGACGATGTCGCCGAGGACGCCCTCTTGCAGGTCGACGCCGTCCCGTCCGGGCCGCAGCTCGTCCATGGGGAAGCTCATGACGTCGGTCGGACCCGGCAGGTCCATCCATTTCTCGTGCAGCACCGTCATCGCCGCCTCGTCGACCAGGCTGATGGCCAGGTCGGCGTCCGGGTGCACCTTCATCCGGTCCATGACATGACGGGCGCACGCCACGAGCTCCAGTTCGTCGATGGCATACCCGCACTCGTTGAGGACGTCGACGCTCACGGGCGGTTCGCTCCTCCGGCCAGGTGCCGTGGGGTATGCCGCCCGTGGTCCTCCGCTTCGCGCGCGGCCTGCTGCTTCGCCTCGGACGCGCCGTAGGCGTCGACGATGGCGCTGACCAACTTGTGGCGCACGACATCGGCGGAGGTGAGCTCGGTGAAGTAGATGTCGTCGACGTCGGCGAGGATGTCGCGCACGTGGGCGAGCCCCGAACGGGTGCCGCCCGGCAGGTCGATCTGGGTGATGTCGCCCGTGACGACCATCTTCGAGCCGAACCCGAGCCGGGTGAGGAACATCTTCATCTGCTCGGCCGAGGTGTTCTGAGCCTCGTCGAGGATGACGAAGGCGTCGTTGAGCGAGCGACCGCGCATGAAGGCCAGTGGCGCGACCTCGATGGTGCCCGAGGCCATCAGCCGCGGGATCGTGTCGGGGTCGACCATGTCGTGCAAGGCGTCGTAGAGCGGGCGCAGATAGGGGTCGATCTTGTCGCTCAGCGTCCCGGGCAGGAAGCCCAACCGCTCGCCCGCTTCGACCGCCGGCCGGGTGAGGATGATCCGGTTGACCCGCTTGCTCTGCAGCGCAGCGACCGCCTTGGCCATCGCCAGATAGGTCTTCCCGGTGCCGGCCGGGCCGATCCCGAAGACGATCGTGTGCATGTCGATCGCGTCGACATACCGCTTCTGCCCCAGGGTTTTCGGCCGGATCGTCCGACCGCGGTTGCTGATGATATTGAGTGTCAGCACGTCGGCCGGTCGCTCCGCGGTGCGGGCCCGCAACATCGCGATCGCTCGCTCGACCGCATCGCGTGTCAGGGGTTGCCCAGCGTCGATGACGACGAGCAACTCGTCGATCAACCGCTCGACGACGGCCACGTCGACCCCCGGCCCGCGCAACGACAACTCGTTGCCGCGGACATGGACGTCGACCGTCGGGAAGGCCCGCTCGATCGTGTCCAACAGCTCGTCTCGGGGTCCGAGCAGCGTCACCATCGACACGGTCGGAGGGATGGTGATGGCGTGAGTGGGCAGCGCCGCGGCGACGGAGGCCGAGGGCATGCCGCGCGGGTGCGGCTCGGTCATGGCGCAGACCAGTCTATGAGGCGCGCGGCATACCGATCGACGTAGATTCCCACCAGCTTGCGGTTCCTCACCCCGGAGGCCACTGCATCGGCCGGCCCCCGAGCACGTGCACGTGGGCGTGGAAGACGATCTGGCCGCCCTCGGAGCCGGTGTTCGTCACCATCCGGTAGCCCCGGCCCAGGCCTTCCTGCGCCGCGACCCGCGCCGCCAACTCGAACAGGTCGGCGAGCTCCCGCGGCGCATCGGCCAACTCGCCGACGTTCTGGACGTGCCGCCGCGGGATGACGAGCACATGGGTGGGTGCCTGAGGGTCGATGTCACGGAAGGCGAGCGAGTGTTCGCTTCGGGCGACGACGGTCGCCGGGATCCGTTCGGCGACGATCTTGCAGAACAGGCAGGTGGGCGCGCTCATGCTGCGAGACTAGTCGCGCCGGCGAGGTCAACCGACGTCCGCGGCCAGCCGTCCAGAGAGCGTGCCGACGATGCAGCTGGAACGCCCCGGTGCGCGCGGGTCTGCGCGCACACCCGGCGCCGCTGTCGGCGTCACCTCCGCCGATGAGGCGATTGCCATCCTGTATGCCGCCCACTGGCACCCTCTCGTGCGGCTGGCCTGGTTCCTCGTCCACGACCAAGGCACCGCGGAGGACGTCGTCCAGGACGCGTTCATCGCCACCCACCGCAACTACGACCGGATCCGGGACACCGGCGCGGCGGTCGCCTATCTGCGCCGGGCCGTCGTCAACGGCGCCCGCTCCGTGCAGCGGCACGACGTTGTCGTCCGGCGGGAAGCGATCGCCGAGGCCGGCCGAGCGGACGCTGCCGACCGGGCCACGGCGGCCAGTGCGGAGGCGCAGGCCCTGCGCCATTTGGGGGACGGCGCCATGTTGGCCGCCCTACGACGCCTGCCCGACCGCCAACGAGAGGTCCTCGTGCTGCGCTACTTCGCCGACTGGTCCGAGGCCGCCATTGCCGACGCCTTGGGCATCGCCCCCGGCTCGGTCAAGGCGCACGCCCACCGCGGCCTGGCTGCCCTGCGGGCCCGATTGGAGGCGACCGAATGACGGCCCACCCACCAGGAGACCCGCACGTGGAAGCGCGGCTGCGCGATGCCCTCACCACGGCCGCCGAGCGAGTCTCCCCGACTGATCGGCTCGGTGCGATCACCGAAGCGGTGTCGACGGCACCCCCGCGAGCCGGCACACCCCGGTGGCTGCTCCCGCTGGCGGCGTCGTTCCTCGTTCTCGCAGTGGGGCTGGGCGCATTGACCCTGCAGCAGCGGGTCGGCAGCAACGCGGTGGCCGCATCCGGGACCCACACGGCTGTGGTGATCGCGGCCGACGACCCGCTGCCAGCACCCTCACGGGCGCTGCCCGCGTCGCCCGGTGCATCCACCCCGGGCTCGACGAGCGCGACCCGTTTCGAGTGGTCCGCCCCCGTCTATTACGCAGCACCGGGGACGCCCGTCGTGCGGTGGGCGCTCTATCGCGACTTCGTGCGCGCCACGATGGGCGATGACGGCATCGATGCCCGAGTCACCACGGCCGTCAACCTCGCTCTTGCACAGCCAGATGTCTGGGGCCAGGCCATGCCGGGCCAGGACGGCTACCTGCGCGCCTGGACGCCCGGCACGCGCGTCACGGCCAGCGTCGCGGCGGATCGGATCGCCCTCACCCTCAGCGCACCTGGTGTCGGCGGGCTCGACGCGGACGCGCAACGAATGGCCGTGCAGGCGTTGGTGTGGACCGCCACCGCGGCGGCCCAACGCAACGTCCCGGTAGCCATCGACGTGGCCGGCGCCGGCCCGGTGGTGGGCGGCATACCTGCTGGGGTGTTCCGGCGACCGGCTGACACCACCCGGGAGTTGGCCCCCGTCTGGATCACGTCACCGGGGCGGTTCGCCTCGGTGTGGGACTCGCGCGTGGTCATCGAGGGCCAGGCGTGCACGTTCGAGGGCACCGTCCAATGGGAGTTGCGGCTCGACGGAGCGATGGTCCGCCAGGGATTCACGACCGCGACGGCCGGGTGCCCCGTCCGAGGGACCTGGCGGGTCGACCTCGGGGTGTTGGCGCCGGGCCGCTACACGATTCGAGCATTCGAGTCGGATGCCGCGACCGGTGGCCCCTTCGCCGAGCAGGCGGTGGCCTTCACGGTCCGTTGACCCTCGGCTCAGCGCCAGCGCGACATCCCGTTGAGGACCGCCAGCGCCGCCGGGCCCGCCGTCGAGGTCCGCAACACCTCGGGCCCGAGCCGGACCGCGACCACCCCCACCGCCGCGAAGGCATCCAACTCGGTCTGCGCGATGCCGCCCTCGGGGCCGACGACGAGGACGATCTCCCCCGTCGGCGGCAACTCGACGCTCGCCAGCGGACGGTCGGCCTCCTCGTGCAGGACGATGCCCAGAGCGGCATCGGCCAACAGCCGCGCCACATCGGCGGTGCGGGCCAGCGGCCTGACCTGCGGGACCTGGAACCGGCGGGACTGCTTTGCCGCCGCCACCACGATCGACTCCCAGCGCGCCTGGCCCCGGGCGACCTTGTCGGCGCGCCACTGAACGACGCTGCGGGACGCCTGCCACGGGACGACGGCATCGACGCCGAGCTCGGTCGCGGCCTCGATCGCCTGCTCGTCCCGGTCACCCTTGGCCAGCGCCTGGACCAGGACGAACCTCGGGTCCTCGGGCGGGCGCACCTGCACCTCGATGACCCTGGTGAGGAGGGTATGCCGTTCGACGCCGACCACCTCGGCGCTCACCCGGACCCCGGCCCCGTCACCGACAAGCACCTCTTCCCCGATGCGCAACCGGTGGACCGAGACCGCGTGGTGGCCTTCCGAGCCGCCGATCGACACCGTGGTGCCCGCCATCGCCCCGGCCAGAGAGCCAGGTGCGACGAGGAACAGCGGGGCGGTCACGGCATACCGGCTTCGTCAGGCGTTGATCGCTGGGAGTTCGTCGTCAGGCGTTCTTGAAGGCGTCGCGCAACTTGCCGAGCAGGCCCTTGTCGGCAGGCGCCATCCGCCCGATCGGACGTTCCTCGCCACGCAACTGGGCCAACTGACGCAACAGGTCCTGCTGGCCCTCGGTGAGCCGGGTCGGAGTCTGGACGTCGGCATGGACGATGAGGTCGCCGCGGCCGGTGCCGCGCAGGTGGGTCACCCCAAGGCCACGCAGCGTCATCGTGTCGCCCGCCTGGGTGCCTGGCCGCACGTCGAAGGGGCGGGTGCCGTCGAAGGTCTGCAGGTCGATCGTCGTCCCCAGGGCCGCGGCCGTCATCGGCAACTCGACCCGGCAGTGCAGGTCGTCCCCCCGCCGCGTGTAGGTGGCGTGGTTCGCCACGGCGACCTCGACATACAGGTCGCCCGCCGAGCCGCCGCCGGTGCCGACCTCGCCTTCGCCGGCCAGTTGGATGCGGGTGCCCGAGTCGACCCCGGCCGGAACCTTGAGGGTGAGGGTGCGCCGGGTGCGGACCCGACCCTCGCCCGAGCACTCGAAACACGGGTGGTTGATCGTCGAGCCGTAGCCCTGGCAGGCCTGGCAGGGCCGAGTCGTCATCACCTGCCCGAGGAAGGACCGCTGCACCGTCTGCACCTCGCCGCGGCCGTGGCACAGGACGCAGGTCGACACGCCGGTCCCCGGCTGGCAACCGTCACCCTGGCAGGACGAGCATCGGACGGCGGTCTCGATGGCGAGCTCCTCCTCGGAGCCGAAGACCGCGTCCTGCAGGTCGATCTGGATCCGGACGAGCGCGTCCTGGCCGCGGTGCGCCCGCGAGCGCGGGCCGCGCTGGGTGGCCGCGCCCCCGAAGAAGGCGTCCATGACGTCGCTGAACGAGAAGCCCTGCCCGCTGAAGCCAGCGCCCCCACCCGCGGCGAAGGGGTCGACACCGAGGTCGTAGTTGCGCCGCTTGTCCGGGTCAGAGAGCACCTCGTAGGCCCGAGACACCGTCTTGAACTGTTCCTCGGCCTCGGCGCCCGAGTTGACATCGGGGTGCAACTGGCGGGCGAGCCGTCGGTAGGCACGCTTGATCTCCTCCGCCGTGGCGGAGCGTTCGACGCCGAGGTCCTGGTAGTAGTCGCTCACAATTCCTTCTCGGTGCAGTGGCTGTCGGTGCTCGATCAGGGCTCAAGCAGCTCGGAGACGTAATGGGCTACGGCGCGGACGGTCGCCATGGCGTTGGGGTAATCCATCCGGGTGGGGCCGAGGATGCCCAGGCCCGCAACGAGCTCGGCACCCGTGCCGTAGGCCGCCGAGACAACCGACGCCCCGGCCAGGCCCTGGTGTTCGTGCTCATGACCGATGGTCACCGCGACCGCGCCACCCTGGCCCTGGCGCAGTTGGCCGAACAGCTTGAGCAGCACGACGTGCTCCTCGAGCGCTTCGAGCACCGGTGCGATCGTCAGCGGGAAGTCGGCGCCGAACCGGGCGAGGTTGGACGTCCCCGCCAGGACGACCCGCTCCTCCCGCTCCTCCGCGAGGGCGTCGTCCAGCGTGCGCAGCACGATGCGAACCAGATCGCGATCGGCCGGCTCGAAACGCTCGGGGAGGGATTGCAGGCGGGCCGCAGCGTCCGGGAAGGACCGTCCGGCGGCCTCGCCGAGCACCTCGGAGCGGATCCGGGACACGAGGGCGGCGCCGGTCTCGTCGTCCAGGCGGCAGTGGGCGTCGACGACGCGCTGTTCGATCCGCCCGGTGTTGGCGATGAGGATGACCATGAGCCGATCACGGGCCATCGGCACGAGCTCGATGTGTCGCACCGCCGACCGGGTGAGCGACGGGTATTGGACGACGGCGACCTGGTGGGTGAGCGACGCGAGCAGGCGTACGGTCCGGTCCACGACGTCGTCAAGATCGACGGCACCCTGCAAGAAGTGGCTGATCGCTGACCGTTCGGCACCGGACATCGGCTTGACCGCACTGAGCCGGTCGACGAACACCCGATAGCCCGCGTCGGTCGGCACCCGACCGGCCGACGTGTGCGGCGCATGGATGAGCCCCTCCTCCTCGAGGATGGCCATGTCATTGCGCACGGTCGCCGCCGAAACGCCGAAGTGGTGGCGTTCGACGAGGCTCTTGGACCCCACCGGCTCGGACGTGCGGACATAGTCCTGGACGATGGCTCGCAACACCGACAGCCGCCGCTCGTCGCTCATCGCCCTCCCTCGTCCCGCTCGTCGGTCCTACGCCCACCCGTCTCGGCAGCGCACTGGCACTCTCACCACGTGAGTGCCAAGTCTACGTGGGTCTGGCGGCGCGTCCACCCGCTCGGCGCGCGGACGCGGCATACCCTGCCGGGATGGATCGCTACGGTCGCGACGTCCTCGCCGACGCAGCACGTATGCCGCGTCGCCCCGTCGCCGCTCCCGTCGCCGCTGAACCGGGCCTGGTCGTCGAGGATGTCGAGACCGGCTGGTGCGGCGCGGTCGTGCGCGTGGAGAAGGCCGGTGGCATGCATGTGGTCCACCTCGAGGACCGCCGCGGCCGCACCAAGGGCTTCCCGCTCGGGCCGGGTTTCCTCCTTGAGGGGCGTCCCGTCGTCCTCACCCCGCCGGTGGCGGCCGACCGCGCGAAGTTGGAGGCGGTCCGCAAGGCGGCGGCGCGCACGGCCAGCGGTTCGGTGGCCGTGGCCGGCCAACCCGCCCGGGTCGCCGTCGGCTCCCGGATCTGGGTCGAGGGACGTCACGATGCCGAGCTCGTCGAGAAGGTCTGGGGTGCCGACCTGCGGGTCGAAGGCGTCGTCGTCGAGCAGTTGGACGGCATCGACGACCTCGTGGCCAGCGTGCGGTCCTTCGCCCCGGGTCCGGGACGGCGGCTCGGGATCCTTGTCGACCACCTCGTTCCGGGCACCAAGGAGTCGGCCATCGCGGCGGCAGTGCGGGCGCTCCCCGCTGCCACGCAAGGGCATGCCCTGCTGCTCGGCCACCCGTATGTCGACGTCTGGCAGTCGGTCAAGCCGGCCCGGTTGGGGTGGACCCAATGGCCCGTCATCCCGCGCGGCAGGTCCTGGAAGGAAGGAATCTGCCAGGCGCTGGGCTGGCCCTGCGACACTCCCGCCGACCTTGCCTTTGCCTGGAAACGCATCCTTGGCACGGTGGGCTCGTATGCTGATCTGGAGCCAACCCTGCTCGCGTCGGTCGAAGAGCTCATCGACTTCGTCACCGCACCAGGCGCCTAGTTCCAGGCGTCCGACACCGGAGGTACCAATGTCAGACCAGCCCGCCAACGACCCGACCCGCCCCGTCGACGTTCCGCCCCCGCCGCCGCCCGCCTGGAGCGGCTCGGCCCCCGAGGCACCCGCCGCGCCGGTCCCGGCACCCCCCGCCTACCAGGCTCCGCCCGCCGCCTACCAGACCCCGGCAGCGCCGCCCCCGCCCGCCTACCCGCCGCAGGGGTATGCCGCCCCCGTCGCCGGAGTCGTGCCGCTCAGCCCAGCCGAGTCACGCCAGTGGGGGATGCTCTCGCACGTCGGCGGCATCATCCTCAGCGTCGTCGGCCCGCTCATCGTCATGCTCGTGTTCGGCCCCCGGGACGCCTTCACCAAGGACCAGTCCACCGAGGCACTCAACTTCCAGATCACCCTGTTGATCGGTTACATCGTCGCCACGATCATCACGTTCATCATCATCATCCCGCTGGGCCTCGTCGTCTGGATCGCCGGGCTGGTCTTCGGTGTCATGGGCGCGATGGCCGCCAACAAGGGCGAGACCTACCGCTACCCGTTCAACCTGCGCCTCATCAAGTAGTCGCAGGCCGCTGACAGTTTCCGCGTGCGCCGGTTGGTGGGTCAGCCCACCAGCCGGCGCACCACTGTGTCGGCCAACAATCGGCCGGTCAGGGTGAGGCGGACGCGCCGCTCGACCACCGCAGCGCGGCCGTCGACGAGGCCCTCGGCGACCAGCCCAGCCACTTCACGCGCAGCCCCCGCAGCCAGGTCGGCGATCGGCAGGCCATCGACGAGCCGCACGCCGAGCAGCACCCGTTCGTCAGCCTGCTGCTCGCTGGTGAGGACCTCACGGGCGGCCGCCGGGCTGAGGACGGGTCCGAGTGCGGCGCCACCACGCGGCGCGCCGAGGCCCGCGTCGCCCAGGCGGGCGGCATACGCCCTCGGGTGTTTGACGTTCCACCACCGCACGCCGCCGACATGGCTGTGCGCTCCGGGACCGGCGCCCCACCAGTTGCCCCCCGCCCAGTAGCCGATGTTGTGCCGACAGCGCTGGTCCGGTGTGCGGGCCCAGTTGCTCACCTCGTACCACTGCATCCCCGCGGCGTCGAGGACCGCATCGGCCACCTCGTACTTGCTCGCCTCGTCATCGTCGTCGGGCATCGCGACCTCGCCGCGGCGGACCTGCCCGGCCAGGCGGGTGCCCTCCTCGACGACCAGCGCGTAGGCCGACAGGTGGTCGGGCGCCAACTCAAGCGCCGCGTCGAGCGAGCGCCGCCAATCGGCGACGCTCTCCCCCGGCGTTCCGTAGATGAGATCGAGGCTGACGGCCATCCCCGCTGCGCGGACCGCCGCGACGGCGCGCGCCACGGCGGCGGGGTCGTGGGTGCGGTCGAGGGTCGCGAGCACGTGCGGCACGGCCGACTGCATCCCCAGGCTCACCCGGGTGAACCCCGCCGCGGCGAGGGCCGCCATCCCCGCCGGAGTCACGGTGTCGGGGTTCGCCTCGGTCGTCACCTCGGCATCGGGCGCGAGCCCCCACCGATCCCGTATGCCGTGCAGCACCTTCGCGAGGTCGGCCGCCGGCAAGAGGGTGGGCGTGCCACCACCGACGAACACGGTCTCGACCAGGCGCGGGCCTGGCCCGCTGCCGCCGTCGGTGAGGACGTCGACGGCCAGGTCCAATTCCCGCAGCACCTGGTCGGCATAGCCGCTGACCTCGGCCACTCCGTCGGCACCCAACTCAGGGATCGCGTAGGTGTTGAAATCGCAGTAGCCACAGCGCACGCGGCAGAAGGGGACATGGACGTAGACGCCAAACGGCGTGGACGCGATCGCGTCAAGAGCGCCGGCCGGGAGGCGGCCCGTAGCGGGGGCGGGGTCCCCGTCGGGGAGGGCGGACGGCATACCCGAATCCTCTCAGCCCGGGCGGTCGAATCATGCGCGGTCGAAACGCGCGCGGGTCGAATCATGCGCGGGTCGAATCGTGGACGGGAGTCTTGCGCCTCGGGACCGCGACGACGCTGCGGCGGCGTGTCGCACCGACACGCCGTGGCTCCCGCGAAAGCCTTCAGAAGTCTCGCCCAACCCCTTGTGAACCGGCGGTGACGGGACTAGAAATGGGGATACGCCAACGGTTCGCCGGAGGCCAGCAAGGCGCCACCATCGGCCCAAAACTCTTTCGGGAGTGGCGGATTCGAGGTGCTGAGCGAAGGGTCGGACCTCGGTCCGGCCACGCTGCGAGCGCAGGTTCGCGGCAGCCCGACCTTCGGGTCGGAGGCGTCGAGCTTCGCGCCCGACGCACGGTGGTCGGCTTCGGCCGAGCGCCAGGAAGGGCCCCGGAACCTCATACGTTCCGGGGCCCTTCTTCCTGCCCCACTGACTCCTTGACCGCTGCGCTGGCCGAGCCCCCAGTTGCCTGCGGGGAAAGCCCGGGCTGAGCACAAAACCCAGTCACTGCTCGCGGTGCACTGCCGCTGCAGACGCCCGGCTTCCTAGACTGCGGACACTCACATCAACGGCGAGGAGGGTGGCGCACGCATGGTGGAGATGACCCGCGCTGACGCGGTCCGCGAGATCGCCGCGGGGTATGCCGCGCAGCGAGGCCCCCTGCTGCCCGTGCTGCACGCGGTCCAGGACCGGTTCGGAGCCATCGAGCGTGGCGACCTGGTTGCCGTCGCCGACGTCCTCAACCTCTCGATCGCCGACGTCCACGGCGTCATGACTTTCTTCCACGACTTCCGGGCCGCTCCCCCGCCGACGCACGTCGTCGCGATCTGTCGCGGCGAGGCCTGCCAGTCGGTCGGCGCTGAGCGACTCATGGCCGACGTCCGCGCCGACCTGCAGGAGGCATCGGACGTCGAGGTGCACGAGGTCTTCTGTCTGGGCAACTGCGCTCTCGGCCCGAGCGGCACCGTCGACGGTCGCCTGTTCGGGCACCTCACCGCTTCGAGGGTGGGCGCGTCGCTGCCCGGGCGGTCGTCATGACCCGGTTCTTCGTCCCCGGTGACGCCGCTGCCGTGTCGGTCGGCGCGGACGAGGTCGCTGCGGCCCTGACCGGGCAGCCCGGCGTCGAGGTCGTCCGCACCGGGTCTCGCGGGATGCTCTGGCTGGAACCCCTCGTCGAGGTCGCAACGGCCGACGGTCGGGTGGGCTTCGCCAACGTCACACCGGGCCAGGTCGGCGCGCTACTCGCCGACGCGGCGTCGGTGTATTCGCGCCAGCCGATCGCTTCGGCCGGGCCGGCCCCGGAAGCCGGCCACCCGGCATACCTCGGCCCTCTGGACGAGCACCCGTGGATGACCCGACAGGCTCGCCTCACCACGGCGCGCTTGGGCGTCATCGACCCGGCCGATCCCGACGACTACGCGCGGCACGGCGGGTGGATCGGGCTGCGGCGGGCGTTGGGCATGGCCCCCGAGGCCGTTGTCGAGGAGGTCGTCGCGTCGGGGCTGCGTGGCCGGGGCGGTGCGGGCTTCCCCGCCGGGGTGAAGTGGCGGACCGTCGCGGGCGGGCCCGGGCCGCTGAAGTTCGTCACCATCAACGCCGACGAGGGCGACTCGGGCACGTTCGCCGACCGGATGCTCATGGAAGGAGACCCCTTCGCGCTGATCGAGGGCATGGCGATCACCGCCTGGGCCGTCGGTGCGAGCGAGGGCTACGTCTTCATCCGTTCGGAATACCCGCACGCCATCGCCACGATGCGTCGAGCCATCGAGACGGCTCGGACGGGTGGCTGGCTCGGGCCGGACGTCCTCGGGTCAGGGTTGGCGTTCGACGTGGAGGTGCGGGTCGGCGCCGGTGCATATATATGCGGTGAGGAGACCTCGATGCTCTCCACCATCGAAGGTCGCCGCGGCGAGGTGCGCGCCAAACCACCGATCCCCGCGCTGTCGGGGTTGTTCGGGCGACCGACCGTCGTCAACAACGTCCTCACGGTTGCGGCGGTCCCGTCCATCCTCGCCGACGGTCCCGAGGCGTATGCCGCCCACGGCGTCGACCGCTCGCGCGGCACCCAGGTGTTCCAACTGGCCGGCAACGTCGCTCGTGGCGGCCTGGTCGAGGTCGACTTCGGGATCACCCTGCGCGATCTCGTCGAGGGTTTCGGCGGCGGCACCCGCTCGGGACGTCCGGTCCGCGCCGTCCAGGTGGGCGGACCGCTGGGGGCTTACGTGCCCGCCGATCGACTGGACGTGCCGCTGGCCTACGAGGCGATGGCCGATGCGGGTTTCATGCTGGGGCACGGCGGGGTGGTCGTCTTCGACGACACCGTCGACATGGGCCGGATGGCCCGCTTCGCCATGGAGTTCTGCGCCAAGGAGTCGTGCGGCAAGTGCACGCCCTGTCGGATCGGCTCGCAGCGCGGCGTCGAGACGATCGACCGGCTCGTCGCCGGGGGGACCGAGTCGGATCGCCGGGCGAACCTGGCTCTCCTGCAAGACCTGTGCACGACCATGGAACGCGGCTCCCTGTGTGCGATGGGCGGGCTGACGCCGATGCCGGTGCGCAGCGCCCTCACCTATTTCCCCGAGGATTTCGGGCTTAGTGCGGACGGAGAGCCCCGATGACCCTCGCCCCCGAACGTGACCTCGGCACACCGGCGGTGGTCGGTGAGCCGACCGCGACGGTGACGATCGACGGCATACCCGTGCGGGTCGCCCCCGGCACCTCGGTGCTGCGTGCTGCTTCCCTCGCCGGGGTCGAGATCCCCCGCTTGTGCGCCACCGATCGGCTGGAGGCCTTCGGGTCGTGCCGGCTCTGCCTCGTCGAGGTCGACGGCGTTCGTGGCACTCCCGCGTCGTGCACCACCCTGTGCTCCGACGGGATGAGCGTGGCGACCGACACCCCGATGGTCCGGCAGCTGCGGCACGGGGTGATGGAGCTCTACCTGTCCGACCACCCGGCCGACTGCGCAGGCTGCGAGCGCGGCTCCTGCGACCTGGGCCGGCTGGCGGCAGACGCCGGCGTTGCCGAGGTTCGCTACGGCCTCGGGCGCTCCCACGCCGACGCGACCACCGACGTGAGCAACCCCTACTTCGCGTTCGACCCGGCGGCCTGCATCGTCTGCTCGCGCTGCGTGCGGGCCTGCGGTGAGGTTCAAGGCACCTTCGCGCTGAGCGTCGCAGGTCGTGGCTTCGACTCGCAGATCAGCCCAAGCGGCACGGATTTCCTTGCCTCCGAGTGCGTTTCGTGTGGCGCCTGCGTGCAGGCCTGCCCCACGTCGGCCCTGGAGGAAAAGTCGCTCGTTTCGTTGGGGATGCCCTCGCGGGCTGTGGTGACCACCTGCGCGTATTGCGGTGTCGGGTGTTCCTTCCGCGCCGAGGTGCGCGATGACCCCGAGGGGACGACGCTCGTGCGGATGGTCCCGTGGAAGGACGGCGGGGCCAACGAGGGTCACTCGTGCGTCAAGGGCCGGTTCGCCTATGGGTATGCCGCCCACCGCGACCGGGTGCTCGAGCCGATGGTCCGCGACCACATCGACGACCCCTGGCAGGTCGTGTCCTGGGACACGGCGATCGAGCTGGTGGCCACCGGTTTCCGGGCGATCCAGGAGCGCTACGGCTTCGACGCCATCGGGGGCATCTCCTCGTCGCGGTGCACCAACGAGGAGGTCTACGTCGTTCAAAAGATGGTGCGGGCCGCCTTCGGCAACAACAACGTCGACACCTGCGCTCGGGTCTGCCACTCCCCCACCGGGTATGGGCTCGGCCAGGCGTTCGGCACGTCGGCCGGCACCCAGGACTTCGAGTCGGTCGACCAGGCCGACGTCATCCTCGTCATCGGCGCCAACCCCACCGATGCCCACCCAGTCTTCGGCTCGCGGATCAAGCGGCGCCTGCGCAACGGAGCGGCGCTCATCGTCGCGGACCCCCGACGGATCGAGTTGGTCCGCTCTCCGCATGTCGAGGCGGCATACCACCTGCCCGTCCAGCCGGGCACGAACGTCGCCTTCGTCAACGCGATGGCCCACGTCATCGTCACCGAGGGGCTGACCGACGGACGGTTCCTCACCGAGCGGTGTGAGGACGTCACCGACTACCTCGCCTTCATCGCCCGCCCCGAGCACTCGCCGGAGGCAACGGAGGAGGTCACCGGCATACCGGCGCCCGATCTGCGTGCCGCCGCCCGCCGGTATGCCGCGGGCCCCAACTCCGCGATCTACTACGGCCTCGGGGTGACCGAGCACAGCCAGGGCTCGACGATGGTCATGGGCCTGGCCAACCTCGCGATGCTCACCGGGATGCTCGGCCGCGACGGGGTGGGGGTCAACCCGCTGCGCGGCCAGAACAACGTTCAGGGATCCTGCGACATGGGGTCCTTCCCCCACGAGTTGCCCGGCTATCGGCACGTGTCCGGGGCCGAGGTCCGAGGGATCTACGAACGGCTGTGGGGTGTTCCGCTATTGGCCGAGCCGGGCCTGCGGATCCCGAACATGTTCGATGCGGCCCTCGGCGGAACGTTCCGAGGGCTCTATGTCCAGGGCGAAGACATCGCCCAGTCCGACCCCAACACCCGCCATGTCGAAGCCGCGCTGCGGACCCTCGACCTGGTCGTCGTCCAGGACCTGTTCCTTAACGAGACGGCGCGCTTCGCCCACGTCTTCCTGCCCGGAACGTCGTTCCTCGAGAAGGACGGGACGTTCACCAACGCCGAACGCCGGATCAACCGGGTCCGCCCCGTCATCGCGAACCGAGTCGGCAAGGCCGAGTGGGAGGTCGTGTGCGACATCGCGACGGCCATGGGCTACCCCATGGGGTATGCCGCCGCCGCGGACATCATGGCGGAGATCGCCGCGACGACGCCGACCTTCGCAGGCGTCTCGTTCGAGCGCCTCGACGCCGTCGGGTCACTGCAGTGGCCCGTCCCCGACGTCGAGTCGCCAGGGACCCCGATCATGCACGTCGACTCGTTCGCCCGAGGTCGGGGCCGGCTCGTCGAGACCGTCTACGTCCCCACGACCGAGCGCACCACGCGCAAGTTCCCGCTCGTGCTGACCACCGGCCGGATCCTCAGCCAATACAACGTCGGAGCCCAGACCCGTCGCACCGAGAACTCGACCTGGCATGCGGCCGACGTCCTGGAGATCCATCCGGCGGACGCCGAGGTGCGGGGCATCCACTCCGGTGATCTCGTCGGGCTGGCTTCCCGCGTCGGCGCGACGACGCTGCGGGCGCTTGTGTCCGACCGGATGCCTCCCGGCGTGGTCTACACGACCTTCCACCACCCGGTGACCGGCGCGAACGTCGTGACGACGGACAACTCCGACTGGGCGACGAACTGCCCCGAATACAAGGTGACGGCGGTCGAGGTGACCGTGGCGACCGCGTTAGACACACCGGCGCCAGGGCACATCGTGGCCACGAGCATCCTCTCCCGGGCCGACGACATCGCCCGGCAGTTCGCGGGGCTCTCGCCGGCCGAGGGCGCCGCCGCCGTGGCCACCCACCTCACCAGGTTCTGGGAGCCGCGGATGCTCGCCGAGTTGGCCTCGCGGGTGCGGTCCGGCGACCCGGTCGACCCCCTCGTCGTCAGCGCTCTTGCCGAGGTGGAGTCGGCCGCGCACTGAGCCGGACGTTGGTCACCGGCTCAGCGGTCGTCCTCGCCCAAGTGCCAGGCCGAGTGGTAGGGACGCCAGCGTCCGTCGGCTTGACCGAGGCGGTCGGCGACAACGTGGACGGTCATCGGGTTGGTCGCCATCCCCAGGTGGCTGGAGACGATCTCGACGTTCTCGGTCATCGGGCCCGGCCGCTGCACACATCGGCGCCAGTCGAAGGTGCCGTCGGTGCGTGAATAGATCGCGGTGGTCGGCACCGGCAGCGGGCCACCCGCAGCCGACCCCTCGGGATACCAGGACCCCGAGAGCGGCGCGCCCAGGGTGATGAGGCTGCGCACCGACTCCGGCTGGGCGAGTGCCACCTGCCGGGTGAACGCACCGCCGACGCTCCACCCGATGATGCTCACCGGCTGGCCTGCCTCACTCGCCAGCTCGCTCACCCGGTCGGCGAGGCGAGCAACCACGGTGGCGTGAGCGCCGCGCATGGTGCCCTTGTCCGGGGTGTGCACGGCATACCCCTTGATCGCGAGGAACCTGCGCAGGACCACGGTCCACGCGTTGCCCCCCGACAGCCCGGGAACGGCGAGAACCGGATGACCCGCCACGGCGCTCGTCGCCAGCAGCCAGGGCGCCGACGGCAGCAGCGACAGCGCTTCGGCGGTCGCGCGGGGTCCCTCGAACGGGGCGAGGAGCCACGGATGTGGCACGGTCACCCGGGTGATGCTTCCCAACGACGCCATGCCGCCACCTCCGGCCCGACCCTAACCCCTAGCCGGCGTCGGTGGTGGACTTGCCCAACTGTTCGGCCAGCAGGGTCGGCGCCTGGACCATTCGGGGGCCGTACCACGTGAGGGCCTGACCGTCGACAAGCGCAGTCGCGGCACCTGGGAAGGCCTCCGGACCGTCGTCCGGCGTGAAGCGGTAGGGCTCGTCGGGCAGGACGACGAGGTCGTGGGCCGGCAACTCGTCGAAGTCCACGCGCGGGTAACGCCAGGGACTGTGCTCAAGGACGTTGTCGACGCCCAATCGACGCAGGACGTCGCCGGCGTAGGTGTCGCTGCCGAGGAACATCCACGGCCGGCGCCAGATCGCTACGACCGCCCGCAGCCGTGAGTCACCGGCCACCTGGACCGGGTCACGCCAGGCCTCGCGGGCCTCGGCCACCCACCCGCAGTGGGGTGCCTCGATGATCTCCAACAACCGCTCGATGGAGGTCAAGGCACCGTCGACGGTGCGAATGTCGGTCACCCACACCGGGATTCCGAGCTCCCGCAGGGTGGTGACGTCCGCCTCGCGGTTCTCTTCCATGCTGGCGACGACCAGGTCGGGGGCGAGTGTGGCGATCCGCGGCACGTCGGGGTTCTTGGTGCCGCGCACCCGCACGACGTCCAAGGACACCGGATGGACGCACCAGTCGGTCGCCCCGACCAGCAGGCCCGGCGCACTCACAGCGAAAACCTCGGTCAGCGACGGGACGAGGCTCACCACCCGTTCGATCGGTGAGGTGAGGGGCACGGCATACCCGAGGTCGTCGACGGTCACCCCGCCAGTCTGCCGGGCAACGGGGTCGCCGTGCGGCGGAGGGCGCAGTCGCCCACGCCGAGCCCGAGGTATGCCGCCCGCGGACTGTGCGCGCGGCATACCCCTGCCCTCGTCAGACGGGCATCGGCGCGCTGGTGATGATGCCGAACGGCTCGCCGTCGGGGCCGGTGACGACCGCCAGGCGTCCGTACTCGAAGTCGAAGGGCTCGAGGATGACCCCGCCGCCGTTCTCGAGGACCCGCGCGACCGCGGCGTCGGTGCCGTCGACCTCGAAGGTCACGGACCAATAGGGCGGGCGCTCGGTCTCGAGGCCGAGGCCACCGGCGGGCTGTTCGCCGCCGGGCACCGAGAACATCGCGTAGGACATGCCGTCGGCCGACATGTCCGTGTAGGTGAAGCCGAAGGCGGCAGCGTAGAACGCCTTGCCCGCCTCGAAATCACCCACCATGCCCTCACACCAGCCGACCGCGCCCGGCTCGTTGGCGACGTCGTAGCCGGTGTGCGACCCGGACTCCCAGGTGCCGAAGACCGCGCCGGTCGAATCGGCGTAAACACCCATCCGGCCGAGGTCGGCCAACTGCATGGAGGGGAAGATCGTCTGTCCCCCGGCGGCCGTGATCGCTGCCTCGGAGGCGGCCGAGTCAGCCGTGGCGAGGTAGACGGTCCAGAACGTCGGTGCCGGGTCGGCACCCGGCATCGGGGGCGACATGCCGGCGGCCCCCCGGCCGTTGACGAGAGCCGTTGTGTAACCGCCGAATTCCTCGCTGCCCGGCGTGAACTCCCACCCCAGGACCCCCCGATAGAACGCCTGGCTGCGCGCCAGGTCTGGAACAGAGATGTCGACCCAGCAGGGTGTCCCCGGCACCCAGCTGCCCTCATGAACGCTCATAGCTTTCCTTCCGCGAGCTGATGATGAGGTCACCCTAACTCTCGGCGCCGACACGCCTGTGCTCAGTCGGCTGCGCACCCCAGCGCGACGCCCAACCGGTCGAGAGCAGTGGCGAAGGGCCGGGCCGGAAGCACCGGCTGACCGGCCGCCTGCGCCTGCTCGGCCACCCACTGCCCGTAGGTCCACCCCAGGTGCGCCATCGCGTCGTGCCAGGGGCGGGGGTGGGCTCCGGCTCTTCGGGTGTCCATCGCTCGCCGGACCGCGACGGGGTCGGCCTCGTGCAGGTATGCCGCCCGCACCGGCAGGTCAGCAGCGAGCAGTGCCACACCGGCCGGGGTGAACCACGACCCGTCGATGACGAGGTGTCGGTGGGCTGCCGCCTCGAAGGCGAGCACCGTCGGCAGGACCTCCTCGACCAACCCGCCAGCCGCGATCTGCCGCGCGAGCAGCGCATCGGGGTCGACTGGACCCGCGCGCACGGCCCCACGCACGGCCGAGCGGACGTCGAGAGCATCTCGACGCGCCGACCCCGGCTCGGCACCCTCAAGCAGGGCCAGCCAGACGGTGTCCAGTTGCAGCCACCCGGCTCCGAGCCGTGCCGCCAGCGCACGGGCAGCCGTGGTCTTGCCGACCCCGGCTCCTCCGCCGATGGCGAAGACGGTCACCGACCGAGACCGGTCAGAAGTTGATCATGTGGCCGGCGATGCCGTGCAGGGCCTCCTTGACGGCCTCACCCAGCGTCGGGTGGGCGAAGACGACCCGCGACAACTCGTCGGCGGTGAGGTCCCACGTCTGAGCGGCGTTGAGCACCGGCAACAACTCGGTGACGTCGGGGCCGATCATGTGCGCACCGAGGATCTCGTTGTGCTCGGCGTCCGCGACGATCTTGACGAAGCCGACCGCGTCACCCAGCCCCTGGGCCTTGCCGTTGGCGGCGAAGGGGAAGGTGGCCGTCTTGACGGCATACCCCTTGTCGGTGGCTTGCTTCTCGGACAGGCCCATCGAGCCGATCTGGGGCTGGCAGTAAGTGGCCCGCGGGATGAAGGCGAAGTCGATCTCCATCGTCTCGGCGCCGGCGATGGTCTCGGCGGCGACGATCCCCATCGCCTCGGCGACGTGGGCCAGCATCATCTTGGCGGTGACGTCGCCGATCGCGTAGACGCCGGGGACGTTGGTGCGCCCGCGTCCGTCGATGGCGATCGCGCCGCGGTCGGTGAGGGCGACCCCGGTGGCCTCCAAGCCGAAGCCGGTTACCCGCGGGGCGAACCCGATGGCCGAGAGGAGCCGGTCGGCTTCAAGGACGGTCGACTCGCCACCGGCAGCAGGCGACACGGTGACCCGAACGCCGGACCCGGTGTCCTCGACCGCCTCGACCTTGGTGCCGAGCATGACCTTGACGCCGAGCTTCTTGTAGTGCTTGGCGAGCTCCTTGGAGACGTCCTCGTCCTCGGTCGGGACCATCCGGTCGAGGAACTCGACGATCGTCACGTCGACGCCGAAGTTGCGCATGACATAAGCGAATTCGACACCGATGGCGCCCGACCCGGCGATGATGATCGACCCGGGAAGGTTGGGGTCGAGGATCTGCTCCTCGTAGGTGACGACGTTGGCGCTCACCTGCACGCCGGGGATCATCCGCGTGACGGACCCCGTGGCGATGATGAGGTTGTCGAAGGTGATCGAGCGCGCCGAGCCGTCGGCCGCCTTGACGTCCATCGAGGTCGGGCTGGTGAGCGTCCCCCAGCCGTCGATCTCGGTGATCTTGTTCTTCTTCATGAGGAAGTGGACGCCCTTGACGATGCCGGCCGACACCTGCCGCGAGCGCGCGTGGGTCGGGCCGTAGGACATCGTCGCGTCGCCCTCGATGCCGTACTTGGCCTTCTCATGGGTGAGGACGTGCGCCAACTCGGCGTTCTTCAACAGCGCCTTGCTCGGGATGCACCCGACGTTGAGGCAGACCCCACCCCAGTACTTCAGTTCCACCACTGCGGCCTTCAGACCGAGCTGCGCGGCGCGGATCGCCGCGACGTACCCACCCGGACCGGCACCAAGGACAACGACGTCGAAGTCAGCCATGGGGCCAGCCTATGGGGTGGCCTCGCGGTGTTCGTCACGCAGTGTCTCGTAGGTGGCGACGCTTCCCGATACGTGGACGTCGAAGCCCGCCGGCACTGGGCCCAGCACCTTGGCCGGCACCCCGGCGACCATCGAACCGGGCGGGATGACCTGCCCTTCGCGGACGAGCGCCGCGGCTGCGACAAGCGACCCGCCGCCCACCACCGAGTGGTTGAGCAGGGTGGCTCCCATCCCGATGAGACTGCCGTCTCCCACCGTCGCCCCGTGGACGATCGCCCCGTGACCGACCGTCACGTCACAGCCGAGATCGACCGGGGCACCGGGGTCGGCGTGGAACACCGCGTTGTCCTGGACGTTGGAGCGCGCCCCGATCCGGATCCTCGCGCGGTCCGCGCGGATGACGGCGCCGTACCAGATGCTCGCCCCCTCCTCGATGACGACGTCCCCGATCACCATGGCGGTGGGCGCCACCCAGGCGCCCGCCGCGATCGAGGGCGTGTGGGGGCCGAAAGGCAGGATCATCAGGCACCATCCCGTGGGTCGCAGGTCACTGGCAGGGTATGCCGTCCGCCCACCTGCCGGGGAGGGTGGCTCTGGGTGCCGACGCCGCGGCATGGAGTAGGTAGTTACGAAAGATTATGCTTCGGATAAGTTTGTGACGGAGGTCCTCGGGGGATCATCCGTCACGACTGTGGTTCTTACCCCTCGATCCGAGCGAAGAGCCTCGGTGCGCTACACGCCTGGCACCCGGACGCCTACTTCGTCATGGTGCACGGGGAGCTCCTCGCCGCTTCCCCCGGGGAGGGTGGCCACTGAATCCGGCCCCTGCCGTCCCGCACTCCAGGCCAGGGCCAGCATCGCGGTGCCGGCCGCGACGAGGAGCAGCAAGGACGCCGGTCCCAAATGCACTCCCAACCACGGGGTCGCGACAGCGGCGAGCAGTGCCGCCCCGACCATCACCGTGTCACCCAGGCCGAGCACGCTGGCCCTCAACTCGTCCGGGACGGTGGCCTGCAGGACGCTGGTCGCCACGTTCTCGCAACACACGGCCACGGCGCCGATGACGGCGAGAGCACCGAACGATGCAGGGCCGCCCGGCAGGAGAGCGAACACCGCAGCCGCGCCGGCCAGGGTGAGCAGGGCGGCCCGTCCGGAGCGCATCGTCCGCGAGTGAGCGACGACCGGTGCCCCGAGAGCCCCGAAGCCGAGCAGGGCAGTCGCCAGCCCGAAGCCCTCGTCGCCCGATCGCCACACCTCGTGGGCGAGTTGCAGCAGCAACAACCCGAGCACGCTGAGCAGCGCGTTGACAACGGCAACGACGGCGAGCGCCTGCCGAGCGCAGGGGTCGCGCCGCAAGAGGGACCACACGCCGCCCTCGGCCACGTCGATCGCGCTCGCCTCAGGTGCTGGCATGGCGGTGCGTCCGAAGGCCACGATCGCCACGCCGACGAAGATCGCACCGATGAGCGGGACCCAGGCGGGCGGCATCCGCCCGACGAACAGGCCGCCGACGGCGGGCCCGACGACGAAGGAGGCCACCTCGACGGTGACCAGCACACTGGTGGCCCGCTCGGTCGCGGCCCCGGCCAGGCGCGGCATACCAGCAGCCAAGGCGGGGTATGCCGGTGTGCCGGCGACGATCGCACCCGTCGCGGCGACGACGGCGACCAGCGGATTTGAGGCAGCCAGGGCGGCGGCAGCGACCAGCAGGGCGACCGCTCGCGCCCAGAGGGAGATCCGGACGATGAGGGCTCGTTCGCGCCGATCGGCCAGGCGCCCGGACAGCCAACTGAGGGCCACATACGGCGCCAGCCTCGCGGCTCCGGCCAGGCCAAGCAGCAACTGGGACGACGTGGACTGCTCGACGGCAAGCAACAGCACCGGCCAGGGCAGCCCCATGCCGACCGCTGCGAAGGCATGCGAGGTGATGACCCGACGCACCTCGGGACGACGCAGCGCGGGCTCGACGGCCATCTGGGCTCCTGCGGGAGTCGGCGACTTTCCCACAAAGACCCTGGACCCGGGCCGCTGATACCCCGCAGCGCAGGCGGATTGCGCCTGACCCAGCCCCGGGTCAGCCCACGTGCCGGTTGTGCCCTGCTCGCACCAGCGTCCACGGCACCAGGACCGCAAGCGCAGCGATCGGGTAGGCCCATCCGCCGAGCGCGGTGTCGGCGGCATACGACCCGCCGAGCCAGGCACACGCGACGGAGGCCGCGAGGAACCACAGTTGTGACAGCGGAGCCACCGTCGGTGAACGGAACCACGACAGCCGCTCCCCCGGGTTGTTGCGGGCGAGCACCGTCACCGAGATCCACGAGCAGGCCGCCGCTGCGAGCACGAACAAGGTCCACCACGGCAACGCCATGCTCGCCTCAGATCTCGTGCAGGGTGCTGGCCAGCCGAGCGATCGCGCTGTCGACATCGGCGCGTTTGCGCGCGGCCACCTCGAAGACGATGCAGTGCCGACCCACATCGACGATGAAGGTCGTCAACGCGATCGAGGCCCCCTGGACCGTGACCGTGCCATTGATCCGCAGCGCGTCGCCCACCCGGGTCGCCAGTCGTTCGCTCCCCGACACCTTGACCTTGCCCTCGGAGTAGGTCGTCTTCACCCAGTCGTCATCGGGCAACGAACCGACGTCGGCAACGGTCGCCGACAGGTTGGTGGCGTAACGATTGACCGGGGCCGCGACGTAAGCGATCTCGATGTCGTCGAACCGGTCGATCAGCTCGCGGGCCGAGATGCCCAGCGCCTTGGCGATCGCCTTCACGTCCGCCGGGATGCTCGCAGTGGTCGTCATGGTGGCGGGCACGATCTCGACCCAGGCCGACGCCACGGCGAATCGCACCTGCTCGCTGTCGACGGTTGCCCACTTGGCTCCCGCAGGAAGGGCCGGTGGCGGGGGCGACGCGCTCGGCTTCGGGGAGGGGCTGCTCGACGTGGACGGCGTGGGGGACGGCGAGGGCGACGGCGTCGCGCCGGTCGCCTTGGGCACGGCGCCGGTGGCGAACGGGTCAAACGTGGCGATCGACGTGGGCGCTCCGGTGGCCGGCCCGTTGCTGGCGTTGAGCGCACTCACCACGAGGCACCCCGACAACAGGGGGACCAACCCCCCGATCAACACCATCCCCCTGAGACGCGTCATGCCAGACATCGTAGGTTGCCACGGGACCGACGGTTCGAGAACCTGTGTATATTACAAGTCAATGACAAGTTCCCGGTTTTCAACGATCGCCCATGACCTGCGCGAGCGGGTCGCCCTGGGCGACGTCGGCGTTCACGGGGCGTTGGAGTCCGAGACCGAGTTGTGCGCCCGCTACGGCGTGTCCCGGCCCACCGTGCGCCGCGCGCTGGAGACGCTGCGCGACGAGGGGCTCGTGCAGTCCCGGCACGGAGCCGGCTGGTTCGTCACCGGGACCGCTTTCCACCAGCGACTGGCTCTGGGGACCTTCCGGCACGCCGGGTCCGCGGTGGCCGAGTCCGGTGCCTCGGTATGCCGCGAGGTGGCCGACTTCTCCTTCCGCCCCGCTCCCAGCGGCGTGGCCACCATCCTGCAGATCGCCGTCGGCGCCCCAGTCCTGCACGTGCGTTCCGCCCGCCGGGTCGACGGTGAATCCCTGGACGTCGCCCACGAGTGGGTGTCCGAGCAGTTCGCCGGCCGCCTGTCCAGGGCCGACGCCGCCGACCCCGGCCTGTGGGCCAGCCTGACCCGCGATGGCCACTCCATCGCCACAGTGCACCAGACGATCACCGCCGGCCTGGCCAGCGGGGCCGATGCCGACCTGCTGCACACCGCCGTCGGCGTGCCGCTCCTGCTGGTGCGCCGCGTCGCGATGGGGGCGGACGGCATACCCCTTGCCCTGTCCGACCACCGCTATCTCGCCCATCGATTCGCGCTCGAGGTGGAGTTCAACTCGGGCCCGTCCGCCAGCTCCCCAGAACCCCCCGGCCTGCGGGCCGTGGGCGACACCCCACAGGAGATCCCGTCATGAAGGTCCTCGTCACCGGCGGCGCCGGGTTCATCGGCGCCAACTTCGTCCTGCGCGTGCGCGAGACCCGACCCGACTGGGAGGTGACCGTTCTGGACGCGCTGACATATGCCGGCAACCGGGCCTCCCTCGCCCCCGTCGAGGGGCAGATCGAGTTCGTCCAGGGCTCGATCGCCGACGCCGACCTCGTCGACCGCCTCGTTGCCGACACTGACCTGGTGGTGCACTTCGCCGCCGAGTCACACAACGACAACTCGCTGGACAACCCGTGGCCGTTCATGGAGGCCAACATCATCGGGACCTACCGTTTGCTCGAAGCAGTCCGCAAGCACGGCAAGCGAATTCACCACATCTCGACCGACGAGGTCTACGGCGACCTTGAGCTCGATGACCCCAACCGGTTCTCCGAATCCACCCCGGTCAACCCCTCCTCGCCCTATTCGGCGAGCAAGGCAAGCGCCGATCTGCTCGTCCGCGCCTGGATCCGGTCCTTCAAGATCGCCGCGACCCTCTCGAACTGCTCCAACAACTACGGGCCACGTCAGCACGTCGAAAAGTTCATCCCCCGCCAGATCACCGGCATCCTCGACGGCGTCAAGCCGAAGCTCTATGGAGCCGGCGCCAACGTCCGCGACTGGATTCACGTCGATGACCACAACGACGCGGTCATTGCCATCATCGAGCGGGGCCGCCTGGGCGAGACCTACCTCATCGGGGCCGACGGCGAACGCAACAACCGCGAGATCATCGCGCTGCTGCTCGAACTCATGGGCAAGCCGGCCGACTGGTTCGATCACGTCAACGACCGCCCCGGCCATGACCTGCGCTACGCCATCGACTCCAGCAAGCTGCGTGCCGAGACCGGGTGGACCCCCGTCTACCAGGACATCCACGCGGGGCTGCGCCAGACCATCGACTGGTATGCCGCCAACGAAGCCTGGTGGCGCACGGCCAAGGAAAGCACCGAGCAGGTCTACGCGCGCCTCGGCCGCTGACCGCCTCACCCCCCACGGGCACATCACCCGCTTGTATGAGGTTGATGTCACTTGTAGGAGGCTGCACCCTCATACAAGTGTCACTAGCCTCATCCAAGCGGTGGGACGGCAGCCACTGCGTCCTCGTGGTCCATGCCGCTGAGCTCCAGCAGGTCCACGACGAGCGAGCGCAACTGCGCGAGGATCACCGTCGTGTGGTACTCCCCCGGATCCAGCGTCGCGGTCCGTTCGGCCAGCGCAACGAAACCTGGCCGGGCGAACTCCGCGGAGCGGTTCTCCGCCCAGACCCGGTCGAGGATGTCGACGGCATCGGCCAACGCGACGATGACGTCCACGTAGTCGTCCGGCACCTCGATGTCGCTGTCGGCCGCGATGCTCATCCGACGCACCAACACCCGGGTGCTGCGCATGGCCCGGTCCAACGGGTCGACGACAGAGGCGATGCTGCGCACGCTGCCGGCGTCCGTGCGGGTGAACGGAGTCGAGGCGATGACTGACATTCCCTCGTCGGCGGCGGCCTGCAACTCGCGGATGAGCGGATCGGTCTGTCGGGCGTCGGCGAGCACCTGCGCCGAGCGCTCGACATCTCCCTCCCGCGCGCTCTGGGCCGCCTCACGCAGCAGCCGGGCCATCACCCGGCCGACCCGGGCGGCCTGACGGCGAGGGCGACGCAGCGGCGCTCGGGGCACGACCATGGCGAAGACGAGGGCGACCACTCCTCCGATCACGGCATCGACCCATCGGCCCAACGCCTGCGAACCCGTGGGGACGAGAACGGTGACAACGATTGACTGCACGGCAGATTGCATGACGAGCAACAACCCCGCGTCCAGCAGCAGCGCCAGCGACATCGACACGAGCACGACGACGGTGATCTGCCACGGGCCGCTACCGACGACCCCCACGAAGATGTCGGCGACGGCGATGCCGACGGCGACGCCGACCGTCACCTCCGCGACCCGGCGCAGCCGTTGCCCATAGGTCATGCCCAGGCAGACCACGGCGACGATGGGGGCGAAGAACGGCATCGCGTGGTGCAACACGCCCGAGGCGAACCACCAGGCGACCCCGGCAGCAACGGCGCACTGCACGACATGCCAGCTCTTGTCGACGAGGCGGTCCACCCGGGTCCGCAACGACAGTCGACTGCGCGCCCAGGCCCGCTCCACGGCGGCTTCGAGTCGAGGGTCACGGAATGCAAGGGCGGCCATGGGTCCATTCTCCTCGCTCCCAAGGACCCGCCCGTAGGCTGGCCACGAGCCGTGATCGGCGAGGGATGCGGCTCGGATGGGCCGCAGGTATGCCGCGCGGCTCGCCCCGACCCGACCCGACGCGACGTCGAAAGGCCAACGGATGATCCCTCTGGATGAGCTCGTGGGGCGAGCCGAAGCGCTCGCTCGGTCGGCCCACGCCGGCCAGGTCGACAAGGCCGGCGCACCCTATGCCCAGCACCCGGAACGGGTGGCGGCGGCCGTGACAGGTGACCCGCAGGCTCAGGCGGCGGCCTGGTTGCATGACGTCGTCGAGGACACGTCCACCTCGTTGGCCGACCTGCGTGCCGCCGGCTTCCCCGAGCCGGTGATCGCCGCGGTCGATGCCCTGACCCGGCGCCCCGACGAGCCCGGCGACAACTACTACGCCCGGGTCGCGGCCGACCCGTTGGCGCTGCGGGTCAAGCGAGCCGACATCGCGGACAACAGCAGCCACGAGCGACTCGGTCGCCTGGACGGGGCCACCCAGATCCGCCTGCGGCACAAGTACGCACACGCGCTGGCGACGCTCGCGGCATACGAACTGCCGCGGTGACGCGACTCAGAGGTCGGGGAACCAGATCGCCATCTCGCGGGCGGCCGACTCCGGGGAGTCGGAGCCGTGGACGACGTTCTCGGTCGAGCCCTTGCCCCAGTCGCGCCCGAGGTCTCCACGGATCGTGCCCGGCGCCGCCTTGGTGGGGTCGGTCGCGCCAGCCAACGACCGGAAGCCCGGGACGCACTGGTTGCCCTCGATGACGATCGCCGTCACGGGGCCGGAGGACATGAAGTCGACCAACTCACCGAAGAACGGCTTCTCGGCGTGCTCGGCGTAGTGCCGGCCGAGCATCTCGCGGGTGGGCGTGAGGATGCGCAGGGCGACCAGGCGGTAGCCCTTGCGTTCGATTCGACGGATCACCTCACCGGTAAGGCCGCGGGCGAAACCGTCGGGCTTGACCAGGACCAGGGAGCGCTCAGTAGTCACGCGGCCCACCCTATTCCTCCGGGGCGGCAGACTCCTGCGCGTGTGCGCGCTGTAACCCGTCGATGCGGTGTCCCTGGATGAGGCAGAGCACCCACAGCGCCCCGAAGATGACGCCGACCAGGCCCATGAGGGGGACGATCACGGTCGCCGCGAAGGTCGCCACCTGGATCAGCCAGCCGAGGGTCACCCCGAACGGCGAGCGCATGGCTCCGGCCGCGATGACGCAGAGGACTGCGAGGCCGCTTCCGACCAGCAGGTATGCCGTCGCCGCCCCGCTGCTGTCGGCGACAGCAATCCCGCGGGCCACCAAGGCACCGAAGAAGACCGCGATCGACTGCGCCGCGAGGACAGCCGCGCACATCCGCCAGGTGAATTTGCCCAGGGTGCCGAAGAACACGATGCCGGCCATCAGGTCTCCTTCACCCCGAGCAAGAGTCGCACATCAGCCGCGGTGACGACCGATCCGGTCACGACGACTCCCCCACCCATGCCCTCGGACTCGGCGACGGTCACCGCTTCTTCGAGCGCGTCGGGAAGGGCGGGGACGACCGACACTCGCTCGGCGCCGAAGATGCCCGAGGCGATCTCGCCCAGAGAAGCGACGTTCATCGAGCGAGGCGAGCTGTTGCGAGTGACGACCACATGGTCAAGGGCCGGCTCGAGCGCCTCCAACATGGCGCCCGCGTCCTTGTCGGCGAAGATCGCCACGACGCCGACCAACCGGGCGAAGGAGAACGCCTCGCCCAGGGCCAGCGCCAAGGCCGTGGCCCCATGCGGGTTGTGGGCTGCGTCAACGAGGATCGTCGGCGACCGACGCACGACCTCGAGCCGGCCCGGGGAGGTCACCGCGGCGAACCCGGCGCGGACCACCTCGGGGTCCAGGCGTCGCTCACCTCCGCCGAGGAAGAGCTCGACGGCGACGAGGGCCAAGGCGGCATTGGCGCCCTGGTGCTCGCCATGCAGGGGCAGGAAGATTTCGTCGTAGTTGCCGGCCACCCCGCGGATCGCCAGCAACTGGCCTCCGAGGGCCACCTCACGGTCGGTGACCGCGAACTCTTCGTCCGCGGCATACCGGCGGGCTCCGACCTCGTCACAGCGGTCGGTGAGGATCGCGGCGACCGCCTCGTCCTGGGCAGCCGTAACTAGGACGGCACCCGGCTTGACGATCCCCGCCTTCTCGAAGGCGATCTCCTCGACGGTCGAGCCGAGGAAGTGGGTGTGATCGATATCGATCGGCGTCACGACGGCAACGTCGCCGTCAGCGACATTGGTCGCATCCCAACGGCCGCCCATCCCCACCTCGACGACCGCCACATCGACGGGCGCGTCGGCGAAGACGGCGTAGGCGAGCACGACGAGGACCTCGAAGAACGTCATCCGGGGGCCACCCTCGGCAGCCGAGCGCGCGTCGACGATCTCGATGATCGGGGCCACCTCGTCCCAGGTCTCCACCAGCACCTCAGCCGACACGGGCTCACCGTCGACGGCGATCCGCTCCCGCATGGAGTGCAGGTGTGGGGAGGTGAATCGGCCTGTGCGCAAACCGTGTTCGCGGCACAGAGCCTCGATCATGCGGGTGGTCGAGGTCTTGCCGTTCGTGCCGGTCAGGTGGATGACCCGGAAGCTGCGCTGCGGGTCGCCCAGCAACTCCATGACCGCCGCGACCCGATCGAGGGTGGGCACGAGGTCGTGTTCGGGGGCGCGGCCCATGATCTCAGCCTCCACCTGGGCCAGGCGGGCAGCCACCGCGGGGTCGCTCGGGGGCGGCGTCACGACTGCTCCTGCTCCCACAGGTCGCGCACGACCCAGATTGAGTCGGGTATGCCGTCCCCGGTCGGTTCCCGATGGGACTCGACGAAGCCGAAGCCTTGGTAGAAGCGCTCGGCGCCGGCGTTTCCGTCCAGGTAGGACAACCGCAGGATCCGGTGCCCCGTCTCGCGGGCGGTCGTCATGACGTCTTCCAGGAGCAACCGGCCGATCCCCATCCCTTGGTGTTCGGGGACGACGTAGAGCCGGAACAGGACGAGGTCGCCCGTGAGCGGCCCCACGACGGCGACGCCGACGACCTCACCGTCCAACTCGGCGACAGTCGCCTTGCCGGCGAGGACCAATGGCCGGGTGGCGGCGACGGTCCACCACTTGTCCAGCCCCATCCGCACGTAGTCCTCACCGGCGAGCGGGGTGTAGGTCTGCGGCCAGGTGCGCCGACCGACGTCGACGACTGCGTCGACGTCGTATGCCGTTGCCGGTCGGATCACGACACCCATCAGCGCTTGGCCACCTTGATCCGGACGGGCAGGGCGTCGCCGACCGACGTCTCGACGACGCCGTCACCGAGAGCCAGGTCCTCGACATGGGTGGCGACGCTCAGGTGCTCGGCGAGGGTCTGGGCCATGAGCCGGTCCCGGTGCTCGTGAGCGGCCCGTTGCATGAGCTCGGCGCCCGCCAGCGACAGGGAGATCCGGTCGCTGACGTGCAGGCCCGACTCACGGCGGGTCTGCTGGACGGCCCGGACCAGGTCGTTGGCGACACCTTCGACGGCCAACTCGGGGGTGACCTCCGTGTCGAGGACGACGAACCCGCCGGCCGGGAGCACGGCGACCGCGTGCGAGGGACCGGAGCCCTGGTCAGTTGACCCGGCGGTCCTGGCGTCCTGACCGGCGACGACCGTCTCGACGGCATACTCGCCGTCCACGAGGGCGATGCCCCCGGCGGTGACGGTGCCATCCGGGGCCGTCGACCAGTCCCCCGCCTTGGCGGCGCGGATCGCGGTCTGGACCTCCTTGCCGAGGCGCGGACCGGCGACCCGGGCGTTGACCGACAGGCGGCGCATCACGCCGAAGTCGCTCTCGTGCGCCAACTCCACGTCGCGCAGGACCACAGACCGCACGTTGACCTCGTCGGCGATGATCGCCGAGAAGGGCTCCAGCGCAGCCGGATCGGTCGTGACGACGACCAACTCGGCCAGCGGCAGGCGGGCCCGCAGGCTCGCGCCCTTGCGCAACGACGACACCGCGGAGCACACCTCCCGGGCGCGGTCCATGCCAGCGACGAGGGCGTGGTCGGCGGGCAGCGCGGCGGCGTCCGGCCAGTCCTCGAGGTGGACCGAGCGACCCCCGGTGAGGCCGCGCCAGATCTCCTCGGTCGTCAGCGGCAGCAACGGGGCGACCGCGCGGGTGAGCACCTCCAACGCTGTGTAGAGCGTGTCGAACGCGGCCGTCGTCGAGGCATCGAGCGAGTTGTCGCTGTCCCAGAAGCGGTCCCGCGAGCGGCGGATGTACCAGTTCGTCAGGACGTCGAGGAAGCTGCGCATGGTGTCGCAGGCAGCCGCGATGTCGTAGCTGTCCAACTGCGCCGTCATCGCCTCGACGAACTCGCGCAGCTTGGCCAACAGGTAGCGGTCGAGCAGGTCCGTCGACGCGGTGGAGGCCGTGGCGGCATACCCCTTGCCCCCGCCGGCGGCGTTGGCGTAGAGCGCGAAGAAGTGCCAGGCGTTCCACAGCGGGATCATCACCTGGCGCACGCCGTCGCGGATGCCGCCCTCGGTGACGACGAGGTTGCCGCCGCGAAGGATCGGGCTGGACATGAGGAACCAGCGCATCGCATCGGCGCCGTCGCGGTCGAAGACTTCGAAGACGTCGGGGTAGTTGCGCAGGCTCTTGCTCATCTTCTGTCCGTCCGAGCCCAGGACGATGCCGTGTGAGATGCAGGTCTTGAACGCCGGGCGGTCGAACAACGCCGTCGCCAGGACATGCATGGTGTAGAACCAGCCCCGCGTCTGGCCGATGTATTCGACGATGAAGTCGCCGGGGAAATGGTGCTCGAACCAGTCCGCGTTCTCGAACGGGTAGTGCACCTGGGCGAAGCTCATCGACCCCGACTCGAACCAGCAGTCCAGGACATCGGTGACCCGGCGCATCGTCGAGCGCTCCCCCTCGGGGCGCGGGTCGTCGGGGTTGGGCCGGGTGAGCGAGTCGATGAACGGCCGGTGCAAGTCGGTGACAGGCACGCCGAAGTCGCGCTCCAACTCAGCGAACGAGCCATAGACATCCACTCGCGGGTAGGTGGGGTCGTCGGACTTCCACACCGGGATCGGGCTGCCCCAGAAGCGGTTCCGGGAGATCGACCAGTCGCGGGTGTTCTCCAGCCACTTGCCGAACTGGCCGTCCTTGGTGTGCTCAGGCACCCAGGTGATCTCCTGGTTGAGCTCGAGCATCCGGTCGCGGATCGCCGTCGTCGCGACGAACCATGACGAGACCGCCATGTAGATCAGCGGTTCGCGGCAGCGCCAGCAGTGCGGGTAGGAGTGGTCGTAGGTCTCGTGTCGAACGAGGACGGTGCCTTCGGTCGTGGAGCCCATCTCACCGTGCCCGCGGGTGCGGGCCTTGAGGTGGTCGATGACCGGGTGGTTGGCATCGAAGACGTGCAACCCGGCGTAGTCGGTCACCGGGAAGACGAAGCACCCGTCCGGGCCCACCGGCACGACGGTCTCCACCCCGAGGGCGTCGAGGGCGAGTTTGTCGTCCTCGCCGAAGCCGGGGCTCATGTGGACCAGCCCGGTGCCGTCCTCGGTCGTGACGAAGCCCGCCGCCGAGATCTGGTGCGCGCCGGCATACCCCAGGTAGTAGGTGAACGGCGGCGTGTAGCGGCGCCCGACCAGCTCTGATCCCTTGTAGCGCGCGACGATCCGCTCGGCTGCGTCGTCCCCGAGCTCGCGGGTGTATGCCGCGAGCCGCGCCTGCGCGAGGAGGTAACGGTCGCTGCCGCCGTCCTTGTCACCCTGCACGACGACATAGTCGACGTCGGGGTGCACGGCGACGCCCATGTTCGACGGCAGGGTCCACGGGGTCGTCGTCCAGATGAGGGCCAGCTCGCCGGTCTCGAGCCGGTAGCCGACGGTGATCGCCGGGTCCTGACGCATCTGGTAGACGTCGTCGTCCATCCGCAACTCGTGGTTGGACAGCGGGGTCTGGTCGTTCCAGCAGTAGGGCAGGATCCGGAAGCCTTCGTAGGCCAGGCCCTTCTCGTGCAACTGCTTGAAGGCCCAGATCACCGACTCCATGTAGTCGGTGTCGAGAGTCTTGTAGTCGTGTTCGAAGTCGACCCACCGGGCCTGGCGGGTGACGTACTCCTCCCACTCCTTCGTGTAGCGCAGCACCGAGTTGCGGCAGGCGTCGTTGAAGGTGGCGATCCCCAGGTCGGTGATCTCCTGCGTGGTCTTGAGCCCCAACTGGCGCTGCGCCTCAAGCTCGGCGGGCAGCCCGTGGGTGTCCCACCCGAAGCGGCGCTCGACCCGACGGCCCCGCATGGTGCGGTAGCGCGGGACGAGGTCCTTGACGTAGCCGGTCAGCAGGTGCCCGTAGTGCGGCAGGCCGTTGGCGAAGGGAGGCCCGTCGTAGAAGACGAACTCGTTGGACCCGTCGGTGCCGCCGTCGCGCGCCTCGACGCTCGCGAGGAACGTCCCGTCCTTGGCCCAATAGGCCAGGACCCGCTCCTCGATCGTCGGGAATCGGGGGGTCGGGGGCACGCCCGTTGCCTCGGGGTCGGTGCTCGCCTTGGGGTAGACCACTGGTCTGCCTGCCTCGTCTCTCGGTCCGGTATGCCGGTCGCCCGGCTCCTACGTGCCACGAGGACGACGCTCCCGGATCACGGTGATCACGTCGATCACCACCGGAGTTGCCGCGGTACCACCTCGCTTGTCGTATGCCGCCCGCGCACCGCCCGGGTTTCGCCCGGTGGGGAGCACGCGGCATACGACCGCTCTTGTCGTTCCGGCTGTGACGGGCCACCCGTCCGGTTCTACTGAGCCCACCCCCGCGTGGAGGTGGACGGTTCTTCCGGAGGCTCGCCGGTGATGGCCGGGTCGTCGCCGCTGCCAATGATTCTACGTGAGTGCGGGGACGTCGCCGAACGGTTAACCGCGTGAGCCCGGTGCTCCGCCCGGCAGATCGAGCAACCGCAGCCGCACGTCGACGGGCTCGTCGGCCGTCAGGCCCTCGGCGACCCGGACGGCCTTCTTGACGGGCAGCAGGTAGGCCCCATGGTTGGTCGACGGGAACAACGAGGTCGCCCAGACCGTCGTCCCGACGGTCACCTCGACCCGGATCGAGCCAAAGCCCCGTTGGACGTCACGGGTGCGCTCGTCGATCTCGTCGGACTGCTCCTCGGGCAGCGTGACGAAGTGCCACGGGCTCTCGCCTTGCCACCGCCACAACGGCGCGCGGAACGCGTAGTCCGCGCTCAAGGCTGCTCGGGCTTGCGTCGGGCCTCGATGATCTCGAGGTCCTCCTCCTCGGCCTGGTCCGGGTCGATGTCAGCGGTGCACCACTTGCACTTGAGCGCGTCGACGGCGACGAACTCCTTGCACATCGGGCACTCGCGCTGGCCCTGGGCCCGGAAGTTGCCCATGCCGGCCTTCTTGAGCAGTTTGACGATCGCAAAGAGCACGAGCGCCATGAGGATGAAGCCCACGAAGTCGGTAAGGAACGCGCCGTAGGTGATCTCGGCGTTGTTGAGCGTCAGGCTCAGTTCGGTGAAGTCGGGCGTGCCGAAGATCGCGGCCACCAACTGCATGAGGATGTTGCTGGCCAGGCTCTCGACGAGGGTCGCGAAGGCCGCCCCGATGATGAAGCCGAGCGCCAGGTCGAGCATGTTGCCGCCCATGGCGAAGGCCTTGAACTCTTTCCACGCGTTCTTCATGGCCGACATTGTCCGGTGGCGCCGGTTAGAGCGCCAGCATCTCGTCCGGCAGGTCGGTCACCACGCCGTCGGCGCCGATGTCTGCGAGGTCTCCGAAGATGACCGGGTCGTTGACGGTCCAGGGCAGCACGGCCATCCCTCGGGCGTGGGCTTGCTCGACCAACTCGGCTGTGCAGGAATGAAAGTCGGGCGACACGAGGACTGCCCCGAGTTCGGCTACCGCCCCCACGAGGTCATTCGGGTGGTCCTCCCAACGGACCGATCCGAGCCACTCGCTGCCGGGCGCGAACGTCTCGCCGACAACAGCCAGCGCCGACCGCGGCAGCTGCGGGTCGAGCTCGCGGGCCTGTTCCAGGACGGCCCAGTCGAAGGAGTGGATGAAGACCCGGTCACGCACCCCCGCGTCGGTCACCGCGGTGAGGACGCCGTCGAGGAGGGTATGCCGCGCAGCCCGGTCGCGCGGGTCGGTCACGTCGATCTTGACCTCGATGACCCACCAGATGGGTGCATCGGTGGTGGCGGCGAACACCTCGGCGAGCGTGGGGATCCGCTCCCCTGGCACCGCCCGTTGCCGGGGAAAGCCCGCAAGCGTCAACGAGCCGACGTCGACGGTGCGCAGTTGGGTCAGGGTGAGTTCGTCGACCCGAGCCCCGAGGTAGTCGACGCCGGTCGGCCGGCACTTGGCGGGATGCAGCACCGGGTCGTGCCACACGACGACCTGGTCGTCGGCGGTGAGCAGGACGTCCAACTCGATGGCCGGAACGCCGACGTCGATGGCCGCACGCATGCTGGCCACGGTGTTCTCAGGGATCAGCCCTCGGGCACCGCGGTGCCCGACGACGGCCGGGCGGCCTGGTGTCCACGGTCCAGGCGGAGCGGCATACGTGCTGACGCGCATGCCGCAACGCTAACCGGAGAACCGCTCAACTGATGCGCGACAGCAGGTGCGCGACGGCGTCGGCCGCACCGTAGCCCGGACCGTCGCTCGCACCGATGAGGTGGACGACCGGCTCGAGGTCGGTGCCGGAGGTGACCAACGGGGCTTCGGACGCGCCGCCGGGGCGGCGCTGCGGGAACCCGGCGCTGGCGAACAGCGCGTTGCATAGGCACAGCCGGCCCTCGGTGTTCATCTCACGCCCGCCCTTGCGGACGTACTGCGCGAGCGGCTCGGCCGGGCAGCGGTAGTCGACCTCGCCGTCGGCCTTCAAGTAGGCCGAGCGCAGGACGCCGAGGTCACACACCGGCTTGCGGGCGGCCCGGACGGTGACGTCGGTGAGCGTGCCGGGGATGTCGGCGACGCGGAACGGGAAGCCCGTCGGCGACACCCGCCAGTCGGCCCGAACCTGCAACTCGCCAGCGACGGCCTTCTCGCGCATCTGGGCCTTGACGTCGGCGTCGAAGCCCGACTCGTCGCTGTAGGCGAACAGGGTGCCGACCTGGACCCCGGCGGCGCCGAGCGCGAGGGCTTCGGCGACCTTGTCGGGGGTGCCGTAGCCACCGGCCAGCCACACCGGCAGTCCGAGGGAGAGGATGTCGGCGACATCGACGACGTCGCGCTCGTCGTAGACCGGCTGCCCGATCTCATCGACGCGCCGCGGCCCGCGGGGCGGGGCGTTGTGTCCACCGGCGGCCGCGCCCTCGACGACGAAACCGTCGGGGCGGGTCTCGGGGTTCTCGGCCAGGCCGCGGGCCAGGTCGGTGGAGGCGACGATGGCGAGCACGCGGGGCATCGGCAAGGTGGCTGGACGCTGAGGCAGCGCAACGGCGGGGTCGAAGACCAAGTCGCCGACGTTGTCGGTCGAGCGAGCGCCCATGACCTTCACGCTGACGGTGACCGGCTGGTGGCTGGCCAGGTGGCGCACCATGCCTGGGATGTCGGCGGGGCTGCCTGCGCCGACAAGGACGAAGTCGACCCCGGCGAGCAGGGCGCCGTAGAGCGTTGCGGGCAGCGGGAGTTCGATCTTGCGCAGGAAGTTGATTCCGACGAGCCCGTCGTGTCCCTCCTTGGCGAGGAACACCTCCGCGAAGCCTGCGGCGACCGTCAGCTCCTGCAGGCGGACCGAAGAGGACAAGGTATGCCGCGGCACCTGGGCGAAGCGCCCCTCGGCACCGATGCCGCCCTCGACGAAGTAGGAATCGAGGATCCAGCGGGACACCTCGGGCCGGGGGAAGGCCGCCAGGGCTCGGCGCACGTGGCCGCCCGGGTCACCACTTTGCAAGCGGCGGGTCAGCAGGACGTCCAGCGCGGTCCCAGAGACGACGCCGAGCTGGCCGGTCACGGACACGGCACGAGCGAGCCGCCAGTCCGACACCGCGACACCCATCCCTCCCTGGATGACGACGGGCTGACGGAGGGCGGTTGCGGTGGCCATGACAGGGCCTCTCGGAGTCTCGAACTTACGAGGACGTAACTTACGTTACCGTAACCTACGGTGCCGTAACAACGACACGCCGGTGTCAATTGCGCAAACGTGTCGCACGGCATACCGACAGCCCTCCCCCTGGCTTTGACAGCGCGCCCCTGCCCGTGGGAACGTCACGTCACCGAGACCCGTCCACGGGGGAAGCCGGTGCAAAACCGGCGCTGTCCCGCAACCGTGACCTCTCGCCCGACTTCGGCCGGTGCGCAGGGGAAGTCGGAACGCCTGTGGCGGTGTCGGCTCCAACACATCGTCCGTCGTGGAAAGCGGACCGGAGCGAAGCGTCGGGCGACAAGCCCGGGGCCTCCCACCGGCCCCGAGGAGGTCCCCACCCATGCTGTCTGTCACCCCATCCATCGCTGCTCGTCGCTCCGCGTCGCGGCGCGCATTCGCCGTCCTGGCCGCCGTCATGGTCGCCTTCGCCACCCTGGTCAGCACCGCCCCCCAGGCCTCGGCCGCCAACTACCTCTACTGGAGCTACTGGCAGCAGACCGCCGGGAAGTGGGCCTTCAGCTCAGTTGGTGCCGACAAGGCCACTCCGAGCGACGGTGCCGTCGAGGGCTGGCGTTGGGCGATCGACGACGGCAGTGGCAGCCGCCCCCCGCGCGTGCTGCCGACCTTCGAGCAGCTTTGCGCCAGCACCCCGGCCGAGGCGGGCAAGAAGCGGGTCGGCCTCGTCGTCGACTTCGGCCGCGAGGTCGACGGGGACGGCAAGGTCACTCCCCCGTCGTTGGTCGCGACCTGCGCCCTGGTTCCCACGGCAGCCACCGGCGCCGACCTCCTGGCCAAGGCCGGCGGCGTCCGCACCGACAAGGGCTTGATTTGCGCGATCGGCGGCTACCCCGCCACCGGCTGCGCCGCCCAGTTGGAGACGCTCACCGAGGCCCAGAAGGCACCCGACACGGCCCTGGCCCTTCCGACGGCCGCGCCGACGACGGCACCGACGGCCACCACCCCGGTGGCGACGACGACCACCGCCGCCACGCCCCCGGCGACCGCCACCGCAGCAGTCGTCGCGACGAGCACCACGGCCGCTGCTGGCGGTGGGACCTCGCCGCTGCTGTGGGTCCTGTTGTTCGTGGTCGCCGCCGGCATCGCGTATGCCGTCGCCCGCCGGCGTCGCCCCAGCGGAGTCTGACCGGAGCGACACCACATGGCCCGCCCCACACCCGCCGCCACCCCCCGGATGCTGCATCCGGTGGCGTGGTGGGTGTGGGGCGTCGGCCTGGCGACCGCAGCCGCCCACACGACCAACCCCTGGCTGCTCCTGCTCGTCATCGCGGTCGCCGGTTGGGTCGTCCTGGAACGCCGTGAAGTCGGCGCGCTGGACTCGTTCCGGCCCTTCCTCATCATCGGCCTGTTTGCCATCGGGCTGCGGGTCGCCCTGACGATCCTGCTGGGCAACGGCGTCCCCGGCCAGGTCGTCCTTGTCGAACTCCCCCAGGTCCGGCTCCCGGACTGGTTCGCCGGGCTGCGCCTCGGCGGCCCCGTGACCCTCGAGTCCGTTGTCGCGGCAGGGATCGACGGGCTTCGGCTGGCCACGACGCTGGCCTGCCTGGGGGCGGCCAATGCGCTGGCCAGCCCACGACGGTTGCTGCGCTACGCACCCGCCACCCTCTATGACATCGGCACCGCCATCGTCGTTGCGCTCACCTTCGCGCCCGCGCTCGTCGACCTGGCCGGACGGGTGCGTTCGGCCCGACGCCTTCGGGGCCACAGTGGAACCGGTGTCCGAGAGTTGGCCCGGCTGGGCGTCCCCGTCCTCGAAGGGGCTCTGGACCGGTCCCTGGACCTCGCAGCATCGATGGAGTCACGCGGCTACGGCCGCACCGCCGTGCGTGGTCGACGCGAACGGATCGTTGGCAGCGCACTCGCCCTCAGTGGCGCATGCGGTTCGGTCGCCGGGCTCTTCGGCGTGATGTCCGCGTCGTCCGGGGGATGGTTTGGCCTGCCGATGCTCGTCAGCGGGCTCGCCCTGCTGGCCACCTCGCTCGTCCTGGGCTCCCGCAGAGACGCGCGGACGGCATACCGACGCGACCCATGGCGCGCGCCCGAATGGGCGACCTGCGCGCTCGGTCTGCTTCCGGCCGTGCTCCTCGTGCACGCCGAGGCCGACGCCTGGCCGGGGATCACCATCTCCCAGGTCCCCCTCGACTGGCCGCCCCTGCCCGCGCTCCCGACCCTCGCGATCCTCGCGGCGGTGCTGGTGGCGTGGGTGACTCCTGTCCCTCCCCGGCTGGCTCGAGCGCGAGCCACCACCCTTCCCGCCCGGCTGGAGACCGCATGATCGAGCTTCGCGGCGTCGGCGTCACGTATGCCGGTGCGTCCCGTCCCAGCCTGCGTGACGTGGATCTGCGCATCGAGGAGGGCGAACTCGTCCTCATCGTCGGGCCGACCGGCTCGGGCAAGTCGACCCTGTTGCGGACCCTCAACGGGCTGGTCCCCCACTTCTCCGGCGGAACCCTCACCGGATCGGTCGTCGTCGGCGGACGTGACACCCGGGCGCACCGACCGCGAGATCTGGCCGACCTGGTCGGCTTCGTCGTGCAGGACCCGACCTCCGCCTTCGTCACCGACACGGTCGAGGACGAGATCGCCTACGGAATGGAGACGCTCGGCGTCGAGCCGACCGCGATGCGCCGGCGGCTCGAGGAGACCCTCGACATCATGGGCCTGGCCGAGTTGCGCGATCGCAGCCTGCGGGAGCTGTCCGGAGGGCAGCAGCAACGCGTCTCCATCGCCGCCGTGCTGGCCGCCGGCCCACGGGTGCTGGTGCTCGACGAGCCGACCTCCGCTCTGGACCCCGTGGCTGCCGAAGAGGTCCTGTCGGCGCTGCACCGGCTCGTCCACGACCTGGGTTACACCGTCGTCCTCGCCGAGCACCGGCTGGAACGGGTCGTGCAGCACGCCGACCGGATCGTCCTGGTCCGCGACGGCGTCGTCTCCGCGCCACTCGACCCGGCCGAGGCGATGGCTCTCTCCCCCGTGCATCCGCCGATCGTCGAGTTGGGTCGACGGATGGGATGGTCACCGCTGCCGCTGACGATCCGCGACGCCCGGCGTCGGGCCGGCTCGCTGCGCGCCCGGCTGGCGGCTTTGGACGGCACGCCTGCGGCCTCCGCACCCGTCAAGGACGCCGCCTCGCGATCGCTGGTGTCGGTCAACCGGCTCGTCGTGCGCCGCGGAACCGTCGAGGCCCTCTCCAAGGTCACCCTCGGCGTGAGCGCCGGGTCGGTCACGGCCGTTATGGGCCGCAACGGTGCCGGCAAGTCGACCCTCCTGGCCGCGATGGCCGGTCAGCTCGCCGCGACCTCGGGCGAGGTCTCCGTGGCCGGCTCGTCACCCCGGCGCCTCGCCCCGCACGATCGGGTCCGCGTCGTCGGTCTGGTCCCCCAGGACTCCAACCTGCTCTTGTATGCCGATTCCGTGGCCGCCGAGTGCCGGGCCGCAGACCGGGACTTCGCCGCGGCGGACGGGACGACGCGCGCGTTGCTCGCGCGGATCGCGGGCGAGGTCGACGGTGATCAGCACCCCCGGGACCTGTCCGAAGGCCAGCGACTTGCTCTGGCGCTCGCCATCATCCTCGCCGGACGCCCCCAGGTCGTCCTGCTCGACGAACCGACGCGGGGTCTTGACTACCCGGCCAAACGCCGGCTCGTCGGCATCCTGCGCGACCTCGCCGCCGAGGGCCATGCCGTCATCGTGGCAACCCACGATGTCGAGTTGGTCGCCGAGGTCGCCCAGCGGGTCATCGTCCTGGCTGAGGGTGAGGTTGTCGTCGACGGGCCGATCCACGAGGTGCTCACCGGCTCCCCCGCGTTCGCTCCCCAGGTCGCCAAGATCCTGCACCCGCTGCCGCTGCTGACCGTCGACGACGTCAGTGCCGCCCTGGTCCCCGCGTCGTGAGGTTTCGCCCCGCCGCTGCCGCAGCGCTGGCCCTCACCACCGTCGTCGGGCTCGCGGCATACCTCTGGCCGTTCTTCGCCGCCCCGGGTTTCTCGACGAGCTACGGCCAGGACGCGCCATGGCTGTTCGCGGCCCTGCTGGGGTTGATGGCCTTCGTCGTCCTCGCCGAGGTCACCGCGAACGGCCTGGACGCCAAGACCGTCGCGGTGCTCGGGGTGCTTGCCGCCGCGGGAGGAGCCCTGCGTGTCCTGTCGGCCGGCACCGCCGGGCTGGAGCCGATCTTCGTCATCTTCGTCCTCGGCGGCCGGGTCCTCGGTCGCTCGATGGGTTTCCTCATGGGGTCGCTGGCGATGCTCGCCGGGGCCTTCCTCACCGCCGGGGTCGGCCCGTGGCTGCCGTTCCAGATGCTCGGCGCCGGATGGGTCGCGCTCGGTGCGGCGATGCTCCCGCGGGCCACGGGGCGAGTGGAGCTCGCGATGCTCGCCGGGTACGGCGCTTTCGCCGGGCTCGCCTACGGCGTGCTGCTCAACCTGTGGTTCTGGCCGTTCCTGGCTCCCGCATCCGCGCCCACCGGTGCCGGTTTCGTGCCCGGCGACTCGGCGGCGGCGAACTTCGCCCACTACGCCGTCTTCTACGTCGCCACCTCGCTCGGCTGGGACGTCCCTCGGGCGGTGCTCACCGCCGTGTTGATCCTCGTTGCCGGACGCTCGATCCTCGCGACCCTGCGCCGAGCGGTCCGACGGGCCGCCTTCGGCGAGGTCGTCCGCTTCGACTAGTCCTCGCGAGTCTGCACCTGGACGAACGGCGGGTTCATCACCGTGGCCTCCACCCCGCGACCGCGCACGTCGATGAGGACCTCGGCGTCCAACGGCACCGAACGATCCAGCAACGCGAGGGCGATCCCCTGCTTGCGGGTCGGCGAGAACGTCCCCGACGTCACCTCCCCGATCACCTCACCATCGAGCGTGACCGGGCAGTGCGCCCGAGGTATGCCGCGTCCGGTCACCAGGAGCCCGCGCGAGATCCGCGACGTGGGCGCGGCCTTCTCGGCCAGCAGCGCCTCCCGACCCCAGAAGGCCGGCTTGGCCCAGCCCACCGCCCAGCCCGACCGGGCCATGACAGGGGTGATATCCAACGACAGGTCCTGACCGTGAAGCGGATAACCCATCTCGGTCCGCAGGGTGTCGCGTGCGCCGAGGCCACACGGCATACCTCCCCAGGGGACCATCGCCTCGATGATCGCGTCCCACAGGTCGGCTGCGTCGTCCCACCGCGGGACCAACTCGTAGCCGCGTTCGCCGGTGTAGCCGGTGCGACAGACGATCACGGGACGACCCTGCCAGTCGGCCTCACGGAACTGCATGTAGTCGTGTCCGGTCGGCAAGCCGAGCGCATCGAGCACCTCGTCCGATCGGGGCCCCTGAACGGCGATCACGGCATAGTCCCGGTGCCTGTCGACCACCTCGATGCCCTCGGGAGCCGCGGCCTGCAGCCGACGGCATACCTCTGCGGTGTTCGCGGCGTTGGGGATGAGGAAGACGTCGTCGTCGGCCCGCAGGTATTGGATGAGGTCGTCGACGACCCCGCCCGTGGCGTCGCAGCACAGCGTGTACTGCGCCTGACCCGGACCGACCCGGCGCAGGTCGTTGGTGAAGCACGCGTTGACGAAGTCGGCCGCACCCGGCCCGGACACCGTGGCTTTGCCCAGGTGGCTCACGTCGAAGACCCCGACCCGCTCGCGAACCGCGGTGTGTTCGGCGACCACTCCGCCGCCGGGGTATTCGATGGGCATCTCCCACCCACCGAAGTCGGCCAGTTTGGCCCCCAGAGCAACGTGACGGTCGTGCAGCGGTGAGTGCGCGAGATCGGCCATGGCCAACGAGCCTAACGGGCCGGACCCGGGGCCGTCATGGCCCTGGCCGCTCGCGTGCATCAAGAGGTTGGCCTAGCCGCCAGACTTGCGCCGGAACATGCGCTGCGCCGCGGCCGGGCCGTGAGCGTCGTGGACCTTGCCTTCGCCCTCGCCCGCACTCTCGCGGCCGGCATGGGCCTGCTTGCGCTCGAGGGCCTCGCGGAACTTGGCCTTCATCTCGTCCGAGGGGCCGGCGGCCTTGGGGGCCTTACCGGACTTGGCGTTCTTGCTCATGCTCGTTCGTCCTTCCGTCAGTCGTCCGACCGGGAACCCGGTCGGGTGTCGCCGCGCTTGTCTCGGCGCTGGCGTGAACTCCATTCGCGCATCCGGCTGGGATAGCCGGTGAGGAGGACGTCGTAAATCGGGATCCCCAGAGCGGCCGCCATCTCATAGGCCGCCGCACGCGACCCGACGGCCCGCCGAGTCCACTCCCCGTCGGTCGCAACGAGCACCACGCTTTGGGTGCTGACGTTGGTGGCCGGCTCGAGAAATGCCTCGACCCCGCGTCGGGTTTGGACGAATTGGGCGAAGTGCCCGCGCACGGTCGCCAGATCGACGCGCATCGCCGGCCCGTCGGATCGACCCAGGTCAGGCAGCGACGACCGACGCCATCGGTCGAAGAGTCCCATAGTCCGAACCTTATGCTGTCCGCGTGAGCACTCGGGGCACCTCCACAGGGCGATGGGCGGGTGTCGGCGTCGCTGGAGTCATCATCCTCAGCCTGGCCAGCATCGGGGCGCATGCCCTTCTCATTCCTGGCTTCATCCAGGCAGCAGACGCGTCCTCACGCTCGACCGGCGCACTGTCCACCCCGACGACTGTCCCGTCCGGGCAGGGCGGCACGGGGTCCCTCAGCTCGACCAGTTCGCCCGCCGCGACCGATCTGGCGCCGACGGCGGTGCCGGCCATGCCGGCATACGACCGGGCCTGCCTGCGCCGCGACAACCCCGCCACGGGAGCGAAGATCCCCGCGAACGATCCGTTCGGGGACGACATCGCCGACCTGGGCGACAAGGCCGAGTTGCAGCGCCTGTATGCCGTGCAGAGCGGAGCGCTCGTCCCGCTCGACGGCCTCGGGGCGCCACGACCGTGCGACGAGCAGTTGTGGTCGCTCGTCAAGGCCACCGCCCCCACCCTGCTCGGCCACATCGACGAGTTGCTCGTCTTCGATGCCGACCCCGATCCGGCGACGGGCGAGTTCATCATCGAGGGCGAGTCGGCCCCCAAGGAGACGGCGCCCGACACGTTCGACGACGACCACTGGCGCGTGTCGTTCGCACCCAACGGGTTGGACCGCGGCGAGCTCGCCTGGCTGGTTGCGCACGAGCTCGCCCATGTCGCCAGCCTCAACAAGGACCAGATGCTCAGCGGCGTCGGTGCCGACGTCTGCGCCACCTGGTACACCGGCACCGGCTGCCTGCTGGCGGACTCGTTCCTGCGGCGTTACCTCAGCAACACATGGGACGACGCCCTCTGGGATGACTGGGATAAGGCCGACGGCAAGTCCACCGAAAAGGCGCGGCGCGCGGCATACCAGGACTTCTATGACAACCACAGCGATTCCTTCATCACCGAGTACGCCGCCTGGCACCCCCTGGAGGACTTCGCGGAGTCCTTCGCCATGTGGTGCACCTACGACGAGGACGAGCCGGACCGGGCTAACCTGCCGACCGCAGAACGGACCGACAGCGGAAACAAGGTTGCCTGGTTCGATGCCGCACGGCGCGATCTCCTGCCCGCCTTCGGGCCCGGCTGCACGATGCTGCGACAGTTCGCCGTCAGCTGATCGCCACGGCGCGTCCACCCGACACAGTTGTGACACGGCATCGCGCGAAGTGACAAGATGCGGGTGGACCTTCGCACACGGACAGGAGCCCAGATGACGGACGAGGCGCCCGATATCTACGACGTCCTCGTCCTCGGCGGCGGTAGCGGCGGATATGCCTGTGCGTTGCGCTCCGCCCAACTGGGATTGCGGGTTGCCCTTATCGAGCGCGACAAGCTCGGCGGCACCTGCCTGCACCGCGGGTGCATCCCCACCAAAGCCCTGCTGCACGCCGCTGAAGTGGCCGACACGGCCCGCGAAGGCGCCCGGTTCGGGGTCAACTCCAGCGTTGAGTCGATCGACATGTCGGCCGTCCTGCGCTATCAGCAGGGAGTCGTGTCCCGCCTGCACAAGGGTCTGCAGGGGCTGATCTCAGCGGCGACCATCGACTACGTCGACGGGTTCGGCGAGGTCACCTCGCCCACGACGGTCCGTGTCGGCGACCGCACCCTCACGGGCCGGCGCCTCGTCCTGGCCACGGGGTCGCGAGCCCGCTCGTTGCCTGGGCTGGAGATCGGCGGCCGGGTGCTCACCAGCGACCAGGCCCTCGGCCTCACGCAGGTGCCGACCTCGGTCATTGTCCTCGGGGGCGGCGTGATCGGAGTCGAGTTCGCCTCCGTTTTCCGCTCCTTCGGCGCGAGCGTGACGATCATCGAGGCCCTGCCGCGGCTGGTGCCGGCTGAGGAGGAAAGCATCTCCAAGGCCCTCGAACGGGCCTTCCGCAAGCGCGGCATCGTCAGCCGCACGAATGCACGATTCGCCTCCGTGGCCCAGGACGACGCCAGCGTCACGGTCAGCCTCGAGGACGGCTCCACCCTGTCGGCAGACCTGCTGCTCGTCGCCGTGGGCCGCGAACCGGTCTCCGACGGCATGGGTTTCCAGGAGGCGGGAGTCCACACCGACCGGGGTTTCGTTCCGACCGACGAGCGCCTGCGCACCAATATCCCCGGGGTGTATGCCGTGGGCGACCTCGTCCCCGGTCTGCAGTTGGCGCATCGCGGCTTCGCCCACGGAGTGTTCGTCGCCGAGGACATTGCCAGCTTGAACCCCGCCCCCGTGCTGGACCGCAACATCCCCAAGGTCACCTACTGCGACCCCGAGATCGCCAGCGTCGGCCTCACAGAAGCAGCCGCCCGCGCAGAGCACGGCGAGGTCCGCGCTTACGAGTACAACCTCGGCGGCAACGGCAAGTCCCAGATCCTCGGGACCAGCGGATTCGTGTCCGTGGTGAGAGTGGTCGACGGGCCGGTGGTCGGTATCCATATGATCGGGGCTCGGATGGGTGAGCAAATCGGCGAGGCACAACTCGTCGTCGGATGGGACGCCATGCCTGAAGACGTGGCCCCACTCGTGCACGCCCACCCGACCCAGAACGAAGCTCTCGGCGAGGCCCATCTGGCGCTGGCGGGTAAACCCTTGCACGCCCACGCCTGACCGCACCGAGAACCTTTTGCAGCGCAGACAGATTGACGACCGAGAACCATCGACGAGGAGATGACGTAGATGTCCAATCGCGTGACCATGCCGGCCCTGGGTGAATCCGTCACCGAGGGGACGGTCACCCGTTGGCTGAAGAAGGTCGGTGACCCGATCGCCATCGACGAGCCGCTCGTCGAAGTGTCGACCGACAAGGTCGACACCGAGATCCCGTCCCCCTTCGCGGGCATCGTCGAGGCGATCCTCGTCGCCGAGGACGAGGTCGCCGCCGTCGGAGCCGACCTCGCAGTCATCGGCGACGGTTCTGGGGCCGCGGCTGCGCCGGCGGCGCCTGCCGTCGAAGCTGCTCCCGCTCCTGCTCCGGCTGTCGCTCCCGCTCCTGCCCCGGAGCCGGCCGCGGTGGTCGTCGCTGAGCCTGCGCCCGCGCCTGCCCCCGCTGCGGCCGAGGCGTCCGGCGATGGCCACGAGGTCACCATGCCCGCGCTCGGCGAATCCGTGACCGAAGGCACCGTGACTCGCTGGCTGAAGAAGGAAGGCGACACGGTCGCCGTCGACGAGCCGCTCTTGGAGGTGTCGACCGACAAGGTCGACACCGAGATCCCCAGCCCGTTCGCCGGAGTCCTGAGCCGCATCCTCGTCGGTGAGGACGAGGTGGCCGCCGTCGGCGCTCCGTTGGCGATCATCGGCGGCTCGGCCTCCGCGCCCGCTCCGGCCGCTGCGCCTGCTGCCGCCCCGGCTCCCGTCGCTGCCCCGGCACCTGTCGCTGCCCCGGCTCCGCAGACAGTCGCGCCGGCTGCCCCCGCACCCGCCGCTGCCCCCGCACCGGCTGCTTCCGGCGACGAGGGTGACTCCGACGGTGAAGGCGCCAGCTACGTCACCCCGCTGGTCCGCAAGCTCGCTGCGCTGCACAAGGTCGACCTGGCTTCGCTCGTCGGCACCGGCGTCGGTGGGCGCATCCGCAAGCAGGATGTGCTCGACGCCGCCGAGGCCGCTCGCAACGCTCCGGCCGCACCCGCCCCCGTTCCGGCTCCGGCTGCCCCGGCTCCTGCTGCCGCTGCCCCCGCCCCAGCTCCCGCTGCCCCAGCTCCTGTTGCCGCAGCGCCCGCTGCCGCGGCCCCTGCTGCTTCGGCTGCGCCGGCATCGGCACGCCCGTCGCTGCAGCCGTCCTCGAAGCGCGGCACCACCGAGAAGATGTCGCGGTTGCGCAAGGTCATCGCCTCGCGCATGGTCGAGTCGCTGCAGGTCTCGGCACAGCTCACGACCGTCGTTGAGGTCGACCTCACCCGCGTCGCCCGGCTCCGGGCACGTTCGAAGGCCGCCTTCCAGGCCCGCGAGGGCACCAGCCTGTCCTACCTGCCCTTCCTCGCCCTCGCCGCGGTGGAGGCCCTCAAGGTCCACCCGATGGTCAACGCGAGCATCAACGGTGACGAGGTCATCTACCACGGTCAGGAGCACCTGTCGATCGCCGTCGACACCGACCGTGGCCTGATCGTCCCCGTCGTCAAGAACGCCGGTGACCTCAACATCGCCGGTCTCGCCCGGGGGATCGCCGACGTGGCGAATCGGACCCGCACCAACAAGATCACGCCCGATGACCTCACCGGTGGCACCTTCACGATCACCAACACCGGGAGCCGTGGGGCCCTGTTCGACACCCCGATCATCAACCAGCCGCAGGTGGCCATCCTCGGCACCGGGGCCTTGGTGAAGCGTCCGGTTGTGGTGAGCGATGCAGAGGGCGGCGAGACGATTGCCGTCCGCTCGATGATGTATCTCGCCTTGTCCTACGACCACCGGATCGTCGATGGCGCCGACGCGGCCCGCTTCCTCGAGACGATGAAGCACCGGTTGGAAGAGGGCAACTTCGAGCCCGACCTGGGCCTGTAAGGAACGTCTTGTGAGCGGTCGGCGGGTTGCCGTCACCGGCGCTTCCGGTTTCATCGGCGGCGCGTTGACGGCATACCTCGCCGGTCGTGGCGACGAGGTCGTGCGGCTGGTCCGGCATCAGCCGACGCAGCCGTCGGAGCGCCGGTGGGACCCGGTGCGCGGAGGCCTCGACCCGCGGGCGATCGACGACGTCGACGCGATCGTCCATCTCGCCGCGGCGGGTGTCGGTGATCACCGCTGGACCCCCGCCTTCAAGGAACTCGTGCTCCGCTCGCGCGTCGACGGAACCGCCGCGGTCGCTACGGCGATCGCCCAGACGGGTCGGCCGATCCGGTTCGTGTGCGGATCGGCGATCGGCTACTACGGCGATCGCCGCGATGAGATCCTCACTGAGCTCAGCGGCCCGGGGACCGGGTTCCTCGCCGAGGTCGCCCGGGCCTGGGAGGGCTCCGCCGAACCAGCAATCGCTGCCGGCGCACCCGTCGCTTTCGCCCGCCACGGGCTGGTCATGGGTCCAGGGGGTGGCGCGTTCGCCCGCCTCTTGCGCCTGGCTCGCTGGGGGCTCTTCGGCCCGCTGGGGTCGGGACGTCAGTACTGGTCATGGATCACCCTGGCTGACAGCGTCCGGGCGCTCAGTCATCTCATCGACCGACCCGACCTCACCGGCCCGGTCAACATCGTTGGCCCCGACCCTCGCCCCCAACGGGTTGTGGCGAGCGCGATCGGTCACGCCCTGCATCGGCCGGCGATGCTCCCGGCCCCGTCGGTGGCCCTGCGGGTGGCGCTCGGCGAGTTCGCGGACGACATCCTGGGCTCGCAGCGGGTGATGCCGTTCGCGCTCACCGGAAGCGGATTCACCTTCGAACACTCGATGTTGCGCCCGGCCGCCGCATGGCTGGTCCGCGAATCCTCGTGACTCGCTGACCTGCCACCCTCTTTGATCTGCCGGCCACTCCCACGGTCATCCCGTGACAGTTGAGATCCGCCATTCCTCACCAACCCGCACCAGCGAGTAGAGCAGCGATCGGCCACTGTCGGCCCCGATGGATTGTTCGCGATCACCCGGACCCTGCACGCGATACCCGCTGCGTTCGACGACGGCCCGGATGCGCGCTGACCCGGCATCCACGCTGACCCATTCGGCGACGGTGACCGTGAAGGTCAGCCCGACATAGCGCTGCTCGGCCTGAACCAACTCGGCGACGATGGCCTCATCGGCGGCCAGCAACGTGGAAGCCTGCCCGTCAGCGGCCGCGAGCGCCCGCAGGTCTCGGGCGGTCAGCGCCTGGGCCCGGCGGCCGACCAGGGTGGCCAGCACCGCCCTGGCCTCACCCGCTGGTGCCGCCGCGGAGCCCAGCACCCGAGTGACCTCTCCTGCCGAACCCTCCGCCGCGGCGGCCGGACTCAAGCGGAGGAACACGCTGACGACGACTGCGGCCAGCACGATGGCCAGGGCTGCTCCGAGACCCAGCCGGGCCTTGCGCCCCACCCTCGGACCCGGCACCCTGCCGCCGGCCCGGCCCCTGCGCGCTGCCTGGCCCCGGCGCACTGCCTGGCTCCTGCCCGGACCTGCCCCGACGCCCGGTGTCACCCGACCCGCCGCGCCTCGCAGGCGTTGGGTGAGGACCCGGTCAGGATCGGCACCCGCCGCCGAACCCACCAGGCGAACGGCCACCGGGCTGGCGGCTTGATAGGCCAGCACGGCGGCCTCCTGGGCCTCCGGGCGACCGGACGGATCTTGCGAGAGCATCGCCGCCACCACCGGCCCGAACCCGGCACCCAGCACTGCCACAGCTTCATCCACCGTCACCGGGCCCGGCACCGACGTGTCCGCGCCACCCAACGGCGTTGCCCAGGACCGGACCGACCAGGATCGGCCGGTCAACGCAAACCACGCCAGCGCCCCCAGGCCGAAGACGTCCGCGGCCTCACCGGGCACATCTCCCGCGACCACCTCCGGAGCGACGAAACCCGAGGTCCCAGCCACGAGCGGCGGGTGACCCTCCCCCACTAGCCGGGCTGCCCCAAAGTCGCTCAGCAGCGGTTTCCCGTCAGCCGTGAACAGGACGTTCCCCGGCGAGAGATCGCCGTGAACGACGCCGGCTGCGTGCAGGGCGGCCAGGGCGCCGGCGAGCGGTGTGCAGATCGTCGCCACCTCACCGCCATCCAGGCGCCCACGGGCCGCCACCAGATCGGCAAGGCTGCCCCCCGGTGCCAGATCAAGGACGACCGCGACCGACCCGTCCGGGAGGGCATGGGCCTCGTGCAACCGCACGAGGTGATCGTGCTCGACGGTGGCCAGGATGGCGGTCTCCCGGGCCGCCAACTCCATGAGTTGGCCGACGTGCAACCGATCGGGCGACGTGATCTTGACGGCCACGGCCCGCCCGTCATCGACCCGGACGGCCGACCACACGGTGCTCGTGGCCCCGCGCCCGATGACCTGGCCGAGGACCAGCCCGGGAACCGAGGGTGGGATCGTCTTGGCAGCGCTCACCCACTCATGGTGCCGCTGACGAGCGATCCTCCGCAGAAGTTATCCACAGCCCTGCTGGCACGCTTGGACCCAGGTGACACCCCGGCCTCGCCCATCCATCTGGCGTGCGATCAGTGCGGGTCTTCGCCGGGGGTGATGACGTCGACGACCCGGCCGTCGGCGGCGCTGATCCGGGCCGCGTCGATGACGGCCAGCACGTGGACCGCGTCGCGGGGGTCGACCGGCATACTCTCCTGCGGGTCCGGCGACGCGAGGGCTGCTGCCACCTCGCGGTAGAAGTCGGCCGGGTCGCTCGAGCGGGCGAGGACCGCCTCCCGCTCGTCGCCACGCACGAGCCAGCCGTGTTGGCCCGGGCCGCCGTCGGCGTCGTGGAACGCGGTGGGCTCGCCGCCGGCCGAGCCGAGCAGGAACGTCCCGGCGCTCCCCGTGATCCGAGCCCGCGGGCCCGGGGCTCCCGCCACACTGCTGGCGCTCAGGTGTGTGGAGTAGCCGTCGGTATGCCGAAGCGCGACGAAGGTGTCGTCTTCCGCGGTCACCGTCCAGGCTGCGAGCTCGGCATATACCGTCGCCACCGGCCCGTGCATGAGGACAACCTGGTCGAGCAGGTGCGTGTGCAGATCGAGCAGTAAGCCGCCGCCCTCGGCCGCCGTGGCGCGCTCGCGCCAGCGGTCCTTGGGGACTGGCCGCCAGCGATCCCAGCGCATCTCGGTGCGACGCAGTTCGCCGAGAACGCCGCGATGCAGCAGGTCGCGGATCGTCGCGAACTCCGGGTCGTAGCGACGGTTCTGGAACACCGTCAGAGGCACGCCGCGACCCGCAGCCAGGTCGACCAAACCCTGGGCTTGGTGGGCGTCGGTGGCAATCGGCTTGTCGACGACGACAGCGATGCCGGCTTCGAGGAGCGCCTCGGCATGCTCGACGTGGCGACCGCTCGGGGACGCCACGACGACGACATCGAGGTCGGGCACGGCCACCAGCGCGGCCAGGTCAGGCACGACGACGACGCCGGGGTTCTCGGCCCGCGCCTGGTCTGCGCGCTCCGGGTTGCCCGTGACGACGGCCACAAGGTCCAGCCCCGCCTCCCGCAGCAGCGGCGCATGGAAGCCCGCACCCGACGAGCCGTATCCCACCAGTCCAACGCGAGTCATCACGTGCCTCCCTTCCCGCCGCGGCGGCGAGGTGCCCACCCTACCGAGGCGGGCGGCATACACCCTCGGGTATGCCGTCGCGCCGGGTTAAGGTGGGCCTCATGCGCGTCGTCCACCTCGGCTTCGATCCCGACTTCGTGGACTACGAATGGGCGTGGGCGCATCAGCGCGAGGTGCACGCGAAGGTCGTGTCCGGGGAGGAACCCGACACGGTGCTGCTCCTCGAACACCAACCCGTCTACACGGCAGGGAAGCGCACCGAGGCGCACGAGCGACCGAACGACGGCACACCGGTCGTCGATGTCGACCGAGGCGGCAAGATCACCTGGCACGGGCCGGGTCAGGTCACCGGATACCCGATCGTCCGCCTGCCGGCCCCAATCGATGTCGTCGCCTATGTGCGACTCCTTGAGGAGATGATGATCCGGGTCTGCGCCGACTTCGGGGTGTCGGCTGGGCGCGTGGACGGGCAGTCGGGGACGTGGATCCTCGCCGACCCCGCAGATCCCCGGCGTCGGCCGAACCGCAAGATCGGCGCCATCGGCATCCGGGTCAGTCGTCAGGTCGCGATGCATGGGTTCGCGTTCAACGCCAACCCGTCGCTGGCGTGGGCCGACGTCATCATCCCCTGCGGCATCCCCGACGCCGGGGTCACGTCGCTGTCAGCCGAAGTGGGCCGTGACGTGCCGGTCCGCGAGGTCCTCCCCCACATCGAGAAGCACCTTGCCGACGTGCTGGGCACGTTGGCGCCAAACCGTCGGGCGATCTGAGCTCACGCCGGACGTAAACTGGGAGACCCGCGGACGGCATACTCCTGACCCGTTGCGGCAGGAAGGACGGACCCGGTGACGATCGCACCCGAGGGGCGGCGGATGTTGCGCGTCGAGGCGCGCAACGCGCAGACCCCGATCGAACGCAAGCCCGAATGGATCCGCACGACGGCCAAGATGGGCCCGGCCTTCACCGAACTGCATTCGATGGTCAAGGGCGAGGGCTTGCACACCGTGTGCCAGGAGGCCGCCTGCCCCAACATCTTCGAGTGTTGGGAAGACCGTGAGGCGACCTTCCTCATCGGCGGCGACACCTGCACGCGGCGATGCGACTTCTGTGACATCGCGACCGGTCGCCCGCAGCCACTCGACCCCGACGAGCCGCGCCGGGTGGCCGAGTCGGTGCGCCGGATGGGGCTGCGCTACAGCACGGTGACCGGTGTCGCGCGCGACGACCAGCCGGATGGGGCGGCCGGCCTGTATGCCGCGACGATCCGCGCGATCCACGAACTCAACCCGAACACCGGTGTGGAGATCCTGCCCCCGGACTTCGGCGCCAAGCCGGAGTTGGTCGGCCAGGTCTTCGACGCCCGGCCGGAGGTGTTCGCGCACAATCTGGAGACGGTGCCGCGGATCTTCAAGCGGATCCGTCCGGCGTTCACCTACGACACGTCGCTGCGGGTGTTGTCGATGGCCCGCGAGGCTGGTCTGGTCACCAAGAGCAACCTCATCCTCGGGATGGGCGAGGAGGCGCAGGAGATCGAGGCGGCCATCGTCGACCTGCATGACGCCGGGTGCGACATCCTCACGATCACGCAGTATCTGCGTCCGTCGGCCAAGCATCACCCCATCGACCGGTGGGTCAAGCCCGAAGAGTTCCTGCATTGGTCGTCGGTCGCCACCGAGCACGGCTTCAAGGGCGTCATGGCGGGGCCGTTGGTGCGCTCGTCGTATCGCGCGGGGCGGCTGTGGGCGCAGGCGATGGCGCGGTGGGGTCGGCCGGTTCCCGAGCATTTGGCGCACCTGGCGGAGGCTGCCGGAGCCCCGGCGCGTCAGGAGGCCGTAGCCGTGGTCGCGGCATTCGCAGAGCGCTCCGGCGCCCCCGTATCCTGACTCCCATGGCCAAGGACCCCTCCAGCACCGCCGCCCCGAAGAAGCCCGGGCGGATCGCTCAACTGCGCACCGTCCTGCAGCAGTCCAAGGCGCTCGATCCGAAGATCGTCTGGTGGATGGCGGGGGCGTTCGTCCTCACGCTCGCGGTCATTGTCGGCATCGGGTGGCTGGTCAACTGGCCGGTGTATGCCGCAATCCTCGGCCTCCCGTTGGCTGCCCTGGCCGCCACCATCGTCATGAGCCGCCGAGCCGAGGGGGCGGCATACGCGAAGCTCGAGGGGCAGCCTGGAGCCGCGGGTGCGGCGCTGACGTCGCTGCGTGGCGGGTGGTTCACCTCGTCCGAGCCGGTGGCCGTCGAGGGTGCCCGGTCAGGGAGCATGGCCGACGCCGCCCTCGTCTATCGCGCGGTCGGGCGCCCGGGTGTCGTGCTGGTGGCCGAGGGGCCTGAGGCGCGGGCGCAGCGGCTGCTGCTGGCTGAGAAGAAGCGCACCGAGCGGGTGGCGCCTGGGGTTCCGGTGACGGTCTATCGGGTCGGTTCGGGTAAGGAGGAGGGGGTCGTCGAGATCCGCAAGCTCACCTCGAAGGTGCAGCGGATGCGCGCGACGCTCTCGAAGGACGACGTCCTCAAGGTCAACCAGCGGCTGCGGGCTCTGGGCGGCGTGAAGCTGCCGGTGCCGCAGGGCATCGACCCGGCGCGGGCACGCCCGGACCGCAAGGGTATGCGCGGCCGGTGAGGATCTAGCGAGCGAGGAACGAGCGGGCGCTGACGAGCCGGCCCGTAGTGGCGGCCGGTGACGAGGTGAGCGCAGCGAAGCAAGCGGCGAGGAACCGGCCTATGTGACGGCCGGTGAGGATCTAGCGAGTCGGCCGAGCGAGGATCTAGCGAGCGAGGAACGAGCGAGCGCTGACGAGCCGGCAATGTCACCGAGGGCGAGGAACCGGCCTATGTGACAGCCGGTGAGGATCTAGCGAGTCGGCCGGTGAGGATCTAGCGGCCCGCTGAGGACGCCGCTTACTCGGCGGCGGTGTCGTCCTGCCAGGGGTGGCGCTCGGGTCGGAAGAGTTGGACCGATCCCACGGGGACGAAGCCGACGTGCAGGAAGAGCCGCAGGGACCGGGCATTGCCGGGGGCGACGGCGGCGACGAGCGGGTCAGAGTGCCCGAGTTCGTCATCGACCCACCGCAGCGCGGCGTCGAGCAACTCGCGCCCCGATGTCGGCCCTTCGGTCTGCAGCCCGATCTCGGGTAGTCCACCCAGCCCCGACGCGACGGTGACGACCGAGCGGACCCGGCGGGACGGCATACCGAGGACTCTGATGCCGCTGCGGACGTGCTGGGCGACGGCGACCCGCGGGTGCCCTGCCAGGTCGTCCCTGGACACGAGGTCCGGGCCGGTCGCGGTGGGGCGGGGGGCGTCCGGAGGGCGGACGAGCAGGACGTCGAGGGCGTCCGCCCAACCCGATCCGCGGATGAGCTCGGCGACCCGCGGGTGGTGTGCGCCGCCGTAGCCGTCGACGCCGTAGGCGTCCAACTCGACGTCGGCAAGGTCCTGGCCCACCGCGAGGTAGGCGTGCCCAGTCATGGCAACGACCGCCTCGACTCCGCGCAACCAGAGCGAGGCTCGTTCCCAGCCTCCGTCGGCCGCCGGGAACTCTCCCTTGGCCGCCGACCGCAGGACGTCTGCGAGGTCGGCCGGCGAGCCGCTCACCGGCGCACGAGCACGGTCGCCGCCGCCTTGTCGTGCAGACCGCGACTATCGCGGTCCCAGATGAGGGCGGGCACGGCAAGGCACAGCAGCAGCGTCCGCAGGGTCGCTTGGACGACCGAGATCCGGCGTCGGTCGACGGTCATGATGACGATCCCGAGCAGCCGCTGACCGACGGTGGCGCCGAGGGTGGGCAGCAGCAAGAGATTCTCGACGGCGAAGACGGCCAGCGGAGCGAAACTGCCAGGGCCGCCCTGCCCGAGCTCGGCGCGGAACACGAAGACGGCGATGAGTTGGCACAACGCCCAGTCGATGCAGATTGCGACGAGTCGGCGCCCGAACCGGGCGATCGATCCGGGGCCGGATGGCGGCATACCCAGGTCTTGTCCGGGGTACTCGCCTGGAGCCTGAGTGCGGGCCCGGGGCCCTTCCAACCAGGAGGCGACGTCACGACGATCGACCACCCCGATAGCCTAGTCCGCAGCACAGCGTCGTGCGTGCACGCACCCGGGCTCCAGTTAACAGGGGCGAAACATCAGCAACACGACCGGGAAATCCGTCCGCCCTAGCGTCGGGGCGAAGCACCACACCGGGCGTCGCATTGCGTTGTGTCCTGCGGCGATCCGGGTCCACTCTGGAGGAGGTTGGTTTGTTCACTTCAGCCGACGAGGTTCTGGCCTATATCAAGGCCGAGAACGTCAAGTTCGTCGACATCCGGTTCTGTGACCTGCCCGGGGTCATGCAGCACTTCAACGTTCCGGCGCACACGCTGGACGAGGACTTCTTCACCGTCGGCCAGGCTTTCGACGGCAGCTCGATCCGCGGGTTCCAAGCGATCCACGAGTCGGACATGAAGCTCCTGCCCGACGTGGCGACGGCATACCTCGACCCGTTCCGCGTCGAGAAGACCCTGGTCATCAACTTCTCGATCGTCGACCCGTTCACCGACGAGCCCTACAGCCGTGACCCGCGCAACATCGCGGCGAAGGCGGAGGCCTACCTCAAGTCAACGGGGATCGCCGACACGGCCTTCTTCGGCGCCGAGGCGGAGTTCTTCGTGTTCGACGACGTGCGGTTCAAGACGTCGGCCAACGAGAGCTACTACTACGTCGACTCCAAGGCCGCCGTGTGGAACACCGGCAAGGTCGAGGAGGGTGGCAACCTGGGCTACAAGCCGCGCATGAAGGGGGGCTACTTCCCGGTGTCGCCGGTCGACCACTTCGCCGACCTGCGTGACGAGATGTGCCTGCGGCTGGCCGAGGTCGGCATGGAGGTCGAGCGTTCGCACCACGAGGTCGCCTCGGGTGGGCAGCAGGAGATCAACTACCGCTTCAACACGCTGCTGCACTCCGGCGACGACATGATGAAGTTCAAGTACGTCATCAAGAACACCGCCTGGGCCAACGGCAAGACCGTGACCTTCATGCCGAAGCCGATCTTCGGCGACAACGGCTCCGGGATGCACACGCACCAGTCGTTGTGGAAGGACGGCAAGCCGCTGTTCTACGACGAGAGCGGCTACGGCGGCCTCTCGGACCTGGCCCGCTGGTACATCGGTGGTCTGCTCAAGCACGCTCCGGCGCTGCTGGCCTTCACCAACCCGACGGTCAACTCCTACCACCGCCTGGTGCCGGGCTATGAGGCTCCGGTCAACCTGGTCTACTCGGCCCGTAACCGTTCGGCCTGCATCCGCATCCCGATCGCCGGGGCGTCGCCGAAGGCCAAGCGCATCGAGTTCCGCATCCCGGACCCCTCGTGCAACCCGTACCTCGCCTTCGCGGCTCAGCTGATGGCGGGCCTGGACGGCATCAAGAACCGCATCGAGCCCCCGGAGCCGGTCGACAAGGACCTCTACGAGCTGCCCCCGGAGGAGCACGCCGAGATCAAGCAGGTCCCCGGCTCGCTGCCCGAGGTGCTCAGCGCCCTGGAGGTCGACCACGACTTCCTGCTTGAGGGTGGCGTGTTCACCAAGGACCTCATCGAGACGTGGATCGAGTGGAAGCGCAAGAACGAGGTCGACCCGATCCGCTTCCGCCCGCACCCCCACGAGTTCGAGATGTACTTCGATATCTGATAGTCGCTCTGAACTGCGGAATCGTGCTGTAGCCCCGCAGTGAGAAGTCTGGATCAGGATCACCAGGTATGCCGCGCCCCTCACCGGGAGCGCGGCATACCTGCGTTTGCGGGGTATGCCGTGCACGGCCGCCCGCGTGCGCCACGGAGTGCGTCTGGTGGGGTGATCACCCCCTCGATCGCACTCCGTCACACCCTCGGGAGCCTCAGCCCCCACAAATGACCGCGCGAGCGCTATCTCCGGCCCCCACTGCGCCCCGCGCCCCCACAAATGACCGTGCGAGCGCTATCTCCGGGTCAGGAGCGCGATGCGGGTGCCGCGGCGACCGACGTACCGACCCTAGAGGCCGGCGTCGCGGGCTGCGCCGCAGGTGCACATCCCGACGAACACGTCGTCGGTCATGATCGTCGCCTGACGAGCGACCTCTCGCAGCGTCACCTCGCCCCACTCGGGCAATTCGGCAATCAGCCCGAGGGTGTCCAACAGCGCCGCGGCCGACACCTGGTCGTGCTGAGCCCGGTCGACGTCCTGCAGGGCGAGTCGGGCAGCAACGGCGATGGCGTGTCGGAACCAGTTCACCGGGTCGAGCGCACACCCTGGCGCATGCCGCACCACTGATCCGTCCATGGGCCCATTGTGCCGATTCACCCGGTTTCTCTCGACGTGCGCCGACGCGATGGCTAGGCTCGCCCCGTCTCCCCCGGCGCGCTTCGGCCCGCCATCCGTTTCGCACGCCGAGGTCTCTCCCCCATGTCACCGACGCCATCCGGCCTGTTCCACGATGTCCCGATTGAGGACCTGTTCTTCTCGACGACTGACGCCAAAGGCGTCATCGACGAGGCCAACGAAGTCTTCGCCCGCAACTCCCGCTATGAGCGAAGTGAGCTCCTCGGAGCGCCCCACAACATCATCCGCCACCCCGACATGCCTGGTGCCGTCTTCAAGGCCACCTGGGATCTGCTCGGCGCGGGCCATCCAGTGTGCGCGTACGTCAAGAACCTCGCGCGCGACGGCAGCACCTATTGGGCGTTCGCGACCATCGTTCCCATCGCAGGGAGGTTCCTCTCGGTGCGAGCAACGCCGTGCGACCGGACCGCAAGGGACCTGTTCGAGTCGCTCTATGCCACGGTGCGCGAAGCCGAGATCGCAGCCCGGGACGCCGGTGCCAGCGCCCGCGAAGCGGCCGACGTGGGCAGTGAGGTGCTCGGGAAAGCGCTCGCGGAGAACGGTTTCGGCTCCTACACCGAACTCCAACTGGATCTCGTCCCGGTCGAGGTGACGGCCCGCGAACAGGTCTGTCCCCCGTTGCCGCAGTTGCCTGACGGGTCCAAGACGGCACGCAAGATCCTCGCCCAGGTCACCGCGGCACGCAGTTCACTCGGGGCCTTCGCCGCCGATATCGCCGATTCGCTCACGCTGACCGACACCCTGTCTCGCGACCTGCGCCGCTTGGGGGCCGCCCTCGCCGGGCTGGATCGCGCGGTGGCCAGTGCAGCCCAGACTCTGACCGCAGCCACGCCTGCCATGGCGACCGGGTCCACGATGGTGACCTACGCGTCCGACCCGGTGGCCGATTCGGCAGACATGACCGTTGGGGCCGTGGGGGCGGTTGGGACCGTTGAGGCCGACGTGGCCGCACTGGTGCCCATCATCCAGAGCCGACTCGGCTCGTTGCGCGACGACGTCGAGCGCGCAGGCGACGAACTGGCTTCCGTGGTCCGGGCCCGCAAGCACCTTGCGCTCGGCAGCGCGATCGCTCGCATGCAGGCGGAGGCGATCGGGCGATACGTGGTCGCTGTCGAGGCCGGCGCCGAGGACCCGCGCGTGTCCGAGCGCGCGCTGTCGAGTCTGAGCACGGCACTGCTGGCCATCCTTGATGCCGACCTGCTGACCGATCGAGAGGCGACCACTGCCTATGTCGATCGGGTGGCTCGGCTGGCGACCGAGGTGGCCGGGGCGCGCGAGACGACCGTCGCGTGGCGCTCCCTCCTCGAGAGCACCATGCCGAGGGCTGCCACCAACGACGGGTCGGTTACCGACGACGGGTCGGTTACCGACGACGGGTCGGAGGCTGGCAACGGGTCGGTCACCGGCGACCGCCCCGAAGACGGCTCCGACGACCACTCCGACGCCGCCCACGAGTCTCGACTGGCCTTCGACGTCGCCCTAAGTGCAGCAAATGATCAGATGGGCCGAGTCGCCGACGCCGTCGGTGCCGTGGCTGCGACGAACGCCGCGCTGGACCGTGACGAGTTGGCTGCCGTGCTGGGCAAGATCGTCGAGTTGGCCGCCAAGATCTAGCTCGGTCGAGGTATTCCGCCATCAGCAGGTCATGGCGGAATACCTCGACCCGGCAAAGGGCGGCGAAGAGGGATCAGCGGCGGTTGACGGCGACGAGCCCGAGGCAGACGCCGACGAGCGCAACCACGATGCGGGGACTGACCGGCTCGCGCAGCAGCGCGGCGCCACCGACGAGCGCGACGACCGGGGTCAACAGCGTGAAGGCCGACAGTTTCGTCGCGGAGTAGGTCCGGATGAGCCAAAACCACACGACGAAGCTCGTGGAGCCGACGACGACGACCTGGAACACCAGGGCCGCGGCGACCGTCATGGACAGCGGCCACTGCGCTCGTTCCCCGACGAACCAGCCGATGGCGGTCAGGCCGACCCCAGAAACGCCAAGCTGATAGAGCAGGGTCTTGGCCGGGTGGATGGGCGCGAGAGCCGTCGCACGGATCACCAGCGTCGTCGCTCCCCACCCGAGTGCGGCGAGCCCGGCTAGCAGGTCACCGAGCCACTGCTGTGATCCGGCGCCGGCCGAGGTGAAGCTATCGGCGAACGCGAAGCCCACACCGGCGAAGGCCGCGATCAGGCCGGCCAGGGCCAGCCCAGTGAGCCGCTCGGCGCGCGCGATGAAGGGCATGCCGATGGCGACGACGAACGGCGCCGTGTAGAGAAACACCGTCATCCGCCCCGCGGTCGTGAATTGCAGGGCCGAATACACGGCGGCGAACTCGGCCGCAAACAGGGCTCCGGCCACGAGCCCCGGCCCGAGCGTGCGGTCCCGTTCCCACAGGGGTATGCCGCGCAGCTTCGCCCATGCGAGTACCAACAGGGCCGCGCCGATCGAGCGGAGCCCCGCTTGGGTCAGCGGTGGCACCTCGTCCAGGGCCATCTTGGAGGCGACCTGGCCCAGGCCCCAGACGACCGTGCACCCGATGACGAGCGACACCGCCAGCCGATCGAGGTGCACCCTGCGGTCGCCGCTCACCGAGGCACCCTATCCGGCCGCGACGTGGGTATGCCGCCCTGCCGTCCCGCGGCACTCACAGCCCGAGCCGCACCAGCCAAGCGTGGGTCAGGCGTCGGCGACGGCCCCGGACTGCGCCCGCTGGGCGGCCACCTGCCCGTGAACCTCGGCCATGTCCAGACCCCTGACGCCCTCGATGACCTGCGCGAGGGCTGGCGCGGGCAGCGCCCCAGGCTGAGCGAACACAAGGACGCCTTCGCGGAAGGCCATCAAGGTGGGGATCGACGTGATGCCGGCCATGGCGGCGAGGGCCTGCTCGGCCTCGGTGTCGACCTTGGCGAACACGACGTCGGGGTTCTCGTCCGAGGCCTTCTGGAACACCGGCGCGAACATCCGGCAGGGCCCGCACCAGGCGGCCCAGAAGTCGACCAGGACGAGGTCGTTCTCGGTCACGGTCTGCTCAAACGTGGCAGCCGTGAGGTCGATGGTGCTCATGAGGCTCCTTGTGCGAATCGGTGGAACGTCAGCCGGATCACTGGGTGACGGCCCCTCCGGCTGCGGTCCACGCTTGAATGCCGCCGCCGAGGTGGAAGGTGTTGGTGAAGCCGAGGCCCTTCATGATGGCCAACGCGGTTGCCGACCGATTCCCGCTGCGGCAGTACACGGCATACGGGACGTCCTTGGCCAGGCCACCCACGATGGTGCGGAAGTCCGCGGCGTTGACATCGACGTTGACGGCACCGGCGAGGTGTCCGGCAGCGAACTCGGCCGGGGTGCGGACGTCCAGGACGACCGTACCGGGGCGCTTGAGGGCGGCGGCGAAGCCAGCGGCATCCACTTCGGCCCCGTTGGCGGGAGCCGCAGTTGCCGCTGCGGCGGACGCCAGGGGGGCCGAGCCCGAGCCTGGGGAGCCGGAACACGCACCGACGGTGAACGCCGCGACGGCGACGGTGGCGACGATGACGGCCAACCTGCGGAAGGTCATAACAAGGGGCTCCTGGGACTCGCGCGACACGGCTCGCTGGGGAAGAACAACCAACCTGACTAGTATAGCGCATACCCCCAGGGGTATATCCCAGAGGGTAGGTGACAGGCCCCAAACATCGGCCAGGGTGGCCCGGCGAGCGCCGGAACCACCCTGGCCCAAGGAGAGCTCTGCGGTTACGGCATGTCCACCCGAACGATGGTGGGGTTGGTTGCCGACGCCTCGCCCGTATAGGCGACCGAACCGAGGTACTTCGTGGCCGCTAGTAGCCCGTTGAAGCTCAGCACAATCTGTCCGGTCTGGCCGATGGTCGCCGTTGCCGGCGCGGTGACCGTCATGTTCCCGGCGTCAGTCGACCCGAGCAACCACTGGAACAGCGTGTAGTTCGCATCCGGACCGTCGGTGCCCCATCCATGGACGTAGACCGTGTAGGTGCCCGGCGCGGGGTTGACGAGGCTGACCTCCTCGGCTGAGGTGCCACTTCCGCTGCCTCCGACTCGCTTACTACCCAGATAGACATAGAGATCCAGGTCGTCGACGGCACCGTCGACAAAGTCGTCGAACAGCGAGAACCGGGCGTAGGTCGTGCCTGCCGGGATGACCACCTCGTGTGCCGTGACGCCCAGTCCGGTCGGCGAGAACGAGTCGTTCGGGTCGTCGAGCACGTGACCTGGGGTCTTCACGGCCGGGATGAGGCCGCGCGGGGTGGCCGTGAACGGACCGGTGTAGCCGAAGCCCACCTGATAGGTGATCGCTGCCCCGGAGCCGTTGACCTGCGTCGGCGCAGCCAGGGCCACCGGGCGGATGACCGCGGGAATGCGGACGTTGTGAGTCCCGTCCGACCACGTGAGCTGCCCACCGGCATACGTATTGAGTTCAGCCGTGGAGCGCATGAAGGTGAGCTTCACCGTCTGCGACCGGCCCGGAGCAATCGTGAAGGTCTGCGGGTCAGCAGTCACCGTGATGCCCGCGAGCCCGGACGTCGTCAGCGAATAGGTTGCCCGCTCTGTGCCGACGTTGGTCACGGTCCGCGAAACCGTCTGCGTGCCGGCCAACGACCCGATGGCGATCGAGGCCGAGTTGAAGTCACTCGGGTCGGTCAGGAATCCGTCCGCGGCCAGCTTCGCGCAAGTGCTGGGCCCGACTGCCGAGGTGCTGCCGCAGAGGAAGGCGAGCCACTGGTTCCAGCCGCTGTCGAAGACCAAGCCCGGGTCGGTCGCCTTATTGGGCGTGACATGGCCGGCGCCCTGGTTGAAGATGACCGTGGCGCTCGTGTTCGGTCCGTCAAGAACGTCACCCGCGGTCGTCATGAACGCCGACTTGATCGCCATGGGCGACCACGAGGGCTTGGCCTGCTTGAGCAACGCCGCCAGGCCGGCCATGTGCGGGGCCGACATGGAGGTGCCGCTGTAGAGGTCAAAGTCCCGTCCGGCGTTCCCCGGCGGGGCGACAGCAGCGAGGACGTCCTGCCCCGGAGCACTGATGTCCGGCTTGAGCAGGTCACCGGCAGCGGCGATGAGCGGGCCACGGGAGGAGAACACCGCGGTGAACGGGGCAGGCGCGTCATAGATGACGGTCGACTGGTTGATCGTTGCGGTCGCTCCGGCGGTCGCGGCATACGCGTTGATCGCCTCGCCCGCCGCCTGGTTGACGTGCACCGACGGCACGAAGTGGAAGTCAGCGTTGAGCGAGTTGTCGGGGCTGTTGAAGAGGATCATCCCCACCCCGCCTGCCTCCTTCACTGCGAGGGACTTGTTCGCCCTCGCCGTCTCGCCACGTCGGCAGACGACGATCTTGCCGGCCACCTTGGCCGGATCGAGGGTGACCTCGCCGTCGGTAGCCCCGACACACCAAGCCAGGTTCTCCGGGTCGGCGCCGGTGAGCCCTGCGGCGCTCGCGTCGATGAGCGGCGCTGGTCCGACCGGAGTCGCGAACGAGGCACCTTCGTAAGTGGCCCCGTTGCCCAGGGTCACCGAACCCACGCCGTTGCGATTGTGCGTGGCAGCAGCAACCGTCGTCGTCCACGGCGCCGGGTGCGCAACGGTGGACTCCTCGGGACCGCTGTTGCCCGCCGAGGCTGCGACGAAGATGCCCGCGTCTGCGGCGTAGAGGAAGGCGATCTCCACCGGGTCGGCGAAGTTCGTCTGCGAGCCGCTCACCGAGTAGTTGATGACGTCGACGCCGTCGGCGACGGCTCGGTCGATCGCGGCCACGAGGTCCGAGTTGTAGCCGGAACCGCCACTGGGGGTCTCCCAGAGCGCCTTGTATGCCGCAATCCGCGCCCGTGGCGCGAGGCCGCTCACAGCGCCGATGCGCGCCGCGTCCTGGGTGGTCGGCACCTTCGCGTTGCCACCCGCGGTGCTGGCGGTGTGGGTGCCGTGCCCGCCGAAGTCGCGCGGTGAGGCGAATTCCTCCTCTGCAACTCCGCCGTTCCCGCCCCAACCGGCGTTGAAGTACTGGGCACCGATGAGCTTCTGGTTGCACATCGACGCGTTGAAACCCTCGCCAGGGGTGCACTTGCCGTGCCACCCGGGGATCTGCTGGTAGGCCAGGAAACCCTGCGCTGCCGGGTTGCCATTGGCATCAACGCGGTCGGTGAAGCTCAGCGACTCGGGCCAGATGCCGGAGTCGATGATGCCGATGATGACGCCCTCGCCCTTGAGGTTGCCGCCGGCCGGCGTCCAGAGCCCGCCGGTGGCTGCGTCGTTCAGGCCGAGGAAAGACGGCGTCGAGGTCGTGTCACCCTTACGCAGTTCCTGGGGCGTGACGGCCACGACGCCGGGAGCCTTGGCCAAGGCGCCCGCCTGAGCCCCAGTGAGCTTGGCGGCGAAGCCGTTGAACGAGAACAGGTAGTCATAGAGCTTTGCCGCCCCACCCACCTTGTTCAAAGCGCTGTCGTGGGACCCGGTGAGGTAGGACGCGTACTTCGTCGCGGCCGCTGTCGTGGAGTCGAACTTCTTGCCCGCCTTGGCCTTCGTCGCCGTGTATCCGGCGAGGCTCCCGTCATAGGAGGCAACCGGAAGGTCGCGCATCTGGACGATGTAGGTCCCATCGGAGTATGCCGCCCCCGACGCCGCAGGAGCCGAGGCCCCGATAGCGGCAGCATTCGGGGCAGCCCCTGCACTGAGCGGGGTGGCACCGGCCGACCCGCTTCCCAACAGCGTCGCTCCGACCAGAATGGGAATGGCGACCAGCGCGCCGACCGACGTGCGATTCATCAGTGCTCCTGACGTGTGAGAGACCCGCAGGGCCATGGCAGGACCGACCCCCGAGACGGGGACCTTGATGGCGAGGCTAACGGCCGTCGGCCCATGGGGCGGGGTCAATCAGGTAAAGAAATCTTCAGCACGACGACGGGCACCTCAGCGCAGGAGCATCAGCGCGTGCGCGGAGGCGTCTCGGCGGGCCCTTAGAGCGGGTCCCCTGTCGGGCCCGCGCCGACGCTCGCCGGGACTTCCCAGATCACCCTGGTCCCACCCAGGACCGCCATCGGCGACAGCACCACGAGCGACCCGCGGCGCCCGGCGGCGCGCTCGGAGAGGTTGGCGAGGCCGCTGCGCCGGCCCGTCTCGATCATCCCGACGCCATCGTCCTCGACCGTGACCTGCACGAGGTCGGCCTGCACGACGACAGCGACGTCGACCTCGCCGGCCTGGGCGTGCCGCGCCACGTTCGACAGGGCCTCACGGATCACGGCGAGCAGGTCCAGGCGGAGCCACTCGTCGACCGTCTCGGGGTCGTCCAACGGACCGACGACGGTGAGGCGGGGGGTGAAGCCCAACGGTTCGGCGAAGCTCACGACCAGGTCGTGCAGTTCTTCGGACAACGGCTGGGACTCGGGCTGGTGCAGGGCGAAGATCATCCGTCGGATGTCTTTGATCGCCAGGTCGAGTTCGTCCACTGCCTCGCTCAGACGCTTCTGGACATACGGGTGGGCGGCCACCCGCGACGCCGACTGCAGGCCCAGACCTGTGGCGAACAACCGCTGGATGACCACGTCGTGCATGTCCCGCGCGATGCGTTCGCGATCCTCCAGGACCACCATGCGGGCCCGGTCCCGCTGGGCGCTGGCCGCGGTCAGCGTGACCGCCGCGAGGTCGGCATACTGCTTCAACGGCTCGGCCGCGTCGTATGCCGTGTGCGACTCCCCTTCGCCCCACGCGACGACGAGCAGACCCAGGCTGCCCGTGCCCACGCTCATCGGGACGATGGCCGTCTGGCCGTGCGGGGGCAGCCCGCTGGCTTCGCGCAACTGGGCGGCCAGCGAGTCGGCGACCGCCTCACCTTCGCGCGACAACAGCAACAGCGGCTCGCCAGAGTCGAGGATCGTCACCCAGTGCGGTTCGGCGAGAGGGGTGCCGACGATCAAGCGCGACCGGGGGTCGGTGCCGGTCGACGCCTCAATGATCAACTGGCCGTCCTCCCCCGCGAGCGCGACCGCCGCCAACTCGGCTTCGGCGGCCAATTGGGCACGCTGGACGAGCATCGAGAGGGCCACGCGTTGGTCGCGGCCGTAAAGCAGGGCCTGGGTCATCTCCCGCAGCGCGTCCGACCACTGTCGCCCCGACCGCGCCATGTGGAACATCCGGGCGTTATCGATCGCCATCCCGGCTGCAGCAGCCAGCGCGACGATGAGTTCCTCGTCCTCGCCGGTGAACTCCAGACCACCCACCTTGTCTGCGAGGTAGATGTTGCCGAACACCTCGCCGCGCACATGGATGGGGGCCCCGAGGAAGGTCGTCATCACCGGGTGTCCCGGCGGGAAGCCGACAGCGTCGGGGTGTTCGCCGACCGCGGACAGCCGCAACGGTCGGGGGTCGCGGATGAGCGTGCCCAGGACACCGTGTCCGAACGGCTGCGAAGCGACCTGACCGGCCTCCTCAGGCGTCAACCCCGACGTGACAAACTCCATGAGCCCTTCACCGTCGGGGCGCAGCACACCCAGGGCGCCGTACCGGGCCCCCACGAGGTCGCAAGCGCTACGCACGATCCGAGTGAGCACCTCTGAGAGATCCAGACCGCTTCCGACCGCCAGCACGGCGTTGAGCAACGTCGTGACGGCATGTGAGGAGCGCGGCATGCTCAAGCCGGTGAGGTTCAACTGCACGTAACGATGCTAGGCCAGTGCGCTCAGGCGGCGCTGATGGGCACCGTGACGACGGGGCACTCGGCGTGCGCCACGCACCGTCGGGCAATGGTCCGCGCCGTGCCCTCGTCGGTGCCGACGATCAGGGCGGCCGCGCCACGGGTGAGTTCGAGGAGGGTCGGCGTCGGGTCGCCGGTGACGACCTCGAAGCGACACGGTATGCCGCGCAGCCCCCGCAGCGCGTGGACGGCGGCTCGGAAGGTGGCCTGGTCTGCCTCGGCCCGCTCGTCCGGGCTCAGGCCCTCCTCGACGATCTGGACGAACCGCAACCGCGCACCCCGCCGAACTGCCTCGGTGACGGCGGCCTTGGCCACCGATTCTGCCCGCCCGTCGTTGAGCAGGCCGGCAACGACGTCTCCCGATCGCCCCGGCGTATACGGGACGCCCTGCTGCGCCCTCGTTGTGCTCACGGGGCCATCGTCCGACGTGGCTCACCGTCGAATCAGGGCCCAAAGTCCCTCAGCCCGTGCCGGTCCCGGCGTGTCGGCCGGGAGTGCCCCACATGCCCCTTGGGAGAACGCTTCCAGTCAGGGCCGACGCGGCCGACTCCTCGTCGGATGGGTCGCCGCGTAGACGGCCGCCTGGGTGCGGCTGTCCATCCCGAGCTTGTCCAGGATCGAGGTGACGTAGTTCTTCACGGTCTTCTCGGCGAGGAACATGTCCTCGGCGATCTGCCGGTTGGTGAGGCCTTCGGCGATGTGCTCGAGGATCCGTCGCTCCTGAGGTGTGAGCGAACGCAACCGAGGGTCCACCGAGGACTCCCCCAGGCTCGACTTCACCCGAGCCATGACCTCGGGGCGGATGAGGTGCTCTCCGGCGGCCACCCGACGGATAGCGTCAACGAGGTCATTGCCCTTGATGTCCTTGAGGACGTATCCCGAGGCGCCGGCGAGCACGGCGGCCTTGAGGGCCTGGTCGTCGTCGTACGACGTGAGAATGAGCGCCCGAAGCGTCGGGTCGACGGCCCGGACCGCGCGGCATACGTCGATGCCGGAGCCGTCCGGCAGGCGGGCGTCCAGGACGCAGACCTTCGGCCGCAAGGCGGGAATGCGTCGTTCGGCCTCCAACGCCGACGCGGACTCGCCCACGACCTCGATGTCCCCTGAGAGTTCGAGCAGTTCACGCAGGCCGCGCCGGACGATCTCGTGATCGTCGAGCAGGAAAACAGTGATCGTCACGGGGCCTAGGGAATCACACTTCCCGGGTGGTCTGGGGGGTCACTGCGATTCGTAAAAAAGCGACTCGGTCACGGCACGCGCACGGCGGGACGCACGAAGGTAGTCCTCCATCAGCCCGGCGCCCGTCCCTGGGTCGCGGCCAACGATCCGCCCCACCCCATCGGCGTCGCGGATGTCGGTGGGAACGGCATCCCCGGGGCGCCCGCGCCACAACAGGTTTGCATTGCGCAACCGGCTCGCGTTCTCGTATGCCGCCGCCAACGTCGCGCTGTCTTCCTCCCCGACCAGCCCGGCTGCGGTAGCGGCTCGCAGACCCGCCATCGTCCCGGGGGTTTGCAGGCTGGGGACCTCATGGGCATGGCGCAGTTGGAGGAGTTGGACGGTCCATTCGACGTCGGTGAGGCCGCCCCGGCCGAGCTTGAGATGGGTGCGTGGGTCGGCGCCGCGCGGCAGCCGTTCGGACTCCACCCGTGCCTTCATCGTGCGGATCTCGCGCACCTGGGTCGCGTCCAGCCCGGCCGCGGGATACCTCAGGGGGTCGATCAGCGCGGCGAAGGCCTCCCACAGGCCCCGATCCCCGGCGATCGGCCGGGCCCGCAGCAACGCCTGGAACTCCCAGGTGAGGGCCCACCGGTCGTAGTAGACGGCATACGAGGCGAGGCTGCGGGTCAGGGGCCCGTTCTTGCCCTCCGGACGCAGATCGGTGTCGAGGACGAGCGCATCCGACCCGGTCGCCGCCACGAGCCGCACGAGTTCTTGGACGATGGCCAAACCCTGCCGATGGGCGGCCTCATCGGACACCCCGGGCCGGGGCTGGTGGATGACCATGACATCGGCGTCGGACGCGTAGCCCAACTCGCGCCCGCCGAGGCTTCCCATGCCGACGACGAGCACGTCGACGAGCAACCCGTCCTCGCCCCCACCGACGACCCGGGTCGCGACCTCCAGGGCGGCCTCGACGGTCGCTCCGGCAAGGTCGGCGAGAGCAGCCCCGACCTGGTCCGCGGCGAATTGACCGGTGAGATCGCCGAGGACGATCCGCAGCAGTTCGTGCCGCCGCAATGCCCCGACCGCCGCCATCGCCTTGTCGGGGTTGTCTTTACGGGCAGCCGCGCTGCGCAACGTGATCGCCAGGGACTCCTGACTGCGTGGCCGCAGCCCGTCGGGGTCGCCGAGGATCGACACCGACTCGGGAGCGCGGATGAGGAGGTCGGCGGCATACCTGCTGCGTCCGAGGACGTGCGCGAGCCGCTCGGCGGCACTGCCTTCGTCGCGGAGCATCTTGAGGTACCAGTGGATTGAGCCGAGGTCGTCGCTCACCCGGCGGAAGGCGAGCAACCCGGCGTCGGGGTCGGCCTCATCGGCGAACCACGAGAGCATCACCGGCAGGAGGGTGCGCTGGATCGCCGCACGCCGCGAGACCCCCGCGGTCAAGGTCTCCAGGTGGCGCATGGCGCCGGCGGGGTCGCGGAAGCCGAGGGCGGCGAGGCGCTCGCGAGCCTGCTGGGGCGACAGGCTCGTGTCGTCGCTGCTCAACCGCGCGGCGGCGGCCAGGAGCGGCCGGTAGAAGAGCCGTTCGTGGATGCGGCGCACCTCGCGTGCCTGCGACTGCCACATCGCGACGACGGCCTCGGCTGGCTTGCTGGTCAGACCCAACGCGCGGCCGAGGACGCGCAACTCGTCGGGAGCGGTCGGCATGAGGTGGGTGCGGCGCAGCCGGTAGAGCTGGATCCGGTGTTCCAAGGTCCGCAGCAGCCGGTATGCCGCGTCGAGGGTCGCCGCGTCTTCGCGCCCGACGTAGCCCCCCGAGGCCAGGGCGTGCAGGGCCTGCAAAGTCGTCGCCGAACGCAGGCTCTCGTCGTGTCGACCGTGGACGAGTTGGAGCAGTTGCACCGAGAACTCGACGTCGCGCAGCCCGCCCGGGCCGAGCTTGAGTTGGCGGGCGGCCTCGGCGGCCGGCACATGCTGTTCGACCCGACGGCGCATCGCCTGGACGTCCTCGACGAAGTGCTCGCGCCCCGCGGCGCCCCAGATCATCGATCGCAGGGCGTCCTTGTAGGCGATGCCGACCTCACGGTCACCGGCCGAGACCCAGGCCTTGAGCAATGCCTGGAACTCCCAGGTCTTGGCCCAGCGCTCGTAGTAGGCCTTGTGGCTGGCGACGGTCCGCACGAGCGGGCCGGCCTTCCCCTCCGGGCGCAGGGCGGCATCGACCGGCCACAGCGTGCCCTCGCCGGTCTGGGCCGCACAGGCCTTCATCGTCGCCGTCGCGAGCGCCGTCCCGACCTTGATCGCGCGTTCCTCATCGACCCCGTCGGCCGGCTCGACGACGAAGATGACGTCAACGTCCGAGACGTAGTTGAGCTCCCCGCCGCCGGTCTTGCCCATCCCGATGATGGCCAGCCGGCAGTCCTCGTGACCGGGCCCGAACTCCTCGCGGGCGATGTCGAGGGCGGCCTCCAGCGCGGCCTCGGCCAGTTGGGCGAGCGCCTCGGCGGCCGCTGGCAGGTGCGAAACCGGGTCGGGATCGGACAGATCCAAGGCCGCGATCCCCACGAGTTCACGGCGATAGGCCACCCGCAACGCGTCGTATGCCGTTGCGGCACCTCGCGCCTGCGGCGTCACGGCCGACGTCAGCGCGGTCCGCAGGCCCGGTCCGGTCGGGGGGGTCGCGTCGGTCGCAGCGACCCAATGCTCCGGGTGGGCAGCGAGGTGATCCACCAGTGCCCGCGACCCACCGAGGGTCAGCAGCAGCCGTCGGCGCCGGACGGAGTCGGTGCTGAGAACCTCAGCGAGAGCGCGTGGGTCGCTGTGGTGCGCGGGCGGCATACCGAGGACGGCCTCGACCAGCCGCACCAGCCCGAGCGCGGCGAGGTCAGGGTCGGCTGCTGAGGCCAGCCCTTCGGCGACGGAGGTGCGGACCGCGCGGGTGCTTTCGATGAGCGCGTCCGTGTCGAGCGTCGCGCCGGCGCCAGGGTCACCCCCGGGAGCGAACAGGCGCAACAGGACGGCGTCACGCAGCAGCCCCGCCGACCGCTCGGGCTCGGCGAACCCGAGCCGAGCCATCAGGGCGACAGCGCTGGAGGACCGATCGACCACGACGCGCTCCCCTTCTTGACGGTCCTAGAGCCGCGTGAGGTAGCGGTCCAACTCGAACTGGGTGATCTGCTGACGGTACTCCCGCCATTCGGCCCGCTTGTTACGCAGGAAGAAGTCGAAGACGTGCTCCCCCAGCGTCTCGGCGACCAACTCGCTGCGCTCCATGAGTTCCAGGGCGCGACCCAGCGACGACGGCAACGGCTCGATGCCCATGGCCCGGCGCTCGGAGTCGGTGAGGCTCCACACGTCGTCCTCTGCCTCTGGAGGCAACTCGTAGCCCTCCTCGATGCCTTTGAGGCCAGCGGCGAGGAGCACCGCGAGCGCGAGGTAGGGGTTGCAGGCGGAGTCCAGCGAGCGGACCTCGACGCGGGTCGAGTTGCCCTTGTCGGGCTTGTACATCGGGACGCGCACGAGCGCGGATCGGTTGTTGTGCCCCCAGGTGAGGTATGCCGGTGCCTCGCCGCCGCCCCACAACCGCTTGTAGGAGTTGACCCACTGGTTGGTGACGGCGGTGATCTCGGCGCCGTGGCGCAGCAGGCCGGCGATGAATTGCCGCCCGGTCTTTGACAATTGGTAGGGAGCGCCGGCCTCGTGGAAGGCGTTGGTGTCACCCTCGAAGAGGCTCAGGTGGGTGTGCATGCCCGACCCGGGGTGCTCGCGGAACGGCTTGGGCATGAACGACGCCCGGACGCCCTGCTCGAGGGCGACCTCCTTGACGACGGTGCGGAAGGTCATGATGTTGTCGGCCGTCGAGAGTGCGTCGGCATAGCGCAGGTCGATCTCGTTCTGCCCGGGCGCGCCCTCGTGATGGCTGAACTCCACCGAGATGCCCATGTTCTCCAGCAGCGTGATCGCGGCCCGGCGAAAGTCGTGGGCGGTGCCGTGTGGGACGTGGTCGAAGTAGCCGCCGTCGTCGACCGGCACGGGGGTGATCCGCTTGCCCTTCGGCGGGTGCAGCAGGAAGAACTCGATCTCGGGGTGGGTGTAGAAGGTGAACCCCAAGTTGGCGGCCCGGCTCAAGGCCCGGCGCAGGACGTGGCGCGGGTCGGCGAAACTGGGCTGCCCGTCAGGGGTGAGCAGGTCGCAGAACATTCGCGCGGTGCCCGGGTTCTCCCCGCGCCACGGCAGCACCTGGAAGGTCGACGGGTCGGGCTTGACGAGCATGTCGGCCTCATAGACGCGGGCGAAGCCCTCGATGGCCGAGCCGTCGAAGCCGATCCCCTCGGCGAACGCACCCTCAAGCTCGGCGGGCGCAACCGCCACCGACTTCAACGTCCCGACGACGTCGGTGAACCACAACCGGACGAACCGGATGTCGCGCTCTTCAATCGTGCGCAGGACAAACTCTTGCTGACGGTCCATGTGACGATCCTGCCGCACCGGTGTTACCGGCGCGTTTCAGGCCCCGACTTTGGTCAGTCCAGGGTCAGTTCCGGATGAGCCCGGGATCAGTCCTCGAGTTCCTCGTCGTCCCACGTCGTGGTGGCGCCAGATTCGTTCCACGCCTTGTCCTCGGCGTCCCACTTCTCGGTGCGCTCGTGGGCGCTCTCCAGGGCGCGGGCCGCTTCGTCAGCAGTGTCGTACGGGCCCAGCACGTCTTCGCCCGGACCGCGGTCATCGTCGTTCTCCACGACGCCCTTGGCCACGTTGTACCAGTACTGCACGGCATACCTCCCGGTCTTGTGGGAACGACAGACACACCGTATGCCGTCCCCGCAACTTCGCGCGCGTGCCCCCTGTCTTCGCGCAGATGCATAGACTCCGCGGTATGCCGGTGAGCTTCGCGAGCGTCGCGCCGCACCCAGTCGGCCCGCGCCGCAGCGTCCCTGTCGGCATCCCTAGGCCGGAGTACGTCGACAAGCCTGCCCCAGCGCGGTATCAGGGGTCCGAGGTCCACGACGCCGAGATGATCGAACGGATCCGGGTGGCCGGGCGAGTGGCTGCGCAGGCGATGGCGGCTGCCGCCGCGGCGATCGCGCCCGGCGTGACGACCGACGAACTCGACCGGATCGGGCACGAGTTCCTGCTGGATCACGGGGCCTATCCCTCGACGCTCGGCTACCGCGGATTCCCCAAGTCGTTGTGCACATCGGTTAACGAGGTCGTGTGTCACGGCATCCCCGATTCCCGGCGGCTGCAGGACGGCGACATCGTCAACATCGACATCACGGCATACCTCAACGGGGTCCACGGAGACACCGACGCGACCTACCCCGTGGGCGAGGTCGACGAGGAGTCGCGGCTGCTCATCGAGCGCACCCACGAGGCGATGATGCGCGGGATCAAGGCCGTGGCGCCGGGTCGACCGATCAACGTTATCGGCCGGGTGATCTCTTCCTACGCAAGGAGATTCGGCTACGGGGTCGTGCGCGACTTCACCGGCCACGGGATCGCCGAGGCCTTCCACAGCGGCCTGATCATCCCCCACTACGACGCCGCGCCGTCCTACGCCACCGTCATGCAACCGGGCATGACGTTCACCATCGAACCGATGCTCAACCTCGGCACCCACGAGTGGGACATGTGGGACGACGGGTGGACCGTCGTCACGCGGGACCGGCGCCGTTCGGCGCAGTTCGAACACACCCTGGTGGTCACCGAGACGGGTAGTGAGATTCTCACCCTCCCGTAGACAAGCTCGCGCCCCCATAGGGAAGTATGTGCCCATGACCTCGCGTGTGGCCCTCGGAATCGACATCGGCGGATCGGGCATCAAGGGAGCTCCGGTCGACCTCGACCGCGGGGTGTTGCTCGCAGACCGAGTGAAGATCGAGACTCCGGCGGAGTCCACGCCCCAAGCGGTCGCGGAGATCGTCCGCCAGATCGCTACGCATTTCATCGACACCCTCCCCGCTGACGCGCCGATCGGCGTCACCATCCCCGGGGTCGTGCAGCACGGCGTCGTGCGCACGGCTGCCAACATCGACAAGGCCTGGCTCGACTGCCCAGGCGAGGCGCTGTTCAGCGCCACGTTGGGTCGGCGTTGCCTGCTGGTCAACGACGCCGACGCCGCGGGTGTCGCCGAGTTGCGCCACGGCGCGGCCAAGGACGTCGAAGGTTTGGTGATCGTCACGACCCTCGGAACCGGCATCGGTATCGCCCTGCTGCACAACGGCGTGCTCATCCCCAACGCGGAACTCGGCCACCTTGAGCTCGACGGCCACGACGCCGAGACCCGCGCCGCAGCCAGCGCTCGCGAGCGTGAGGGGTTGTCCTGGAACAAGTGGGCCGGGCGTCTGCAGCGCTACTACACCCACCTGGAGAACCTCCTCTGGCCGGACCTGTTCGTCGTCGGCGGCGGGGTCTCGCGCAAGTCGGAGAAGTTCCTTCCGTTGCTGTCGCTGCGCACGCCCATCGTCCCGGCCGAGTTGCAGAACGCCGCCGGCATCATCGGCGCTGCCGCTCTCGCCGCCGACTGAGGCTGCTACCGCGGAACTGTTAAGGGATGGAGACTGCGCCTCGCCCGGCGAGGTCGTGCAGGGTGAGGTCATCGCCGCCGTTGGTGGCGATATGGGTGAGATAGAGGGCTCGTCCGGGAGGGGCGACTAACCCGTCGTGGATGGGGACCATCGAGCGCGGAGCGAGCCGGCGCACGAAGTCGATGGAGTCTCGGACGGCACACCACGGGGCGTTGATCGGCACGGCCAACACGTCGATGTCTCCGGGCTCGCCGTCGTAGGCATCACCCGGGTGGAACAGGCTCGGCTCCCCCGCCGCGTCAAGGCGCACCCCGACGTTGGCGACGGTCGGGATCCATTGATGGTTGAACGCGTGCAGCGCCCCCACCGGGCGCACGCGGACGTCGCCGAGGTGCAGGTCAGCGCCCTGCGCGAGCACTCCGACGGCCAGCCCGGCCTCGACCAGCAACGCCGCACTCATCGGGTCGGCATGCACCGCGGCCCCGGGGTTGGCCCGGACCAGTGCCGGAAGCCTCTTCTGGTCGAGGTGGTCGGCGTGTTGGTGGGTGACGAGGATCGCATCCAGGTCGGTGAGGTCCTCGAAACCCGACGAGAAGCCGCCCGGGTCGATGAGGATGCGGCGATCGGCCAACTCGACGAAGAGGCACGAGTGCCCCAGGTGCGTGATGCGCATGACGGAAACGCTAGCCGGACGCACGGCATACCTGGCCGCAATAGGGTTGGGGACTGAGGCGAACCCACCCCGGAAGGTGATCGACATGACTGCGCCGGTAGACCCGACGACGACCGCGGCCTGGAGCCGACTGACCAGCGCGGCGACCACATTGGAGCCGGACCTTCGTGCCTGGTTTGCCACTGATCCCACACGGGCGCAACGGTTTTCGTTCGAGTGCGCCGACCTGCACGTCGACCTGTCGAAGAACCTCCTGACCGACGACATCCTCGCTGCCCTCGTCGAGCTCGGCCGCGAGGTCGGGCTCGAGGAGCGTCGCGGCGCGATGCTCGCCGGAGAGCGGATCAACGTCACGGAAGGCCGGTCGGTGCTTCACACCGCGCTGCGTCGCCCGGCGGACGCGGCACCGGGCCTGGTGCTCGACGGGCAGGACGTCGACCACGACGTCCACGAGGTGCTCGCCAAGGTCTATGCCTTCGCCGACCGGGTGCGCTCGGGCGACTGGCGCGGCGTGACCGGCAAACGGATCGAGACGATCGTCAACGTCGGGATCGGCGGCTCGGACCTCGGGCCGGTCATGATCTACGAGGCGCTGGCGCCCTATGTCCAAGCCGGGCTCACCTGCCGGTTCATCTCCAACATCGACCCGACCGATGCGGCCCAGAAGACGGCCGGTCTGGACCCCGAGACGACGCTCGTCATCGTCGCCAGCAAGACCTTCACCACCCTCGAAACGATCACCAACGCCCGCCTCGTGCGCACCTGGTTGCTCGACTCACTGGCAGCGTCTGGCGCGATCGACGGGTCGGACGCCTCGCAGGCCGACGCCGTCGCCAAGCACTTCGTGGCGGTGTCGACCGCCCTGGACAAGGTCGCTGCCTTCGGGATTGACCCGGCCAACGCGTTCGGCTTCTGGGACTGGGTCGGCGGTCGTTACTCCGTCGACTCCGCGATCGGCACGGCTGTCGCGGTGGCTATCGGGCCGGAGCGGTTCGCCGAGTTGCTCGCCGGCTTCCATGCGGTTGACGAGCACTTCCGCACCGCGCCCCTGGAGCGCAACGTGCCTGCCCTCATGGGCCTGCTCAACGTCTGGTACGTCAACCACCTCGACGCCCGCAGCCACGCGGTGCTCCCCTACGCCCAGCAACTGCACCGGTTCGCGGCATACCTGCAGCAGTTGACGATGGAGTCCAACGGGAAGTCGGTCCGTTGGGACGGCACCCCGGTGACCACCACCACCGGAGAAGTCTTCTGGGGCGAGCCCGGCACCAACGGGCAGCACGCGTTCTACCAACTGCTGCACCAGGGCACCCAGCTCATCCCGGCGGACTTCATCGCCGTGGCCACACCGGCATACCCCTTGACGGACGGTGCCGCCGACGTGCACGAGCTGTTCCTCGCGAACTTCTTCGCGCAGACCGCGGCGCTGGCCTTCGGCAAGACCGCCGACGAGGTGCGCGCGGAGGGGACGGCCGAGGCGATCGTGCCCGCGCGGGTCTTCTCGGGCAACCGCCCGACGACCTCGATCATGGCTCCCGCGCTGACGCCATCGGTGGTCGGACAGCTCGTCGCGCTCTATGAGCACATCACCTTCACGCAGGGCATCGTCTGGGGCATCGACTCCTTCGACCAGTGGGGTGTCGAGCTCGGCAAGCAACTGGCCAAGAAGATCGAGCCTGCGGTGGCTGGCGACGAGGTCGCGCTCGGCGACCAGGACGCCTCCACCCAATCGCTCATCCGCTACTACCTGGCTCACCGGGAGCGCTGAACGATCGATCAGCCCGGCAGCGGAGTCAGCCCTCGGACGGCTCCGGTGCCGGGCTGTGTCGTGCGGCGAAGGCGAGCCACTCGCTGAGGTGGACGTAGACCGCAGGGTGGTTGAGCAGGTCGAGGTGGCGGGCGCCGCCCACAACACGGATGTCCCTCGGGTCGACCTCGCCCCGGCTAGCCGCGACCTGCGCGTCGGCGGGACGAACCAACAGGTCGCCCACCCAACCCGCCACGAGCCCATCGCGTTTCGACGGCACCGTGCCGATAACGACGCAGTGGCGTATGCCGCCCGCCAGCGGCACCGTTCGCGCCGGCGCGGTGAGCGCGCCGGAGTCGACGTCGTGCCAGTCGTCGGCGAGCAGGTTCCCGTGCCCGAGGTCACCCATCCCCGCCGGGCGGGACGAGATCACCTCGGCCAGCCATCGGGTCTCCGGGAGTCTGGCAAGGACTGGGGTGAGCCGGGCGACGCCACGGACGATGGCGGCCCCCTGGTGCGGAGTTCCGATGGTGACCGTGACCCGGACCAGACTCGGCCACTGGCGGTCGGACGAGGCCTGGGCGAGGGCGCTGTGCAGGACCAACCCGCCCATCGAGTGGCCGACGAGGACCAGCCCGCACACGGGGACCGGCCATCCCGCGACGAGCGCGTCGAGCAGGTCATCGAGGTGCTGGCCGTTGTTCGACACCCGCAGCCCGGTGTTGTAGCGCACCCGCACCGGCGTCCACGCGCCCTCGGCCCGCAGTCGACGCGAGTAGCTCTCGCCCGGATGCCCCCAGTTGCGTTCGGAGCGGATGTCCCACCAGTCGTCGGTCTCGACGAGCCCGTGGATGAAGACCACAACGAGCCCGGTCGCGTGCGGGTATGCCGCGTGTAGACCTCCGCGCGAGAGGGGCACGTCGCGCCCCTCGGCTCGCAGGGCCATCGGCAGGCTGAGCGGCGAGTGTCGTTGCTGAAGTCGGTCGCCGTAGAGGCCGTTGAGCACGGACACCGCCTGATAGGCGCCGGGCTCCTCGACGACCGGCCGACCGTCGGCGAAACGTGCCCCGACCCGGGCCACACCATGTCCGATGGCGCCCAGACCGCGTCCCACGGCCTGCCCGGCCCGGGTGGTCGCCTGGCGATGCGCGGTGCGGACCCGCTCGATCCGGTCGCGGTGGGCCGGCCCGGCGATGCGCGCCGCGGCGCCGTAGCCACGATCGAGGATCGCCGCGGACAGTTGGCCGCTGCGTCTCGCGGTGCCGACAAGGGTCTCCCCCAGGACCCGACCGACCTCTGCAGCCTCCGACGCCTTCATTACTCAAGAGTAACTTGCTGGACGGGTCGAGCCGACCGGCTTCGGGAGGCGAGCGGGCAGGCGGGCAGGCAGGCGACGCCCGAGGTATGCCGGACCGCCGGGAGCAGCGGTCACCTCAAGGAGCGCCGCGCACCGGGGAGAGATACCCCGGTCAGCCGTCGACGGCGAGGACCAGCGGGAGGACAGCGGGAGCTCCGGCGGCCCGCAGGGCTCGCGCGGCGACGGTGAGGGACCAGCGCGAGCTCACCAGGTCGTCGACAAGCAGCACCGGCCCGGCTATGCCGTCCAGCCGGCCCGCGAGGTCGGGCGACACTCCCAGCCGCTCCCAGACCCCGGCCAGGCGGAAGGCACTGTTGCCACCGGGCTCGCCGATAGGCCCGCCGTCGAGCAGGTCGAGCGTGCCCAGCAACGGCAGCCGACCGATCTGCGCGATGGCGGCGGCGAGCGAGCCGACGAGCAAGGGGCGGCGGCGCGACGGCATACCGACGACGCCGGCCGGTCGCTCGTCCCAGTCCCATTC
>ERZ795058.79-NODE-79-length-146501-cov-12.341143_pt1 | contig 146501 bp, 129 predicted proteins | sample MGYA00375142_ERZ795058 | MGnify/ENA primary metagenome ERZ795058 (study PRJEB30187, sample SAMN05720210) | activated sludge metagenome | isolation source: anaerobic digester from wastewater treatment plant | place: Japan | collected 2015-04-20 ... | reverse complement strand
ACAACGCGTTTGTTTGTCATCGCGAGCTTGCGAAGTGATCTCGGTTTTTGGTGATGCACCCGAAATACATAATCCCACTGTAGGGGCGGACCTTCGCGAAGCACTCCCTGTGCCCTGCAAGGATATCGAGCCGTGTCCGCCCAAGGCAGGTACTGAGTCCTGCCCCTACGGGTGATCAAAAAACAATTACAATTGTAATTTCTCCATAAACACGACCAGCCGGACCCTGTACAACCACAAAAACCCCGGCGACCAACCGGGGTTTTTTAGGTGCGACTAAAAAATAATTTAAGTTACAGCCAGCCGCGCAGCTCCATCGCCTTAACCACTTTATCAATCGCCACCATGTAGGCCGCATCGCGCATGTACACATCCTGTGCTTTGGACATATCATACACCGAGGAGTAAGCCTGGGTCATTTTGTCATCCAATTTTTCCAACACCTCGGTCTTGGTCCAGTAGAAGTTCATGTCATTCTGGACGCCCTCAAAGTACGAGGTGGTCACGCCGCCGGCATTGCACAGGAAGTCGGGGATCACAAAAATGCCGCGCGCTTTCAACACCTCATCCGCCTCAGGGGTCGTGGGGCCGTTGGCGCCTTCAGCCAGGATCTTCACCCGGCTGTGGATCTTCTTGACCGATTCACCATTCACCTGCCCTTCCAGCGCCGCCGGGATGAGAACGTCCACCTCTTTGGTGATCCATTCATCGCCATCTTCGATTGTATATCCGGCGCCTACCGCCTGGTCCTTGTTGATTGATCCATACTGATCGGTGATGCTCACTAAGAAATCAAGGTCGATGCCATCATCTTTGCAGACCGTGTAAGAGGCGCGATCATCACGATCCCAATAGCTGACACAGATCACCTTTCCGCCCAGTTGTTTGATAAAGCCCTCCGCCACAAATTGAGCCACGTTGCCAAAGCCCTGGATGGCTGCCGTGGTTTTGGTCGAATCGATCTTGAGGTGCTTCATGGTTTCACGCACGGTGTAAATCACGCCGTAGCCTGTGGCTTCTCGCCGACCGAGGGAACCGCCGCCGCCCACCGGCTTGCCGGTGATCACGCCCGGGGTGTACTGCCCGGTGATGGTCGAATATTCATCCATCATCCAGCCCATCATCTGCGGATTGGTGCCAACATCGGGCGCAGGCACGTCCTGCCGGGGGCCAATATTGCGCCAGATACTGCGCACATACGCCCGGCTCAGCCGCTCTTTTTCATCCATGGATAGGGTTGCCGGGTCGACGACGACGCCGCCCTTGCCGCCGCCCAGGGGGATATCGGCAACGGCGCATTTCCAGGTCATCCACATGGCCAGGGCGCGCACGGTATCCGCTGTTTCACCCGGATGAAAGCGGATTCCACCCTTCGCCGGTCCGCGGGCATCATTGTGCTGCACACGATAGCCCTGAAACACGCGAATACTGCCATCATCCATCTGTACCGGCAGGCGCAGATGGTATTCGCGCAGCGGAAACCGCAGTATCTCCCTGACCTGCTGGTCGAGGCCCAAAAGGTCTGCAACCCGGTCAAATTGCTTCTGAGCCATGGTAAAGGCATTGGTATGTTCTGACATAATTTCTCCTATCAATTGGTGTTTATTAAGTGTGTCTGATACTTCTTTGCAGGCAGTCAACGCATCTCCGTGCTGGTTATGATTAAAAATACGCGGGTATCTCGGATGAATACCCGCGCAAAATTTGGCTCAGTTGTCCCTGGGTTAAGAACATGCCTGCTCCATAGAGTTCTGATTCGAATTAACCATAACTGAGATTCGATTTTCCGTCAATATGCATGCTGTAAAGCCTTCCGGATGCCATTCGTCATGTATCCGTTATGCAGGCTTCCGCCGGGGTGATCGCAAAGTCAAACACGCTTGCCCGACCAATGATGATTAGATTGCGAACCCTCCTTCCCATCCTTCGTGCCAGTAGCAGCATGGACCCGCCCCCCTCCCTGAAGGAAGGGGGGGCCAAAATGTCAAAACCATGCTGGTTTACACATGGTGGGTGGAAAATGGAACCCCAGGCGCATAAAATGCGTCTATGTGACGAAAGTAAGCAGAAGATTGATACTCAAATTGTTTTTGGAGGTAAAAATGTCTAAAAAATTAAATTTATTGTTCGTCAGCATCCTGGTTTTGGGCGCACTGGCAGCCTGCTCGCCGAAAGCCCAGCTCACCAGCCCGGAACACACCCGCTCACTCTCGGTCAACGGGATTGGCCGGGTCACCATCGTTCCTAACATGGCAACGATCAACGTCGGCGTCCATTCCGAAGCGGAAGCCGTCACCGATGCCCTGGAGGCTAACAGCGCACAGGCCAACGCCATTTCACAGGTTTTGCAAAAGATGGGCGTTGAAGAAAAGGATATTCAAACCTCAAACTTCAATATCTATCCGAACGACCGCTGGAATCCCATGACCGGAGAGGTGGAAGGTCGCTACTTCGCGGTTGATAACACCGTCAATGTGACCGTGCGCGATTTATCCACCCTGGGTGAAGTGCTCAACGCAGTTGTAGAGGCAGGTGCAAATTCGATCTACGGGATTACCTTCAACGTTGACGATCGCTCAGCAGCGATTGCCGAGGCACGCGATTTAGCGATTGCTGATGCAAAGGTTAAAGCCGAAGCGATTGCTACCTCAGCCGGCGTCAGGTTGGGCGAGATCATCAGCATCAGCGTCTATGAATCCAGCATGCCCATCAGTGTCTATGATGGCATGGGTGGGATGATGGCAGCAGAAACGGACGTCCCCATCGCCGCCGGCACGCTGAGCGTTGTGATGGAATGCAACGTCAGCTACGCCATCAAGTAAGCCGGGTTGCCAAAAACCCCAAACAAGTAGAGACATGCCCAAGTGCATGTCTCTTGTGGTTTAAGCGTTTTTAAGTTTTCACAAAAACTGGCCCCATTTACATCTTCCTGAGTATACTATTAACCTTGTTAGGATTTGTCTAAGTCAACAAATTCTGGTTAAGGTTTTTTCAAATAAAGCATTAAATTGGAGGTTTACATGCAAATTGTAACCGATAGCGGCTACGACCTTTCACCGCAACAAAAAGAAGGTCTCCCAATTCATTCACTGCCGCTTAAGCTCACCTTGAACAGCGTATCGTATCGCAGCGGGATTGACATCCAGCCGGAAGAATTCTACGCGATGCTGGAAAAAACCGACGCTATGCCCACAACGTCAACCCCGTCCCCAGGTGAATTTCTTGAACTCTACCAAAAAATTGCTGAAACCGATACAGACATCCTCTCCGTTCACATTTCATCGGGTCTGAGCAGCACACTCAGCGTGGCGCAGGTTGCAGCGAGCCAGCTACCACACCTTAATATTCAACTGGTCGATACCCGGACGCTTTCTGGTGAAATGGGCTGGCAAGTCGAAGCTGCCGGGCGAGGCGCCCTTGAAGGATGGTCACTGGAGGCGGTATTACAGCGCCTGGCGCAGATCAGGGCCGCATCGGAGATTGTATTCACCCTGCCCAATCTCTCGTACCTGATCCACGGGGGACGGATCAGCCACCTTAAGGGTTTGCTGGCCAACCTTCTGGGGATTAAACCCCTGATCGGGGTTGATAAAACCGATGGCAAATATTATGATCGCGGCAAAGCTCGCACCTTCCAACGCGCCATCCAGGCCATTCCCGCTTACATCGCCAGTAAATTTCCAGAAGGCACTCACCTTCGCGCCCAGGTCGGCCATGCGAACAATCCCGACGCAGCTAACAAGCTGCGAGAAGCTACAGAAGCCCTCTTTGAATGTGATTGGCTGCCTGATTTCTCAATCTCGCCTGTTCTGGGCGCACATACCGGGCGAGGTTTGGTCGGTCTGGTCTTTGCGCCGTTAAGCAGCCTGCCCGCCTGAGAATCAGCATTTACTCGCGCCTAAATCAGGCTCTGAGGCTTCAATACAAATAAAAAGCAACCCCGAGGAGCTGAATTTTTGTACCTCGGGGTTGCCGCGTTAGAAAGCATGGCTTATGGCATGGGGTTATTATTCGCCCAATCATCACCAAGGATAAAAATAATATCAAAACCAACATCCACCTCGTCATTGTAGTGAATGTTGAGGGATGTTAACCCTGAAGTTTCTGCCAGGAATTTTAATGCATAGGGTTTGCTGTTATACAGGAATATTTTACTGAACACCGTATACTCAGCGTTGGTCTCCTCAACGATATTGAAGCCCTGCTCACGCAGCCACGCCGCAGTCTGAGCTGCCAGGCCGCCATACGAGGACCCGTTGCGCACAGAAACCCGTGCACCTTCCTCAGCGATGATCTCGCGCAGGTCGCCCTCTGCAACAGGGCCAAGGACATCCCCATCACCAAAAAGCTCATCGCGCAATAAACGGATTTTATCGGGCACCGGCCTGAGAATATCGAGCCCATCTTCTGATACGGCCATGGTGGTATATTCATTGCTGATCACCCGTGATTTGATGTCCCCGCGGTCTATATCAAGGACTGACCAGCCCAGTTTGATTACCTCGTTAACCGACATGTTGGTATGAACGCCGGCGGATATATCGTTATAAATCTGCGCCGCATTTGCCACCAGTTTGGGCATCATATCAAACTCAAGAATGCGGTCCCGTACAGCGATAATAAATGCCTGCTGCCGTTGTGCCCGGCCAAAGTCGCCGGCTTCACCAGCCCGCGAGCGCACATAAGCCAGGGCAAATTCGCCTGGCAAGGTATAGGTACCCGGTTCAATGGTGACGGTGTTGTCCGGGCCGCGGCGGTCCAACACCATGGGCTCGTCAAAGGTCAATTTTATACCGTCAATGTGGTCGATAAAATCCACAAAGGCTTGAAAATCAATCTGGGCATAATATTGAATTGGAACCCCTAAAAGTTCTTCAACGGTTTTCATTGCCAAACCCGGCCCACCGCCCGGCAAATTGTAAACCTCTCCCAGGTAATAGGCTGTGTTGATCTTGTGGTAATCAAATCCGGGGATGGGCACCCACAAATCCCGCGGGATTGATAGCATGCTGGCTGTATCATTCAGGGGGTCAAAGGTCAGCAAAATCATGGTATCGGTGAGCGGGGTGTCTCCCTCTTCCCAATCCCGGTAGTCCAACCCCATTAAAAGAAGATTAATTCGGCTGATTCCATCCCAGGGCTCCGGTGTGGGCAGGTTAGCGGAGGGTACAAACTCAGACGCCGGTTTATCTAAGGTTTCGCCTTCCTGATCCCCGTTCGCCAACAGTGTGTTTATGATTGGGTCGCCCGGAAGTGAAAACGTCTGGTTGGTAGCCACGATGTGCCTGGCGAAGCGAAAGCTGAAGTATGCTCCGACCAGCGCCAGCACCGCCAAAACGCCGAGAATAACCCGGGTCGTTCGGTCCTTTGGAAAAGTTCGGGCAATGTTTTTAAAGAAGGATTTCAATTGACCCTTTGTGTGTAAAAATAATTAAAGCAACTGGTACTGAATTGCAACAAGCAACCTGGGTTCAAACATTATCAATGCAATCCAGGGAAAAATAAGCTCCCCAAACCCCGCTATTTAATCGGTGGAGGGGGAATCGGCAGGTCAGCTTTGTCTGTCTCAATCCATTGATCGCCTTCGTCGATCAACATCACCGGGATATCCTCAACGATAGGATATTTTCGACCGCAATCCTGGCAAATCAGCCAGCATTCCTGAAAATATTCAAGCAATCCCTCACTGTTTTGAACACAACTTGGGCAGCGCAACATATCGAGCAATTCTTGATTAACCATCGAGCCTCCAGTAATTCATCATCAGGTGCGTTCCTGAGCGACAGATTTAATTTTAGTCTATCTCATCGGATCCGTCTACCACTTCAGATTCAGGCGTTCAATCTGATTTTTGCTCCGGGATGCCTTCCGTGCCGGGGCCATATTCGAAGATCGCCTGCCAGGGCGCGAAATGCGTGTAGAAAGCATCGGAAAAATAAACCTGGTCGTGTAGATAGACGGTGCGGGTAACAGTGACATTCGCGCCATCAGCAGCGTAATCAACCTGCTTGATCGTGCCTTTGGACAGGTCGGGATTCTCGCGATAAAGGGGATCCGGCGCTTTAACGATGTTCGTCGGCCCTGTGGTATGCCAGTCCACGGTGCGCCCGGTGCTGGTGGAATAGAATTTCCAGGTCAGCGAAGAGCTTCCCACATAAGTTTCCATCAAAAGCCAGTGATCCGTATCATTGGTGAACTTAAGGTCAACAATCGGCACGTAAACGGTGGCATCCAGACCCGCCAAATTGGGGTCTCGAGCGCCGTTGCTCAACAGCTCATAATACCCAACCCGGTAAGAATGGGCATGGCGCTCGTTGATGGGAAAGCCGGCAAAAAAGGCCGCCCTGAAGAGGGTGGTGCTCACCTGGCAAATCCCGCCGCCGATGCCCTGGATGGTCTGCCCCCCGTAGATAATGGGCGCTTCAGCATAGCCGTTATCCAGGCTGATATTGCCCAATGCCTCTGCCATAGAAAAGGTCTCCCAGGGCGCAATCAGCAAGCCATGAAAGCGGCTGGACCCGGCGCGGATATTTTGCACACGGGTGCTTCCCGAATCAAAGAAATAAGAGGTGTATGTCTGCACCTGCTCGATGATGCCCAGCTCTTCCCCGGTCATATCATCGGTCACAGGCGGCTTGAGGGTGATGAAGGTTAATGGGATCTCATGGACACCGTTTAGCAGTTCAGCATTGATTTTTTCAATCGTTGTTTCGATATCCAAATCTCGCCCGATGACTGCGGGTTCCAGCACCTCTAACTGCCGCGTATCGTCGTTGAAGATAAAGCGTGCATTAACCGGGTAGACAAACAAGCCGGGCGCCAGGCTGCTGAGGTAAATGCGGAACAACTCATGATTGACTCCCACTTGATACAAGGTTTCTTCCCCGTCATCAACACGTAAAATGGTCAGCATCCCCGCCAGGTCGCCGGGGGCAATCGACCAGGATTGGCTTTCATCTTCACCGTTAGCCGGCGCGGTCAGTACCAGGTGATCGCTGAGGATCTTGCGAGCCTGCTTGGCCTGGAGTTCTACATCCATGATCATCGGTTGTGTTTCATGCACATTCAGGGCGATCAACGCATCTTCCATCTGCACAAGGTGGGTCGCAACTTCAGTCAGCGCTGCAGAAAGGTCAACCTCAAGCCCCACCTGGCCGCTGACCACAGACACATCGGTATTGTCTAAGCTCAGGGATGCTTCGACCACCGGACGATCGATTTCTTCAGCAATGGATTGCAGCGCCTGCAAAGCAACCCGCTCATCGTACAGCGCAACAGGTGCAATTTGCACTCCGGTAAACCAGGCGCTGGCTTTCTCGATCAGGTTTGCGCCAAACCAGTCCCCCCGGCCCACGTCAAACGCCTGTTCAGCGCTGGATGAGGGGTCAACGCTATAACCCAGCTCAGCGGGCGTGAAGCGCCAGTTCTGATCCTGGTAAGTGAACTGAAGTGTGCCGTGCTGGCTGAATTGGAGAGCATCGGCTAATTTTTCGTTGGTTTCTTCAAGGGTCATCCCGGACAGGTCGATATTTTGCACACGCACACCCGGGTAAACCCGATCCGCATAGGCAACCTCATACCCCACCAGAGCAGCGATGAGGGCCAGGCTAAAAATCACCCCGGCAATTGGCAATGCCCACAATATGCGCAGCAGCGGTTGTTGTGATGGATTTGCTCGGTCATTATTGTTGATCATAGTTTTCGATTGTACCGTATGGGTCTTAAAAATGTGTTAGAAGAAAGTTTTGCAAGGGGTAAGACGTTTGCTGATCGGAAAAAGTTCCTCAACCTGGCGCCTATGGTTATCAAGAGTACGTTCTCGTTTATAATAAAGCAAACCAGATTGAACAGGAAAGGCAGACCAAGTTATGACCCTTCATATGGTTTTATTGATCATCATTATTCTGGCTGCGCTGGTTCTATTTTCGATTGAATTCTTACCCGCAGATGTCATCGCTTTGGGGTTGATGATGACGTTGATTCTCACCGGCATCCTGCCGGCCAAAACTGCCTTCGCTGGTTTTGGCAGCGATACCTCCTTGATGATATTGGGGATATTGATTTTAACCGCAGCCCTGGTGCACACCGGCATCGTGCAGATTCTTTCACAGAAGATTATTCAGTCGGTCGGCGAGGATAAAAAACGGCTGTTCTGGATCATCTCCGGCGCTGCAGGGATTATTAGCTCATTTATCTCCAACACAGCCACAGCGGCTTTTTTCACCCCGATGACAATCGGATTATCAAGGCGCTTAAAAATCAACCCTTCTAAAATGTTAATGCCGATGGCTTTCGCTACCATTCTTGCCAGTTCGGTTACGCTGGTTGCTACATCGACCAATGTGGTCGTCAGCGGGCAATTAACCCAATATGGGCTACCTCCCCTGGGTATGTTCGAGATGACGGCTGTAGGCGTTCCTATTTTAATCGTTGGCCTGCTGTACATGTACTTCATCGGACAGCACCTCATCCCGATTCGGGAAACCAAAAGCCTGGATCCACAACAGGAGATCCTCTCATATCTATCAGAAATTAAAGTCACACCAGACTCCCCCTGGGCTGGTAGATCACTCCAGGAAATTGGTTTAGGCAAGGAATACGACCTGTATGCTCTACGAATATTAAAAGAATCGGGCATCCACGTAGAACCCCGTTCATATACCATCCTCCATCCGGGTGATCGCGTTTTGGTTGAAGGCAACAAAACCGACCTGATGACCTTACGCGAGAAGAACCTGGTCGCTTTTACCGGTGAATTTGACCCACAATCGGATATCTCGAAGAACCTCTCGCTGGCGGAAGTGATCCTGCTTCCCGGGTCGCCATTGATCGGTCGCACCCTGCGAGGGCTTAATTTCAGGGATCGCTTTGGGCTGCAGGTGCTGGGTATCAACCGCAAAGGCGAGACCATCCGCCGCCGTATCAGCCTGACCCGGTTGCAAGTTGGCGATCAACTGCTGCTTCAGGGTAACCCGGAAACAATCCAGGGATTGGGAAAGAATACCAGTTTCAGGGTGATCACCGGCGAATTAGAAGCCATGCCCGAAACCAGAAAAGCGCCCCTGGCCCTGGCAATTTTTGGAGGCGTGATTCTACTGGTCTCGGTCAATTTGCTGACACTGCCTGTGGGCGTTATGCTGGGCGCCTTAACTGCCTTTATTACGCGCTGCATCACCCCTGAGGAAGCTTACCGCCAGGTGAACTGGAGCGCATGGCTGCTGATTGCCTGTATGCTGTCATTGGGTCGCGCCATGGAGGTGACCGGTCTGGCTACACTGCTGGCCAATCAGATTGCGGCGCTGATCGGGGCATCTCATCCGCTACTGCTGCTATCGACGTTCTTTTTTCTGTCAATGCTATTAACCCAGCCCATGTCGAACCAGGCCGCTGCGGTGATTGTCACGCCAATTGCCATGCAGGCTGCTACACATTTGAACCTCAATCCCCGCGCCTTTGCCATCATGATCGCGATTGGCGCCAGCAATTCCTTCATCACCCCCCTGGAGCCCGCGTGTTTGATGGTCTATGGGCCGGGCAATTATCGATTTTTTGATTTTCTCAAAGTGGGCGCCATGCTCACCGTTTTGATCTTCGGGATTGCAATTTTAATGGTGCCCTCGTTGTGGCCATTGTGACCGGGCAGATCAACTGCGCTTAAAAGCTGAGATTTTTAATTAAGGCTCTTGTGAGCGTGATAGCTCGCTCGCAAGCCCTTAATTCTCGGAAAGGTTCTGTCATGCTCCTTCAGCACAGCCAGCACCGCGCTGAAATACTCCAAAACTGACCATAATTTGCTATCACAGATCGGTTCTGCCACGCGGTCAGCCGGATTGCCCAGCAGCTCCTGCCACGTAAATAAAAAAAGCCCCGTACACCGGTGGTGCGGGGCTATTTTATGATGGATAACGACACACTAACGGGCTGCTGCCGGGCCGATATATCTGGCTTTCCCAAAACCAAGGATCATCATAAAGATAACATTTAAGAACACCAGCCCCAGTCCGAACCCGGTGCCCTTACCAAAGGAGCGAGCCAGATCAAAGCTGATTATGAAAATCACGACCAGATTCACAATTGGGATCAACAGCAAGATCAGCCACCAACCGGGCCTCCCGACGATTTCCAGCAGCACGAACAGGTTGTAAATGGGGATTAAAATCGCCCAGCCAGGCTTGCCTGCCTTGGTATAGACTTTCCACATCGCTACCAGGATCAGAATACCCAGCACGAAGCCAACTAATCCGCCCAGCAACCCGCCAATCATTCCAACAACCGATGAGATTTGATCTTCCTGAGCCAGAATATTCAACAAATAAGGCAAAAACGGTAACATATTTCTTTTCCTTTCAATTGACTTTCTTTAATCAAAGTAATTCAGACAAATCTTATTATATTTATAAACTATTAAAATGTCAACTTTTTTGGAAATGTGTCGTGTGCGCTTCGCCTGACAGGACATTTTGTCCGGGTGATTATCTCAGCGGGTTTTTCGAGGTTTCTCGGGTAAAACAGCCAGGATCGCACCGAAGGTCAACACCGCTGCGCCAATCCACAGCCAGGACACCAGCGGGTTGTAATAGATGCTGAAGGCACCCTGATCCTGCGAGTCTGGTTGCCAATCGATCAGGATGGCATATAGGTCTTCCGCCAGGTTGCTTTTCAATCCAGGGTGGGTGATTGCTAGTCCCATATTCGTAAAAATTTCCCGCCGCGGGTAAAGCGCACCCCTTGGCTTTCCATCCCGACTGATGGTCAACACAGCTTCTGTGATCAAGCGCCCCGCATCCTCAGAATGTTCCAGCGATTCAAACTTGAAAATGAATCCGCTCAGTTCGACCTGCTCACCGATGGCCAGGTTTGTCTGGACTTCCTGTTGTAAGCCCTCAATCCCAATAATGCCAATGGTCATCAGGATAATGCCCAGGTGCACCAGCACGCCGCCGTAGCGACGCAAATTGCGTCTGACAGGCGCCCACAGAGCCGAGATGATATGACCCCCGTGCTTGCGCTGCGCCGCGATCGCCTGCTGCAAATAGTCTGCCAGCATGACCAGGATGCTAAAACCCACCAACCACAGTGAAGCCAGCACCACAATGTTTCGAACCTCCCCCAGCAGCCAGGTCAATAGCGGCACGAGGGCTGAAAGCAACAGCACGATCCATACACGTTTTTTCAATCGCAACAGGTTCGTACCGCTCCACACCGCTAATGGACAAACCCCTGCCAGGAGAACCAACACAATAAATAGCGGACCGGTAATGCGCTTATACCAGGCAGGCCCAACCGTGATCTGCGTATTTGTGAGCAGCTCTGAAAGCAAAGGGTAAATCACGCCCAGCAAACAGATCACCAGGATGCTTAACAAGACCATGTTGGTAAATAAAACCAGGGTCTCTTTGTTAAAGCCAAATTCGGGTTCATACTCCGCTCGCAGATCCCTCCAACGATAGACCAGCAGCCCCAGAGAGACCAAAACCAGTACCGCAGTATAAATTAACATCGGCAGCCAAATTGAACTGCCGGCGAAAGTATGCACAGAAGAAAGCACCCCGGAGCGGGTAATAAAGGTGCCGAAGATCACCAGCACGAAGGTCAAAACCACCAGCGCATAATTCCACCGTTTGAAGCTGTCTCGCCGCTCCTGTAGAATCTGAGTATGCAGCAAAGCCGTCGCGCTCAGCCAGGGGAGCAAAGCTGCGACTTCAACCGGATCCCAGCCCCAATACCCGCCCCAACCCAGTACGTCGTAAGCCCAGCGCATTCCAAGCACAAGTCCCAGGGAAAGAAAGACCCAGGTGATCAATATCCACGGACGGGCGATTTCAAGCCAGCGCCGATCACGCCGGCCGACTGCCAGAGAGCCAACCGCCAGGGCAAAGGGGATGATAAATCCAATAAAACCTAAATAAAGCACGGGTGGGTGCCAGATCATCCCCGGGTGGCGCAGCAAGGGATTCAACCCCTGTCCGTCTGCAGGGGTCAGCAACCATGCGCCCGAGGGCGACAGTAATGACAGTATGCGACTGCCATCGGGCATTTGCCACAAGCGTTCGAAGGGCGACTCAAAGAACACATTGATCATCAAAAAGAAGCCCAATGTAAAGAACACCACTACCAGCGCCCAGGCTAAAATGTCGTTCTCCTGGCGCCATTTCCGGAGCCCAAAGAAGAGCGAAAACCCTGCCAACAACCACGACCAGAACAGCAACGAGCCGCTTTGCCCGCCCCACAGGGCCGTTAATCGCATGTAGAGCGGCATATCACGGCTGGTCACACTGTAGACATAGCCCAGCTCAAAACGCAAGCCGGCCAACAACAGGAGCAAAACAACCAGGCTGATAGTGACCAGGAGGAAAATCAGCAGCAGAGCGCTTCGTGCGGATTTAATCCAGGCTGGCTCTTTAAGGATCACCCCAAACAATGCTGCCATCAATCCAAATACAGCTAATAAGAAAGCCAGGGCCAGTGCCAGGTATCCAAATACAGAGAGCATAATTTAATGCTCCACCGGGTCTGGCAACGCTTCTTCGTACTTGCTGGGGCATTTCAACAGGAGCTCTTCGGCGATGAAAACTCCCTCAGGGTTGAGGGTGCCGGTCAGGATCGCCTGCGCCTCATCCCTGAGCATATCCGGCGGTGAGCCCCGGTGATAGACGTCCAGGCGGGGGTTATTCGGGTCATTAACCGCCTGATGCAAAACCTCACTCAAGCCGCTGTCGCCCTTGACCAGGTCTTTATCAGCAGGGATGTGCGCAATCACAAACCTCAGTTCCCCCGTTTTGGCATCATAGGCAATGCTATCGCCAATCACGGCGCCCGATACGCGCAGGTTCTGTCCCTGCAGGTCATCCTCGGCCTCCAGCACTTCCTTTACCGTCATAAAAAATTCGCTGGTTGCTTTTGTGGCGCTGATCACCATTAAGATCACCGCAACGAGAAATAGCCCACCGCCGATGATAAACTTGATTCGATTATTTTTTAATCCAGCAGAACTGGGTTTCTTCATACGTTTGATCCTGTGTCATCGACAACCTGTAATTTCAGCCTTATCATTATATCGGATAGAGGCATGATTGGCATAAAAGCATCAAAGTCCAATCCTGGTTGTGCCTGCCACAGCTTGACCCTGAGCGACTTTTTCTGTGATCGCTGTCCTATGGTATAGTATAAATATTCAAAATGATGTTACGGAGAAGGCTAAATGTACATTGCGATTGAGGGCGTTATTGGTGTTGGCAAAACCACCCTGGCGCGGCTGATACAACCTTATTTTGATGCCCATTTACTTCTCGAGATCTTTGAAGAGAATCCCTTTCTAAGCGATTTTTACGACGATCGTGCCCGCTACGCCTTCCAAACACAGATTTTCTTTCTGCTCAGTCGTTATCACCAACAACATAAGGGCGTCCGCGAAGCTCTGGTCAGCAATCACTGGTTGCTGTCGGATTACACCTTTGAAAAGGACCGTCTGTTTGCAGAGGTCAACCTGCACGGCGATGAGTTAGACATGTACTACAATGTCCACGACGCCCTGGCAGAAAAAATCATCAAACCTGACCTCGTCGTTTATCTTCAGGCAGACACAGACGTGCTCATGCAGCGCATCGCTCAGCGAGATCGTCCCTATGAACGGCAGATGGAAATAGACTACATTCACACCCTCAATCTGACCTACGAGCAGCGCTTTGCCAACTATCCCTCCCAAAGTTGCCTGACCATCAACACCAATCACCTGGACTATGTCCGCAACCCGGACGACCTGGAGGCTGTCAACCAGCGCATCAGGCAGGCATTAAAGATGGCTCCATTCCAGGAAAGCTTGCCGATCGATTTGTAAACCCGGGGAGGTATCATGCGCATCACGAAAACTTTTCTTCATAAGGCAGCCCTTGATACGGTCAAACAGCGAACCCGCAGTGAACCGGACTTGCATGCGGCGTATTTGACAGGGTCTTTGTTAAGTGATGAGCCCCTGCTGGGCGGCACCACGGATATCGACCTTGTACTGGTACATAAATTCCTCGCTCCTGTGGCGCGCGAAACCCTGGCCCTGACGCCTGAAATCTCCTTGGATATTCTGCATAAAACCACGTCGGATTACGAACCACCCCGCCAGCTTCGCCAAAATGCCCTGATCGGCTATCCCCTGACGTTTTATCACATCATCCTGTATGACAGCGACCACTGGCTGGAATTTATCCAATCCACTGTGTCAGCTGAATTTCATCGTGCAGATCATGTCCTGGCCCGGGTAAACCCATTATTGCATTCGGCGCGCGAGGTATGGCGCGCGTTAAATGAACAGTCCCCTGAAAAATACCTGGATTGGCTTGACTTTTATTTAGACTCCCTGTCTCTGGGAACAAATGCTCTTGCAGGCTTGATCGGTCCGCCGTTAACCACGCGCCGCTTCATGATGACTCTGGACCAGCGCTTGCAAGACCTCGGTACACCTGATATCTACGCAGGCTTGTGTGGCTTGTTGGGGTGTTCGGAAGAGATTGAGATTAAATACAAAGCCTGGATCGACGCCTTTGAGGGCGACCTGGTTTACCTGTCAAACACCACAGACGCGCCACCTCACCTGCGGGCGTGCCGGCAGGATTATTATGTGAAGTGCATCAAGTCCCTGGCTCATGGCAGCAACCCGGCTTACATGGTCTGGCCTTTGCTGCGAACCTGGCTGGATATCCACCTTGCCCTTTCTCAAACCTCACCCGGATTTGACGTCTGGCAGGATTTCTTAAAGACGTTGAACTTCAACGAATCCGTCTGTCAGGCCAAAAACAGGGCACTGGATGCTTTCCTGGATCGCATTGAGATCTTAATCGAATCCTGGACAGACACCTACGGGTTTTAACCAATTAATTTAATTATTTTCCATCTGCTTCCATATTTTTAAAAACCCACGCCAATTTTCCCCCAAAACTGTGGATAACTCCCCGAAAACTGTGGATAACTCGTGTGATATGTGGATAACTCGACCAAATTTTCAATAATAAAGGAGCTCTTCTTTGAAGAAAGACTGGAGAAAAATCCTCAAATAAGGTCAACATTGCGACATGACTCAAATTTCCTCGACTTTTTCAAGTTAATTCCACAACTTGTTGTGGAGAGATTCGTTCTGTGCTTGTCCGCATTATTATCTCAATACAGGGCATAATTGGCGTTTTCCTGCAGCACAATCCGCCGATTGAATCAAAATCGAAGCCTTCAGTGCGCCTTATCCACATATCCACAGCCCCTACGACGACTACGAATTAAAGATTCTCTTAAGGTAAGATGTGAATAACAATCTTAATCCCCTGCACAGCTTATGGCGAAACAGATTCCTTAAATTGAGTATGATGTTTGATCCTGGACTATACTTTTGATCGAATATAAGAAAACCGCGAGGACATCGATTATCATGACGCGTTTGACACAAAACCTGCCGCATGGGATCAACATCGCTGAAGAAAGCCCCCGGGATATTGACGGCATATGTCATGTGAATCAAACCGCTTTTCAGAGTCATTATGAAGCAAACGTGGTTGAGTGCTTGAGATTGAATTGTGTTGAAATTTACTCTCTGGTCGCTAAATTCGGGGAACAGGTCGTCGGACATATTTTATTCTCACCGGTGCATATCGTCCAGGATCAAGGGCATGGGTTTGGGGCCCTTGGCGGTGCTGCCCGATTATCAGGGTCAGGGCATTGGAATGGGCTTAAGCCAGGCGGGCATGTTGCGTATGAAGCAGATAGGGTATCCCTTTGTGGTCGTTCTCGGTCATCCGGGGTATTACCCGCGTTTTGGATTCAACCCGGCCAGTACGTACGGCATTCGCTGTGCGTTTGAAAATGTCCCTGATGAGGCGTTTATGATCTGCGTGTTTAATTCCAAGGTGATGCAGGGGGTGAAGGGCGTCGCCCACTATCGACCGGAATTTGATGTAACATCCTGAATAATTGTTAACGGTTACTATAAATAACCGCTGGGCTGACCCCTTGACTTAATATACCGAACGGTATATTATGTTAAGCATGGATAATCGCCAGCGATTGTTAGATTGTGCCCTGAAGTTGTTCAACCTGCGCGGCTATGATGCGGTGGGGGTACGCGAGGTGGTCGAAGCTGCGGGCGTCACCAAGCCGACGTTGTACCATTATTTTGATAGCAAGCGTGGCTTGCTGGATGCATTGCTGCAGCGGGAGGCAGGAAGGCTTTTAGCAGAAATTGTGCCGTGTGCAGTTTACCAGGGAGACCTGGTTTTGACCCTTGAAAACATCCTCAGAGCCTATTTTTCCTTTGTACAGACCCATACGGAATGCTATCGAATGCAGTTGGGGATGTATTTTTCAGCCCCAGAGAGCGAGGGCAATCAGGCGATCCGCCCTTACGCTGCAATACAACACCAACTCCTTGAAGAAGTCTTCATCCAGGCGGCTGAAAATCACGGCAATTTGCGTGGACGGCATGCCCGCTATGCCGCAGCCTATTTAGGAGTGATCAATGCCGTGATCGGGCTGTATTTGAATGAGGAACTCCAACTGACGGACGAGCTTGTTTACCAGACGGTGCACCAGTTCATGCATGGTATCTTCAGCTAAACAAGCGATTATTTTTTTTTGCAGAGGGTATACCTACCGGTAAATATAGTGAACGAGGTTTTAATGATGTATGGACATGCTTGGTACCAGAATGCAATTTTTTATCATCTCTATCCGCTCGGGTTGGTAGGCGCCCCCGAGCAGCATCGCATTGACGCGGCCGTTGAGCCGCGATTGGATCAGCTCTATCCCTGGATTGGACACGCACAATCTCTCGGTGCCAATGCACTTTTTCTTGGGCCGGTGTTCGAAGCATCAACCCACGGATACGACACACGGGATTATTATCAGGTTGATCGTAGGCTGGGTGATAACCCCTCTTTTGCCAGGTTTTCAGAAGCCGTTCACCAGTGCGGGTTGCGGCTGGTTCTGGATGCTGTATTTCACCATGTCGGGCGAGAGTTTTGGGCTTTTCGGGACGTTTTAGAAAAGGGTGAAAACTCCGCTTACGTGGATTGGTTTGCCAACATTCGCTTTGGCGAGACCAGTCCCTATGGGGATCCCTTCAGTTATGATGCCTGGCAGGGACACTATGCCCTGGTAAAGCTGAACCTCGCCAACCCGCATGTGAGGGTGCATCTCTTTGACGCGGTGAGAATGTGGATGGACACGTTCAACATCGACGGACTCAGGCTGGACGCCGCGGATTGTATTGATAGCGACTTTTTACGCGCCTTGCGAGATGTTGTTAAAGCCCGAAAAGAAGATTTCTGGTTGATGGGTGAAGTGGTGCATGGCAACTACTGCGATTGGGTCAACCCGGTCACTCTGGATTCGGTCACCAATTACGCCAGTTATAAAGGTTTATTCTCCAGCTTGAAAGATCAAAATTACTTTGAAATCGCGCACACACTCGATAACCAGTTTGGCGCACAGGGACGCTATAAAGGTTTATATCTGTACAATTTTGTTGATAATCACGATGTGGGCCGCGTGACCAGTAAGCTGATGGATGACCGCCTGTTATATCCACTTTACCTGCTGCTGTATACCATGCCGGGCATCCCTTCAATTTATTACGGCAGTGAGTGGGGGCTGCAGGGTGAAAAAGGAAAACACACCGATGCGCCGTTGCGCCCAAAACTCGATCTTGACACCCTGAAAAACAATCCCCGGCTGCCAGACTTGCCCGGGGTATTGCGCACCCTGGGAGATATCCGCCGGGGCTCAGTGGCAATCAGCCACGGCGATTTCAGACTTGTGTTTGTCAACCATCAGCAATTCGCGTTTACCCGACGAAGTGATAATGAAATCGTCCTGGTCATCCTGAATAGCGATCAGCGGGACGTTCAACTCAGCCTTCGCATCCCTGGCAGCACTGGTGAATTTTACGACCTGTTGAATCCTGGGCAAGCCTTTACCGCTGCTGAGGGCAACCTGCAAGTATCGATTCCACCAACCTGGGGGAGGATATTGAAAGCTGCCAGTTAACTCAAGTGTGAAGCAGGGCAGGCAGGAACAGTCCTACACAACGACCCGCGAAGAAAATATTATATATAATAGATTATTTTGATTATTATCTAAATCGGCGAGAGTGCATGCTGTGTGGAAAACGCCCGCCTTTTTCAAGCACTTCTTCACCGGTTTGTTGGTCAAGATAACGGTGATAGGGTATCACGGAAATCGAAAAACCCATCTCCTGAGCCCAGAGAGCCAGATGGCGCAGTTCTTTCAAAGCCTTTTCAACGGCAAGGCCTTCCTCGACACCAAAGCGGTAAGTGAAAAACCCGGGGTTAACCTCGAGATAATCCAAAATTGCGCTCCAGGCAGCCATCAGCGGCTCCAAAGCGTTGCGGTCCTGGACGTCCTTAATCGCTTGGATGGGCAACCGCAGGTTGCGTACCAGGATGTCAAGGATGACGGGATAAAACAATAAACGCGCATACGCCGAGCCGTGTTTGATTTGCATACCTTCGGGCAGGATAACCGGAGTACCACTCCTGGCGGAGTGAATCTGGACTTCTAACGAAAAAACCTCATTCAACTTTGTGTGCTTAATCTGCGCTTCACTCTGCGGAACCAGCGACCTGATCTGGTCCAGCAACCGGATCGATGAATGCTCAAGAACCGCTTTGAGGGACGCCTCGCCCGGTTCCAGGGAGACAGGGGGGATCGGGTCGCCGACATTCATCACCAATTTGGGACGTTTGAGCTTGATCGCTTGTTGCAAGCCATCTACGATGCCGCCAAACCCAATCGGGATGATGGGTGCCTGGGCGCGGTAGCTGAGCCAGGAGGCACCCAACTGAGCTTGCATCTGACCGGCGTCCCAGATGCCCCCCTCTGGAAAGATCCCTAAAATGCCGCCCTGATCCAGGATGTTGACCGCAGTATTTAATGCCTGCCGATCCAGGTTTCCCCGGTTGACGGGAATCAAGTCATAGGCTTTCACGATGAAGGCATAATTTCTGTCAAAGGGAATATCGCCAGTTCCGAGAAATTCAACGATTCCCGGGGTATAGGCAGCCAGCATGACCACTTCCAGAATCGCGGCGTGATTTCCCGCCAGGAGCACCGGACCTTTTTTAGGCAATCTTTCTCTGCCATGGATTTCCACATTGGCAAACAGCGCTAAGAGCGCCTTTCCCAGGGTTGTCATCGTTTTCCTGATCAGCAACTTTCGGGGATAGCGAATGGTTTGGGCTGGTGGTTTGTTTTGCATGTTCTGATTCTATCGCGTATGGACCTTAATAAAAGGGCTGTGTCGCTTCAGACCGGGTTGAGTCAACCCTCCGCCTGAGCAACGGGGACCATAATATCCGATCAGCGAAACACAGTTAAGCCCCGCCTGATTCAGTTGCTCAACTGCGGGCAAGACCTCAAAACGGGCAGATCTCACAGTATAATAACTGCGTCAGAGAAGGATTTGATCAAGTCCTATTCGAAAAATTAGACAGAGAAGTGAAAGACAGCAATGGATTTTTCAAAACTCAGCTATCGTAGCTTTGTTGGTAAACTGGCCAGGTTGCCCTTGCGACTGATACCCAAGAGGGCTGTACTGCCCATCTTGCAGGGACAATTGCGGGGGAAAAAATGGGTGGTGGGCGCCGGTAACCATAGTTACTGGCTGGGCAGCTATGAAATGCACAAGCGGCAGGCTTTTGAGCGAGAGGTCAAACCAGGTATGGTGGTCTTTGATATCGGCGCCAATGTGGGGTTTTACAGCCTGCTGGCGGCGGTTTTGACGGGACAGGGGGGCAAGGTCTACGCCTTTGAACCGTCGGAGCGCAATGTGAAATTCATCCGCCAGCACGCAGCGCTGAACAAAATCGAAACGATTGTAGTTATTGAAGCAGCAGTGGCGGAGCAAAATGGCGTAGCCCTGTTTGACCCGGGCACCAGCATTGCCACCGGTCACCTTTCAGCGACGGGAACCGTGCCGGTGCAGCAGTACAGCCTGGATGAACTGTTCGCTGCAGGCGAAATTCAACCGCCAGATGCCATGAAAGTGGATGTGGAGGGGGCAGAATATGCCGTCCTTAAAGGAGCAAAAAGAATAATTCAAGATTTTCTGCCGATAATATTCTTAGATACCCACGGGCGCGACGTGCACGAATTTGCGCTGGGGTTTTTAACAAGTCATGGGTATCAATTCGAAATTCTCGACGGAAAGCCTTTGCCAGATGCCAAAGAATTGATTGCAAGACCTCCAGCAGGAAAATTTCAACGAGCTGAACATAAATAATTGGATTATAGACAAGCGACCGGGTGAAGCTGGGCTTTGTGGGCATCAGAACGTCACCCCGCCCGTCACGCGGACCAGTCCGGGTTGATCTGGTGCACCGTCAACCGTGATGCGCCCGGGCAGGAAATGATGGATTACCTGTGCATTGGTGAGCAGGTGAGACGTCACCCTGTTGGTACGGAAGACCGAGTTGCCAGGGCTCAGCAAGAGGGGCAGCAGGAGTTGATCGGCCAGGAAATGATCCACGCAACCGTCCTGCTCTAAAAACGCGAGTAATTGGTCGACAGCTTCATCGGCGACCTGCTCGGCGGGCTTGCCCGGCGCACCCAGGGCGCTGTAACACGCACTTCCGCCGTCGGCGAAATCCGCCTGCAGCAAGACGAACGTGCCTTTACCAGGCGAAGGCAGATGCTGTGTTGTTATTTTTGTATCCTGGCATACCGGGTACAGTCGGCGTAGCGCCTGGTGTTTTTGCCGTTTGGCAACTTCATCGCTGAGATTTGCAACGCCAGAAACGCCTCGAATGCGTGTCAACGCGCCGCGCGACACACAGGTAAAGGGGTGCAGCTCGCGAGCGGGCAAGATTTTACCCCGGGCTTCACCGCCGCCGCGCGGGTAGAAACCAGCACGACCCAGGACCAGTTCTGCGCGAAAACCAAGTTTGACCATTATTGGCATCCACTGGGCAGCCAGGTAATGGAAGGTGGGGCTCCACGGCACATGGGTTCCGCCGGTGAGGTTGAGGGAAGAAGTGCCGGCGGCAAAACTTAATGGCAGGAAAACGGTCTGCAGCAAGAGCGTCAACGCGCCTGCTGTGGAAATTTCAAAATGGTAACGTCCAGGGCGGACTTTTTCGGGGATCAGGGTTAATGTGCTGCTGTTGAGGTCCGCGCCGGTCACCTCAGCCACGGTCAGCCTGGCGATTGCCCTGACGGCAGCCAGGTGCTGCGGGCGTAACCCGGGCTGGCTGCGGTTCGCCCGAATCTGCTCGATGTGCACCGGCGTCCCGGTCAGGGCCGATAAACTCAGGCTGGTGCGCAGGACCTGCCCGCCGCCTTCTCCAATTGCGCCGTTAATTTCAATCATCTGCTGACTCATCGGTGTATTTTCCTGGTTGAATCTTACCATGGGATGTTTCACGTGAAACATTGGGCTGTAATGCATTCGACTCAAGGCAGAAGTGAGGGGGTGTTTCAGGGGCGTAACCGTTTCAATTTGAAGTATAGTGGTATTGTTTCACGTGAAACATGATTGGCTCCCTGTTGGGTCAGCCTGCACCTGCCCCGGCGGGAGAGCCCGGAGATGGCATGTCGTACAAGATCATCATCATTAATCGCTGGCCTTTGAAGTCGCCCGGGTTCACACAGGTGTTGCTGGATGAGCTTAAAACGGTGGATTTTGAGAGCCTGTGCCGGCAATATGGATTGGATCCCGCATTGATTGGCCCGACACTGGCGCAACTCTCTGTTGAGGAATCGATCGGCGCGCCTGTGCCTTTCTTTTTGCTGCGTTACCACGACAAAGGCCATCCGCCTATTGTCATCAGCGAGTGGGAAATCGCCGGTTTACCGCAGCAGCGTATTCAGGAAGATCAGACGCCCGCACATTGGCCCGATTGCGTGTTGGAATGTATCGCAACTTCGCGGGCGGTGTACAGCGTGACTCTGGAGGGCGAACAATTAACGGATCTGGGTCTCTTACTGGCTTATGAAGTTGCTCGTTGGATCGCACACCAGGGATCAGGGATTGTGCTGGGCCTTGATGCTGCCTGGTACCGCCTCAACGAACACCAGGCTTTCATACCGCTCCAGTAGAATAATGGGTCAACAGGGTCTTTTGTGCGATCGGGTGAAATGGGCGCCCGCGTGGGTGGTGACCCTACGGCCAGCCTCACTCATAAAAAAAGCGCCTATTTTACAGGCGCTTTTGCATGCATGTTTTGTCAGCAGTTAGTTGATGTGCATGGGCATAATGATGTGCTTGAAATGATCATCGCCTTGTGGCCGGATCAAACCTGGCGTGGTGGCAGCGTTCGTCTCTAACCAAACATTGTCCGTCTTGATGACCTCCAGCACTTCCCGCAAGTAGCGCACGTTAAAGGCCACCAGCAAGGGGGTGCCGTCCACAGATGCGTCCACAAGGATCTCGGAAGAACCGGTTTGTTCAGACTGGGCGGATAGCTCCAATGTGCCGGGGCTGGCTTCACCGGCTTCAGGGATGAGGTTCAGGCGGGCGACATTTGTGCCATCTCGGGCGATGATTTCAGCCTGTTTGCAGGCTTTAAGCAGCCCGCTGGTTGAGAGGAGGGTATGGGTTTTGAAACTTGGCGGGATAATGGCTCGATAATCCGGAAAAGATCCTTCGATCAGTTGCGAGACCAGCTCCAGTTCCTTCATATGGAAGATCACCTGTCCACGCTCTGCAGGGAAGGTCATGATCAGGGTTTCTTCTGACGCGCTGCTAACAATGCGCGATAGCTCAATCAGGGCTCGAGCTGGGATGATGGCTTCAATAGGGTGAGAAACCGGGTTGGGAATATCGTCCTCCCGGATTGAAATGCGGAATCCATCAGTCGCTGCCATGGTGATATGGTCCCCATCTAATTTCAGCAGCACGCCGGTTAACACCGGGCGTGCTTCTTCCACGGATGCCGCAAAGGCGACCTGGTGAACCATCTCCCTGAAGTTGGTGACATTCAGCGGGACAGCCTGTTCAAGATCAGGTTCTGGAATGGGCGGGAACTCTTCGGCATCAATGCCTTTGATATTAGTTTCCGAGGTGCCGCAGCGGACATTCAGGGTTTGTGTGCTGCGATCCAGGGTCATAATCACTTTTTCATTGGGCAAATTGCTGACCAGGTCTGTAAATGTACGTGAGGGTACGGTGATGGCGCCTTCGCCCTCGATCCGCGCTCCAATCCAGCTGGTGATCCCGAGTTCGAGGTTAGTCGCAGAAAGGCGCAGCCGCCCTTCATCCGTCTTGATAAGGATGTTCGCGAGGACGGGTAAGGTACTCCTGGGGGAAACCGCTCTCGAGACCATGTTAACACTGTGGGCAAGTTGGGTTTGATTGACGTGAACTTTCATCGGGGGCGCACCTCTCCTGTATCCTAATCGGTGTGGTTTGTATCCTTAGAAGTATACTTCGAAGACGGTTTTTTTTCCAGTAATTTGATGGCGTGTTTACCTGTGCCGGGCAGGCTTGTTGACACTCCCGAGGGCGTGAAGTAAGCTTATCTCTGTCCGGGTGGGACCGGCGCGGCGGAGCCCAGCGAACCCCGTCAGGTCCGAGAGGAAGCAGCGGTAAACCGGTTACTCCGGGTGCCGCCGGCAAACCTGCCCGGGCATTGAATTTAATGGCTATTGTACACCGGGTCAACCCATGATATAACCCCTATTATGAGCGAACACACACCTCCCGTATGTGATTATGAAGGCTCCGACTATCAGCAATCCTTTTGGGATCTTGGCGGTCGCGCCTATGAAGATGCCGTTGAAGCGCTTGCATTGCGCCGATTGTTGCCGGCTGAAGGGAATTTTATGCTTGAATTAGGCGCTGGTGCAGGACGAAACACCCGGCGCTATTACCACTATCAACGCGTGGCGCTGGTGGATTATTCGCGCACGCAACTCTTACAGGCACAGGCGCACCTGGGCGCATCGGATCGTTACCTTTATGTTGCCGCGGATGTGTATCGCCTGCCATTTGTTGACGGGCGGTTTGATGGGGCCACAATGATTCGCACCTTACACCACATGGCAGAGCCTGCCCTGGCGCTTTCCCAGGTCTACCGGGTGATGGCGCCGGGTGGGGTTTTTATCCTTGAATTTGCCAATAAGCGCAACCTCAAAGCCATCCTGCGCTACATGTTAGGCAGGCAGGCGTGGAGCCCCTTTACGCTGGACCCGATCGAATTTGCCGCACTGAATTTTGATTTTCACCCCAAAGCAATCTGGCGCGATTTGCAGGCTGCCGATTTTGCCGTTGAAAAAATCCTGACGGTTTCCCATTTTCGGGTCAACGCGCTCAAACGAATAATTCCCCTGCGGATCCTGGTGGGACTGGACGGGCTTTTGCAGCCAACGGGACGTCTGCTGCAGGTGACTCCCAGCGTTTTTGTGCGTGCGCATTCAGATGCAGCAAGCCAGGGCGCTGTAGGGGGAGTGATTTTCGAATGTCCTTTGTGCCACGCCGCAATCCCGAGCATAGGGCGCGATCTGATTTGTGGCGAATGTGGCGCCTTATGGCCTTACCAGGATGGCATCTACGATTTTCGCATCAAAGCCGATTAACAACAACCAGCCAGCCCCCTGTACCGCCTAGTCGGTCTTATCGAGATTGCAGGCGCAGCAATGATGGCTTTGCCTGTGGTCAGAATTTTTACCGGTTGTTCTCCCAAATCGCGATGACTTTGTCAGCATAGGCATAACCCATATCCATGGGACCGTAGCGGAACAGGGCTTCTCGCAAGGAACCGGTTTTCGTGTACAGGTTTGCCAGCATTTGTGAGCCATAAGCCAGGTTGAATTCAGGGTCCTGTAATTCGGTAATGGTCGGGCGACTGGCGAAACAGGGCCCGTTAATGCACATGAACTCGGCAGCCAGCCCGTCGCGCGGCATGACCTGCATTAACCCCACAGCACCGCTGCTGGAATAGGCCAGGTGGTCGCCGCCACTTTCCTGCAGCATGACCGCCGCAATCAACCCGGCAGGCAGCCCGGTAAGGTCGGCATTGACTTCGATAAGCTGGCACCATTGCAGGAGGCGGGCAGGGTAGCTGCCTGGCAAAGAACAGGGGATCTCATCAGCTTGTGGTGTCGACGAGAGATGGTCTTCATGAAGCAGCGCACTTTCGTTACCTGCAGGCTGAGTCACGGCTGAGGCAGTCAGAGTCGGCGCCAGAAGGGCCTGGGGCGGCATCGGTGCTGTCGCTACAGTTCCGATCCAGATCACGATCATACAGCCGACAATCACGGCTGGGAAGACGATAATACGGCGCATCATTAACCTGCTTTCTACGATAACAGAACATGAGTTCGATCAATGCCTCATAGAATAGCACATATGTTCTATTTGTCAAGGGTAAAGTATGGGATTGTGGAAAATCTTAACCGGCTCCATAAATAAAACTCAAAAGGTTTTTTGAGCATTAATGGTTTGATCGGAATAGCGAAGGTGCTGGTCCGGGCTGGCTTTAATCCCGCTTTGGTCCGTACCAGTGGCAAAAGATGGTTGAATCACTAACACGGATTGCCACTGGTGTGGACCGAATAGAAGCTCCCGCCATCACCCCCGGGGGCGGAAGACGGTTTTTACGATTTATGGATCAGAGGGCTTCAAGGTCAAATGGCACACCAACAGCCTGCCCTGCTGAGATGAGAGATTCCACGATCTCACTTAATAGCGGTACGCCGTGCTCTCGATAATTTTCCTCATTTTCAAATTCTTTTTCCCCGTGAATATAAATGCGATCCTGTCCAGGAATTTTGGGTGTCGCTTTTAACATGCGAATATAGTCATCCATGTCGGCTTTGAATTCGTCTACCGGTCGGAAGTTTTCAATTTTTATCGCTGCAAAGAAGTGACCAACATCCGCAGTGCTGTTTTTCCCCGGATGACCGACATGATTGCCATAAGCAGCCCCGGATAAAGCCCCGGAGAGCAGATCCACCAGCAGGGACAGTCCGTAGCCTTTGTACCCGCGCAATTCGGCCGGACCGCCCAGGGGCAATAATGCCCCGCCCTGCAGAACTTCTCCAGGGGCTTGAGTCAGTTCGCCCTGTGCGTTGATGCCCCAGCCAGCCGGTATGGGCTGCCCCGATTTTTGGTGCACAGTAATGCGCCCAATGCTGACGATGCTGGTAGCCATGTCCAGGACATAGGGTTTTTCTGTGCCTGCGGGGATGGCTACTGCAATCGGGTTGGTGCCCAGAACAGCAGTTCGCCCAAAGGTGGGTGCGACCAGTGGCTGGGAATTGGTCAGGCTGATGCCAATCATATCTTCTGGCAGAGCCATCATGGCGTAATAACCAGCAATGCCGTAGTGGTTGCTGTTGCGCACGGTTGTGATTGACAGTCCAGCCTGCTCCGCCAGTTCAATGCAGCGTGACATGGCTCGATATGCCACCACCTGGCCGAGCCCATTACCGCCGTCTAAAGCGAGGGTTGCCGGGCTCTCCTGAATTACCTGAATCGTGGAGGCCGGGTCGATCGCGCCTTTCATCAGGCGGTCGCCATAGTAACTGTGCAACCTGATGACGCCGTGCGAGTTGATCCCGCGCAGGTCAGCAGAGACGAGCACATCCGCGGCAATGTGAGCATCGATTTCCGGCACATTCAGTGCGATAAAAAACCGGGCAACATAATCTTTCAGGGCTTCGACGGGGTAAATTAAGGTTTCAGGCATGTTTTTCTCCTCAGGGTCAAAATCACCGATGATTATAATACACGTTGCCCCGCATGAGGTTATCGATCTTGCAGACGGTTGGCTTCAACAGAAAATCTTACTCTAAAGAGCCGGTTATTTCGATTTAAGCACATTCTTTTAGCCTGGCCTTCAAATCAAACCTGGGTTTGATTCATAGGGATGTTGGAAGGTACACTGCAGGGTTACAGGCTTTATTCTGCGTGCTATAATTAGCAAGAAGGAGAAGAAAATGAATAATCCCAAGATCATAGCCCATCGGGGAGCAAGCGGGCATGCACCTGAAAACACGATGGCGGCCTTTCGGTTAGCGATGGAACATCATGCGGATGGCATTGAACTCGACGTGATGCTTTCCAGGGATGGTCATATCGTTGTTATCCATGATGCCACGGTTGACCGCACCACGAATGGTACTGGCAAAGTCAGCACGCTGACCCTTGAAGAACTGCAAAAACTGGACGCTGGAAATGGCGAACACATCCCGACCCTGCAGGAGGTTCTGGATGCGTTCGGCGATCAATGGTTGATCAATATCGAATTAAAGAACTACGCCACCCCCTTTGACAGACTGCCGGTTGTGGTCGCCCAGATGGTCAAACGTATGGGATTAACGGATTCGGTGATCATCTCATCCTTCATTCCTTTCAACTTCCCCCGCTTCCGCCGGCATTGTCCGAATGTGAAACTGGGATTACTGACCCTGCCCGGGCATGCAAAATTGAAGCTTTGGCGATTATTTCGATATGACGCCCTTCATCCTTATTTTGAAGACGTTGATGCTGACCTGGTGGCAGCAGAAAAGGCGCACCAGCGACAGATCAATACCTACACCGTTGATGAACCCGCCGATATTCGCCGGCTGGCTGCCTTGGGTGTTGACAGCATTATCACCAACCTGCCGCAAGAAGCTCGCACCGCCCTGGAGACTGCTGCGTGACAAGATTCTGGCGCTCATTTCGCTGTTTGATGGTTTTATTTTTTCTCCTGGCAACGCCGGGTGTAATGCCCGCGCAGGCACGGGAAACCTCAAAAGCGGAAGCATTACTTCAAACCATGAGCGCCGAAGAAAAAGTCAGCCAGCTTTTCCTGGTCACCTTTGAAGGCAATCGGGTTGACGAGGATTCTAAGATATTTCAGTTGCTTTCGAAGTATCAAATAGGCGGCGTTGTATTGCGCGCTGACAAAAACAATTTTTCAGAAGAAGAGACGACCGCCTCACTACAAGAATTAACGCAGAGTTTACAGGAAATTGTGTGGGAAGCCTCCTCGCAGGTGGTCGATATCGAAGATACGGGGCACACACAGGGCTTCACTTTTGTTCCCTTATTGATCGGGGTTCAACAATTGGGTAATGGATACCCGGGCGATCAGATTTTATTTGGCGTGGAGCAACTGCCCTCACACCTGGCAATTGGCGCCAGTTGGGACCTGAGCCTGGCAAACCAGGTTGGTGAAATTCTGGGCAACCAGTTGAGTTCGTTGGGGATCAATTTATATTTGGGTCCGAATTTAGATGTGCTTGAAACGGTTAATAACGAGGCAGCCAGCTCGCTGGGGGTCAATGCCTTTGGCGGGAACCCCTTTTGGGTGGGAGAAATGGGAAAAGCCTTCGTCAGCGGTTTGCATACGGGCAGTAATAACCGCATGCTGGTTGTGGCTCAGAATTTTCCGGGAACGGGGAATTCTGATCGGACTCCGGACCAGGAAGTCTCGACGGTTCGAAAATCACTGGACCAGTTGACACAGGTGGAATTGGTGCCGTATTTCTCCGTTACAACGCCACCAGTCGGGTCTGCTGGGCGCGTGGATGGCTTGATGATTTCGCACAACCGCTATCAGGGCTTTCAGGGGAATATCCGGGCGAGCACCCGGCCGATCAGTTTTGATTCAAATGCGATTCAACAGGTCTTTTCCCTGTCTGAATTTGCCTCCTGGCGTGAGGAAGGCGGGCTGCTCATCAGCGATAACCTCGGTAGCGGTGCCATCAGGCGTTTCTTTGATCCAAACGATACAAATTTTGATGCTCGGCAGGCGGCGCGCAATGCTTTCCTGGCGGGTAATGACATCCTTTACATGGATAATTTTATTTCCACAGGTGACCCCGACCCGTATACAACCCTTGTTTCGACGATTGATTCTTTTGTTCAGAAATACCGCGAAGACTCAGCCTTTGCCAGAAGGGTGGATATCTCAGTGTTACGTATTTTAGAATCAAAAAGCAAAATTAACCCTAACTTTGTCTTTCCGCGCGTGTCGAATGGTGTTGTTGAAGCATACAGCACAGCCCAGGAAACCACATTTGATGTCGCACAGGCAGCTGTGACCTTGCTCAGTCCCAGCGCACAAGAACTGGACACGCTTCTCCCTGATCCACCGTTGTGGTACGAACGCGTGATGATTTTTACCGATGTTCGCACGATTTCCAGTTGCGATGGTTGTCCTTCAACGACAGCGATTGGCACCCATGCACTGGCCAACGCCCTGGTTAATCTTTATGGACCTCAGGCAGGCGGACAAATCCTTCAAAACCGAATCAGCTCGTATTCTTTCACGCAGCTGACCGAGTTTTTGGATAACCTTGAAACGGATATGGCAGAGCTGATCGGATCAAATCTTCAGTCTGCGAACTGGTTGGTTTTCAACACTCTCAACATTTCGGAGAATATTCCGTCCTCGGCTGCGTTGCGGCGGATTCTGGCTGAGCGCCCCGAGTTATTATCAGAGAAAAAAGTAATCATTTTTGCCCTGGATTCACCGATCTATCTGGATGCCACTGAAATTTCTAAGGTCACGGCTTATTATGGTCTGTTTAGCAAAGCGCCTGCTTTTTTGGATGTGGCTGCACGGGTCTTGATGCAGGAGTACGTCCCGCCAGGAGCACTGCCCGTATCATTGAGTACAGTCGGTTATGATCTGGGTATCGTCACTGCGCCCAATCCAAACCAGGTGATCCGCCTGGAGCTGGTCATGCCCGTGGAAGCAGAGCAAGCGCCTGCCGCTAGCGTTGAGGCGGAACAGGATGTCGGTGAACCAGGGGTAGAAGCGGATATTATCTTTGATATAACCCTGACGCCCGCGCCGACGCCGCTGCCGAGCTTTAAGGTGGGCGATTTGATCACCATTCGCACCTCGCCAATTCTGGACCACAATCAGAACATTGTGCCTGATGGCACCCTGGTACGCTTCGACTTTCGCATCTCAGGCGAGCCTGATATCACCCAGCAGTTCGAAGCCACTACCCAGGGTGGTGTGGCGTTTTTTAATTACCGGATTGAATCTGCAGGGGGCATGGATGTTATCGCTTCAAGTGGTATGGCGACCCGGTCAGAGACATTAAAAATCAACATTTCTCCCGAGGGAATCATGTCATTTTATGCGTTTACGCCGACGCCATTGGTTTCTCCAACGCCGGAACCCACGCCAACGGCAACGATCACGGCTACCCTGCAGCCCACTCCCACCAGCACCCCCGAACCCCTACCCGCCAGCTATCCATCCCTGGGCGATTGGGCTTTTGGTGTTCTGGTGATGGGAATTGGTGGCGCCCTGGCATTTATGATCGGCTTGTTGTGGTGGGGTTCATCACGTTGGGGCTTGCGCTCTGCTTTATGCGCGCTGATCGGCGGCCTGGGTGCTTACACCTATCTCAACCTGGGTATCAGTGGCGTTAAAGATTGGATCCAGCAATCCGGGACCCTGTATGTGATTGAGATTGTGGTTGTGGGGTTATTAATCGGGTGGATCGCGGCTTTGATCTGGTGGATGAGGACTGAGGGGCGCTACCCAAAGCGAAATCGCCGCTAAACCTTGGCATGACGAGCTTCTTCTATTGTTGCAGGAGGGGAGACTTTGACGTTAAAAATTCCGGATCAGGGTGAGCAAGAAACTGATCACCATTAAACCTCCCGCCAGGTAAAGCAGGACCATTTCCGGTTTTTGTACCAGTTTGGGTTGCAGGCGATCACGACGATAGGGTTTGGATGCGGGGGCATCCTCCAAAAACAAGGCTTTGACAAATGCATCAATATCATTTGGGCGATCTTCCGGGTGCAATTGCAGTGCCCAATGAATAGCACGTTCGGTGCGTACACTGATATTGGAGTTGATCGTCCTGGAGCGGGGCAGGGCGTCCGGGTTCAGAAAGCGGTCGCGGACGTTAAGGGGAGGTTCGTTGGTCAGCAAGTGGTAAAGCGTTCCGCCAAAGGCAAAAATATCGCTGCGAGCGTCGGTGTGTCCTGAATCACCGCCGTATTGTTCCAGAGGTGTATACAGGGCAGTGCCCTGTCCCTGGAGGATGGTGATGGTTACCTCGCCGGGCGCCAGCATCTTCACCAGGCCAAAATCAACCAGTTTGAGCAGCCCGTTGGGAGTGAGTTTGAGGTTGCTGGGTTTGATATCGCGGTGCACAATCGGCGGGTCCTGGGTGTGCAGGTATTTGAGCGCATCAGCGATTTGGCTGGCCCAGTCGAGAACATCTTCTTCGGGTAAAAAGGCTTGTTTTTGTCGGGCTTCAATCATTAACTGGCGCAGGTCTTTGCCCGGGACATAATCCATCACCAGGTAATCGCGATCGCTTATCGAAAAGAAATCCGACACCTTTGGCAGGTTGGGGTGATCCAGGCGCGCCAAAACCGTTGCTTCGCGCTGAAATTGATCGCGCGCTTCATTGAGCATCGCCTCGGGAAAAGCCAGGTCGTACTCAACCTCTTTAACGGCACACAGGCGGCCTTCCAGGCGTTGATCTTCAGCCAGGTAGATGCACCCCATTCCGCCCTGGCCGATGATCTGTTTAATCTGATAGCGGTTATGTAATACCGTACCAGCCTTGATTGGGACTGGCATCGTCTTAAACCTCAACTGAACACTTCCCGACCCAACGCGTGTGGGTCTTCTCTCCTCATAGTATTACCGGCTTAACTTTCGGCGTTTAGCCGGCTCTCGCCCATCCAGCGGGGCAACAACGGGATGCTGGATAAGCGCATTCAATGGGTATTTTACCCGGAATGAGTTTGAATTGGTAGTACCCATATTGATTAAGCCCTGGTTAGAAGCGATGTTTGGGCAGGTGATCCGATCACCCTCCTATCCCAAGCGGCAATGGGATCATCATTCAGGGTAAAATTGTGATATGCAATCCTATGTTGAGGTGTTGATCAACCTCCCCAAGATCTCTGGCACATACCATTATCACTTACCCCCTGGTTTGGTGGGTTTGGTTAAGCCCGGGTCACTGGTGATCGTGCCCTTTGGGGCACAACGGGTTCAAGGGATTATTGTAAAGCATGTTGACGTCCCCGAAGTGGCTGAAACCCGCCCGGTCGAAGACCTGGTGGAAGGTCTGCCGCCGTTAACACCCACACAGCTTGCACTGGCACACTGGCTGGCGGATGAGACCCTGGCGCCCCTCGGGGCTTGTATTGAGCTGATGCTGCCGCCAGGTTTAAGTCAGCGCACGGATACCCTGGTGCGCTTGATTGCAGCAGAAGAAATCGACCTCGCAGCCTTTTCACCGCTTGAAAAGCGGCTGTTTCGTTTACTGCAAAAACGCGGCGACTTGCGCGGTCGGCAGATTGATGCTTCCATCCCGCAGATTGAATGGCGTGGCGTAGCCCGCGGTTTGGTTCGAAAAGGGGTACTATCGATGCGCGCCATCCTGCCCGAACCGCGCATCCGTCCCAAAACTGTACGTAAGATTCTGTTGACCAGGGACCCCGCTGACCTCGACCAGGCGGGGCAGTCCTTCAGTCGAGTTGCACCGGTGCACGCCCGTCGTGAAGCCGTGCTGCGTTTTCTTGCGTCTGAAGCCAAACTGGTGGAATCCAAACAGATCTTTGCCCAAACCGGGGCGAACAACTCGGACCTTAAAGCCCTGGAGCGCATGGGTTGGATCGAATTCGTTGAAGACCAGGTCTGGCGCGATCCGTTGGAAGATCTGCCCTTTATTCCTGCTATGCTGCCTGAACTGACCCATGACCAGGATGCGGCCTGGGAAATCATTCGCTCTGGGCTGGATCAAGCCCAACAGGGGCGAACGCCGCCGCCTTTTTTGTTGCACGGCGTAACAGGCTCGGGGAAAACCGAACTCTACCTGCGGGCTGTCCGTGAAACCCTGGCAGCGGGCTTTGGTGCCATCATCCTCGTCCCTGAAATTTCCCTTACGCCCCAGACCGTACAGCGTTTTTCAGCGCGCTTTCCGGGCAAAGTCGGGGTGATTCATTCTCAGCTTTCTGACGGCGAACGCTATGACACCTGGCTGCGTGTGCATATGGGAGAATTGCCGGTAATTATTGGACCGCGCAGTGCATTGTTTGTTCCCATGCCGAATATTGGGTTAATTGTGGTTGATGAGTGCCACCAGGATTCCTACGACCAGCAGGATCGATCCCCCTATTATCGCGGGGTTCCTGCGGCGGTAGCCTGTGCGCGGCTGTCTGGTGCGCCGATCATCCTGGGATCAGCAACGCCTCAGATCACCCAGTTTTACCAGGCGGTTCACGGTAACTGGCAATATATCGAATTGCCAAAACGGATCCTAGCGCACCGTGAATCCATCGAGCGCTATGTCCGCCGTCTTGGAATTGATCTCACATTAACGGCAGGAGAAGGCCAAACCGCGGATTTGGGTCTGCCGCGAGTGACCATTGTGGACATGCGCACAGAGCTCAAGGACGGAAACCGCACCATTTTTAGCCGCGATATGCAGCACGCCATTCAGGATGTGCTTTCATCACATCAGCAGGCGATCTTATTTCTCAATCGGCGCGGCTCCGCCACCTATGTGTTCTGCCGCGAATGCGGCTACGTGGTTAGCTGCCCCAGGGATGACAAGCCGTTGACTTACCATCGTTCGAGAGATGGACTGCTGTGCCATACCTGTGGATATCAGCGCCAGGTACCCAAACGCTGCCCGGTCTGCGGCAGCCGACAGATTCGGCAACTGGGTACAGGGACTGAAAAGCTTGAACAGCAGGTGAAAGAATTCTTCCCAGGCGCCCGCACCCTGCGCTGGGATGCTGAAACCACCCAGACCAAAGGCGCCCATGAGCGTATTCTGTCACAGTTTACCCATCAAAAGGCAGATATTCTCATCGGCACACAGATGCTGGCAAAGGGACTGGATTTGCCCCTGGTAACGCTGGTGGGGGTCATTTTAGCTGAGGTGGGGCTGAACTTGCCCGATTACCTTTCCACTGAACGCACCTTTCAGCTTCTGACCCAGGTCGCCGGGCGCGCCGGGCGCAGCCCTTTGGGTGGGCGGGTGATTATCCAGACCTATCAGCCAGAGCATTACGCCATCCAAACCGCGGCAAAACATGATTACGCCGCGTTCTATCAGCAGGAAATTGACTACAGGCGCCAGTTACGTTACCCACCGTTTACACGCCTGGTCAGATTGGAATACCGCCACCAGGACCCCCATATTGCAGAGGAAGCCGCCCTTTCGCTGGCGGGGAAACTGCAGGGATGGATTGCCGAAGACGGCCAGCCTGTTTCGCTGATCGGACCGGTGCCCTGTTTCTTCACGCGGCTGCATGGGCGCTACCGCTGGCAGATCATCCTGCGCGGCCCTGATCCTAAGGAGCTCTTGCGAAACCGGCAGCCTGCGGATTGGATGATTGAGGTCGACCCGCCCAGCTTGTTGTAAAGTCGCAATCGGTAATAAATCAGGTTACAGCATTGACGACCTCACGTTATAATAGAATTGATTTTATGAGTCGTTGGCAGGAGCAAGGTTGTGCAGCATCTGAGGTATGCATTTCGTTTCATTAATGCTTGTTTCGCACTGACGCTGAAACATCGTCGGCTGCGAAGCCCATTTTTCCACCTGTGGATGGGTGGGATTGCGCTGATCATCCTGTGGTTGGTCGCGTTGTTGATCGTGGTTGCGTTTATCGGCACCCGACCGCTTGGATTGGTGTTGATTGGCCTGTTGATCAGCTTGCTTTTATTTTGTTTACTGGCCTGGGGAGAGATCACCGCATTAGAGACCTGCCTGATCTTTGACGATTTGACCTGGATGGACCAGGATTTGCCGGGCCCGTCGCAAGGGAAACAGGACTATGCTCGCTGGTACGAGGTCCTCTTGTGGGTCTTGCTCCAGCCGGGCTTTTGGATTATTCGCCTGTTTAACCAGGCTTTCCGCCCTGAACACGTAGAAAAATCGGACTGGCTGTCAGCAGCATACCTGATGCTGCCGGTAATTACCCTGGAATCCTTCAGCTTGAGGGAAGGGATTGACCGCATTAAACAACTGGTCGCGAATCGCTTAATCCGTTTTCACCCTGACCTGGTCGCCGTTCGCCCGCTGTCGACGGTGGTGCAGGGGCTGTTAATCCTGCTGGGCGCAGGAGTTGGCTTATGGGTTGGGTTAAAGATCGCTGATTTTAAAACAGCCAGGCTTCTCAGCCGATTAATTGTGGTTGCAGTAGGAACTTTGATCGCCGGGGTTCTAACGTTATTGGGGACGAGCTTTAGCAGTTTTAATCGAGCTTGTTATTACACCACGCTCTATCAATGGATTTTGAGTGTGGAAAATGCTCGTATGATGGGCGACCCCGCTCACAGCGCACCGCCAGAGATCTTAAGCCAGGTGATGAAAATGAAAAGTCCAGACCCGAAAGAAAAATAATCATGCCGCAAAGAAAGGAACTGTATACCTGGAATGATGTTGATCAATTGATTGATCACCTGGTGCCTCAATTTTCGATCACCTTTCACGCGATGATCCTCATCTCTCGAGGAGGGATTATCCCGGGCGGCTTGCTGGCAGAGGCGATGGATGTTCAAAAAATTTATATCGCATCGGTGGATTTCCCCCTTGAACTTGAGGATTTACGCCCCTCACGCTTACTGGCCTGGCCAAAATTCCTGATGTTTCCGGAAGAAGAACTGCTGGTTGGCGAACGCATCCTGATTGTGGATGATGTGTGGGGGTCCGGTCGTACGATCACCTCGGTAAAAAACCGGGTGTCTGCTGCTGGCGGTTTTCCTTACACCTGTGTATTGCATTTCAACCCTTACCGCAACCTGTTTGGCACCAATCGGCCTGATTTCTTTGCTGCCACCACGGATGCCTTTATTGTTTATCCCTGGGAAATTGATCGCGATCTGAACAACAGCATGCTGCGTGACCTTTAGCTGGAAGAACGGTCTTTTTGCCAGAAATCGAAATAAAAGCAGTTTAATGATCCATAATGTTGAAGCGTTCATTGAAAAATTCATATACAAAATCACCGGGTTGCTTTGTTCTTATGTGGAGGTTGTCTGATGGATCGAAAAATTCGCTGGTATGACTATATCACCATCAATATCTATTATTTTGCATTGACAGCACGCTCGCAGACGCTGGCGTTGATCGTCCCGCTAATTTTGGTCAAGTTTGTCGATGAATCCGTTAAAGGCGCCGCCTTGGGCAATATTCGCCTGTGGGGGCTGATGACCGCGGTGCTGATCCAGGCGCTGATCGGCATGATCTCCGACCACAGCACGTCTCGCTTCGGGCGGCGGCGGCCGTTTATCTTGATTGGCGCAATTACCGAAGTGCTGGTGTTTGCCCTCATCGGTGTGATTGCCGCCACCATGGAGGGGATGACGGGTTACTGGGTCCTGTTCGCTGCTTATATCCTGTCGATGCTGTCTGCCAATACCGGGCACGGCGCTTTGCAGGGCTTGATCCCAGATATCGTCCCACAGGAAAAGCACGGCATCTTCTCCGGTGTAAAGGCGGTGTTTGAGCTGCCGGCGCCGATGATTTTTGTTTCCTTTGTGATCACCAAACAGGTCGGTAATGAAAATTACTGGCCTGCGATCATCACCCTCAGCGCTGTGGTGCTGGTATGCGCCGCGCTGACCATGTTTGCGCCGGAAAAACCGGTCAAACAACCGGTTTCAAAAATGAATTGGGAGCCTGTTGTGCGCCTGGCAGCCATGACGGGCGCCTTTACGCTTGTCATCCTCGGCTCGGGCGCATTGGTGAACGGGGTTAACAGGCTGGCAGCGGGATTGGCAGAGGCATCAGCGTTGATCGCAACCGCAACAATTGCTGTGCTGGGCATGGTTCTTGCGGTCGTGCTCGGCGTGTGGGGCAGCGTGCGCATCAGCCTGGGCAAGCAGAACTCACAGGTGGATAAATCCTTCACCTGGTGGGTGATTAACCGCCTGGCGTTCCTGGTCGGCACCACGAACCTTTCGGTGTTCGCGGTTTTTTACCTTCAGGAACGCTTTGCCTCCCTTCAGGGCGCTTCGATTGAGGGCATGTTTGGGCAGTTGATGCTGTTTGTCGGGCTGGCCATTTTTATCTCCAGCATTCCGGCGGGCTGGCTGAGCGATAAGATCGGCAAGAAACCGGTGTGCGCGATTTCCGGCGCGCTGGCTTTGCTGGGCACAATTGTGATCATCGTTTCACCCTCCAGTACCATGCTGTACATCGGCGGCGGGTTGATCGGCCTGGCGACAGGACTGTTTTATTCCGCCAGTTGGGCGCTGGGGACGGGATTGGTCCCCAAACAAGAAGCCGGGCGTTACCTCGGTATTCACAACCTGGCTGGGGCGGGCGCGGGCGCCATTGGCGCGTACATCGGCGGCCCCATCGGTGATGGGATTGGCTTCACCGCCCTGATGGGCATCTTCGGGCTGCTGTTCCTGATTTCAACCCTGGCGTTGTTTGGGATTAAGGAAACGGTGAATGGTGATTAGTGATCCCACTCGCTGCGCTCGGGGACGATGATGGTGAATTGGGAATCAGGAAGTAGGAAAAAATTGTCACTGTGAGCTTGCGAAGCAGTCTCCTATTTTGTAAATGGCGAGCAGTAAGCAGGAATCAGGAAAAAATTGTCACTGCGAGCTTGCGAAGCAGTCTCCTATTTTGTGAATGGTGAGTGGTGAAAAGCGAATTAGGCAAAATAGCCGATAGTTAACAGCGTTTCAGCTTTTAGCTATCAGCTACCAGCCACCAGCTACCAGCCCCTTTCAGCTTTGAGCTACCCCACTACCCATCTCCTGGTATAATTCACCCCAGTTCTTATGATCAGGAGTTGTGCATGATTCGCATTCGACTGTAAATTCTTAACGTTTTGGGAAGCCAATCAGCGGACCGTTAACCGCGGGCTTCCCCCGGGGTTTTGTTTTTAAGAAAGCAGGCGAATGTGTTATCAGTTCAAAATTGTTCCAAGTCTTACGGCCTCAACGCCGTCCTCAAAAATATCAACTTCAGTCTCAAGCAGGGTGAACGCGCTGCGCTGGTCGGACCCAACGGGTGCGGGAAATCCACGCTGTTAAACATCATCGCCGGCGAACAGGCCCCTGACGCCGGCAGTGCCGCCCTGACCCCATCCGACCTGCGCATCGGTTATCTGCGCCAGGGCATCGTCTTCGACCCCGCTGAAACCGTGGGCGGCTACCTCAGCCGTTTTGCTGCCAACCTGGAGGAAGCAATGCGCGCCCTGGAGGTGAGCTGCGATGGCCTGGCACAATCTCCACAGGACCCCCTGTGGATTGACCGCTATGAAGCCGCGCTGAAGGACCTGACTCGCGCCCAGGAGATGGAAGGCACCCGCAAATCCATCCTGACCGGCTTTGATTTGCTTGACCTGCCCCAGGATACGCCCATCGAGACGCTCAGCGGCGGGCAGAAGGTGCGCCTGGCGCTGGCTGGCGTGCTGCTGGAGGCGCCGCACCTGTTGCTGCTGGATGAGCCCACCAACCATTTAGACCTGGAGATGCGCGCCTGGTTACAGGATTGGGTGCTGGATTACCGGGGAGCGATCGTGCTGGTCTCCCATGATCGGGCGTTTTTAGATGCAGTGATCCACAAAATTATCGCTTTTTCACCCTCCGGGATCGGCGTGCGGGAATATCCCGGCAATTACAGCCAGTATCAGGAGGTCCGGCAGTCTGAATTTGATACAGCCATGGCAGAATACATCGATCAGCAGGAGGAGATCAAGCGCCTGAAAAAAGCGGCTCAAATCGTACGAAGCCAGGCAAAATTCCACAAAGGCGGAAAAGCTGATCCCAAAAACACGGATGGCTTTACGGCGGGCTTTTTTGCCGATCGCAGCAAAGAAACGGTTGGACGCGCCAAGCAGCTAGAGAAACGCATTGCTTATCTGGAAGGTGAGGGCGCGCTGGACAAACCAGCCCACAAATGGGAGATGCGGATGAGCTTTGCCGACCTGCCGGATAGCGGTCAGATCGCCCTGCACATGGAACGCCTGGGGATTGGCTACGGGGAAAAATTGTTACTGCCGCCCATCACCCAGACGGTCACCCTGGGCAGCCGCATTGCCCTGGTGGGATCGAACGGCGCCGGCAAGACGACGCTGTTCAAGACGCTGCTAGGCAAAGTGCCGCCCCTGACGGGCGAATTCTACTTTGGCAGCGGTGTTCGTCCAGGGTACCTTTCGCAGGAGCAGGAACTGCTGCAGCCTCGGCTGAGCGTGCTGGAGACCCTGCAGAAAAACAGCGAGCTCTCCAACCATACCGCGGCGCGCAGCTTTTTGCATCGCTTCTTGTTCAGCGGCGATGAGGTGTTTCAGACTGTAATGTCGCTGTCTTACGGGCAGCGTTCCCGCCTGATGCTGGCTTTGCTGGTGGCGCAGCAATGCAACTTCCTGCTGCTGGATGAGCCTCTCAACCACCTCGATTTGCCCTCGCAGGAGGCGTTTGAAACTGCCCTGAGCAGTTTTGAAGGCACGATTTTGGCCAGCGCCCACGACCGCTATTTTATCGACCGTTTTGCCCAGGTCGTGTGGCATTTCACGCCTGGGGGACTGGCGGCAGAGATAACTTAGCCTGCGGGTCAGGGCAGGCGGGCAAGGGTGCTGCCCCTGCAGGATAGGGACGGTCTGTCATTGCGAATCCTGTCATTGCGAGGAACGACTGCGTAGCGTGCCCAAGCGCAGCGAAGGGTAAGCAATCTCATCATGAAAATTCGAGACTGCTTCGCAAGCTCGCAGTGACATAATCGCGAGGTACGAAGTAATCTCGCAGCGCCAAGATTTTTCCTGCTCCCTGCTTCCCGCTACCAGCCCCTTTCACCTTTCAGCTTTGAGCTTTCAGCTTTCAGCTATGAGCTACCAGCTACAAACTATCAACCACCAACTACCCGCCAACATGCCGCTTGCGGCACAAAATTCAGCTCTATTTGCCGCTTTTGACGTATTGAAACCCCGCAACCTTTATGTTATACTCTAATTAAAATCAGAACGCATGTTCTATTTTAGCGCGCATCCACCCCGAAAGGAGCTTTATTAATGTCGGCAGCAACAAACACCTCTGCCAAAGCATCCCAGCCGGGCATCAGAAAGCCTGGTGGTCAGCCAGGTAACACTAATGCGGTCAAGCACGGCTTTTACACCAAAAACTTCTCCCTGGCTGAACGCCGCGGCCTGCAAGCAACCGAGGGGATTGTTCTCGGGGATGAAATTGGCTTGCTGCGTGTCCTCATCCGCCGTTTTGCAGAGCAAATCCAGGCCAATCAGGATGTGGGCCTCAATGAATCCGCCCAATACTTAGCTGTGATTGGCGAAGCCATGCTCCGTTTAGGCAGTCTGCTGCGTACCGACCATATGCTGGGCGGGGATCAATCCAGCATCCTTTTCACGCGACTTACCCGCGCCATGAACGAATATTTAGAAGAGTGCAGGCCTGATGAAAGCTGACGTATTTATTTATTCGTTTCGGTTCGTTTTATTTTGGAACGAATACCCGGAGGCAGCCTGTTTTCCCGCCACCCGCTACCAGCTATCATCCCCTTTCAGCTTTGAGCTTTCACCTTTCACCTACGAAGTCCCCGAGCGCAGCGAGTGGGATGAGCTACAAGCTACCAGCCAGCAGCTACAAGCTACTACCCTGCACGGGTGTGGATCGTTGTGTGGATAAGCCCAATAAATGGTGGAAAACCTGTGGATAACCCGCTGAATTGTGTTCAAAAGCTGGGGATAAATACTGAGAGCCAGGTCCGCCAAGCCTGGCTCTCATCTGAAGGAGAAAAAATGCTATCGAAACTGTTATGGTCTCAGTATAGCGAATTTGAAGCGCCTGTGCTTGACGCACACACCCCAATCCCCCTACGATTACCCAACGGGCGGGTTAAAACGATGCACTCGACCCGGAAACGGGAATTATTAATCGGCGTGATATCCTCGTCAGACACAATTGCCGGGGCGCGGCATGCCGCCCCTTGTTGCCGAGCAGATTAGCGCCGTTTTTAACATTTATGATATGATTTACAAAAACCCACATCCATGAGGAGTATGATCCATGACTGAACAGGATTTCACCTTTGAAGAACAGGTTAAAGGGTTGATCGAACAGATCAGCGCCTATATTGAACATTATCACGGGGGTTCAGTTGAATTAGATCGCATCGAAGGCAGGACGGTGTACGTGCGCCTCGGCGGCGCCTGTGAAGATTGCCCCCTGTCTCCAGCCACGCTGCAGGGCTGGGTGGCGGGCACATTGCGCCAGTTTTTCCCCGACATCGTGGTAGAAGAAACGGCAAGCTGCTGAGCGCTCACTGAAGAAAAAAAACAGGGCCTGTAAAAAAGGGGATTATCGCGCAGGCTCCCCGGTGCGCCGATGATTGCGCCAATGGACCTTCCCCGCACAAGCTGGTTTTGTCACCTGGAGGGTTTTCCAGGCTGAGCGCCTGAAGCCCCGGAGTGAATTTCCTTTTGTACCGTGCGGTAGAGCGTATCACTGCGGAGCTCATCCAGGGTGTAGCAGGTGGCCTGGAGATGATCTGCCAGGGCATGCGCCAATCCCTGGTCGAAAGCCTCGTGCTCCATGTTGATCACCACAGAGCGCAGGTCTTCGTTAGCGATTTGTTCAGCCAGCAGATGGGCTTCTTTTTCCGGCGAGCCGTTGCCCAGTGCCACATTGCCTGCGCCGTCGGTCAGGATGATCAACAGGGGGAAGATGTCGGGATGAAGGATTTTTTCGCGTTTCAACACCTCGTAAGCCATCATCAGCCCGGCGCTGAGGGGCGTTTTCCCGCCCACGGGGATATCCGCCAGGGCTTGTTGAGCCAGCAAAACAGAATTGGTTGGCGGCAGCACCAGGGTGGCGCGATCCTTCTGAAACACGATCAACCCCACCCGGTCACGGCGCTGGTAGGCGTCGGTCAGCAGCGAGAGGATGGCGCCCTTGGTGGCAGCCATACGCTCCGCCACAGCCATAGACCAGGAGGCATCCACCAGGAATAAAATCAGGTTCGCCGTCCTTCGAACCCGCACCTTGCGCTGATAGTCCTCCCGCCGAACGGAAAAAGCCACCTCATTATTTTTGCTGTCCTCACGCGCTTTTTGAAACGGGGCAGCGGCTCGCAGAGTGGCGTCAAAAGCCAGGTCATCGGCCTTGCCGTTGGCAGGCCGGGCCTGGATATAGCGTCCGCGCTTGCGGTCGGTTTGAGTCTGAGAGCGGCGCCCGCTCTGCTTGCGCATCATTTCGTCCAGGGGGGTGTCCAGGCGGCGCGGCGCAAAGGTCTCGCCGGGTTTAACCGATTTCCCACCTTCCCACCAGTGGGCGGTGTTGTCGCTGAAGATATCCTGCCGGGCTGGTTCTACGGGCTCGGATCCAGCGGGTTCTTCGCTAATTTCGAGATGGGGGGAGAGAGGCTTTTTTTTTGACTGGTTTGGGATTCATCATCCGGGTCTTGCTGATCCACAGAGGCGCCCTCAGAAGCAGAGCCCACCAATTCTTCGATATGCTCCTGTAATTGGGTGACGCCCATCTCTGAATGCCTGAAGGGTCCGGCTTTAACGCGGTGCGGAAGCGCCAGCTCGGCCGCCAGGGCAATATCGTGGGGGTTGATGGCGTCCCGGCCTTCAAATGCGGCATGGGCGCGCGATGCTTTAAGGATCACCAGGTCTGCCCGGTGTCCGTCAACCTGCATCTTGGCTGTCAGGTCAGCGATGACCAGCAAGTCGCGGCTGGTGTAACCCACCTTGTCCAGCATTTGTCTGGCCCTGGCGATTTGCTCTGAAAGTTCCTGTTCCCTGGGGAGCCATTTCTGGCGGAAGGCTTCCGGGTCAGCCTCAAACGCCAGGTTGCGCTCCATGATCTGCACGCGCTGCCGGGGATCGAGGATGCCGCGAATTTCAACGGAGAGGGCAAACCGGTCCAGCAATTGCGGGCGCAAATCGCCTTCTTCGGGGTTCATCGTGCCCACCAGGATAAAGCGCGCCGGGTGAGCAAAGGAGATGCCTTCGCGTTCGACGATGTTCATCCCCATCGCCGCTGAATCCAGCAAAACGTCCACCACATGGTCGTCCAGCAGGTTGACCTCGTCAATGTACAGCAAGCCGCGATTGGCAGCCGCTAAAACGCCGGGCTCAAAGTGGCGCTCACCCTTTTGGATGGCTTTTTCGATATCCAGGGTACCCACCACCCGGTCTTCTGTGGCTGAGATCGGCAGGTTGATGAAGGGTGTTTGCCGGGTCTCAACGGGCAGGCCGTTTTCATCGGCTTCGAAACGCTCCCGGCATTCTGTGCACCAGCTGATCGGTTTTTGGGGGTCACATCCAAACCGGCAGTTCTGCACCACCTGAACCGGGGGCAATAAGGCAGCCAAAGCTCGCGCTGCAGTTGATTTTCCGGTGCCGCGCTCGCCGCGGATCAAAACACCGCCAATTCGGGTGTCGATAGCATTTAATATCAATGCCCGGCTCATGCGCTGCTGGCCGACGACTGCTGTAAATGGATAAATCGTTCGCATTTCTGTGCACTTCTGTTCGTAGTAAATTTGCTCATACAGTTTACCACTTCTAAGGTTAAATCACCACAATTCACTGCAGATCATGGGTAAAGGTGGTGGAAATTTATGGCAAATCTGCGCCTGAAGCCGGTTTTGCGCTACAATAAGGGTATGCACTGGCAAATACACGGTCACAATTGGGTGGTAGAACTGCTCAGAAAGCATGTCTCTGGCGGAAAATTGCGGCATGCTTACCTGTTCACCGGGCCTGAGGGCGTGGGACGGCAAACGCTGGCCATCCGTTTTGCCCAGGCCATTAATTGTGAAAACCCACCGGAACCGGGTGATTATTGCGGTGACTGCCGTTCCTGCCGCCAGCTTGCCACGCTGACACACCCTGATTTAAGCCTGCTCCAACCCGAAGAGGGGCATAAGGATATCCTGATTGACCAGGTGCGCACCCTGCAGCGAGCACTGGCGCTATCGCCATATTCTTCCGCTTACCGGATTGCCCTGCTGCCCGACTTTCAGCGCGCCACAACACAGGCAGCCAATGCGCTTCTAAAAACTCTTGAAGAACCCCCCGGAAGGGTGATTTTACTGCTGACCGCGCTTACGCCGGAGGGCCTTTTGCCCACGATCGTCTCCCGCTGCGAGGTTATCCGCTTGAGACCGGCATCGATTGATGAAACTCGAGCCTATTTACAAACCCGTCACAGCCTGGATGGCGATCAGGCGCGCGTGCTGGCGCATATTTCAGGTGGGAGGATGGGTGCAGCCATCCGATTGGCTGAAGACCGATCAACGCTGGTCAATCGCAGGGTACAACTGGAAACCTTGTTGCAATTGCTGGACGCGCCGCGTTATGAACGTTTTAAGCGCATCGGGTCTTTCCTTAAGGCGCTGGACAAGCCCCGTCACAAAATCGGGGAGGTTTTATCGATCTGGCTTTCATTTTGGCGCGATGTCTTTTTGCGAGCCTCCAGCGAATCACTGCCCCCGGTCAACCTGGACCTGTTGACCCAAATTGACCAGGTGGCGTTGCAGGTGCCGGTGAAACAGGCCCGCGAGCTGATCCTTGCTCATGAGCATGCGCTTCAACACCTGGACGCCAACGTCAATCTTCAGCTATTGCTGGAAACCCTGATGCTTCAGTGGCCCAGGGTGACTGTTTCGCAGGAAACCGCCTTTTTGGACGATGGGGACGGTGATTAACCTGTTAATTGGGGTCTACCTGGAAAATTTCCAGGTCTGAAAACCGGACTGTCATGGCGCAACCGCTGACCGTCCTGGCATACACCCCCAGGTTGCCCTGGCGATGGCTGGCAACTCGCTGCTCAAATTGAAAGGCGTCGTTAATGTACAGGTGAAACGTCCCCCGGGAGACCCACAGCCCCAGCCGGTTGGAGGATAGCGCGCCAGGCTGGATTCCCGGACCCGTTCCCCAATTCTGTAAAACCGTTGTTACCCCCTCCTGGATCACCTCCAGGCGCACCTGCCCCGCGCAATCTACCAGCAGGCGGTAGAAATCGCCCTCCGATTGCTGCCAGAAAAGCAAGCCAATCTGGTCTTCGGGTTCACACAGCGAGGGTTGAACGGTGATTTCCAGGTAAAAATCCTCTGGCAGTGTGTGCTCACTGCTGCTGGTCAGGCTGGTTTCCGCCCTGGCGATCGCCAGGGTCAGGTTCTGTGTGCCGAAGGCGATATTGCCGGCAGGGCTTTGCTGGATTCCCCACAGCCTTTCATCCGAAAAATCATCGCTTACGAGAAGATCTGAAATCCCTGTGCGCGTGTCTTTAAAGATGGGCTGTATCGTGGGGCTGGAAAAGGCGGGCAGGGTGGGTGTGGCCGTGCTGGGAAACCAATCAATGGTCGGGGTGGGGGTTTCCGTTTGGGTTGGCGTTTCCGTCCAGGTGGGGGTGAGGGTGGGCTCAGGTGTGACCAGGTTACAACCGGACAGGCTGATGAAGCTGATCGCCAGCAGCAGCGCACCAGAGATTATAAAAATAGCCCGAAGAATTGGTTTTTTTGTTTGCATTTGAGACCACCATTATATAACTTAAACAGGTTTTGACCAAACCCTGGGAGCTCTGGCTTTAATTGTCACAGGTGTTATAATTTTTATCTGGAAAGATAACATTGATTAAAAAACCCTGGTTTTTACTGTTAATATTCTTGTTCGTGAGCCTGGGATCGGGGCTGCTCTTGGCGTCTCGGGGTGTGCAGGCGCGTGACCTGGCGCAAGCAGCTTACAATACCCCCACGCCCAATGCTCAAGGACAGATCTTCTATACCGTCCAGGAAGGAGATAATTGCACGCGCATTTTTTTACTGACCGGCGTCACAATTGACGACCTGGTGCTCTTGAATTCACTGACTGCGGCTTGTGAGATCTACCCGGGAATGCAGTTGTTGCTGGCCCAGGTTGACCCGGTCACTCCCACGCCTGTGGAAATTCAGCCCCTGCCTGTCCCCGGCTTGCCCACAAGTACGCCCTTTGAGGGCTTTGCCCAGATTTGTGTGGCTCTGTTTGAGGATCTGGATGGCAATCAAAGGCGCTCTACCAACGAGTTTTTCCTGGGTGGGGGGGTGGTCAGCGTCAACAATCGCATTGGCACCTTTTCCCAAACCCTGGAAACCGTCGGCGGCAACCCGGACCTGGTCAACCCGGTGTGTTTTGATGAGGTGCCGGAGGGGGAATATAACCTGAGTATGGGCATTCCAGACGGGTATAACCCGACCACCAGCATGAATTACTCGATCGAGGTGACCGCTGGCGATGTCATCGTGGTGGATTTCGGTGCGCAACCCAGTACCCAGATGGCTGAGTTAGAAGTCCCGGTGAGCCAGGAGCGCTCGCCCCTGTTGCTGGTAGTGGGGCTATTTTTACTGGCTGGCGGCGCGGGTTTAGCCTACTTCTTCCTGCGCGCAAAAATGAAAGCCTGATCAACCTGAGCGGCGCTGTTCTTTCCACACATCCCCCTGATTGTGATAGCCATTGGCCTCCCAAAAACCCAGGCGGTCTTCCTTCATAAATTCCAGCCCGCGCAGCCATTTGGCGCCCTTCCACAGGTAGACATCCTTCAAATCCCTCCGGCCGGGGATGGCGCCGATCACCCCCCGCAGCGGATAGCCATGTTCCGGCGTCAGGGGCTCTCCTGCAAAATGAGTCGCCAGTAAACAGTTTTCACCCAGGAAAACATCCAGCGGCAGATTGGTTGTATAACCGAAATCGGCATGTTGCATCACAAAGCGGGCATCAGGCGCAAGCCTGATTAACCCCTGCTCTACCAGGGCTTTCGGAGAGATGCCCTCCCACTCGGTAGCCAATTTGCTCCAGGTGGTCACGCAATGCAGGTCCAGGCGAATTTTCACCCGAGGAAGCTCTAAAATTTGATCCCAGGTCCACACGATGGGCGCTTCGACAGTGCCCCAGACGCGAAAGTCCCAGGTGGCGGCGTTAAAGGTTGGGATGCGCCCATAATGCAGGGTGGGAAACCCGTCGGTGAGTTTTTGCCCCGGTGGCAGGCGTTGTGCTTCGGATCCGTTGCTGGTCATGGTTTGGGTGGCAGGTCAGGGGTAGACGAACTGCTCACCGGGGGCGAGCACGCGGGCATCGGCATCGGTTTCGGCGTGGACGCGCTCTGCCCACGCGTGAGGGTCCTGGGCGATTAATCCCCAGGTGCTGTAGTGGATCGGGATTACGTACTCCGGTGTGAGCAGCTTTACCGCCCGGAGTGCGTCATCCGGACCCATGGTGTAATTATCCCCGATGGGAATCACAGCCAGGGTCACCCCTTCCTCGCCGATCAAGCGCATGTCACCGAATAAACCGGTATCCCCTGCCATATAGATCTTTTCACCGGCATGGGTGGTTAACAAGAACCCGGCTGGGTTGCCGCCATAGCTGCCGTCTGGCAGCGCCGATCCATGCAGCGCCAGGGTCAGTTTGAGATACCCGAAGGGATGCTGAAACCCGCCGCCGAGGTGCTGAGGATGGACTTTGATGCCCTGTTTCTCCAGCCAGTTGCAGATTTCAAAATTGGCAATCACCGTTGCGCCAGTACGTTTGGCAATTTCGATGGTATCGCCGAGATGGTCGCCATGACCGTGGGTCACCAGGATGTAGTCTGCGGCGACAGTTGCGGGGTCTATGCTGGTTGCCGGGTTGTCGCTGAGGTAAGGGTCGATCAGCAACTGGAAGCCATCGGTTTCCAGCGCCAGGGAGGCATGCCCGATGGTTGTTAATTTAAAAGCCATTGTTTACTCCTTTTTTTGTACAGGGCGCTTTTCGTTAATTATACAGGACATCTTCCAGCTTTAAAAACCCGATCCCAGCTTCATTGTTCAGCAAGGATTGCTGGTGGGTGCCATCCATTGAAATAATCGGCTAAAAAAAGCGAAAATTCCCGCGGGTTGAAAGAATCCTGTTGACGATTAAGACAGTAAAATATATCCTGTAACTTTGAAAGCGATTAGTCTAAGGAGATACGATTGAAACACAACCCCGGCAAATATGATGGACTGTCCACATTATTGACCCACTACACCGAATCGGATCATGCCGAGAACGCACATCTCTCGCCAATCTTTCAAAACTCGGTGTTTGTGTTTAATGATACCGAGTCTGGCGCTGCCATTGCGGCAGGTCAGGCGCCTGGATATTATTATTCGCGCCTGAACAACCCCAATCATCAGCAATTGGCCACAAAGCTGGCCGCGCTGGAAGCCTGGGACCTGATCCAGCAAAACCCGGATGCCGACCCCGAGACCCTAGCCGGCGGATTGGTGTTTGCCTCGGGGATGGCTGCGGCGACAGCAGCAGTTTTAGCTTGCGTACAGGCAGGGGATAGCCTGCTGACCCAGGTTTCCTTATACGACGGCACTTACCTGTTGTTTAAGAAAATCCTGCCCAAATACGGAGTTGAGGTGTTCTGGGTGACCAATAACACCCCTGCTGGCTGGGAAACTGCCTTTAAAACGCACCCGCAGGCAAAACTAGCTTATCTCGAAACGCCGGCTAACCCCAGCTTACGCCTGACGGAGATCAGCGTTGTCGCAGACCTGGCGCATCAGCAAGGTGCACGCGTGGCAGTGGACAACACCTTCGCCACGCCCTACTGCCAACGTCCCGTTACCCTGGGCGCTGACCTGGTGGTGCATTCCACCACCAAGTTCCTTTCGGGGCATGGTCAGTTAATTGGCGGTGCGGTACTGACGACCGACCTCGACCTGCTGCGGGGAGAGCTTCTTACGCATTACAAGTTGATGGGACCCACGCCGAGCCCCATGGATACCTGGCTGGCGAATATCGGCTTAAAGACTTTTGATCTGCGCATGGAACGACAATGCAGCAATGCCATGCTGGTGGCGGAAGCGCTGGAAAATCACCCCGCGGTTGAGCGGGTTTATTATCCCGGGCTCGCCAGTCACCCGGATTATTCCCTGGCGCAAAAACAGATGATGGAATACGGGGGTATGATCTCCTTCGAGTTAAAGGGCGGGCTGGAGGCTGGAACGCGCATGATGAACCGGGTTAAAATCGCCACACTGGCAGTCAGCCTGGGCAATGTTGATACCCTCATCCAGCACCCGGCCAGCATGACGCACCGCAACACCCCGCGCGAGGAGCGGTTAGCCGCCGGGATCAGCGATGGACTGGTTCGCCTTTCAGTGGGGATTGAGGATCCAGCCGACCTGGTCCGCGATCTGCTGGAGGCGATTGAGGGGTAGCGGCAGCAAATTATTCGATGGGGGCTGATTAAAAAGACAGCCTCTTGGGATGAGTCTGAGCTTCAGTCTGCATGACTTATAGGACAGCCCCAATCAAAACTGACTGCAGGTTTATAGGGTAACCTGGAGGCATTTTGTTCTAATACGCATAAATACTGCCCCCGATGAACTCGCGAATCACCGAGTTCTCGGGGACGATGGAATCATCTTCAATGGAATCCAACGCCTGCAGCAGGTGATGAATTCGGCTGGCGCGTTCGAACGCGTCCCGGCGTAAAGGATCATCGGCGTAGATTTCCGTCCAGCGGGCAAAGCCCTTGAACAGCTTGGTTTTATACATGGGGATCTCGTAGGGCATGGCGCTGTTGACGATGTAATCTGCGGTGGCTACGTAGGGGATGATATTGCGCAGCTCGCTGGAGCGGACATAATGCCAGTGCAGCAGGGTCTTGTCCGGGTCATACGATCGGTGAGAGGCATCCCGCAGCATGCGGCGCATCAGGCGAATATCCGTCCAGCGCACGTAATGGCCGTCCGTGTCTTTGAGCTGCAGCAGCGGTTCTAAATACAGGCGAAATTTCTTCTCCGCCGGGATGTCAGCGGTCATCGCCGGGAAGAGACCGTGCAAACTGTCGATCAGGATGACCTCATCCGGTGCCAGTTTCATGGGGGTCTGTTCCAATGAGCGGGTGCCGGTCTTGAAATTATAGAAGGGGATTTTTACTTCCTCACCTTCAAACAGTCGAGCCAGATGCTCATTGATCAACGCCAGGTCCAGCGCCTGCGGCGTTTCGAAGTCGTAGTCTCCGAATTCGTCTACGGGATGCATGGCCAGATTGTAAAAATAGTTATCCACATTGAGAGTCACCAAGCGCATGCCCAGTCGCGCCAGGCGTTCTTCTAATTTGATGGTGGTGGTGGTTTTCCCCGAGGAGGAAGGTCCGGCGATGATCACCATCCGCAATTCATGTTGGCGCTCGGCGATCAGATGGGCAGCATGTTCTATGTTCTCATGGTAAAAGGCTTCTGAGGCGCCCACAATTTCGGAAAGCTCTCCCCGGCGGATGCGCTCGTTGAGGCTCTCAACCGTATGCAGGTTGTGTTCGACTGCCCAATCCAGGGTGCGCCACAACTTATGCCAGGGGATATTGCTCGAGGGCTCAGCACTGCGCTCTGCGCGTTGTTCGCGCAGCTTGGCCCGCTCTGCCCGGTAGAGGATATAGGCTTTGGCGACCCTGGCGTGGCCCTCTTCGATTAGAACTTTTTCAACAATATCCTGGATCTGTTCAACAGTGGGAATTTCACCTTCAGGGGTTTGTTCTTCGAGGAGGTGGCACACCTTGTCGGCCAGCGCTTCGGAGGTATGCTTATCCCGCCCGCCGACGGCGACTGCAGCTCGATATATGGCATTGGTGATGCGTTGGGGCGTGAATTCAACAATCGAACCGTCTCTTTTGACAACCGAAGTAAATTTTGACATATCTGCTCCCTTGGAAAAGTGTTCCGTAAGTTTTCCGGGTGGGGGTGAACCCGGTCCTGTTATTTTCATTAATTATAACCACGTTCGAAAACAATGCGTCAATGCCCGGCGGTTCCACTCTGTTGTGGATGGATAGTTGACATCCCACGCTGAGCTGTGATATTCTGGAGTCAGAACAGCCATTCATCTCCCAGGGCTTTGAAAAAGGGAACTCTGCCTGAAGGCGCTTGGTGTGACTCACAAATTATTGGTTGGTGTTAAGTAAGGAAAAGGAGAGCATTATGAAATCCAATCGGATTGTCTCAATCTGTGTGCTGGTATTGATCCTGGCTGCCCTGGCGTGCCAGTTCCCGGGACGTGCAGAGCCGAAAGCCACGCTCAGCGCCCAGCCTCCCCTGGAGGAGACGGCTGAACCTTCTCCCACAGAACCGATTATTGAAACCGAAACGCACACCCCCACAACCGACCCAACCGCTACCCCTGCTGAGACGGAAGTGCCGCCCATAGCCGCGCCGGTCTTCACCAACCCGATCATTTATTCAATTGCGATGTTCACACCCACCCGCGGCTGGGCTGTGACCCGGGATCAGAACCACCTGTTGAGCACAGAAGATGGGGGGCGTTCATGGCTGGAGGTCACCCCCGCTGATTTGGATACCCTGCCAGCAGGAACCAGCAGCTTTGGCATCCGGCCTTTCTTCATGAACCAGGATATCGCCTGGCTGATGGCCAATAATGCTGGCAGCGCCAGCCTTTTTCACACCCGGGATGGCGGGCAGACCTGGATGACCCTGTCGCCGCCCTTTGAAAACGCCTACCTGACGTTTCTTGATCAGAATCTGGGTTATGCGCTGGTGAGCCTGGACGCTGGCGCCGGGTCTCATTACATGGCGATTTTCCGAACATTGAACAGCGGGGAGACCTGGACGATGGTTTTTACCCATGAGCCGGGCACGACCCAATCGCTCCCCCATGGCGGCACGAAGAATGGCATGTTCTTCCACGGCATCGATGAAGGTTGGATCTGGGGCGTTATTCCAGCAGATGATGAGTTTTACCTGTTTAAGACGGGTGATGGTGGGACTACCTGGGCTCAAGTAACGGATATCAGTCTTCCGTGGGCCTCTGGAGGCAATATACTGGATATCTGGGGGCTGTTTTTTGTAAATCCAAACACAGCTTTCATGCCGGTCAGAGCCTACTTACCCACTGGCGACATCCAGCTCTTAATTTACCGCAGCATCGATTATGGTCAGACGTGGACGTTCCAGAACGCCATGCAAAATGGCCAGACTGTGGACTTTATCAGCCCCGATGAGGGCTGGATTGCGGCAGATTCCACGTTGCATCACAGTGTTGATGGCGGAATTACCTGGACGGCAATGGCTGCCAGCGGAATCCCAGCAGGGGAAGTTCTCCTCAAGGTTGATTTTGTCGACAGCTTGCATGGTTGGGTGGTGACCACCCCGGATGAAATGACCTGGGAACCGTTGAAGTTGTATCGCACCACCGATGGAGGCGCCAGCTGGGAGTTATTACTACCCTGATCAACAGGGCGAATAGTGGCTCGCCTCAACAGGCTCAGTATCAATCAGCTTCTGGTGGATTGTTGCTCAAAGGGGGTTGGTTTGCGCAGCTCCGTACCGCAGTTGCTGCAATAGTTTTCCCCGACCCTGGTGCGCATACCGCATTCGTGGCAAAAGAAGGTCTGTCTTTCTGGATTGATTACCCGCTCTCCCCGGGCAATATGCGTAGAATTATCGACTTCTTTCTTCCTGAACCTTATATAAATAGAACCAACAATCAGCGCAATGGCCACACTTAACGTCAGCACCCATCCGATCACATAAACCGGCGAGGGGGTTCTGCCCTGTGCGGTTTCGTCAATTGGTTCGGCGGGCGAAACAGGGAGTGCAGGGTAAGCCAGCGTGCCGCTGCCCTTGTGATATTCAATGCTTAGCGAAAATAGTTCGCCTGCGGCTATTTTTCCAAAACTGGCCATAAATATGGGGCTTTCGTCAAATTCATTGCCCATTTTTCTTAAAGGTGGCTGGCTTATGATCGTGCTTGCATCCACGGGTTGACGGACATTAATCAGCAGGTGCGCCACTGTGTACATGGAGAGCCATCTGAATTCATAGGTCCTCTGGTTATGAAATCTGACCAGGTTTGGGTCCTGATACTCGATGTGAAGGCGGCGATGGATTGCGGTGAAGCGCAAATCTTTCCAACTTCCGAAAGGCGCTTCCCGGAAGCTTAATTCAATCGGTCGGTCTTCCGGCGAGAAATTGATTACCGTAAGCACTTCCGCATCTGCCGGGATTTCAAAGATGAGCTCCTGGGGAAGGGGAATCGATTCATCCAGGTTGATCTCGTAGATCACCAGAACCGTTGGTTGGATATACTCTGGCAGTAACGAGACGTTGACCGAATCTAACTGGAGGTCCGGTTGGACCAGGGCATAGCCAGCCTGGAACGACAACCCCGACAGAATTGTTATAATGATGAGGAGGCTAAACCTTTGCAGACGTTTCACAGATTGCCGATCTCAATGGTGCCGATACCTTTTTAAAATGATACCATGTAAACCTGTCCCCGGTGATTTCAGCGGGGCTTTGAAGATGTTTATATGTTTCTGAGATTCAAAGGGTAAATTACACATCAACCTCCTCGCCCGGGTGAGATTAACTCAATTTTGTGATGGTATAATGCAAACCCTGGCATTTATTACATGATTATAGAAAGTGAGACCATGGCAAAGACAACCATTTCATGCCCGCAGTGCAAGCAGCCCATTGTGGCAGAGATTACCCGAATTTTTGATGCTGCAGAGAATCCGCAGGCGAAGCAAATCCTGCTTTCCGGAGCGTACAACCTGGTGCAGTGTCCCCATTGCGGTTACCGTGGACAGGCGCCCACACCGCTTATTTACCATGATCCTGATAAGGAGCTGCTGTTAACCTTCTTCCCACCTGAGTTGAATGTCCCCGTCAACCAGCAACAACAGATGATCGGCCCCCTGATTAATCAGGTGATGGAAAATCAACCGCTGGAAAAACGCAAAGCTTATTTCCTCAATCCCGAGACGATGCTCACCCGCCAGCGTTTGGCTGAGCGCATATTGGAGGAGGATGGGGTCACACCTGAAATGCTCAAAGAGCAGCAGGACCGGTTAAACTTTCTACAGCGCCTGGCGGGCATCACCGTCGAGGCACGCCCCGAGGTTATCCAACAGGAAGAAGAGCTGGTTGATGAACAATTATTACTGATTTTGCAGCGCCTGATCCAGAGCGCTGCCGCAGCAGGAGAAGAAGAGAGCGCCCAGGTGCTGGTTGAACTTCAGCAGCAAATTTTGGAAAACACCGAATTCGGACAGGAGATTCTCCACCAGGCCCAGGAACAGCAAGCTGCCATGGAAGCCCTGGAACAGGCCAGCAAAGCGGGTTTGACGCGCGAGGCTTTGCTGGATTTGATCATCGACGCTGCCGAAAGTGAAATCCGGCTGGTCACCCTGGTCAGCATGGCCCGCAGTGGTCTGGACTACAGCTTTTTCCAATTGCTGACAGACCGGATGCAGCACGCTTCCGGGGAGCAGCAGGCCCAACTGATGGCATTGCGTGACAAACTGCTGGAAATGACCCACGAAATCGACCAGGCCATCAAGGAGCAGGAAGACCTTGCTGGTCAGCTTCTGGATAAAATCCTTGCTGAGGAAAACATAGAAGAAGCCACCCTGCAGGCACTGCCCAGCATCAATGAGATCTTCCTGGAGGTATTGCGTGCGCACATCCAGGCTGCACGCAAAGCGGATGACCAGGAGCTGCTTAAGAAACTCCAGCAGGTCGCCGGCGCCATTCAGAAGGTGAGCGCCCCGGGCGCCAATATTGAATTGATCGAAGCGCTGATCCAGGCGGAAGATGTTGATGCCATTCGTGCCATCCTTGAGGAAAATGACGAAGAAATCACAGATGAATTTTCGCAATTCCTGTACAGTCTGCTCAGCCAGACGCAGGCCCAGGAGGGACGCCAGGAGATGGTAGAGAAATTGCAGCAGGTTTATCGCCAGGTTCTGCGCTTTACGATGAAAAGGAATCTGGAAAAAGCGGACTGAGTGCGTTCAGGAACGAACCAGCGGCGGATTGTCGAGGCGCAATCCATGGCCGCGCACGGTGACAATATACTCCCAATCGGGGTCTATTTCCGCCATGCGGTCACGCAACCGGCGCACAAGTGCATCCAGGGCTTGTTCTGTGACCCCTTCAGCAGAGTGACCCCACACAGCTTCGACGAGCTCCGTACGGGGGACGACCTCTCCCGTTTGAGTATATAAAACCTGCAGTAAATTAAATTGCGCTGCCGATAAGGGTGGATCGAGCTCGATTTCCAATACCCACACGCGGCGGGCACCAGCATCAACCCTGAGACGCCGCTTCTGCATTTCGAGCGGCAGGCTTTCAAGGGGCAGAGTTGCATCTGAGCTGAGGTAGATGAAGTGCTGCGCCAGGGAAATTTGGATTTCATCGCCGTCTTCAAGCGATTGGGGTTCCTGAAGCAGGGCGCCGTTCAGGTAGGTGCCGTTTTTACTGTGAAGGTCTTCTATTACAACGCCATTCTGGGGGTCAGGTGAAATCCGGCTGTGATGGCGGGAGACCTGGCGCAGAGGGATCACAATATCGCAATCTTTTTCGCGGCCCAGGGTCAGGGGAGCTTTGATTTTCCAACGCCTTCCTTCCAGCGGGCCCGTCTGGGCGATCAATAAGGGGTACTCCTGATTATGTTCCATCTTCACCAACCAATGCTTATTGCCAATCTGCTTGACTGTGCCTTCAGGTCTTTCGTGATCGATAGGCCTGTGGAATATCATTATATTACACATGCTGCGTTGATGGTCGGGGTTGTGTCAGGCTGTGTAAGGAGTAAGATGATGACCGCGAACCTTTGCTTGAGAGAGCACAGTAAAAAATGGTGCAAACCCCGTCTGTTTGCTGAAAAACAGGCTCATTCAGCCGGCTTTCCGGTTTCACAGTCATTCCTGACGAAATCTGGCCGGCAGCACAGACCTGGCACAGGCATATGGGCTTTGAAGAATGCGGCATGATCAACGGTCTTAACCAGGGCGGAATCGGTGAGGTGTTTTTTAGAAAAACCCTGTGACCCTTTGGGGCAGTATTAACATTCCATAATAAAGGCTGCATACATATTCCTTTTAGGGCAAAGTTAGGTAGAATCACGATAGGCCTTGAAAAATAAACAGATTGCGCACGTTTGTTGTCGTTTGTATTTTGAAGTTGCGAAGGTCTACAACTTCCCCCTGGATCCGAATTTTCTATCATCATTTGACAATCCAGGTGTGTTGTTAATAAGATAAAAAATTACCAAGGAGGTTATCTGTGGCTGGTATTGAAAATTTTTCACCCAAAGCACGCCAGGTGCTCAGCATGGCTCAAAAACATGCCGAGCGTTTGCAAAAGCCGCAAATCAGCACGGAGCACCTGTTAATTGCATTAATTGAACAGGAAGGCAGTGTTGCAGGCAGGGTTTTACGCGAACTCGGGCTGGAAACAGACCGGGTTTCTGCGCTGGTTGAAAAAGAGCTTGGGATTGGCGATCACACCGGGTCGGTCTCTCTTTCAGCGGGACTGCAGCAGGTCATCCCCTATGCCATGGAAGAGGCCCGTAAAAAAGGGCAAAAATTTGTGGGTACTGAACATCTTTTGATTGGATTGACCCGCCTGAACGATTGCGAGGCGATGAATATCCTCAGGAAATTCGGCCTCTCCGACGAGCAGATTCGCCGCCAGACGGATCGGGTGCTGCGAGAATCACAATCCGAAGCGCCGCCCGGACTTGCCGGGCATTCGAGGGCGCGCCGGCAGAAGGCGGATAAAAAAGAGGACCCTGAAAAGACTCCCCTGGTCGATCAATTGGCTACCGACCTGACGTCGCTGGCTGAGCAAAATAAGCTCGACCCGGTCATCGGGAGGCAAAAGGAAATTGAGCGCGTCATCCAGATTCTGGCGCGGCGGACAAAAAACAACCCCGCTTTGATCGGTGAACCCGGCGTGGGAAAAACTGCCATCGTGGAAGGCCTGGCTCAGCGCATCATTGTTGGTGATGTGCCGGCACCTTTACTGGACAAGCGCTTGCTTCAACTGGATGTGGGTTCGCTTGTGGCAGGTACGATGTACCGCGGCCAGTTTGAGGAACGCCTTAAACGCGTGATTGATGAGCTCAAATCCTCCGATGCAATCCTGTTCATCGATGAAGTGCACATGCTCGTGGGGGCTGGCTCTGCCGGTTCTTCCGTGGATGCAGCCAACATCCTCAAACCCGCGCTTTCACGGGGCGAGTTGCAGGTGATCGGCGCGACCACCTTTAATGAGTATCGTAAAAATATCGAAAGCGATGCTGCCCTCGAACGTCGATTCCAACCCATTGTCGTTTCAGAGCCGACGGTGGAGGAGACGGTTGAAATCCTGCATGGCATCCGCCCTGCTTATGAAGAGCATCACCGCTTGCGGATTGATGACGAGGCGCTCGAACAGGCCGCCAGGCTGACCGCCCGATACGTGAGCGATCGTTTTTTGCCCGATAAAGCCATCGATTTAATCGATGAATCCGCTTCGCGGGTGCGCATGTACAAAAGTCCGGCGGCAGTCAATGCTAAAGAAATTATCACCGGCTTGCGCGAACTGCGCAAAGCGATTGAAGCCGCCAAGGAAGAAGAGGCTTACGACACGGTTGAAGAGCTGCAGAAACAGCTTGAGGGACTGGAAGCTCAACTGGAGGATTTGCGTACGGTTTGGGATCGCTCCACCAGCCCGCGGGTGACTACCGAAGATATCGCCGAGGTGATTTCGATGTGGACCGGTGTACCCTTGATGCAACTGGAGACCGAGGAATCGGCTCGCTTGCTGAACATGGAATCTGAACTGGCCGGTCACATCATCGGTCAGGGTGAAGCCATTGAAACCTTATCAAAGGCCATTCGCCGTGCTCGGGCTGGTTTGAAGGACCCTGCCCGCCCGGTGGGTTCTTTTGTCTTCATGGGTCCCACGGGCGTGGGTAAAACCGAGCTCACCAAAGCGCTGGCAAAATTCATGTTTGGCAGCGAGGATGCGCTCATCCAGCTGGACATGTCCGAGTTCATGGAGCGCCACAGTGTCAGCCGTTTGGTGGGAGCGCCCCCTGGATATGTGGGCTATGAGGACGCCGGACAGCTCACCGAAGCGATCCGTCGGCGACCTTACTCGATTGTCGTGTTTGACGAAATCGAGAAGGCGCATACCGAAGCGCACAATATGCTCCTGCAAATCATGGAAGAGGGGCACCTTTCAGACGCGCGCGGCCAAAAAGTAGACTTCCGCAACGCCATCATCATTATGACCACCAATATTGGGGCAGATGTGATCCGGCGCCAGTCGAATCTGGGTTTTGCGCTGAGTGTCGATGAAGAACAGCAAGAAGCGCAAGCCTATGATGATATGCACAAAAAGCTGATGGAAGCCCTCAAGCGCACCTTCCGCCCCGAGTTCATCAACCGGCTGGATAGCGTGATCGTCTTCCGGGTGCTCAATAAGGCGGATATCCGCGAGATCGTCCAGTTGGAGCTGGATAAGGTCAACCAGCGCCTGGAGGAGAACCACATTCACCTGCGTGCGACGGATGAAGCGCTGGAATTCTTAGCCGGGGAAGGTTATAACCCCGAGATGGGCGCCCGTCCACTCCGACGGGTGATCCAGCGTAAGATCGAAGATCGTCTCTCGGATGCCCTGCTGGCCAGGGAGTTTGAGGACGGTCAGAACATCCTGATTGACATCCAGGTGACCCAGCAGGATGGAGCCCCGGTGACGGACATTGTCCTGCTGCACGACCCCCAGGGCGAGCAGGAACCCGATTTAGCTGCGGTGGAAATCTGATCCATGGCTAAAACCAGGACGCGTTACGTCTGCCAGGAATGTGGACGGGCTTTTCCGAAAGCCTTTGGACGTTGCCCCCAGTGTGGGGCCTGGGATCGGATGGTTGAAGAAATCGTAGAAGAGACAAAGACCGCTGCAGGCCATGCCAGCGTACATAGCCTGGGCGGTCTTTCTACGCCCAGGCGTCTCAGCGAGATTGAAAGCGAAACAGAAGACCGCATCCATGTGCCATTGAACGAGTTCGCACGGGTATTGGGGGGCGGCGTGGTCCCGGGCTCAATTGTCCTGGTGGGCGGAGACCCCGGGATTGGAAAATCAACCCTGTTACTGCAGATGACCATGCAAATGGCATCTCAAAACCGGGTTTTGTACGTCTCGGGCGAAGAATCGGAACGGCAGATCAAAATGCGGGCAACCCGCCTTTTAAAGGATGGAGAAGGATGGGCAGGCAGTTTACCGGAAGAGCTTTACCTGGTGACAGAGACCAACCTGGACGCGATCCTGGAGCACGTCCAGGTCGTCAACCCGCGCTTGCTGGTGATCGACTCGATCCAGACGGTGTACCGCCCCGAGATGGGATCCAGCGCTGGATCGATTTCCCAGGTACGTGAAAGCGCCTCCCGCCTGCGAGAACTTGCCAAGACCTCCGGTATTTCAGTTTTTCTCATCGGGCACGTCACCAAAGAGGGCGTCATTGCCGGACCGCGCGTGCTGGAACATATTGTGGATACCGTCTTATACCTGGAGGGTGACCGCTTCCAGACCTACCGTTTGCTGCGGTCGGTGAAAAATCGCTTTGGCGCGACCTCGGAAGTGGGCGTGTTTGAAATGCAGGAGCGGGGGATGATCGAAGTTACCAATCCATCAGAAGCTTTCCTGGCGGAGCGCATGGTGAACGCCCCCGGCTCAGCGATTGCTGTGACCATGGAGGGCACCCGGCCCTTGCTGGTAGAAATCCAGGGACTCACCAGTCACACGCCTTTTGGCAATCCACGCCGGACGCCCAACGGGATTGATTTTAATCGCCTGCTGCTGATCACCGCGGTACTGACGCGGCGCCTTAACCTGGGACTGGCAGAACAGGATATCTTCGTCAACGTGGTTGGCGGTTTGCGCATTGACGAACCGGCAGCAGACCTGGCGGTGGCAGCGGCGATTGCTTCTTCGCTGCGCGATCAACCTATCCGGGCTGACCTGGTGCTGATCGGTGAGCTGGGCCTTTCAGGCGAGCTGCGCATGGTTGGCCAGATGCAAGCCCGGTTAAAAGAAGCGTCCAGCCTGGGCTTTAAAGGGGCGATTGTGCCTCGGCGCTTGCATCAAAAGGAGCCCTGGCCCGCAAGCATCGAAGTCCAGGAAGCACGTTCCCTGGCTGAGGCGCTGAAACTGGCTTTACTGCAGTAATTACCAGGCCATTTGCTTTTCAAAATCTACCGTTATAATGGAATACAGTGCCTTCCGGACAGCGCCAATGTCGGAATATGAACAACCATAGACACAGGATAACGTTATGAGCCATTCTCTGCTTAATTTCTCTCCAATCTCCCGCACACGCCGCAATCACGGCCTGGAACATGCCACTCTTCACGTCCTCAGCAGGCGGTTTCCCGACCTGAGCCTGGCGGGAATCTCTTCACCGCGCGGCTTCGCTATCCTGGGGGATGTTACCTCTGAGGATGTGGCGGAAGCAGCCATTGAGGCGTTAAAACGCTTGCGCACGGGCGAATCGGGCCTGGCTTTGCATCCCAATTGCGGCACCAATTTTGCCATCCCCGGCGCCTTTGCCGGGCTGGCGGGCTGGTTGGCCACCCTGGGATCTGATAAATCATTCAGGTCGAAGCTGGAACGCCTTCCGCTGGCGCTGGTGTTGGCAACAGTAGCCCTGTCGCTGACCTTTCCACTGGGGCCGATCGTTCAGAAACGCTTCACCACCTCCGGTGTCCCCCAGGGACTGGAGTTGGAGCGTGTTGAGACCTCCATCCGGGCTGGGATCAGGGTGCATCACGTTACCACCCGCGGTTGAGATCAATCATGACCGGGGAAAAGCCGATCGTCTACGTCCTGCGCGGGGATGACCACCAGGCGATCAAAACCCATCTTGAAAATTTTTATGCCAACCTGGGCGATGCCAGCCTGGCGGAGATGAACACCACCCGCCTGGATGGCAAAACCGCGGGTATCAGCGAATTGCTATCTGCGGCGATGGCGCTGCCATTCCTGGCTGAACGCCGGTTGGTGATCCTCGAGGATGCCCTGCATCCCTACTCAGGACGCGGCAAACAGGAGCTGCGGGAGAAATTCGTCGATCTTTTGGAGGGGCTGCCGTCTTCAACTGCGCTGGTGCTGATCGTAGCGGACCGCCAAAAATATTCACCCCGTACAGGTGCAACCTGGGAAACGCTCAACAACGCTCACTGGTTCATCAAATGGGTGCAAACGGTCGGCAGGCGGGCGATGATCATCGACTGCCCGCTGCCTTCCGAGGCAAACATGCCTGCCTGGATCAGCAAAAAAGCGCTTGAATTGGGCGGAGAGTTCACCCGGGAGGCAGCAGGCGTATTACGGGACTTCATCGGTAACAACACACAGGGCGCAGTGCAGGAAATTAATAAATTACTGGCTTATGTCAATTATGAACGCCCGGTGACGGGCAGCGACGTTGAGAATTTATCAATCCGCGATCGCCAGAGCGATATTTTTGCTATGGTTGATGCGCTCGGGAACCGGCAGGGAGAAAAAGCGGTGGAATTGCTGCATATCCTGCTGGAAGAGATGGATTTCATGCCTCTGTTCGGGATGGTCGTCCGGCAGTTCCGGTTGCTCATCCAGGCCCGGGAAATCCTGGATTTGGGGGGCGGAGAAAGAAATATCACAGAAACACTGGGCTTACATCCCTTTGTGGCTAAAAAAATCCACGTCCAGGCACAGCAGTTTGACCTGAGCTCCCTGGAAGACATCTATCACCACCTGCTGAAGATTGACCTGGATGAAAAAACCGGCGGTATGCCCGGCGCTATTGCCCTGGATGTGCTGATCGCCCGCCTGGCAGGTTGAGGGTGGGAATTGGGAATCAGATCTCACCCATGCCCACCTGCCCTCCTCCCCCTGGTTTTCACGAACCTTGATGCGGTTGATCTCTTTGCTGGTTTGGATTCAGATCAGCTCATGTCGAAAACCATCCTTAGCACATTTCTTACCCCATCCATTGATGGTTTCTGTGCCTTCGGCGTTATCCTTATTCGGTAAAGCATTAACACTGACGCCGCCTCATATTCTTTAACAACGTGTCATTTGAGGACTTCACAGTACCAGAATAAAAGAGCTGCCCCATTAAAAATGAGACAGCTCCTCACTCGCTGTGCTTACAGCGATAGATGATAATTTTCCCCTACTTCCTACTTCCTACTCCCTACTCCCTACTCACCACTTACTTTTACAGCCTTATATTTTGCTCCCATTTGCAGAGCATCTTTGTTTGTCTGCAAAAGCTTCTGATGCCGTGCAGGCAGGTGTTCTGCCAGGGCAGTTTCGATGGCTTCCAGTGGCAGGATATCCAAATTTCCCAGCAGCGCGCCCAGCATGACCATGTTGACCGCGCGCTTGCTGCCAGCCTCATCAGCAATCTCATTGGCTGGCAGGCTGACCACGGTAATATCCGTACGCTCGACCTCCCGGTTGACCATGGAGGTATTTACCACCAACACCCCGCCCGGTTTGACCAGTTTCTCATATTTATCCAGTGAAGGCAGGTTCATAGCCAGCACTGCAGACGGGTTTTTAACAAAGGGTGACCCAATCTCCTCGTCAGAGACGACCACCGTGCAGTTGGCGGTTCCACCGCGCATTTCCGGCCCATAGGAGGGAATCCAGGTAACAGCCTTGCCTTCATCCATCGCGGCATACGCCAGCAACAGACCGGCAAACAGCACGCCTTGCCCGCCAAACCCGGTAATAATAACTTCTTGTTGCATCCCTGTATCCTCCTTATACCTTCAGCTCGGCTACCGCCGGCGTGACCTTATAATCACCCAGCGGGAAGTAGGGTAGCATTCGTTCTTCAACCCAATCACGCGCTTCAGCCGGCGAAAGGCGCCAGTTGGTGGGGCAGGTTGAGAGCAGTTCCACCAGTGAGAAACCCAACTTGTGCTTTTGCGTTTCAAAAGCCGTGCGGATCGCCTTTTTCGCCCGGCGTACCTCGCGGACGTTGTGCAGGCTGCGGCGCACCACATATGCGGCGCCCTCCAGCGTGGCCAGCAGTTCAGCGGTTTGGATGGGGTGACCCTGGCGAGCAACGTCTCGCCCGGTGGGCGACGAAGTCGTCACCTGCCCGGGCAGCGTGGTGGGCGCCATCTGACCGCCAGTCATGCCGTAGTTGGTATTGTTGATGAAGACCACGGTCAGTAATTCGCCGCGGGAAGCTGCACCCACAATTTCGCCCATGCCGATCGACGCCAGGTCGCCATCGCCCTGGTAAGTGAATACGGTCCGCTCGGGCAACAACCGTTTGACGCCGGTAGCCATGGCCGGGGCACGTCCATGCGCTGCTTCAACAAAATCAAATTTAAAATAATTGTACGCAAAAACCGAACAACCCACAGAGGCGACGCCGATCGTATTCCCCACCTCACCCATCTCATCCAGCACTTCCGCCACCAGGCGGTGTGCTGTGCCATGAGTACAGCCGGGGCAATAATGGGTCACACGCGGATCAAATGCTTCGGGGCGTTGATAAACAATTTTGGCTGGAATATCCGTCATAACTGTCATCATTTTCTCCTTATTCAAGTACCTTGTCCATGCGAGCCAACCAGCGATCGCGTGGGTGTCCCTCAGTCGTCAATGGGCCGGCTGCCAGGCGCTCAATCTCGGTCAGCACCTCATCGGGGTAGGGCACCACACCGCCCATACGACCGAAAAATTCAACGGGCTTACGGCCGCGCACCACCAGTCGGACATCTTCCAGCATCTGACCAGCGTTCATTTCAACCACCAGGAAGCCTTTCACCTGTTCTGCCAATTCATCCAAAATCGTGTTGGGGAAGGGCGCCAGGGTGATCGGTCGCACCAGCCCAACTTTGACCCCTTTTTCGCGCGCCGCTCGCACCGCTGAAAGCGAAATCCTTCCGGCAGTGCCAAAGCCAACCACAACAAACTCTGCATCATCCAGGTAATAGCCCTTATAGCGCACTTCTTCAGCTTCAATTTCCTGCCAGCGGGTCATCAAGCGATAATTCAAGCGTTCCTGGTCGGGCGGGTCGAGGTTAATCGAGGTCAGGAAACGTCTTTCGCCCCCATCGGTGCCGCGTACAGCCCAATCGGGGATTTCTGTTTTAAGCGGCTGCATGGGCGGGATCTCGGCGGGTTCCATCATCTGGCCCAGGCTACCATCCAGCAAGATGCACACCAGTGAGCGGTATTTCTCCGCCAGGTCGAAGGCCAGGCCGGTCAGATCCACCGCTTCCTGCACGCTTGCCGGAGCGAGGACGATCACATGATAATCGCCGTGCCCGCCGCCGTGGACGATTTGGTTATAGTCACTCTGGGAAGGGGCGATATTGCCCAAACCCGGACCGCCGCGCACCACATCCACAAATACAGCAGGCACTTCGGTGCCGGCAATATAGGATAAGCCCTCCATCATCAGGCTGACGCCCGGACTGGATGAGGATGTCATCACGCGCTTACCGGTGCAGGCAGCCCCATAGACCATGTTGATGGCGCCCAGTTCACTCTCTGCCTGGACGAAGACGCGCTCCAGCTCGGGCATTCGCAAAGAAAGATGTTCCAGCAACTCCGTCTGCGGTGTGATCGGATAGCCAAAATAAGCTTCAAGGCCCGCTCGCAGCGCAGCTTCAGCTACTGCAGTATTCCCCTTAATCAATTCTTTTGCCATCTTATGCCTCCGGCCTCTGTCGTTCGTAACGGTAAACGGTGATTGCAGCATCGGGGCAGGAAACTGCGCAAATACCGCAACCTGTACAGGCATCCGGGTTAACCATATAAGCCGGGTGATACCCCTTGGAAGTCAGGCGGGTCATATCCAGCGCCAGCACATCAAAAGGGCAATCGGTTACGCACAACTCGCACGCCTTACAATACAATTCGTTAACTTCAATGTATCCCTTTGCGGGCATTAACAAGCCTCCTTTTTTTTTACTAGTCTGGTTTCGGTCCAGTTTTATAAGGTCAGGTTATTCTCAAAACCTTCGTCTTAAGTATACACTAATTCAGGGCGGGCATATTCTCCAGAGCACAATGCTCATCACAAATTCCAGGTGATGTTAATCATTAATTAAATATCATGGGCAAACTGATTCGGTAGAATAGCGCCCCTAAATCTTGGGCCAGGGTCGGATCCTGTCCCTGCAAATAATCGACCAGGACAGCCCCTCCGGCATAAAAGGTCACCCGGCTGAAGGGCGGCTTGCGACCGCCGCTATTCTCCGGTAAACCCAGCATGATTTGCAAACGGTTCTCAATCCAGCGGGCAAAGCCCTCCTTCCACTCCTGCCAGACCATGTACTCAAAATCGTGCCGACCCAGGCAGGAGTACAACACCTCGCGCGCAGCTAAGATATCTCCGGCCTCTGCCCTGGAAAGGGCTTCCAGAAATTCCTGGTAATAGCGGGTAAAAATCCCCGCCTGGTAGGGGAAAGGGTGCTGGATCTCCCACATAAAATCGCCTTTTTCCTGAGCTTGCAGGGCGATATCCAGCTTGTTTTTCAGGGTTAGCTCGCAGGTTTCAAACTGGTAGCCGTGCACAAATTCGTGCAGGATGGTTATGTAGCCTTCCAGCGTGTTGAACACCTCCGGGGTGACCACGCAGGCAATCCGCCCGCCATAAACTTCCAGGGGGAAAGCTGCCCGCACCCCCCTGGGGATCGGCATCGGAATGGGCTCTTTTTTTATAAACCGGTAGCCCGATGAATCTTCAACCCGGTCGTAGATGAGAAATTCATCCCCATCAACAATGGCAATGGGGTACAGGCGTGCCAATGCCGGGTTGAACCCTGCCACCTGTCGGTGGATGGTCAGCAGTTCATTGATGCTTTTCAGGTAAGTCTCGATGGGGTGTTCCTTTCCAAACGCGCCTGACAGCAGGGGTGAGCCCGCTGTAGTTCTAATTGTAATCGGATCCTTTTCTTTTGATCGTGCTAGGCTGAAATCCATGACCAGATCGGATCAAAGGGACGCTTGATGGTAAAATCTAAGCAAAACCTGCAACCTACAGGAGAGATACCATGCCCGAAGCTGTAATTATCGGTGCCCTGCGCACCCCCATCGGCAACCTGGGCGGTGCCCTGGCCTCCATCCGTCCGGATGACCTGGCTGCGCTGACCATCCAGGCCATTGTTGAACGCAACAACCTCGATCCCTCCCTGATCGAAGAGGTCTATCTGGGCTGCGCCAACCAGGCTGGCGAAGACAATCGCAATGTCGCCCGGATGGCTGCCCTGCTGGCTGGACTGCCCGTTAGCGTGCCCGCGGTAACGGTCAACCGCCTGTGTGCTTCAGGGCTGGCGGCGCTCAACATGGCCGCTCGCTCCATCCGCGCCGGGGATGGCGCGGTCTTCATCGTCGGAGGTGTGGAGAGCATGAGCCGCGCGCCCTATGCTTTGCCCAAACCGGAGCAATTGGTCGGCAACCTGACCGCTTATGATACGTCCCTGGGTTGGCGCTTCACCAATCCTCGGCTGGAATCAACCCACGGAGCCGAGCCGATGGGCGTTACCGCCGAAAACATCGCCGAGATGACCGGCATCACCCGCCAGGCGCAGGATGAATTTGCCCTGATCAGCCACCAGCGCGCGGTCGCAGCGATCGACACGGGCAAGTTTGCCGAAGAGAGCCTGCCGGTTCCCATCCCGCAGCGTAAGGGCGATCCGATTCTTTTCACCACGGATGAACGCCCCCGCCGCGACACCTCACTGGAATCCCTCAGCCGTCTCAAGCCGGCTTTCAAGAAAGATGGCACGGTGACTGCGGGAAACAGCTCCGGGTTGAACGACGGCGCGGCAGCCCTGCTGGTCATGCGAGAAAACACCGCCGCTAAACTGGGTTACACGCCGATGGCACGCGTGGTCAGCATGGCTTCTGTCGGCGTGGCGCCGCGCATTATGGGCACCGGACCAATCCCGGCCACGCAAAAAGCCCTTCAGCGGGCGGGGTTAACCATCGATGACATTCACCTGGCTGAGGTCAACGAAGCCTTTGCGGTGCAGGCTCTTGCTGTGTTGCAAGGGCTGGGTTTGTCACATGCGACCACCAACGTCAACGGTGGCGCAGTCGCCCTGGGGCACCCGCTGGGCTGCTCGGGTGCGCGCATCCTGGTCACATTGCTGCATGAAATGCGCCGCAGGGCAGAGGCTGCTCCCCGGCCTTTTTACGGGCTGGCGACGCTGTGTGTGGGCGTGGGGCAGGGAGAAGCCACCATCGTCGAATGGCTCGGCTGAACCCTGGCGAAGCGCTCAGCTTTCTTCAACATCCCCCAGTGCGCGGGCAATCAGTTCCTGGATGCGCCCCACCATGCTGACCGGGTCGGGGTGCAGTCCCTCCACCAGCAGGGCATTCTCAAAGATCTGCTCAGCCGCCAGGTCAAATTTAGGGTCTGCGGGTCGCAGCGCGGACAGCCTGGCGATGATGGGGTGTTTCGGGTTCAATTCCAGCACCTTTTTAGGCAGCTCAAAGTCCTTATCCATCATTTGATACACCCGCTGAACGGATTGGTCCGGCGCTCCCTCGGGGTCTACCAGTCGTGCTGGCGACGCCGACAGCCGCGTGGAGGCGCGCACCGTACTGACCCGCTCTGCCAACAGCGACTTGAAACGCACGATCAAATCTGCCAGGGCTGCCTGGTCAAGCATGGGCGCGGCGTCATCCTCCTCATGGGTCTCCTTTTCAACCTGGGGCGGTTCAGACGCGGCCACATTCACCAGCGGGTGCTCCTGGAAGGCTTTCAACTGCATGAGCATAAAGGGGTCCACCGGGTCAGTCAGCACCAGCACTTCAATCCCCGCCGAGCGGAAGGCGTCCATGTGCGGACTGTAGCGCACCGCACTGGCGTCTTCGCCCAGGAAATAGTAAATCTCCTTTTGCCCTGGCTTAGCCCGAGCCAGGACATCCTCCAATGAAGACCAGCCGCTGGGGTCTGTGTCAGTATGGAAGCGCAGCAGGGGAAACAGCTTCTCCGGTTCATCCTGTTCGATAGCCACGCCTTCTTTAATCAAGCTGCCGTAGGTTTCCCAAAACTTGTGGTACTGATCGGGGTCGGTTTTGCCCAGGTCGGCGAGGGTCTCCAGCACCTTGCCGGTCACCAGCCGCTTGAGGCGCGCCATCACGTTGCTGGACTGCACCATCTCCCGCGAGACGTTCAGGGGCAGGTCTTCAGAATCAACCACGCCCTGCACAAAACCAAGGTGGAGGGGCAGGAGATCGGTGCTGAAATCCTGGATGAGCACCTTGCGGGCATACAGCTTGAGCCCGGGCTCTTTGCGGGGCGAGAAGACCAGGTTACGCGGGTCGGCGGGGATGTACAGCAGGGCATACATCTGCACCGGTGCGTCAACGACCATGTGCGCGTGCACCAACGGGTCGCTGAAATCGAGGGTGTGTTGCTTGTAGAACTCGCTGTAGGCGCCGTCTTCCACCGCGCGCGGCGATTGACGCCACAATGCCGTCTGGCGGTTGACGGGCGCGTCTTCGTCATTGATATAGATCGGATACTGGATGAAATCCGAGTGGCGTTTGATCACCTGACGCAGGCGGGTTTCATCGAGGAACTCCCTGGCGTCCTCTTTGAGGGTGATGCGCACCTCGGTGCCGCGTTTGTCACGGTCACCGGGGGCGAGGGTGTAGGTGTCCTCGCCAACAGCCTGCCAGGCAGCGGATTGGGCGTCCTGTCGATAAGAGCGCGAAACCACCTGGATCGAATCGGCGACCATGAAAGCTGCGTAAAAACCCACACCAAACTGCCCGATGATCTCGGTCAGGCTCGCCTGGCTGGTTTGTGCAGCTTCCACAAAGGCTCTGGCGCCGGAATGGGCGATCGTGCCCAGGTTTTCAATCAGCTCATCGTGCGTCATCCCGATGCCGGTATCCTCTACGATTAAAATCCCGGCGTCCTTATCGGCGCGGATGCGGATCTCGGGCGGGAGATCCGGGTCGTGCACATCGCGATCAGTGAGCATGATGAAGTCGAGCCGCGCCAGGGCATCGGAGGCATTCGAGATCAATTCGCGCAGGAAGATCTCCCGTTCGGTGTACAGAGAATGGATGAGAATATTTAATAATTGCTGAGTTTCGGCTTTGAAGGGAATTGGCTGATTTTCAGTGGGTTTGGATACTTCTGACATGGCAAAAACGCCCTTTCACTTTATTTGTTCTTTGACAGTAAATATAATCGGAGTGAATAAGAAATATATAAGAGCATGACGGGAATTAGGGATTTGGCGCCCTGAGATTGCGAAAGTCTGAAAGACAGAAGCAACAACATAGGAACAGGATACTGACGCTGAAGGTCTGTTGAATATAATGCAATTTCCTATTTACCATTCCCCACTCACAATCTACAATTTGCCCCCGGAGACCAACGAGTTCGGGAGTTCTTTTTAGGAAGACATGTGATCACCACGTCTCCGCTGCGCGGCTCCTTGTGATGACAATAAAGTTTTCACTATGCACAAATTCGGGGCGCACCCGATAAAAGAGTTTTTATTCTTATGTCGAAGTGCGTTGCGGATCTTATTGGTTCTTGTTAATTGCCTATTGTGCACAAGGGAAGAAAGTCACCTCAGAAAAGACTCTCGTTCGGTCTTTGCCATCATTGGAAATGATTTGAAATTCGAACCATGACTCACCCATCAATGGTGGATAAAAGAAGTTGTTTGTTCCTTCCCATGAATTCGCGTTAAAGGTGAAAGACCGTGCATTGCCACCGATACGGTTCATATTCACAGATTCCCAATTCGTAACATTACCAGTTTTTTTCTCTGATAAACGCCAATAAAGATCTGCGCCGCGATCCACATTGCTTAATTCAACGGTTATCGTTAAGGTGGTCGGACCGTTGGATGAAACGCAATAGAATTCCTTTCGATCAACAGTGATCGATTGGAAGTAGGCTTCCGGTGTGTCGGTGTAGAAAATAGTTGGATGTATCGTGGGCGGTTGGCTTGTTGCGTTTGGTGGAATTGTATAGGTAGGATAGAGGGTATAGGTGGGTTGAATGTCTATTACCGCTGGCGAGGTTAAAGTCGGGTAGAGGGTATCGATTGGCTGATCAATAGCAGCCAGGGTCGCTGTGAATAATGGTCCAGCGTTTAGGCTGATTTGCGTTTGCTCCAGGCTTACGCTGGTTTGCTGAATAACGAGAGCTGTTTTTGTCTTGTTCAACGACAAATCAATGTCAGATGAAAAACTACAAGAAATTAAAACAAGCAACATAACGGTAAGTGCAATTAAAAAACAATGTCTGCTGTTCATCTGCAACTCCACACTGATAAACATCATTATTATTGGGTATGTCTTAATATTACCACAAATTCTCTTAAATTTATTTATTAATGGTGCCTATTGACAAAAATTAAAAGTCATGTTAATGTAGGCTTAAGCCTTTGAGGTTATAATTTTCTAAACTCATACTATCCCAACCAAACACTTCTTTTTTCGCATTGACCTTATCGAGAGGTGAAGAAGTTAATAATAGAGAAGACAGAGGGCCCAAGCCTGACTTAATTCCCACCGTTTTTTTACACAAACAAAGTTAAGTTCCAGGGATATCAGCAAATTTTTGATGTTTGAATTTTTAAAGAAAAGAGTTGTGGCGATGATATATGAAAAAATGGAAGATTTTAAATTTGCTTCTCAACAATATCTGATTCTGAAGCAAAAATATCAGCAGGGCCAGATTGATATAACCCAATACCAGAGTGGTATTGATAATCTACAAGGCAAAGACATTTTTGGCTGTGAGTGGGCTATTGACGAGGAACGGGGCCAATGGGGCATCCTTGAGAATGGCATTTGGAAGGAAAAAGATCCGGAAAGCGTTTTCAATCGCCCCAACACACCTGTGAAGCCGAAAGCCACACAGCAAAAGAAAAAACGAGGGTTGGTTGCTGCTATCATTCTCATCGTTTTTGTTTCTTGTATATGCGTCTGTGCCATCGGCGTTGGTACCTATTCTTATTTCAGCGGTGATTTAGCCTGGTTGTTGACGCAGATGGGAATTGATTCTCAAGCAACCGAACCATTCTTTGCTGATAGCGTAACTCCAACAGAAAATAACCTGGAGGATTTGGGCGATTTTTCTTTTAATGTTCAGCACACGAAAACCTTTACCATCGGGGAAATGCAGGTGCTGGATTCCTATCAGGGAAGCGCACTTTTCCCTGAGGAGAGCTTAGAGGAGGGTCTGCAGGGCCAGGTGGTGGTCAGCGAACCTGATTCCGTATTGAAAGATGCCCTGGAAGAATATTTTGAATTAAAGAGCTCATTTTACCAATTTACAGCAACGGGTGAAAACGACGGGACGGGGAGCGCTCAGTTTTCTCTGCCATCTTCTGAGGAAAACCTGTACTTTTTGGAAATATTCGATGAAAAATATATCAGCTTATCTCCCTTACCCGGTACCAACGGTGCAGTAGCCTTGAGTGTTCCGGTCAGGGCGATAAGTCAGGATGAGGGCAATGACTCCATCTCCTTCAGAGGATCCTATGCTTTCGCAGTGGTCTCCCCCCGGGTGGATACATCTCAAAAACCAGGGACTATCCTGGCAAGATACCAAACACAGGCCGATCCGCGTAATTGCGGTGTAACCCAGAAAACCCAATACGAGAGCTTTATGGAAAAGCCGACCCGTCTGACCATTTCAATATGTCGAATGAGCCTCAATGGTAAGGTTAAAGCGCTTTATTACCCTCCTGAAACACCCAAGGTGAGTACCGCACAAGTGGACCAGGTGGTTGATCTCGTCACTCAGATTTTGGCTGTGTATCAAAATGAAGGTTTTAACCGGGCAAAACTTGAGGATTACTGGTTTGGTGTGCCGATTGTTATCAAAAAAGGAGGTGGAAATCCGGTTTATTCGGTTGGGAACGGGACAATATATATTCCTGAAGACAGCCTGGGACATGAAAATCTTGAATATGAGCTAGCCCATGAACTAGCACATTGGATCCAGGATGATAAATATAACATGAGTAGTAGTTACTGGAAGAATTTTTTTGGGATTTCCTCAAGTCAAACCTGGTGGTTGGAAAATAGCGCAGAGAACATGGTTATGTTATATAAGCCGAATTATATCGAACGGAATATAACAACTTATGGCCCGTCTAACATTTCGGACAGTAAAACACCATTTCAATTTGCGCCATTGACCTGGAATGACCAGTTGTATGTACATGCGCAGTTGCTTAAGGTTTTCACCTGTGAAAGACCAGCCGTTTGCCCGATCAATCAGGCGAAGTTTACAGAAGCCATCAACAAGGGCACTTATCCTTTTGATTCTTCGGCTGTAGATCTGATATCCAAGAATATCAATGAATATGCGCGCTATTTATTAGGAAATTCACCCCAGCAAGCCAACAGCACGATTTTAATTATGCCTGCGGTTAAAACTGGGAAAGGATTTGGTGACTTTGCAGCCCCAAAATTAGAGAAGAACATATCGAGTTTTGAGAAAATCGGCTATGCACCTCAGATGAAAATGGTTGGTGGTGTCGGTGAAGAAGAGCTCCATATTCAAGCGCCGATCGACAAAGGCGGAGTTTATCCGTTGACTGTGGGTTTACCTACGAACCTGGAGGCGATTGGCAACCCGGTTGTAATTGAAGTGGAACCAGGCACCCCATTCTATTACCGCCTGGGGAGTGCGGATATACAGTATGCTGATGGTAAAAGTAAAGTGTCACTTGGGCCAGTGCATAGCGCTTTGGGCGTTGATAAGGTGCGCATTGTGGCGGTCGCTGGAGACGGCGCTAAGGTATTCAAGGCTCAGTTAAAATCGATTAATTTGGAAGGTGATTGGTTGTTCATGGCTGACAGAATCCTTGTAAACAACCTGGTGTGTGATGATCCTGATGGTGCAATTAAGGCGTCGGATGAGCAATTCGCCAAACTTACCGCTTTATACACAAGCTGGCCAGCAGCCGCATCTGGAAAATATGTCAGGGATGCAGGCGGGACCAGTTATACCTGGGAAGGTAACCCTAACAACCTCCAAACCCTGCAAGGGGATACAGATTCAGTTATTCTAATTCAAGGGGTTACCCGGGTTTCACCAAAAGGAATTAGAATTGAGTCCTCTTTCTCCTTACATAACAAGGGGACAAGTAGACCTCAGGATGGCAGCTTGATGGCGCTGACCTCTGCCGGGGCGCTGGGGTTGGCATTGTTCAATCGTAAAAAGAAAATGCTTGCGATTCCGTTGTTAGGGCTGTTCGTCATCTGTTTTATCAGTGCGTGCGGTGCATGGGGTGTTTTTGAAACGGATATGAATACCATCACAACATTGGACAAAATAGAATTAGCAGCTGGAAAAACCATAGCTGAGTTGGTTACAGGGGCAGATCTCACATCAGCCAATGCGCAACTCACGCCTTTATTTGTGTGCGAAGGTGAGAGTGTTTCAACCATCGATTTTTTAGTGAAGATTGGCGTAATGGTTGGTGATAGCTTAGATGAGAAAACATCCAAGTGTACTGGTACATTAACTTACCGCGTGCAAGGTTTTTTGTTTGAAGATGGAGTGATCACTGAAAAATTCATAAATTCTGGCGAATAGCTTAACAAAATGTTGCGCGCAGGGTGCTTGGTGAAGTGGGATCACCACCCTGAGATTGCGCTGTCTCCGTCCTCGGTCTAACCCGGGTCTCTCTTACGCGAACAAATCCTCACGTTCGAATTTTTCATCCAGTTTGGACATACCATACGAGGCCAGGGCTCCCAGGGCAAACAGGAGCGCGCTCAGGGCGATCTCCCAGCCGACAACCCCTTTTGGGATGATGGCGATGGTGGAGCCGACCACCACACCGAGGATCAGGTGATACATCAGCGCATAGAATTTCTTAAACAGCCAGGCGATCAATTTAGCCAGACTTAACACAGCGATCACGCCTCCCAGCGCCAGGGGGATCATCACACCCAGGTCAAGCGTCCTTATTCCGGCAGCCATGGGATGATACAGTCCAAAATAAATCAGGAAGTTGGAAGGGCTGAGGCCCGGCACAACCACGCCCAACCCGATCAATGCGCCGCTCAGCATCCAGTTGAGAAAAGAGGGTGAAAGCTGCACCCAGTTTTCATTCTCCATCCAGGCCATTAAGAACACGGTGCCAACCGAGATGCCGGCTAACAGCACCCAATGCCACCAGGAACGCCCCTGTTTTCCAGAGGTCTTATACAATGAGGGAAAAGTGCCGGCAATGAAACCAATGAACAACCAGGTGAACAACGCTGGATAATGGGTAAAGGCCAGATCCACAACGGCTGAGAAAGCCACCGTGCCGATCACCCCGCCAATGCCAACAGGAAGAAAAAAGAGGAAATTTTGCAGGAATTTGTGCCTGAAATTCCCTAAAAAACGGATCAGAGGCTCATAAATCCCAAAAACAACCGCCAGCACGCCACCGGAAAGCCCGGGGGTGATAAACCCGATCCCCACCATGATGCCTTTGAGCAGGCGGATTACCCAGTCAATCACCGGGTTGGTTTTCTTTGTGAATTCACTGGTCGACATGATTATGGCTCACTTTTCGTCATTGATCTAAAAAAACACCCATCAATCTTACTCGTTCCCCAATTTAAGGCAAAGGAGCACCACGCAAACAGGGGACAGGGCGGTCAAAATTGAGTTGAACGCAGCGCCTAATAATCGCGCATCAGCATCAGGATACGGGCAAAATGTTTGGCTGCTTTGGCGTACAAGTCCAGGCTGATCGATTCGTTGGGCGCGTGTGCCCGGGAATCGGCATCGTTGGCGCCGTTAGAGATAATTGGCACCCCCAGGTATTCCTGGAACATGAAATTCGGGCCCGAACCGCCGATCATCGGGTTGATGCGGGTGGGTTTGTCATAAACGTCTTCCGCCGCCCGCACAGCCAGCCCCACCGCCGGGTGGTCGGGGTCGGTCCTGGCTCCCGGGTTGCCGCCCAGGTCGACAATTTCGATATCGGAAAATCCATGCGCGTCCAGGTGTTCTCGAAGCTGTGCGAGTACCTGCTGAGGTCGCTGGTCGGGCACCAGTCGAAAATCTACTTTGGCGCTGGCTTCGGCTGGCAGCACGGTCTTGGAGCCTTCGCCCTGGTATCCGGAATTCAACCCGCAGATCGTGCAGGTCGGTTGGTAGACGGCTTGAATGGCGAGTTCCAGCGGGTCATCCACGCCTTTCAAAAAACCCTCTAACCCGTAAACTTCGCGGTAATGGGCGCGCATATCCGGCAATTGTGCTAACAATTCTTTTTCGCGCGGCGTAGGTGGGATCACCGACTCGTAAAATCCCGGCAAAAGGATGTTCTCACACGGGTCTTTGAGAGTGCTCAGAGCCCACACCAGGCGCCAGGCTGCATTCGGGAAGAGCGAGCCACCGGTGCCTGAATGCACATCCTGGGTAGCTGTGCGCACTCGCAGCTCTACATAGCAGATGCCCCGCAATCCCAGCATCTGGATCGGTGCGTTTTCATGGTCAACACCGCCCACCTCCCACACGCACACATCGCCAGCCAGCAAGTCTTTGTTAGCCCTCACAAAGGGTTCCAGGTTCACGCTGCCAATCTCTTCTTCGCCCTCAACGATGAATTTTACGTTGCAGGGAAGTTCGCCTTCCCGGTCCAGGATGGCGTCAATGGCATGCAGGCGGGCGGTAAAGTTGCCCTTATTATCAGAAACGCCGCGCGCATACAGGCGCCCATCGCGCAGGGTCGGCTCAAAAGGCGGTGAATCCCACAATTCCAGGGGCTCGGCTGGCTGGACATCATAGTGATTGTAGGAAATCAGGGTGGCATCGCCCTGCCCTTTCCGCTCGCCAAACACCACCGGTGATCCACCTGTGGGCATGATCGACACGGAAAAGCCGCGCAATTTCAAGGCGTCTGCGACCAGCTCGGCGCAATCCTCAATGCCCAGGTTCTGGGCTGCCACACTGGGTTGGGCCAGAAGACGCGAAAGCTCGTCTACGCTTTCACCCAAATGTGATTCAATATATTGATCTATAGCTTGAGTATTTATGGTTCATCTCCTAAGTGTCTAAATAAAATTTTTATCGCAAAATCGTTCCATCAAAACACTCCCTTCAACAACCCGATCAGCCAGTCACCCGCATAGGCAAACATCATCATTTTAAAGACCTTGCCAATCACACAGTAAATCAGGAATTTGGTAACCGGCATCTTCAACATTCCAGCCAACATGCCTGCCATGTCAAATAAAGGGTTGGGAATGAAAGCTAAAATCAAAATGGTGATGTCGCCGTACCGACGCATCCAGGTGACCACCTGGTCGTAGTGGGTGGAGTTTTCTACCAGGGCTTGACCGCTGAAGCCCGCCAAATAACCCGAAAGCTCGCCCAGGGCTGCACCGGTACCTGCCGCAATTGAGACCCAAAAAGGGTTAAACACAGCTCCCATGGCAGTGGTGAAGAGCACACCCGGCACGGGGATCAGGATGGTGGCATTGGCCAGAAGCGAAAACAAAAAGATGCCCGGGTATCCAAACGCCCGCAACTCCTGAATCCGTTCACGTTGGATGAAAAGAAACACCGTCAGCGCGATAACAAACAGCAGGACGACTGCACGGATGATGTTGAGCGTACGCTTGGGAAGACGTTCTACCAGGGGTAAACGTTTGGGGGGCAATTCTTCTTCAGGCGAGGAGAGATGGTCATTTTCCATCGGCAGGTAAGTGCCCTTCCAACAGAGACTGCAAACGCGCGATGACCATGTCAAGCGCAACCACGTTAAAACCGCCCTCCGGGATGATGATGTCGGCGTAGCGTTTTGATGCGTCAACAAACTCAAGATGCATGGGACGCACTGTGCGCAGATACTGGTCGACCACCGATTGCAGGGTCCGACCCCGTTCCTGGATATCCCTCAACAGCCGCCGAATCAAGCGGATATCTGCGTCTGTGTCCACAAATATTTTCATATCAAACAGATCCCGCAGGTCCTTTTCAACAAAGATCAGGATGCCCTCCACCAGGATGACGGGTTTTGGCGACACATGAACCGTCTCCGTTTTGCGGCTGTGGATGCTGAAATCATAAACCGGCGCCTCAATCGCCTGGCCGAGTAATAATTGTTGGATATGCTGGACCATCAGGGGGGTTTCCAATGAATCGGGGTGATCATAATTGACCTTGGCGCGCTCCTCGGCAGTCAGATGTTTCTGATCCCGATAATAGGCATCGTGCGCCAGATAGGCGATACTTTCCATCCCCATGCGTTTAAGGATCAAATCCGCCAGCGTGGTCTTCCCAGACCCGGTACCCCCGCCAATGCCCACGACCATGGTGTTTTTGCTTTTCGATTCGGTCATCATGTTACGATTATAATCGCAATTCAGGTATAATCGATTTTATAATTTGTTCATTTGGAGGTTAAATGCCAGCAAAACTGATTGATGGCAAAGCCATCGCTGAAGCCCTGCGCGAAGAAGTTAAACAAAAGGTGGCAGAACGGGTTGAAAAGGGTTTGCCTGTTCCTGGCTTGGCAACGGTGCTCGTGGGAGAGAACCCGGCTTCCCAGGTGTATGTCCGCATGAAGCACAAGGCTTGCCAGGAAGCCAATATCATCTCAACTGGCAATGTGCTGCCCGCCAACGCCAGCCAGGCTGAGGTAGAAGACCTGGTGCACAAGTTGAATGCCGATGCCAATATTCACGGCATCCTGGTGCAGTTGCCCCTGCCGGCAGGTCTGGATGAGGAACGTGTGCTCAACACGATCAGCCTGCAAAAGGATGTGGACGGCTTTCATCCGATTAATATCGGTCGCCTGGCGCAAAAAGGGCGGGAACCGCTCTTTATTCCAGCCACTCCGGCTGGCGTGATGTATTTACTGGAGGATAGCGATGTTGAGCTTTCGGGCGCCAACGCTGTTGTTTTAGGGCGCTCGAACATCGTTGGCATGCCGGTGGCTTTGCTGCTGGTCAAGGCGAATGCTACAGTAACCATCTGCCACTCGCGCACCAGGGACATCCCAGCGCTGATTCGCGAGGCTGATATACTGGTGGCTGCGGTGGGCATCCCCGAATTTGTGCGCGGAGATTGGGTTAAGCCCGGCGCCATCGTGATCGACGTGGGCGTCAATCGCATCGAAGATGAGACCCGTAAAAGCGGTCACCGCCTGGTAGGCGACGTGGCCTTCGATGAGGTCGCTGAAGTCGCCGGTGCGATCACCCCGGTGCCCGGCGGTGTGGGTCCGATGACCATCGCCATGCTGCTGCGCAACACGCTGCGCGCGGCTCGCCTGGCGGACGGTAACGGAATGGAAAACAACTCGTAGCGCATCGGTGGGCGGTTTTTCAAGCTGTTGGTGGTCAGTGGTGATTGAATAACACCGATTATTGCTGACCCCTCACAATCGACCGGTGAGCTTTAATATTCCAACAGGATCGTCACCGGGCCGACATTGACCAGTGCTACATCCATATGCGCACCGAAAACGCCGGTTTGGGTGGGAATCCCCCTGGCTGATAGTTGCTCGGCACAAGCCTCCACCAGGGGTTCGGCGATCTCGGGCTTAGCTGCATCAATAAAAGAAGGACGCCGCCCCCGGCGGGTATCGGCATACAGCGTAAACTGTGAAACGACGATCGCCTCTCCGCCCACATCCAGGGCGGAAAGGTTCATTTTCTCCTCAGCGTCTTCAAAGATGCGCAGATGCGTAATTTTATCGGTCATTTGTTCCACGGTCGCCAGGGTGTCTTCCGGCGCCACCCCCAGCAGGATCACCAGGCCCTTTCCGATCTCGGCGACAATCTGCCCGTCGACGGTGACCCGACCCTGAGACACGCGTTGGATGACGGCTTTCATAGGCTTCTCCTTTTTCAAAAATTTTGATCAAAGCAAGTAGCTCATCTCACTCGCTTCGCTTTCGCCCCTTTCGCTATGCTTCAGGGACTTTGTAGCTCACAGGGTCACTAAGCTCCACGTTCTAACTCACCTACCATTTCCATGCCGATTATAGCATCAATGGTATATCATGATACCCTTTCAGCTATTCCCATTCACACCTCAGCAGCTTGTACTATAATCAACTCATGCCACATTCACTGAAGAACTTCGAGCGGGTCTGGATCGACCAGCCCCAGCATTTGCGCCACACCGCTGAAGAACTGGCTGCCCAGGAGATCCTGGCTATCGACACCGAATCCAACAGCCTGTACGCTTACCAGGAGCAGGTATGCCTGGTGCAAATTTCCACCCGACAAAAAGATTACCTGATCGACGCCCGGGCGCTGCCCGATCTATCCCCCCTGGCAGAGATATTTTCCTCAGACCGTATCCTGAAGGTGTTCCACGCTGCGGAGTATGACCTGATCTGCCTGTTTCGCGACTACGGCTTCAGGTTCAATTTTATATTTGACACCATGCTCGCGGCGCGCATCCTTGGGTTTCAGCATGTTGGCCTGGGAGCGCTGTTGGAAAAATATTTCGGCGTCCAAATGAATAAAAAATACCAGCGCGCAGATTGGGGTAAACGCCCCTTGAATCCTGAGATGCTGGAATACGCCCGCCAGGACAGCCATTACCTGATCTCCCTCCAGGAGCAATTACGCGCTGAACTGGTTGCCGCCGACTTGCTTGACCTGGCAGTGGAAGATTTTACACGCCTGACCATTGGGATTGAAGATACTACGGAAACCTGTGCCGACGATTTTTGGAAAATCCACGGAGCGCGTGATCTCAGCCCTGAAAAGGCTGCCGTGCTAAAAGCGCTATACAATTTTCGTGAATCGGTTGCTGAAGCCCAGAATAAACCCTTATTTAAAGTCATCAGCAATCAGGCGCTGATCGAATTAGCCACAGCCTGCCCCAAACACCAGGCTGACCTGCTGGAATTATCCACACTGAACGAAAGACAGGCCAGGCGTTATGGGCCAGGATTGTTGGACGCTGTGCAGAAAGGTCAGCAGGCGCCTCCTGAGCACCCGCCCAATCACGTTCGGCCGCGCAACTCTGTGCTCAACCGCATGGAGATTTTGCAGGAATGGCGCAAGGAAACCGGTAAAGCGCTGGGCGTGCCCTCCGATGTCGTCATGCCGCGTGACGTCCTCTGCCGGATTTCCCGGGCAAATCCAAGGGATCTTTTAATGTTGAAGGCGCAGATGTTTGATGTGCCTTACCGGTTTAACCGCTTTGGTCAGGACATGCTCAGCGTGATCACCCGTGAAGGACTTGAGGGTTGAGACTTTCCCTGCACGGCGCTGCACACACCGTCACCGGCTCGAAACACCTGCTGGAAGTCAACGGTAAGAAGATCTTGCTCGAATGCGGCTTATTTCAGGGTCAGCGCAAGAAGACCTACGACTACAACCTCAAATTTGATTTTGACCCACAGTCGCTGGATGCCGTGCTCCTCTCCCATGCGCATATTGATCACAGCGGGAACCTGCCTAACCTGGTCAGGAGCGGTTATCAGGGCTCGATCTTCAGCACCTCTGCCACCCGCGATCTGGCGGGGATCATGCTGAGGGATTCTGCGCACATCCACGAAAATGATGCAGAATATGTCAATAAAAAACGTAAAAAACAGGGTTTACCCCCCATTGAGCCGTTATACACACTTCAGGATGCTGAACGCACGCTCCCGCTGTTCCGAGCGGTCCCCTACAATCAAGCTTTTGAAGCAGCACCCGGCGTAAGCGTACGCTTTATTGAAGCCGGGCATATCCTGGGATCTGCTGCCATCCTGCTCGACCTGGAAGAAAACGGTCGAAAAGCCCGGGTGTGGTTTTCGGGCGACATTGGTCGTCCGGATATGCCCCTGCTGCGTGATCCTGTGTTTCCCGGTGATTACGATGTTGACTATGTATTAATGGAATGTACCTACGGCGATCGCCCCCACGACGATATCAGCCTGGCATTTGATGAGTTCCATAGGGTAATTCAACGCACCCTGAAGCGTGGCGGTAAGGTGATCATCCCGGCTTTTTCGGTTGGCAGAACCCAAACGCTGGTGTACTGCCTGAACCAGTGGATGACCGAAGGCAACCTGCCTGAAGTGCCGGTGTTCGTCGACAGCCCTTTGGCTGTAGCCGCCTCTGATATTTACCGGCAGCACCACGAATGTTTTGACGATGAGACCTGGAATTTTATTTCCACCCACAGCCAGCCCGCGCTGGACTTTGACCAGCTAACCTACACCCGTTCTGTGGAGGAATCAAAAGCTCTCAATGAGCGCTCCGATCCGATGATCATCATCAGCGCGTCGGGTATGGTTGAGGCAGGGCGGATTTTACACCATGTCAAAAACAATATCGGAGATGAACGCAACACCATCATCATTGTTTCATGGCAGGCACCCAATACCCTGGGGCGCCGCCTGGCGGAACGACAGCGCAACGTGCGCATTTTTGGCGAGGATTATTACCGCCGCGCCGGTGTGGAGACGATCAACGGGCTTTCCGCCCATGCCGGTCAGCGTTTGCTGGTGGATTATGCCCGTTCGGTGGCTGGTCAGGCAAAGGGTATCATTTTAATGCACGGTGAACCCGTAGCGGCTGCTGCATTAATGGAAAAATTGAGTGACGATCAAACCCTTCCGCCTGTGCACTATCCTGAAAGACTGGTTAACTTCGAGTTCTGAACCCGATCTACTTGTTAGGGGGAGGTTGAACATAGTCATATGATCAAAAACAACCCGCAGGGGCAACGCTCTGTGGTTGCCCTGCCCAAAGGGCGTCCTGCTGGAAAAGGTTCAGGGCCACAAGATTTTCACCAACGCCCGTCTTGTGAGTGGCTATTCCCGGCTGAATTTCGAGTATAATGGATGCCTGCCCGTTGGAGAGGTGCCAGAGTGGTTGATTGGGGCGGTCTCGAAAACCGTTGTAGCCTTGCGGCTACCGAGGGTTCGAATCCCTCCCTCTCCGTTATCGGCAATATCCAGGGCGGGTGCACGGGGAAAAAAGTACTGGAATTAAGCACGAGTTGTCGCCTCCCCCTGAATGTTGGTCAATTGTGGAAAAATATTAAGCGCCATTTTTATTTAAAGTAACCATCATCGTAGAGTAAGCATTTCTATTGAAGCACTACGCTCAACCATAAACTATTGGGGTAACCCGATCAGGTTGTAGCGATTTAGAGTTCTTCTATGGGCACGTAGCGCCTATTTTGACCGATGTGGTATATTTAAACGCTGGCACAATGATCATTCGAATCAGAAAGCAACCGTTAAACGCGAAGAAAAGAACCCCTGCAGGACGGACGTAGAACCGTCACTGCAGGTATCCCATTTAAAAAGGAATTTGATAATGACCGAGATTGTGAGAGAAAAACCTGTGAAATTCAATCTGCCCAGGCGCATCAAAGGCCTGGGGGATTTAGCCTACAACTTGTGGTGGGTATGGCACCCGGAGGCGCAGCGCTTATTTAAAATGATTGATGACCTGTTGTGGGAGGATTCTTATCACAACCCGGTGGTCTTCTTGCGCGATATAGAACGTGCTCGCCTGGATGCCATGATCAATGACCGCTATTTTTTGGATCGATATGACCGTATACTGCGGGATTTTGAACGGTATATGAAAGAGAACGATACCTGGTTTTCGATCACCTACCCGGCTTTGCACGAAGAAATGGTTGGTTATTTTTCATTTGAGTTTGGATTGCATGAATCCCTGATGGTCTATGCTGGTGGTCTGGGCGTTCTCTCCGGCGATCATCTGAAAGAAGCCAGCGACCTGGGCATTCCCCTGGTGGCAGTGGGTTTTTTGTATACCTACGGGTACTTTTCCCAGCGGATCAGCGAAGACGGCTGGCAGGAAGCGGAAAACGTCCCGATCGATTTTAATGCCCTGCCCCTGGTCCATTTACTGGATGATGCAGGTAAGCCGATTAAAATCGCAATTGACCTGCCAGGGAGGGAGGTTTACGCGCAAATCTATGAGCTGAATATCGGGCGAGTCAAGCTATTTTTGCTGAATACCAACCTGGATGACAACAGCGTTATCGATCGTCAGTTGACCGACAAGCTTTATATCAGCGATCTTGAGCTGCGCATCTCCCAGGAGATCCTTCTGGGCATGGGCGGTGTTCGCGCGCTGAGGGCATTGGGGTATGTGCCAACAGCCTGGCACATGAACGAAGGGCATTCTGCCTTCCTGACCCTGGAACGAGCCCTGGAATACATCCGTAAGGGCATGAGCTTTGCTGAAGCGACCGAATTGATCAATAAAACCAATATCTTCACCACCCATACCCCTGTTCCCGCTGGCAATGATGAGTTCCCGCTGTGGCTGATGGATAAATATTTCTCTCATGTTTGGCCTGATCTGGGTCTTTCCCGGGATGCGTTTCTTGATCTCGCCAAAATCGAACAACCCTGGGGTGGAGAAGCCTTCAGTATGCCCGTTTTGGCTTTAAAGCTCTCGGATTTTCGCAATGGCGTTTCGGAATTGCACGGGCAGGTGACCCGCGGCATGTGGAAATCCCTCTGGCCGGATAAAAAAGAACAGGATGTCCCCATCGGGCACATCACCAACGGCATCCACACGAAAACCTGGCTGGCTCGCCGGATGGGCGTTCTTTTCTCCCATTATATGGGTGCAGATTGGGCTGAGCATATCTGTGATATCGATTTTTGGGCAAAGGTTGAAAATATCCCTGACGATGAATTATGGGCGGTTCACAGCCACCTGAAGCGCAGGTTGGTGGCATATATTATCGATCGGGGCCGGAGAAAATGGTCCAGTAATAATGTGCACCCGGTTCAAACCCTGGCCAGCGGCGTTTTGTTGGATCCCTATGCCCTGACCATTGGATTCGCCCGCCGATTTGCCACCTATAAACGGGCTAACCTGATCTTCAGTGATTACGAGCGGCTGCTGAAAATTGTAAACAATCCCCGCATGCCGGTGCAATTTGTCTTTGCTGGCAAAGCCCATCCCGCAGACGAGCCTGGGAAGCTGAGAATCCAGGAAGTCTATCGAGCGGTGAAGGATGCCCGTTTTGGCGGACGGCTGGCTTTTCTTGAGGATTATGATATGAAAGTCGCTCGCCACCTGGTACAGGGTGTGGATGTGTGGTTGAATACACCACGGCGACCGCGTGAAGCTTCAGGTACTTCAGGCATGAAAGCCGGCTTGAACGGCGTGTTGAATTTTTCCATCCTGGATGGCTGGTGGCGTGAGGGCTATAACGGGCATAACGGCTGGGCAATCGGTCAGGACAAGACCCTGTTTGAGGACCAAACTGCCCAGGACGAAGCCGACGCCCTCAGCCTGTATGAAACTCTTGAAAACGAGATCATCCCGCTGTATTACGAACAACGCTCAGCGGATAATCTTCCCTCGGAGTGGATTGCCTGGATGAAGGAAAGCATCCGTTCCCTGGGCGGACAATTCAGCATGTGCCGCATGGTCACCGAATATATGACAAAAATGTACGAACCGGCGATTAAAAACGGTATTGATGAACGAAATGGAGTGTAATGCAAGCAATGATTGATATTTTGCTTTCACCATCCGCCTGGTTATTTGCCCTGGTCATTTTCCTGGCGCGCATGGTCAATATTGCTATGGATACCCTGCGCATTATGTTCACCATGCGCCAAAAAAGCGGGATAGCATGGGTTTTGGGTTTTATCGAATCGGCAATTTACATTATATTAATCGGTTCGGTGCTGACAAATATCGGAAATCCCCTGAATATCATCGGCTATTCGGCAGGGTTTGCGACAGGGAATGTGCTGGGCATGGCAATTGAAAAACGCCTGGCTTTGGGTTACATGCACTTTAATATTATCAGCCGCAATCACAGTACAGAGATTGCGGATGCACTGCGCAACGCCGGCTTTGGCGTGACAGAAATTCCCGCCAGGGGGCGTGAAAGCAACTTCATGCTGGTCGATTGCCGGGTCAGGCGTAAACAATCCAAAGACGTGGAAAACCTGGTGCTTGAAATCGACCCGGAGGCTTTCATCACTGCCGAAGAAATTGTTCCCCGGGGCAGCGGGATCTGGCGCGCCTGATCGTCAAAGTGAATAAAGGCTGCTGTCAAACTGACGGCAGCAATTTTTTTAAACACAACTGCCATAGGGCGCAGGTTGTTGTATACTATTAAGAGCACTTGAAAAACAGGAGGAACCATGCCCGGAAGGAACAAAGACTTTTACCTGGGAAAGACCTATGATCTGGAATCGAAGGCCGTGCAGGAGCAGCAGGTCTTCTATGACCCGGACGACCTGACCACACACGCCGTCATCACCGGTATGACCGGGTCGGGAAAGACCGGGCTGGGCGTGATCATGCTTGAGGAAGCTGCATTACGGGGTATCCCGGCCATTGTGATCGATCCTAAAGGCGATCTGACGAATTTATTATTGCATTTTCCTGAACTTTTACCTGAGGATTTTCAGCCCTGGGTCGACCATGCCGCTGCCCGCCGTGAGGGAGTCAGCGTGGAAGAAGCGGCAGAAAAAGCAGCAACCCTGTGGAAAAACGGCCTGGCTTCATCTGGACTGGGTAAGCCCGAACTGGAAGCCCTGCGCGATGCGGTTGAATATGCCGTTTATACACCCGGGTCTGATGCCGGCCTGCCGGTCAGTATTTTGGCATCTTTTTCTGCCCCCGATATCCCCTGGGAGGGCAACCGCGAGATCCTGCGTGAGAGGATCTCCAGCACGGTAACCGCGCTCCTGGGTTTGATTGGTATGCGCAATATCGACCCCGTCCAATCCAAGGAACATATCCTGCTTTCGAATATTTTTGAAGAAGCCTGGAAAGCAGGCAAAGACCTTGACCTGGCCACCCTGATCACCCACGTGCAATCACCGCCCTTTGATAAGCTGGGTGTTTTTTCACTGGATCAGTTCTACCCGCAAAAGGACCGCTTCAGCCTGGCAATGCAGTTGAACAACTTCCTGGCGGCGCCCAGCTTCCACACCTGGCTGGAGGGGCAGCCGCTGGACATCGGGCAGATCTTGTGGTCGTCGTCGGGTAAGCCGCGTCACAGTGTGTTCTACCTGGCGCATTTAGATGACCAGGAGCGCATGTTCTTTGTCACCTTGCTGTACACCGCCATTGAAAGTTGGATGCGCACGCAAAAAGGTTCCAGCAGCTTGCGAGTGATGGTGTATTTTGATGAGATTCACGGTTATCTCCCACCCGTTTCGAACCCGCCCAGTAAAAACATCATCCTCAGGATGCTCAAGCAGGCGCGCGCCTTTGGAGTCGGGCTGGTGCTGGCCACCCAAAACCCGGTGGACGTGGATTATAAGGGGCTCTCCAATGCCGGCACTTGGATGATCGGGCGCTTGCAGACGGAGCAGGACAAAGCGCGGCTGCTGGATGGGCTGGAAGGCGCCGCACCGGGCGTCGATCGCCGCTCCTATGACCGTATGATCTCACTGTTGGGAAAACGGATTTTTCTATTGCACAACGTGCATGGATCCGGGTCAAAGATCTTCACGACCCGTTGGGCAATGAACTATTTGCCAGGGCCGCTGACTCGCTCACAAATCCCGGCTGTTAATGCCCTGGTTAGAGCATCAGAACGCGCTGCTGAAAGACCGGCTGCCAGTGTGCTATCGTCCAGACCTGCGGAATCTCAGGCTGGCCTGGGCCGCGATGTGGCGCCAGTGTTGCCGGGTTCTGTGCCGACTTTTTATTACCCGGTCAACCGGGGGATTTCAGATGCCCAGCAGGAAGTCAGCAGCCAGATTAAGGGAGATATCCCGCGACCACAGTACTTCTACCGTCCAGAGTTGGTGGGGCAGGCGCGTGTGGTGTACCTGGCGCGCAAATACAACATCAGTGAAGAGGTGACATTTACCGTCCGGATTGATGAAATGCAGCGCCGGGGATTGGTGCGCTGGGAGAATTACACGGTGCAACCCATTGATCTGCGAATGCTTGAAGACAGCCCGCTGCCCGATGCAGCCTTTGATACCCTTGATAACGTATCGATTGTGGATGCTCGGTTACTCAAAGACCTGGAAAACGATTTTGCGGATTGGATTTATCGCACGCAGACTTTGAAGCTTCGCTTGAACGAGGCACTGGGGGTGGTGGCTGAACCGGGCATGTCGGACGAGGAATTCCGCCAGTTGTGTGAAGAAACCATGCAGGTAAAACTGAAGACTGAAGTGGATACCCTGGCCAAAAAACATGCAAGCCAGCTAAAAACGCTGGAAGACAGGCTTGCCAGGGAGGAAAGCCGCTTGAAAGGGTATCAGGATCAGTTGGGTCATCGGCGGGTGGAGGAGCTGGGCAAAGGTGTGGAAAATGTCCTGGGTATGTTCACGGGGAGGCGCAGCAGTGTGAGCACATCGCTGACCAAACGGCGCATGACCAGCCAGGCAAAAGCCAATGTGGATAAAAGCGAGCTGGAAATTAAGGGCATTCAGAAGGATATCGAGACATTAAAATTGGATCAAGAATCCGAATTGAAGAGAATCGATGAGAAATGGGCTGATGCGCTGGATCAGGTTGTCGAAGAGCCGATCTCAACGTTTAAGAAGGATATTTATGTTGAGAAATTTGGCCTAGTCTGGCTGCCATATTATGCTTATCCAAAGGGTGAGCAGTGGGTGACCGTGCCAGCCTTTCGGTGGGAAGAATAATTCCGCTTCCCTGCTGACCTTGAGCAACATGGGATGCCCTGCTTGGCAGGGCATCCCATGTTTTGATTAAGCCACAAACACAAAATTGATGAGAAATTAGATAATGTTTATCTTATATGGTTCTTATATAAATCGTGTATGATCCGCATAAGATTGAAAAATTATAAAAAATAAGGAGACATGATGATTAAAAGAACAGCAAAAGCCGTATGGCAGGGCGATTTGAAGCAGGGCAGCGGTTCTCTGGAACTGGGCAGCGGCGCCTTCCAGGGAAAATATTCCTTCTCCTCCCGTTTTGAGGATGGCGTGGGAACCAACCCGGAGGAGTTGATCGGTGCTGCGCACGCGGGCTGCTTCTCGATGGCGCTCAGCTTGGAGCTTTCCAAAGCTGGCTACACCGTGGATGAGATCCAAACCGAGGCCATTGTCTCACTGGATAAAGATGCGAACGGGTTTTCAATCTCCGGAATCAAGTTGGTGTCTAAAGCTCGGGTCAAAGATATTACCATGGATGAGTTTATCAAGTACGCATCGGGTGCCAAGGAAAACTGCCCGGTTTCAAAAGCATTGGCCGGGGTGAAGATCTACCTGGAAGCGCATTTGATTAAATAGTGAATGGTGATCCCACTTCGCGCAGCATTCCTTGTGCCCTGTAGGGTATTGAGCGCCTGCGCTCAGCCCCTTTTGCTTCGCTACAGGGGTTCCGCTGCGCTTCAGGGACGATGATTGTGAATTGTGAATAGGAAATTGGATTTTATTTAGCAGGTTCTTCAGAACCGGTATCCTGTTCCTATGTTGTGGCGCCGGTCTCCAGGCCGGTGCCACCAAAAGGGTCAGTCCATCAGCTCCGGTCTGGAGGCTGTCATCATTGAATATGGTAACGATCACCTCACACTTTACGTAAACCATCCGGGCCTTGACAAAAGGATTGCCCCTGCGGTGATACTCAATACAAGTAAACACTTTTTCAACACTCTTGTTGTATACTACCAGTGACAAATACCTGCCCGATTTTCGTTAATGAAAAATGCAAAATCGAGATAAAACTGACCAGCAAGCCAGGGCGCTGACCCGCCAGTCCGAATTTTGGGCGAGAATCCTGTTGATAGTGATGGCTCTGCTGCTATCCGGTTGTTTGCCCCGGACAGTAAGCGAAACCGGGTCCATCCCGATGGATCTGTCTGCGCAGATGACTTATGAAGTGGTGAGCTCCTACCCGCATGATCCGGAGGCGTTTACCCAGGGATTGGTCTACCATGGGGGTTACCTGTACGAAAGCACCGGGCTGTACGGCGAATCATCGCTGCGCAAGGTCGCGCTGGAAACCGGGGAGGTACTGCAGCGCGTGAAACTTCCCCCGCAGGTCTTTGGGGAAGGACTGACCCTGTGGGAAGATCGGTTATTACAGTTAACCTGGCGCGAGGGGCGCGGGTTCATTCACGCGCTTGAGGGTTTCGCTCCCCTGGGCGAATTTGCTTATGCAACCGAGGGCTGGGGGCTGACCCATGACGGGGCGCAGCTTATTATGAGTGACGGCAGCCATCGCCTGTATTTTTTAGACCCGGAAAGCTATCACATGATTGGCACAGTCGAGGTTTTCGACCAGGATCAGCCTGTCGAGCGGCTTAATGAACTGGAATTTATCAACGGCGAGGTGTTTGCCAACATCTGGCAGACGGATTGGATCGCGCGCATCGACCCGCAGTCTGGTGTGGTTTTGGGCTGGATCGACCTGGCTGGGATCCTGCCTGAGGCGTTAATCACACCGACCACAGACGTGTTAAACGGCATCGCCTACGACCCGCAGGGCAATCGCTTGTTTATCACCGGCAAAAACTGGCCGCTGCTGTTTGAAATTCGCCTGGTGCCCCTTGATGAGTTAAATTGAATCAAAAATGGCCAGCGATCTGGCCATTTTCTTTGATTCGGGTTCACCCATTATTTATTTTTTGATTTTCCTTCGATCACCTTCGATTTGCTCGCTCCCCCGATTTCAATCCGGCGGGGTTTAACTTCTTCTTTTTTGGGCAGGTGGATCTGCAGGATGCCGTTTTCTGTTTCAGCCCGGATCTTATCCACGTTAACGGTGCCGGGCAAGGAAATCGTGCGAGAGAAGGTGCCAAAGCGGCGTTCTCGCAGGTGGTAATGGCCCTCTTCGCCGTCTTCACGCTCATCGCGAACTTCGCCTTTGATCGTCAGGTTATTGTCCGTATAGGTGATTTCGATGTTATCTGCATCGATGCCTGCCACGTTGGCTTTAACAACGAACTCGTCCGGGTTTTCCACCATGTCCATAGGCATACACAGGCTCATCGGTTCTCCGTAGGTATACTCCCCGGTGTCGTAGACATTATCAAGCATACGCTCCAAAGCACGGTTCCAGCTCAGCATTTCTCGAAAGGGATCACGTCGTATTAAATTAGCCATTTTATCGTCCTCCATTAATATTGTTTTTATTGACTTACACCCATAGTATAGGGAGGATCTGTTTGATTTGCGTCAAAAGGGTATTAACAAAATCTAAAAGATTTGACCTCAAGGGCTGAACTTATCATTTTTTGCTGCTGGATCACCGCCCCTGATGGAGATGGGACTCCGAATTCACTCAAGCGATGTCTTTTCAACCACCCAAAAGTGAGATAAACCAAAAATCCGCAGGGGCGTTTTTTCCAGCCATTGCAGGACGGCGCGCAGGCTCTTTCCAAAACGGGGATGCCGGGCAATGATATTGTCATAGGCGCCGAAGATGATGGTGCGCTTGATCCAGCGTACCGGCAAACCGGAAAACAGGCGCGTGAGATCACGCCGGGTGTAAACATTGACGTGAGGCGCCAGCCGATCGCGCCAGGGACGCGGCAAGTAGTTAATTAGCGGGATATTCCCGAAATGATAAACCTCGCGCCAGTAAAACCCATGGGTCTCGAAAGGGTAGCCGCGGTTGGGGCAAAACAACACCAGGCGCCCCCCAGGTTTTAAGCTACGCAGGATCTCTTTGATGACAGCCCGGTCATCCTGGACGTGCTCCAGCACTTCGTGGCTCAATACCAGGTCAAAGCTCTCTGCACGCAAGGGCAGGTCCTCCCCCCGGGCGTTGACCAAGCGCTCGGCGTGGAGTTTGGCTTGCTGCAGGCGTTCAAACTCGATATCCAACCCTATGATATTTTCTGTGAATTCCCCCAGGCGAAACAAGTAGGTACCCACTCCGCAGCCATTCACCAGCACCGTCTTCTTCTCCCGTTCACCGGCGGCTTCCAGGATTAATGCCAGGCGACGCTGTTGACCGTCCCGCCAAACATAAGAAGGTTCGCCGCGCAGGGCTGCCTTGTCCAGGTTGCGCACAGAGGGTGGAATTTCTTGAGTGGACATCGATCACTCCATAACCATCGGGTCGATATCGCGGGTGTGGGGCACCCAGGCCATGATGGTGGTACCATCGCCGGGCACAGTGGTGATATCCAGGTCTCCGCCAACATTACGGGCGCGAGTTTGCATGTTTGAAATCCCATGTCCCAGCGTTAGCTGAACCGCTTCAGGGTCAAAGCCGCGACCGTTATCGTGCACTTCCATCAGCACCCGATCGGATGTGGTCCAAACCGACACTTCCACCTTGCTGGCATTCGCGTGCTTGGCGATATTCGCCAGCGCTTCCTGGCAGATGTGGAACAGGGCAATGGCCTGCGGATCCGGCAAGTTTTCCAACCCTTCAGAGGGACCGCTGAGAGATGTCTCAACCAGCGAATTAACCTGAAATTCCTTCACCAACCGCTGCAGTCCGTCCATCAGGTTCTCTTCATAGAGCTGGCGCGGACGCATATCCATGATGAAGGCGCGCAGGTCGCGAATCGTGCTGTTGAGGTCTTCGATGGATTGTTCAATGCGGGTGCGGACCTGGGCAGGCTCTTCCTCCAGCAGCAGACGGGCATGTTCAAGCGTCAGCCCCACCGCGTAGATGGATTGGATGACACCGTCGTGCAGGTCCATCCCAATGCGCTCACGCTCTTCGAGCACAGCCAGCCGACGTCCCTGGATATTCAGACGGACGTTTTCAATCGTGGTCCCCACCCAGGAGGCGATTGATGAGAGCAATTGTCGATCGATATCCTCCAGCGGATCATCCCGAGTGAGGGCAATGCTGAGCACGCCCAGCACTTCACTGCGGCTGGTAAGTGGGAAACAAGCAATCTGTGCCAGCCCGGCATCCACGAGGGCCTGGTTCCTGAGGAAGGGGTCGTGCCGGTAGGGCAGACCCACAATAGAGGGATTGCCGCTGCGGGCTGTACGCCCGATCAGGCCTTCATTCAGGGTGAAGCGTGCCTGGTTCCAGATGGAATGGGTGGCATCACCCATGTGGATAGCCCGCGAAAGAAATTTTTGACCTTCCTGGTCTAAAAAGATTTCACCGATTTCCACATCGAAATAATTAATCACCCGGTTGAGTGCTGTTTTAAGCAGATCGTCCAGCTCGGTGATCGACGCCAGGGCTGAAGCCAGGTTATTGAGCAGCGCCAAATCCTGGATGCGGCGGGTGAGGGTGCGATCCCGTTCGCGCAGCTCATCGTAGGAGTGTGCGTTGGAGATTGCTACCGCGGCATAAGCAGCCAGGGTTTCGATCACGCGCTCATCATCCTGCGTGAAACCGTCTCCGGAGATTTTATCGACCAGGTAGATTTGCCCCAGGTTGCGGCCGCCCAGGTAGATGGGTACGCCCAGCAGAGAAACAATCCTGGGCTCCTGTTCAGGGAATGCCACCAGTCCAAGATCGGTTTGAATATCCATCACACGTACCGGGTTGCTGGCGTCAGCAATTGCATTGATCAGGTTCATATTGATCGGTGGATGGGGTTGGGAAAAGACCTGTCCTTCATCGTTCCAGACCGAGATGAATTGCTCGAGATGCCCGCGCTCGGTACGGATGCCAATAGTCGCATAAGCAGCATTGGCTTGCTCACAGGCGATGCGGGCGATGCGGTTCAACAGGGAATCAATCGAGATATCCTGCACCAGTTCCAGGCTCACCTGGTGTAAGGCTGCCAGCCTTTCTTCCAACTGTTCACAGGAGAGATCTGTTTTGATGACCATAGCGGGCTCATTTTACCCCAAAAGGGGGGCTGTGTTCTGAAAGCAGGCGAGAATCTGATAGCTTTTGGGAGCCCTTTGCCAGTATATTCCATTGAGTGAAATTATTTTTGATCCATTATCATTTCTGGTATGATCATTTATGATACAACAAACCATGGAGGTCGCGCAGATGGCTGCAAACAGGGCACATGAAGAAAAATTTTACAACCTGAAACCTGCAGAACGCCTGGCACGCATAGCCGATCAGTACCAGCTTTCAGCAGAGGATGGGGCAGTATTGAGCGGAAAGCAGGGCCTTTCACTTGAATCTGCCGATCACATGATCGAAAATGTGATCGGCACCTTCAGCCTGCCTTTGGGAATAGCCCGTAACTTCCTGATCAACGGTCGCGAGGTTCCCGTGCCAATGGTCGTGGAAGAACCTTCCATCGTAGCTGGCGCTTCTTTTATGGCGAAATTGGCGCGCGGCACGGGCGGTTTCTTTGCCCGCGCGGATGCAGCCGAGATGATCGGGCAAATCCAGGTTTTGGACCTGGACGACCCGTTTGCTGCCCGGTTGGCGCTGCTGGACAACAAAGAAATGCTGCTGGCAGAAGCTGCGCGGGTTGATCCCATGCTGATTAAACTGGGCGGCGGACCGCGTGACCTGGAGGTGAGGTTGATCCAGGATTCGCCCATCGGGGAATTTATGGTGGTGCACCTGGTGTACGATGTGGTGGACGCCATGGGCGCTAACGCGGTCAACACTGCCGTGGAACGCCTGGCGCCGATTATCGAGCGCATCACCGGGGGCAGGGTCCTTCTACGCATTCTCAGCAACCTGGCTGATCGGCGTTTGGCGCGCGCCCGGGTGACCATCGGCACCGCAGACCTGGCTTTTGGAGAGTTTAGCGGAGAAACCGTGCGCGATGGTATCGTCCAGGCCTGGGCGTTTGCTGCTGCCGACCCTTACCGTGCTGCGACGCATAACAAGGGCATTATGAATGGCATCGACTCGGTGCTGATTGCTACCGGGAACGATTGGCGCGCGGTGGAAGCCGGCGCGCACGCGTTTGCCGCCCGGGGTGGGCGCTATACCAGCCTTTCGACCTGGAGCCGGGGTGAGACCGGAAACCTGGAAGGGTCACTGGAGATGCCGATGGCCGTTGGCACGGTGGGCGGCGCCACCCGCGTTCACCCTGCGGCTCAGGCCTGCCTGCGCTTAATGGGAATTAAATCGGCTGCCGACCTGGCTGAGGTGCTGGTTTCGGTCGGCCTGGCGCAGAACCTGGCTGCTTTGCGGGCGCTGGCGACAGAGGGCATCCAGCGCGGGCACATGACCCTGCATGCACGCCAGGTAGCGGTTGCTGCCGGCGCACAACCCGAACAGATCGATGCCCTGGTCGGACGCCTGGTTGCTGATAAAATCATCCGCATTGATCATGCGATAGCAATTTTAGAAGATTGGAATGGAGGAAACCGTGGACAATAATGATCATTTGGCAGAGCAGCAGGGGGGAGTGGCTCAAATCCCATCCCGCCCCGTTGGCATTGCCGGTTATGGAGTTTATATTCCGCGGTACCGATTGCCCGGCACCGAGGTCTCGCGAATCTGGCTTGGCGAGCCTTCGCCCGGCCCGGTTAAAGAGAAGGCGGTGGCGGGGCTCGACGAAGACGTTGTCACCATGTCGATTGAGGCCGCGCGCAATGCCCTGGCACGGGCGGCGATCGACCCCCAGGAACTGCGGGCTGTGTGGGTGGGTTCAGAATCTCACCCTTATGCGGTTAAACCCTCCGGCACGATCGTGGCAGAAGCGATTGGCGCACCGGTTCACATCCAGGCCGGGGATTTCGAGTTCGCTTGCAAGGCTGGAACAGAGGCGATGGCGGCTGCCATGGGTTTGGTTGGCTCGCACATGGCGGATTACGCTCTGGCGATCGGCATGGATACCGCCCAGGCTAAACCCGGTGACGCGCTGGAGTACACCGCTTCATCGGGTGGAGCGGCTTATATTATCGGTCCGGCTGAAAACGCCTTGGCGTCAATTGACGCCCATTATTCTTTCGCGACCGATACACCGGATTTCTGGCGGCGGGAACATCAAATCTACCCCGAACACGGTCAGCGCTTTACCGGTGAACCGGCTTATTTTAATCACATTATCTCAGCTTCGCGAACCTTGCTGGATCAAATGGGTCTCACGGCAGCAGATTTCAAATATGCGGTCTTCCATCAACCCAACACGAAATTTCCCCAGCGGGTCAGCAAGCAGCTTGGCTTTACGCCGGAGCAGATCAAAGATGGGTTGCTCTCACCGGTGATTGGAAACACCTACGCCGGATCGGGCATGGTTGGGCTGTCCGCTGTACTGGATATTGCTGAGCCGGGCGATCGCATCCTGATGACCACCTACGGCTCGGGCGCCGGGTCGGACGCCTTTGTGATCACCACCCAGGAAGCGCTATTGGAACGACGGAATGCCGCGCCCAGCACCCAGACTTATATTGCCCGCCGCACACAGATCGATTACGCCACCTATGCCCGCATGCGCGGGAAGATTGCCATGAGATGAGGGTGCCATGGATAAACGCCCATCAGATGTAATTGTGGCTGGCATCAGCCAGGCACCGGTTGGTGAGTTTTGGGATCAATCGATCCGCCAGTTAGGAATCGAAGCGATCCTGGATGCCCGCAAGGATGCGGGCGGGCTGGCACCCGAGGTGCTGTATGTCGGCAATATGCTGGCTGTCTCTGCCTCTCGCCAGGCAAACCTGGGCGCCCTGCTGGCTGAGAACGCCGGTCTGTGCGGGATTGAGGGGGTCACTGTGGAAGCAGCCGACGCCTCAGGCGGGGCAGCTTTGCGGCTGGCTTACCTGGCTGTGCGCTCAGGTGCTGTGAAAACAGCCATGGCGCTGGGCGTGGAAAAGTACACCGATGTGATTGGCGGGGCATCGGAAGCCATGCTTGCTCACATGCTGGATGCTGATTACGAAGCAGCTGAGGGATTGACCCCGGCCGGCCTGGCAGCGCTTTTATTTCAGCGTTACCTGCTTGAGTATGAGGTCGATCGCGACGCCCTGGCAGGCTTCCCAGAAACCGCCCATGCCAATGCGTCGGTCAATCCAAACGCTATGTTCAAGTATCAGATGCGCCCGGATGTTTATCATCAGGCTGTTGTTTCCGAGGGTTTTACGTTGTATGACGTGGCGCCCTATGCGGATGGGGCAGCGGCAGTGCTGCTCACCCGCGAGGATTGCCTGCCTGCGGGTTGGGACCAACCGCGTGTCAGGCTGATCGGATCCAGCCTGGTTACGGATACGCTTTCTATTCATGATCGCCATCAACCGCTGGTATGGGATGCAGCCCGTTTGAGCGTTGAACGCGCCTGCCGTGCAGCAGGAATCATGCCCCGGGATGTGGATTTTTTTGAAATCCATGACGCCACCACCCTGCATACTGTCCTTTCACTCGAGGCAGCGGGGTTTGCTTCGCAGGGACAGGGTTGGATGCTGGGTAAACCTGAGACGATCGGACTGGGCGGTCAGATCCCGATAACCACCTTCGGCGGCTTGAAGGCACGCGGAAATCCGATCGGTGCAACCGGGGTCTACCAGGCGGTGGAAGCCACGCTGCAATTGCGCGGGCAGGCGGGTAAAAACCAGGTGCAGGGTGCCAAACTGGGCCTGATCCAGTGCCTGGGCGGGATGGCCTCCACGGCAGCAGCGCATGTTTTAGTAGCGGATAGCGGTTAGTCGGTCGTTGGGCAGGAGAAGGAAGGAGGGCTTTCGGTCGATGGAAGTCCTCCTGTAAGGATTTGCCCTCAGACTTTCATTCCTTGATCTTATTTCAATGATACAATCTACAAACGATGATTCCCACTATTCAGGAGGACATTCCATGAAGGTTTTGATCACTGGCGGGGCAGGCTACATCGGCAGCACAATTTGTTCGGCGCTGCTGGATCACGGGCATACCCCGGTTATCCTCGATTCCCTGGTCACCGGTCAGCTCGCTTTCACCCGTGGACGCATCTTCTACCATGGCGACATCGCTGACCAGGACCTGGTGCGGCAGGTTTTTAAGGACCATCCTGACATCATTGCGACGATCCACTGTGCCGCCTTGATCGTGGTACCCGAGTCTGTGTCAAAGCCCTACGAGTATTACCAGGAAAACGTGGTCAAGTCGATGGATTTCTTTTTCCAGTTGGCGACTCTGGGTCACCCGCGAGTGGTGTTCAGCTCATCAGCAGCAATTTATGATGTGGTTCCCGGCTTCATGGTCACAGAGTCGTCGGCGCTTAACCCAATCAGCCCTTATTCGCGCACCAAGTACATGATGGAGATGATCCTCAAGGATTTTTGCCACGCCTACGGGCTGAAGGGCATTGCCCTGCGTTATTTCAACCCGATTGGCGCAGACCCGCACATGCGCACGGGTCTGCACATCAAAGAGCCCAGCCACATCCTCGGTCGGTTGGTGGCTGTGGCGAGGGGAGATGCACAGGAGTTTCAAATCACCGGCACGGACTGGCCCACCCGCGATGGCACTGGCATCCGCGATTATATCCACGTGTGGGACCTGGCTCTGGCGCACATCAAGGCGGTTGAGCGTTTCGATGCGGTGATTGAGGCGGATGCGAGCCTCGAGAATCCCTATGCGGTGATCAACCTGGGAACCGGTCGGGGCGTCACTGTGCGCGAAATGGTGATGGCTTTTGAGCATGTTCTGGGCCGTGAAATTCCCAAGGTGGAAATGCCACCGCGCCCCGGCGATGTTGCTGGGTCCTATGCCAACGCCGATAAAGCCCTGGCACTGCTGGGTTGGACGGCTGAACAGCCGATCGAAGCAGGGATTGCCGATGCGCTTAAATGGGGCGAAATCCGCGACCAGGTTTTGGGGTGGTGAAGGGTACAACATCAAGGTTGAGGCGTTGAGTCGTCTCTCAGAGCTTATACACGATGATCGCCTTTGGAGCAGAACGCCAGATGAAAAGCGAACAGGTCTGAAGAAAAGCGAGCGAGATCAGCATTCAATATTTAAATTCTCATCGTATGCGAGAAAAAATCGTCTATAATAGTATTAACCACAAGACAAAGGAACGCATTTGATGAGTATTTTCGATTTAATCTTTGGACATCCCGCCATTCGAGCGCTATCTGGTGAGCAGAAAAAAGAAGTCAACCTGCTGCTGGCTGAACTGGTGAAAATCGGTCGCCTGGACGATTACCTTTCGACCAGTCCGGGCGGACATTTTGATATCCGCTGCCATCACACCGGGGCGCGCAGGATCGGGATGAAATTGAACCAGATCGGCGGTTTGGAGCTGATGCAGGCTGCCCGGGCGCATGTTAAACGCAAACTAAAAATGGTGATGGCAGAGCACCTTGATTATTGCTGGCAGGGTATCGGAGATTGGAGAGCCTGATCATCTAAAAAATCCAGGAATCATTTTGTCTTTAATAAAAGGAATGCACGATGAACGACCAACCAGACACCCAAGAGGAGCAAACACCGCGTCCCCCGTATTACGACGAGAAAACTGAAGAAAAATACGAAAAAGAAGGCCAAAAACATGCCGAAAAGACCCACCAGGACCCCTTGAGCGCCATTACCTGGGCGCTGATCCTGATCTGGGCTGGCCTGGTCTTCCTGGCATCGAACCTGGGCTGGCTGGACAGATTCCAGCCGCAATTCAACCTGCCGGGAGAGATCGAATTTATGGGCTTGCGTACCTGGTCGGTCATCGCCCTGGGCGCCGGCATCATCCTCTTATTTGAGGCGATCATCCGCACGATTGTGCCTGCTTACCGCCGTTCTACCGGCGGGAGTTATTTTCTGGCAGCCATCCTGCTGGGGATCGGGTTGAACGCGATCTTCGGCTGGCAGCTCATTTGGCCCCTTGTGTTGATCGGCATGGGTCTGGCTGCCCTGGCCAACGCTTTTTTCCGTAAGCGCAAATAAGGTTTACAGCAGGCCAGGATCCAGGTTTTTAAGCATCCGCCATGTATGCAGTAGGGGAGTATACCAGCGTTCGCGCCCAATACAGCGGAAATACGGAGGCTGGTAGGCGCGCACCAGGTCGCCGATTTTATAGCGCGCCAGTATGGGGGTAGAAACGATCAAACTGCCGGTTTCACCCGGTTCCATTTCGTACAGCATCTTCACACCATGGCGTGTCTCGACTTCGAAGTAGAACAGGTCGTAATTAGGAACCCAGGCGCGCTTGGCATCCATTTGTTGACCGAACATGCCCTCAGTTGTGCCGTAAATTTCCCGAATGGCGGCTTGTTCACCATACAGCGCCGTTAATGTACCTGCCCGGTAGGTATTGATCCCCGGGGTGCTGCCCAGTGTCATCACCTGCACCTGCCACCTGTTTTTGGGATAACAGCGATGCTTTTTATACAGGTAGCGACAAAATTCGATCGCCGTGGGCGCCACACCGCCCACCAGGGTGACATTCTCATGCAGGCATTGTTCGTAAGCCAGGTTGAAACGTTTTTCCCAGGCTGACCAGGTCGTACCGCCGCCCAGCGCGTCGATGTCCTCCTGTGCTGGCATCGAGCGCACCGGCGTCTTGTGAGAAACAAATTTGGTATAGATGCCCGAGCTGTAGCCATATTCCAATTCCCGGTCGCCGACCTTCACCATGCCGACCACCGAGGGAAAGTTCAGGTTGAGGTTTACGCCCGCAAACACCTGCGCCGAACGGGTTTGGGCTGCGTACATCATCACCGCCCGCCCGGCTGAGACGCGCCTCTCGATATCCGTGGCGGTCATGGGGATGAACTTGGTCTCACCTTTGGTTGTGCCGCGGGTGATCGCCCAGCCCAGGGCGGGTTCGTGTAGTAAAAGCTCGTTTTCGCCCGCCATGACGCGTTCGATGAGGGGCTTGTAATCGTCATAGGTTGAAACGGGGAATTTCTCCCGGTAATCCACCATGTTGCTGACGGCGCTGGCGCTGAATTTTGCACCATATTCGGTTTGAGTGTAGATTTTCAGCAGGCTTTGCAGCACAACTTCCTGGGCTGCAGGCGGATTTTCCAGTGATGCCTGCCAAGGCTGCAGCATGCGGGCAATCATTTGCATCGGGTCAGGAGAATTGGGTGCGGCCATTATGCCTCCAAATTAGTTGGGTGGGTTGGCGAATTGTTAATATACCAAAACCAATTTAAAAAGACAAACTCCACAGGTTTCTTCGCCGACCCACCCTACTGGTGCCGGATCTCCGCCAGGCCTTTCCAGACTAAAATGCTCACCGTGACTACGAAGTATGCGCTTAACAGGGCTGCTTCCGCCAGGTAACCCAGTACCGGTACGATCAAAAATGCCAGCCCAATCTTGCCCAGCATGGCGAGAAAGCTCACCCTTAAAGGCAATTCCGCCCTGCCAAAAGCCAGCAGCAGGGAACGGTCCCAGTAGAAGATATTGGCAATTCCATAACCGACCATCAGCACCATTAACACCGCAAAGGCTGGCGCATAAGCTTCTTTGTAGATATAAATGGTGCGTCCAAACAGCATCCAGGGCGAAAAGAGTAGTTGCCGCCCTAACAGCAACAACCCGGCAGCCACAGCCCCCGTCCAGGCGCCTGAGATGGTGGTGACACGGATGAGCAACTGCTTGAGACGGTTCCATTCGCGGCGGGCTACGTGCCGGGTGATCTCGGGGAAGGTGGTGCTGATGAAGGGTGTGATCGGCATCACCACTAGGTTGATCACAGCCTGGGCGACCTTAAAATAGCCGGCTACCGAGGTATCGAAGAAATAGCTCACCCACAGCACCTCGCTATCGCGTGCCAGGGTGGTGACCATGCCGCTGAAGTTGGAATTGACAGCAAAGCGCACCATCTCTTTGCGCTCTGGCAGGTTGCCGCGCAAGGTTGTTCGCCACCAACCCTTCCCCAGATGTTTGGGTAGCCAGTACAGGGCAACAAAAACCGGGCCGAGCCCCAGGATGGTCTTGCCCGCCAGGTATACCAGCATGACGGCAAACACATCACCTTGCCTGAGGAATACCAGGGCAAACAGGCCGACGGTGACCAGGCTCTGGATAAAATTGATCAGCGCCAGTGATTTGAAGTGACCGGTCACCTGCAGCGCGCCGGTGGCGGTTTCGGTGATCATATTGCTGAGGATCGTGATCCCGTAAATGATGAACAACGGCTGGACGGCGAGGTCCTTGGCGAAGGCCAGTGCACCCCAGCGAGACAGGGCGAGCAATACCAGGTATGCCAGTAGCGAGGTGGAGAGTTCTGCCAGACCGGCTACTTTTATTATCGCTGAAGCGTGTTTGCGCTTGTCCTCAGCCAAAAATCCCCCCATGTACCGGACTACAAAATCACCCATGCGGAAAGACAGCAGGCGGTTGATATTGGTGACAAAGCTGATCACCACCCCCAATTCACCAAAGCTCGCCACACCCAGAAGATTGGCAGCCAGGACGCTGAGCACAGCGCTGATGGCCTGGCTGGCAAATAAATAGGCTGAATTGCTGACAACCTTTTTGAAGATGGCGTCCTTGCCCCAAAATTTAATCCTGGAAAACAGCTTTTCGTCCTCTTCCCGGGTTTGCTGTGGATGCTCTTCTGTGTTTTGATCCCTGGGAAGGCTCATGGGGTTTCGACCTGGCTGACCCAATCTCGTTCTGCCATGTACCAGTCCACCAGGTGGGTAACACCTTCTTCCAGGTTTACCTGCGGCTCCCAACCGAGGAGCACTTTGGCGGTTCTGATATCGGCCTGGTTGGTGTGAACATCGGCGTGGTGAAAAGCTTCGTACTGGATCCGGGCGCGCTTACCGATGCGGTATTCCAGCATGTGAATCAGGTGATTGATGGTGATCACCTCGTGTCCGCCCAGGTTGATCACCGCATAACCGAGGGGTTTCAGTGCCTCGATTGTGCCGCGAGCGATATCGTCCAGGTAGGTGAAGCCGCGCGATTGCTCGCCATCGCCGTTGACGATCACCGGACGGCCCTCGGCGATCCACTGGCAGAAACGGAACATGACCATGTCAGGACGCCCGGCAGGACCGTAGACGGTGAAATAGCGCAAAACCGTGACGTCAATGCCATACAGGTGGTGATAGGCAAAAGCCATCGCTTCAGCGCCCTTTTTGCTGGCGGCATAGGGCTGCAAGGGGTGATCGGTATCATCCGTTTCCTTAAATGGCGGATCGGATTTTTCAGCGTACAGGCTGGAGGTCGAGGCAAGAATAAACTTCCCAACAGGGCGTTGGCGGCATAGCTCCAGGAGGTTGAGGGTGCCGGTCAGGTTGGTATCCACATACACCCAGGGGTCTGTCAGGCTGGAGCGCACCCCGGCGCGAGCAGCCAGGTTGATCACCCCGTCCACTTTTTCAGGCAGCCAGGGTTTAAGGGACTCGATGATGGTCCGTTTAGCGATATCCCCCTTCAGAAAGTGAAAATTAGATCGGACCATCAGCTTTTTTAAGCGGTATTCTTTCAGGCGGACGTCATAGGCGTCATTCAGATTGTCAACGCCGTACACCTGGTGACCGGAATCAGTCAGCAGTTCCGCCACACGGTAGGCAATAAAACCCGCGACACCCGAAATTAAATAGTTAGCCATTAGAGCCTAACGACCTTGGGGTGATCTTTCCCCTGGTTTCCCAGGGCGTTACGGGTATCAACAATCAACTTTGCACTGGTGAGGATGGCACCGTAATCGTACTGTGCGTGGTTGGTGATGATGGCCACACAATCGGCACGCTCAACCGCTTGCATCAGGTCGGGTACGGAAGAAAGCGACAGCCCTTCCTCCTCAAGATGCGGGATATAGGGATCGTGATAAATCACATCAGCGCCTTTTTCCTGTAAAAGGTGGATCACATCCAGGGCGGGCGACTCGCGCAGGTCATCCACATTCGGTTTATAAGCAGCGCCCAGGATCAACACCTGGCTGCCATTGATGGGCTTTTTATGGCGGTTCAGGGCGTCCTGAATCTTTCCCAGGGTATAGCGGGGCATGCTGGTATTGATCTCAGAGGCCAGCTCGATAAAGCGGGCGGTGTAGTTTAACGAGCGGAGCTTCCACGACAGGTACAGCGGGTCAACCGGGATGCAGTGACCACCCAGACCGGGCCCGGGGGTGAATTTCATAAAACCAAAAGGCTTGGTGGCGGCGGCATCGATCACCTCCCACACATCGATTTTGAGGCGATCGCACATAATTGCCAGTTCATTGACCATGCCGATGTTGATCATGCGGAAGGTGTTTTCAAGCAGTTTGGTCATCTCGGCCACTTCACAGGTTGAAACCGACACAATGGTCTCGAGGGCCTGGCTGTACCAGGCTGTAGCTACTTCAGTGCAGTCCGGAGAGATGCCGCCGATGACCTTGGGTGTGTTGATGGTTGTCCAATCATCTCGACCGGGGTCAACCCGTTCCGGGGAAAATGCCAGGAAAAAATCTTCACATACCGCCAATCCACTGGTCGATTCAATCACCGGCAGAATCATCTCGCGGGTTGTGCCTGGGTAGGTGCTGGATTCCAGCACCACTACCATGCCCCGATGCATGTGGGGAGCCAGGGACCTGGAAGCCGAAGCGATAAAAGAAAGGTCCGGATCGCCAGTTTTACGCAAGGGCGTGGGAACACAAATTGATACGGCATCGACCTGGCTTAAAATGGCGTAATTGTTACTGGCGGAAAGCAAACCCGCATCAACCAGCGCTTTGACACGCTCGGAGCTTACGTCGAGAATATAGCTCTCTCCCCGGTTGATGGCCGCCACCTTCTCGACGTCCGGGTCCACGCCTATTACGGTGAACCCGGCTTCGGCGAAAACCACAGACAGGGGCAGCCCCACATAACCGATGCCCACCACGCCCACGCGGGCGCTTCGGTCACGGAATTTTTGGATTAAGTTTTCTTTGATCGTTCCCATGGGATAAACCCTTTTTTAAAAAGAATTAGAAAGATTATTTTATCACAGACCCTGGCGCCGGCACGTCTTCCTAAAAAAGACTGAGCTGTTCTGGCTGATCGTTACCCGCCGGATCATCACCGGGAAGGTCCGGGGTGACGTCTTGATCCTCGGCGCTGGTTTGGCGGGCAGCCTGTGCCTTTGTCATTAGAATGGGTAATTTCGCAAAGTCTTTCTTGACCACAGTGCGCAGGGATGGCTGATGCAGGGCGGCTGCCGGGTGGTACATGGCTACCACCATGCGTCCATGGGACCAAAAATCGCGGCCATGGATGAGGCTGATCTTCCCTTTGTCGATAAAATAGTTCATCGATACCCGACCAAGGGTGACGATCACATCCGGGTTGATCGCTGAAATCTGGCGTTCAAGATAGAATTTACAGGCATTCACCTCCTCCGGTTCAGGGTCGCGATTGCCAGGCGGGCGGCATTTGACCACGTTGGTAATAAACACTTCTTCGCGTTTGAACCCTGCATCGCCCAGGAGTTCCTCTAAAAAATTTCCGGCTGCGCCTACAAAGGGTCGACCCTGTTCGTTTTCGTAAAAACCGGGTCCCTCGCCAATAAACATGATCCGCGAATTGGGGTTGCCCTCCCCGGGGACAGCATTCTTGCGGGAAAGATGCAGCGGGCAGCGAGTGCAAACCCTGGTTTGCTGTGCGATTTCATCTAAAATTTCTTCAGGCGTCAAAACACACCTCCAGCGTATTGAATAACACACTCAATATTATCGGTTAACCACCAGTTCGGCAAGTATTTCAGGCACCAGTGGGTTTAAAGTCATCAAAAGTGCATCTTCGCCGGCATCCTGATAATATCCTTTGCGGTCGCCAACCACAGCAAAGCCAAATTTTCTGTAAAGATGAAGGGCGTCCTGGTTACTGGCTCTGACCTCCAGCAGTGCGTGGGTTGCACCCAACCGGGTTGCTTCTAGTAATGCCTTTGCCAGCAATCGCCGGGCGATGGAACGGCCGCGGTACTCCGGGTGAACCGCCAGTGTTCCGATATGGGCTTCATCGAGGATCAGCCAGACGACAACATTCGCGACAACCCTTGGCGGCAGGCGTTCTTCAATCCACTCTGCAACCCAGCACAAAGTCCCCTGGTTTTGTGCAAGGGCTTTACTAAATTCTTTTTCAGCCCAGGGTGTGAGGAAAGAGACCTGCTCAATGGCGTTAACCGGGTCTAAATCCGCCACGGTCATTGGGCGTAGACGGATGTGCCCCTCATCGGTTTTCGATTTCATGTTATCCAGGAATTGCGGACGTTGTGCTCAGATAGGTCGGCGCCAGGCTTGCAGGGTCGTCAGTATCGCCAGCCTGCAGGCGTGCCCAACCCAGGGCTGCCAGGAAGCCTGCCCGACGCAAACAACGTTCAGGCGGGAGCAGGCGTGCGTTTTTCCAGCGCCGCCCAATGATGGTGCGGGCTTCTGTTGATAATTCACCACAGATCAGCGTGGGCGATTCAATGGTTTTTACCAGATCCCTGGCATCCAGCACCACAGGTTCGCCCTGTGCAACCCACTCACCGTCAACGACATGGTAGGTGCCACAGGCCAACCGCTGGCGCCCGGCATGTAAAACAGCGACCATTGGACGCTCATCGAGGGGCTGTGCTTTGGCAATGACATCCAGTGAAGGGATACCCACAAGCGGGATGTTAACCGCCAGCGCCATGCCCTTAATAAATGAAGCACCAATTCTTAAACTGGTGAAGGAGCCTGGTCCTGTTGCCACTGCCAGACCGGTCAGCTCGCTTTGCTTGATGCCGGTGGATTTGATCATGCGGTCAAGCGCCGGTGCAAGCTCAACAGTGTGATGATGTTGAGTCTCCCAGGTGACTTCATAAAGTAAAAATGTGCCATCAAACAATGCCAAGCTGATCCATGAAGTTGATGTATCAAGGGCGAATAACACTAGAACACTCCATAAACTTTGCGGCGCAAATTAGAAACCATTGATTCATAACGTGCTCCTCGGGGAGTAAACAGCATGGTGCGGTTTTCGGGGGCTGTAGCTTCAAGTTGGACCCACAGGTGTTCGGCAGGAAGTGCGGCTTGGATCCGTTCAGCCCATTCAATCACAATGGTGCCCTGAACGAGCATCCGGTCAAGATCCACGACCTGGGCGTCTTGTGCGCTTTCCAAACGGTAAGCATCCAGGTGGAATAGTCGTTCCTGGTCGGGACGCCGGTATTCGTTTACGATCACATAGGACGGGCTTGTGACCGGATCAAGCGTGCCCCAGCCCCGACCGATGCCCTGGACGAGGGTGGTTTTTCCGGAGCCCAGCTTGCCTGCCAGGCAGATGATATCACCCAGCCTGAGATATCCGCCCAGGTGGATGCCCAATCGCCGGGTCTGCTCGGCGCTGTAGCTGAAAAATTCAAAGCTCAGGTCATCTAAGATTGGCATAAGGATTAAACAGTATCATATCAGATTCGTGTTCAACGAACAACCTTAAAGTTCCTTCCCTGGATCACCAGGTTGGGCCTGGTCCTGGGCGGAATCAGCGCTGAGGAGGATTTTTTTAAGCCGGTTTTTGAGTGCCCTGCGCTCAAGCATGACCCGTCGCCCACAGGTGAGGCATTCGAGGCCAATATCCGCGCCGAGGCGCACCACGCGCCATTCGTACCCGCCGCAGGGATGCGGCTTACGCAGGCGTAAGATATCGCCAAGGCCCAGTTCAGTTAACATGATTGGATTATACCATCCAGACGGGCAGGGTTTTTAAATTTCTCGACTATTTTCGGTATGCAACGCTCAGGGTTAATGCCCGGTTCCTGGTTTGGAGGTGTCCCCGGGCTTATTCGGGAATTTCCGCAGCTTCAGCCAGCAATTCTTGTAATCTGGGGTGGTTTGCATAAAAACCGCGGTATTCAGGCGGCAGCAGCATGGCGATGCGGCACATGATTTCATCGGTGTTTTGGGCTAACCAGGTCTGGCGGTTCTCGCGATCAAACTCTGGCAGGTTGTAGGGGTAACCTACACGAAGCGTTACTGTTGGGCGACGGAATTTCATCCATTCACCGTAGACCCGCTCTGTGCCGATGATGCCAATGGGTAAAATTGGGACGGAAGCTTTGGCGGCCAGCATCGCGGCGCCCTGTTTGCCTTCAAGCATGCCTACGCCCTCATGACTGCGAGTACCCTCCGGAGCAATGCCAACCACACGTCCTTTTCGCAGCCAGTATAGAACCTCGCGCAAAGCTGAAAAGTCGGTTGTTTCCCGATCCATCCAGACGATGTCGCCAATTTTTTCCAGGACCCATTTGAAGAAAGGCTTTTCCTTGTATTTTTTGGCGACAATTGCCACCTTATCCATGCGTTGAGGAACTGCCATCAAAAAGGGCACATCCAGGCGGCTGACGTGATTGGTGGTCATCATCACACCGCCTTGTGAAGGAATGCGTTCCCCATTGATGATTTGATAGCGGGTTATTTTGTTGATCAGAAAGATGACCAGTTTGAAAACAGGTTTCTCAGGCATGGTGATTAATTTCCTCTATGCTATAGTTAACGGGCATGTCTGCTAAAGGTTGCCCTGATTGTACCTTTCCGGATGAATGCTTTCGGTTGCAGCCAGGGGATGTGGCTTTTCTTTCCGCAAATGTTTGTTGATTAAAATCAGACCGATCACTGCCAGCACTAACATCAGGGTTACCGGTAAGTGGGAAAGCAGAGTCTGGGCGAAGGTGGGTTCTGCTTCTAAAATCAGCAAAGGTGCCACCCCTGAAATAAGCGCCAGAACATTCCAGGCGCCATGCAGGACAAACGCTCCCAGGGCGCTCAGGCCAAGGGAGAGCCATTTTGAATCGCTCCATGCCCGGGACAATCCCCAACCCATCATGCCCGAGGCGAGCATGTGCAATACACCCGTCCCAGCCCGGCCGATGGCCATTAACAACCAGTCTTCTGCGTTAATGACGTTGGTGAAATACAGCACGTTTTCCATCAAGGCAAAACCTGCGCCACACAACAGTCCACCCACAAAACCCTCCTGCGGGGTGATTTTGCGGCCAGCCAGTGACCATAAACCCAGCGGCTTGATCACCTCTTCAATGATTGGGGCTATCCCGCCGAAAATTGCCAATCCCCAGAAAATGACGCTTGGCTGCAGGAGAAGGGGCTTGAGGAAGTCAAGTATGGCGTCCAAATCCTGGTCCATCATCGTTAACTGTTCAATCAGCCCCAGTAATTGCTGCTCAAGTAGTGGATTGGCGTTAATACGTAGACCCAGCCCGATGCCCCCGATGCCAGCCAGGATCAGGATGACCAGCAGTTCCAGGACAATCACTAGGAATGGCAGTATGGCAATACTGATTCCAAAAATTCGCCATTTTCTGACCAGGGATCCGCCTACTAAACCCTTTTGAGCAGCCTGGTAGATCCATAAAATGGGAATTCCGGCAACCAGAATGTTGATCGGGCCCAACAGGATCACAGCCACATTTTCCAATCGGGCGATCAGCCAACCCAGTGAAACCACGACAGGCCAGATCAGGATCACCCAGCGAGCGGCTTTTGCTAAGACGGGATGGCTCAGATCCAGCCAGGTCAACGAGGGTTTTCCTCGCAGTTGATTGATGCTGAGCAGTAAAAGTGGGAGGAGCAACACGCCGCCCATGATCGACGCCCAGAAGAGCAATCCGATGGGCATGCTCTGTGAGATGCTCATTTGCGGATCTAAAATAAACAGCAGCCAGGCAGCGCCTGTTGAGAAGGCTTGCATGGCAAAAAACAGGATGCCCAGGGTGCTGACCAGTAGGGTCAGTATCACCCGCCAATTCTTACCCGGTTTTATCTGTTCTGTCATTTAATGTTCGCCTGTGATGGTTATTTTTTAATGATCTCAATGCCATTGATGATGGTGGCGTCTTCAAAGCCAACCGCGGTTTGTGGGTCTCGGAAGGCGATCAGATCTAATATGGGCATGCTTTCCTCGGTTACCTGGCCGAAGATCGTGAAACCACCGTCCAGGGAGGGAGTGGGCGCCAGGGTGATGAAAAATTGACTGCCGTTTGTGTCGGGACCGGCATTAGCCATGGCAAACAGCCCATTGCGATCAAACGAAAGGTCGTTATCGGTCTCATTGACGAAGGTGTATCCAGGCCCGATTATTCCAAGGCCAGAAGGGTCACCCGCCTGGGCAACAAAGCCCGGGAGAACCCGGTGGAAATAGACATCGTCATACCAACCATTTTGCGCCAGGAAGACAAAGGAGTTGACCGTAATCGGGGCGACATTGGCAAAAAGTTCGATGTCAATTTCACCCGCGCTGGTGTTCAACCTGGCCAAATAAGAGCCTTCAGGATCGATGACCCAGGCAGGGCACTCCAGGGAACCGCCGAATTCGTACGCCCCGAGCAGACCGTAAAGGTTGGGGTGATTGTCGCGAAAAATCCGGTCGTTCACGACCACGGTTGGTGTGTAACTCAAGCCGATGGCAAACCGCTCTTCGGTGAGCTGTTCAATCCAGGCTCTTTTTTCAGGGTTGAGAAGGTCTTTGGCAAACTGGTCCACATCCAGCCCCCAATCCTCAGCGACCTCCTGGACCCAATCGGCAAATTCATCTTCCGTCATCTGGCGCCAGTAATCCTGATACAGATACAACAAGTCGTGCATTTCCCAGAATTTACCCTGGGCGCCTGCTGCCTCGGCAGCTAAGCCCGAGATAAAGGCTTTATCATGGATAGATGGCAGGGGTAAATGCCGGAAGGCCAGCTTAACCGCATTGGGAAAATTATTAAGCAAAAAGCTCGTCAATTGCGCAAAATTTACACAGGCTGGACATTGAAAATCGGCGTATTCGATGATTGTAATCGGGGCGTCCGGGTTTCCACGCACCCAGTCCTCATCGGATAATGGTGGGAGTTGATCAATGATCGCCTGGTAATAATCGGTTTCAGCGGAGGTTGTGTAATCGTATGCTGTGGAACAGGGCATGCGGTCCGTCAGATCTCCTGAATCACTTTCAGGCGTGACCTGCGGCGTCGGATCCATGATTACTGGGATGGCTTCAGGCGTTTGCTGGGGTTCAACAGCTTTAGGAGCACAGGCTGCGACCAGCATAGCGCTGATTAATAATATGAACATCGTCTTCTTTGGCATTTCAAACCTTTCCTCGTGGGTGTATTTACCAATTAACCCTGGGGCGCTGCCAAACAGGGTGAGTCCTTCACCCTCGCCCCAGCCGGCTGGTGACCGCTGTTTGCAGGGCTTTCTGGACACTTTCTTTATCTTCAGTCGCGTCGATGATCACCCATCGCGCAGGTTCTGCTTCTGCCAGGGCAAAATAGCCCTGCCGGACGCGTTCGTGGAATGCCAGCGTATAAGCATCCAGCCGGTTCCATTCTGTGCTGTTGACGCGCTTGCGTTCCATTCCCACTTCAACGGGAACATCCACCAGCAGGGTCAGATCGGGTTTCAGCCCACCGGTGGAAAAATTAAGCAGCGTTTGCAGTGTGTCCAGGTCGGTTTTATGGCCAAACCCCTGGTACGCCAGGGTGGAATCGCCGAAGCGATCACACAATACAATCTTCCCCGCTGCCAGCGCCGGGCGGATGAGCTCTTCCACGTGCTGGGCGCGGGCTGCCAGGAACAGTAAGATCTCGGTGCGGGGGGTGATGGACACGTTTTTAAGGTTCATCAAGACTTCACGAATCTGGTTGCCGACGGGGGTGCCACCCGGTTCACGGGTGAGAACAACCTCGTAACCCGCATCCTGTAAAAACTCTTTTAGTGCAGGCAGTTGAGATGTCTTCCCGCTGCCATCGGGCCCTTCCAAGGTGATAAACATGGTTATTCTCTAAAAATCCTCACGTGCCGATTGGGTTCTTTACCATAAGAATGCGAGACCAGGTCAGCCTGGCGTGCCATTTCGTGCTGTAAACGGCGAATTGTGGACGAGGCGGGCGCCAGGTCAATCCAGCGCTCGCCGTTCAACACAGCCTCGATAGCGGCCTGGGTTTGATCGACCACAGTGCGATCCTGCCCGGCAATCTCCTCGACACTGGACAGGTTGAACACATCGACTAAAAATTGCTCTAATTGCTGGCTGGTGTTCGACCGTAAGACAAAAATGGGCATTTTACGCTGTTCTGCCTCAACAATAGGCTGCTGGCGCTCGCGATAATAACGGCGCAGAGTCAACAGGGCGTCAGCTTCTTTCAACTCGCGTACGATTCGGGCAGGTACATTCAGCAGCTTCGCTGCCTGGGTCAGCCGGTTGCGCGCCACCCCAAATGGAAAAATGTTGATCGGCTTCAACGGTTGTGTCTCCATCTCAGCCATTGCCAGGGGGTTTTTTGCGCCTGCTACCTGGAGCATCCCAACCTCGTTGCGTTGATTGCCAGTCGAACGGCTGAAGGGCATCGTTTCTCGTTTGCCTGACCTGCTTAATGCCTGGGCGGCTGTGCTGATCTTTGGAACCGCCGGTTTTTGCGTATGGATTCGATTTTGCTCATCACGATAGCGGATTTCCGGCGGAAGCGGGTAGCCCCGTAAAAGTGCGTCTACAGCCGCAGAGACATCGTTCTGTACGGCAACCCGGTCCCGATCCTGGATCTCGACCAGCATATCAAAGGTCGCAGGTGCGCGGCGTTCGAGAACGGTCTTTTGGGTACCGCGCCGGCGGGCTTCCTCATCGGAAAGGGTAACGGATTCAATTCCGCCAACCAGGTCAGACAGGGTGGGGTTGAGCAGGAGGTTTTCAAGGGTGTTGCCGTGGGCAGTGCCGATCAGTTGAACCCCACGTTCAGCAATTGTGCGAGCCGCCATGGCTTCCAGTTCTCTACCGATCTCATCGATGACGATCACCTCGGGGTTGTGATTTTCTACAGCCTCGATCATCACCTCGTGCTGGAGAGAAGGTTTGGCCACCTGCATCCGGCGGGCAGAGCCAATCGCCGGATGGGGGACATCTCCGTCGCCGCCAATTTCGTTGCTGGTGTCCACGATGATCACGCGGGATTTTTCTGCCAGGATACGGGCTGTCTCCCGCAGGATGGTGGTTTTACCCACTCCCGGTCGCCCAAGGATGAGGATGCTGGCGCCGGATTCAATTAAATCCTGGATGATGTCGCTGGTACCATAAACTGCGCGCCCGATCCGGCAGGTCAATCCGATGACTTCCTGGCGCCGGTTGCGAATGGCTGAAATCCGGTGCAGGGTGCGCTCGATCCCGGCGCGGTTATCGGCATCAAACTCGCTGATGGATCGCGTGACGGCTTTGATATCGTCATAGGTGATTTCTTGTTCACTGAGAACCGCCTCACGGTTTACGAAACGCGCCTTTGGCCGCCTTCCTAAATCCATGACAACTTCGAGTAAATTATCGCTGTCATCCAGCTCACGTAAAACCGCAGAAATTTGCTGTGGCAGGATTCCCAGCAGCAAATCAAGGTCATCTGTAATTTTTTCGTGTTTTTGCATATTCAAAAATTTTCTTTCCCATAAAATTGATGCCAGGGAAGGTTACCTCAGCACCACCTTTAATTCTATCCTAAATTGATGAATGTAGGCTTTGTCTGCAACTCGACAGCCCGGGTTTTATTCCCGGGAAGCTTCGATCGGCGCAACAGGAAGGGTCGGCTCACGATTGCCGTTTTCAAATGCTGGATATGAAAACTCGGTCTTAACCCGTTGACGGTGTGCCATATAGCGCACCAGCAAGGCTTGCGCAGGGAGCACCCGAACAGAGCGTTCGAGCAATGCAGGTTCTAACCAGGGCTGGTAGGAGCGTGAGGTGATATAGACCGGGCGCCCATGCAGGTCAGGCAGCGCCAGCAGTAATTGCTCCAGCAGTTCGGTCATATCAATCCTGGTTTGCGGGTTGACGACAGGCAATACCCACACCCCAACCGGACCGTAGACCAGGTCTGCATAAGCTTGCAGATCGCCCTTTGGCGCGTAATGCACCAGGCCGAGCGTCTCCTGGCGGGAAAGGAATTCCACAGATTGCACCAAAGGCGGCACCAGGGTGTAGTACAGGTTGCGCATTCCCGCTATATCTGTGCTTGACCAAATCCGCCAGCCTGACGAGCGTTGATGGCGGGCTTGCCCTGGCGGGGCACATTGATAGACGTTTTGTTGGGTCAGAACTGAGAAACCTGCCTGGCGAAAGTATGGAAAGAGGGGTGAATCTGTGAAAACTTCTGCCACGACCTGTTTTGCACCCCAGCCACCGGCTTTTTTCACCAGCGCTTCCAGCAGGGAAACCAGGCAGTGTGAATCCCCACGGGTTGGTTCGAGCAGGTAGTTAATCTGGGCGCTGCTCATCTTTGAAGACTGGTAAATTTGGGCAATACAGCGCTCCTGGTCATCCTCAGATTGGAAAACGCCGGTAAACCGGTGATCGGTTGGGTGAATTGCAAACAGGAGGTGACTTAGAGAGAGGGGCTTGCCGTGGGTGAGGTGCAGAATGTTGTCCAGGCAGGTGAGCTCTCGGCGATGACGATAAAGATATAACCAGTCATTCCAGAGGATTTCACGCTCGCTCATGTCCTTGCGATACTCACAAAAAAGGGTTAAAGGGGGTATCGACAATCATCGCCTGATAAAGACAGCTTCCCAGCCTGTCTTTGTGCTGGGAAGCAATCATGCGTCTATCGGGCAGGATCATCAATGCCGATGTCCATCTTGATATTAATTCTGGACGAATTACCAGCCGCGGGTGGAAAGCATGTCGGATTCGGAGAGATCTGCCACCTGGCGTCCCACCATGGCTTCACCTAGGTTACGGCTGATTTCAGCCAGAACCCGGGGGTTATCAAAATTGGCGGCGGCTTTGACAATGGCTGCAGCTCGTTTCGCCGGGTCACCGGACTTAAAAATACCCGAACCAACAAAGATGCCATCCACACCCAGTTGCATCATTAAGCCAGCATCGGCAGGGGTTGCAATACCGCCGGCAGCAAAGTTGACGACGGGCAGGTGTCCAAGCTGGCGCACCGCTTTGACCACTTCATAGGGCGCGCCGATATCTTTCGCGTAGGTCATCAGCTCTTCTTCAGGCATATTTTGCAGGCGCTTAATCTCACCCAACACGCTGCGCGCATGGCGAACCGCTTCGACCACATCGCCAGTGCCGGGTTCACCCTTGGTGCGCAGCATTGCTGCGCCTTCGCCCAGTCGGCGTAAGGCTTCACCCAGGTTGCGGCATCCGCACACAAAAGGTACTTCAAAAACGTGTTTGTTGATGTGATAGGCTTCATCAGCGGGGGTTAACACCTCGGATTCATCGATAAAGTCCACGCCGAGGGATTCCAAAATTTGGGCTTCAACAAAATGTCCGATGCGGCATTTAGCCATCACCGGGATAGAAACCGCATCCATGATTTTGATAATTAACTCGGGGTCGCTCATGCGGGCAACTCCGCCATGGGCGCGAATGTCTGCGGGAACGCGCTCCAGCGCCATCACTGCGACTGCACCAGCATCTTCAGCGATCTTCGCGTGATCGGACGTGACCACATCCATGATCACTCCGCCTTTTAGTTTCTGTGCCAGGCTTTTTTTCACCTCAAAAGCCGCAATTTGTTGTTCCATAGAGCCTCCAAAAGAATGTTTGTCATACAAATTTTACCACACATGAGGTCAAGCAACAATCAACACACGCAGCGTGGTGAAAAGAAATATAAAACTGAAATTAACTCAGTTAATCAAATTTTATCGACGTAGCGGGTGTCATCCAGGGAGTTTTTTGTCCCGCGCAGAACAGGTTTTTCTTCAGCCGTTGTTTCTTGGGATGGCAATAAGGCTTCTTCGGCTGCGCTAAGCTCTTGCGGGGTGGCGCGCCTGGTGATGCTCCATTTCCCGCAGTGCTCACAACGGTCGAATTTCCCAACGATCATATTGATTCCCCAGATGTGGCGTGGGAAAGGGCGCCCGCACCTGGGGCAGATCGCGGCGCCTGACAGCCCATAACTCCCGGGTTTGCCAGGTTCCCCACTTTGGCGAGGCCTTCGTTTATTACCCAGCGCCAGCACCAACCCATAGATCGCCAGGGAAAATAAAAGGATTGCACCCAGTCCGCCAAATATCAACGCCAGGATGCGCTTTTCGGCTTCAGGTGTGATAAAGTTCAGGTGGACTGCAGCAGTGGTCTCCTCCCGACCGTCGTGCAGGGTCACCCGCGCGCGCAGCAGGCGAAGACCAAATCCATACTGGTCCGTATGGAATTGGAACGAAAAAGGCGCCTCTTCTACCAGGGTCATCAGCTCATCATCGATGAAAAATTCAACCGCGGCAACCTGGTGGACGTCGCCTTTAATGCTGATGGATAATTGACCCCTGACGTTAATTCCTTCGCCATAACCATAAAGTCTGCGCCAGCTGACTTGATACTCCTCATCCTGGGCGGAAACGGGCAGGGCAATCATCATTAACAGGGTTGTGATTAACAAAGCCAGGCTGAGGTTTTTACATTTCGCCATCGGCGGTGATCCTTATTTCCAGCGAGTGAGAATCGTCTCACGCTGAAAGATGCTGACGCCCAGGTAAATCAACCCAATATCGACCAGCGCCAGGCCCCCGATAAAACTGAACATCACCAGCAGGTTGATGACGATCACCCCGGCCAGCTGGGCAAAAAGCGCTGCCAGCACCGGGACAATCAACAGGACAGATATTTGTTCAGCCACGCGGGGATCGTTTACTCGCGAAGAAACAAACAGGGAAAAATTTACTGCGGCAATCGCCATCAATGGCCCGGCAACCAGCACGGCCAACAGCCAGGTTGGGCTGATAATGTAACGCATAACCGGGGCGGAAACGCCAATCAGCGGCAGTGCGATCAAAAAAAGCCCAAAAGAAATCCATCCAGCCAGGATGGCAGGGATGGCGGCAGCCAGGCTTTTCCCTGCCAGCAGCTCGAAAGTAGAAATAGGCGTTGCCAGCAATGGCTCCAGGCTGCGGGTGGTTTTTTCCCCGACCACGCTGTAAGCGGCAATGGTGACCGGGATGATCACCGGTATCATCATAAACAGGAGCATGAACATATTGATCAGATACACCTGCATACAATCGCCCGGGGTCATCTCTGCAGCGCAAAAGGATAGGAGCGCCGGCGGAAGTTCAGAAAAATCACCTGCAATTTCACCCCCCATGCTTTGCCCGGTTAAAAACAACATGAGCACCGGCAAAGCCACTAAAAACAAGGGTATGAAGATCAAGGTGAACAGGACCATCTTATGCTGAAAAACCTCTGCCCATTCTTTGTCGATAATTGTCCAGATGTGTTTCATGGCTCGGTTACCTCGGGTTGATTTTCTCCCATGGTTTGCATGTAGATTTCTTCTAACGAGTGGCGTAATTCACCGACGAACTGAACATCAGCCCCTGCGGTCACCAGGGTACGAATAATTTGGGGATTTAAGTTTTCCGGGTCTTCGGTAGTAATCACCAGTTTGCTTTCAACCTGTGAAATATCTTGAACGCTGGGCAGCGCCTGAAGTTGTGGCAGCCAGGCGGGGTCAACCGTACGTAAATGAATGACAATTTTCCGCCCGAAGAATTTTACGCGCAGGTTCTGGGAGGTGTCGACCTCGATCAGGTGAGTTCGAAAGAGACCGATCCGGTCGCACAGGCGGTCGGCTTCGTTGAGGTTGTGCGTACACATGAAGATCGTCCGCCCCTGGGAGCGCAGTTCTTCGATAAAACTGCGCACAAGCAAGGCGGCTTCCGGGTCCAACCCGCTGGTAGGCTCGTCAAGGAACAATAACCGGGGTTCATGCAGCAAAGCCCGGCAGATCGCCAGCTTTTGACGCATCCCTTTAGAGAAACTACCCACGGGATCGTCGCGGCGCTCCCACAAGCCGAGCATTTGCAGGTATTTTCGAACCTGGCCTTCTACGTCTTCAACGTCGTACAGCTTCGCATAGATAGTGAGGTTTTTAAAGGCACTCAAGCGTTCATACATCCCGGGGTTTTCCGTCAATATTCCCACATTGCGGCGGATATCCTGGTCACTTTCGCCCAGTGGATAACCGCACACCCGGGCTGTGCCGGTTGTGGGTGCAATCAGGCTGGTGAGCATGCGGATCGTGGTGGTCTTGCCTGCCCCGTTGGGACCTAAAAAGCCAAACACCTCGCCTTCCTGAACGTTCAGGGTCAGATCAACCACCGCTGGAATGTCAACGCCTTTTTTGATTTTAAATATTTTCGTCAAATTTTCAGTTTCTATCATATCAAGCTTTCAAATCGGTCAATAGAAATCCGTTGTTGATTTTTATTGTACTTCAAGAAAAAGCCAACCAGTAAACGGCGATTCCAAAGGTCACCGCAACGTTGAGGGAGGTCTTTAACCCGCTCATTGGCACTGAAAGTACCAGGTCGGCAATTTCCAGCAAGCCAGGATCAACCCCCGCCTGTTCATTGCCCACCACCAGAACCAGGGGTTGTGCGCTGCAAATTGAGAGGTCAACCGAGAAAAGGGGTTGAGATTCCGGCGTGGTTTCCAGTGCCAGGATGCAATATCCCCGGGTATGTAATTCTTTTGCCAGGTCAAGCGCGTTTAAGTGCGCTGACCAGGGGAGCGTGTGTTCAGCGCCCAGGGCAGTTTTTTGAAGGGCTGGATGTTTCGCAGGGTTGGGGGTGATCCCGCACAGGTAGATGTGCTGGGCGCCCACGCCATCTGCGGTGCGAAAGATCGCGCCGGTATTATGTGCGCTGCGAATGTTATCCAGCAGCACGTTGATTTGCCGTTTGGGATGAATGCAGCGATTCTCAGGCCCACGGTGCTGGAAGGATTCTGCCGCACGGGTCATCGGTAAACCGCAAAGGGGACAGTAAGCGCCCGAATGCACCGCCGGGTCAATCGGCATTCGCAGGCGGCAATCCGGATGTGTGCATTGTCGAACTTCGTACATGGTCACGCTCCTTTGCCCAGGAACACAGGATGGGCTCCCTGCTGAGGGATATAATTTTAACGTATGTTGTCGCTTTAAGTGTCTCCATGGATGCACCTGTTTCCAGGCGATTAAAAGCCAAACGCCTGGGTGAGGGGGGCACCCAGACGTTTGACGATCATAAATATATCATGGTCGCCTGTGGATTGCAAGGGTTAAGAGGTTAAATTCACATTAGTGTTTTAATGTTTATTGCCTCCGGTGCCCAGTACTGCGTTCAGACCAATCCCGAGAGACATGGGCGATCAGAACCTGGGTGGGAAAATCCTGGGACTGTGTATCTACCAGGTAACCCGGCGACCAGAAGTCGCCGATGTTTTCATCGGTTTGCAAGGCGGGAAAAGCTTCGAAGATCCGTTTTGAAGTCCACTGCCTGACAGCAGCCAGCGTTTTCAGGGTCAGGCATTCGGGAAAATCCAGCAGGGTCCATTTAAAATAATCGGGTCGAATAGAAATCAGATCCAGTTCCCAGCCATAAATTTGGCTCAATTCTGGCATCCAGACCCGCAAATCTTGTGCCAGTTCACCTAAAAGATAGTGTTCTTTCATGCGCGGGACTAGGTAGAAGGAGGTGTCATAAACCGTTGCTGCCAGGGTAGCCAGGTCGTCATTTGAGGCAGGTTGAAAGTCGGGTTGCTGGTCGCCAGGTGCCTGACTGCTGGATTCAACAGCGCCCGGTTGACGGGCTGAATATCGGTCATCGATTTCTTCCGCGGGCTGGTCCTTGATCCCCGCTTGAAGAATGCTGGCCAGGTCCTCTTCGGCTGGCGATTTGGGTTCCAATGGCTGCCAGGAGCGGTTTGCCGAAAGGTCAGCTTGAGAAGGCTTCACTTTGTGATCAGAAACTCCTTGACCCTGTTTTTCTGCTGGTTTTTTTGGCTTTGCAGACACCATTTCATCCTTATCGTGCTGGGCTGTATTCCATTCTAATTGTCATTTATTTGATGTAGATTTCTGTTACCTTGCAAGGATTGTTCCAGCCCCATCACAACACCTGCGAGAATATTCTCAAACCCATTTTCAAGCCGCAAGAATTTCTTCAAATCATCGGGGTTTGACCCTTCAGTTTGATGAGACCGTGTTCACGCAGCCATTTTTGACCAGCTCTACGCCACAATGTTGGCTGAGATGGAGCTGTTTTTAATAATATAAGCAACTTCAGTGTAATTATTATACTGGAAGATTTCGTCGGTTTACCCGGTTGCGGAGTGTGGCTCTGGTCATCTATAGAGGATCATTGTGCATGCATTGACTCGTACTTTGCGGGTGATTGCCAACAAGGGCTTCACCGGACCCCAAGGAGATGAAGGCGTACAAGAATTGCACCTGGTGCTTCACGCCTGATTTGATAAAACCAAATGCCAGCCTATTGACGCCCGAATATTACTCTTCTGAATTAACTCAGTATCATTATTAGCGGTGAAAATACCGCTTTCCAGCGAGCAATAATCAAGACATGTCCTGGGCAACGGGTGGTGATGCCAATTCTTATGCCTATACCCGGACTGACTTCGGTATAATTAAAGTGATCTGGGCAGCAATAGCGATCATGCATGAGAATGGATAGGAATATCAAAGCAGAAAGGAAATTCAATAGATGAAAGAATACGATGTGATTGTGATTGGCGCCGGACCTGGCGGGTACGTCGCCGCCATCCGTAGCGCCCAACTGGGAAAGAAAACTGCCATCATTGAAAAGCGCTTCCTCGGCGGCGTGTGTTTAAATGTGGGTTGTATCCCATCAAAAGCCCTGCTCAAGAACGCCGAAATTGCCCACACCCTTCGGGAACGGGGCAAGGAATTCGGGTTCAAGCTGGATAACCTTGAGCTGGATTACAGTGTTGCCCATGACCGCAGCCGCAAGACCTCTGACCGGCTGGTGCGTGGCATCCGCTTCCTGATGAAAAAGAATGAGATTGATGTGCTGATGGGCGCAGCCAAACTGACCGCCAGGGATACCGTGGAAGTGACACCGGCGGAGGGCGAGCCCGAAGTTCTTAAAGCCAGGGATATTATCATCGCCACCGGTGCACACTCTTTCAGCATCCCGGGTGTGGAAGTGGACGGCGAAAAGGTCGTTGATTACGAGGTCGCCATCCTGCGAGACACGCTGCCAGAATCAGCGGTGATTATCGGCGGCGGCGCTATCGGCGTGGAGTTTGCCACCATCTGGAGCGCCTACGGTGTCCAGGTGACGATCATCGAGATGCTTGATACGCTCCTGCCGCTTGAAGACCCGGCGGTGGGTAAGGAGATCGAAAAAGCCTATAAAAAGCGCGGCATTAAGGTGATGACCGGCTCAAAGGTGAAGGGCGTCACAACCAACACGAAGGGCACCTCCGTTACCGTGGAAACCGGGGAGGGCGAAGAGGTTATCGATGCGGATCTGACCCTGGTCGCAATCGGTTTCAAACCCAACAGCCAGGGCCTGGGTTTGGAAGACGTGGGGGTCAGGCTCAGCTCGCGCGGTCACATCGAGGTCGATGAACGCATGGCCACCAGCGTGGAGGGCATCTGGGCGATTGGTGATGTGACCGGTAAACTCTTGCTGGCGCATGTAGCCTCTGCGATGGGGATCGTCGCTGCAGAAAACATTGCCGGCGTCGAGACCGTGACCCTGGATTATGACATGATGCCCCGCGCCACCTACTGTTCCCCACAGACTGCCTCCTTTGGGTACACCGAGGACCAGGCTAAGGAAAGGGGCTACGATGTAGCGGTTGGCGAGTTCCCCTTCCAGGCCAGCGGCAAGGCGCTCGGATTGGGCGATTATACCGGCTTTGTGAAGATCGTCAGCGACAAGAAGTACGGCGAAATCCTCGGCGCACACATGGTCGGCCCGGATGTATCGGAACTGCTGCCTGAACTGACCCTGGCGCAGCGCTTTGAGCTGACCACCCACGAGATTGCCCGCAACGTGCATGCCCACCCCACCCTGAGTGAGGCTATCATGGAGGCAGCTGCGGACGCCCAGGATGAGGCCATACATATTTAATGTTTATGGATTAAAATATCAACAACAGGCGGACCACAATCCCCAGCATAACGCCCGTGTCATCGCACGGGCGTTATGGATTAATTATCCTCGTTGTCACGTGGTTGGTTGCGGGATCATGCGCGGGCGGCGTGATTGTCAGCGGGTTTTGACAACCGGCAATGAAATATCCATTTCCTGGGGGTTTACGATTGCGTTTACGCGGTGCTGGTTGAGGAAACTGGGAGGCTCTTTCTCGACCGCCATCCGAAGGACGCGTGACCTAAACCACCTGTAATTGGGACCCCAGGGGCGTCTTTTCTACTTCAATGCGGGTGGAGAAGGCATCTTTGAGCTCATCCAGGTGGGTGATGACCAGAATCTTCTCAAAATCTTCCTTCACCAGGTTGATGGCTTCCACCAGGAGCTGCCGACCCTGGGCGTCCTGGCTGCCAAAGCCCTCATCGATCACCAGGGTTTGTAAACGCGCGCCTGCCCGGTGGGCTAACATCTGGGAAAGAGCCACCCGGATGGCAAAGTTAACCCGAAAGGCCTCCCCTCCCGAGTACATTTCGTAATCTCGCTGACCAACACCGTCACTGATGACCATGTCCAACGTTTCTTTGAGGTCTTCCCGGTTGGCATCTTTGTATTCACGCTGGGTGACGAAATTAAAGGACATGCGCCCATTGCTCAAGCGCGAGAGCAGGGCGTTGGTCGCGGTTTCAATCTCGGGCAGGGCTTGCTCGATCAACAACGCCGGGATGCCATCCTTGCCAAAGGCGCGCTCGAGTTGTTTGAGGTCTGCGATCTGCTGGGACAGCCCTTCCCGCTCTTCCAGCATGGCGGACTTGCGCTGTTTGAGGCTTTCCAAAGCGACCACGTTTTGGGTTGCCCCACCCACATCCTGGCGGAGTTGATTTTCCTGCTCCTGAATATCATACAATGCGGTTTCTGCCTGGTTCAAATCGGGCATCGCAGCTTGTGCGGCTGCATACTGGATGGCTGCCTCGTCATGAGTGGATGTCATTTTCTCCAGGTTTTCTTCCAGATTGACCAACTGGTTCTCTAAGCTGGCAATTTCCCGTTCAATCGGCGCCAGGGTGGCCCGGGCTGTTTCCAGGCGGCGGAGTTGTTCTTGCGCCTCCCGGCCGGCGTTTTCAGCCTGGCGCAATTTTTCGTGTGCTTCCAGGTCGTAGCCCAGGGCTGTCATCTCGGCGTCAATCTCTGCCAGGCGGGTGCGCGCCTCCGGAGCGAAGGTACGGGTTTCAAGCGCTGCGCGAATCTCCGCCAGCCGTGACGCCCCATTTTTCTCCCAGGCCTGCTGCTGCGCGGTTAAATGTGAAATTTGGAGTTCATGCTGGTCTGCCTGGCGGGTGATCTCACGCAGGCTGACCTCCACGCTGTTCAGGTCGGCCAGCTTTACACCGATGCGGCTCAGCTTTTCTTCGACTTTTTCTAATAACTTCTTATTGGCACGATAGCGATCTCCCAACCCAAGTCCGTCTTGTTGCAGGTGCTCAATCAGGGTCTTCCGGTCGTCGGTGTTGAGGGGGCCTCCGCACAGCGGGCATTCCACGCCTTTGGCGGCCTGCAATTGCTCAATATGCGCTTGAAGCTCGTTCATCTCATCCCTCAGGCGCGGGTTTTCAGCTTTGGCTTCAGCCTGTTGCGTTTGCAAATGTGCTGCCTCTGCTTGCAGCAATCCGCGCTCTTCCAGTTTTTGGTTAGCAATGGCAATTTTTTCCCTTGAGGTGCTCAACTGCTGGGTCAAGGTTTCCAGTTCATTAAGGCTTTCCAACAGGGTGGTGTGTTGCTGTGTCAGTCCTGCCAGAGCCTCGCTCAGGCGGGCTCCCTCCGCCTGGACGATGCGCAAGGGTTCCTGCCGCAGGGATTCATGCTGACTGAACTGGATCGCTACGGCTTCCATGGCTTCCAGGGCACGGTAAGCTGACTGCCAATCCTGGTAAGCCTTTTCGATTGCTGGGGCAGAACTCAGCACTTTGGCGTAACCCAATTTCTCCTCGCGGCGTGTAGATAAAGTCTCCAGGGCTTGATCCCGGTTACGGGTGATGATATCGATTTGATTTTGATAGGCAGTCAGCATCCGAGATTGCTCACCCAGGGCGGCGAGCATGCTGCGGATATTTTCTAGGATGGATGCCCGTTCCTGACGCTGCTTGGATAAGTCTACCAGCCGGGTTTCCAGGGTTTTCAAGCGTTCAATGCGCTGTGGTTCGTCGTCAAGCTCGCTTTGGATCTCGCTCAGGCGACCTTCCAGGGATTTGACGGTTTTTTCAAAATCGCGGCGTTTCTGGCTGGCGGCATCCCGGTAGGTTTCCCATATTTCGAGCCCTAATATATTGTTGAGAATTCGTTTTCGATCAGCCGGCCTGGCGCTGGCAAACTGGTCTGCTTTGCCCTGCAAGAAAAAAGAGGCGTTGGTGAAGGTGTCAAAATTCATCCGCAGGGTTGTTTCGATTTTTGCATTCGTCTCGCGCAGGGTGTGCTCGGTGAGGGGTTTCCAGTAGCTGGCTTCTCCCGCGTCAGACCCGATGAAAAAATCCACCGTTACGGACTTGCCGCGCGGGTTGATACGCTGCACCCGGTAGCGAGCGCCCTCAAAGTCAAAATCGAATATAACCACAGCAGCCTTCACCGAGGGGTGATTGTTGATGATGGATTCATCGCGTTTACGAGCGTGTCCAAACAAAGCCCAGGTCATCGCGTCCAGCAGGGCAGACTTGCCTGCCCCATTAGGGCCTGAGACGCACGCCAGGTTGAAACTTGTGAAATCCAGTTCAACCGCTTCTCGGTAAGACAGAAAACCTTCAATGTGTAATTTTACAGGAATCATCTTAAAAACCGTTTTTCGCCCAGGATATTTTGATTGTTGTGGGAACCTTCCTGGCGCAGCAATCCTCAAGTTTGAGCTGATTATCGATCAGGCAAACTGGCATACTTCCCTTAATCATACTGGAAGATTTATTTTCGTATTTTACGATAGCTTGCAGAGAGAGGCAAGCCGCAGGAATGGGACCGGTGGATTCCCGGTCTGGTCGAATAATTATTTAAAAACGATCGGATTGCAACAACTTTTTGTTATTGTCCGGGTGCGCCTTGTGGAACGGAGTAAAAAATGATTGACATGTTTCAGGTTGTGCCAGTGTGGGGTTAAAGAGGCTGTCGAAAAACAAATGGTGTTTAATAATTGGTTTATGAAGCAATACCATTATTTTTATTAAATACGATTTTAACAAATATTATATCAATTCGTAGGGGCAACCCTCCGTGGTTGCCCTGGGCGGACATGGAAGTCCGCCCCTACGGTGAAATTATCGATGACAACCCCGGTGACCCGGTGGCGCTCAACCCCGGTCACCCGTAGGGGCAACCCTCCGTGGTTGCCCTGAGCGGACATGGAAGTCCGCCCCTACGGTGAAATTATCGATGACAACCCTGGTGACCCGGTGGCACTCAACCTCGGCCACCCGTAGGGGCAGGTCTCTGTGCTTGCCCTGGGCGGACATGGCTCGATACCCTTGCAGGGCACAGGGAGTGCTTCGCGAAAGTCCGCCCCTACAAATGACGCTGAATTAAGAGCGAACCCATTTTCAATACCCGCGCTAAAATAATTTGACAATGATCACCCCAGTGGATATACTTCAAACAGATATTAACCGATAACCTTCGGGGCAGGGTGCGGGTCAGATGACCTAATTCCCGATCGGTGGTAATCCCGAAAAAGGGAGAGCCCACGAGCGCCATCCTGGGCGCATGAACCGGTGAGAAGCCGGTGCCGGCGGTGACAGTCCGAATGAGAGAAGGTCGGTGCATCCACCTGGATGATTGCCCACGCCCCGTATTAATGAATCGGGGCTTTTTTAATGAAGAGCGACACAGGAAAAGAAACCACTCCCCAATCGACAGGCCTGTTTTCGCGCCTGTTGTACCTGGCAGCATCCCTGCTGATTGGCGTCTTGCTCTGGCAGGCTGCGACCATGGTGTTCGGCTTGCCGGCGTTCATCCTGCCCGGCCCAGGGCAGGTTTGGCGGCGATTTATCCAATCCCTGGCGGAGGGTCAACTGCAACAGCATACCCTGACCACCCTGTTCGAGGTTTTAGCCGGGCTGCTCATCGGCGGCTTGGCGGCGACCAGTTTGGGGTACCTGTTAGCCAAATCGGCTCCTTTGGAGAAATTACTCTCTCCCTACCTGGTCGCCAGCCAATCCCTGCCGGTGGTTGCGATTGCGCCGCTGTTGGTGATCTGGTTTGGCCCGGGAATTTTCTCTAAGATCCTGATTTGCAGCCTGACTGTATTCTTCCCGATTTTGATCAACACCGTCGTTGGCTTGCGAGAAGTGCCTAACGATCTGCGCGACCTGATGCGCACCTTAAAAGCCAGCTCAACCCAAACCCTGTGGAAATTAGAGGTTCCCGCGGCACTGCCGATTTACATGGGCGGTTTGCGCGTTGGCGCCACCCTGTCTGTGATTGGTGCGGTCGTTGGCGAACTGGTTGGCTCGGATCGCGGGCTGGGGTTTCTGATCAACATCGGGCGCGGGCAATATGACACCGCGCTGGTATTCGTGGCAATTTTCACCCTGGTGTTTTTGGCCGTGACTTTGTACGGTCTGGTTTTATTGATAGAAAGGCAATTTTTGTCGTGGCAATCCTGGCGCCAGGATGTCCGATGACCCAAAACGCGATTGAAGGAGCGAGCTCTTATGAAAAATAAACCTGTACTGATTCTGACTGCCCTGCTGATTTTCCTTGTCCCAATTCTTTCAGCATGCCAAGCGACTCAAACACCGGAGCAATCCGGGCCAATTCCGGTGCGATTAACCCTGGGGTACATTCCGAACATTCAATTTGCGCCAATTTACGTCGCGATTGACAGGGGTTATTTCTTGGATGCAGGTTTTGATGTGCAACTGGAATACGGCAACGAAGCGGATGCGGTCGCCCTGATTGGTGCAGGTGAGCAAACCTTTTCTATTGCCAGCGGTGAGCAGATCCTGCTGGCGCGTGCCCAGGGTCTGCCGGTGACCTATGTCGCCGCCTGGTACAGTGAATACCCGGTCGGTGTGGTCTCATTGACCGATTACCGCATCCGGGTACCTGAAAATTTACGCGGGGTTAAGGTCGGCCTGCCCGGTCTGTACGGCGCCAGCTATATTGGGATGATTGCCCTGCTGGAGGCTGGCGGAATGACCGAGGACGATGTTAACCTGTTCTCAATCGGTTTCAACCAGGTAGAGGCGATAGTCAGCGGGCAGGTGGAATCGGCGGTGATTTATCTGGCCAATGAACCCGTTGTGCTGCGGTCGCAGGGGTATTCAGTGGATGTTGTGCGTGTGGCTGATTACATGCAACTGGTTTCCAACGGTTTGGTGACCAACGAAGCGACGATCAAGAAGAATCCTGAGATGGTGAAAGCTTTTATCGGCGCGATGCTGCAGGGGATTGCAGATACGGCTGATAATCCAATTGCAGCCTTCGAGATCAGTAAAAAATACGTTGAAAACCTCGCCGATGCGAATACGGACCTGCAACGACAGATACTGGGCGAGTCAATTACCTTATGGCAGACCGAGCGCCTGGGGTACACCGATCCAGCGGGATGGATCAACATGCAGACGGTACTGTTAAAAATGGGCTTATTGACCGAGACCCAGGACCTGGACAAGGCATTTACGAATGAATTCCTGCCCTGAAGCAGCGCTGAGCGTCCACAACCTGGATGTGATCTTCCGAGATGCCAGCGGTGTGGTGCATGCCCTGCATGATCTGACCTTCAGCCTGCCGCCCAACGGATTTCTTTCGTTGATCGGGCCTTCTGGTTGCGGCAAGAGCACCCTGTTAAGGGTTTTAGCCGGGCTGGTGCCGCCCACTGCTGGCGAAGTGTGTTATAACACCGACCAACCCAAAATCGGCATGGTGTTTCAAAAAGCGAACCTGATGCCCTGGCGAAGGGTGCTGGAAAATATCAGCCTTCCCCTGGAATTAAAGGGGCTGCCCAAGAAAACAATCCTGGACCGGGTTCATGAAGTGATCCGTCAGGTGGGGCTGGAGGGCTTTGAGCGCGCCTACCCGCGCGATCTCTCGGGTGGGATGGCGCAGCGTGTGGCGATTGGGCGTTCGTTGATCCAGGACCCTGATATTCTATTGCTGGACGAACCCTTTGGCGCTCTGGATGCGCTGACCCGCGAGCGGATGGGGGATGAATTACAGCATATCTGGCATGCGCACAAAAAAACCGTGGTTTTAGTAACCCATTCAATCCCCGAAGCGGTGTATCTTTCTGACCAGGTTCTGGCGCTCTCCTCACGACCGGGCAGCATCGTCCTCGATATGCCGGTCGACTTGCCTCGGCCGCGCACATCGGAAATACGTTATTCAGATTCCTTCAGTAAGTTGACGCATAAACTGCGCGATACGCTTCAAGAAGACAACACCATGATCACATGATGTCATTCGGTCGCCTTGATTGACGCACGCTGAAATCTGAGCAGAATGATGATGCCCAGTCCGAGCAGCGAGGCTCCAAACACAACCAGAATCATCGCAAATCCACCAAAACGATCAAACATCTGGCCCAATAATAATGGCAGGATCATCATTCCCAGGCTCGAACCCAGGAAGAGCAGCCCCGTGACCCGACCGGTCATGTTCACCAGGGTCTTCGCATATGATAAAAGCGTTGGGAATAAGATCGAGGTCGCCAACCCTACCCCGGCTGCGCCAATCCACATCATCACCGGGTGGATCGGCCAAATTAGAAGAAATATGACTACCAGGGTCAATAAGGAGAAATTGAACAGAACCATCGTACCGGGGGCAACCTTTTTTGATATCGGGATGGCGATCAGCCGACCCAGGGACAGGCTGGCCCAAAACAGCGCGGTGATCCGTGATGCCGTAGCGATGTCTGCAATCCCTGATTCAGAGACATAGCTAAAAATCCACCCGCTGAAGCCAATCTGGACCCCTACGGCAAAAAAGATGGCCAGTATCAACATAAGTATGATACCCACATGATGCACTTTTTCTGGGCTTTCGGTTTTAACTGCTGCCGGGTTTTCAGGTGAAGGGGAGCTGACCAACCCCAGCAATCCTGGGATGAACAGCAGCATCAGCGCCCAGATAGCCCAGCTCAGACTGCCGCCAGTCCATCCCAGGACGGTCGTAATGATCAGCGGTGTAAAAAATGCGCCGATACCAAAAATAAAATGCAGGGCATTTAAATAAGGACCCACGCCTGATTGAAAAATCCATACCATGTTTAAGTTTGTACCCACATCGATGGCTCCAACGCCCAAGCCGAAAAAGAACAGCACGATCAACAAGGTGGAGAACCAGGACATCAACGGGATCAGAAAACCGGTCAGTATCATCACTAATAAAAACAGGGTCATCAGACGATGGGTTCTAACCCGGTCAAACAACCAACCCCCGCTCAGTGAGCCGATCAGATACCCCAGGTTCTGTGCAGTAAAAGCGAAACCCATCTGACCCAGGGAAACGCTGACCTGATCCGCTAAAAAAGGCAGCAAGGGGCCGAGCATGGAAATGCCGATCCCCACGGAGATGTATACAATGGCGTAAATCAGAAATCGCCTTGCATTAAGTGAGCCAGGGTTTGAAAATAGAGCAATTTTTTTCACATCAATGCCTCGTCGTGCCTCAATTTTGGTAACTCAGTAATGTTATCATCAAAGTCAAACTTCGCAACCCGTTTCCGATGGACAAACCCCGAGCAGCTCATTCTTGAAAATTAGTTACTATTTACTATATGGAAGAAACCAAACATCTGAATAACCCGAAGCATAATTGTTATCATCCTAAGTTATAATAGATTAACAGAACCACTGGTAGTAAGGCGCATTATTATGATCAAGAAATCTGACAAATTTGATACAAGTGCAGATATTGTTTACTTTAATGGTGATGTTAACGATTTGCTGGTTGACATTCCAAATGAATTTGTTCAGCTTATTGTGACCTCGCCCCCTTACAACCTGGGTAAGGAGTATGAAGAAAAGACTGATATTGATAATTATCTCAAACAACAAGAGAAAATAATTACACAATGTGTACGGGTCCTTAAATCAACTGGAAGTATTTGTTGGCAAGTTGGTAATTATGTCGGAAATGGCGAGATTATTCCGCTTGATATTATATTGTTTCCAATTTTTTCCAATCTGGGTTTACATTTGCGTAATCGGATCGTTTGGCATTATGGGCACGGACTGCATGCAACAAAACGGTTTTCCGGACGATATGAAGTCATCCTCTGGTTTACAAAAACTGATCAATTTGTTTTCAATCTTGATTCAGTACGTGTGCCACAAAAGTATCCACAAAAAAAACATTTTAAAGGACCCAAAAAAGGACAGTTGTCCGGTAACCCCCTGGGCAAGAATCCGTCAGATGTTTGGGATATTCCAAATGTAAAATCTAATCATGTTGAAAAAACAACACATCCGTGCCAATTCCCAATCGAGCTTATTGAACGCCTGGTATTGTCAATGACAAACGAAAATGATTGGGTATTTGATCCTTTTATGGGTGTTGCCTCCACAGCCGTAGCCAGTTTATTACATCGTCGAAAAGTCATTGGTGCAGAAATTGTTGAAGACTATGTGAACATTGGATGGGAAAGAATTAGACTCGCTGAAGAAGGCAATTTGCGGATCAGGCCCATGAATCGACCTGTGTATAACCCCGATAGCCCCGACTCTTATGTTCCCCCAAAACAAGTAGCTCTTGATTCAAGCTATTCAAAAACGCAATTACAGCTTTTTGAAAAGGCAAAAATAAAACACAAACAGGATCTGTGACAATGAAAATCGTTTATGAATATTCCCATTTAGGCGGATCGGAAATATTACAGGTCAGATATCCGGAAATAAACTCTGAAATTGCTCAAGTAATTTCTAATGTTTCAGCGTTGAGATTGAAAAAAAGCAAAGAAAAAACCATGGCTGGGAAAATGCTCTTCTCCCCTACAAATATGAACAGTCAGTTTAAGAAACAATTTCATGATCACGGCTTTAGAGAAATTCGAGATTATTACACTATCGAGATTCCAAATCATTGCGTGAGAATCTCAAGAGCTTATAAACAAATTGATTTTGTTAAACAAAAAGTTCTCGTTGAAGTTCAATTCGGCAAATATGCTTTTATGTTTTATGATATGGCAAAATTTCAATACTTCTTCAACGAAAACAAAGCAGATGTTGGCGTTGAAATTGTTCCTTGTTATTATTTACAGCGCGAAATGTCCTCAGGCGTTTCCTATGGTGAACAATTGATTTATGATATTGAACGGTTAAAAAGACATTTTCCAGCAGTCCCAGTTAAAGTAATTTTGATCGATGTAGAAAATGAAAAATAGCTTACCCTGGTTATCATCTAAGAAAATGTAAAGTAATTTTGTAATTATTAAAGGAATTCTTATGCCCCGCCCATTAAAAATTGTTATCCCGATGGCCGGTTATGGCACCCGCCTGCGCCCGCTGACCTGGAGCAAGCCCAAGCCGTTAGTTCCCCTGGCGGGGAAAACCGTCCTGGACTACCTGGTAGACATGTTTCGCAGCGCCCCGGACTTTGAACAGGCTGAATTTGTGTTCATCCTCGGGCCGACTATGGGCGAACAGATACAGGAATACACATCCTGGCACTACCCGAACTTAAAGGTCCACTATCCCATCCAGCCGGAGATGATCGGTCAATCCGATGCTTTCTGGCAGGCGCGGGAATTTTTGCACGGGTCGATGTTAATGGCCTTTTCCGACACCCTGATTGAGATCGACTTTTCATCCCTGAAGGATGAACAGGCAGACGGCATCGCCTGGGTCAAGCCGGTACCTGATCCGCGACGCTTTGGCGTGGCAGAGGTTGATGAAAACGGGTGGGTCACCAGGCTGATTGAAAAGCCCCAATCGATGGACAACAACCTGGTGCTGGTCGGGTGTTATTATTTCCGTGAGGCTGAAGAACTACTTTCAGCGATTAAAGCCCAGAAAGAACAGGACCTTTCTCTTCGGGGAGAATTCTACCTGGCAGATGCGATCAATATCCTGTTGGAACGTGGGTTTAATATGCGCACAGAAATCGTGGATACCTGGCTGGATGCCGGCACAATCGCTGCCACCATCGAGACCAACCGCTATTTGATGGATCATGGCCGAGAAAACAGCGCAGCATGGTCAAACCTGGAAGATAGCCTGATCATCCCGCCGGTTAACCTGCACCCTTCAGCGCAGATTCGCAAGTCTACCATCGGGCCGTATGTTTCCCTTGGAGAGGGAACGCTGGTTGAGAACAGCCTGATCGAGGATGCTATCATCGGATCCGGGACTGTGATCACCGACTGCAAGCTGGAGACCTCGTTGATCGGGGATCGGGTAATGATCAGCGGTATGAGCGGTAAGTTCAATTTAGGAGATGACAGCCAGGTGCAGAGATGAAAGTTCAGGTGGAATCTTATGCAGGCAGCAACCACCCCGAAACGCCGCGTACCATAATCTGGGAAGGCCAGCGCTATACCGTCCAAAAGGTTCTTGAACGTCGAAGAGAACCGCATGGGCTCGGCTTTCTGGTGCACTGTATTCCGGGTGACCAAATATGCGATCTTTTTTATCTGTTAGAAACAGAAGAATGGCAGATAAACCCCCACGGGACTGCCTTTATTGATCAACTATCTCAAGAAACAAGGAAATAAGGAGTTAATATGGCAAAACGATATTTATCCAAGACCGTTAAAGCGTTAAAACCATCAGGAATCCGCAAGTTTTTTGATATCGCAGCAACAATGAAAGACGTCATCTCACTGGGGATCGGAGAACCGGATTTCACAACGCCACAACCTATTATCGATGCGGGGATTCGAGCACTACAGAAAGGTGAAACCCATTACACCTCCAACGCGGGCATCTTGCAACTACGGCAGGCGATCGCAGAAAACCTTGAAAGGCTATACGGCGTCCGTTACGATCCTGTGAGTGAAATCATTATCACAGTGGGGGTGTCTGAAGCGCTTTATCTGACTTTCAGCGCTTTGTTGGATCCGGGCGATGAGGTGATTATCCCGACACCCTGCTTTGTGTCTTACCAGGCTGAAGTTGAATTAGCCGGGGGGATTCCGGTTGAAGTCTATACCAATATGGAAGACGACTTCCAGCCCGACCCGGCTTTGATTGCCAAGGCGATCACGCCAAAAACAAAAGCCATCCTGCTGAGCTACCCCTGCAATCCCTCGGGCGCAGTCGTCAGCCGTGAAAAACTTCTGGCAATTGCTGACCTGGCAGAACAGCATGATTTGCTGGTCGTCTCGGATGAGATTTACGACCGCCTGGTTTATGGTGTGGAACATGTTTGTTTCCCAGCACTGCCCGGAATGCAAAATCGGACCCTCCTTTTGGGCGGGTTCTCGAAAAGCTATGCCATGACCGGTTGGCGTGTCGGCTACGCCGCAGGGCCAGCTGATGTAATCGGCGGGTTGGTACGCATTCATCAGTATTCGGTCATGTCTGCCCCAACGATCTCGCAATATGCTGCACTTGAAGCGCTTAGAATTGGCGAACCCTACGTTCAGGAAATGTTGGCGGAATACGACCGCCGTCGAAAAATGATCCACGCTGGCATGAATGAACTCGGGTTGGACACCTTCGAACCGCATGGCGCTTTTTACGTCTTCCCCAATGTGATCAATACAGGGTTGGATGATGAAACCTTTGCTGAACGGCTGCTGAAAGAAGAAGGTGTGGCGGTTGTGCCTGGCTCTGCCTTTGGAGATGCCGGAGCCGGTTTTGTGCGTTGCTCCTATGCCACCAGTTATGAGAAGATCGAGCAAGCCCTTGAGAAAATCGGCAGTTTTGTAAAGAAGCTTTAATCACACAGCCCTGCGAAACGTGTTGCACAGCCGCTGCTGGTGTTGAAGCGGAATATCAAATTAACCAACTGAATTGACCGCACAACTCCTGCGGGAGGGTTGCGGCATTTTAATTCCCTGGAAAGCAATTATCGCTCATCTTTGATCAATTCGCTTTTATTGACGAACTAATCCAAACTGAATACACTTTAGCTATCATGATCAAGACCAGAAACACTGTATCCGAACGCTGGTGGGACATGTGGGTTGCGTTTTTTGCCATGGGGGTGGTATTGATCGTTTCATGGCGCCTGTGGGTTACGGAATGGACCGGCGATCTTTATATCCTGGTGTTCCTGACCTTTTTTGCTGGGTTAACGGGCCTGGCCCTGGGTTACAGCAAGTTTTCTCCCCAGGTGGCAGCCCTGTTTTCCGCAGTTTACGGCATTTTCTGCATGGGGTGGTTGTTTGGGACAACGGTTGATCTTGATATCACCTGGCGCGAGCGCATCGTTAACCACCTGAGCTGGCGGTTGCAGTTGTCTATTGAGCAGTTTAGCGCCAATCAAGCGGTTACGGACCCGATCCTGTTTCTGGTGATCATGGCCGCCTTGCTGTGGATCATGGGATCGATTGCCACCTTTATCATCGTCCGGCAAGGGTCGGTCTGGCCGGTTCTGATCCCCCTAGGGATTTCGATGCTGGTGGTCAGCCATTATGATCAAGACCTGGCGCGCAATACGCGTTTCTTGATGACCTTTATGTTCTTCACCCTGATCCTGGTTGGGTGGATTAATTTTTTAACCCGCCAAAAACAATGGGACCAGGAAGGCATCAGCACCACCCACGAAACCCACACCGATCTCACCCGGGCTATGATCATCCTGGCATTGATCCTGGTGATCCTGGCGTGGCTGATTCCAATTACACCACAACAAAGAACCCGTTATGCCGAATTGTGGCAGTCGTTAATCGAGCCATGGGAAGAGTTCAAAGAACAATTCGGAGATATCCTCGTGCTTGAAACAACGACGGATACCAAGACAACCACTTTTTTTGATGAAACTATGGCGTTGGGCAGTGGCACACCGGTCGGTGAAGAGGTTGTGTTCACCGTTGATGTCACCATGCCCCCGCCGGCAGCGTATCGTAATTACTGGTACGCCCGCAGCTACGATCTTTATGAAGATGGCAAGTGGACATCCTCCCCCGGGGTCGACAGCACCATGCGATACCCCGATGATTTTGAAATTTTGTTTCCTGAATGGGTGGGTGGACAGCCTGCGGCGTACAGCATGACCTCCCAGGTTGGACGGGTCAATAATCTGGTTGTGACAGGATCGCCCACCCGGGTCGATCGCCCGGTGGAAGTGCTTACCCGCTGGATCTCGCCAACCGAAGAAGACCTGGTTGCATTACTCGCCTCTCCCGAGCTGTACCTGGGTGAAACTTACCAGGTGGAGAGCCTGGTCAGGGTGCCCACCGCCAGCCAACTGCGCCATTCTGAGACGGAATATCCAGACTGGCTGGGGCGTTATACCCAATTACCCGCTGATTTCTCACCCAGGATCACCAGCCTGGCTAAAGACATCGTGAATATGGACGACCACCCCTACGATATGGCTGTTGATATCACACGCTATCTGCGCATCAATATTGAGTATGCGCGCACGATTCCCCCGGTTCCTGCAGGCGCAGACCCAATGGAATGGTTTTTGTTCGATCAGCAGACCGGGTTTTGTAATTACTTTGCGGCTGCCCAGGTGTTAATGCTGCGCTCCCTGGGTATCCCGGCACGTTTTGCGGTCGGCTATGCTCCGGGTGAATATGATTCATTAACTCAAACCTATACTGTGCGCGAACTGGATAGCCACGCCTGGCCCGAGGTGTATTTTGTGGGTTTCGGATGGGTGCCTTTTGAACCCACCGTTTCCCAGCCTGCCCTGGTGCTGCCGAGGGGTTCGGATCGGGGAAGCTCTGATTTTGTCCCCCCGGAACGGGATGAGACGCCCCTCATCGATGACGCTATCGATGAACCTTTACCTGAAGGGGATGAATCGCCTGCGACCGACCTGGAAGAATACGAGGTGCTCCCACCGCGGGTGGAAGGCGGCACCGTGGCCTGGATTTTGCTGATCGTCTTTCTGCTGGGGATGGTTTTGGCGGTGTTTATCTTGCAACGCCCCGATTTATTTAAAATCACCATTGATCCTTTGCCGGTGCTGTTAGAGCGCCTGTTGTTGAAATATGGAAAAACTGTGCCGGATTGGCTGCGACGCTGGAGCGATCTGGCTCGCATGTCGACCGCCCAGAAAGCTTACCGCCGTCTATGCCGCTCGCTTAAAATTCTCGGCCTGCCATCTGACCCGGCGCTGACACCCACAGAGCGCGCAAAAATGCTGACCAGGCGCATTCCCCAGGCGTATCAACCTGCACTGGAGATTGTTGAGCAGTACCACCTGGACCAATTCAGCGACCATTTGATTATCCAGGGGCAGACCACTGCAGCAGGATGGCAGGTGCTCAGAATGGCCCTCAAAACCAGGTTGAGAAACATTTTTACAAAATAATCTGTATAGTAAAATATGTTCTGGGAAATTCTTTGGCTAAATCAGCCTGACCAACTGACGCATGGCCTCCCGGCGCGCGTCGATTAATCCAGGCATCACATCCAGGCCGAAAAATACCCCGGTGCCTTCTACAACCACGGACGCAGCAACACTGCCCATCAAAGCTGCTTCCATCGGGTCGTAATGTTCTCGATAACCGACCAGGAATCCACCAGCAAAGGCGTCCCCGCTACCCGTTGGGTCAACCGCGTTAGAGGGGTATTGAGGAATAACCCAACGCCGCTCGTTAACGCGATCCAACAGGTAATACCCGAGGCTTTCCGTCTGGATGATGATATATTCAGGCCCTAAATCTGCCAGAGCTTCGGACATTGCCCATAAATCCGTCTGGCGACCAAGGAAAAGATTGCGTATCTCCGCTTCCGGCGTGATGAAGGCCGTAATTTCTGAAAGCAAGGGGGGCAACTCCTGCCAGAAGGCGGGGTCCATATAGCCCGGGCAGGAGGTCAGGGTGATGGTGCCCGTCTGGTACTGGCGAAAAATCGAGGGCAGGATAATATGCGAAAGATAATCAATAGGGCAGATATGAACCGCGCTGGCTTCTAAATAGTTTGGCGGGATATCTGAAATCTGGATTGAAAACGGCTGCAATGTTGTGCGACTGCTGGATAGAGACCTGGGCGCCTGGTAGCCCAGCAGGTTACGGGGAAAGGGCAGGCCACGGTCTGAAAAATGCTGGATAGGGTTCTGGTAATGGGCAGTGACCGCATCTTCGTGGGCGATGAACCGCCGGAGATCCATATCGCTATCGGTGATCCTGATGCCAGATGGGTCAAAGCCCAGGGATGCCATATCTGCGACCCAATCCAGGGGAAAATCCTGTCCAACGCGCGCCAGCAGACCAGCAATTTCCCCCCACAGCTTGAGCCCAATGGCAGCATAGGCTAAATTACCGCCAAACCCATCAATTTGCGGTTCACCGAAAATTGGAATAACCGTATCCCGATTCAGGCGACCCGCGATCACGAAACGCAGGGGGTTATCCGACAGTTCACTGATCATGTCGGGTCATCTGCGAGAATTGCTTCGAGTTTTCCGCGATAAGATTCAATATCCGGCACTGCCGTGGGGAATTGCATATCCAGACCTTTGAGGGTTTCAACGATCACTGACGCAACAGCCAGGTTGCGGTACCATTTGCGGTCGCTGGGGATCACATACCAGGGCGCCCAGGGGGTGCTGGTCTGGCTGAGCATAGCTTCGAAAGCGGCCTGGTAATCCTGCCAGTGCTTGCGCTCTTCCAGGTCATCGGGGTTGAACTTCCAGTTTTTGTCAGGACGGTCCAGGCGAGCCAAAAAACGTTCAGCCTGGGTCCGTTTGCTGATGTGTAATAAGAATTTTAAAATTATGGCGCCTTCATCGGCTAAAAGACGTTCAAATTCATTGATGTGCAGGTAACGTTTGCTCCATACAGTGTTGGGTACCAGGTTATGCACCCGGACAACCAGGACGTCTTCGTAGTGGGAGCGGTTGAAGATCACAATTTCGCCTTTAGCCGGGGTGTGCTGGTGGACCCGCCACAGGTAATCGTGGGCCAGGTCATGGCGCGTGGGCACTTTAAAATTAACCACTCGCGTGCCCTGGGGGTTGACGTCACCAAAGACGTGGCGGATTGTGCCGTCCTTGCCCGATGTGTCGATGCCCTGCAAGACAATCAATAGCTGGCGTTTATTTTCTGCAAACAGCAATTCTTGCAGGTCGATGAGTTCTTTTCGAAATTTTTTCAGTTGTGCCTGACCCTCTTTTTTACTGGTCTCGCCAGTGTAGCGGCTTTCAATTTTGCTTAAATCAACATGGGTATTGGGGGGGATACGATGATGGTCCATGGGTCAGACCTCCTTTAGCCTGATGAATTTTGGTTTATTATAACTTGCCTGAGTTAGAACAGGTGCCAATACAGAAAATTGATCTTTATTCGTGACCCGCAAAGAACCCCGCTAAAGCGTTGATTGGACCCAGGAACGCCTTATCCTTTGTCAAGTTAAGCACAGTCACCGATGTGGTATCAATGTGCAGGCGCTGGAAGGCATTCAGGGGCATACCCAGGAAATGGGCTACAGCCAGGCGGATTGGATCGCAATGGCTGACACAGATGATCCTATCTTTATCAGCACAGGTTTGGCTGATGGACTGCAGGCTGTGGACGATGCGGGTCTGCGCAGCAATGAAGGTCTCTCCATCCGGGAAGCCGAAACTATCTGGAAATTCCTGGACATCCCTCCACAATCGGTTTCGTCTGAGCTGTTTGAGTGATTTAGCCTGCCATGACCCAAAATCGATTTCAATCAAACCGGGCTCGGTGATCACTGGCAGGTTATGGATACGAGCGATGGGTTCAGCGGTCTGTTGTGCGCGCTCCAGGGGGCTGGAGAACACGGCTTTTATGGTCAGCGCGGACAGCTCTGCGGCCAGGTGCCTGGCCTGGGCGTGACCCTGCTCATTCAGGTGAACTCCCGGCAGTCTGCCGGCAAGTTTTTTGCCTACCATTTCATTCTGACCGTGCCTGACCAGGTAGATGATTGCCATGTTATTCTTCCCCTGCCTCACGGGTTAAATCAGCCAGGGCTTTGGCCTGTGCTTCTCGCCAGCGGCGTAAACGTTCGCCTGCCTGGGCTTCATACCCCTGGTCGGAGGGCTCATAAAATCTCCTGCCAACCAGGCTATCGGGCAAATACTGCTGGGGCGTCCAGTGACCCTCATGCTGGTGCGGGTAATCGTAGCCCTGGCCATGCCCCAATCCCCTGGCGTCCCGGCTGGGGTCCATCAGGTGGACGGGTATCGACCCGGCGCCGTGCTCTTCAATCTCCTTGAGAGCACTGAAATAAGCCAGCGCAGAATTGGATTTTGGGGCGGTTGCCAGGTAAAGCGTGGCTTCTGTGATTGGAAAAATTCCTTCGGGTAAGCCGATGTACTCATAGGCTTGGGCTGCAGCATTGGCCACCACCAGGCCCATCGGGTCGGCAAGGCCAATGTCCTCACCGGCCAGGATGATCAATCGCCGCAGGATGAAGCGAGGGTCCTCCCCAGCGTAGAGCATTTTGGCCAGCCAGTACAGGGCGGCGTCCGGGTCTGACCCGCGGATTGACTTGATAAATGCTGAAATTGTGTCGTAATGGGCGTCACCCCCCTTATCATACAGTACAGCACGCTTCTGGATCGATTCCTGGGCGACGTCGAGAGTAATGGTAATGAGGTTGTTCTCGTCGGGCGGGGTGGTTTCTACAGCCAGCTCGAGGGCATTTAAAGCATTGCGCGCATCTCCGCCTGACATGCGGGTCAGATGCTCGAGGGCGCCGGCTGAAAAGTCAACCCGGCGTTTTCCGTACCCGCGCTCCGGGTCCTTGAGGGCTCGCAATAATACCTGTTCGATGTCCACTTCGTCCAGGGATTTGATCTCAAAAACCCGCGAACGGGAAACCAGGGCTTTGATCACATCAAAATACGGGTTCTGGGTGGTGGCGCCGATCAAGGTCACCAGGCCGGTTTCCACGTGGGGCAGCAGCGCGTCCTGCTGGGATTTGTTCCAGCGGTGGACCTCATCCACAAACAGGATGGTGCGCTGCTGGTAGAGTTTGCGCCGTTCGACCGCCCCGGCAATCACCCGACGTAAGTCTGCCACGCCAGCCAGAACGGCTGAAAGGCTATCAAAATGTGCCCTGGTGAGGTTAGAAATGACCCGCGCCAATGTGGTTTTACCGGTACCGGGCGGACCGTAGAGGATGATGGACGAAAATAAGCGATCTGCCTGGATTGCCCGGCGTAATAAGCGACCTTCACCGATGATATGGTCCTGACCCAGGATTTCGTCCAGCGTCTGAGGCCGCATGCGGTCTGCCAGGGGAGCTTCGTGCGACAAGCGTGTTTGCATGGCATGATCAAATAAGTCCATAGGCTGATTCTACCTTGCAAGGTTTAAAGATGGAACATTTGTGCAGAAAATGGATCAATAGCCCTGAACCTGATCCACAAGATTGTAAAGGGGTAAATCTCCCAGGTAGCGCTTCAGGTTTTCAATAAACAAATCCAGGGTTTCCTGGGGTAAGTGATGGCTGAGGCCGGAGACATGCGGCGAAATGATTACATTTTCCAAATCCCATAGGGGACTTTCTGAGGGTAAAGGCTCCTGTTCAAACACATCCAGGGCAGCCCCGGCAATCTGCTTTGATTTAATGGCGTGGATCAGGGCAGGTTCATCGATCAATCCGCCCCGCCCCACGTTGATCAGGTATGCGGATGGTTTCATGGCTTCAAAAGCGTGTGCATTCAGGATGTGCCGGGATTTTTGCGTAAGGGGCAGGGCTGCCACCACAAAGTCGCACTCTGACAAAAAGCTGTGCATGGCCTCGATGGGATAGAGTCGGTCGAAGAATTCGCCTTTCGGATCTCCTGTGCCCGGCTTTGTATACCCATGGTCCTCGGGGTGCAAGACGTCTTTTTTCACGGCTAAAATCGTTCCACCAAAGGGCTTTAACAAGCGTGCTGCCTGGCGCCCGATACTGCCGTAACCCAGGATGCCAACCGTGGAATAGCGCAGTTCAAACGGCAATAAATGATCCCATTTTTCTTTACTGGCTGGCCAGTGATGCTGCCGCTGCAATTGCAGCAATTGGGGGAGTTTTTGACCCAGAGCCAGGATTGCCATCAGGACGTATTCAGCGATCTGGCTGGTGATAGCCCCGCTCATCGTGGTGGTGCGTATATCTTGGTTCTGGAAGATCGGGTGGTCAAGATTCGAATCAACACCTGCGCTGTTGAATTGCACCCATTTCAGGTTAGGCGCCGTGCCCCGATTGGGCAGGACACCGCGGGTATACAGGATGTCGACATCTGCCCAGGTTGAAGGCGGAATATCCTCTGGTTTCTCTGCCGCGGTAACGGTCAGCCTGATCTGCTGTGACACGGCTGTGATGCGTTGTTCACCGCCTTCGGGTAACGACAGGGCGGCAAGAACATGGATGGCTTCCATAATGCTTCCTTCCGGTTTGCTTTATTTTATATTCTACCCCGGCACAACCGGTCAGATATAGATGCGGTTCGGATCGAGCTTTTCCCGCAGGATGGTTAATTCTTCTTCAGTTGGCGGCGCTGTCACCTGGCAATCCCGGGCTTGCTTTAACGACCAGCCTGTATTCTCGTAAACCTGGTCAAAACTCACGCCCGGGTGCAAAGCAGTTAGGACCAGCTCGCCGTTATCATCGGGTGTGAGGATGCCGAGATTGGTGACCACGGCCTGGGGACCGCCGCCGCGCACGCCGGTTTTTACCCGGGCATCGCCGCCTGAAAGAAACCCGGCTGAAGTATGAAAATCCACCCTGGCGGGAAAACGCCGTTTTTGATGTGGTGTGATGATATAACAGCGATTGGCCCAGGCTGCGATCTCCATTGAACCGCCCGACCCTGGAAGGCGAACTTTGGGATGTTTGTATTCGCCGATGACCGTTGCGTTGATATTCCCGAACTGGTCAATCTGGGCGCCGCCCAGGAAACCGACATCCACATTGCCGCGCTGCAGGTAAAGCGAGAAGATGTCATACATACTGCAGACCGCGGTCGCGCCGGTTACCAGCGTTGGGTCGCCAATCGAAAGGGGCAGGCGCGCGGGTTGGGCTCCGATCACCCCTGCTTCGTAGATCATCTGCAGGTTGGGTGCATGAGTGCGCATGGCCAGGTTGCAGGCCAGGTTGGGGATCCCAACTCCGACGAAAACCACGTCGTGATCGTTTAACAGCCTGGCGGCATTCACCACCATCAATTCCTGTGGGTTATATCCTGATTTATCCATGATTTCTTCCTCGTGGCTAATATGCGCCGTAGTTCACAGGTTGGGAGAAGCGATCGCCAGGTTTCAGCCTGTGGTGAACTTCAGAGCCCAGTTTATCCCAGTACGCCGCCCGGTCGGGCAGGCCAAACACCCATTCATCCAGGTAATCCTGGGCTCCCTGCTGGGTTTTGCTAACCTGGTCCCAGTTCATGTAGAATTCGTTATCCCGATCGTAATAACCCTGGGTGTAGGAGGGATGGGCACAATAAGGGACGTGACAGATAGCGTCGACCACCATCCCGGGGATGATCGTGCGGTTGGGGTCGGAGCGGATAACCGCTTGATCGACCACTTCTTCCACCGTCAGGATCACCCGCTGGCTGGCGAAGGCAGCCAATTGCTGTTCACCCAAAATGCCCCAGACCTGGGCGTTGCCCTGCTGATCCGCGCGCTGGGCGTGGACGATGGCTACATGTGGTGTCAACGGGGGCACCACCACCACCGCTGCCCCGCTGTAAGGGTCGGCGATTTGCCGGTAATTGGGGTTATTGGCTGCCAGGTCGGCTGCGCCGGTGGGGTTCATGGGCATGAAGGGTAAGCCGCTGGCGCCCGCCTGTAACCGACTGATCATGCCAAAATGCGAGTATTCTTCCCACTCCAGCTCACCGGATTCGAGGGCAGCCCGGATGCGGTGCAGGGAGCCCACCCCGGGATTGCCGATATAAGAGAAGATTAATTTCCGGGCACACCCGGCTGCCACCATCTGGTCGTAGATCAAATCGGGGGTGGCACGCGCCAGGGTGAGGTTCCTCAAGCCTTGGCGAATAATCTCATGACCGGCGGCAAAGGGGATCAGGTGGGTGAAACCACTGGCATATACCAGGTCACCCGGATGTATATGGTCCCTGATGGCCTCATGCAACGACATTAACTTACTCATAATAGCCATTCTCCCAGCGATGATCCGATTGACCTTCTTGACACGACTTGTTTCTTGTGAGCAATGAAAACCTGGCTCTGCGCGGGGAGCGCGCTCGCAAGCGTTTCCACCGCAGAAATCCTGAAAATGTTTCCACTGCCCCGCTGACCATTAATTCTCGTGCGGGTTGATCGGATTGCGTCGCCACGAAGCCCATTACCGGGGCAACAAATCCAGCGATCAACATCAGGAAACCAGGCTGCGCAAGTAGAAAACGGATCATCTTATGATATTAAAAAGCCGGGCGGCAGATGGACGCGCCACCCGGTTGATCAGTCTTGTTCAGGTTCACTCAGGAGCGGCGTACCTGGTTGCGGATTTGTTCCTGCAAATACAGCGGCAGGTAGTAGAAACCGCCTGAGTTTTTGCCGCTGGATCCAGAGCCCTTCCTGCCGCCAAAGGGCTGATAGCCCGGCCATGCGCCGGTTGTAGCGCCCTGTGGGCGGTTGGCATATGCCACGCCGGCTTCAATGTGATCATAGAACCAGCCCACTTCGTCTTCAGGCCCATAGAATCCAGCGGTTAAACCGTACTTGGTGCTGTTAGCCAGGGTCATCGCTTCCGAAAGGTCCCGTACCGCGTGCACCATGACGATCGGCAGGAACATCTCATGCTTCCACAACCGATGCTCCAGGGGGACCTCGACGGCGATGGTCGGCTGGCAGAAATAACCTCTGGCATAATCGCCTTCGGTGATCACCTCTCCGCCTGTCAGTATTTTTCCGGCTGCTTTAAGTTCAGCGGTAAAGGTTTGATAGTCTTCGTAGGCAGCACGATTGATTACCGGACCCATATAGGTGTTGCGCTCCGCAGGATCACCGACTTTTAATGTTCCAGCCAGCTCAACCATGCGGGCGACAAGCGCGTCATGCACCTCTGCCTCGACAAACACCCGTGAACAGGCGGAACATTTCTGCCCCTGCAATCCGAAAGCAGAGCGGACAATGCCGATGGCAGCGTCATCCAGATTGGCATGCTTGGAGACGATCGCCGGATTTTTGCCTCCCAGCTCCAGGATGACAGGACGCACATAATCGCTCTGCGCAAAGCTGCGGAAAATACCCATACCGACATCATAGGAACCGGTAAAGGTGATTCCGTCGATGTCTTTGCTCTCCACGATGGCTTTACCCACGGTTGAACCGGGTCCGGTCACAAAGTTGACCACGCCGTCAGGGATGCCAGCCTGGCGAAAACAATCCACCAGGATGGATGGCGACCAGACCGTGTTCGAGGCCGGCTTGATCACCACGGTGTTACCTGCCACCAGAGCAGCCCCGACCGGGCCGCCGGTGAGGGCGGGTGGGAAGTTGAAAGGGCTGATCACAGCCCACACACCGTAGGGCTTGAGCACTGAGGTATTGGAGGAATCAAAACCGATCAGGGGGTCTTTTCCCATCCTTGCCCGATAGCCGCGGTTGGCTTCCATTTGATCGCAGGCATAGCGGATCAATTCGGGTGTTTCAGCCACGTCGCCCAGGGCTTCCATGCGGTTTTTGCCGACTTCCAGGGTGACCGCTGCGCCGATCTCAAACAGGCGTTGGTCAATCAAATCTGCGGTTTTGCGGAGCAGGTATACCCGCTCATCCCAATACATTTGACTCCAGCCAGGGAAGGCCTGTTGGGCGGCTGCGATGGCATCCTCAGCGTCCTGTATACTGCCTCTCTGGTAAGTGATGAGGTGCAAATCGGTGTTGATGGGAGAAACCAGTTTATTTTTTTCAGCTGAGAAGCGTTCTTCACCAGCGATAAACATTGGAATTTCCAGCCCCAGGTTTTGTTTCTGCACCCTCATCGCTTCTGCAAAGCGGGTATGTAATTCTTCCGGAGGGTCGAACATAGTGGAATACGTGAGCTTAAAGATTGAATTGTCGGTCATGAGGAAGTACGTCTCCTGATCTGTAGTGAAATATTGTAGTTTACTAACAGTAAGATTTTATCACAGATCAGGGGGTAGGTGATAGGAGATAGCTGGTAGTAGGTAGTAGGTGGCTGGGCAGATGTTTCTCCGGGCACTATTTAGGACGGGTCGCCATTCACCAATTCCTGGTTCCCACTTTCTCCCGCTCAAAGCGCAGGGCGCGCAGACCGTTCAATGTCACCAACAGCGAGACGCCCATATCCGCTAAAACCGCCAGCCACAGGGGTGTAAAGCCAAAGAGCGCCAATACCGCCACCAGCAGTTTGCTGCCCAGGCTAAAGCTGATGTTTTGACGGATCAACCGGTTGGCAAAGGTCGACAACCGGATGGCAAAGGGCAGTTTGTGGAGATCATCCGCCATCAATACCACATCGGCGGTTTCCATGGCCTGAGCGCTGCCGCTGCCCCCCATCGCGATCCCCAGGTTTGCGGCTGCCAGTGCTGGAGCATCGTTGATCCCATCGCCCACCATGGCAATCGGCCCATAATCCTGGCGCAGTATTTCAACGATCTGTTGTTTGTCGCCGGGCAATAAGCTGGCGCGGACCTCGTCGATGCCGATATCGCCGCCCACCTTGTTGGCGACGACGCGATTGTCCCCGGTCAGCAGAATGGTTTTCTTCCCCATTCCTTTGAGCTCTGTAATCACATTGGCTGATTCTTTGCGCAGGGTATCGGCAACAGCGATGAAGCCGCGTACCCGCTGTCCGTCGCATAAAAGCATGGCGGTTTTTCCCTCGGCTTCCGCCTGGTCAACCCAGGTATCCACCTGGGGCGGTACGATGTGCTCTTCTGCAAATAAACGTCGGCTGCCAATGGTCATCAGATGATCATTAATCAGACCTTCCAGACCCATACCACCGCGCGCCACCAAGTTTTCCGCTGCTGGATAACATTCCGTCAGTCCGCGTTGCTCAGCTTCCCTGGTGATCGCCTGGGCTAATGGGTGGGTGCTGTGGCGCTCCAGGGCATAAGCAAGGGCGATCATATCATTGCAGGGTTCACAATTGACCCCACCCAGGCAGTCCAGATCTTTGCTGTCCACCACCTGCGGTTCGCCGCGGGTAAGGGTGCCGGTCTTATCAAAGGCGAAGGTGCGCAGTTTGGATAGAGCCTCCAGGAAGATACTGCCTTTGAACAAAACCCCTGCTCGGGCCGCGCGGGTCAATCCGGCAGCCATGGTGACCGGGGTGGAGATCACCAGCGCACAGGGACAACTGATGATCAATAAAGCCAGGGCGCGGTACAGCCAGCCGCGACTGCCATCAGCCGGGTTCAAAAAAGGCGCACCCAGGACCACGGGCGGGATAATAGCCACCAGCAGAGCCAGCAGAACCATCGCGGGGGTGTAATAATGGGCAAAGAGGTCGATGAATTTCTGGCTTTGAGACTGGCGCGACTGCGCCTGGGTGACCAGTTCGATGATGCGGTGCAGTGAACTGTCGCCAACCAGACGGGTGACCTGGATGACCAATTTTCCAGACCCGTTGACCGTGCCGCTGAAGACGTCATCGCCCGGCGCTTTCCAGACCGGGATGCTCTCGCCGGTAATGGTTGCCTGATCAACATCGCTGTTGCCTTCCAACACGACGCCGTCAATCGGGATGCGCTCTCCCGGGCTGACCAGGATCGTGTCGCCCGGGGACAATTTCTCCACCGGTACGAGCTGCTCCTGGCCGTCTGCCAGTTTGAGTGCGTGGGTGGGGGTTAATTCCTTCAGCTGGGCAATGGCGCCGCGGGCGCGTTCGTTGGTGAAACCCTCCAGAGCTTCAGCGATACTGAACAACAGGATCATACTGGCTGCCTCGGCGTATTCGCCGATGGCCACCGCGCCGATGCCGGCGACGGTCATCAGGAAATTGATATTAAAGCTGCGGTTAACCCATAGGTGAACCAGCCCACTGCGGGCGATCGGCCAGCCGGCCAGAATCAAAGCCCCAATCTGCAGCGCGATCACTGTCCAACCGGGCGCTCCCAGCCGGTTCACCGCGAGGGACAGCAGAATGATTACGCCAGCGATTAAGGCTAATTTCGCTTCGATTTGCTGGAGCATGTAACGCCAGAAGCCCACCAGGGCATTTGCTTCTGCGGCAGGCGGAAGGCTGGCAGACGTGCCGTCATCCACACCGTAGCCCAGTTGGGTGACCAGCTTTCGCAACTGACCTTCATCGACAGCACCGCGTACCGTCAACGAGCCATCAAAAAAATGCAATTCGACGGTTTCCACACCGGGTGCAGCAGCCACTGAGGCTTCCAGCCCGCGGGCGCAATCCAGACAATCTAAACCGGTAATCTTTAAATTTGTTTCTGTCATAAATCTATTTCGCCTCAATCATGCAGAACATGTTCAAAGGTGCGCAGAAGGATGCCACGGACATGATCGTCAGCCAGGTCGTAGTACACCTCGCGCCCCTCTTTGCGATAACGTACAATGTTAAGACTGCGCAATAACCGCAGTTGGTGAGACACCGCGCTCTGTGAGACGTCCAAATGCTCGGCGATATTCCCTACACAGCGCTCTTCAGCAAATAGCAAAGCCAGGATTTTCAGCCGGGTGGGATCTGCCAGGGCTTTAAAGCTTTCTGCCATGGCGTGGATCGCGCTTTCTGAGAGGGCTTCGTAATTAATTTCAACAGGTGTATTTGTCGCAGCTTGCATCGTCATCTCCATAAATACATGAGCATATATTCATGCATTATTTTAATGCATTTTGGATTTTTGTCAAACTTTTTGACAGAGAGTGTTGAAAAACAAATTGTATTTAATAATCGGTTTGTGAATGAACTCAATAATTTATAACATGTATGAATATTATGAATATTATCATAATTCGTAGGGGAGTGCTTCGCGAAGGGTTACCCCTACGGGTTACCAACAAATCAAACTCCCTGCGATTGATGCATCAGCCCGGGGTCACGGGTAAAAAATCCGTAGGTCACCGTGTGTTCACGCCAGTGAACCACGTGACAATGCCTGTCATCACAAGCTATGACTGCGAAGCGCCACCAAGCAATGCGAATTTGTCATCGCGAGCTTGCGAAGCGACCTCATGTTTCCACCAGAGATTGCTTCTCTCCGCTGCGCTCCGATCGCAATGACAACGCGTTTGTTTGTCATCGCGAGCTTGCGAAGCGATCTC